>Ga0265316_10000002_pt1 | contig 387521 bp, 374 predicted proteins | sample 4522metaG_FD_202092 | JGI IMG/M metagenome (GOLD analysis project Ga0265316, IMG submission 202092) | Rhizosphere microbial communities from Carex aquatilis grown in University of Washington, Seatle, WA, United States - 4-5-22 metaG | ecosystem: Host-associated > Plants > Roots > Rhizosphere... | reverse complement strand
TAGTTTTTTTCTCATAGTATTGATTTAGGATACCTAATTTACTCCGATTGCGGACTAAAAATGCGGTTTTAGTCAATGGCCACGGGCATAAACCAGCTTTTCACCAACCAAATTTTGGTACGCCGCCGCCTTATGGGAACTTGACACCTAAGCGATTTTATGGTAAAAAATTTGGCTAGCTTTTTGACAATTTTTCGAAAAACCAAGGAATAATGGGAGTAAACATGAACCAAACGACGATTCTTGATCGGCCTGTTTCCGATTATGTCTACAACTACGCCGGCGGGTTATGGGTCATCACGTCCTATTACAACCCCATGGGCTACGAATCGCGACGCACGAACTATGACATCTTTGTCGGTTTGCTGCGCGAATCGGGTATCAATGTCTTGACGGTTGAGTGCGCCTTTGGCGATCAGCCGTTCGACCTACCCAAATCGATCGATGTGGTGCGCGTGCATAGCAAGTCGCTGTTGTGGCAGAAAGAGCGGATGCTGAATCTGGCCCTGCCGTGGCTGCCGCCTTCCTGCAAGTACGTTGCCTGGCTCGATTGCGACCTAGTCTTCACCAACCCCAATTGGGCGCGCGATACCGTGCGGCTTTTGGACGAGGTGCCGATCGTGCAGGTCTTTGAAACCTGCAACCGATTGGCCAAGAACCATGTTCAAGATACCGGCGACGACAAACGCAAAAAGTCGTTCGCTTTGGTCGTCGCAAACGATCCGACGGTTCTAAAAACGGGAAGATTCGGCGCGCACGGGCATACCGGTTACGGCTGGGCGGCGCGGCGCGAAGTTCTTGAGCGGCACGGCTTGTACGAGTACGCGATCGCCGGCGGAGCGGATCACTATATGTCTCATGCGATCATGGGCGACCACGACTCTGTCTGTATCTGGAGATCGATGTGCGGTTTGGCCAATCAATTGCGCCACTTTCAGGATTGGGCCGAGCCGTTTTTTGAAACGGTCCAAGGCCGCGTTAAGGCGGTACCCGGTGAAGTGTTGCATTTATGGCATGGCGATCTTGCCAACCGCCGATACAACATTCGTTTCATGGAGTTCGAACAATTCGGCTTCGATCCGTATAAAGACCTGTGCGCCGTGCCGGGGCGGCCGTTCGAATTCAGTCCGGACATCCACAAGCCGGATTTGGTAGCATGGTTAAGATCGTATTTTGAGCAGCGTCGCGAGGATGGCGTCCTCGTCGCGGCTTAGTTGAAACGCCAAAGAGAAAAAACGAAAGGAAGGATGCAATCATGGCAGGAATAGGGGAATTCATCGACGAACTGACTGCGAGCATGAATGTCTTGAACGAAGGGATCGTCCAAGTCAGAAAAACCGTCGCGGAGAATGAAGCTCGGGCCAAGGCTCTCCAAACGGCGCGTGAACAACGGATCATCGAATTGTCGCAATCGCTTTTGCCCGACCTTCAACCCGATACCTTCCAAAAACTCGCCGGTCGCTTGCCGGGATTCGCGGACGGCAATCAGGTCGCCGCGGCACTGTCAGCCGAAAACGCGACGATCCAAACACAGATCGAACGGCTCAAAGGACGCTTTGACCCCGCGACGTACGACCAGAGAAAGGCTCGATACGAATCCAATATCGGAAAGGAGCGGGATGATCTCAATTTGTTAAGGCCAACATTTGACGATCTGCACGCGATCGATGGCCTTGCTCGGCTTGTCGCCGACGGCTACGGCACTTCAACCTACGGCGTCAGTTGGTTTTGGCATCCGATCCAATATTTGGGCGACTGGAAGGCGGCGGACAAAGCCGTTGAAACAGCGAAACAAAGGGATTGGAACGCGCTGCGCCAGGCATACTTGAGCGCCAAAAACGACGTCGATTCCTCTGAAGAAAAGATCGCGAGTCTTCGTGATCAAATGAACCAGCTCGAAGACGCTCGACGTCAACATGACGAACTTCAAGCGGCGCTCAAAGCCGTTCCTCAGGTCGTGCTTGAGCGTCTGCAAACCAAGCTCAAGGCGCGCCTTGCTTGCCTTGAACCGGTCCCATTCTGGATGCAAGATGTGGCGACGCTCAACGAGAAGATCGAAGCGGCGCTGTCACCGAACACCAAGCTCCAGGATACGCTGGGCAAAATGTCCGGCGATCTCGCCAGTTTGCAGAAATTGAAAACGAACGCGTCAAGGAGCAGGAAGCGCGAGGTGCCGGATTCGTACGTCCAGCAGCTGCGCACCAACCGAACCGCGCGCGGTTCGTTCACGGGCGGCGGCTTTTCATCGCCGACGCTCGTCAGCTACTACGGCGACAACAACAGTTTCCTGGAAGGGTTGGTCATCGGCGAAATTCTCGCGAATAACGGCGGGGGAAACTATGATCACGGCGATTATCGTCACGAGGAATTCCGGAGATCCGACAGCTCGGTCGAAACCTAAAACCGATACAGGAGAACGCTAAGATGAAATACCGTACTTTCAGGAATCTGTTCATCTTCTTCCTCATTGCCGCCGTCTCCGGTTTGACTTGGTGCGGCTTTCGCCATACTGAGGAAAAACCAAAGCCTTCGGCCGACGCGAGGACGACCCGCTACCAAGCGGCTGATCCGGTTCCGTCACCGGAGCCTTCCCGTAACGCATCGGCGCGGGCTCTGACAACGCTCGAGATCAAGGGCATGTTGGATCAGTGGCTGGCTGTTCACGGCAAACGCAATGGAAAAATGCGGATGAACAACATATTGCCGACCGCGCCGTTTTTGGCGAACATCATCCGCTTCGAAGAAAAGGACGCCGTCCGTTTTTCCGACGATCCTCAGCAATGGTCAATGATACGATTGGACTTAAACCGCGATGGCGTCATGGATGAAAAGTGGCTGCTCATAAACGGCCGCATTGCCAAGCGCGAGGTCTTCGGTTCTGACGGCAAGACAGTTGTCGAGACGCAATTCTTCAACAACTAGATCTCGTTCCGAACGATCGTTCCGCCGCCCAGGCTCGCGCTTGGGTGGCGTTTTTTGTTAAGCGAAAAGTTTGATATAATTTAACGCCCAATGCGTCGTTGTTTGTCCCGCGATCATCGTCCCGGATCGATAAGGCGTGAAAATGAACGCAACAAAAGAAAGGATAAGCGCATGAAAAGAAGCGTTGATCGGAGGCATTTGCGCGTCGTTTCCGAACGCGAAGACCGGCAACGAACATTCTCGGTGATCGATCTTTTTACTGGAAAAGGACGAAGGGTCGGCGAACGGCCGAAAAGCCGCGTCGTTCGCCGCAACGCCGCGGCGATGCTTCTTTGCGATCGTTGCGGCAGATATATCTTGCGCGGCGAAGAATATGAATGCGTGTTCGACCCCGATGCGAACGATATGCGCGTGATCAGGAATCAGCACTGCAATCATTTTTGCGACCGGCTGCCCGACCCCGACCTTCTCCCCGCCGCCTAATACCGGAGCAGAACACGCTGCATCCGGTTTTATTTTACTTCAATGATCTTATATACGATCGATCTATTATTCGCGGTAACGGTCGCTTCATCGCCGGCCAGGTGCCCCATGAGCGCGGCGCCGACGGGGGAGTGGTAGGAGATTTTTCCCGACAACGGGTCGGCTTGCTGCGTGCCGACAAGCGTTAATGTTTTACGTTTGCCGTTAACTTCAACCGTCACGATCGAACCGGCGGCAATGAAACCGCCGGCATTGCCGCCGATCTTAAGGGGTTTGACCCGCTTTAATTGTTCTTTGATCTCAATGATCCTGTTATCCATGCCCATGACCTTGCCTTTGGCGACCGAGTAAGCGAAATTTTCGGAAAGGTCGCCCATTTCGCGGGTACGCGCCAGCTCGGAAACGGCTCCCGGCCGCGCGGCCTGGATTCCGGCCAATTCGTTTTTCAGGCCTTCGATCGCTTCGGGTGTCAGGTATTCGTCGGCCGTCGGCAGATCGCGCTTCCATTCGCCTCGTCTTTTTGGTAACTGCATAAGAGTATTTCTCGTCTATGATATACTTATAACACTAAAAGCGCGCCAAAACCATGTTTTTGGAACTGAAAAGAATCTACCTGCGACATGGCCGCATCGTTTGGGCGGCCGCGGTTTTTATGTCGTCCTTCATCCTGTATGCCGCAACGGCGCCGCATACGATATTCACGAACGACAATCCGGAGTTCGTGACCGCGGCCGCCACCGCCGGCATACCGCATCCCTCCGGCTATCCGCTTTATGTGATCCTGACGTGGTTCGTCGCCAAAGTTCCGATCGGCACTTTGGCTTATCGCGTTAACTTGTTTTCCGCGCTCTGCGCCGCTGCGAGCCTTGTCATGGGGTATTTTATCATCGATAAGATCATCCGCGAGCTCGAACCGGAAAATCGCCAGCAAGGATGGCTTTCCGCGGTAATGATCCTGCCGCTGGCCGTTACCGGCATTTTTTGGTATCAAGCGATCGTCGCCAAAACATATTCATTGAACCTGTTCTTAACTCTTTTCGCCGTTTGGCTGGCGGTAAAATGTTATGATGAAAGGCGGCCGCGCGATTTTTGCCTCTTCGCGCTCGTAGCGGGCTTGGGTTTGTCCAACCACCCGATGTTCGCTTTGTCGCTGCCGTTCATTGCCTTGCTGCTTGTCCGGCGCGGCGTTTGGACGAAAAAATTGTTTTTCGCCTGCGGCGGCTTATTTTTGCTGGGCATTTTGCCATACGCGTATATTCCCATCCGTTCAGCCATGCATCCGCTTCTTGATTCGGCGCGCGTCGTCGACTGGCCGTCTTTTTGGCGCTTCGTCACACGCGCCCAATACGGCGACTTGGGCGGAGGCGATCTTGTCAATAAAATAAAATTCCTTTCTTTTTTTGCGCTCGGCGCATGGGATCAATTCAGTTGGCTGCTTTTATTCGCGTTGGTCGGGCTTGTTGTGGTTCTTAAATCAAACAAGCGCTGGTTCTGCGTTTTGTCGGCCGTTCTTGTTTTTAACCCGCTCGGGATAATCGCTCTAAGAAACTTGCCGTTCAGCTATGCCGAAGCCGCGGTGAACGCGCCTTATTATCTCCCTTCTTACGCCGCCATGTTCATTTTCTGCATCATCGGTTTGTGGTTTTGTTTTCACTTATTTAAAAAGTTCACAACCCCCCTGATCGTCGTTGTTTGCATGGCCGGGATCATCGTTTTTTTTCAAACGAACTTTTCATCGAACGATCTGCGCGCTTTCAAATTCATCGATAACCTTTCAAGGGAAACGCTGTTGAGTTTGCCCAAGAACGCCGTTTTTATCGTTAGCGTCGGAAACGCCGCCGCCGACACGATCGCCTTCTCTTACACTTATCAGCGTTATGTCGGCCGCCTTCGCCCCGACGTCGCGATCGTCAGCTTGCCGTACGATATTCCCCAAGTTGACGACCAAGCGGTGATCGCCGCTTTTTCGAAAAAAAATGTATCGGATCGGCGCGCGGCTTTATACGCGTACGCCTTAAAGACTTACCCCGGCCGTCCGATCTATGCCACCTTTCCTTATTATCCATGCGCCGCGCAACGCGCAACGTGCAGCGTACCAACGGTCACGCCTTATGCTTATGGGTTATCCGGGGCGATTGAAGCATCCTTGCCGTTGCTCGCGATCTCGACTAACGACGTCAATATTCTCAGGCATGATGTTTTCGGCCAACAAGTGCTTGCCGATTATTATTACCAGCAAGCTGATTTTCTTTTGGGCGCGCACGAACCTGCTCGGGCGGCCAACGCCGTGGAACAGGCGATCAGCGAGTCGCCCATCTCCGGTAGTCAGGAATTCGTCGATTATCAGCAATTGCGGTCTAGGTTAAACGAAAAACAACCGACGCATTCCGATAAAGTCTTGCCATGAACAAAAATATCATGTAACCTTACCGCTTATATGAGTAACGATACGGTCGTCCTTCGTTTTAACGAAGCTAAATTTGAATACGGCGAGAACAAGCCCATCTTGGATGAGGCGAGTTTTTCGGTCAGGAACGGCTCGAAGGTGGCGCTCATGGGCCAGAATGGCGCCGGCAAATCAACGCTTTTCAACCTGATCTTGGGGAATTTGAAACTCAAGTCCGGAACGATCTTCATGACGCCCAAGGATGCGCGGGTCGGACACGCGCGACAGGTCATTGCACCGGCCGATGCCGACAAAACTGTTCGCGATTGGTTCGGCGAAACCTTCGCCGAAGTTCCGTTTAATCTCGACAAGCGGATAAATGACGTGCTGGACGCGGTCAACCTCAAGACCGATCTCGGAAAAAAACTCAAAGCCCATTCCGGCGGCCAGCAAGCGCGCTTGCTTTTGGCCTACTCGCTTATTCAGGATCCGGATATCCTTCTCTTGGACGAGCCGACCAACAACCTTGACCAAGCCGGCATCGAACACCTCACCGGATTCCTCATGTGTTACGACAAGACCGTCATCGTGATCTCGCACGACGCGGAGTTCTTGAACGCCTTCACCGACGGCGTGCTGTACTTGGACGTTCATACGAAGAAGGTCGAACAATACGTCGGCAACTATTTCAACGTCGTCGAGGAGATCGGCAAAAGGATCGAGCGCGAAAATATGGCGAACGCCCGGGCCGAAGCGGAAATAAAAAGAAAGATGGCGCAAGCCGAGGTTTTCGCGCACAAGGGCGGTAAGCTGCGTTCGGTCGCCAAAAAAATGCGCGAATACGCGACGGACATGGAAGAAAGCATGGTCGAGGTGCGCCAAGAGGATAAGACGATCCGCGACTTCAAAATACCCGCGCAAGAATTTGATTTTGAATTCAGCGGCAAAATATTGGACATTAAAAAAGTCGGCATCGTGAAAGACGGCGAACCGGTTTCGAAAGACCTGTCGCTTACCCTGCGCAAAGGCACCCACGTGCTTGTCGCCGGCCCCAACGGAATAGGCAAGAGCACGCTCCTTCGCCGCATCGTCGCGCATACCGCGCCCGGCATTACGATCGGCGAAAATATTCGCGTCGGCTATTACAGCCAGGATTTTTCTACGCTGGATCACGAGCAAAAGGCCTATGATTGCTTGCGCGAAGTGATGGAAATATTCGACGAACAACGCTTGCGTTCGACCGCGGCCGGATTTTTGCTTGACGGCAAAGCGCTTGGAAATAAAATAAGCGGACTCTCCGAGGGGCAAAAAGGATTGCTTGTTTTTACGCGCCTGGTTCTCCAGCGCCCGGGCTTGCTTATCCTTGACGAGCCGACCAACCATATCAACTTCCGTCATTTGCCGGTCATTGCCAAAGCCCTTAACGATTACGAGGGCGCCCTTTTGATGGTTAGCCATATTCCGGATTTTGTCGCGCAGATCCGCATCGATACCACGATCGATCTCTCGAGTTTGTGATATAATGGGTTCATAATTCAATCATCAAAAACATATGAAAGGTTTCATCATCGATTTGGAAAAGGCGACGCTGGACAATTCCGATTACCGGCGCGTGCTTTATACCGGCAAAAACAGCCAACTTGTTTTAATGCGACTTAAGCCGGGCGAAGAGATCGGCATGGAGGTGCACCATCTTGACCAGTTCCTGCGTTTCGAAAGCGGCACCGGCAAGGCGGTCTTGGACGGTATTGAGCATGATTTTTCGGGCGGTTATGCGGTCGTTGTTCCGGCCGGAACCAATCATAATTTCATCAATACTTCCAAAACCGACGACCTCAAGCTTTATACTGTTTATTCTCCGCCGGAACACAAGGACGGAATTGTTCGCGCCACCAAAGCCGAGGCAGAAGATCCGGCGAACGCCGAGGAATTTGACGGTAAGACCACGGAATAAAAAAATAAGCCCCTCGATGATCATCGGGGGGCTTTTCAAATCGCATAAAATGGTATAAAAGGAGGCATATGAATATCATCGTAAAAAAGGGGAATATTTTAGAGGAAAAAGCCGATCTTTTGGTTTTTGGCGTTTTTGCAGGAACGCAATCGTATTCAGGCGCGCTGCGCACCGCCGATAAAGCGCTCAATGGATTGCTGAGCGACGCCGCCGCTGAAGAAAGGTTCGGCGGCAAGATCGGCGACCAACTCGATCTCCATACCCATGGCAAATTACCGGCTGGTCGAATATTGCTTGTCGGTTTGGGCGACAAAAAGTCACTGAACGCTGAGGCTGTGCGTCGAGCTGGGGGAACAGTGATCCGTTATGCTGATAAAATTGAGGCTTTAAATATTGCTTGCCAACCGATGAACATCGGCTCTGATCTAATGCAGACGGCGCAAGCCATGACCGAAGGCGCGCTCCTTGCCGATTACAAGTATTTGACGTTCAAACCGCAGGAGGCCAAGCGTTTAAACAAGCGAAAGCCGATGACGCTAGCGATCATCGCGTCCGACGCTTCGGCTGTTCGTTCGTTTGAAAAAGGCATCGCGATCGGCGAGGTTTACGCGCGCGCCACCGTCTATGCCCGCGACCTCGTGAACGAGCCGGCCGGAGGCATGACGCCGACGCACCTCAAAGAGCACGCCGAACGGATCGCGGCAAACGATAAGAATATAAAATTAAAGATCCTTGACCGGGACGCCTGCGAAAAACTCGGCATGGGCGCATTCTTGGCTGTTGCCAAGGGTTCAGAAGAAGCTCCGTACTTTTTGCATTTGGCGTATCGGCCCGATTGGTCAAATAAAACCTATAAAAAGGTTGCTTTGGTCGGCAAGGGCGTAACTTTTGATTCGGGCGGCTTGTCGCTTAAGCCGACGGAATACATGGACACGATGAAGTGCGACATGGCCGGCGCCGCCTCGGTGCTTGGTGTATTTTCCGTTCTTTCGGATATTGGAACGAACGCTGAAATCCATGGGCTGATCGCTGCCTGCGAAAATATGCCCTCCGGCAAGGCGATGCGCCCGGGCGACATTGTGACGGCGATGAACGGCAAAAGTATCGAAATTCTCAATACCGACGCCGAGGGGCGTTTGACCTTGGCCGACGCGCTTTCATATGCCGACAAAAAGATCAAACCCGACCTGACGGTCGACCTCGCGACTTTGACCGGCGCGTGCGTGGTGGCGCTGGGCACCGACATCGCCGCGGTTATGACGAATAGCGAAAAACTTTACGAACATATCAGTTCGTCCGCCGCCGCGGCGGGCGAACCTGTTTGGCGTTTGCCGCTTCCCGATGATTACGCGCCGCTCGTCGTTGGCGATCATGCCGACTTTCGAAACACCAGCCGCGCCAAATACGGCGGCGCGATCACGGCCGGCCTGTTCTTAAAGGAATTCGCGGGCAAGACCCCTTGGGCGCATTTGGACATCGCCGGGCCCGCCTTTGCCGAACGAGATGTCAATCCATATATCAATAAAGGCGGCACCGGATTCGGTGTCAGAACGATATTAAATTGGCTCAAAGAATTGTAAAAAAAACATCCCGCCATGGCGGGATGTTTTTTGTTACGGAAGATCACCGTGCAAGCCGAGCGTCGGCTCGCCCGGCTGCCATTCGGCCGGACACATCTCGCCGGTGCGCAACGCGGCTAGGACGCGCAAGGTTTCGGTTACCGAACGGCCGATGGCATTGTCGTGATAAAGGGCATAGCGCAGAATACCGACAGGGTCGATGATAAAGGTTCCGCGCAGCGACACGCCTGCATCGGGCAGAAAAGTTTGATATGCACGCGAGGCGACGAAGGCTGGATCGGCCAGGAGGGGATAATGAACCGTGCCCAGGTCCTTTATCCATCGGACATGCGATTCGACCGTATCGGTCGATACGCCCAAGACGGCGGCATCGACCATGTCAAACTCGTCAAAGCGTTCAGAAAATTCTTTTACCTCGGTCGGACAGACGATGGAAAAATCCTGCGGATAGAAGAACAACACGACCCAGCGCCCGCGGAGTTCAAGCAAGTTATAGTCGTTCACAACGCCCCCCGCCACCGCGCCTTTAAGCTCGAAGTTGGGCGCCAAAGCGCCGACGCGCAAATTATTGCCGGTATCGGTCATATTGGTTATGAATTCATTTTCATTATTTTTTCATAGATCGCGCCGGCGGCGCTCCAGTCCAAGTTCTTCCAAAAATCAACGATGTATTTTTTGCGATCCGAACCGTAGTCGATGAAATAAGCGTGTTCATAAACATCGAGGACGATGATCGGAATGCAGCCCCAAACGCCGCCTTGGTTGTGGCTGTCGGCGCCGTATATCTTCATCTCATTCACATTCGCGTCGTAAGCGAGCACGACCCAGCCGCGCACGCTCATACCGGTCGCCGAAAAGATCGAGATGAATTTTTCCATCGTTCCCCATTTGGCCTCGATCGCTTCTTTTAGAGCGCCGTTTGGCATTCCATCGCCGCCAATGACGTTAAAATACGCCTCATGCAGATAAACGCCGTTCACGCTGAATGTTTCACCTATGCGCAAGGCGCGCAAGTCGGAATACGATTGATTGGCGGCGGCTTTTAGTTCCTCGTTGTCGCGCGCCGCTTCCAGCTTTTTATTGATCTCGTTAAGTTTTGCGACATATCCGGCGTACAGTTTGTCATGATGTATCTCGATCGTTTTTTTCGATATCCCAATTAACTCTTTATTGAACGGCAGAGGCTTTGCTTGATACTCGTTGTTCGGCATATGTTTGTAAGTTGATTTATGCGTGTATTATACACCTAATGTCGAATATCGAATATCAAATGTCGAATTGCGGAATTAGACATTCGATATTCGACATTCAATAATTCATTACCGTTTATAAGTTGACGACAAGCAAAAGATCATAGTAAGATAACGTTGTAATTAACCCCCAATTATGTCGTATTCATGCCAGTTTTGCGGCGAAATTGAGGAGGGCGAGGTCATCATGCGCTGCGGCCGATGCGGCGGTGAAAAGGTCCTGCGCGGCACGCTGGGCAACCAATGCGCCGACTGCGAGGAAACCGACACGCTCACCGCCGTTTGCCCCACCTGCGGCTCGGACGAGTTGGAAAAATGAACGATGAACTATGAACAATGAACAACTCCGGTCCCGTCCGGACGGGACATGAATCGTTCATTGTTTATTGTTCATAGTTCATAACGAATGAATAATTGCGATACGATCATTTTTCATTACGGCGAGATTGCCCTTAAGACGGGCAATCGTCTTTTTTTTGAACGGATGCTGGCCGGTAACATAATTTCGGTGTTAAAAGATTGCGGCTTGGGCAAGGTGCGGAATTTGCGAGGGAGGATCATTGCCGAAGTAACGGAGAAGACCGACCTTAATGCGGTCGAAAAAAATATGCCGTTCCTTTTTGGCGTTGTCTATGCGGCCCCGGCCGTACGAACCGAACCGAACATGGAAGCGATCGAAATCGCCGCCGTCGAGCTGATGAAAAAAGCGCCCGAAGGTACGTTTAAGGTTGATGTCATGCGTTCGGACAAGAATTTCGCCTCAACCTCGATGGAGATGAACGCCGACCTCGGTGAAAAGATAATCGCCGCGACCGGACGAAAGGTAAAAATGCGCGATCCGAAAATTGTTTGCGCCGTCGAACTTTTGGAGAACGACGCGTATGTTTCCGTCGAACGTTGGAACGGACCGGGCGGGTTGCCGACCGGCTCCCAAGCGCCCGTTTTGATGATGCTCTCCGGCGGCATCGACTCGCCGGTGGCCAGTCTTCGTCTGCAGCGCCGCGGCGCCGCCGTCTTCGGCGTGCATTTCCACAGCTATCCCATCACCACCCGCGCCTCGCTCGAAAAAGTAAAAGAGCTCGCCGGCGTCATTGCCAAAGCGCAAGGCAACATGACCGTATACATGGTTCCATTCGCCGACATTCAAAAAGCAACGGTTAAATTTGCGCCGCCATCGCTGCGCGTCGTGCTTTACCGTCGCTCGATGTTCCGCATTGCCGAGGCGCTCGCCCGGCGAGAGGGAATACTCGCGCTCGGCACCGGCGAAAGTTTGGGCCAGGTCGCTTCGCAGACCGTCGAGAATATTGCCGCGGTCTCGGATGCGGTGCGCTTGCCGATATTTCGGCCGCTCATCGGCATGAACAAGGAAGAGATAATGGCCGAAGCCCGCGTTTACGGCACTTTCGACATTTCGATCCGCCCGCACGAAGACTGCTGTTCACTGTTCTTGCCGGAACATCCCGAAACGCGGGCAAAACTCGATAATGTTCTTAAAGCGGAAGGTTTGATCGACGGTTTAACCGAACTCGAAGCCGAAGCCGTCGCCAAACTGGACAAAATGATCGTTAAATGCTAGTGTCCGTCGTTAGGAATGCTTTGGAATAGGCCATTAACAACACGGTTTGTTAACCGTCAAAAAACGAAAGGAAGAGAGGTAAAGAATGCTCAAACTGCTTGCACTGGTTCCGCTTCTCATGAATACGGGCAACGACCATTATCGGATCGCTCAAGAAACCAACATGGCGCCCGGTGTTTCAGCTCCGTCGCCCTATGCGACAATTTCGGCGCCTATGTCAACCGAGACCAAACCGCCGGCTGCAAAGACCGATGAAGCGACGGCGCGGTTGAGGTATGCGCTTTCCGAGATCGCGCGACTTCGAAATCAGCTTGACGCCACTACCGGCCGGCTCGACGAGTCGCGAGGAAACTATGCCGCTCTTGACGCCGTGTCGGTGGAACAGGCCGATAGAATATCAAAGGCCGACGCTCGGAGCGAAGAATTGCGGAAGGAAATAACCGTTCTCCATGGCAAGCTGGCGACGGTCGTTGCTGAAAAGAGAGATGTTGAATCGAGGATCATCGGCCTGGAAGCGTCGCGCAACAACGCTTGGGTGTATTGTTTGCTCGTGTCCATAGCGTTCGCGGCGGTTCTTCTGTTCGTTCTAAGTTTTTCCGACTCGTTCCGCGCGATCTTGGCGCGGCTGCCGGACAAGGAAAAGGATGATCGCATCGCCGAACTGGAGATCGAGCTGGCTAGACGGATCGATCGCATTCTTATCCTTGAATCATTAAACGCAAGAGCGAGCCGGTTAGGGAATAAAAGCAAGCGCGCGGGCAGGCTCATCGCCGGACTCATCAAACACATGGCACGACTCGCTGTCAATATCAACTTGCTCCGTCTCGACGATATCCAATCGCGCGAGGAAAAGATCGCGGCTCGCGACGCCGAGATCGATCGGCTGGTCGCGCTTCAGCAAGGTTCCGAAAAGGCTTTCGAAGAAGCGATCGCGGAAGCGCAAAGCGTTAACGACAAGCTCATGGGATTGGAGTCGGCGATGGTCGAGCTTCGAACGCAGCTGACCGGCGCCAATGAGACGATCGAAGCGCTTAACGGCGGGACACTCAAGGTTGGCGCCGTTCCTCAATCGGTCGAAGAAACGCCGACCGTACCGATCGTCGATCAAGCGGCCTTACTGGAAGCGGCGGCGCGCACTTCGTCCAATGCGGACGCGATCGACCGAAGCAGGGCGGGAATGCATCTGCCCTCATCCGAGTCGTTGCCGATCGCCGATGAAACACCCCCTCCGGGTTATAGTCGCTAATACGACACGCACAACGTGGAACGGGCAAGCAGCTTCGGCTGTTTGACCCGTTTTTTCTTGACAAAATCGTCATTTGATCGATAAGGCCTGGACAGGGACGAATTTTTATGGCAATCTTCAGCGTTATCGATCTTTTGAGAACAACTCAACAAATAGGAGAACGAACAATGCGCGTAACGGTACATGTTCAAATCTCGGTCATTGCCTTCCTTCTCGTTATTCCGTCTTTAACTCGCGCGCAAGAAACAACACAGCCGAAATCGACTTGGCGCGAAAAAGCCGACGGTCTTCAGGCAAAACTGGACGCGGCGCAAAAAGAGATTTTAGATTGTGCCAAGACGGTTTCAAGCAAGACCGAGGAGATCGGTCTGCTCAAAATCGCGCTCGCGAACGGCGATAAGGAACGGTTGCTCTCCGAAGGGCGGCTCGCCGGCGTTCGCGAAACCGTTGACCGCCTCGAGAAAGAGAACAAAGAATTGAGGCAAAAGAACATTGATCTGGAATTCGCAATGGCGCGGTACAGCTGGGGCGTGGCCGGCGAAGCGCTCGCGCTCATGACGATGGCCGTTGTTCTCGTCATCATCTCGTTTCGCCTGCGCAAACGGCGGCCGCAGAGCTGACAAACGCGACAACAACCGCAAACGGTCCGTGGACAACGGGCCGTTTTTCTTATATTCTTTTGTCATGACCGGCACGCTTTACATTGTCGCGACCCCTATCGGCAACCTGCAAGACACGACTCCCCGCGCCCTAACGACCCTGCGCGAGGCTTCTTTGATATTGGCCGAGGATACACGCGTCGTTAAAAAGCTTTTATCGCATTTTGACATCCATACCCCGGTCGAACGCTTCGATGCCAATGCCGGCGCCACCATGATCGAACGCGTGATCGGCAAGTTGCGCGGCGGCGCAACATTGGCGTTGGTTTCCGACGCGGGAACGCCGGCCATTTCCGACCCCGGCTCTTGGCTTGTCGCCGAAGTCGTTCGCGCGCTCGGCAACGAGGTCAAGATCGTGCCAATTGCCGGAGCCAGCGCCGTTACGGCCGCGCTTTCGATCTCGGGTTTTCATTCGGATATTTTTACCTTTTTCGGCTTTTTGCCGCACAAGAAAGGAAGATCGGCTCGTCTAAAAGAGGTCGTTGCAACGGAACATACGGCCGTTTTGTTCGAATCGCCCCACCGGATCGAAAAAACGATCGCGGAACTAACCGCCGTTTGCCCCGAGCGCCGCGCCGTCGTCTGCAGAGAGTTGACGAAGCTCTATGAAACGATCGAACGGGGGACGCTAAGCGAACTTGCCGCGCCCGGACGCATCCGTCCTCAAGGAGAGTTTGTAATTGTCTTGGGGCCGGTAAATTGATAACATTAATAATCACATACCATAGACCACGTACCATTCAATCGGAATGGTCCATGATCCATGGTTCATGTTATATAACCCCATGCCCGATAAATTCTACATCACCACCGCCATTGCTTACGTGAACAGCGAGCCGCATATCGGCTACGCGCTGGAGCTTATTTACGCCGATGTGCTCGCCCGATACCACCGCATGCGCGCCGAGGACGTGTTTTTTGTCACCGGAACCGACGAGCACGGCTCAAAAATATTGCAAGCCGCCGAGCGCGCCAAAACCGATCCGCAAGCGTTCGTGAACAAGACCTCGGCGCGGTTCCTCCTTTTGGCGGACGTCCTGAATATCTCAAACGACGACTTTGTCCGCACCACCGAGCCGCGGCACACGGTCGCCTCGCAAGAACTTTGGCGACGCGCCAAAATGTCGGGGAAAATTTACAAAAAAAAATACAGCGGCCTGTATTGCGTCGGCTGCGAAGCGTTCAAAACGGACAAAGATCTGATCGACGGCAAATGTCCGGATCACGACACTGTTCCCGTGCACCTGGAAGAGGAAAATTATTTTTTTAAACTGACCGATTATAAGGACGCGCTCATGAAACTTTTCGCCTTTCGACCCGATTTTGTAGCGCCCGCCGGGCGTTTTAACGAGGTTAAGGAATGGGTGAACGATTTGGAAGATATCAGCATCTCGCGGTCGGCGCGCCAACTCGCTTGGGGCATACCCGTGCCCGATGATCCCGATCAGGTCATGTATGTCTGGTTTGACGCGCTTACCAACTATCTAACTGCTACCGGTTTTCCCGACGAACGCTACAAGAAGTATTGGCCGGCGGACACGCATGTGATCGGCAAGGAAATATCGCGCTTTCATGCGGTCATGTGGCCGGCGATGCTCATGGCCGCCGGCATCGAGGTTCCGCAACAGATCGCGGTTCACGGCCACATTTCGGTCGACGGCAAAAAAATGTCCAAGACCCTGGGGAACGTGATCGACCCGTTCAAGGTCGTGGAAAAATTCGGCTGCGAAACGTCCCGCTATTTTCTCTTGCGCGAAATACCGTTCAATTCGGACGGCGATTTTTCCGAAGTACGCCTGCGCGAACGCTACGCCGGGGACTTGGCGAACGGTATCGGCAATTTGGTCTCGCGGGTGCTCGCCATGATCGAGAAATACGAGAATGGCGCGGTGCCGGCGGTCGCCCCCGCGATCATCGAACCGACCTGGCTCGCGTACCAGCAACACATCGCTAATCATGAGCTGCACTTGGCGCTTGCCGACGTTTGGGATGTGGTCGGTTCGGCCGACAAGCTGGTTACTGAACGCGAACCTTGGGTGTTGGCAAAAACCGACAAGGTTGAATTGTCGAAACTGCTTTATGTGCTGGCCGAGACATTGCGGCATATCGCGCTCATGCTTTGGCCGTTCATGCCGGAAACGGCGGAGAAGATCCTGACTCGCCTGGGCGTAAATTATGAGCTTGGAAAAGAACCCCTTTCGGAGCTTCAGACGTGGGGCTTGTTAAAGCCCGGCACCAAAGTCAGCAAGGGCGAACCGCTGTTTCCACGCTTGTCGGCGGATTAGACTGTTGGTGAGTTTACCGAACCATTAGTTATTAGATATTAGACATTCAACGATATGTCGCTTCAAACTTTGAATCTAATTCTTGCCGCCTGCGTTGTTCTGTTTTTAGTGAATGGTTTTTTTCAGGGGATCATTCACATGATCGGATCGTTCATCGGATTGGTCGTCGGCGTCGGGGTGGCGAGTCGCACCGACACGGCCGCTGGCGCATGGCTTCATGTTGAAACCGGCTGGAGCCAAAGCATTTGCGTGATCGTCGCCTTTGTGATCATCATCATCGTCTTTACGCGCGTTTTTGGCGTTCTCTTGCATGTTCTGGAAAAGGCATTTAACTTCATGAAAATACCTTTGATCGGTTTGGCCAATCGAGTGGCCGGGGGGATATTGGGTTTTTTTGAGGGCGTTTTTGTCGTCGGCGCCACTCTAATCATCATCAAAACCCTACCTTTCCCGATCGTGACGACGCTTTCCGGTTCGGTGCTGGCCGCTTCCCTCATGTCGGCCGCCTCGCTGCTCATGCCGCTTTTGCCGAAATCGATACAAGCGCTTTACAAAGTGTAAAATAAACGATGAACAATGAACAATTCATTCCCGCCACAGCGGGACAGAGTTGTCCATTGTTTATTGTTCATCGTCCATGCGATACTCTGCCATCGACTCCCATTGCCATTTACAACTCGCGGCTTACGATCTTGATCGCGAGGCCGTAATAGAAAAATGCCGCGCGAGCGGCATTGGCGTTATTGTGGTCGGCACCAACAAAGAAACTTCGGCGGCGGCCGTAAAACTCGCCGAAGCGCATGAAACCGGCGTCTGGGCTTCGATCGCCGTTCATCCCGGCCACGTCTACGCGCCGCATCACGACCGGCTGGAAGTTGCCGCGCCCCCGAAAGAGGAATTTTTCGACGAAAAATATTTTGCCGCGCTCGCAAGCTCGCCAAAGGTTGTCGCAATAGGGGAGACCGGGCTTGATTATTACCGTCTGGTCGAAACCTCCGAACAGCCGGTCGCTTTTATAATAAAGCGACAACAAGAAAATTTTTTAAAGCATATCGCTTTTTCCAAAAAGAAAAAATTGCCGCTCATCATGCATGTTCGCGATAACGGCAATGGTGAAGCTTACACCGATGCGCTCACGGTTCTGCGGCGCGAATTCGCCGCGCCAATTCACGGCGTCATGCATTGCTTCGGCGGATCGTTAGTCGAAGCGAAACAATGTTTGGAGCTGGGACTGCATTTGGGCATCGGCGGCATTGTCACCTTTGCTCCGCGAAAGGGCCAAACTGAAAATCCGCTTGCCGAAGTCGTGCGATCAATGCCGTTGGACAAGCTTCTTCTCGAAACCGACGCGCCGTATATTTCACCTCTCCCCAAGCGCGGCGAGCGCAACGAGCCGGCCAATGTCCTGATCATTGCCCAAAAAGTGGCTATACTCCGCGGTGATAATGTTGAAAACATCCTTAAAACCGCCGCCAATAACGCTGTCCAGTTGTTTAATCTTGCATAGCCGCGAAAGCCGTGATAATCTGACCGTCTTACTATCCACAACCGCTACAATTGGGTATGAATGAGAAGGGAAAAAGCGCTTTATCGTCGATCGCCGCGCCGTTCCGTTTTTTCGGCGGCGGGCTTTGGTTTTTGCTTAAAAAAATATTCGCGCCGTCGAAGCGCGGACAATTGCGCTGGCGCATCATCATCATCGTCATTATCACCCTTGCAGCCGCTATTTACGATTATCCCAAACCGTATAACGATGCCGCTAAAGCAGTGAACGGACTCGTCTCAAAGAACAGCTACTCAAAGTGGATCAAATTACCGAATGCGCCGGAAGCGCCATGGAAGCTGGGCTTGGATCTTTTGGGCGGCACACATTTGGAATACGAGGCCGACATGAGCGGGATCGCTTCAGGCGACCGCAACGACGCCTTGGCCGGCGTGCGCGATGTCATTGAACGGCGCATCAACGCTTTTGGCGTCGCTGAACCGCTGGTTCAAACCGAACAAAGCGGCGGCCATTACCGCATCATTGTTGAACTCGCCGGGATCAAAGACGTGAACCAGGCGATCAAGATGATCGGCGAAACGCCGACCTTGGATTTTCGCACGCAAGCAACCGCGACCGCTCCCGCAGCGACCACGCTCACCGCGCCGGCGCTAACGCCGGAGATGAAGGCCTATAACGCCGCCGCCGAGAAAAAAGCGGTTATGGTCAATAAGCTCGCCCTTGCCAAAGACGCCGATTTTGCTGCGCTCGCAAAACAGTATTCCGAAGACCCCGGCTCCAAGGACAAAGGCGGCGATCTCGGCTATTTTACCAAAGACCAAATGGTCGCACCGTTCGCCGACGCCGTCTTCGCGCTTAAGGCAGTAGGAGAGATAACCAAAGTCCCGGTGCTTTCGCAGTTCGGCTACCACATCATTAAAAAGACCGGCGATAAAATGGTGAACGGCGTTGAACAGGTGAGTGCCAGCCATATTCTCATCACCACGCAGTCGCCGCCCGCGCCAACCGTGCCCGCCGGCCAAACCCCGGGCTGGACCATGACACAGCTTTCAGGAAAAGACCTTTCGCGCGCCGCCGTCATCTTTGATCCGCAAAGCGGCGAACCGACGGTCCAGCTTACGTGGAACGCCGAAGGTCAAAAACTTTTCGGCGACATTACCGGCGCGAACGTCGGCAAACCGCTCGGCATTTTCTTGGACGGCCAGCTTATTTCCGCGCCGACCGTTGAATCGAAGATCACGGGCGGCACGGCGGTCATCAGCGGCAACTTCACGCTCGACGAGACCAAAACGCTCGCGCGGCGCTTGAACGCCGGCGCGCTTCCCGTGCCAATTTCGCTCATCACTCAGCAGACGGTGGACGCCACGCTCGGCGCGGCTTCGCTCACGCGTTCGCTTTTTGCCGGTATTATCGGCTTCTTGGCCGTTGTCCTGTTCATGCTCTTGATCTACCGCCTGCCCGGCCTCATGGCGGCGTTCGCCTTAAGCGTTTACACGGCGCTCACCTTGGGAGTTTTCAAGCTCCTCGGGGTTACGATGACGCTCGCGGGCATTGCCGGTTTCATCCTATCCATCGGCATGGCCGTTGATGCGAACGTCCTTATTTTCGAGCGCGTAAAGGAAGAATTGCGAAACAATCGCACGATGGGCGAGGCGCTTTCCGAGGGCTTTAAGCGCGCCTGGAACTCGATCAGGGACTCGAATATTTCCTCGCTTATCACCTGCGCCATTCTCATTTGGTTCGGCACTTCCACCGTGCGCGGCTTCGCCATCACGCTTGCGATCGGTATTTTGCTTTCGATGTTCACCGCCATCATCGTAACCCGCAATTTCATCCGCTCCGCGATCGGCGAACGCGTGAGCCGCCACCTTTGGCTCATCGGCTCGCATCTTAAGCGCAAAACGGAAGACGCAAAATAACCCCTATGCAAGTCATCAAATACCGCGCCGCTTGGTTCACCGTTTCCGGACTCCTCATCGCCGCGTCGATCGTTTCGCTTTTTGTTTGGGGGCTTAAGTTCGGCATCGATTTTACCGGCGGTTCGATCCAAGAAATATCATGGAGCGTGCCGCGCCCCGATTCATCGTCGATCGCCGCCGTTTACAAGGATCAGGGGATCAACGAAGTTGAAATTCAAAATTCCGGCGTCAACGAAACGATCGAGCGCTTCAAAGACGTGAGCGAAGACCAGCATGCCAAGATCATCGGCGCGCTGGAGACAAAGTTCGCGACCAAAGACGTGACCGGAACAAAAGTCCTCGAAGAAAAGAGCTTTTCCTCGATCGGGCCCGCGATCGGAAATGAGATGAAAACCAAGTCGATCTATGCGATCCTCATGGTGCTCGTCGCGATCATTCTTTACGTCGCCTGGGCCTTTCGAAAGGTCTCCCGCCCCGTTGCTTCGTGGAAATACGGGGTCGCCGCGGTCATTGCACTCTTCCATGACGTCTTCATTCCGATCGGCTTTTTCTCGGTGCTTGGACACTTCTTCGGCTATGAAGTTGACATTCTGTTCGTCACCGCCCTCATGACCGTCTTGGGCTTCTCGGTCCACGACACCATTGTCGTCTTCGACCGGATCCGCGAAAATCTCCTTAAGCGCGACGGCGACTTTGGCGAGATCGTGAACTACTCCGTGAACCAAACCTTTGTCCGCTCGATCAACACCTCGTTCACCGTCATGATGGTGCTTTTGGCAGTCTTTTTCTTTGGCGGCGCCTCGGTTCATAACTTCGTCCTCACCCTCATCATCGGCGTTTTCTTCGGAACCTATTCGTCCATCTTCATCGCCTCGCCCATTTTGGTGGAATGGCAGAAGCGGGGAGCGAAGAAGTAATCAAATCAAGAAAAAAGACGCCTTGATCTTCATCAAGGCGTCTTTTTTCTTGATTTTTTATAAAAAACGTGCTATTATCGTAAAAACAACAAATAAATGTTCTTCCAATTCATCACCATCGACACTAACCAATTGCTCGATTTTGCGAGCGGCAACCCGTTTCAAATAATGGGTCGGTTATTCGTGCTGGGAGGCTGGATCCCGTTCACCATCGTCTGCCTTTGGGGGCTTAAGCTGGGCTGGCTCAATTGGCGGCAAAACTTGTTCGCGGCAAAGGCCAAATACGTGCTTTTAGCGATCGATGTGCCGAAAGAGAACGAGCAGCTACCAAAGGCGGTTGAGAACGTTTTTACCCATATCCACGGCGCGAGCGCGTCGATCGACTTTATCGGCAAATGGCGCGACGGCAAACTTCAACCGAGTTTTTCTTTTGAAATATGCTCGCACGGCGGGTACGTGCAGTTTTATATCCGCACCGAGACGCGTTTCCGCGACCTGGTGGAGTCGGCGGTCTTTTCGCAATATCCTGACGCGGAAATAAACGAGGTCGAAGATTATGCCGCGCCGTTTAGCACCATGACCTTCCCGCCCAAGGATGAGGAAGCCCTTGATCTTTTCGGTTCGGAATTTAAATTAAAGAACCCTGAATACTTTTCGATCCGCACGCACGATGAATTTGAAGAAAAATTGGCCGGCGAATATAAAGATCCGCTCGGCACGATGCTCGAATCGCTTTCAAAGATCCGTCCCGAAGAACAGGTTTGGCTGCAAATTTTAGCAAACACGCCGTACGACAACAGTTGGCAAAAAGCCGGCGAAAAATATATTAAGAAGATGGCCGGCATAAAAGAAACGCCCAAAGCGAATCTTTTGAGCCAGATCGCCAGCGTCCCGATGGGTATTTTGAGCGACGCGATGGTGCATGGCGGTATCGTTACTCCCGGCGAGGTTGTAAAAAAGAAAGACGATACTTCCATGTTCCGCATGCTCATGATGACGCCGGACCTTAAAGCGACGATGGAGGGCGTGGCCGAAAAGATCGCCAAACCCGGCTTTAAGACCAAGATCCGCATCGTTTACATCGCGCCCAAAAAGATCAAATACATTCCGCGCATTTATCCGGCGATCAAAGGCGCGCTTAACCAGTTCAACGCCTTGGGTTCGAACGCCTTCACCCCGTACATCCCCGTCATGACGCAGGACGATTATTTTTGGCTGCGCTGGACGCTTGACGCAAAAAAACGGCGCATGCTCAGCCGCTATATCAGCCGCTCGAACGATGGCGCTTCAAAAACCGTTTTAAACGTCGAGGAGCTTGCCACCATTTGGCATTTCCCGATCATCACGACCAAGGCGCCGCTCGTTAAAAAGACCGAGTCGCGTCGCGCCGAGCCGCCGGCGAGTTTGCCGACCATCGCGCGCGAGCCGGGCGGAATGGCGGAAGGGGAATGGTCGCGTCCGATAAAACCGCCCAAAGCATCGCCAAAACTCGCGCCGCAAAACAACGATGCCGGCGCGCCGCCGCCAAGCATTCCTTTTGTATAATATAATAGGTTACAGGTTTCAGGTTACAGGTTTCATCCTGACACCTGACACCTGACACCTGACACCTGATACCTAAAAATGCCCCTGCCTCCCTACAACCACGACCACGAGAACGAGGTGATCCCGTTCGCTTCGACCAATTTCAGGAACGCCTCGCGCAAATTCGGGATCAAGACCGACGACCGCCGCCGGCACGTTTACGTCATCGGAAAAACCGGCATGGGCAAGACGACGATGATCGAGAACATGGTCATGGCCGACATTTACGCCGGCCACGGCGTCGGCATTGTCGATCCGCACGGCGACTTTGCCGAACACGTGATCGAATGCATTCCCTCGCACCGTATTAACGACGTTGTCTATTTTAATCCTTCGGACGTCGAGTATCCGGTCGGCTTCAATATTCTCGAGTCGGTCGATGAATCACACAAGCACCTCATCGCCTCGGGTCTCATGGGCGTTTTCAAAAAAATCTGGCCGGACGTGTGGAGCGCGCGCATGGAGCACATAATGAACAACTGCATCATGTCGCTTTTGGATTATCCGGGTTCGACGCTTTTAGGCATCAATCGGCTTCTTACGAACAAAAACTTCCGCGCGCGAGTTGTCGCTTCGATCAAAGACCCGGTCGTTAAGGCTTTTTGGGTCGATGAGTATAACGTTTGGGAAGATAAATTCCGCAAAGAAGCGATCGCCGCCATTCAAAATAAGGTCGGACAATTCCTTTCGGCTTCGATCATCAGAAACATGCTCGCGCAGGTAAAATCGACGATCAACATTCGCGGGATCATGGACAATCGCCAAATTCTCATCATGAACCTGGCCAAGGGGCGCATCGGCGAAGACAACTCCAAGCTCATCGGCGGCATGCTCATCACGAAAATTCAACTTGCGGCCATGGAGCGCGTCGATACACCGGAGAAGGAGCGCCAAGATTTTTACTTGTACGTCGACGAGTTTCAAAACTTCGCCACCGAGGCTTTTGCCAACATTCTCTCCGAAGCCCGAAAATACCGCCTCAACCTCATCGTCGCGCACCAATATATCGAGCAGCTTGATGAGGAGACGGTGCGGCCGGCCATTTTCGGAAACGTCGGCACGATCGTCGTTTATCGGGTCGGCGCCAAGGACGCCGAGTTCATGGAGAACGAATTCATGCCGACCTTTACGATCCAAGACCTCGTTAACCTCACCAAATTCCAGGTCTATTTGAAACTGATGATCGACGGCGTTTCATCAAATCCTTTTTCCGCCAACACCCTACCGCCGTTCGCCGACGTGACCGGCAATATGGAAAAGGTGATCAAGGTCTCGCGCGAACGTTATGCCGTACCGCGCGCCGTCATCGAAGAAAAGGTCATTAAATGGAGCGAACCTGTCGAAGGGGATGCGGGCGACTCGAGCGAAGATCGTCCCAAGAGCAAAAAACCCATTTACGAAGCAACTTGTTCGCGTTGCGGAAAAAAATTCACCGTCGGCTTTAAATTCGACCCCAACCGGCCCATCTATTGCGAGGATTGTTTGGAATTGGTGCGCTCCGGCGCGGCGACCCCGGTCCGTTCGGTCGCACCGGTCATTCGCTCCGTCGCCTTGCCCCAACCGCCGCCGACCGCTCCTGCGGTCGTCTCGAGCGTAGCCGAGAGACCGGCACCTGCAACCGTCCCAAGTTCAGCTGAAAGACCTGTTGTCCGTTCGGTGGCACCGGCACCGGTTCTTCGAACGGAACCACAACCCGTGTCTCAACAATCGCCGCCCAGCATATCACTTTCGGCCTTAAAATCGCCGCCGCCACGGCCAAAACCCCCTGAAATTCGAAAAATACCGCAAAATGACGCGAAGCCGCCCATTGGTTGACTTTAATTTTTGTTCGGGTAAGCTTTTTTGGTAAGATTATAGACAAATTCGCGTCAAATATGGCGAATCCTTGGTCAAAATTAACCGATTCTTTGCTTGCGCAACGCATCCAGCGAGGCGATCCGGAGGCTTTTAGCGCGGCATATGACCGTTATGCGCCGATGGTCTTGAGGCACCTGTCTTATCGGGCGCCAAACAAAGAAACCGCCGAAGACCTGATGTCAAAGACTTTTTTGAAGTGCTGGGAATACGTGCGATCAGGCAAAAAGATCACCTACTTAAAACAATTCCTTTACACCACGGCGCAGAATGCGCTGACCGATCATTATCGGCGCAAAAGCACGGGGGACATACCAACCGACGACCTCACGGCCTATGATCGCCCCGATGAACACGACCGCGCCACGGTCATGATGGATCGCGAATTCGACAAGGTTGCGTTAGCCGAAGCGTTGTCAAAGATCCGTCCGGAATTCAGAGACATCCTTGTCATGCGCTATATCGACGAATTGGAAATAGATGAAGTCGCGAAAATGCTTGAAGTAACGCCGAACGCCGTTTATGTCCGCGTTCATCGAGCATTAAAATCTCTAAAAGAAGTAATGACCGAAAAGCCATGAAATATCATTTAGACAAAATGATCGGCAATTTGCGAGAGGATACGCCGATTTTGCCGCCGCATATAAAAACCAATATCATGGCCGCGATCGCCGCCGATGCTTTTAGCGTTAAGCGCGGTTTTGCGTGGCGCTATGCCGTAGGCTTTGTCGCACTCCTTGTGCTTGGCACCGGCGGCACGGTCTTTGCCGCACAGCAAGCGACCCCCGGTAATATTCTTTACCCGGTCAAACGGGTAAGCGAGAACGCTTATGTCAATATTCAACCCAACCCCCAGGCACAGGCCGACGCGCAGCAGGTTTTGATCGACCGCCGCTTTGCCGAAGCTGATCAAATCGCCGATAACGACGACAATGTTAACGCTACCGATGACCTAATAGAGGATCAGCTTGCCAATGACGCCGCATCCGAAAGCGACGCTTGGGTAGCGGCGCAGGAACGCGCATATTCCAACGATATCCAACTGGCCGCATCGCAATAAGAAGAACAATTGATTCAATGGAAATATCGCGGTATCATCATGACGATGAATACCGTTTTAAATAAAAAACAGACCGTCCTCAAACTCTTTGGTTGTGCAATATTTTTTTTAATGTTTGGCGTTGGTTGCGCGCCAAGCAACGGTTCTATGAAATTACCGGAAAAAATTTCCTTTACGACGTCCGACCATGTCATTATCGTCGGTGATTATTATCAAAGCGCTGTGTCATCGAACCGTTGCATTCTGATGCTCCACATGATGCCGGAAACCAGAGCGTCGTGGCGGCCGCTCGCCGAAGAACTCGTGAAAGCGGACGTGAATGTTCTGGCGATCGATGAACGCGGCCACGGCGAAAGCGTTAAAACAACCGACGGCAAGATTCTCGACTACGCCAAATTCTCGAACGCGGAACAACAAGCGAAGATCATCGACGTTCAGGCGGCCGTCGCATGGTTGAATCAAAAAGGGATCGAGACCAAGGACATTTCTCTTGTCGGAGGCTCCATCGGCGCCAATCTGGCTTTGAATTTTGCCGCTGATCACCCGGAGATCGCTAAAACCGTGGCCCTGGCGCCGAGCCTTGATTACAACGGCGTGACCACGAGCGAAGCTGTCTCAAAAATGCCGGCCAGTCAATCGGTCTTGTTCATCGGCGCCAAGGACGATCCGCAATCGTACGACTCGATCAATAAACTCGCAATCATGGGAAAAGCGGTGAACATGACGATCATGTACGACCGCGGCGGCCACGGCACCTACCTGTTCAACTCTCACCCCGATGCCATCGCCAAGATCGTTGATTTTTTGAAGTAAATTATTAGCTTGTCAGAAAGTCGACCGACGGGTTTCGCCCGTCGGTTTTTCTTTTAAGTGCGCCCCCTTACAAAAAATCCAATGATCTGATATTATTTCCTGAATGAATATCCAAACAGACGACAAAAAGATCGTTCTTGGGCTCTCCGGCGGGGTGGATTCCGCCGTTGCTGCGTACCTCTTGAAAGAACAGGGGTACGAGGTTTTTGGCGTTTATCTTAAAAACTGGACCGAGAAAGATGAAAAGGGCGTTTGTCCGGCCGAACGCGACCGCGAAGATGCGATGCGGGTGGCGGCGAAACTCGGTATCGCCTTCAAGACGCTGGATTATGAAAAGGAATACCGCGACCGCGTGTTCGCGCCCTTTCTGAAGGGACTGGGCCGCGGCATTAATCCCAATCCCGACATTCTGTGCAACCCGCTTGTCAAATTCGTGGCGCTCTCCGAGGCGGCTCAAGACATAGGGGCGACCAAGATCGCGACCGGCCACTATGCGCGAAACGTCAACGGTCGGCTGTTGGCAGGTTTGGATAAGGACAAGGATCAATCGTATTTCCTATCGCGGATCACGCGCGAACAACTGTGCCGCACGCTTTTTCCGGTCGGCGAGCTTACTAAACCGCAAGTGCGCGAGATCGCGCGTCGTATCGGCTTGCCGGTCGCGGACAAAGAGGGGACGAGCGGCATTTGCTTCATTGGCGAACGCAACTTTGAGAATTTCATGAAAGGCCGCGTGCCGGCCGCGCCAGGACCGATCATCGACACCGCCGGAAAGACGGTTGGCGAGCATCGAGGCTTGCCTTTCTACACCGTCGGCCAGCGCCACGGTTTTGGCTGTCCCTCGGCGCGGCTTCCCTCGGCAAGCTCGGGGCTTCGCGGGACGACCGCAGGCGCGGCCGGCGGGGAACCGTATTATGTCGCCAAAAAAATCTTCGAAACAAATACGCTCATTGTTGCGCCGGCCTATGATCCGGCTTTGTTTCGAAACGAAATTGAAGCGATCGACGCGCATTGGATAAATGAAGAGCCGAAATTTCCGCTCATCTGTTCCGTCCGCTTGCGCTATCGCCAAAACTTGCAATCGTGCACGGTCAAGATACAATCAAAGACCGGGTGCCTTGAAATCGCTTTTAACGAGGCGCAGAAAGCCGCCACCCCGGGACAATACGCCGCATTTTATGACAGCGACATCTGTTTAGGGTCGGCGGTGATTGTTTAATGAACGATAAACTATGAACTAATGAACAACTCCGGTTCCGTCCGGACGGAACATGAATCGTTCATTGTTTATTGTTCATAGTTCATAAACTTATGAATCTCAACCTCTCCCGCGAACAATTCATCACCTTGCTTGAATCGGTTCATTTGACCGGCCATGTTCGCGGCGCCGCCGAGCTTGATGAACTCGAAGATATTTTGCTTAAGTGCGGCATGGAAGCCGGGCTCGACGGGATCGTCATGGAAGAAAAAGGCAAGCTCATGCTTAATAATCTCATTTTGCGAGCGCTTCACGAGGATATTGAAGAGTATGACGACGAAACTTTCCAAGCGACCCTTGCCGACGAGCTGGCCGCGCGCGATCTGAGTTTTGTCAAGACCGCCGAAGAGATCGAATCGCTTACCGAAGACGAATACGACGAGATAATCGACTCACAAGCGCTTCGCTATGAAGCGGAATTCGCTGAACACGGCGTCGACCACCTCACTCTTGCCCATCCCTTGCCGCTCGCGTAGCATGTGTTTATGGACAACATACAACATACCACATACAATTCATGTTCCGTCCAGACGGAACCGGAGTTGTCCATTGTCCATTGTTCATCGTCCATAATTTCCATATGACCAGCAACGAGATCCGCGCTAAATTTTTGGATTTTTTTAAGGCTAACGGCCACACGGTGGTGCCGTCGTCTTCGCTCATCCCCGACGATCCGACCGTGCTCCTTACCACCGCCGGCATGCAACAGTTCAAGCCGTATTATACGGAGCTTGATCCGACCGTAACCGTACACCCGTCGCTCGGACGCCCGATCGGCCGCAATGCCTGTTCCGTGCAAAAATGCTTCCGCACGACCGATATCGACGAGGTGGGGGACGCCACGCATTTAACGATGTTCGAAATGCTCGGAAATTTCAGCTTTGGCGGCTATTATAAAAAAGAGGCCATTCATTATGCTTATGAGTTCATTACAAAAGTAATGGGCTTGCCAATTTCATATGTCTCGATCTTCAAGGGTTCGGATATAATTCCCGAGGACATTGAATCAAAAAAAATTTGGCAATCGTTGGGCGTAACGGACGTCCGCGACGAAGGGATGGAGGATGTTTTTTGGGGTCCCACCGGAAGCGGCGGGCCGTGCGGACCGACCACCGAGATATATTGCAAAACGTCGGAAGGAAAAGACGTCGAAGTGTGGAACGTTGTTTTCAACGAATTCGTCTGCTCCGGCTCGCGCGAAGACCTGATGATCGGAAACGCCAAGCTTGAAAAAGTTAAAACTCCGGGCGTTGACACGGGCATGGGTTTCGAGCGCTTGGTCACGATCGTCCAACAAATAAAAAGCATTTACGACACCGATGTTTTTCAGGTCGTCTTCGGCGATATTTTAAAAAATGAGAACGTAAAAAGCGCCCGCATCGTCGCCGACCACCTCCGCTCCGTCGTTTTCCTGCTCGCCGACGGCATTACCCCGTCGAACAAGGACCGCGGTTACATCCTGCGGCGCATTATCCGCCGGCTGGTCGTCCATTCGCAAAAGATAGGATTGGCCAAAAGCGACCTTCTTATTAAGATCGACGCCATCGCCGCGCTCTATGGCGAGATTTACCCGGAAATTAACAGCGGCATTGCCGCGATCAAGGACGGATTAAACAAAGAATACGACAAATTCTCTCAAACCCTTGCTGAGGGTTTGGCTTTATACAACAAGCTATACGCATCGGCAAAAAAAGACACAAGCACCTTCGTGGAAACAATGTCCAAGAACGCCTTTGATCTTTACCAATCGCACGGTTTGCCGCTGGACGTGACCTTTGACCTGCTTGATGAAGGCGACCTCTCGTTCGACCGCATTGTGTTGCGCAAAAAAGCCGCCGAGCTCTTTAGCTGGCACCAGAAAATTTCCAGCTCGGGAGCAGCGGAGAAATTCGGCGGCCACGGCCTCGGCGACGAGACAAAGAACATCAGCGAAAAAGACGCCAAACGGATAACGCAATTGCATACGGCAACCCATTTGTTGCACCAAGCCCTGCGTCAAACGCTTGGCCAACAAGTTCGCCAGCAAGGATCGGATATTACGCCGGAGCGTCTGCGCTTTGATTTCACTTTTCCGCAGAAGCTCGCGCCGGAGCAGATTTCGGCCGTCGAAACGATCGTAAATAATGCGATCGAAAAAGACCTGTTGGTGAGCGTGGTTGAAATGCCGTTCGCGCAGGCGGTCTCCGAAGGCGCGCTCGCATTCTTTAAAAACAAATATCCCGAAAAGGTCAAGGTTTATTCGATCGGGGATTTTTCAAAAGAGGTTTGCGGCGGCCCGCATGTTACCCACACCAAGGAGATCGGGCGCTTCAAGATCATTAAGGAAGAAGCCGTTTCGGCGGGCGTTCGCCGAATAAGGGCGATCGTTGAATAATAAATTGGCTTAATTGAGCCAAACCAATTCCCCTTGACCGATTTAAATAATTCGCTTAATATAATAACAAGTTGGCACTCTTGCCAATTAACTTAGTTGTTGCTAGTATCATGACAGATAACGCATCCACCAAGGATGTAATTGAGGCTCGCGGAACGGTTGAAGAACTCTTGCCGGCTGCGACCTTTAAAATAAAGCTCGAAACAGGTCAAACGATCCTAGGCTTTTTGTCTGGCAAGATGCGTTTGAATCGCATTCGTCTTCTCCCCGGCGACGAGGTCAAAGTGGAGATGACGCCGTACGACTTGACCAAAGGCCGGATCGTCTACCGATATTGACGCCTTTTTTTATTTACACATGAAAGTCAGATCGTCAGTCAAAAAAATTTGCGCCGATTGCACTCTCATTAAACGCGGAAAGCGTCTTTTTGTAATTTGCAAAAAAACGCCGAAGCATAAACAGCGTCAAGGTTAAATATGGCACGTATCGCCGGCGTTACTCTTCCACCCAACAAAAAACTCGAGTTCGCGCTCTGTTATATTTATGGCATCGGCTCGGTTACGTCCAAAAAAGTGCTCGCGGCAACCGGCGTTGACGGCAATATTCGCGTTAAGGACTTGAACGAGGACGACGTGAACAAGCTGCGCACGCAGATCGAGAAAAACCTCAAGGTTGAGGGCGAATTGCGCCGCGAAGTAATGGGCAACATCAAGCGCCTCAAGGACATTGGCTGTTATCGCGGCTCCAGGCTCGCCAAAAGCTTGCCGGCGCGCGGCCAGCGCACCAAGACAAACAGCCGCACCGTTCGCGGCAATGTACGGCGCACCATGGGCAGCGGCCGAATAAAACTTGAAAAGACATAAACCCCAGCAACATGAGCGAAGAAAAGAAGGAAATCGTCACCGAAGGCGTTGCCGACAAGACCAAGGCCAAGCCGCGCGCCAAAAAGAACAAGGTCGCCAAGCATGTTGCGACCGGGCGCATCCATATCCAAGCCACCTACAACAACACCGTGGTTACAGCTAGCGACCTCCATGGCAATGTTCTTGCATGGTCAACGTCCGGCCATCTCGGCTTCCGCGGCCCCAAAAAGGCCACCCCGTACGCCGCCAGCATGGTTATCCGCGACGTGGCGGAAAAAGTAAAACCGATGGGAATGGCCGAAGCGCATATTTTCATCAAGGGCGTCGGCCAAGGCCGCGACGGAGCGCTCCGTGCCCTGCATGCTCAAGGCATTTCCGTGCTTTCAATGAAAGACATCACTCCTATTCCGCACAACGGGCCGCGCGCCGCCAAGCCGCGCCGCGTCTAATCTACTATGGGAAGATACCTCGGACCAAAACACAAGCTTTGCCGCCGCGTTGGAGAAAAACTCTGCGGCAGCGACAAATGCCCGGTAACCCGCCGCCCCTTTAAACCGGGCGTCCACGGGCCGACTTCGCGCACCCGCTTGACCGGTTACGGCATCCAGCTCATCGAAAAGCAAAAAGCCAAAATGATCTACGGCCTCTTGGAGCGCCAGTTCCGCAAATACGTGGAAATGTCGTCCCGCTCCAAGGAAAACTCGTCCGAAGTGCTTTTGCGCCTTTTGGAAACCCGCCTCGACAACGTCATCTACCGCCTCGGCATCGCCAAAACCCGCGGCCAGGCGCGCCAGTACGTCGGCCACGGTCATTTTACCGTGAACGGCCGCAAGGTCACCGTTCCGTCCATTGCCGTTCGCGTCGGCGACGTTATCGGCGTGCGCCCCGGATCCGACAAAAGCAAGATATTCGACGGCCTCAAGGAAAAACTCGCGAACGTCGAATTGCCGGCTTGGCTCACTTTTGACGCGGACACGCTGACCGCCAAGGTAACAGCCATGCCGAAAGCCGCCGAGGCCGCGCCGCTCTTCGATACCAAGCAGATCATCGAGCTTTATTCCCGATAATTCGTTCCTTACTTTAATAACCGTATGGAACCGATACGCTTACCGACTAAAATCGAATTAACGCCCGGCGCTGAAAAGCACCAGGCAACGCTCGTGGTCGAGCCCTGCTTCCAGGGTTATGGCACGACCCTGGGTAACGCGCTTCGCCGCGTTCTCTTGTCGTCGCTCCCGGGCGCCGCGGTTACGGCCGTGAAAATTACGGGCGCGCAGCACGAATTCTCCACCCTGCCCAACATTAAGGAGGATGTGCTTGAACTTATTTTGAATCTTAAACAATTGCGTTTGCGCGTTCACTCCGACGAGCCGGTGCGGCTCACGCTCAAAAAGACCGGCGAGGGCAAGGTAAAGGCCAAGGACATCCAGCCCAATTCCGAGGTTGAGATAGCGAACCCCGAACTCCATATTGCGACCATCACCGATGAGAACGGCGAATTGGAAATGGAAATTTTTTGCGCCAAGGGACGCGGTTTTGTCACCACCGAAGACCGCGGAAAGGAAAAAGAGATCGGCGTCATCGCCATCGACTCCATCTTTACGCCGGTCAGGAACGTCGGCTACCAAGTCGTTGACACCCGCGTCGGACAAATAACCAACTTCGACAAGCTGATCCTTACGGTTGAAACCGACGGCACCATTACCGCCAAGGACGCCATTGAACAAGCTACCAAACTGCTCCTCGAGCACTTCGAACTCTTGCGCGACCTTTCCGGCAAAGAAGGAACGGTTCCGGCCGAACTTGTCGCCGAAGAGCCCGCCGCCGAGGTTGTTGAAGAGGGGACGGGAGAAGAACCTAAGAAAGCTAAAAAGAAGAAGTCGGAATAATCAGTATTTATGCGTCACCGCAACAAGGGTCGAATTCTTAGCCGCGCCGCCTCGCCGCGCAAACACCTTCTCGCCAACTTGGCGCAGAGCATAATTTTGTACGAGAAAGTGCGCACGACCGAAGCCAAGGCCAAAGAGGTCAGGAGCACGGTTGAACGCATGATCACTTCGGCCAAAAAGCCGACGCTTGCGAGCCGACGCTTGCTTTTGAAGAAACTGCCGACGGAGATCGCCGTTAAAAAACTCCTTGATGTACTTGGCCCGCGCTATGCAAAACGCGCCGGCGGCTACACCCGCATCACAAAAATAGGCCAGCGCCAAGGCGATGCCGCCAAAATGGTCGTGCTTGAACTGGTATAATTTTATGAAAACCCAAACATCACTTGCAAAAACAAAGCCCGGATTTAAAACCATTGACGCCAAAGACAAGGTCTTGGGGCGCTTGGCCTCGGAGATCGTCAAGTACTTGACCGGCAAACACAAGGTTAACTACAGCGTCCACCAGGATTCCGGTGATTTTGTCACCGTCGAAAATGTCGGCGAAATGAAGTTCACCGGTAACAAGATGGTTGAAAAGAAATACTTGCACTACTCGCAATACCCGGGCGGCATGAAGAGTTCGCAGCTCTCCGTTGAATTCGAGAAAAGCCCGGCCCGCGTCCTGCGCCGCGCCGTCGCGCGCATGCTGCCTCGAAACAGACAGCGCCTCGGACGCATGCACCGTTTAACGATCGTTGGCGAAAAAGGAACCAAACGCATATGGTAACCACCAAAACCCCCGAAAAAGAAGAAAAGCCGGTCGCAAAAAAGCCTCAACCCAAGGCTGACGCGCCTGCGGCGCACAAAGCCGTGCGCAAGCCCGCTGTAAAGAAGGTTGTCGCTGTTAAGCACGACGAAGCAGCTGTTGCCGCTCCCAAGGAAGCTGCTGCCCACAAGACGCTCGTTATTGGCGGCGCCAAAGAGTATCACAAAGCTCTTGGTCGTCGCAAAGAAGCGACCGCCCGCGTGCGACTCATCCCCAATGGGTCCGGCAAGATCGTCGTTAACGGCAAACCAATTGAAGCCTTCTTCACCGTTGAATGGAATCGCCAATCGATCCTTTCGCCACTTGTCGCTGTCGGCGCCAACACCGACTACGATGTGTCCGCCAAGGTTGAAGGCGGCGGCGTCGCCGGCCAAGCCATCGCCGTTCGCCACGGCATCGCCCGCTGCTTGCTCCTGGTAAACGAAGACTTCCGAAAAACCCTTCGCCGCGCCGGCTACCTCACCCGCGACCCAAGAGCCAAAGAGCGCAAGAAGCCCGGCCTGAAGCGTGCCAGAAAAGCCGCGCAATGGGCGAAACGGTAAACACAAACTATTAAAAACACCTCGCAAAAGCGAGGTGTTTTTTGAAAGTTCACATAACAGAGAGTGCATTTTTTTTGTGAACAAGATACAATGTGATTGTAATATATGTACAGCTTAGTTTCATTATTTTCTGGCGCAGGTGGCCTTGATCTTGGTTTGGAAGAAGCTGGTTTTAAGGTACAACTTTGCGTGGAAAATGATTTAATTTGTAGAAACACACTGCATCTAAATCGACCACGTTGGCGTCTATCAAATCCCGGTGATATTTTTAAATTAAAACCTACTGATATACTTAAACAGTCGGGATTAAAGAAAGGCGAACTCGATCTTCTAGCAGGCGGACCACCGTGTCAGCCGTTTTCGAAAGCCTCATACTGGCACCGAGGCGACTCGTTGCGATTAAAAGATCCGCGAGCAAAAACTCTTAATTCGTACATGAAGATTGTTGAGGGTCTTCTACCCCGCACTATATTATTAGAGAATGTTGACGGAATCAGATTTGCCAATAAAGATGAGGGTTTAAACTTTCTATTATCTAATTTTAAAAAAATTAATAAAAAATACAGTACACATTATGATCCTGTCATATTGGCGATTAATGCTGCAGAATATGGCGTACCGCAATTACGAAAACGAATGATACTTATAGCAGCAAGAGATGGATCAAAAATAGAATTACCCAAACCATCGCATGGACCAAACGGATCCACTCCTTACGTTACAGCGTGGAATGCGATTGGTGATTTAAATAAAAATAATTATGATCGTGAGCTTACCCTAAAAGGGAGGTGGGGCGACATTCTACCCAGCATTCCTGAAGGCAATAATTATCAATGGCACACGAACCGTGGAGGTGGCAAACCGATATTTGGCTTTAGGTGTCGTTATTGGTCTTTTCTCCTAAAACTGGCCAAAGACAAACCTTCTTGGACGATTCAAGCTAGTCCCGGTCCTTCTACAGGCCCATTTCACTGGAATAACCGTTTACTCTCAACACGTGAACTTGCACGTATTCAAACCTTTCCTGATGATTTTAATTTTTCTGGAACAAAACGCGAAGCACATCATCAAATAGGAAATGCAGTACCACCATTGATTGGTGAGTTCATTGGGCGCCTGATTATTTCTCAGATTCTCGGAGGCAAACATTCAGTTAAAAATCTTTTTTATATGATAAAAAAGAATAAGAACTGTCCACCAGCCGAACCGATTTTAGACGTTCCAAAAAAATATCATTCATTAATCGGTAAATACCCCGCACACCCAGGAACAGGCAAGGGGCCCCGAGCGTTGCTTTTATCACGTATTAAAAATTCAATTTTATGAATCAAAAATTTACACCCCCGACGGAAATAAATATTGAAAATCTTTTCTTAGATCCAGAAAATCCTCGTATTCCAAAAGAAAAAAGATTATTGTCACAAGATGATTTAATAATATATGTTGCCAATACATATAATTCTCTAGCCATAGCACAATCAATTACTTCACATGAGTATTTTCCATCAGAACCGCTTATTGCCATGCCCCTCAAAGGAGTTTCGGGTGGATATATCGTTCTCGAAGGGAATCGAAGATTAGCTGCTTTAAAATTGCTAAAATCTTCTGGTTTAAGAAAAAATATTTCTAACAAAAACGAATGGGATATTTTATCTTCTAAAAAATTTCCAGAAAAAATTCCGGTAGTTAAGGTTAAAAATCGACGCGAGGTAGCACCGATTATAGGCTACCGACATATTTCTGGAATACAACCATGGGACGCTTATTCCAAAGCACGTTACATAGCAGCACAAGTGGATGGTGGTCTTAATTTCAAACAGACTGCTATAGAGGTCGGTGAAAGGGAATCTGAAGTAAAATCAAATTATCGTAATTATCGTATCGCTGAACAATTCTCTCGATCAGGGTCCGACACAGAAGAATATAATGGAATGATGACAAATTTTGGTGTGTTCACTCGCGCCATGCAATCTAAAGATTTAAGAGATTTTATTGGCGCACCACAACCAGATGAAGTTAGTAATAAAAAACTTCCCGTTCCAGAGAAAAAGAAACCGGCACTAAAAGAACTGATGGGTTTTCTTTTTGGTCCAAATGCAGTTATTGGAGAAAGTCGTGAGATTACAAAACTAGGGAAAATTATATCTTCATCAGAGGGATTAAAAGCGTTGAGGAGTGAAAGAAATTTAGAAATGGCACACGTAGCATCTGGCGGTCTCTTTGATAGGCTACTTAGTCGTTTAGATGCCTCAGCGAAAAATCTACGTGCAGCAAAAGAAGATATTCATAAATATAAATCTAATACTGATGTAAAAAAATTGTTTGAAGAATGCAAAGAAGCAGTTAAGGATATAGAAAATGCACTTAAATAATATGTCATTTAGACTGGACCTCCCTGATATTGAAGAAATATCTGAAGTAGCCGACTGGTTTGAGCTATTAATGTTAATAAACGAATTTGATCAAATTTCCCGTGCCCAACTTTTAGATAGATTTGTAGCGGAAACCGGTGCAACAGCGCAAGAACTTGAGCCGCAGATAAATTTTTTATTTATGGAAATATCTCGGCGTCGTCGAATAGCAGGGTTTTCGTACCCATTAATAGTTGATGATTTGATAGTTAAAACAAACAAACAGCCTTGCACAGAATTTTATAAATTTCTTTTATTGATATCAATTAAAAAAAGCCCCTTAAGAAAAAGGCGTGGTTTTAAAGAAGTTGATCAAATTTTTGATAATATTGTTTGTGAAGCAGTAAAAATTTATTTCGGTGAAGGCACTGAAACGTTGCGGTTTGGTTGGCCGCCGTCAGACGGTCGACCAAAGAAATTTACTAAAGCCTTGGAGTGGTTATCTGTCAAAACTGGAATTAATGTTGGTATAGGGGCTAGTTCACCAGCTAATAAAGATGGGGGTGTAGATGTGGTAGCATGGAAGCCCTTTTCGGACAAACGCACCGCATTTATTATTGCTTTGATACAATGCACTATTCAATTAGACTGGTTCCCAAAAGGAAAAGACATTGTTGATCATGTATGGTTATCAAAACTTGATACTGGGCGATTTGCACTCACGTCATTGGCAATCCCATTTATAATAGAAAAAAACTTCGATAAGTGGGACGATTTACGCAGAACAGTCAATTTAATTTTTGATAGATTGCGCTTATCTGAAGTATTATCAAGGAGCGATATCTCGTTATTTGGTAATATGATTGTCTGGAATCGTAAGGAGATTGCAAAATTTAAATAAAGACACTATTACCTATGAGATAGGATAGAGAGGGCTAACTATGGCAGGTGTACTTAATTTAATACAAGGATCCAAAACACTCACGGAAAAGCGAGTGTTTTTTATAAAAAGGAATTTGATAAAAGAAAAAGAGCGGTGGAACCGCTCCTGCGAAAATTAGTTGGGAGGTGCCTATGACACCTCGACGCCTTGGGCGCGGAGTTCATCATCCGACGCGGTCGAGAGACGAGCTATACCCGTTCCGATATCGACCCGTCGGCCGTTTCCCGCATCAATCCAGCTGCCGTCCGCAAAATTGACGCGCGTGCCTTCAATATTTGCGACCTTCATGTCGGAAATAACGGTGAAACCCTTGATCCTTGCCACAACTTTCTTGCCCATGGAATGATCTCCTTATCGTTTTACGAACTGTAATATGCGCTTGGCGCTTTTGCTTGTTGCGATTCTCGCTACCAGCGGCGGCGCTTGCCGGAACGAATGATGACGCCCCCGTCATTATTGGCGACAACATTGCCGCCGGTAATGACGACACTCCCGGTCAAGTTGCCGACGACCACGCTGCCATTGCTGGCGACAACGTTTCCGTCGCCTCGTCGGGATTTTTTGTTGCCGGAAAGAGTGATGGTAGCGCCCCTTTGCGCTACGATTTCACGGGTTGAAACATCGCACCAACTGCCGTCATCGAACAAGACTTTCGAACGGATGATGGCGGTAATCTTTTTGTTCGAACTAACGCTTACCCCGTTCACTGTTTTTACACTGATCATGAAGCCTCCTACGGTGAATGTTTCGCTGATTGGAAAGACCTAACAATACGGTGCCGCAACTAAAAGACCATTCACTTTGCCATAAAATCACAATTTTGTCAATAATATCCGAAGAATGGTTAACATGGACAAGTGATAAAAACACTCGCAGAAATGCGAGTGTTTGGCTTTATAAGGGGATTGGTCGGGCTTGACAAAATAACGTTTTTATACTAAGGTTAGCCGTTATTGGTCGCTGACATTCTAATATTCTTAGGTCTCGCCTCCGGCGGAGGTGAGACTTAAGATAGTTGAGTTTATGACATAGGCGAAACCTAGATCATGGTGTTAATAACACCCAACAGAAAACCCCGAAACAAAAGGAGAACACCGTGGCAGAACAAAATCAAGCAGATCGGGCCGAGGTATTGGAGAGCGCCTGCGGCAATGCGCTCAGAAACGAAGTAACTGCAAAACTGCATACACTCACAGATGATGTATGGCGAATCCTCAACCTCGGGAGCAATTATGCAAAACCGATCATCAAGTTCGCACTGCATATCTACATGAGCAATTTCCTTCATGAAGATGGACGGCGTATCGATGGAAAGCTTCGATTCCGCACTCGCGGCATCGCGGTCTTCGTCACCAAGGTCTATGACATGCTGCCGTTCGATGCGCTGAAGAATTTCCGCAAATACGACGCAGAAGCCTTCAGGATGTTCATCGAAACTTCCTACGCGGACGTCGACGTCAGCCCATATCTCGAACCGCCGGCCGACTACCGTCCCGAATAAACGGCCGTCTCAACCATTCCGACCGCACTCTCGCTGAGTGCGGTCGATTTTTTATGACCGAAAAATTGACTTTTATCGGGTTGGGTGTAAGTTTAAGCATCAATCGTTCATTCTAACCAACTGAAAAGAGGTGACGCTTGTTTAAGAAAAAGAAACGACCGGTTGTCGAAAAGGTTCCGCCTTCGCTAGCGGGGTTTGCGGCTGATCTGGTGATCGCGCTCGGGCTGCCGAAAACGGCGACCATGAAAAGCCGCAGCGGGCTTTACCTGCAAATTAGCGCGCCGGAAAAGCACGGCGACATTGCGGAGATCGCTTTGTGGCGAGGAATAGGTGACCAGCAAACGCCGCTCATCAACTTGAGCTATCGGCAAGCAGATCGGGAAAAATACCTGCTTTCGATATCGCTCAAACAGCCCATTCAACCGCTCGGTACGCTGCTTGCTGCGGTCTTGGCGAAGGGCAAAGATCACGTCTTCGTAACGCGCGACCAGGCCTTGGTCGCCATCTGCACGATGATGAAATACCTCGAAACCGCCCGCTAGCTCCCGGATCGAACGCTTCCTACCGACTCCATCCCATTGATGGAGTTTTTATTTTCTTAGGTCTTAACAATGAATAACCGGAGTAGGATCACTTTCAAAAGACCTAGGTTTCGGCTAAGTCTTGATTTTAGCGGAAAAATACGCCTTGGCTATGTTTTTATAAACGGGGTATAATATAGGCACTTCATAATTATTAACAACTTCAACATGAAGAAGTCTTATTTAATGTGGGTCATTTTGGCTCTCGTCGCCGTCGTCGTCGGGGTAATACTTTGGATCAGTTATTCCCAGCCGCCGGTAGCACCCAATCCGCCGTCTAATCCCATCACGGCAAAAAATACGCCGGCTACAGTGCCGCCGGTCACAGTGCCGCCGGTCAATCAACCGATCCCGCCGGTTATAACCAACGCACCGGCCCCTGTAAACGCGCCGGCGCCGCAAGCCGTTCTTAATACCGTTAATGATCCCACGCTGGGCGTCCGCCTTATTGCCACGAACGGACATACGCTTTATTACTTTACCAAGGACTTGCCGAATGTAAGCGTATGCACCGGAACCTGCGCCACCAACTGGCCCGCTTACACCGTTAGCCCCAATGCTCCGCTTGCGGCCGTGACGGGCGTGACGGGGAAGGTTGGAACCATCACCAAACCCGATGGATCGTTGCAAATAACTTATAACCGCATGCCGCTGTACTTCTGGCACCTTGACCAGGATCCGAGCGACACGTATGGCCAGGGGATATTAGGCTCTTGGTACGTCGCAAAACCGTAAGCGCTGTCACGGCGCTTGAAATTACGTCGCTCGGACGCAATGAAAGCACGGCTTTCACTGCGTCCTCGCTAGTAATTTTAACAACGACAGACGAAAAGCCGGGTGGCATAAACCCGGCTTTTTTGGTATCATTTGCGCATGGCGCAAGAGCAGACAGTCGCTAAAAATACGCTTTTTTTGACGGCGGGATCAATCTGCCAAAAGCTTTTGGCTTTTGTTTATTTTACCGTCCTCGCGCGTCACTTTTTGCCGCCCGACGATGTCGGCCGCTACTTGTATGCGCTTTCATATGCGGCGCTTTTTTCCGTAATTGTTGATTTTGGCGTTCAACCGGTGCTTATTCGCGCTATTGCCAAAGACCGCTCGCGGGCGCGAACGATCATCTCGAACGCCATCGGCATTAAGACCGTCTTTGCCGTTGTCACGGCGGCGGCCATGTTTTGGGCGGCGCGCGTCACGGAAAGCGATCCGGTTAAGATCGCGCTCATCTCGGTGGCTTGCATCACGCTAGTGCTTGATTCGGTTCAACTGACTTTCTACGCCGTTTTGCGCGGGTATGAAAAGCTGAATTACGAAGCGATCGGCGTGCTGGTCGGACAATCGATCACCGTGGCCGCCGGCGGCGTTATGCTTTACCTAAAGCAGCCATTGCCGTTCCTCATGTTCGCTTATGTTTGCGGCTCGGCGTGGAACGCCATATATTCTTGGCGCATGGCCAAACGCGTTACCGGCGAACGCTTCAGTTTGTCCTTGAATCGCTCCGTCTGGAAGGAGATATTGGTCATGGCATTGCCTTTTGCCGCGGCGGCAATTTTTGTCCGCATCTACTCTTCGGCCGACTCGGTGCTCTTGAACCGCTTAGCAGGCAACGCCGCGGCTGCTTTCTACGGCGTACCGTACAAATTCGTTTTTGCCTTCCAATTCGTGCCCATCGCGCTTGCGGCGGCGCTTTTTCCGACCTATTCGCGCGAAGCCGGGCAAGGGAAAGCGCGCTTGGGCGAACTGTTCTGGAATGCGGAGCGCTACCTCATGCTGGTCGCCTTGCCGCTGGTCGCCGGAATGGTCTCGCTCGCGCATCCGCTTATCGTCACCTTTTACAAAAGCCAATATTTGCCCTCGGTGCCGATCATCATGATCCTTGCTTGGTGCCTTATCCCTTCGTTCCTCGATTATCCGGTCGGCGCACTCTTAAACGCTTCGCATAAGCAAAACATCCAAACAACCTTCATGGGCATCATCATGTGCATGAGCATAATTTTGAATTTGATCTTTATTCCGCATTTTGGCGCGATCGCTTCGGCCTACGCCGCGGTTATCGGCAATTCAACGCTTTTTATCGGCGGACTATATTATGCCGCCAAACTCGCCGACATTCCTTGGAAAAAACTCTTGGCGTCATTCGCGCGCATCGGCGGCTCGGCGCTTGCGATGGCGCTCGTTGTTGTCTTGACCCAGGGACATTTAAAATTATATTTCTCGGTGATGCTAGGCGTCGCGATTTACGCGCTAGGATTGTTCATCACCCGTGAACTCGGACGCAACGATATTATGCGATTCCGTGATATTTTGCGCCCGCCGCGGCCCGAGACCACGACGACCGAATCGGAAATAACCGTATGAAAATACTTTTACTCACTTACGAATATCCGCCGTTCCATGGCGGCGTGGCCACCTATCTTTCGAATTTGATGAATGCGGCGCCGGCCGGCGTTGAGGTTCACATCGATGTGCCAAAAGCCGGCGAACACTGGCTGGAAACGATTTGGCGCCTATGTATGAAACCGCACGAGGAAAAGCCCGATCTTTTCGCCGTAAGTCACATTTTGCCGGCTGGCTACATCGCTTACAATTCGAAGTTCTGGTATAAAACACCGTATCTTGTTTTCACTCACGGCACAGATATCTTAAATGCGCGTCGGAATATTTGGAAACGCTTTTGGATGCGCTTTATTTTGCGCCGCGCCAAATACGTGATCGCCAATTCCCGCTTTACGGCGTCTTTGTTGCGTGAAGAAGGGATAACAAGGGTTGAGATCGTACCGCCGGGCGTCGATGACATTCCACAAACTACAAGCCACGAGCCGCTAGCCGGCATCATATCCGTCGGCCGCCTTATCCCGCGCAAGGGATTTGATGTTCTGCTTAACGCGCTGCCCGCGGTTATCAAAGAAATTCCCAATGCTCATTTAACGATCATAGGAAGCGGCGCGTATTATGACGAACTTGTTCGTTTGGCTCACGAACTGCGCATCGAGAGCTTCGTTAATATTTTGACCGACATTGAAGATAAGACGGACTATTGGCGCAAGGCGTCATTGTTCGTTTTGGCGGCGCGCGAAGACGGGCCGAACATCGAAGGCTTTGGCATTGTTACGCTAGAAGCGGCCTCATACTGCTTGCCGGTCGTGGTAAGCCGCTCCGGCGGCGCGCCTGAGGCGGTCATCGACGGCGTTACCGGCCTTATTGTGCCGCCCAATAACCCGGCCGCGCTCGCCAAAGCCATTCTCTTCATCTTAAATGATCCGGCGCGTGCGCAAAAAATGGGCGAAGCTGGACGTAAGTATGTTTCGGAAGAATATTCCATTCCCGTCATCGCGAAAAGGTTTTGGAAAATTATCACCGCGTCTCCTTTTGTCACCCCCGAGAAGTCGGGGGTCCAATCCATATCGGGCGGACGTCCGACCAAGCAATGATTGGATTCCCGCCTTCGCGGGAATGACAAATTAACTTATGCCCGAAATATCCGTTATCATTCCGACCTACCAGCACGGCGACACGCTCAGTGCGTGTTTGGATTCTATCTTTGGACAGACGTTCAAGGATATCGAAGTGATCGTGGTAAACGACGGTTCGACCGACAATACCGAAGAAATATTAAAACCCTATCTCGATAAAATAATTTACAAAAAGATCGCTAATTCCGGCGCGCCAAAAGCAAGGAACACGGGCTTTGGTCTGTCCAAGGGCCGCTTCGTGATCTTCTGCGACGCCGACCTGATCCTAAAGCCGGAAATGCTGCGGCTACTTTATGATGCGCTAAAAGAAAACCCGAAGGCGACTTACGCTTACGGCGGTTTTCGTTTCGGCTTTGGCCGGTTCAAGGCCCTGCCATGGAGTGGGAATCGCTTGCGCAAATTGAATTATATTCACACTTCGGCGCTCATTCGTCGCGATGATTTCATCGGCTTTGATGAATCGATCAAAAAACTTCAGGACTGGGACATGTGGCTTTCAATGCTGGAGAAAGGAAGCGTTGGCGTCGCCATAAACAAGATACTTTTCTCGGCAAAACCTCGCAAAACCGGCATGAGTTGGTGGATGCCGAAAGCGCTGTATTCGCCGTTCTTTAAAGCGATCGGCATTCGTTTTAAATCAGTGGCTCGATACGACGAGGCCGCAAAGATCATCTCCAAAAAACACGGTCTTGATCTTGCTTCGACCGCCGACATCGGCGGAAAATTATGGCTCGGCTTTTTGGCCGTCTTTGCCGTTTCCGCGATCTCATTCGGCCATCCGTGGATCGGTACGATCGCCTCGCTTATTTTTATTGGATTAACGCTTGCTGCCTCGCTCAACCAGCTTATTTACGGCGTTGGCGCAATTTTGGCCGAACTGATCTTCGGATCGCTGGCGGGTAAGACATTAGCGATCTCGTTACCCGGTTTTTCTTTGCCCCTCCGCATTGCGCTCTTCGCCGTTGTCGGCGCAGTCTGGCTCATTCGCATTCTCCAAGGAAGAGTGCGCCTTCCGCAAAAAAATATCGTGATCGGCACGATCGTCATGCTCGCGGTCGTCGGGTGGGGGATGGCGAACGGCTTGTTTCACGGTATTGCGTTCAAGTCTGTATTTTCCGACGCCAATGCCTATTTTGCCTTGCCGCTCATCTGGTTCTTTGTTTCGGCGGTCAAGGACGAACGCGATCAAGAATGGTTAAAAAAAATTTTAAAGCATGGCTCTATCGCACTTTCGATCGTTACGATCGCCGCGCTTTATTTCTTCAGCCATAAATTCCTGAACATCGCCGGCGTGTTCGCCTACAAATGGCTGCGCGATAGCCGCATCGCCGAAATAACCGCGCTTGATAATGGCACTTATCGCGTTTTCATCCAGTCTCAACTGTATTGTCTACTGGCGTTTATCATGGTCACCCTAAGGGGACAGCCCCCTTATCAAACGGAAAAGGGGGCTGTCCCCGTTTTTAAACGCTGGGCGTGGGGAATATTGCCGGCCAGCGCGCTTATCATTTCCTCGTCGCGCAGTTTTGCGCTGGGGATCGGCGCGGCGTTTGTCGCGCTGATAATTCTTTCTGTAATTCCCGCGAAGGCGGGAATCCAATCATCGCTTGGTCGGACGTCCGCCCAATATGGATTGGATCTACCCCTCGGGGCACACGCCCGACGGCGCTCGGGGATGACGAAAGATATATTACCGATCATAAAAAAAATCGCGATATTCTCTGTCGTTGGCATTATTATCTTCTTTATCGCCTTGAAACTGTCTTTCCCCTCGCCGCGCAGCCAACGGTCGTTTGAAGACATGCTCCTTTCAAAAAATATCTCACAGCGCGACGCGGCCGTGGCCTCGCGTTGGGCGCTCATTAAAGCGCTGAACGCAAAGATCATGGAAGCGCCTCTTTTGGGAAGCGGTTTTGGTACAACGGTCACCTACATGAGTTCCGATCCGCGGATCATCAGCTCAACCGGCGGCACTTACACTACCGCCGCATTTGAATGGAATTATCATGACATTTTGGTGAAGATGGGACTCTTGGGCCTGCTTGCTTACGGATATTTGCTATATGCGATCTTCCTTGTCATCTGGCGCGCCGACGAACGCGAACGCCGCTGGCTTGTTCCGGCTTTTTTCGCCTTGCTGATGTTAAATGTCGTAAGCCCGTTTCTGAATCATCCGCTGGGCATCGGATACCTCGCACTACTCTTGGCGCTTGCTGAAAAAAAACAAGGCGAACCAGCGCCGATCGCCGTGTCCGAACTTTTGAAATCCCCATCACCGGCTCACGCCATGGCCGTCGCGCCGGGCCTCGCAATGATGAAGGAATGAATTATTTTAAAATCTTTCCGACCAAATCCTTGTGTCCGTTTAAAAATGCTTGGCCGGACATGGGCTTGCCGCCGGCGAGCTGAATTTCGGTTAAAATGATATAGCCGTCCCGGGCCGCAACGGCCGGGGTGTTTTTTATTTTTATGACCGTACCCGGTGCGCCGACGGGGACAGCCCCCTTATCGGACGGAAAAGGGGGCTGTCCCCATTGGGCCGCGTGAACAAGCAACATTGTACCATCAAGCATCGTCCACGCCGGGGTCACGCCGTGCATGGCGCGGACAAGACGGTCGATCTCAACGGCCGGCTTCGACCAATCAATGCGCGCACCTTCCGATTCGATCTGTTTGCAAAAAGTTGCTTTATCATGATCCTGTGACGTCGCCGCGATCTTTCCATCTAGATATCCGACCAGCTCTTTACCGATCATGTCGGCGCCGATCGGTGTTAGGATCGCGCGAAGCGAATCGGTCGTTTCGTCTCCTTTGAGCGATACGCGCCGGCAGGCAATGACCGGGCCGTGGTCCATGCCTTCGTCGAGAACCATAAGACAAACGCCGGTTTCTTTGTCGCCTTCCAATATCGTAGCCGTGAGCGGCGACGCGCCGCGGTGCTTTGGCAAAAGCGAGGGGTGAATATTGACGAACCCGCGCGGCACAGCTTCCAAAAGCCGTTTAGGGATCAAATTGCCGTATGCAACAACAACCGCGAGGTCGGGCTTGAGCGCAACTATCTGTGCGATCGCATCATCTTTGAGTTTCTCGGGCTGTAAAACGGGTATTTTAAATTTTCCCGCCGCAAGCTTTACGGGGGATGGTGTAATGATCTTTTTTCGCCCCGTCGGCCGGTCGGGCTGGGTGACAACGGCGACGAGCTCAAAGCCGGCGTTGGAATGCAACGCTTCAAGCGCCGGCACGGCAAACTCCGGCGTGCCGAAAAAGATTGTTTTAATTTTGGGCATGGATTAAAAAGATGCTTAGAAAACTTCCGCTACCTCACCATATCATCTCCTTGAAAAAGGAGAGGAGTAAGATACTTAGCGCCCTCGCCTCAATCGAGGAGAGGGTAGGGTGAGGTCGGTCTCCGAAGGTTTGTACGGTGCCTCCCCCAAGAATGGGGGAGGGTAGGGTGAGGGGTGATCTTTACCTCACCACTCCCAACTTCGTCATATCCTTCGCCTTATCGATGAAAAGCACGCCGTTCAAGTGATCGCATTCATGCTGAAAAATGGTAGCGGTGAAGCCCTTGGCGTTCATCTTGAATGGTTTCCCTTCGGGTGTGAGCCCCTTCACGATCAGCGAATTGGCGCGACGCACAAAGCCCCAAGTGCCGGGAACAGACAAGCATCCTTCTTCCGACGGGCTGGTGGTGATGGAGCGTTTCACGATCTCCGGATTAATGATCGCCATAGGTTCTTCGTCGGGGGGCGCCACGATGATGATCTGCTTATCAATGCCGATCTGCGGCGCGGCGAGACCTACGCCCTTTGCATCGTACATCGTATGGATCATGTCTTTAACCAACTTCAAAAGCGCCGGAGTATTCAGCTCATCGGATGCAAGCGGCTTTGCTTTGCCGCGCAACACTTTTTCCGGCTCTTTGACTATCTTATAAATCATAGAATAAAGGGGACAGGACCCTTTATTTGGTTGCGATTTGGAATAAAGGGTCCTGTCCCCTTTATTCCCGAACTTCAGCCGCAAAGCCTGCGGGAAAATATTGTACTAGATCGTGAGGGTCTTGACCATGGGGAAACTTAACGGCGATCGTCAGACGAAATTTGCCGCGGAATTTCTTAGGACGAGACCATTGTGGATCGCCTACAGCGATTTTTTGATATTTTGATCGAAGTGTCTGAACTAACCCGACCGCGGTATTCCATAATGCCTCTTCCGTAATTTTGTCACCCCCGAGAAGTCGGGGGTCCAATCCATATTGGGCGTCCGTCCAATCAAGCGAGATTGGATTCCCGCTTTCGCGGGAATGACGGGAGGGCGTGCCGGCGCCGTAGATCGTGACGAGCGTTCCGGCCGGCGGATACCCGAAGGCCGCGCGCTCTTCAAGTTCTTTTGCGAGAAAACCCATCGGATCGGTAAGCGCCGCAAGCGCCGGGGCGGCGCGGTCAAAGGTTTGGATGTGTAATCGCCCGGTCGGAGCTAAAAACGAAGCGAGCGTGCGCAGGACGCGGGCGGAATTTTCCGTCGACCAAATTCCTGATCTCATTTGTCCGGCGCCCATGAGCGCGTCGGCGACGAGGTCGAACTGCTTGTGTTCGGGCGGCATTGAACCGAAAACCGCCGTTGTACCGACAACGATCTGCGCCGCATCGAGATTTGTCTGCCATGAATCGCGATCAACATGAGCTATCGAGGCAAGCGGGTGTCGTTTCTTTAGCGCTTCAAAAAGAGTTTTGCTACCCGAGCCGATCGTTTTAAGATCAAGCCCGTTGCATTTGGGACAGGCATCGAACAGGGGATAGAGACGGTCACATGAGGGGCATGACATTCGGTCTTGATGAACGGTAAGAGGAGTGCCGCAAGACGGACAATTGACCATCGTGCCGCAATCGCGGCAAAGAATGGCCGTGGAAACGCCGCGGCGGTTTAAAATGACAAGGCAGCGGCCGCCGTTTCCTACCGTTTCATCGATCGCCGTTTCAAGCTCATCGGAGATAAGCACGCGCGCTTTAGCCGCTTGGGCCGCGTCGTGCAGATCATGAATGACCGGCTCGAAATCTTTTGGCTCGTTAGCGAATGTCCAGCGCTTCTCGGAGCCGTTTGGGGTCATGCCCAAGGTTGGCAACGGATCAATGGCCGTTAACGCGGCGCCGGTCGCGCGCGACAATTCTTCGGCAATGACGCGCGCGTCATATCGAGGGTCTTGATCTTCCTGCAAATGACTCGACGATCCGGCGTTAACGATCACAATGGCGCCCAGATCGCCAAACGGCAAAAAGGCCGCGATCTTCGTGCCAATGACGATCTTTGCCGTTCCGTTTCTCGCGGCGCAGGCGAGATCGTATTTGGCGCCGATCGCGAGCGACGAATGATATACCATTGCATTATCGATCGTCTTTGCCCAAGCGGCCGCCTCATCGACGGTCGGAACAAGGACCAAGACCTGGCGGCCGTTTGCGGCCACGATCGCGTCTTTGACGAACATGAGCGCGTCGAGAGAAGATTTGATGAAGAAAAACGACGGAACTCTCCCTACCCTCTCTTTTTCAAAGAGAGGGGATTGAATATTCCCCATCCCTTGGGGCAAGGGATGGTAGGGTGGGTTCGTGGATACAACCGCTCTGCTCGGAACCGTCGGCAACGCCGCCCAGACGAAACGAGGCAAAGTGGTTGCAAACAAGCGTGATAGTCTTGTCCAAAGTTCAACAACATAGGACGGCAGCGGCGATAAACCATGCGCCACGCCTACGATATCTTTAAGCGGTTTATTGTGGGCGGTTGTCTCAGAAACGGAAACCACCAAACCGCCGATCTTTCGCCCGGCGAAAGGAATTACAACAACAGACCCCCGCCCAATGGCGGGGGTTAAATTTGCAGGGATCTGATAATCGTATGTTTCGCTTGCTTTGACCGGCAGGCGAACGGCGGGGACGATTTTGGCGATCATGATTAGGTGTCAGGTGTCAGGTGTCAGGTGTCAGGTCGTCCCTGAAACCTGTAACCTGAAACCTGTAACCTACTTCAAATGGAACTCCATCGTGCAGTAGCCGACGCCGAACGGCGCTTCGTAGCTCAAGAGTTCCGGCGCGCAATTTACGCGGTCCATGATCCCCATGAACAGGCAAATAGGCCTGTATCCGCAAGCATGAGCCTCTTCCACGAGCTCGGAGTTCATTTGAAGGATAGGCGAAGCGCTTCCCGAGACAAGATTGGCAAGCATCAAGTCGTCGAACTCCTTGCCCTTCGGGGAAAACCCGTTGGGCGTATCCGACGACAGCCGATGCGAGAGGTCGCCGGAGCAGATAACGGCGACTTTTCGGTTCGTTGACATGATCGCTTCTTTGACCGCCTGGCCGAAGGCGAACTGATCTTTCGCCGCGCCAAGGGTCGGCGAGATCACGACCACCGACGGCTTCATGGATGCAGGCGGAATTATCGCAAGCGGCACGCCGGCGCCGTAATCAAGATGCCGGTCGGAAATGGTGATGATCTTTTCATTTGCTTTTCGCGCTTCGTGTCTTATGCGTTCGATCAAAAGCGGATCGGTACCGAACTCGCGCGACGGAGAAAAATCGCCAAATTCCAAAAAATGCGTCATGTGTCTGGGAGCATGGTTTATCGTGAATGTTTCCGGCATGACCCCAAGGTGCGGCGAGATCACTAAAATAGTATCCGCTTCGCTTGCCGCCAATGATTCGGAAAGTTTGCCAAAAGCCGCGCCGGTTTTTTCCAAAAGGCGGGCGTGTTCGCGGCCGATCGACGGAAGCAGAAGCGGCGGGTGGGGGACGAGGGCGGAGAAAACTAGCGACATGATTAAATATTAAACATTAAATTTTAAATATTAACGTTTAATTTTTAACGTTTAATATTTATCCTAATTTGACGCGATTTGCGTCACAGATTGCTGATAATCGAACGGCGTACCTAACGGCGAGAGGTCTAAAACCCGCTCAGAGACCGTCACCACATTCTCCCATTTCCAGCCTTGTTTTTCAAACGTTTCAGCCGAGTCGACGGGCTCGCGCGTGCCGCTGTCGATCACATAAATAGCCGGGCTGTCGACGGTCTTTACCAGCTCGCCGTCCGCCAAATTGATCGGGTCGCCCAGCGCGAACAAAGCAAGTTCCGCCGCCGACGATTTTTTCACTTTGCGACCCTTAAAATACATGCCCAAAAGTTCGGGACCGTAAAGCGGCCGCTTCACGCCATTCTGAACAAAGTAAACGCCGTGCGTGGCCGGATCCATGAGAAGGGCACCCAGCGGATAAGCGGCGGCGAGGGTGATGGGGGTTCCTTCTTTATAGGCATTAAGGTCATCCCAAGTAACATCGATCACCTCGTTGCGGTCAAAACCGATCTTCCTGAAAACATCCATCGAGACGATGCCGCGGCGCATGTCGCCGTCGATCAAGTAAACGGTGCCGTGCGGCGACCGAAGCAAAGAATAATCGGGGAATTTGATCGGTTGCCCGACGGGATAAGCGAGCAAGTCGTTGGCCGCCACTTTTACAACCTTGTTCGGGTCAAAACTTGAGAACAAGACCGCCGGCGAGGCAATGAGTCGCCGTTCGCCGAAACGAATGAGCCATGTGCCCGTAATAGCCGGCGCGGCGGTTGCGAGCGTGCCGCTCGGATAGCGTCGCACGAAATACCGTTGCCACACCAGCCAAAAATTCTCCTGGGCGTTAAGGTGCGGCGTGTAATCATATAGGCAGGCGGTAGCGTTGGTTTCGGGAGTAACGGGAATGCCATCGATCGCGGTCGCTTGTCCGACCGCCCTTTGGCCGCCGTTATCCATGAACGAACGAAAATCGGCCGCCGCGTTCTCGACTTGCGTGGCAAACCCTTTGTACTTTGCGAGCGACGGGTCATCCATTGAACACGAATCGCAAACGCCAAAACCCGTAGCCCAATCCAATTGCTTCTGCGACGGCGACGGATCGGTCACGAGCGACTGCTCGCGCTGGAGTAACGCCAAAAGAAACCGAGGGCTGACCCTATTGCGTACGGCGGCGTTATAGATGATATCGCTCGCGCGTCTCGAAGCGCCGTCGGTATCAATGGCGGTATAGTTAGCAAGGCCGCTACCTTGCGCCTCGAGGAACGCCTGTACACCCTCGGCGTCGAACGATTGCGTTTCCGTGGCTTCGGCGTCGGAAATGACGAAATTGGGATCAAAATTAGCCCCTTGTGCGACAAAAGGCCTAACAAATATGCAAAATATTAATAATATGACTATTTTGCGCGTCATTATTTATATAATAGCACAAATTAAAAAAGTCATTGCGAGGAGCGGAGCGACGAAGCGATCCCGCGGGGATCGCCACGCTCGCTTCGCTCGCTCGCGATGACGGAATTTTTATTTATACCCCAACGGCGATCGGTTCGGGGGTCGATTCTTTGATGACGAGCTTTTCGGCTTTTACGTCAATGGACACATTGGCGCCTTCTTTTATTTCGCCGGAGATTATCTTTAGGGAGAGAGGATCGAGGATGGAGGTTTGAATTATCCGTTTAAGCGGGCGCGCGCCGAAGTTGGGGTCATAGCCTTGCTTGGCCAGCCACTTTTTTGCCTTGTCGGTGACGTTCACGGTAATGTGCCGCAGCGCGATGCGCTTGGACATTTCGGAAAGCTGGATATCGACGATCTGCACCAGGTCCTTTTCGGTCAGCGCGTGGAAGATGATGATCTCGTCGATGCGATTCAAGAGTTCCGGCTTCATCCGCTCTTTAAGTTCGTTGCGGATCTTCGACTCCATGGCCTTGTATTCCGAATCGACTGGAACGTCCGGCGTGCCAAAACCAAGCTCGCCGCGCGTGCCCATGTCAAGGATGCGGTCGGAACCCATGTTCGAGGTCATGATGATAATTGTATTCTTGAAGTTCACCTTGCGTCCTTTGGCATCGGTGAGCTGACCATCGTCCAATATTTGCAGCAAGATATTGAACACCTCGGGGTGGGCTTTTTCAATTTCGTCGAAAAGCACGACCGAATACGGCTTGCGGCGGATTATTTCCGTAAGCTGGCCGCCTTCGTCGTAGCCGACGTAACCCGGCGGCGAGCCGATCATGCGCGCGGTGGTGTGTTTTTCGCCATACTCGGACATATCAAGACGCACCAGCGCGTTCTCATCGTTAAAAAGGGTCGCGGCAAGCGCGCGCGCGAGTTCGGTTTTGCCGACGCCGGTGGGGCCCAAGAAGATGAACGAGCCGATCGGCCGCTTTTCTTCGGAAAGGCCGGCGCGCGAGCGGCGCACGGCGTTCGCGATCGCATTGATCGCGTCGCGCTGTCCAATGACGCGCTTTCCGAGCGACTCTTCGAGCTTGGAAAGCTTGAGCGCTTCGGTCTCGAGCATTTTTGTTACCGGAATGCCGGTCCAGCGCGAAACAACGGCGGCGATATCCTCGTCGGTCACTTCTTCCTTAAGAATACGGTGCCTGTCCTGAAGATCGACAAGCTTGTGTTCGGCCGCGCGCTGTTTGCGTTCGGTTTCCGGGATGCGGCCGTAGCGAATCTCCGCGACCTTCTGCAGTTCGCCGGCGCGTTCGGCAATGTCGGCCTCTTGCTTATAGCCCTCGATCTTCTTTTTGCTTTCGCGAATTTGGCCGATGATCTCTTTTTCCGTGCGCCAGCGCGCTTCAAGGCCGCTGTTCTTTTCATTCAATTCCGCCAATTCTTTTTCGATTGTCTTGAGTCGCTCCTTTGAATCCTTGTCTTCTTCCTTTTGCAGAGCGCGCTTTTCAATTTCCAGGCGGATGATATTGCGGCGCAGCTCGTCGAGCTCGGCGGGCATGGAATCGATCTCCATGCGCAAAGCCGAAGCGGCCTCATCGATCACGTCAATGGCCTTGTCGGGCAGAAAACGGTCGGTGATATAGCGCGCCGTAAGCTCGGAAGCGGCAACAATGGCCGGATCGGTGATGCGCACGCCGTGGTGCACTTCATATTTGTCCTTAATGCCGCGCAATATTGCGATCGTGTCTTCGGGCGACGGCTCAAGCACCATGACCGGCTGAAAGCGGCGCTCCAGCGCTTGGTCTTTTTCAATATGCTTTTGATATTCTTTGATCGTGGTCGCGCCGATCGTGTGCAGTTCGCCGCGCGCCAAAGCGGGCTTCAACAAGTTTGATGCGTCGATCGCGCCCTCGGCCCCGCCGGCGCCGACAATGGTGTGCAGCTCGTCGATGAAAAGAATGATCTTGTCGGACGAATCCTCGATCTCCTTGAGCACGGCCTTGAGGCGGTCCTCGAACTCGCCGCGGAATTTGGTGCCGGCAATGAGCGCTCCGAGGTCGAGCGAGATGATCTCCTTATTCTTAAGCGACTCGGGCACGTCGCCCGCGACAATGCGCTGGGCAAGCCCTTCGACAATGGCGGTTTTGCCGACGCCGGCCTCGCCGATAAGGACCGGATTGTTCTTGGTGCGACGGGCAAGCACTTGCATGACGCGGCGAATTTCGGCATCGCGGCCGATTACCGGATCGAGTTTTTCGGCGCGCGCCTGCTTGGTCAAATTTTTGCTGTATTTTTCGAGCGCTTGATACTTCGCTTCCGGCTCGGGCGAGTCAACGCGCTGCGAGCCGCGGATTGAAGAAAGAACCTTGAGCGCGGACTCGTAATCAACGCCGAAACGATTGAGCATTTCCGAAGCGGTCGAAGTAACGGCCAAAAGCGCGAGCAAAAGATGCTCGACGCTCACGTATTCATCCTTCATGCGCTCGGCCTCGCGGTCGGCTTGGTGCATGACCTTCATCATTTCTTGCGACAGGAAAATTTGCGCCATGCCGCCCGATTGCGCCGCGGTCGGCAGTCGCCGCAGGGCAAGTTTGGCCCGATCCAAGAGAACCGGCACGTCAACGCCGACCTTGCGCAAGACCGCGTCCACGACCCCTTCTTGCTCCAAGAGGGCGGTGAGGAGATGCAATGGCTCCATTTGCGAGTGATTAAGATCAAGAACCATGCGCTGGCACTTTTGCAAGGCTTCTTGCGATTTATTGGTGAAATTATTGAACGGGGTAGGGGGCATAATAAACAAAATTAGCACTCTTTATCCTAGAGTGCTAATTTAGCATATTTAAGATTTTGGTCAAGCGGATAACTAATTTGCCGCTTCAAGCGAGGTTAGCATTTGGTTTATTTGTTCAATTTCAGCGGTAAGCGCCTGGTTGGCCGGACTGTTCTTCCATTCTTCACTCGCCTCAATCATGCCCTTAGGCGTGATCGACGGACCGCGAAAATGAAACCGATCGTCGAGCTCGCGAGCAAGCCGTGTTTCTTCAGCCTTGATCATTTCTTTTGCTTTTTCCCGCTCGCCGATCAAAACCTTGCGCACATCGGCATCATTACTTTGCCCCCTTTTAATGTCTTCCAAAACAATAAAAGCGTTAACCATTTCTTGGGTAGGCGCTTGCGGACTTGTCGGACCCTGAAATGCGTCATGAGGTGAACGTATCTTTGTAAAGGTGGCATTGTATTTATCATTTTGACCTTGCAAAATCTCTCGCGCTTTTTCGTAGGCGCTGTGTTTTAATCTTTCTTTTTCGGCCTGAATTCCAAGATTGGCGTCAAATATGGTTGCGCCCGTAAATTCAGTACTGGGCGGAATATCGTGATGAGACTCTCTATTCATAAAAATTGCTAATAAATAATCAACTCTTCATGTATAAAATATCATAAATTGGCCTTTTTGTCAATATTTTGCGATAATTGTTTTAATGAACAATGGACGATGGACAATGAACAATTCCATCGGAATAAATGCGAAGCCTTAATCGTTCATAGTTCATTGTTCATAGTTCATATGAATATCCTTGGGGCAAAAGTCGATGCTGTCACCAAAACCGAAGCGATCGCGAAGATCGCCGCTTTTCTTGACGAACAAAAACCGCATTTTATAACAACGCCGAACCCGGAGATAATTTTATACGCCCACCGGCATCCCGGATATCGCGAAATTCTGAACAAAGCCGACCTGGCTTTGCCGGACGGCGCGGGATTGCTCTTTGTTTCGCGCTTCATGAAACAGGCGCTTCCCGAGCGGGTGAGCGGCACGGATATGGTGCCGGAAATCGCAAAGCTGGCTCGCGAAAAACATCTAAAAATCGCTCTTTTGGGCGGCTTGGATCAAGCGACGATCGATAAAGCGGCCCGAGCCATGCGCGCGTGGGGGAATGAAGTGGTTTATGCGAGCCATGGCGTACCCAAAGAACAATGGGAAGACAAAGAATTTCATGATAGAATTATCAGTGAGCTTCGCGCTGCGCGCCCCGAGCTGGTTTTCGTTGCATTGGGGCATCCAAAACAAGAACAATGGATCGACGAGCATCAAAATTCGCTCCCATCGGTCCGTTTGTTCATCGGTTGCGGCGGGGCGCTTGATTTTATCGCCGGCGCAATGAGGCGCGCGCCCGCATTCATGCGCCAAGCCGGACTTGAATGGCTGTGGCGGCTTGTCCGCGAACCAAAACGCATCAAAAGGATCTTTAATGCCGTGATCGTTTTCCCGCTTACCGTTATCAACGCCTATGTTTGGAAAAAATAAAGCGCGCGTCCGCTTTGCCCCATCGCCCACCGGCGAAATGCATTTGGGCGGCTTGCGCATGGCGCTCAACAACTACTTGTTCGCCAAACATAATGGTGGCGAATTTTTGTTGCGTATCGAGGACACCGACCAAGCGCGCTTCGTGCCGGGATCAATGCGCAATATCATCGAAACCTTGAAGTGGGCGGGCATGGATTACGACGAGGGTCCGGTCTTGATCGGCGACGTTGTCACGGACAAGGGCGGACACGGGCCGTATTTGCAATCGCGACGTTTGGATATTTATAAAAAGTACGCCGACGAACTGGTGGCCGCCGGGCACGCTTACCCGTGTTTTTGCAATGCCGAACGGCTGGAACAAATGCGCCATGAACAAGAACTCCGAAAAGAACCGCCGCGCTACGATGGGCGCTGCCGCAATTTGACGGCGGCCGAAGCCAAAGAAAAACGCGCGGCCGGCGAGAAAGAAGTGATTCGTCTCAAGATGCCGCAAGAGGGGATCACAAAATTCACCGACCTCGTCCGCGGCGAGATCGAGTTCGAAAATAAACTTATCGACGATCAAGTGCTCATGAAATCCGACGGCTTCCCGACCTATCACTTGGCCGTGGTCGTTGACGATCACCTCATGGAAATTACGCACGTGATCCGCGGCGAAGAATGGATATCGTCAACGCCTAAGCACCTGGCGCTCTATTCGTTCTTCGGCTGGAAGCCGACGGAGTACGCCCACATGCCGCTCATCCTCAAAGCCGGCGGCGGCAAGCTGTCGAAGCGCGACCTCGCGACCTCGGCCATGGGTTATATTGCGGAGGGGTACAGCAAGGAAGCGCTTTTGAATTTTGTCGCGCTTTTGGGCTGGCACCCCAAAGGCGACAAAGAACAAATGACCATGCTGGAAATGATCGAGAATTTTGACCTGGCGCAAGTGAACAAGGCCGGCGCAATTTTCACGACCGACAAACTCGATTGGCTTAACGGCCTTTACATTCGCAGTTTGTCTCACGAAGAATTCGCCCAGGAAGCGAGGCCTTTTCTGGAGAAGGCCGGCCTCATCGACGCAACATTCCCCGAGGACAAGCTCATCAAATATGCCGGTCTCGAACAATCGCGCATTAAAAAATTCACCGAGCTTTCCGAAGCGATCGAATTCATGTTTAAGGCGCCATCTCCGAAGCGCGAGATCCTGTGCTGGAAACAACAAGAGCCGGCCGGAGCGGCAACCAGACTTGATGCGATCGTGTCTGTTCTTGAACAATTGGATGAAAAAGATTTCAACGTCCAAAAGATCGAATCAACAACCAAGGCGACGATCGCAGATTCCGGCACGCCGGTAGGGGAATCGCTTTGGCCGATGCGCGTTGCGCTCTCCGGCCGCGAGGCTTCGCCGGGCCCCTTCGAGATCGCCGCAGCCCTTGGCAAAGAAGAAACGATCAAACGCCTTCGCAAGGCCATCGAAATATTGAAAACATGAAAAAATCCGTTATCATTTTAGCCGTTCTTTGTCTGTTCTTCGGCGCCTCGCGCGCGGCTTTTTGCGATACCGCGACCGACCAAGCCTTGAGCATCAACGACCAGATCGTCGCCAAAAAGCAGCAGATCAGCGATCTTAATAAACAGATCGCTGCGAGCCAAGACACGATCGGGGCTTTGCAAAATTCCGAAGATACGCTTCAAAACGAGATCGCGATCTTGAACAATCAAGTCGCGCAAAATAATTTGGACATCCAATCGACGCAGGATCAGATCGACGAGATCACCCTTGAGCTCCAGCAGCTGGACGCGCAAATAAGCGACATGAATAAGCACGTCGCCGCGGACCAAGACATGTTGGCCGATCTTATCAGGCAGATCGCCCGCGAGGACGACAGCTCGGCCATGCTTTCGACGTTCCTTGCCGACGATCTTTCTTCGATCTTCGCCCGCGTTAAGTCGATGACCGACCTCCAGGGCGACATGCTGACGACGGTAAAACGCTTGCAGGAAGAAAAAGCCGACGCCGAAGCGAAGCGTGCCGAACAATCGGCCAAGAACGACGACCTGCGCAAACAAAAAGACCAGCTTCAGGTCGACCAAATACACTTGAACGACACGCTCGCGAGCAAGCAAGAACTCATGGATGAGACGCGCAATTCCGAGAATAAGTATCAAGGGTTGGTCGAGTCGCTTCAAGACGAAGCCAACTCGGTCACCAGCGACATCACCTCGCTTGAAGATCAAGTGCGGCAAAGGATCGCGGCCGACGACCGCTTCCCCACGGGAGAAGTCATCTTGTCATGGCCGGTCGATAGCCGCACCATCACCACCACCTTTCACGACCCCGATTATCCTTTCCGCCGGATCATGGAACATCCGGGCATTGATATAGGCGACACGCCCCAAGGCACGGCGGTACATTCCGCCGCGCCCGGTTACGTTCTTAAGGTTCACGACGGGGGATACGGCTACAGCTACATCATCATTTTGCACGCGAACGGCATTTCCACCGTGTACGGCCACCTGTCACGCCTTGCCGCCACCGCGGATACCTATGTCGACAGGGGCGACATCATCGGCTACTCCGGCGGCATGCCCGGCACCCGCGGCGCCGGTCCCATGACCACCGGACCCCACTTGCACTTCGAGGTGCGCGTAAGCGGCATTCCGACCGATCCGATGGATTATTTGGTGCAGTAATTTATTGAATTAGGAATTCCTTGACTTCATCGGCGATCGATCATAATATCGGCACAGCGAGGAGGAGAATAATGCCTGATAGAAAACATAAGAGACGATCCGATCCGATGGAACAAAAGGCGGTCAATGCCGCTATTAGAAAGCTCCGGCGAAAGGTCTTTGCCACCGACGAAGGAACCGTGACAAGCGTCACGGGCAAGGAATGCGCGATCGAATTTGGCGAAGGGGATAGCGCCTTCAGCCGCAAGTTCCCCACATGGCGCATGCGCATCGCGAACGCCGACGAGGTGGGCGCGAAAGTGAGACACACCCTGTCTCATTTCAGAGGCATGGTCATTTCCCGTATCGTGAGAACCGACAAACATGGCCGCTTTTTTAAGATCGAGCCCCTGCGGCGGCGCCTGACTACGGCCGACTTCGCGCGGCTGAACCGCGACAGCGAGCCGGAACCGGAATAGAGAAATTTCGAACATACCCCGCAGAACATCCGGATTCTGCGGGATTTTTCTATTTATCCACCGTGGCGACATTGTGTTCGGTTTTTGTTCGGGTTAGAATATAAGCACATCCTAACTCACCTGTGGATAAATATATGACATTCATATCACTCACCAAAAAACAGCGCGCGGTCTATGAAGTTATTAACTACCATATCCGTTCTTTCGAACGACCGCCGACCGTACGCGAGATTGCGGGCGAACTGGACTTGGCACCGGCCACGGTTCAAGAACACATCGACGCCTTGCGCAAAAAGGGTTATATCGAAAAGAACGAACTCGCACCGATGAACTTGTTCGCCGCCGCCATCCAGTTGCCGCTCGCGGGGCTCATCACCGCCGGCGTGCCGATTGAGGCGATCGAGACGCGCGAAGCTATGGCCGTGCCGGCCAACCTCGTGGTCGACAGCGCCAACTCCTACATCCTCAAGGTCAAAGGACAGTCGATGATCGAAGACGGGATATTGGACGGCGACTTTGTCATTGTCGAGCGCAATCCTTCGCCGCATAACGGCGATGTCGTGGTGGCGCTTTTGGACAACGCCTTTGCGACGCTCAAGCGCTTTTATCGCGAACCAAACCGCATCCGCTTGCAGCCGGCCAACTCGACCATGGATCCCATTTATGTCCGCGATGTTACGATCCAGGGAATCGTGCGAGCAGTCATTCGGCAATTCGCCAGAGCGTGATTTAAGAACCAACAATCAAGAACCAATTTCCAAGAAAAAACCAAAGACCAATATTAATTTCCAAAAGGCAAGATTGGAAATTGGTTCTTGGCCCTTGGTTCTTACCCAAAGGTTATGATTCATCAAAAATATAACGATCCGGTGGACGTATTGGCCTCGTTCTGCGGCACCAAGGCCGTGCCGCACGCGATCAAGTGGGGCAAACGCCGCTACAACGTCGATAAAGTGAATTTGGTCCATGTCGCACAAGAGGGGATGGGGAAGGTGTTTTATTTTTCCGTCTCAGACAAGCTTAATTTCTTCAAGCTTCGTTTTGATACGAATAATCTGGAATGGCGGTTGCTTGAGCTCTACAGCGAATGAACTACAAATTACATAAGGAAGACTCTTGGCTGCCTGAACGGCAGCGACGCGATACCAATATACGAATGCATGCGAATCTACTAATCCGCCACCATGCGCAAAGCGCACATAACCGTCATTCGTAGATTCGCATGCATTAGCAGATTAGCATCGCGCCAAGGCGTGGAAAAATATTTTAAACTTTTACTATGAAAATATTTTTACACGCCGACATGAACAGTTACTTCGCCTCGGTCGAACAGCAGGCCAACCCGTTTCTGCGCGGGAAGCCGGTCGCGATCTGTTCCCGGATATCGCGGAACGCCTGCATCATCGCTTGCTCCGTTGAGGCTAAGAAACTGGGTATTAAAACCGGTTTTAGCTTGAGCGAGGCCAGAGAACTGGCGCCCTCGATCATCGCTTTAGAGGTCGATCCGCCAAAGGTACGGAGCACGACAAAAAGCATTTTCACCATCTTCGCCGACTATACATCGGCCATAGAGGCGTATTCTATCGACGAGGCGTTCCTGGACTTGACCGGACATGTCGCCAGTCTTGAAGCGGCGCGCGAGCTCGCCCTGACGATCAAGGCGCGCATCAAGAACGAGGCGGGGGATTGGCTCCGTTGTTCGATCGGCATTGCACCGACACGCTGGTTATCTAAATTCGCGGGAGAACTGCAGAAACCCGACGGACTCACGGTCTTACGGATCGATGACTTGCCGCGCGTGTATGCCGGCCGCCCGGTTGACGAAGCCTGGGGCATTGCCGAAGGCTGGAAAAGGCGTCTCGCGGCGTTGGATATTGAAACCCTGGATCAACTTTTAAAATGCAACCCGCTGGAGCTCAAGCGCCGTTTTGGCGTGCCGGGATATTTGCTTTGGGCCGATATCGCCGGCATTGAGATAGGGCGGGGCGCATCGGACGAAAAACAGCCGCCCAAAAGCATCGGGCATTCTTACGTTTTCCATCGCCGGACCGACGAGCCAAAGCAGATATCGGCGATCATGATGAAGTTGTGCGAACGAGTGGGCCGCCGCCTGCGCAAACTTAAATTTGAAGCCAAACGGATAAGCGTTGGCTGGGGATATGCCGAGGGGGGAGATGGCAATAATATGCGCTGCTTCGACCCGATCTTCGAGTCATATGACATCTTTAACGCCGCTTGGCGAGCCTTTAACGGTTCATGGGATCGTTCAATTATCACTTCCATGGCTATCACCGCCTCTGATCTCGCGCCGACCGGCAATCAAACCTCGATCTTTGCCGATCGAAGCAAGCGTCAAAATATTGCCGCGGCGCTTGATACGGTGAACGACCGATACGGCGATTATACCGTTATCCGCGGACAAATGTGGGGAACCCGTGAATACGCGCCGGACCGCGTCGGTTTCAGACAAAGTGTGGAAGCGGTGCGAGCTGATGAAAAAATCTTTACGGCCGAAGAATAAAAACTATTGAATGGGCGAGGGGGCGGGGGCAAGATCCTGTACGGTCAAGATCTTTTTTTCCAAATTAAAACCCATGACCTCAGCCGGGGAACCAAGGCCGAGAAATCGAACGCCGCTTCGGGCGCCGTCGGAGACCCAATGAAGTTCTTGCGAAATGTATGCCGTCGGATCGTTGCTAAGGTGCCAGAGAGCGTGTGTATCGTCCGCCGACCCCTTGGCGTCAAGACGCACTAGGGTTGCGCTGCTGCCGCTCACATCCCAAACGGCCAAACCCGTGTCCGGTAGCGAATTATCATAATTTCCGCGCTCGCGGTTCTCGATCAAAAAATATTCGGAACCAAGCCCGGGTCCGTTCGGCTGGTCACGGTCTATCCGAAGAACCACATGCGACGTTTCGATCGACGGCAAGGTTTGATAACTCTCTTCCTGAATTTTGGCAATGACCTTGGGCGTGAGCCAGCCGAGCTGAACGCGATTAAACGGGTCGATCTGCAAGTCGGTATGCGGATCGCTCATGAGCGAAAAAGCGCCATCCGTACTTGCCGCATCTTGAATGGAGAAAACCAGCTTGGCGATGCAATGATTAATGGCCCCGAACTGCGGCTGCGCGCCAACCGGCGAGCCGGTGTAAACCTCGCCTACCGTTGCCAAGGTGACGCCGCCTACAGAAAGAGGCTTTTGCGTCAATTCGTTCGAATAGACGCTGGCGATATCGTCCGACGGATCGCCGGACTGCGGAATGACCACAATGACCGCCAGTTCGTCCGGCGTTATCTTTCCGTCGCCGTTAGCATCATACTTTTTAAAATTAAAATCAACGGCGGCTTTGGTGACCGCTTCGGCGTCGCGTTCGGCCGCCCCGGTCAAATAACCGTCGACCTGGTGAACCAGCGGATCGTCCGACCAATAATGATCGGGAGGGTAATCGGCGGCGTACCAGCCCAAAATGCCGGCATTAACGATCTGCACATGATTGTTTGATTCGGTCTTATAGTAGTCAGCCACGCTTGGTGCGGTTCCGTAAACAACGCGCAAAAGGGCGGCCTTATCCGGCGACGGATCTTGAGGTCGCTTGGGATCCCAAAGAACAAAAAGAATATTTTTTGACGTTGGCCCCGTTGCCGCCGGCGTTGTCGCGGTAGGCGTGGTCGCCGCCGGCGCGGGTGTGGCCGGTATCGGCGTGATGTTCGGCGATTTTAATGGATCAAGGTTGTCGGCAATGGTCGGCGAAGCGGTGCTTTCATTGCTCCACCAATATTGCCCTGCGCCGGTTATATCGGCGCCGAATTTGTAAGAGGTGAGAAAAGCATCGGGAACAACTACAACCTTGTCGTCCCAATCGGTGCCAAAGACGGTTTGCGCGAGCTCCGTAGTCGTGATGGCGCGGAGCGTGCCGCCATGAGCGACGGCATATATCTTTGGATCGGTTTCAAATTTGACGATCTTGGTGCCGGGACGGATGGTAACGAGCCCGGCGAGAGGCAAGGCGGCCAGATCGGTATCGGATATCGTTTGGACGCCGCTAAAATCCAGGTACCACGTAAAATATGCCGCTTCATTGGGAAAAGCCATGCGTTTTCCTTCAGCTGTCACATAATAGACCGCCGAAAGCGAACCTTTGACCAAATTCCCAGGTGAAACGGCTTTGACGGGTAAGCGGGGGACGGCTAAGGCCGTAATAACAATTAACGCCAGTATTGTTCGGTTAAACCTCATAAATCAATTATACATTATTTTTGATATTTTTGCTCAGCCCCCTCCGCTCTATTAAATAGAGCGAAACGATATTATAATTAATTCAATATGGATAAATATCCTAATCTCCAGAGAAGAAAGGATGGAACCGCTGCCAACCATCAATCATGGAACCTGGAAAATATCCGTGATGGTTTAGAGTATTTTAATGAACTAAATGGACATTATCCAAATTGCCGCGAGTTTAATCTTTTTGAGTATCTTCCTTCTACCAAAACAGCTGAAAGGAGATTCGGGGGGATGGTTGAACTAAGAAAAACCTTGTCATTGCCCGGATCTTTAAATTTTTCGAGTGGTGAGTCAAGAAGCGAGATTGCTAAACAAGGCGATGCGCGTGCAAAAATTTATGAAAAAGAATTTTATGAATTTATAATAAGTAAAATCCCTGAAGTTCGCGTTCATGAACATAAAATTATTAGACCGAGCGGCGTTTGCTGCGATTTCTTCATATACACAACCGATAACTGGGGGATAGTGATGGACCTTTTCTATGCAAAGGATATTAAGTCCCTTATGAATGGAGTTAATATAAAGTTAAAAAAATATACAAGCGTTCAGTTTCCTGTATTTTTCATTGTTGTCGGTAATGAGCAGATAAAACAAGCCGATATTGACTCACTTTGTGCCAATCGAAAAACATTAATGCCTGAACATATTCATATTTTTACCGAAACAACATTTAAGTCCGATATCGATTTTTATTTAAAGTGTTAAATATAAGGGGATTATTGGTATTATACACATTAAGCGTCGTTCATTATATCTTATGCGACACTAGCCATGTCCGGAAAGGCTATTGTCGCATAAGATTGCGTCCGTTTTGCAACGCTCGGAGGTTCTTAAGCCGATCGTCGCAAAACAGACGCTTTCCCTTAAGGTCAAATGAATTTGACCATCCTCCTTTACGCAGGTTTATTTGAGCGGCGTTAAATCAACGCTTGGCCTAGAACGATTTGCAAGGTGTCTACATACCATGGGTGTCGGAATTCGACATTCGACATTAGTCATTCGACATTCAATTAAGGTACCAACATGCCACCCAAATCGTCCTAGGCCATGAGGCGAAACCTCGGCTGCGAAGCATGGAGAGGTTTCGCCTCGACTAGTTCGCTTTATAAAAAATCTTATCGCCAAACCTAGCGTCGATATATAAAAGTTTCTTTCGATCGTCCGGACTGAATTTTCCCGCGAGGGCCGAGGTCAAAGTTTTTAATTGATCTTTAATATCGCTTTGCGGATCAAAGATCGCCGACCAGCCCTCGGCGGTGACAACTTCGATATCCGAATTGATCGTATCCAATTTTAACAATTGGTCGCGGATCCCCACTTGTGTCGCAAAATATTTATGGAGGTCGATAATTGCTTGAAGCCATACGGGCTGGATCATGGATTTGCCAACGCCAAAATCGGCAGAGTCGTTTGAAAGCGCGATGAGCGAGTCGCCCTCGCCGGCCGATGCCTCTGTCAAGCCTTTCCCTTCTTGATCCAACAAGTAAGACTTATCCCCTATTATAAAACGGTAGGTCGGTTGGCGCTCAACAACCGCCACGTACAGCCGTTCGAATTTCTTTTTTGCGCTGACCGAGATCAAATTGGGGAATTGCGTCATTATAAAATTGTTTATGCCGATCGTGTTGACGGAAAAATAATTATCTTTGGGGATGACGTAATAATCATATCCGCCCAAAGTTTGGCTGGCGGCCGCTTTTATCCGCGCCGGGTCGGTTGCGGAGGCGCCGCTTACGGTCACTTTTCCCATGCGCAAAAGCGGCGAATAAACGAGAGCATAAACAAATCCGCCGGCAACGACGACGGAGCCTATCGAACGCAATATCTTCATGCGCGGACTTATTCCGGCTCTATCAAAGAAAGGGTTGTCCCACGACTGGCTGTGAAAATCGCGAACTCGTTTCATACCATAAAACGGATAATATGTTCGGCAAGCCGGGCGACGATCTCGTAGTTGATCGTGCCGGCGCCTTCCGCCATCTCGTCTGCCGATATTTTCCCATTCCCGTCGCGCCCGATAAGCGTGACAATGTCGTTCTCCTTAGCATCGGCAGCGGGTGTTGCATCGACAATGATCATGTTCATGCAAACCCGCCCCATGACGCGACATTTTTTTCCGCGGATCAGGACATGACCGCGCGATGAAAGCGACCGATCATAGCCGTCGGCATAACCGACCGGTACGATCGCGACCGTTGTTTTGCGGACCGTCTTTTCCGTCAGCCCATAACCGACCGGCGTACCCGTGCGAACCTGCTTCAAGAGCGCGATCCGCGAGCGCCACGAAAGGATCGGCTTAAGTTCCGCGCCGCGTTTTTGTTTCTTATAATTGGCGGCGACCAGCGCCGACGGATTAAGGCCGTATAGACCGATCCCGATTCGCGCCGCCGAAAAGGCCGTTTCCGGACGGGTCATGATCGCGGCGCTGCAGGCCGCATGCACAACCGGCAGGCTAAACCCGGCGGCTTGCAGCAAGGAAATGATATGCGTGAATCGCTCGATCTGCAGGTCGCCGTAGGCGGGGTTGTCAACGTCCTCAATATTGGCAAAATGCATGGCCGCGCCCTCCAGCGTCAAGCCGGCGGCGGCGATCATGTGCGCCATGGCCATGGCTTGTTCCGGAAAAATGCCTTGTCGCGTGGTTCCGGTATCGATCTTCAAGTGAACGCGAATATTGCGTTTGTTTTTTAATTTTGACAATTCTTTTACCGTCCGCGCCGACGAAACTAAAAGCCGCAAATTATATTTTGCCAATTCATTGAGGCGCGAATACGGCACCCAGCCCAAGACGATGATCGGCGACGCTATCCCCTCTTGTCGCAATAAAACGGCCTCATCAATTGAATCAACGCCAAACCACTCGCCCCTAATGGGGCGAGTGCCCCGGACGCCGATCCGGGGCCCACGGATCGTCTTCTCGATCTCTTTCGCGACAAGCGTCGCGCCGTGGCCGTAGGCATTGGCCTTCACCGTCCAAATGGGCGTCGCGTGAGCGCATAAACCGCGAAAAACCCCCAAGTTGTGCCGGAGGTTTTTGCGCGAGAGCTCGATCCATGTTTTTTCAGTCGTGATTCTTGGTTCTTGGGTCATGGGTCTTATGTCTATTTGGTGATGCGGTCAAAGCCGCAATAAGGGATAAGAGCCTCGGGAATTTTGATGCTTCCGTCGGCTTGCTGATAATTCTCGAGAATGGCGACGATCGTGCGGCCGATCGCGAAGGCGGTGCCATTAAGCATGTGCACAAAGCCGTGTTCGGTTTTCCCTTCAGCCGAACGCTTATAGCGGACGTTAAGACGGCGCGATTGCCAATCGGTGGTTGTCGATGTTGAGTGAGTTTCGCGGAATTTGTCTTCCGACGGAACCCAGGCCTCGATATCGTATTTGCGCGCAGCTGGATCGCCAAGGTCGCCGGAGCAAATATTTAGGACATGAAAGTGCAAGCCCAGGCCCTTCATCATTTTTTGCTCCAGCTCGGAGAGGAGTTTGTGTTCCGCATCCCCGTTCTCCGGCAAGACGAACGAGACCATCTCCAGCTTGTCGAACTGGTGAACGCGCAAAATGCCGCGCGTGTCCTTGCCATAAGAGCCGGCTTCGCGGCGGAAACAAGTGGAAAAAGCCACATAGCGCTTGGGCAATTCCGACGCTTCAAAAACTTCGTCCATGTGCATCGGCCCGACCGATTGCTCCGAGGTGCCGACCAAATACAGATTGTCAGCCGGAAAATGATAAACCTCGTCGGCGGACCGATCCAAATAACCCATAGCACGCATGGCTTTTTCGCCGACCATGACCGGCGGCACGACCGGCGTAAAACCTTCTTTAATGAGGATATCGAGCGCGTAACGGACGATGGCGAATTCAAGCATGGCACCGGCGCCTTTCAAGTAACCGAAGCGCGAACCGGAAACTTTCGAAGCTCGATCAACGTCGATTATATCAAGCGCTTCGCCGAGGGTCAGCGCATCCTTCGGCTTGAAATCGAATTGCGGGCGCGATCCCGAAACCTTCGCCACTTCGTTGCCGCTTTCGTCTTTGGCGATCTTAACGTCGGGAGCCGGCATGTTCGGGATCTTCAACATCTCGACCAAAAGTTCGGCGTCGATCACCTTTAGCCGCTCGTCGAGCGCCAAAAATTCTTCCTTGAGCTTTGAAGAATCGGCTACCAATTTTTTCTTTTCTTCCGGCGAAGCTTTCGGCACGGCCGCGGACAACTCCTTTTGCAGGGCGCGGGTCTTTTCCGCGTGCGCCTGAAGGTCGCGTTTGGCAATATCAAGCTTGAGCAATTTTGTAATATCAATTGCCACATTTTTGGCCGCTGCGCCTTTTTGCACGGCTTCGGGGTTTTCTCTGATGAATTTGATGTCAAGCACAGATTTAGATGTTAGGTTTTAGCTGTTAGCTTTTAGGTTCCGTATTCGATTCAGGACGGAGTGTCGGAAACAAAATCGTTTCTTTGATCGAGTGGACGCCGGTGAGGAAAACCGCGAGCCGGTCAATGCCCATGCCAAAGCCGGCGGTCGGTGGCATACCGATTGATAACGCTTCGATAAAATCAACATCGGTTTCTTGCGCTTCTTCCGCACCTTTGGCGCGAAGGACATCCTGTTCGCGGAAACGCTCCGCCTGATCGGTCGGATCGTTTAATTCATTGTAAGCCTTGCAGAGCTCCATGCCTTTGGCGACCAATTGGAAGGTGGCGACCTTCGAGGGATCGTCTTTGCGGCGCTTGGCAAGCGGGATCATGGCAACCGGATAGTCGGTCAAGAACGTCGGCTGAACAAGCGTATTGCGGCAATATTCTTTATATAGCGCTTCAACCATTTCACCAAAACCAAAAACGTTTCCAACATCGACGCGGAGCGCTTTCTTTTTTATCTCGGCAAATAGTTTTTCTTCGGTATTGGTGACGTTAATATCGATCCCCGTCTTTTCCAAAACCAGGTCGCGGAAGGAGATACGCGCGAACGGCGCCGTAAAGTCGAGCGTCGTGCCCTCGTGCTCAAGCTTGAGCGAGCCGCCGTTAACCGCTGCAAGAATATCCGCCAGCAGCCGCTCGGTGAGTTTCATCAAGTCTTCATAATCGGCATACGCCCAATAGAATTCAACCTGAGTGAATTCAGGGTTGTGTGAGTGGTCAATGCCTTCATTTCTAAAGCAGCGTGCGACTTCGTAGACCTTTTCAAAACCGCCGACGACCAAGCGCTTCAGGTACAATTCCGGCGCAATGCGCAGGAAGAGGTCGATGTCGAGCGCGTTATGGTGCGTCTTAAAAGGACGCGCCGCCGCGCCGCCCGCGAGCGGCTGGAGAATGGGCGTTTCCACTTCCATGAATCCTTCATTGTCTAAAAACGACCGGATCGTTTTGACGATGAGCGAACGCTTTTTGAAAATTTCGCGAACTTCCGGGTTCGAGATCAAGTCCAAATAGCGCTTCCTGTAACGTACTTCGGTGTCGGTAAGTCCGTGCCATTTTTCCGGAAGCGGCAAAAGCGACTTGGTGAGCACAGTCAATTTATGAACGTCGATCGAGCGCTCGCCGCGCTTGGTCGTGAAAACTTTTCCTTCAATGCCGATGAAATCGCCCAGGTCGAGGCACGGCAAAACTGTGTCGTAAATATTTTCACCCAATATATCTTTATGAAACGCGATCTGCATTGGCACGGTTCCGTCTTCGATCGTCGCAAAGGTCAATCCCCCGTGCCCGCGAAACGCCTTTAATCGACCCGCAACCGTAATTACCGTCCCCTCTTTTAAGAGATCGTCGAATTGAGAGATGACGAACGAAAGCTGGTGCGAACGGGCGAACTTAGCCGGATACGGGTCAATACCCGCATCCATGAGTTTTTGGAGCTTAACCTTTCGCGCGACTTCTTCTTCGAGTTGTCTGGACATAATATAGCGTAATTCTATCGTATTTTACTCATATAAGTCAAAGATAGCGCTGTGAACAAATATATAAGAAAATCCCTGCTGCAACCGCGAGGTCGCAACAGGGACAGAGATTCGAAACGGTTAGTCCGTCAGGTCTTCGAGTGCCTTGAGATCAAGCCACTCTTTGGACGTGACGGTCGGTATCTGCAACGCGCGTTCGCGATCCAGATCGATCGAGCCGACATGAAGCGCTTCCGGGGACTGCGTCCACTTGAAGATCGAGTTCATGAAGAGCTCGACATACTTCCACCGAACCCACTTTTTGAGCGTGCCCGGACCGAAGTTGGGCGCCATGGCTTTGTATTCTTCCTCGGTCCACATTTCTTGAAGCACGCGATAGACCTCGACCGGCGAGAGTTTTCTGCCGACGAAGAGCACATTGCACGTATCAAGCACCGCGAACGGCATCAGTTCGCGTTCATCCAACTGATCCTTGGCCAGTTCGGCGGACGACTCGATCGCAAGCAGTCCCTCGATCGCGGGAATGCAGTATTTCTTGCCCAAATAGCGAAGGAACCCTTCCCTGTCGGCGATCACCGACTTCAGCAAGTTGCCGAGGATCGAGATCGCTCCGCCCATGTCGCCGTAGATCGTGGTGTATCCCGTGGACTTTTCCGACATGTTGCCGGTCTGGATCCACATCCCGCGGTTATGGTTGGACCAGTTGGCCATCCGGGTTCCGCGAATGCGGGCCTGGATGTTCTGCAGCGTCCGTTCGTTCACCAGTTCACCGGGGCCGATCATCTTTTGGTGTTCTTTGACCGCCAATTCGAACTCTTCTTCGATCGAATTTTCGGCGAACGAAACGCCGAGCTCGGACGCAAGACAGAGCGCCGCCGTCCTGGTCTCGTCGGAATTGAAGTGCGTCGGCATCGAGAAGCAGTGGATCTTCTTGCGTATCGTTGCGGCCAGTTCTTGCCCCGACAGATCGGGGTACATGCGTTTAACGCACAGGTAGGCGATAACCGCAGCCACTGCCGAATCCTTGCCGCCCGAAAGCGCGATCCCGAATGAATCGAACGCTCGCGTCTTACGGAAGTAATCGCCCAACCCCAAGACCAAGACCTCTTCCAACTCGCTGAAATATTCGTCGCGAGGCGATTGCGTCGGACAAATGTTCGACGGCAAGAAGAAACTCTTGGACGCCGGAACCGGGTATTTGACCCCCGGTTGATTAGCCGATAGACCGTCGCACTCGAGGATTTTTGGCTTTCCTTCCGAACTGGCAAGATAACGCTGACTGCAGGTTCGCCAGGTCGTGTTCTCATGACGCGCGCGATCGACATCGTCGAGATCGACGACTTGGTACGATACCTGTTCAAGACAGCGCGGCATGGACAATTCTCTGCGCCCGATCGAGTGGACAAACCCGCCGCCGTCGAAGACCAGGGCGCCGTTGCCGCCGATCAAATTGACATAGGCATGAGCGACCAGGTAATCGCCGGAGCGCGTTGCCAACATTTCGCACCGGGTTTGGAAAACGCCGGCACGATATGGCGAAGCGGAACAGTTCACGATCAATTCGGCGCCGGAATACGCGCGCCGTCGAATCGGTCCATCGGGAACCCAGTCATCTTCGCAGGTGGTCGGGGCGATAAGGCCGAAGGGAAACTTGAAAACCAAGTCGCCGAACGGCACATCATCGATGTACTTCTCCACGCGCCCTGCGCTTCCCGGAGAAAAGACCCGGCCCTCGTGGAACACGCCGTAAGTGGGCAAATTCTCCTTGGGCACAAGGCCGAGGATCTTCCCGTTCGAAACAACGGCGACGACCGAGTACAAATGTCCGTGAAGGGAGATCACCATGCTCACATGGAAGACCGTCCCGCCGAATGGCACGTCCGTATAGCTGGCAAAAAGCCTGAGCTTCTCCCATTGCTTCTGGATGAAAATGTTCCACTGAAGCAAGTCTTCGGGCGGATAACCGCTCAAGACCAGCTCAGGGAAGACTCCGACAGCGCAACCGGCGGCCGACATTTGCAATGCCGCTTTGCACATGGCATTGAAGTTACCGTCGACCGCGCCAACCGTCGTATTGATGTTGGCCAAACCGATCTTTATCAGTCGCATGTATTAACTCCGTTCAATTTCATGATGGCTCTGGCGAAGAGGTGCGACACGTCTTCGACAATGATCTTTTTCGATGTGCGAACCAGCGGGTGCTGACTCATGCAGTGAGAATTAGTGCTCACCACCTTGACGATCGGCGAATCCTCCAAAAGGCGGATCGCGTTTTCGTTGTCAAAAGCCAGATGACTGGCAACGGCATATACCTCTTTCGCGCCGCGGTCCAGATACGCCTTAGCTGCATCGACCAAAGTTGTGGTGCTGCGGATCATGTCGTCGTAAATGACCACGACCTGCCCGCGAACTTCGCCGATCACCGCTTCAATATGAGTCTTATCGAAGACACGCTTTTTGGAAACGAATGCCATGTGCGTTCGATACCGGTCGGCAAAGAACTCCACCACGCGCGGACGGCCGAGGTCGGCCGAAGCGAACATGAAGTTTTGCAAACCCAACTGCTCAAAAGCGTACGACAGCGTCTCTTCGCCGGGAAGCTCGTCGCGCAGGCAATCACCTTCAAAGTAATTGATGAGCCCGGCGGTGTGAAGATCGAGGAAGAAAAACGCATTTCGCAGATCGCCTTGCGACAATTTGGAAAGCATTTTCGCCAAGATCTTCGCGGTGACGACCTCGCCCGCCACCTTCTCTCGTTCCATTGTCGAATAGCCCAAGAACGGGAACAGGTAGGTGACGCGGGTCGCGCCTTTTGAGGCGGCCGTCGAACCGATCCGGACAGCCTCGTTAAAGTCATCATCGGCGTCATAACATCCGCCGACGACGACAATGACATTTCGGCCAAAAAGCTGGTCGCGCGTCTCGATATCCATTCGGAAATACCGTTCGCCGCCGGGGAACCGTTTCCGCGTCGTCGTTATCAGCTCGGCGTTGGGGATTTTTCCGGCGATGAGCGAAGCAAAGTAACCGTAATTCGCAGTCGAGAGAATCAGTGGGTGCATCGCGATCTCCTTTGTTGTTTTCGTTCGTGTTCAGTTTTCAAAGTCCGTCCGTTCGAAAAGCCGATCACGATCGGCTGCTCGAATGAACGGTGGTGGGAGACGGGTGTTCCCACCACCTTGATTTCGTTCGAAAGGACTGCTAGTAGACGCAGGCTACGTGTTTGGTGTTCCGATCGTAGCCGACCGCCTGCATATAGCGCTCGATGTCCTCGGGCCGGCCGGTCGCTTTTTCCGGGTTGTCGGAGAGCTTCACGAGCCCCCGGCCGTTCGCGGTCGCCGGTTTGATGACCAAGGAGAGCGGACCATACCAAAGGCCGTTATGCCAAGCGTTGTCCCAGAGATCGTTGGTCAGGTTCGTGCCCCAGCCGTAGCTCGTCTTGATCCGACCATTGAAGTAGGTATGGAGCTTGACGATGGCCGCGATATCCAAGCCGTCGCTGAAGACGATCAGTTTGGTCTTGGGATCGATACCATGCTTCTCGTAGCGCGCGATGAGCTTGTCGCCGAAGACGAACGGATCGCCGGAGTCCCAACGCGCGCCTTTCCATTTCGAAAGCTCCTGCGGGGTCAGATTATCGAAGAAGAATTCCGAGCCGTAGGTGTCCGGCAGGAAGATCGAGAGGCCGTAACCGTATTGCTGCCACCAACCCTCAACCACTTCCTGTTGCGATACCTTGAGCCAGTCCTTCTGTCCTTGGCGCAGGCCGGCGACCACCATTTGCAGCTCGTGCGCCGAGGTTCCCATCGGCACCGTGCCAAATCGCATCGCAAGATCGGTGTTCGAACTGCCGAGAAATTGGGAAGGAAGCTCGGCACAAAGGACCTCGTTAACATAGGTCTGCCACTCGGCAAAGGCTCGACGGCGCGTCCCGAAATCAGAGAAGAAAATATCGGGATAGCCACGAAGAATCTTGATCTTTTCGGCGAGCCGCACGCAGGCGCGTGCCATTACGGTTTCGCGTTCGAAGCGCGAAAGCGGCTTCATTAATGCTCGAGTATAGAGCTCGTCGACGATAGAGAGTCCAAGGGTTTCTTGATACTTCTGCGTCGACCATGGACCGCCGAATTCAAGTCTGATGTCCGGGCCGACCTTTTCGAGGTTATACTCCGGCAAGGACATTGCCCTCAAGAACTCCAAGTACGGTTCATGGAACATGCGGTTTCCGTACTCATTGGTGCCGCGCAGATAGTGCAACTGCGAATTGTTAAACCGCAACGTTCGTATATGATCGAGTTCTTCGCGCAACTGACCAAGATCGATAATTTCTCCGAGCCGAACACCCTTGGTACGGCAGCGGAGCGCGCCGGTCACGTTCACGTCTTGGTAGTTGTTCCAGACGAATTGACCCATTGTGAACTTGTAGAAGTCCGCTTCGAGAAGCGAGCTGACGATCGGTCGATCGGTCGGTACTGTTAGCATTTCTAGCTCCCTTTCTTTGTTGAGGTTAAAGAACCGCTCATGCCTCGCACGAATGCGGGGCAGAGAACTGGCGCCGAACCGAGGCTCGGTAACAACTCTCTAAATGAGTTGCGCGGGGAGTGAACGGTCCCCTCCCCGCGCGTTCGGATCAACGATCGCTTAACCGTTTTGGTAAAGCTGATGCGTTTTGATGTACGCTTCCACCTTTCGCGGCACGAGCCCGACGATCGGTTTTCTTTGCGCCATCGTTTCGCGTATGTCGCTGCTTGCTCCGGAATACTGTCGCGAGAAATGCATGTGCTTGGGCGGCAGGTCGCTTTTGTCGATGGGGTATCCGGCGCGGGAAAAAACCGCGAAGTTAAATACCCTCCAGAGCACATCGCCGCGCATCCATATTTCATGGATCTGCGAGCGTCCTTGCGCGCCGCCGCGGACGATGTCGGCTCCAACCGCATGCCACACTTCGCCTTCGCGCGCATAACGCTCCTGCAGTTCGTAAGCGCGCGTGTAGGCGTGATGAACAAGGTCGGAATCGTCAATGATCACCCTTTGCGAGATGCCGTCGAAAGCCAAATACACCAGGTCGCGGCGATGCTCGGATGAAACGCTACCGGCGGCCGACTTGTCCGGCCGGTCGTCGCCGCAAGGGATGACGTAAACGGCATCGAACCAGTCCATAAGCGTATAGACGATATTGACATGGTGCGTGCCCGGCGGATTAAAACTGCCGCCGAAGAGCGCGATTTTTTTGATCATGCGAATCCTTTCGTTTGTAAAGAACGGAGAAACTTTCGGCTTCAACGGTCAAGATATGGACTTGGCGGCTGAAGAGAAAGCCGGATAGTCCGCGCGTAAAACGCGGGCTATCCGGTCGTTCGGGTTATCGCAACGTCATGCCGCGAGACGGATGTCGGGCCACTCCTCGATCGGAATGGTCGTCTTCACCGGATGCATTCCGGCTTCGTAGAGCTTGGCCATCTTCGCATCAGCGTCGGGCGTGAAGTCGATGATGGTGTTGCCCACCGGATCGCGCACGACCACCGGCGAAGTGCAGTCCGTGAGGACGTACACCTGCTTGGCCATCTCGGGATTGTACTTGAGGATCTCCTCGAGTAGGGTCTCGAGCGTGCTTGCCACGCAGTGGCTGGAGGCCCAGCCGGCGACGACGATGATGCCGCCTTCCATGAGGATGCCAAGCAGGTGCAGGAGCAGGTAGGCGTTGGCGTTGAGCTCGGCGGCCATGTTCGGGTCACTCTCGGTGAGCGGCCGGCCTTCGTGGTCGAAGAGAACCTCGGGCCTGACGGCGGAATAGGCTTCAGCCAGGAGGGGGCGCCCCTTGAAGTGCGTCCAGGATTCACGTCCGCGCGCGTAGGCGTGGAACCAGCGCATCTCCTGGAGGATATTCACGATCGCCTGGCCTTCGCCGCCCACCGGGCAGTGCTCATTCCAGACGAAGAGCGGCTGCTTTCCGGTTCGGGCGAGCTCGCGCGAGTAGTAGTTGCGGTACTTGCACAGCCAGTCGTAATCGCGCTTGCCCTTCAGCATGTCGACGACGTCGGGGTTGGGGACGAATTCCCCGCTTGCCATCGCTTCGGCCGTGATGAGGGTGTTGGGCTCGACAGGTTCGCCGTTGCGGTTGAGCGTGGCCGAGGGCGTGGAGATCTGGTGGGTAGAGTGCGCGTCGGTTGAGAAGATGCTGCCGTAGATGATCGGCAGGTAGGTGTAACCCCACTCCGTCAGCCGAATGCAGTCGCCGAGCGGACCGCCGGTCACATTGTTGCCGATGAAGAGGGCGCCGCCCTCGCGGCAGAAGTGGTTCGCGCCGTCGATGGTGAGCATGTAGACCTTCACCGGATCAGCAGCTGACGGTTTGATGCCGTGCCGCTTGCGCCACTTGAACGCCTCCTTGCGTAGCATGTTTGGATCCGGCTGGTAACCAGGGATCTGCGCAAGACGCGGTTGATAGAACTCGGGAAACGGCAGCCGTGGTATCGCTTTATAGGGCAGGGTGATCATGGCACTTCCTTTCTTGTCTGGCATGTTGCGGTTTGTAAGGAGCGGTTCGCGTTTTTCATGCGCGAATCCCTGTATCACCTCAAGGATCCAAGCACGAATATGGCCAATAATAATGCGTAAACTTAGTACAAATTTAGCTTTTTGTCAAGAAACGACCGCCTTAATACGACCGCCAGCCTTCCTAATATATAGACATTAACAAAGGCCTTACTTAGTGTCAAGTTTACACTAAGTAGTTATCCACACCAATATTTTCGCCTGTTTAAGGCATATCGACTTGAAAAAAACTCAATTTTTTGATATGATGCGCAAATATGAAAGAGCGCGAACAGCCGGTGGAATTTTATGAAAAGCCGGTTTTAAAACCGCCGGCCGTTGAGCTGTTTTCCGACCCCAAAAGAACGGCTGAATTTTGGCCGACGGAGATCGCGAACGATCCGGAATTTTTATCGCAACTGGAGTCGCGCAAAGAGTTGAATGACCGGTTGGATGCCGCGATCGCGCATTTGCCGCAACCGGACGTTTCGCTTGATGAAGCGGTCGCAAAAAAAATGATCACCGAAGAGCAAGCGGCCGATCTGTACGCATCATTGAGTTCCCTGCTCGAAGACGGGCCCGACTATCGGCGCATTGTTCTTTATCTGCCTTTCGAATTTTTGCCAAGCGAGCTTGAACAGCCCGGATCAGAAGATCTAGAGCGGTCGGCCGATCGGTTCCGCACCGCATACATGTCGGCATGGCGCGGCTTGCTTAGGACACAGGACGTTCGCGCCAATTTTGTCGATGGAAACGTTTTAGACTTCAAATCGCGCACCGGTGACTTGCCGCGCGTGGTCAAAGCCGCCCATCTCATACCAAAACTTGTTGAAAAAGGATTCTTAAAGATCGATGAAGTATTCGATCTCATGGAAAAAAGCAAAGATGAAACCTTGCGCCGCAGCATTGCAGAAACATTGCCGGTTCTCTTTGACATGGGTTTCGTCGACGAAGCGGAACTCGGGCGCGTAGGGGCGTCATCCGTTATCAAGAAAGAAACACCGCCGGTCGAGATCGCTTTGTCATCGATCCAAGAACGGTTGAATGGCGACTTCGCAGCGATCGATAAAGAGGAATACGGCGCGGTCACGGAAAAACGAAAAAAATGGCTGCGACAAGACGCCAAACGCCAAGCGATCATGACTGTCTCGGAAAAAATTGCGGAAACGATCGAAAAACATGCGCCGACCGATGAAGCGCTGGCGCAATTCATCTCCCCGGAAGCCGGCTCCGAAAGCCAGCAAGCGCTTATCGAAGGCGCAAGGAGCGCCATTGAAAAGATCGCGCATGACAACGCGTTGGCGGCGAAAGAACTTTATGCAAAATATAGCGCGACTTTTTTGGCGCTTTGGGACAAAAATATTCCCGAACTTCGCGATGCTTTAAGCAAGACTTTCTGCCGGCTGAACGCGCTGGGCGTTGTCGATGACGGCCTGCTAAGGTCTTTTGATATCAGCCTCCCCAAACTGGCCGGCCCGTTCTCCGAGAACATGAAAGAATCGGATCTCGCCGATGTTAAAGAGCTGATCGCTTTGATCGAAAAAGACCCGATGCTTTCGCGGGCCGTTTATCCGGCATCGCTTGTCTTCGGCTCCCGGCTAAAAGGATACGGCGCGCGGAACGCCGATATCGATATGGCCATTCTCATAAAACCGGGAACCGATCCGGCCGAGGCGGAAAAGATCCGCGAATTGCTCGCCGCCACCGAGGCTCACAAAAAAATGCACGGGGAAATTGTGGAATTTTGGTTGGAAAAAACAGCGGATGGCTTGGCCGTGCGCGACGAAGGGGTCGATGGACCGTTCATCGGCGGCAGTTCGTGGACCCATGTTCTCTTCGGCGCCGCCTGGGAAGGCGACGGTAAAACGATCGATGAACTTCGCGAAAAACTGCTGGTCCCCTATTTTTACGACGACAAGGAAAAAACGATCGACGGCCGCGCCGCCCGCGGCCTGTATTTGGAAGAGCTCGAGCGCGACAATTTGCAGTATCGGCTTATGCACAAAGGTTACGAACGATATGAACCGGCTTACGGCGGCATGAACACCCCACACTCGGATGGGATCGATGGTAAAAGCGCCTTTTGGGATTCTGGCTACCGCCGCACGGCGACCAAACTCTTCGCAAGCCGCGTGTTTTTGCCGAAACTGGAAAGATAGACCAAAAATATATAAGAAAAATGGCCCGGGAGCGTGAAGCGCCCGGGCCGTTATGTTATTCGGAAGGAACTAGTCTGTTCGGTTGCGACCTACAGGTCGCGATCGCGACGGCCGGTGCCGCCGATACCCGAGAGAGGTCTTCGGGGCGATTCGTTGCTCAGTTGATCCCATGGGATCTGAGCGCCGAGCATGAAGAGTCCGCCGAAGTACCGCAGTCCTTCGGGTCCGTCAGGCTGGTCCTTGACCTGCAAAACGCCCAGAACGAAACGGGTGAGATTTTTTTCCATTCGCGGATAGGTTGCATTCACGGCCAGGCCAAGTTGCCTGATCATCTGATCGCGATTGGCAAAGCCGGTAAGGGCCGGGAGCATGGAATTGTCCAAGACCGTCTTGATCCTGGACGCATCGTATCCGATCGCCGCGGCGATCTGGGCGCCCGATCCGGCAAAGACCTTGTTCACGGCATCGGCGACAGCGTCAGCGTTGTCACGAAGAACGCCGGTTTCCGGCGGCGCCATCATGCCGGGAGGCATGACACCGCCACCGCCGCCCGCCGCCATCATGAACGCGTTCATCATCATGGCCGGATTTGCCGATCCCTGCACCCACGCTTCCTGCCAGCTCTTGAGCTGTCCGTGGAATCCGATGACCGCCGGCCAGAAGATCGAATCGATCCGCTGGAAGAGCTGCTTCTTCCTGCCCTCGGTCACGTATGTACCATCGAGACCCGGAATGGCGTCGAAGATATCGCCATAGCTCTTTCGCGTCAACTCCCTGCGGAGTTTGAAGAACTCGGGACTGACCGGCTCTTCATTCGCATCGGAGAACTGTTCCATCCTCTCGACGATCTTGTCGAGGGCGCTGAAGAGTCCGACGCGCTGTCCAAGAGCCGCACGAACCGCCGAAATGACGGTTGATTGGTCGACCTTGAGCACGCCGCCGGTCTTGAGCGCCGCGAGCCACGACTCTTCGCTGGGGACGGACGGTAGTATGTCATCAAAGGGCATCGCGCCGAAAGCGCCTGGTGCGGCCGAGGCAGTCGTAGCAGCGGGTGTCACCTTGTTGAACGCTGCGACGAGCTTCTTGGCGGGGATCGGCTTCATGCCGAGCGCCGTTAGATCCTCGACCTGTATCTCGGCGAGGTCTTCCACGATGTCGGCGCCCAGACCCTTGATCTTCACGATCATGTCGGAGGTGACACCCAGCTCAGCGAGACGGGAGCTGACGGGATCAGCGACGGCCGGAATGGCGGCCGCGACGACGGTGTCGGGCGTTGCGGAAGAGTCGGTAGCGGTATCAGGGGTCTTCGGGTCCATGGTGTTCTCCTTGGTTTCGGTTCGTTTTGGGTCGGTTGGTTGTTTATTTTATTTGCACATCTTATCGATTTCGGTCGGTCCGAATGAGACCATTCTTACGGGCACGCCGACTTTCTCGCGAAGCGTGTCGGCGCAAAGAGCGTAAAGCTCGTCTTGCGTGGCGCTGGGCGATACTTCGATCGTGCTTATTTCGGGCCGACACTTGAAAAGTTGCCGGCTGATTCCTTCCTGGTATGCCAGCTGCGACTCATCGTCGCCAAAGCGGACTTTCAACTCTCCACGAGGCGTGAAGAAATTAGAGTCGTCCGCGCCGTTGTAACGGTGGCACAATTGCCATTGACCATTGATCTGTATCTGGTCGAACCATGTGATACACAATCCGTCGTATGCCGACGGACCGCCGCTGGCCGCAATGGAATAGCGGAGCAGTACCAGGTCAAGCGCACCGACGCGCACTTCGCCTTGATAGCGATTTGCCGGTTTATGGCTTCCGGGAAGAAGGTGCTCGGTCATTGCCGGATCGGCGGTGGGCATGGGCCCGGCGCCGTGGCGGATCTGATAGGCGCGATGCACGCCAAGGCTCACGATCGAGCCGTTGTAGCCGGTTTCTTCGATCATCGCGCGCGCAAAGCGCGGCAATGTCCGAATGGCGCTCGTGTGTGGATGAAGGCCGAGGTAGTGGTCCGTAAGTATTCCGTGCGAACTTTCGACGACGACGGCGCCATCTCGGGAAAGAATCTCTCTCCCCAAATAGTCGTGGTCGACGATCTTTGCAAGGCGCGTTAACTCGCGAAACCGTTCGGTAATGTGATCGACGAAACGGATGTCGTTTAAAAGCGCCACTTCCTCTTCGACCGCGTCGCGATCGTGGAGAAGAAACTCGCCGCCGATAACCGCTTCCAGGTCATGTATTATTTGTTCGCGCTGAGCGGCGATCCTGTCCCGCAGATCCGGCCGGGACAAGTCCCGGACGCGGATCGTGAGTTCCGGATATCGCAGATGGTCGCGATAAGCCGCGCCGACGCCCGTTCCGATCGTGCCGCGCGGCGAGGAGCCGCGCGCCATTTCTTTGAGATGCGAGGCCACCCCGTGAAGCGGGGTGGCCACAAGCGCGTCTTCATCGATGGTAAGGAGGCCGAAAGGGTCATGAACGCCGCATTCGTATCGGAGGGCGTCCGCTTCGTGAAGCAGGCCCTCCGGCGTAACGACGAGGCGCGCGGAAATGTGCGTTCGCACGCCTTCGAAGGTGCCGCAACCCCATTGGCTGAAAGCAAAACTTTCACCCGCCGAAGTGCGAACACCATGGCTTCCTTGCGCCCCTCCGACCTTAACGATGGTGTGGGCATTGGTCATTGAAGACACTTTATGCACCACGCCGCCTTTGCCACCGTCCCCTGGTCCGAGGTCGGTGACAATGAATACTTTCTTTGTTGCCATTGCCACCTCCTCGTTGTTTGTTTTTTGTTTCGGCTTTATTAGAGCCAGTTGTTACTGCCGCGGGAACCCTTCTTTGCCTTCTTCCCCGCTTCCGGTTCCTCCGACAGTTCGTTCGCGTCGATCGGCCACAGGTCGGTCTTGCTCTTGAAGAGGTCGCCCTTCTTGGGGCGCTTCTTGAAGTTGGGCAACGCCGCTTGCGCGCCGATCGGTATGTTGGCGACGGAATCAATGATCCTTCGCGCATCCCCGGATCCGACTTCGTGATCGCGCAAGAACTTTTTCGCGCTCGTGAGACTGAGCGTCCCTTCGGTCAGTCCGATGATCACGGTCTTCACATGCGGCAGCAGTTCGACCGACGGCAACGCGACCACGCGTTCACGACCGTACACTTCAGACCAGGACGCGGTCGTGTCTCTTCTGTCGTCCACTTGAAGGAAGAACGCGTGCGTCCGCTTGAGCAAGACGCTGACGATCTCCTTGGTGTCCGGCAGTTTGCGCGCACTGATCTCGTGTCCGTTTTCCTTGAGCTTGTCGTAGAGCTCATCGCCGAAGACGCGCTGAAGCTGGCGGGCGTCCACGTAGTTGCAAACCGGCTCGTCGGAAATGGCGAAGTCATAGCCCTTGAGGCCGATGCGATTCGCGTAGCTCGCGGTGAGGTAGGCGGCGGCGAAGAGGCCGTATTGCGGATCTTCTTTGCCGTTGCCTTGACCGCCGCGCTCCGGAACCATGAGGGTAAGTTGTTTCACGATCTTTTCGGCATCCATCTCGAACTGCGGCCGGCAGATCACGAAAAACCTGTCCTCGGTGTCGCCGAAAATTCCGATGGCGTGCTGCGGATCGCAGCCGGGCAGCACGCTGTGGACCATGTCGGCGGTATCCGGCAATATCTTGAGCGCGCGATCCACGTTGTCGCCCATACTGCCGGTCGTATCCAGGTGGTCCTCGATCGGCACCGGAAAACCAACCGCCACCTCCCACAGCTTGTCGGGTCGTGGGTTGAATCGGATGAGCGAACGGCGGATGAGGCCATAGCCGGCCGGATCGACCAACGGGTCGAGCTTGCCGGTTCGCCGAGCTTCTTTTTCGGCCCGAGCCGTGGACGGTCCGTTTTGTGGAACATGCGCGCTTGTCGCGGCCGTATAGTCTGCCCTTGACATCACACCCTTGTTTCTTGCCATTTTCAGGTCTCCTTATCGTTTGAGGAAGGTCGCGGGGTAGAATCCCCGTTCCCACAGCGTGTCGACGAGCGAGTAGAATTCACGATGCGCATTGTGCGCGTCTCCCTGATCGCCGCTCGCAAGATCAAGAAGAAGTTCAACGTATGGTTTGAATTTTTCTATCGCAACCACATCATCGGGGAACATCCCGGTCTCGTGGTCACCGCCAATGAGCGCGATCACGGCTTGCGTCGCTTGTGCGATCTCTTTGGCGCGAATTTCTCGCGGCACAGTATCGTCGTGAATTTTTGCCTCGGAAAAATCGAAGAGCACCACATAGTGCTCGTCGGTTTCGAGCAGAATGCTCGTCGCATCCGCCTGCCCGATGGCGATGCCGGAGCTTTGCGTGAAGGCAAGCATCTTGAGGATCTTGCCCATGATCCAGGCGCTGGTGCGCAGGTCGGCGCGAAGCCCGTCCTTATCGATGATGTTCGCGATCGGCACCATCTTGCTCGGTTCATCGACGTTGCGGAAGGCGAGGATATTGATCCGTCGCCCGTCCTGCTCTTCGCTCACGAAGCTTTCCACGAGTTGAGTGAAGCCGTAGGCGTAGCCGAGCGATTTGTTGGGGTCGCGGACATGGGCCGCATATTCGGCTTCAAGCTCTTCGGCGCGACTGGCGAGCCGTCCGAGGATGAAGGCCGAGCGGTCCAGTGCGCCATTCCCTTCCACGTCAGAGGCGATCTGCAACAGGCATTTCCGTCCGATTCCTTCCTGCGTGCAAAGGTAAAGGCGCGATGCGGCGTTAGCCGCCACTTGCTTGCCAACTTCGTACTTGTTGGCAGGACTTGTGATCGTCATTTTCTATTACCTCCGTTTGTTTTTCTTTCCGTTTCAGTTGTCAAAGGGAGTTGAATTCCCTTAAAAAATTTGCATATCCTGGCGGAATTCAATGGGCCAGAATAGCTGAATTATCGTAATTTGTCAAGGTCCCCAACCGGATCGTCATTTTTAGCTTGTTTCAAGCATAAATACCGGATCCGGTTGTTTTTCATGGAAGGCACGCTGGAAGATAGCCATATTAAAGTATCTCAAGATTTTTAACGCTTTTGTCGGCAAAACGATAGAGCTGGGCCGGACGCCATTTGTTCCCCTTCTGCAGCGTTTCCAGCTTTTTCAACAAGCCTAATTTTATGACCTTTTTTCGAAAATTCCTTTTATCAATGTTGCGGCCCAAAATATTTTCGTAACATGATTCCAACTCGGAAAAAACAAATTCGCGCGGCAACAATTTCATGATGATCGTGGTGTATGAAACCTTGGAGCGAAGACGATCGATCGCCGTCTTGAGCACCTCGTCATGATCGTAAGCGAGTTTGGGAACGCTTTTAAGCGTACACCACCAGGCCTCAGCCGTATCTTTCTGTGCTTCATTCGACAACTCATCCCAAGGCATCAGCGCCAGATATGCGACCGAAACGACGCGGCCGCGCGGATCGCGATCGACGGCGCTAAAGGTGTATAACTGTTCGATGTAGGCGCTCTTAGGATCGATCCCGGCGCGAACGCGCAAATGGCGATACGCCGCTTCGTCGGCGGTTTCTTTTGGATCCAACAAACCGCCGGGGAGCCCGGGTACGCCGTTAAAATTCGGCGGGCGGTTAACCCTGATCAAGCGGACGCATATTTCCCCGTTGCGGTAAGCGAGCGGAACAATATCCGAAGCAAGGACGGCAAACTTGATGTGCGCCGGTTGTTTTTGAAGATTGTTTTGTTGGTCGTTGTTCATATATCAAAAGAATAACAAGCTTAGTACTTAGTGTCAATAGTACAATAACTAAACTTATCCACCGTTACCCGTCCGTAAACATTCCGTGCATGTATCGTCAAAACAATTGTGCGATGGCAGGATTGAAACAAATAGAGTAAAGTGTTAAGGTATATTGTCTATGGAAAAAATAATTCCCGACAACGAACTGGCGCTCTTGGCTAAGGCTGGCAACGAGCAAGCCCTGGAAACGCTTGTGAAACGCCATCTTTCCCTGGTTTATGGCTCGTGTTTAAGGTATTTGGGTAACCAAGACGAGGCCGAAGACGCGGTTCAAGAAACCTTTGTCAAAGTTTGGCGCAATCTGAAAAAGATCGATCCTGAAAAAAATTTCAAGGCATGGGTGCTTGAGATCGCCAAAAACACCTGCCTCGATATTATAAAGAAAAAACGCGCCGTGCCAATGAGCGCCTTTGATGATGAAAACGGGTATAATTATCTGGCTGAATCATTGGTTTCGACCGACCATTCCCCTTCCGAAGCGGCCGAACAATCTATTTTAGGCCGAATTTTGAATTCAGCCTTAGAAAAACTCTCCCCCGCCTATCAAAAAGTGTTGGCAATGTACTATAAAGAAGGCCTTAATTTCCGCGAAATATCCGAAACCTTGAATGAACCTTTGCATACAGTGAAAAGCCGCCATCGCCGCGCGGTGATCAGTTTGCGCCTGCTTTTAATGAACAATGAACTATGAACGATGAACAATTCTTGCCCCTAGACAAGCTCGGGGCGGAGTCGTTCATTGTTCATTGTTTATCGTTCATCCGCAGGGATGCACCAAAATGCGTCCTTTTTTCGTATAAATGACATGACTTATAGCCAGAACACCGTGCCAACCGACCTTTTTAGCAAGGTCATGGCCGCGATCGCCGAGGAACGCGCCCGGTTAAGGGCCATCCGCAATTTTATTATTGCTTCGTTGATTTGTATTGGCGCGCTGGTCTCAACCTTCTTCGTCTGGAACGGTTTTATGCGCGAACTCGCTTCTTCCGGCTTTGGGCAATTCGCCTCTCTGATCTTCCTCGATTCTAAAGCCGTCATCGCCAATTGGCAGGACTATGGCATGAGCTTGCTTGAATCGTTCCCCGCCGTAAACGCCGCCGAACTGGTTGGCGAAGCTATTCTGGTCTTGATCTCGACCAAACTGATCATTACTTACGCAAAAGGAATGGCTCCGATTCGTCGTCTCAAAACGGCAAGTAGCAATTAAATATGGATACCTCCGAAAAAAACAATCCTCCGCAATCGCCTACAGATAAAACGTTGACACCTACCTTGTCGACGGTTTTGCGTTCGCGTTGGTTTGTTTTGGCGCTGAAAGTCTTCATTGCGGCCGTGGCCGCCCTGCTGATCTTCCAACTGGGGATGTATGTGGGTTTCCGCAAGGCAAATTACTCTTTCGGCTGGGGAGACAACTATCACCGCACTTTCGGCGGACCCAAAGACGGTTTTATGCGCGGCTTTGAAGGAACCGACTTTGTGAATGGACACGGCACGGCCGGCACTATCGCTTCGATAAGCGACGATGGCATTATCATTAAGGGCGGCGACGGGGTTGAAAAAATGGTGACTGTTTCGGCAAAAACCAGTATTATAAAAGGACGTTCCACTATCAAAGCGTCCGATCTTCGCGTTGATGACATGGTCACGGTGATCGGCCAGCCGCAAAATGACGGCACGGTGCAAGCCGAGATCATTCGCGTTTTTAGCACGCCCGCCGCGCCTCCGAACATCCCGCCGACACCACCCAACAATTATTAATTTGATTATGAATTTCATTAAAAAACTTCTTAAGAAAAAATCGGTCATTGCGCTCATTGTGATCGCCGCCGGCGTCGGCGGATATTATATTTACAAAAACGCGACAAAGGTGCCGGTCACGACCCGTTACGTGACTGCCGCCGCCGCGAAAGGGACGATCAGTGTTTCGGTAAGCGGCACCGGCCAGGTCTCAAGCAGCAACCAGGTCAATATCAATCCGCAGGTCGGAAGCACGATCACTTCTTTGCCGGTTAAGGTCGGCCAAAAAGTCGCCGCCGGCGATATCATCGCGCGGCTTGACCAGACCAACCTTCAACAAACGCTGCGCAACGACCAAGCGTCGCTCGACAGCGCCAAATTGGCGTTGCAAAAACTCCAGGAGCCGGCCACGCCGCTCGAGTTGCTGCAGGCGCAGGACAGCTTGGCGCAAGCGCAAACAACCGAACAGAACGCCAAAACCACCCTGGCAACGGCTTATAACAACGGTTTTACTTCGGTTACCAACGCCTTTTTGGATCTGCCTAACATCATGACCGGACTCCAAGACGTTCTCAATGGCAACGAAGCCAACAAAAACCAGAACAACTGCGATTATTACGCCGACGCGGTAAGAAATTACAATTCGTCCTCGGATCAGTACCGCAATGACGCCGTTAATGCGTACCAAACGGCGGTCACCGCTTACAATAAGGATTTTTCCGATTTCAAGAACATCACGCGTTCTTCGAGTACCGATCAAATAACGGCGGTCATCAACGAAACCTATGCCACGGCCAACACGATCGCCGAAGCGGTCAAGAACAGCACCAACCTGGTTCAGTTCTATAGCGACACGCTGACCGAGAACAATATCAAACCGATCGCGCTCGCCACCACGCAATTGAACCAGTTGAACGGTTTTACCAACCTGATCAACAGCCACCTCTCCGATCTTCTGAACATTCAACAAACCGTTCAGAACAACCAGAACACCATCACTTCCTCGCAGCAAAGCATTGCCGAAAAACAAGCGACCATCGCCCAGCTTACCGCCGGCGCCGATCCTCTTGATATCCAATCGGCCAAACTTACCATTGAAAAAGCTCAGAACGCGCTCCTTAACGATCAGCAAACGCTGTCTTACTACACCGTCCGCGCGCCCTTCGCCGGTTCGATCGCCGTTCTTCCGGTAAGCGTTGGACAGCAGGTGTCCACCGGCACGACCATCGCCACTCTGATCGCCAACCAGCAGATCGCCGTTGTTTCATTGAACGAAGTCGATGCGGCTACCGTTAAAATAGGACAAAAAGCCACCCTGGCTTTTGATGCCATCGATAACCTGATCATCACGGGCGAGGTCAGCGAGATGGACTTGATCGGCACGGTCTCGCAAGGCGTCGTTTCCTACAACGTGACGATCGTCTTTGACACGCAAGACAGCCGCATTAAGGCGGGTATGAGCGTTTCCGCGGCGATCATCACCAATACCGATGTCGATGTTCTCTATGTGCCCAATGCGGCGATTAAAACACAGGGTACGCAAACCTACGTGCAGGTGCTCGTGAACGGCGCGCCGGTTCGAACGACCGTGGTCACGGGACTGGCTAACGATACAGACACGGAAATAACCAGCGGCCTCAACGAGGGCGACCAGGTCGTCACGCAAACCATTACTTCGAGCGCTCCAAAAGCAACGACCACCTCGGCCACCAGCGCCATCTCGGGGCTGGGCGGCGGCGCATTGCGCGGCGTAGCCGGCGGCGGCGCCGCTTTCGGACGCTAAATATGATCGAGTGCCGCAACATAACAAAAACCTACAAAAACGGCGACATGGAAACGCCGGTGCTTAAGGGCATCACTTTCACCGTCAAAGACGGCGAATACGTGGCGATCATGGGTCCTTCAGGTAGCGGCAAATCAACGCTCATGCATATCTTGGGCGCGCTTGATACGCCGACCTCGGGACAATATCTCATTGACGGCCACGATGCCTCATCGCTCACCCCTGACGAATCCGCCGATTTTCGCATGAAAAAGATCGGTTTTGTTTTTCAGGCATTCAATCTTCTACCCCGCGCAACCGTCCTGCGCAACGTGGCTCTGCCGCTCATTTACGCCGGTGTGCCCAAGGAAAAACGCGAAGAAGAAGCAAAAAACGCGCTAAAGGCGGCGGGCATGGACGAATCGCGCTTCAAATATCTTTCCAACCAGATATCCGGCGGTCAAATGCAGCGCGTGGCGATCGCCCGGGCGCTCGTGAACAACCCGTCATTGCTTTTGGCTGATGAACCGACCGGCAACCTTGATACTAAAACCGGCCTGGTCGTTCTCTCCACACTTGAAAAACTCAACGAGGAAGGCCGGACGATCGTGATGATCACTCACGAACCCGATGTCGCAGCTCATGCCAAACGAATAATCATGTTACGCGACGGCCTTATTGTAAAAGACGAGATCAATAAGGATCGCGTCATAAGCTCAACTTAAACACATGCGCATCACAGACCTGCTTGAAGAAACATATTCGGCCGTGACCGTGAACAAGGTCCGGTCGGGTTTGACCGTCCTTGGCATCGTGATCGGTATCGGCTCGGTCATTGCCATGATCTCGGTCGGCCAAGGCGCGCAAGGCTCGATCCAATCCTCGATCCAATCGATCGGGTCGAATTTGATCGTCGTTACTCCCGGCGCCCAGCGCGTGCCCGGCGCGCCGGTCTCCGCCGGCCGCGGCTCGGCGCAAACATTAACCTTGGATGACGCCAGTGCCATTGATTCGACGGTTACCGGCATTACGGCCATTTCGCCCGAAGTCAGCCGCCGCTACCAAGTGACGGCCAAGGGCACCAATACCAACACTTCGGTCGTCGGCGGCGAACCTGATTATTCATCCGTCCACAACGTGACCATGAGTTTGGGCTCATTCATCACCGACCAAAGCGTTACCGCTTATTCCAAAGTGGCCGTGCTTGGACCAACCACGCGCGACGACCTTTTTGGCGCCGGCGCCGATCCTACCGGGCAAACGATCACGATCAACAAAATTCAATTCAAGATCATCGGCGTGACCGTGTCGAAGGGCGGAACCGGCTTTAACAACCCCGATGACATGATCATTGTGCCCATTACCACCGCGCAACGATTCCTTTCCGGACAAACATACGTGAGCAGCATCAATATCGAAGCGCAGAGCGCCCAATTAATGTCCGACGTCCAACAGCAAGTGACCGACCTGCTTTTGACCCGCCACAAGATCAGCGATCCGACCGCCGCCGACTTCAGCGTTTTGAACCAAGCCGACATTTTAGCCGCCGCCTCTTCCGTCACTAACACTTTCACCTTCTTGCTCGCGGCGATCGCCGGGATATCGCTCCTCGTAGGCGGCATCGGCATCATGAATATGATGCTGACAACGGTAACCGAACGCACGCGCGAGATAGGCTTGCGCAAGGCCATTGGCGGGAAAAATCGCGACATCACCATGCAATTTTTGGCGGAAGCGATCATGCTGACGCTTATCGGCGGCATTATCGGCACAGCCTTGGGCTGGGTGCTGGCGTGGGGCGTGACGAAATTCGCCAATATCGCCACCACGGTCTCGCTCTCCTCGGTGCTCCTCGCCTTCGGCGTTTCCGCGGCCATCGGACTCATCTTCGGCTATTACCCGGCCAGCCGCGCCGCCAAACTTAGCCCGATCGAGGCCTTAAGATACGAATAAACAAAAAATATTATTAATAACACAACTATGAAGCCAAAACAGAATCTAATTATCGCGATCATTGTTACCGCCATCATTGCCGGCGGCGGCGGTTTTTACGGCGGCATGAAATACAGCCAGAGTCTGACACCGACCCGCGTCGCGGGAGCCGGTCAATATGCCGGCGCGCGCGGCGGCGGAACTAACACCCCGGGTTCGGCGGCCGGAGCTCGCCTTCGCGGCGGCAGCGGGTTTGTGAACGGCGACATCCTTTCGAAGGATGACAAAAGCATCACCGTGAAAAATCGCGCCGGCGGCTCGCAGATCATTTTCTATGCGCCTTCGACCGCGATCGGCAAGACGACCAGCGGCACCGCCGTTGACCTCACGATCGGCGAAAATGTCATGGTGAACGGCACACCCAACCCCGACGGCACGATCACCGCGACCAACATCCAGATCCGTCCGGCAGGCTCAATGCCGCCCGGCGGCCCGGGTGGCGCCATGCCGATTAACGGCGGCACGATCCCGACAGGAAACGGCAACGTTCCGAACAATAAGTAACATTATATTAAAAGAGCTTCGGACCGCGCACCGAAGCTCTTTTAATTTTCATTAATGTAACACCGTCAGAAGAGCGTCCGCTCGTCTCGGTTCGTCCGCGAGCGGGTCCGCCCATCACACGTATAAGGTGGGCGGAAGTTCCGCAGTCCAAAAAATTTATTTCAATACGGGATGCGTCTACACCATTCCCCTCTTTTCACCGAACTCTTTTGCAAACTGTAAAATTCGATCATCCATAATGAGATCCGAGCGGCGAATGGGACGCTTCAGTGTGATCCCATCGAGCGTCCGGCAACGCGAAAGCGCCACGTATGATTGTCCGGCGGCAAAGGCACCGCGACCCAGGTCGATGACCACCCGGTCAAAGGTCTTGCCTTGGCTCTTATGGATGGTCGTCGCCCAAGCCAGACGCAACGGAAATTGCGTGAAGCTGCCAAGCGTCTCGCGCGTCAGTTCACCCGAGTCGCTGTCGAATTTAGTCTTGGCCTTATTCCAAGTGTAAGGCATGATCTCATAAAAACTGCCGTCATCGAGCTTAACATCGACCGATTCGTCTCGCACTTCATGCACCGTCGCCAGCGTTCCGTTCACCCAACGGCCTTGCGCATCGTTGTTGACCAGCATGACGCGCGCGCCCTTTTTAAGCCGCAATTCAAGATCGGTCGGCAGTTCGCTCTCTTTAAACTCTCCCTTGACCACCCCCTCGCAGAGAGCGGCTTTTCCGTCCAGTCGTTCTAAATTGGTTTCATTGTGCTCGTCGGCTTGCGCGTTAACGGCCATAAGATGCATATGCTTGCCGGTCTCGTCGCTGAAGGCGGGATCGTATTGCATGTTTAGTTCGGCAAGCTGGCGCTCGCTGATATTGCCGCATCTGACCGCATTCAATATCTCGATGAACCGTTCGTCGGTCTGACGATATATCTTCGTGAGTTCGATATATTCAAGCATGCCGAGTTGCAGGCAATCGCGAATAGTTTCGGACGAAAAGAAAAATGGCGTCAAATATTTGACCTTCAGCTCGGCCGCTTCCTCATTGCGCACGATCGGCGGCAGCTGGTTCAGATCGCCGATCATGACGAGTCTTTTCCCGCCGAACCGCGCCTTGCTTTTGAGCGCGGCTTGTAAAAAGACGTCGATGCAGTCCATGAGGTCGGCGCGAACCATGGAGACCTCATCAATGATGATCGTCTCGATCTTTTGAAACAGCTGATCTTTCCGCGCCGCGCGTCCGTCATGCCGCGCTTCGTCGACCGTAACGCCCGGCCGCAGCTTGAAGAACGAATGGATCGTCTGTCCGTCAATGTTGACCGCCGCCACTCCGGTCGGCGCCACCACAGCCGTCGCTCGACGCGTCCGCTCGCGAAAATAACGCAAAAGCGTGGACTTCCCCGTCCCCGCTTTCCCGGTCACAAAGACATGCTTACTCCCCCGCTCCATGGCTTCGTACGCGCTCCTGAATTGTTCGCTGACTTCGATATTATTATTCATGGACAACATACAACATACCATGGACAACTCTTGCCACGCCATGCGTGGCCGGAATTGTCCATTGTCCATTGTTCATTGTAAATTCGAAAGAAAATGGCTGTAGCGGCGCAATTCAGCTTTGCGAGCGTTAAACGCCGCTTCACTCACGGCAACGAGCGACCAAAACCGCTTCGAGTGGTTGTGGTGTACCAGGTGGCATATTTCGTGGATCACTACATACTCGAGCAACTCGAATGGCAAGTGACCAAGAAGCAGGTTGATCGAAATATTCCCCCTACTCGAGCAGCTGCCCCAGCGCGAGCGCATTTTTTTAACGGCGACATGACCCAAACGAACGCCGAACGGCGCGGCAATCGATCGATAACGATCCTCGACCATCGCTTTAACCGTTCCCATGAATTCTTTTTTGTTAAAAATGTCGCGGCTGAGTTTGACGCCGGCGGTCATTTTTTGATATCGACGGATCACCTTGTTGATCCATGCTTCGTGATCGGCAACAATGTGATCCAAATGCTCTTTGCTGACGCGCAATGGGGCGGTCACGATCACGCGCCCGCCGGAAATGCTGATCCGCACGCGACGCGATCGTTTGCTTTGCTTGATGAGGTAAGAGATCGTCATAAAGCATTATAATACCATAAAACCGGCAAGCTAAAATATTTTTTGAGACGAGGACTGTTTGAGCGTAGGAACCGCTGCGCCCTTGCCTAGCGAGTTCCGCAGTCCAAAAAATATTTTAGCTTGTCGGTTTTTTAAAAAACTAAGCAACGCTGATGATGTGATAGATCATCTTGCCGGACGGAACCTTGACCTCGACCGAGTCGCCCGGACACTTGCCGATGAAGGCGATCCCCAGCGGCGATTCGTTCGAAATACGGCCGGCCATGGGATCGGCTTCGTTGGCGCCCACGATCGTATATTCCTTTTCCTTGCCCTTGACCGAGACGCGGACCGTATTCCCCACATTCACGCAACCGGTAACGTTATGTTCGATGATGACCGCATTCACGAGCATTTGTTCAAGCTCCATGATCCGGCCCTCAATGAAGCCCTGCTCATCCTTGGCCTCGTGGTATTCGGCGTTCTCCGAAAGGTCGCCCATGTCCTTGGCGATCTCAATGCGCAAAGCTATCTCCTTGCGGCGGACGTTCTTAAGCTCGTCCAATTCTTTTTTCAGCTTGGCGTAACCCTCTTTGGTGACGTAAATAGTATTCATGATTTTATTATTGTCTTAACAAGTAAGTAAGCTACCTTATCGCTCTTGACCCGTCAAGGGGATGTTTATGGACAACATACGATGGACAACGCGCAATTCTTTCCCGCCGAAGGGCGGGACGGAGTTGTCTCAGCCCAAGGCTGATCCGCCTCGGGCGGACATTGTCCATCGTTCATTGTCCATTGTTCATTCGATTCTTCGCCCACCATTCGAAAATGTCGCGCGCCACCGGCACGGAAACGGTCGAGCCCTCCTTGCCTTGTTCTATGAGCACCATAACGGCTATTTGCGGGTCTTCATAGGGACCAAAGCCCGTGAACCAAGCGTGATTGTCTTTGCCCGATACCTGGGCCGTGCCGGTCTTGCCGGCAACGTCCATGTCAACGCTCTTTAGCGATTGGGCGCTGCCGCTCGTCACCGTTTCGCGCATGCCTTCGCGCACCGTGGCCAAATATTTATCGTCGACGATGTGCGTCCGGAGCGCCACCGGCTGAACCGTCTTCACGACGTTCCCTTTGTCGTCCAAAAATGCTTGGGCCAGATGAGGCTGCCAGACCGTACCGCCGTTCGCGACCGTCGCGGTCCAAGAAGCCATCTGCAGGGGCGTGGTCAAAAGGTCGCCCTGGCCGATCGAAACGTGATACGTGTCGCCGATGTACCACGAAACGCCCTGGGCGGATTTTTTCCACGCCGGCGTGGGAATGAAACCTGCCGCTTCGTTGGGAAGATCGATCCCCAAAGGCTTCCCGATCCCGAAGAGCGCGAAATATTTATCCAAGCGATCGATGCCCAATCCGACGAACGTTTGATAACCGCCGCCGATCATATAGAAAAACGTGTTGACGGACCAGGCAATGGCCTTGGTAACGTTCGTAATGCCGTGTCCGCCCGCCTTCCAATCGGGAAAGAACCACTGGCCCAAGCGTATTCCGCCCACCGAATTAACGGTGGTGTCGGGAGTGATCACGCCTTCGGCGAGCGCGCCGGAAGCGATCATGAGCTTCGCGGTTGAACCCGGCGGATACATGCCCGAGATCGCCCGATCAAAAAGCGGATGGTCGGGATCGTTAACAAGCGCCTTGTACTCGGCGCTCGAGATGCCGGCGGAAAAATCGTTGTCTGAGAACGACGGCAAGGAAATAAGCGTCAATATCCCGCCGGTCTTCACGTCTTCGACGACGACCGCGCCTCGGGTCAAATGTATCTTTGCCATCATCGCTTTTAGCGACGACTCCGCCGCGGCGGTCAGCCCCGCATCAATGGTGAGCTTAAGGTTCTTGCCGGGTACCGGATCCGTCTCGCCCACCGCGCCCACCTCGTTGCCTGTGGCATCTACCTCGACATTTTTAACGCCCGGCTTGCCGGCCAATTCCGATTCGTAAGTATATTCCAAGCCGGTGCGGCCGATCGAATCCGTCGGTTGGTAGTTGTTTTTTATTTTCGGCCTTTTGAGATCATCGGCGGTAATGCGGCCCATATAGCCCAAGAGGTGCGCCAGGCTCGTCAGCGTATTTACAAGTCCGTAAAAACGATGCGTGCCGGCGATAATGCGGATGGCCGGATAATCCGACTTGGCGATCGTAAGATCAACGGCCTGGTCGCGGGTGATGTTCGCCGCGAGCGTTACGGCTTGGTAACTCTTGGCGCCGAATTCATCGAGAATGGCGGCGGAAGCGGCGGCGTCGGCGCCGGCGAGGGCGGCGATATGAATGATCGCGGCGGATCTCGCGGTCGGATCGGCCGGCAGGTCCGCCGGCACGACCGCGAGCTGGAGATCGGGAATATTGTCGGTAAGCTGGACGCCGTTGCGGTCAAAGATCGTGCCGCGCGCGGCCGGGGTCATGACCGTTCTTATCCGATTCATGTCCGAGCGCAGTTTGAACGATCCGCTCTGGGCCATGAGCGCGCCGGTCTTCCCCCAAAGGATGCACAAAAGCAAAACCAAGAACGCGAAAAAAAAGACCACCCGCCGCCGCTTGGCGGCGAGGCCGATGAATTCGGATGCCGCCGGCGCCTCCGGCGGCATCCATGCGCCGTCTCCGTATACCTCTTCAACCCATGTTTCGGCGCCGGTCGCGCCGGAAACGGTGCCGAGACGGTCTTCAATGACGGGAAAGGGATTGTTGTTTTCGCTAGACATGAGTAAGCATTCGGCTGCGTTCGCCGCGCGATCGCATATAAATGATGAAAAAAGCGATCAAAGCCGCAAGCTCGATCCCAAAAGCTATAAGCATGCGCCAAAGATCGATCCCGGAGGCCATATACCAAACGCTACCGCCGAAAATTTCCGCCATTCGTGAAAAAGCCAGTTCAAAAATAAAATATGCCAGGCGCATGGCCGTTCCCAAGAGTATCAAAGACGGCAACGAGCGATTGGTTAAGATCGTTTTCGAAAGCCACCAGCCGACGAGGACGGTCGCAACGATGATCGCGGTCCAGATGAAAAACGGGTAGGCCGATAAAACATCCAAACCGATCCCGATGCCCGCCGCAAGCGAAGCCAAACGATTTTCTTTTAAAAAGAAAACCGCAAGAACCAGAACAATAACGGGTATTTGTACAAACCCCCATGCCCCGCCGGCCGAACGGGCAAATGAGACGCTCACAAGAGCCGCCATTAAGCCCAAGACGAACAGACCGATATCGGAAACAATGCGCATAGGTTGATCATTTCTGGTGAATTACCGCGACGGCGGTCAAATTGATGGGATCGACCGCCGGGGCGACCGTGGCCGAAATAAAAGGATCCGATGCCACACTGTTCACGCTCTCAACCGTTCCCAGCATCAATCCGCGTGGGATCCCGGTTTCGCGGCCGGTGGTGACGATCGTATCATCCGGCGCAATGGGCGCATGCTGCGGGATAAGCGTCATCGATACGATAAGCCCGTTCTCGCCCTCCGCGACACCGTTCGATTCGGGGTGATCGCTTACCATGACGGCAAGCGCGCTCCTCGGATCGGTCGTCAAAAGCACGGTTGAACGCCCGTCCGACACGCGCTCGATCTTGCCGACCAAGGTGCCGTCCCCGACAATGACCGCGTCGCCGCGAAAAATGCCGCTTTCCGAACCGCGATCGATCACCAGTGCGCGAACAGTAGCATCGGGGTCGGCGCCGATAACCTCGGCGGGAATGAGTTCCGCGCCGGTGCGCGATTTAAAATTCAAAAGTCCTTTTAACGAATCGTTCTCGGTTTGCAACGTCGATGCCGCAGCCTGTTTTTCATTAAGCGACATGACCTGTTTCAATAGCGAGGCATTCTCTTTTTCAATGCGCCCCGATGCGACGATCTGTTCAAAAAATCCGCCGACCACGACGGTCGTGGCGCGCAAACCGTAACCTATCGAAAGATAGCCGCGCACGACAACGGCCTCGGCCGGATCAAAAAACGGCACAAAATGGAAGACGGCGGCGAGCGCGACCGCGATAACCGCAAAACGGATCTTTTTCATTTGTTTGCAGGTGACAGGTGTCAGGTGTCAGGTGTAAGGATAGACCTGTAACCTGTTACCTGAAACCTGTAACCTAATTAGTTCGCCCGCGCCGAGGGCAAAACGATGGTCGAAAGCAAAAGTTTATCGTCCAGAAGCAATCCGGAGCCGCGCACCACGCAAGTTAAAGGGTCGTCGGCGATGCGCACGGGGATATGCGCCGCCTCGCTTATCGCTCCCGTGATGCCGCGAAGCAAAGCGCCGCCGCCGGTTAAAACAATGCCGCGCTCGTAAATGTCGGCCACGAGTTCGGGCGGCGTCACTTCGAGCGTCGCTTTGATATTCTCAATGATGAGGCGGATCGAACGGGACAGCGCTTCGCAAATTTGCGTGTCATTTACCACCGTCTCGCGCGGCAAACCGGTCATCAGGTCGCGGCCGCGCATTTCCATTTGCATCGGCTCCTCAAGCGGCGTTGCCGAACCGATGCGGATCTTGATGGTCTCGGCGACGCGATCGCCGACCATGAGATTGAAGTGCTCACGGGCGTACTGCACGATATTGCGGTTCATCTCATCGCCGGCGACCGGCAACGACTTCCAGGTGACAATGCCGGACATGGAGATGACAGCGATGTCGGTTGTGCCGCCGCCGATATCCACGATCATCGTGCCCACCGACTCGTTGACGGGGAGACGCGCGCCGATCGCGGCGGCCATGGTATTCTCAACGAGCGCCACTTCCCGCGCGCCGGCCGAAAGCACGGCATCCTCGACGGCTTTGCGTTCGACCTCGGTAATTTCGAGCGGCACGCCGATAACGACCCGCGGACGCGGCGAAAAAATAAAACTGCCGCGATGCACGCGATCGATAAAGTAACGCAGCATCTTTTCCGTCACTTCAAAATCCGAAATGATCCCTTTTGAAAGCGGCCGCGAGGTCGTGAGATACCCGGGCGTCTTGCCCATCATGTCGCGAGCGGCATTGCCGACGGCCAGAACTTGGCCCGTGCGGTTATTGATCGCCACCACCGACGGCTCGTTCACGATGATCCCCTTGTCGCGCGAATACACCAAAGTATTGGCCGTACCAAGGTCGATCCCGAGGTCTTGTGAAAATGATCCGAATAACTTTTTTAACATGGGTTATGTTTGCGGCTCAATGGCCGTTGGTTTGCGTCCAAGAGAAATAAAGATGAATTCAACAATGGTCACGACGACGATGAGCAGGATGCTGTTCCACCACGAGAGCAGATCGCGCGAACGAAGGATGAGCGCAACGACCGCAAGAGCCGAAAGCAATACCGCTTGCCTGAAGGAAACGCCGACGAGCCGCGAAAGCACTTCATCGCGATGCATGGCGACCCTGACCACAAAACCGACGATCGAAACGGCGCCGGAGAGCGTAAGAGCCAGGCTAAAGTAAAAGAGCGCAAAGCCCAGCCACCCCGCCGTGGCGGGATCGACCCGAAAAAGAACCAGAAAAAAGGTGGCGCCGGCCAAGATCGTTCCAAATCCCATGACCGCTAGATATGCACGCAAGGACATATTAGTACACGAACGGTATCAAAGTTATTGTTCTTCGGCAAGGGTCCCCCTGATCTCAACCCTGAGGTCATTAAGCAAAACCGGATAGGCCGATTTCATGGCTTTAATTAGCGGTTCTTTTAACGACAACAGTTCTTCCTTGGCCGGGGCCGAGGTGGCGAGCGCATGGATCAAACCTTTGTTAACACTAACGAGCCTGGTGCGGGTTTTAAGCGCCGGATTTTGAACGGCAATGAAGGCCGTGCCGGCTTCGAGAGCCAAGGCAATGCCGGCCTGAGTGTTGATCAGGCGCTTTGAGAGCATGGGCAGGTAGTTTCCGAGCGGAGAGAAGGACATGCGAGCTTTTAGCTGTTAGCTGTTAGCTGTTAGAACGGACCTAAAAGCTAAAAGCTAAAACCTAAAAGCTATAACACTCTGAACTCGCAAATGTCCTTGAAGTCGCAATATTTGCATTTGAATTCTCCAGGGTCGGCGCTAAAGTCGCTTTGGCGGATCTGCCCGATCATGCGCGACACGTAATCGCGAATTTTATCCAGATCTTTATCCGTTCCGAGGAACTCGACCGTCGTGCCGTTGTCCAAATATACGAACGAAAGGACAGATGGTTTCTTACCCAGCACTTCAAGACAAGCGATCTGGTAGATAAGCAGCTGCTGTTTTTCTTCGAACCCGATATCATCCTCGCTCTTCGGCGTGCCGGTCTTGTAATCGACGATCCGCACCGTGCCGTCAAGCAACTGATCAACGCGATCGATCGCGCCGCGGAAGGTCGCCTCCTCAAACTTTAGATTAAACGGCTTTTCCAAGAACAACGGATGGATGCGCTCATCTTTGACAAGATCGTAATATCCTTTGAATAACTTTTTACCTTTGGCGCGATATTCATCCTTGGCGGATGCCGTTTCAAACCACTCGTCGATCCAGCTTTCCGCGTAAAGCGCGTCAAGCTCTTCCGGCTTCACCAATTCACCGATGGTTCTCGCCGAAGCGAGAACCATCCCGGCCGAGGGACTTCCATCAGCGAGAACCGTCCCGAGCGCAGCCGAGGGACTTCCAAAAAGCGTAGCTTGTTGCGCTCCCTGCCGTTCGGCCACGAGCGCAAAGAACTTCTGGAGCGCCGCGTGCATTGTTTTTCCGAACGAGAATTGCCCCTTGCCCTTGATCGGTATCTTGAAAATATGGGCGAACTTGTATTGCAACGGACAGTTCTCAAAGGCTTTAAGCTGAGTAAAGGAGAACGAGGTTGGGATATGCATCACCAGGTCTTTGGGAACGGGCTGCACATTCTGCGCCGGAACTTCGTTATTGATCGTTGATCGTTCATTGTTAGTCGTTGGCGAGCCATACCCCAACTCCGTTAAGAACCGCGAGAGCTTGCGCTTTCTGGCGCCGCCGTAATCATCGGCCGAGGTCAAGTACAGGCCTTTTTTCGCGCGCGTCATGCCGACATAGAACAAACGCCGTTCTTCTTCAAGATGATGGTCCCCTTCCGGAAGTATTTCTTTGATAAGCGCCGACGGCAATTCGATCGCTTCGGCGCGTTCGCCGGACGGAAAGCGCCGGTCGATGAGCGAAACCAGGAACACATAATCGAATTCCAGCCCTTTGGACGCATGCACGGTCATGACACGAACGGCTTCGGGACCGATGTCGGGATCGAACGCCAGCCGCCCGTCCTCGCCGGCCTCCACCTGAAGTCTGATCCGCTCCAAGAACAAGCGCGCCGTCGGATCGGCTTCGGCAGCAACGAATTCTTCAATGACGCGCCAAAACTGGTTGATATAATCGAGCATGTCATGATTCAACTGATTGTCCTCGCCCACCAGCCTCTTCAAGTACCCGGTATCCTCCAAAAAAGCGAAGATCACGTTTCGCACATCGTTGGTGCGCGCCCGTTCGGTGTGTTTGGCGACAAGAGCCAAAAATTTATTGATCTTGATAAGCCCCTCCGGCGTAACATTAAGCGCCGCCGCCTTTTGACAAGCCTCATACAGCGACCAAGCGTTCTTATTGGCCGCATGGGTCAGCTTAACCACGTCGTCATGCGAGAGGTCGACGACGGGACCGGCGAGCATCCGATAAAGCGACGGGCTTTCATGATAGTTGTCCAAAAGTTTCAAATAATTGACGATGTCCAAAACAACGGGCTTTTGATAAAGGCCGCGCGAAGCGTAAAAAATGCACGGAATATCCTCGGCCGCCAGCGCCGCGATGAACGGGTTGGCCCCGTCGTTCGAGCGCGAGAGAATGGCAAATTGCGAATAGCCCGCATCAGGATCGCTTTCGTGAAGTTCTTTGATCTTCGAGGCAACCGATCGCGCTTCGTCGTTCAACGATCGGCTGTGCAAATGTTCAACGCTGCCCGAATGCTTTATGTTGGCATGGAGCTTTTTGCTAAGCCCTTCGCCCAATTGCGCTTCAAGCCGGTTGGGATTGTTCGCTTGGATGAATTTATAAGCCGCATCCAAAATGCTTTGCGGCGAACGATAGTTTTCCGTGAGGATCACCTGCTTGGTCGCTGGATAATATTGTTTGAATTGCAAAATGTTCGAGACCGAAGCGCCGCGGAATTTATAGACCGACTGGTCGTCGTCGCCGACTACGGTAATATTTGCCTTCTCGCCGGCCAAAAGCCGGATCAGCTCGAATTGCGCGATATTGGTGTCCTGGAACTCGTCGACGATCAAATATTTGAACTGCTCGCGATACTTGGCGAGGATCCCCGGCCGCGTTTTAAACAGCCGCACCGTCTCGTTGATGAGGTCGCCGAAATCCAGCGCATCATTCTCGCGCAAGAGCTGCGTGTAAACATGATACGCCTCGGCCACCTCGGCGAGCCGCGTCGATTCGTCGGCATCGCCGACCACGTCTTTATTGAGTTTTGTATTTTGCGCGTAAGCCAAATAGTCCTCGGGCGAGATCATCTCGTCCTTGGCGCGGCTGAAATGCCGCAGCAGCGCATGAATGAACTTGGTCGGGCTCCCCAGCGGTTTGTAATAATCCAACTTAAAGCGGTCGAGATTGTTCCTGATCAAAAGCCACTGGTCGGTCTCGGACAATAATTTGAACGTATCCGGCAAACCGATCGCCAGCCCGTTCGCCCGCAGGATCCGTTCGCCCAGCGCATGAAAGGTCATGACCCACAGGTCGACATACCCGTACGGCAGCATCTTGTCGATGCGCTCCTCCATTTCTCCCGCCGCCTTGTCCGTAAAAGTCACCGCCAAAATTTCATCGGTTTTCGCCTTGCCCGTCTCCACCAAATACGCGAGCCGCTTGGTCAACACCGAGGTCTTCCCCGTCCCCGCCCCCGCCACGATCAAAAGCGGGCCATTGTCATGGATTATGGCCTGTTTTTGCGCATCATTCGCGCCCTTAAGCAGCTTTTGTACCTCACTCGTCATAGGCATCAGTTTACCATAAAAAATGGCCGTTGCGAGGACTTATTTTACTTTGACAAAATTGGCCGTTCATGAGAAAACGCGATGGTCGCATCGAGACATTAAAGGAGGCATCATGCCTAATCGCATAAAAGATCTGCTCATTTGTTATATTGGACTCGAGTACTTGGCCACGCAAGTCGCAAGTCGTTTTCACTCGGCATACCCGCGCATCAGCATTTGCACGGGTTCAATGACCGGCGCGCTTTCCTTGGCGGCCAAGATCCGCTTTCGCGCGGTTGTCGTGGTGACGGATTCGAACCTTAATGTGGTCACGGGCGTCATGACGAGCCGAATATTAAAACTCGGTTATTCGTCCAGAAACGCCTTTGTTCTCAACTTGAGTCCAACCCGCATCTTTAAACACCAATATTTGGTTAAAGAATATGGCCGGGATAACGTGGACGTCCTGATCGAGCGGGCAAAGCTAGCCGCCGGACGCGACTCGGACGGCCATTGGCTGACGCAGGGCGAAATTGAGATCGAGGAGGGAACAACTGCGCCAACATTGAAGAGCCGCCTTTTCGGCAACAAGTGGGTAGCCAAACTCATCAGGATCATCAGTCGTCGATAGCTCGACCCCTCGGACCAAGCGTCCGGGGGATTTTTATTTACTTAAGGAGAGGGGGGATATTTGCGTTTGACGGTGCGGATATTATATGAGAAAAAGTTGGAGGAGGGACGAATGGAAAAAATACGAAAGCCGGTTTACGTCATTGTTGTGACGCGCGAGCTGCGTGCGGTGCTGGGAACAGCGTTGCGCAAACGATTTCCCGGCGTCGTCTTTACGATCGTTGAAAATGCGAGCGATGCGTGCGAGCGTATCTTTGATGCGGAGCCGCTAAAAGGCGACGCGGTGCCAAAAGTGATCGTGTATTGCTCGACAAAGGATCAGCGAGCATGCGACATTGAAGGCCACTGCGGCGCGATCTACGGGTCGGGCCCGAAAGCCAAGCGCTACGCGCCAAAGATAATCATTTACGCATCCGGCGTGGCGCCCAAGCCCGATTACTTCGAGACTATCGTCGTGAAGCAACCGGATGCCGAGACGCTCTTCAAGACGATCGAGGGTTTTTTGCCGCGTTACGCAAAGAAACGGAAGGAGACGGGAATATGAGCCGAGCAATGCCGCCAAGACCGGTCATCCACGGACCAAGGAAGCGCGCCAATTCAACGCCGCGCGTGCTCATTCTTTCGGAAGATGCTATCTTGGGCGTTTATCTCAGACGCGAGCTGGGGGCTCTCCTAGCCGAACCGTGGTTCGCGGTCTTCAAATCGATTGACGATTATCACGCATCATCGGACGGCGACGTCATTCACGACATGGTTATCTATTGCTCGAATTGGCATGAGAAACCGGAAGCGATCATACAAGCGATCGGCAGGATCACGCTGTTCTGCCCCGAACCCGAGATGAAGATCGTCCTCTACTCTTCGAATCGTGAAGTTCCGTCCGACGCGCGCATTGTCGCGGTCGTCCAACAGACCAACGAAAACGAATTGGCCGAAGTGATCAGCAAACTGCTGTGTCCGGAAGCAATCTGATCTTTCTCAACTCGAATCCCCTTGCCTAGCGGCTTGGGGATTTTTTAATTTTTTCTTTGACATCCAACCTAAAGAAAAAATTCCACCCGCCTGCCGCCGGCCGGCGCGGGCGGAATTACCAACACGAGGAGGTACGACGAGTTTGCGTGCTAGGGAGGGTGATCAAAAGAGGGAGGGGCAAGCTCCGCAAACTTGTGCCCCGCCCTCTTTTAAAAAGATCGTACGTTCATTCTATAACCGTAACGCCGCCCAATATGGATTGGATCCCGGATCGCGGTCCGGGATGACGAATTAAAAAGTCACAGGCTTTTGATCCTGTGACTTTTAATAATATTTTCAAAAATTACGGCTTCGGCGTGTTGGCGTCGCGGCGGTGTTTGCGGGCCACCTTTAAGCGGTTTAGTTCGCGCTCCAAGTGGACGGAGGCATCAGCGTAGGCGACGTCGTCTTTGCCTTTGGCTTCTTCGTAGGCGGCTTGGGCGCGGGCTTTGGCTTTCTCTATTTCCTCGACGACCAAGTCTTCGGCGCGGTCGGCGGAATCGGTCAAAATAATGCAGCGGCTGCCGGGCATGATTTCGATCGCGCCACCGGAAACGGCCAAATATTGCTCATTGTTTCCCACGCGTACGGTAAGCGCGCCGGGGACGACAAGACCGACCAAACTGGCATGGTTAGGCAGCACGGTTATTTCGCCGGCCGCCGTCGGCACGGTCACGCTGTCCACTTCCTGCTGGAAGACCGTTTTTTCTGGGGTTGTTATTTCTAAATTAAGCTTGGGCATGTTTTTGGGTTTACCGAATGTCGTCAGCCCGAGGCTGATCCGCCTTGGGCGGAAATGACTAATGTCGAATGTCGAATTCCGTTCTTTCTGTCATCCCCGAGCGACGTCGGGGATCCAATCTATATTGGGCGGCAGGCGTATCCGGCCTTCGGACCAACCCTCACCCTACCCTCTCCCGCGCTCGGGCGAGGGGGAATATGCGTTAGGTTCGATACCTAATACCTACAACCTGTAACCTGAAACCTATTTCGCCTTCTTCCAATCTTCGACAACTTCTTCGATCGTGCCTTTCATGTAGAAGTATTGCTCGGGGACTTCGTCGTATTTGCCGTCCAGAATTTCCTTGAAGCTGCGGACAGTATCGACGCTCTTGACGTAGCGGCCGGGGATGTTGGAGAAGGTTTCGGCGACGAAGAAGGGCTGGGAGAGGAATTTTTGGATCTTGCGGGCGCGAGAGACGGTGAGACGATCGTCGGGCGACAATTCTTCCATGCCCAAAATGGCGATGATGTCCTGCAGGTCCTTGTAGCGCTGGAGAATTTTTTGCACGCCGCGCGCAACGGCGTAATGATCGGCGCCGATGACATTGGGGTCCAAAATTCCCGAGCTCGAGTCGAGCGGGTCAACGGCCGGATAAATGCCGAGTTCGGCCAAGGAGCGCGCCAGCACGACGGTCGAGTCCAAGTGGCCGAAGGTGGTGGCCGGCGCCGGGTCGGTCATGTCGTCGGCCGGAACGTAAACGGCTTGCACCGAAGTGATCGATCCGTTCTTGGTCGAAGTGATGCGCTCCTGAAGCGCGCCCATTTCGTTCGCCAGGGTCGGCTGATAGCCGACGGCCGAAGGAATGCGGCCCAAGAGCGCGGAGAGTTCGGAACCGGCTTGCGTAAAGCGGAAGATGTTGTCGACGAAGAGAAGCACGTCTTGTTTTTCCTCGTCGCGGAAATATTCGGCCTGAGCCAAACCGGTCAATGCAATGCGCGCGCGGGCGCCGGGCGGTTCGTTCATTTGTCCGAAGACGAGCGCGGTTTTGTCCAAAACGCCGGAGTCGGCCATTTCCCGATAAAGCGAGTTGCCTTCGCGCGTGCGCTCCCCTACCCCGGCAAAAACCGAGTAGCCGCCGTGCTCGGTGGCGATGTTGTGGATGAGCTCCATGACGATGACGGTCTTCCCTACTCCGGCGCCGCCGAAAAGGCCGACCTTGCCGCCTTTCATAAAGGGGCAGATGAGATCGATAACCTTGATGCCGGTCTCGAAAACTTCGGTCTTGGTCGATTGTTCGCTAAAACTTGGCGCCGGACGGTGGATGGGGTATTTCTTTTTCGTTTTCGGCGCCGGCTTGTCGTCGATCGGGTCGCCGGTCACGTTGAACATGCGCCCCAGGGTTTCCTTGCCCACCGGAACGGAAATAGGCGCGCCGGTAGCCGTTACTACGGCTCCGCGGGCAATGCCGTCGGTCGACGACATGGCCACCGTGCGCACCACTTTGCCGCCAAGGTCGCTTTGCACCTCGAGCGTGAGAAGACCGCCCGGAGAGTCGAGGGTCAGGGCTTCGTAAATTTCCGGCAGTTCGTCGGGGAAGTGGACGTCCACGACCGGGCCGATGATTTGAGTGATTGTTCCTTGGGACATATGTTTTTGGTTTATGAACGATAAACGGTAAGTTATGAACAATGAACTATGAACGATGAACGATTCTTGTCCCGTTGCAGCGAGACGTAATTGTTCATTGTTTATTGTTCATAGTTCATAACAGCTATCCCTCCAACGCGGCGCGGCCGGCGGAGATTTCGGCGATCTCAGAGGTAATGGCCGACTGGCGAGCTTGGTTAAGGGTGAAGGTGTAGTCGGTGATCATGTCGCCCGCGGCATCGGAGGCGCTTCTCATGCTCATCATGCGCGCCGAGTGTTCCGAAGCCGCCGCTTCCAGCACCGCTTGATACGCCGTGGCCTCGATAAAGCGCGGCAAGGTGTATTCAAGCACCGTTCGCGGATCCGGCTCAAAGAGCGCATCAGCGGAGAGTCGAGGCGAAACCTCTCCAAGCTTCGCAACCGAGATATCGCCTCGATCGACAATTTTTATCGGCAAAAGGGGTTTTACCTCCGGCGTTTGGCGCAGAGCGGAAATATAATTTGTCGAAGCGATGTAAACCGCGTCATAGGCGCCGGAAATGAATTCGGTTTCAACGAGGGTCACGATCGGACGGACCGCCGCGGCGCGCGGCGCATTGGTGAGCCCGGGGAACGAGGCGATGATATTGCGTCCGCCGCGGCGCAAAGCCAGTTCAACATGGCGGCCGGCGCAGACATAATCGACCTGCTTGAACTTTCCCGCCGCCGCGTCCACGGCGCGCATGAGGGACACGTTGTAACCGCCGCAAAGCCCTCGGTCGGAGCCGATCACGATCATGAGAACCTTGCCGGTTTTGGCGGCGGTCCGGAAAAAAGGATGGTCAACGGTCGCGCCGAGTTCTGTTAGATTGCGCAACAGCTCGGTGCCCAAGGCCGCGTAGCGCCGCGCCGAGGTGGCGGATGAGACGGCGCGCCTCATTTTGGCCGCGGAGACAAGCTCCATGGCTTTAGTGATCTTTTTGGTGTTGGAGACGGACTTGATCCGACTCCGGATGAGGCGGGCGCTGATTGCCATCGGATTAGGTATCAGGTTACAGGTTACAGGTTACAGGACTGACACCTGAAACCTGACACCTGAAACCTATTTAGATCTTGAATTCTTTGATCGCTTTCTTTAAGCCTTCTTCAACCTCGGGCGACAAAACTTTTTTCGTCGTGATCTCGTCGAGAGTTGCGGCGAAAGCGGAGCGCAGGAAATTACAGAAACCGTCTTCCCAAACTGAGACCTTCTCTACCGGAATGGCGTCGAGGTAGCCGTTAACAACGGCGTAGAGCACGGCAACCTCTTCGGCGACTTGCATGGGCTTGTATTGCGGCTGTTTGAGAATTTCCACGATGCGGCGGCCGCGTTCAATTTGTTTGCGCGTCCCCTCCTCCAGGTCGGTGGCGAATTGCGCAAAGGCTTCGAGCTCGCGGAATTGCGCGAGGTCGAGGCGCAGGCGGCCGGCAACTTTCTTCATGGCCTTAATTTGGGCGTCGCCGCCGACGCGGGAAACCGACAAGCCGACGTTAAGAGCGGGGCGGATACCGCGGTAGAACAAGTCTGACTCCAAATAAATTTGCCCGTCGGTGATCGAAATAACGTTCGTCGGAATGTAGGCGGAAATGTCGCCGGCTTGCGTTTCAATGATCGGCAAAGCGGTCAACGAGCCGCCGCCGTTTTTCGCGCTCATGCGCGCGGCGCGTTCGAGCAATCGGGAATGCAAATAGAAAACATCACCGGGGTAAGCTTCGCGTCCCGGCGGGCGGCGCAAGAGCAAGGAAACTTGGCGGTAAGCCCAGGCATGTTTCGACAGATCGTCGTAGACGGCGAGCGCGTCCTTGCCTTTGTCCATGAAATATTCGCCCATGGCCGCGCCGGCGTAAGGGGCGATGAACTGGAGCGCGGCGGCGGAACTGGCGCCGGCAACAATGATGATCGTGTGCGCCATGGCCCCGGTTTCTTCAAGCTTGGCCACAATGCGCGCGATCTTCGATTCTTTCTGGCCGATCGCCACATAAATGCAGGTGACGCCTTTTCCTTTTTGGTTGATGATCGTGTCGACCGCCACCGCCGTTTTTCCGGTCTGCCGGTCGCCGATGATAAGTTCGCGCTGGCCGCGGCCGATGGGGATCATGGCGTCGATGGCTTTGATGCCGGTGGACAGCGGCGTATTGACCGGTTCGCGCGCCAGCACGCCCGGCGCGATCTTCTCGACCGGGTACTGCGCGGCGGCCGTGACAGGACCTTTGCCGTCAACCGGACGCCCCAACGGATCGACAACGCGACCAATGAGACCTTCGCCCACCGGCACGGAAAGGATCTTCCCGCTGCGTTTCACTTTGTCGCCTTCTTTAATTTTTGTCGCGTCGCCCAGGATCATGGCGCCGACGGTTTCTTCTTCAAGGTTAAGCGCCACGCCGTACACGCCGCCGGGGAATTCCAACATTTCCGCGGACAAGCATTCGGAAAGCCCGGTCATGCGCGCAATTCCATCCCCGACCTCGATCACTGTGCCGATCTTCTCGGCTTTTGCATCGGCAACGAATGACGAGATCCCGTCTTTAAGCGTGGCGATTAATTTTGTGGCGTCTGACATAGGTTTTAATTTGATCCGATTATCGTTTGCGTAAGAGCCTCCAGTTTGGCACGGACAGAACCGTCGATCCTGGCGTCTTCCACCTCAACAATGGCGCCGCCCAAAAGCGACGGATCGGTCCGTTCCTCGAAGATGACGTTCTTGAACGTTTTCTTGAGCTTGGCGCGGATGGCCGCGTCCGGCTCGGTTGCGGTCGTGAAAATTCCGGAGCGATACCCCTCGACCGCGAGTGAGAGCTCGTTAAAAGCCGAGACGATCCGCGGCCGCAAATTGGTTTTACGCGCCCGAGCGAGTCCCGCGAGGAATTCGCGAACAACGATCGCGCGATGCGCCTCGTCGACGGAGACAAGCGCGGCGTGCAATTCGCGGGCGTAGGTTAGCGGGGTTTTTTTCATGGTTAAACGGTTTCAATGGCTTTCTCGATCAAGCTCTTGTCCTTGGCGCCGGTCATTTTCTCGTTGATCACTTTTTCCGTGGCCGCGGCGATGAGTTCGGCGGCGGCGCGGCGAACCTCGGCGGTCATGGCATCGCGTTCCGCGCCCAGCTGGGCTTTGCCCGAGGCGATGATCCCTGCGACCTCGGCGCGGGTCTTTTCAAGAGCCGCAAGACGCGCCGTTTCCGCCTGCTTCGCGGCTTCCGAAGCGATCCGCTGGCTCTCGGCGCGGGCGGTGGTGACGATCCGCTCGGACTCGGCATTGGCGCGTTTCAGTTCATCACCGATCTTTTCCGCGTTCGCAAGCGACTCGGTAATTTTAGCGCGGCGTTTGTCGAGCGCCGCGATCAATGGCTTGTACAACAAAAACGTCAGCGCCGTAAAAAGAATTACGAAGTTAACGAGCTGGGCGATCAAGAGCCGCCAATCAATGCCGAGTTTAGCGAAGAGTTCCATACTTTGAATGCTGTTTTTATTCTTTCGTCATCCCGGCCCGCGAGCCGGGATCCAATCCATATTGGGCGTTTGGCCGAATGTCGAATGACTAATGTCGAATGTCGAATGTCGAATTCTAAACAAACTTAATGATGAGCGCCATGACGAAGGCATAGATCGAGATGGCTTCGGCGAACGCGATCGCGAGGATCATCGCGGTCTGAATTTTAGACGCCGCTTCCGGGTTGCGGCCGACCGCTTCCAAGCCCTTGCCGGCAAGAAGACCGATGGCCAACGCCGGACCAAAACCGCCGATCGCGATGGCGAGTGCCGCGGCGATCGATTTGACTGCTTCTGTGTCCATATTGTTTTTCGTGATGAATAATTATTAAATGTTAAACATTAAGCGTTAACTTTTAATGTTTAATGTTTAACGTTTAATATTTGTGTTAGTGAGCGGGTGCGTGCTCCTCGCCGCCGTGCGCGGTGGTGGCCCCGGTCAAGAATACCAATGTCAGCATCGAGAAGACCAGCGCCTGCACAAAACCGACGAATATCTCAAGCGCGAGGAACGGCAATGGTACTATGAAAGGCACAAGAGTTCCAACGACCAAAAGCAGGACCTCGCCGGCAAAAATATTGCCAAAGAGCCGGAAAGCGAACGAGATCACCTTTGAGAATTCAGAGATGAATTCCAGTATGCCAACGAATGTACCTATAAAATAGGGCTTTTTCCATGGTGCAACAAAGAATTTCCCGGTATAATGACCAAGGCCGAGCATGGCGACGCCAAATATTTGGACCGAGATGAAAGAAACGATCGCAATGGCCGTCGTAAAGTTAAGGTCAGCCGAAGATGAGCGAATAAATGGTATAAGAACCGCTTTTCCTCCTTCATGACCCCAGATGCCGATCGATCCCAAACCGGGCACCAATTCAACCCAGTTTGAGGCGATCACAGCGATAAAAATCGTGGCAACGATCGGAAAAAACTTCTTTGTCTTCTCGCGATCGTTCGTTACGCCGTCGATCATCGACCAAAGCAGTTCAATGACCGTTTCCGCGGCATTTTGTAGCTTTGACGGTACTTCGGAGATTGAACGACGGACGAACAAGGCAACAATGATAAGCGCCGCGGTTATAACCCAGCCCACCATGAGCGTATTGGTCACGGGAAACGATCCGATGTGGAAAATTGGTTCGGCCGCAAGTGAGATGTTCATAACAAAAGGACATTATTGTATCACCACCTAGCGAGCGTATCAAGGGTATAAAAAAACGGCTTAATAAAGAGACCCTTGACATTTTGGCTTGGTTGTGATACAAGTATGGGCTGGGTCCCAGCAACTGCCCCCGAGAGGGGGCGGGGAACTTTGACAAATTAAATCCTGTTTGTGTTAAAGCAATGCATTCAAGGGGGATGAAACCCCCAATTAACACAAACACGGAGGATCAGATGCAGAACCAGGCACTGAAACGCAGGGCTGAGACCGGGGTCACGGCTCGCATTCCGCGACTCCCGCCGCCGGTTCCCAGGAGTATTCCTGATGAGAATTTTTTCAGTGATCGGGAGATCGAGGAGATCGGCAAAAGGATCGCTCTCGATGACCAGATCGTAGCGCTCAGTATCGGCGACGATAAACTCGCGGCGGAGATCGCCAGGGTTCGGCTCGCCGGTGAAAACACGGCGCGCGATATCGGGTCGCACCTCGAAGAACACGAGCGGCAAGCGGCTACTGATCGTATCCACCGCAGTTACCTCTACGGTGCGAGGCGTGACATCAACGGCCTGAAAGGGACGGCCGCGCAACACGAGAAGTGGCTTGTCGAACATGACGATGACCTTGCCAAGCAAGCAGGTTTGATCGACGCGATCCGTATCGAAGTCGATACTCTGGCCTTGACAACCATCGACCGAAACGAGCTTGAATCTCTTCAAGCAAAGGTCGATAAGATCGAGGTTTGGGAAGCCGCCAACAACACCGGATACGACAACCTCGCTCGCGAGGTCACGACTCTCAAACTCCAGCTCATTCGTCTGCAACGCTCCAAGGCACCAGAAACGGAGCCGCAAGACACAGAAACCAAACCGAGCCGGTGGCTGTTGCGTGTGTTCTACGGAGCATTCGCAATAGCGATCGGCATAGCGCTGACATATGCCATCTTGATGCCGAGATGACGTATACAAAAGGCAAGGGGACCTCCGCGGGCCCCCTTTTTTCTTATCCAAATAATATCTTGTTACGCAAGGCCTTCATTAAAAGCGATAACGGGGTTTGCTTGCGGCGCGTTTTTTTCTTTGGCAGGCGCTTTTTCCGGCTCGCCATCCTCTTTTTTAAATTTCACGGTGAATGACGGAAGCCAGCGGACATTGTTCTCATCGACGATTTCGATATTCTCGTTGGCCGCGTATTTGTTGAGCGCGACATCGGAGAGCATTTCGGTATAGCTTTTCACGTCAAGTTTAAGGAGATCAAGATTCGCCAGCGCCGCTTGCGAAGAAGCGCGCACCGCCGATTCGATCGACTTCTTTTTCTCGCGCAACGTTTCAAACTCATCCACCACGGTTTGATACTCCGAACTGTTCCGCAGCTCGTCGCGGAACATTTTGTTGAGCTCGCGCATTTCGCGCCGTTTGGTTTCGAGCGTTTTGTGAATTTCGTTAAGGGTTTGCATGGCGGCGATATTAATTCGTTAAGCGAATACTATAACACGACTCTCGAAAAAGACCCATCCTTAGAGCGCCCGTATCCACGATCCGATCAACTCGCCAAAATCAATACCCGCGGCTTTTAACGCTTTAGGAACAAGCGAATTGGCGGTAAAACCCGGAATAGTATTTATTTCTAAAAACCATATCTTGCCGTTTTTATCGACGATAAAGTCGCTGCGGCTTATGTGAAGCGCGCCTATGACATCGTGCGCTTTTATCGCCGCGTCCTTTAAAGCGTTGGCGAGTTCGTCGGAAACGGGCGCCGGACATACTTCTTCGACAAGCGACGGGTCGTATTTGCTTTTAACATCGAAGAATTCCGTTTTTGGCGCGATGGCAACGACCGGCAGCGCCGTATGGCCCTTTTCGCCGTCAATTACCGCCACGGTATATTCATCGCCTTCAACATAATCTTCAATAAGAACTTTTGGCGATCGCACAAAAGCATCCTTTAAAGCTTTGGCAAGATCTTTTCCATCTTTTACGATCGCAACGCCGATCGAACTCCCGCCGTCGAGCGGCTTTACGACGACCGGCGACTTAAAATTTATCTTGTCGCCGCTTGAAACGACAACTGCCTTGGGCGTTGCGATCCCTTGTTTCTCGATCAAATTCTTTGCAAGATATTTATTGGCCGCCAACGCCTGCGCCTCGACGTCGGAAAACAAGAACGGGACGTTCAGCGTGCGCAAAAAACCCTGGATAGCGCCATCCTCGCCGCCGCGGCCGTGAAAAACCGGAATGACCGCCGCCGCGGAACGGTATTGCAAAAGGAATTCATCAAGATCGTCCGGCAGGTCGTAGACAACGATATCAAAACGGCCGGCCAAGGCGTTTTTCACGCCCTCGGCCGAGTCAAGCGCGATCTCGCGCTCCGAGCTGGTCCCGCCGGTTAAGATGGCGATGCGCATTTTCATGATCTAAATCACGCCGGCCGCCTTTAATTCGCTGCGCAATTCCTTAAAGGCGCGGGCGCGGTGGGAGAGGCCGTTCTTGGCTTCGATCGACATTTGCGCGAAGGTCTTTTCATGGCCTTCGGGAATGAAGTACGGGTCGAAACCAAACCCCGACTCCCCTTTCTTGGCGGTGAGCCTTCCTTTGACAACACCCTCGGCATAACGCACGTCATCATTGTTGCAATACGCCGCCCCGCAACGGGCGACCGCGCCATATTTATTTTGCAAGTTGGCAATTTCGAGCGCCAGATCGTAACCGACAACTTGTTTCCAAAATTTCACGAATGGCCCGGGAAAGCCGTTAAGACATTCCATTTCAAAACTGACATCCTCGACCAGCACCGGCGCGCCGACCATGGCGTAAGCCGACCTTGCTTTAGCAAGCACGATCTCCTTAAGATCCATCGACTGGATCTCGGGCAATTCCAAAGCCTTGGTCGTTATCTCGACGCCGACCAGTATCTCTTCAACTTCGATCTTTTTATTGGGGTTTGACGTGACAAGGGTGAGCATAAGCCGAATAGACAAATATGAGCATTAATGTATATTACCAGCAGTTCATTGAGGATGGAAATCATGACGAAAAACAAACATCGCAGAAAACGACCGGAGCAACCGCTTGATCTGGCGCTCGTGATCGGGCTTTCGGAAATGATCAAGCGGCTGGCACGCCACACCAGCCTGGGCCTCAAATTCGCCGAGCTAGCCGTCATCGAAAAATACGAGCAAGGCGCTCGCCGCCGGGCGATCAAGCATATCAGGCAGAACGCAACGCCGCAACAACTTGGATTGCTTGTTGCCGATCCGCAACCCAAAGGCCCTAACCCGGGCGCGCTTATCGCCAAAAGGTTCCGCGCCGGACAACCATGTCCCGAATGTCATCAAGGCAAACTCTGCGACAAAAAACTGAAAGGCGGAAAACTGACCGTCTGCAGCAACAAGCGATGCGAATTTGAATGCGAGCACGTGACGCTCAAGTTTGATCCGGAAATAACCAAGGCGGTTACGAAATTCCTGACCAATCTTCGCAACCATCGTATCCTTGGTTGTTGGTACGGACTGAACGATCCCGATCCACCGCGCTATTGAGCCCGCAACAGCCCGCCATCGTCTGACAAGAAAACCGTCACGGCCGCTAAAAAATAGCGGTCTTTTTTTAATAAAGGCCCTATGCCGCCATCCCCCACTTGATCTTCGCCCAAACACGCTCATGCAAATAATAAAGGATCGTGCTTCCCAGATTGGTCGCGACCGTAACGCCGATCGCCAGGTCGTATCGATGCGTGACCGCCGTGATGATGATCATGTCGGAAATAATGACGATGATCCTGAAAGTTACCGACTTGGTTATCGAGCGTTTATGTTGTTCAGTTGGCGGCGTCATAAATTATTCATAATATAATCATATTCGGTTTTAAGATCTTCAACGCCGGACAAAACGCTTTCGATAACGATCGGAACATCGAGACCGCGGCAACGCCGCAGTATCTCCAATTGTCTTGTTTGAAATAACGGCTCGTGGAAACCGGCGAACCCGCTTAAATGGATCTGCGCTATCTTGTGCCCCAAATTTTTAATAATATCATCGGCCAGCTTCATGGTCGGGTCATTGGCAAAGCAATGATTAAGGTCCAAAACCATTTTCCAATTTTCGTGTTTGATCAAGAAATTTCGCAGCGAATCAACATCCTTGAAGACGTCCTTTCTGTTGTCGCCATTCTCGATCGCCAGTTGCATCGGCGAATCGTCAAACACGCTCCAATCATCAACGGTTTCTCCGTGGATGACGGCCAATTCCGCGCCTATGTCAGAATACATTTTATTAATTTTTTGCAGAATTGCCGCGGTTTCTCCATTCCTTTTGTATTTAATATTGGTCAGGGTATGGACGGAACGTCGGGCGAATTTCTTAACCTCAAAACAATATTCTTCGGAAATATCCATCCTCCCGGGTTCATTATGGGCGTATATCTCAATACAATCAGGCGCGACTGAATAAATATCCCTGATCGCTTGCGGCTTGGTCACGTCGGTCGCTTTATATAAAGCACCGTTGGAAAATCCGATCTTTTGCATACTATATTTTTTCTACTTCGTTTAGTTCTTGCTCGACGATCGTATTCCCTTCCCCCTCGCCAAAAAGGAAGCGGCCGGTGAATTTCTTGCCGGCGAGGAACAACGGGAACCAGTGGATGTCGTCGGGCCACATTTGCGCGAATGGGATTTGATCGAGGCCGAACCATTGCGGCTTCATCTCTTCGCTCTCGACCGGCTCGCCGCTGAAATCAGTTGAACGGAAGATGCTCACTTCAAGGATCCCCGGCTTGCCTTGAAATTCAAAATCAATGACGCCAACCTTTTCTAGATCGGTCAACTCGATGCCGGCTTCTTCTTTCATCTCGCGCCGCGTCGCCTGTTCAACCGTTTCGTCAACGTTCAGCTTGCCACCGAACCCGTTCCATCGCCCAGCACCAAAGCCGCGTTTTTTCATACCCAACAAGACCTTGTCTCCTTGTTGGACGATGCAGAGCGTCATTTGTTTTTTCATAAAAGCAATTTACCCCAACAAACCCAGATGGTCTAATCCCAGATAGGCAATATGTATATCGGAGAGCAGGCCAGTTTTTAAATGTTTTTTGAAATCGGCCAATGGTATTAATATAACTTCGATGAATTCGCTTTCGTCAGGTTCAGGTTCTTTAATTTTATGGCATCTAGTCGCAACAAAACAATATTTGACCCCGGTCGTATACGCTCCAGGCACAAAGGACGAAACAAAAGTAAAATTCCCGGAATATCCGGTTTCTTCCAACAATTCTCTTTTTATTGCCGCCTCTGGATCCTCGCCAGGACTAACACCGCCGCCGGGAATTTCGTATAAGATTTTTTCCGGTCCAGGACGATATTGTTTTGCCAAAATAACTTCATTATTTTCTGTTAAAGCAAGTACGGCTCCGCTAACACCCTCTTTTTTGATTTCAAAAGTCTTTTCCTTGCCGTTTGGAAAAATAAAAGTCTTTTCTATGATCTTTCGGTAGCCATCGCGTATCAAATGTTCGTCGACCTTTTTCCATTCTATATTTTCATTCATAATCTTTTCTGGATTCCCGCTTCCGCGGAAATGACAATAAAGTTATTTACTTTGTCCTGCAGCCGGAAGTTCGGCCAATGACGACTTTCCGATCGCAAAGATCAACTTTTCCGGCGACGGTTTGCCTTCTTTGGTCAAAAGCGCCAAGGCGCAAGCGCGATGCATGCCTTCGATGACGAATATCCGTCCGGCGGCCAACTCGAGCGCGGTTATAATCGTCGTTGCGGGATATTTTTCCATTCTCAATCTTATTCCCGTATGCTCGATGATATCGGAACGGCCGGCGAGGTCAAAAAATGTTTTGGTTTTCCCGCCATCGTAATACCTTTCGATCCATGTACGAAACGGTCCGCCATACCAGCCGCCGACAACGGAAGCGGGATCGGATATCTCATAAAACCCCCATTTCGCCTCGCGGCACGCAAAACGCCGCGCATAGCCGTTTATGCGCCAATCCGTCCAGTTGGCAAATCCCCTTTCTTTGGCCAGCGCCGCCCATTTTGGATCATTGCCCTCATTCTTGTACCATTCCAAAAACACCTCTTCCCACTCGCATTCGCGGACAAATTTTATTCTTTGGTCGATCATATTCCGTACGCCAATTTAATGCACGCGTCCTCATCGGGAATAAGATCCATTTTTAGCGCATCTGCCGGCGTTACCCATTTATGATCGGTATGTTCGTCGTGCTTATTTTTAACCGCCGGCAACGAATCGAGTTTTATTTTAAAAACATGATAGACGAATTGGTATTCGGGATAAATAACAAAGATCTTTTTTACAAGCCCGAGCCGTTCTCGATCCAACAAAAATCCGGTTTCTTCTTTTGTTTCGCGAATGACCGCGGTTGTCGCATCTTCGCCCCTGTCCAGCTTCCCGGCCGGAACGCACCATGTGCCGCCCTGCGGCTTGCCAGCATGACGGTGCAACAATAAAATTTTTCCGGCATGCTCGACAAAACAGCCGGCCACCTCGAACTTGGGCGTAAAATTTTCCGGTTCGGTCAGATAGATCATTTATTCGATCATTACGGTCCGGTCACGATACTTGGTCTTTTCCAGCTCATGATAGTATTCTTCCGTTTTTTTCGTGAAGCCGTCGATGAATTCCTTGTTGTGCAAATACAATTCGCGGCGCGGCTGGCCGAGGTTGGCGATGAGCAATTCGACCATCGGCGCATAAACGCCGGTCGCGGTCATGACGGCTTTAAAGCTCGGCAAGGCGTCGAGGAATTTCCGCACGTCGCCGGGCGTTTTTACCGCCCCGCCGTCCCAGGCGGCGCTGAAGCGATGACCTTCCTCTTCCGCGTTTTTTCTTAGCGACCCGTACTTCTCCAGCCAAGCCGGATCAACCTCTTTCAGCTTGATTTCGCCGCGCCGTTCCGGCGGCAAGAACTTTTTCAAGAAATCAACGGTGTCGACGGCGGCAAAAATGTTTTTATGCGGCAACTCGCCGGTTTTAACCAGTTCTTCGACGCGTTCGGCGCTCACCTGCCCGTCTTCGCCGACGAATTGCAGCCAATTAGGCTTGCATTCGGCAATGGCCGTGAAACCGTAATAACGTCGCAGCGCCGCGCGGTCAAGCAGCCACGAGGAACCGACCACGCCCCGCGCCTGCGGGTATTCGTCAACGATCAGCTCGGCCAGTTTGGCAGTATATTTTTTAATGTTGTCCGGCGTCACCTTTTCCTCGTTCTCATAAGAAGCAGGAAGATGGATCTCCAAATATTCCTCATTTGCCGGATATCCTTGTTCCGCCATTTTTTCGAGAATGCGCGGATGGACCTCGTCCTTTTTCATCAAGTTGTATTTATAAATGCCAAGTCGATTCTTTTCCTTCCACGCCGCGCGGCCGGCTTCGTGTTCAGCCCACTCGTCGGGATGTCGCGTCCGCGCTTCGTTTTCCCACTGCTCGAACATCTCAAAGATCGCCTTCAGGCGTGCCGCGCGCTTTTCCTTGTCGTCGAGCGGACCGTTAACGGGCGCATAGAAAGCGTCGAGCTTTTTGGAAAAATCGTCTTCAACCCTGGCCCGTTCAATATCGTCTTCAAAACGGAACAGGGCGTTCATATTCGTAATCCCGGCGTTGCCGGTCTCTCTCAGAAGCTGCGAAAAACTTTTGCCTTCGTTCTTACCGCGAACGATCAAATCGTCATAATAGAACAATTGGATCTTCAAAAGCTCATCGTTCAGCTGATCGCCGTGACGCTCCAAATTCTCCGCCGCAATCTCTTCCGCCAAACCGTACTCTCTGAATTCACTCATAAACGGGTTAGATTTGTCCGGGCAGCTTTTGATAATTAGACGCGGCTTTCACCAGCCACGAACTCGATTGCACCTTGCCGCCGGCGCCGACGTTGTATTCCTGGCGGCAGCCTATTTCATCGCAAACGATGTTTTCTGGGGTGTTATGGGCGTGCCGGTCGCCGCCATTGGCAAAAATGTGCGGTTTAAGCTTTCTAAGGGAGCTCGCGACGCTCATATCGGCCGGATCTTTTTCATGGTCGGTAAAAACAACCTCATCGACCGATCCGAACGATTCGATTATCTCCTTGCGCTCGTGCTGGGGCATGAATACGTACCCTTTCTTTTTCATGAGCCAGTTGTCATTGTTCACAATAACCACCAGTTTGTCGCCAAGCTTCTTGGCCTCGTTGAACATGCGCACGTGGCCGATGTGCACCGGATCAAACCCGCCGCTTACCGCGACAACGACCGGTTCTTTGACTTTTTGTTCCTCCGACATAATATTTTATTCAATAAAAATGAATCTTGGTCCATTATACCCGTCTCGTTTGACGATGGCCAGAAAATCGATAAGTGGCCGCGCCCACAGGCCGCCGTTGTCCGCCGAGCGATAAATCACCAACTCTTCCGCGGAATCCAAACTGTTGCGCCCGACGCCAAGCACCTCGTAATTGCCGCCTTTAAAATGGCGGTAGAGTCCGTGTTTAAGATTTTTCGCCGCCAATGACAATTCCGGCAACAATACGGTCATATCGTCGTCCGTCGGAATTCGACATTCGTCATTCGAAATTCGACATTCAAAAAATTATTTCTTTGGCGTGTTCGGCGCATTCGGCGGCAATGCGTATTTCCGCTCTTCCCATTTGGCGATGACGCCGTTAAGCAGATTTGCCAGCTCCTTGGCGACAAAATGATTAAGAAAGACGCGCGAAACGAGCGACGAGGTCGTCTGTCCGTTGATATTCACCGACGAGATGAAATCAAGGACCACGTCGCGGTCCTGCGCGGTTATCTGAATAGCATTCGCGTAATTACCGCAGATATCCTCGGGTTTGGCGAACAGCTGATTATTTTGCGGTTTATTTTCTTCTGGCATATTATTATTACTTTTTTAGATCGCGATAAATCTCGCGGTAATATTATTTTAAGTTATGACGTTGCCGTCATTTGCGTATAAAGATCCAGAGTATGCCTGGCATTCGGTTCCAGCAATAATTCCTTGAGCGCCGCCTTCGCCGGCATCCAAATATAATCCTCGGCTTCTTCGTTCAAACGGACGTTTTTGCTATCAACCCTAACCACCTTGTCGACGAAAATATGTTGAACGCCCGAAAGATAATACCCGGAATTCTTGATCTGATCGAAGGTGCATATATGACCGCCGATGCCGGCATGCAGCCCGGTCTCTTCCTTTATTTCGCGCAGTAGCGCGTCATCCAGCCGTTCATTCCGCCTGACCTTGCCGCCCACCATTGAATAACGATCGCCCCATTTATGGGTTTTAACGAGCAGAACCTCTTTTTCGCGGCGCGGTTTCGCCGGATCGTATTCAATGATCCCGCCGACGGCAACCACCGATCCGGGCACCATCAGCTCTCCCCATAATTTATGGATGGCTTTTTCGTTCCGCTTTGTTTGCGGCTCCGGCAAACGTCGGTATTCGTTTATATATTCAACGAGTTCCTCAGGTTTCCAAATGGCGTTTTTATGGAGATAGGCGGGATGATCGTTCAATTCTTCAGAGAAGAAACAATTGATGTTGGAAACCTGCGCGATCCCCAATTCATAAGAAGCGCTTTTCCCGATATAGCCGTCCGGATCGACAAAATAACTGAATCCGCCCTCTCCCAGCCGCTTTAAATTATGAAGATAAAGAAGCTCGATCATTCGCCGATCTTTTTCCCGATCGCTTTCCAGAACGGCAAAACCGTCTTCGACCGCCTTGATCTCCGACATTGTCGGCGCCAAAACCTCGATCCCGGCGCCGGTAAAAATTCGATGCACCCTCCGGATCTCGTCGAAATGTTTCCTAAAACTGCCATGCAAGACGCACTGGAAACCGCTTTTTCCGTTTTGGGTTGCTTCCATATTAATTCAAAGAGATATTTTTGATCCTCTCTATATCGTCGGGGGTATCATAAAACTCTCCTTTGCCGATCTTGTATAACAACGGTATAACGCCGCACTTGTCGCACTCACCCCATTTGCACCTACCCCCGTTCTTCTTTGATAATTCACGGCACATGTTGATCTCTTTTTCGAACAACTCCTGTTCCATAAATGCTGATTAGCGCAATTTAAACTCGACGATCTTTACGATCGAATCGCCGTTGACCTTATCGCCATAATTTCTTATCATTTCTTGGAACATGGCGTCTCGGCTTTCGTACGTTTCGTGGCCCTCAAAATCCTTTCCTTCGATATCGCCAAGCCTTTTCTTGCGAATGCCGACGATGACCGCGTTGGCGAATTTTTTCATTGTTTCTTTATTGACGAGCTCCAGCTCGTCGCCGACCGTCAAATCCTTATCGTCAAACAGCCGCCAAGTGACGGTTTTCTTTCCGGACAAGATCAGCTCGACCAAGTTTGGTCTGAATTTAAGGGTTTTCATAAGTCATATTTTAAAGACTTAGATTTACGGCGAACGTCAAACGCTACGCTCCATGGCACTTTTTATACTTCTTTCCGCTGCCGCAATAACAAGGATCATTGCGGCCGAGTTTTTCGCCGGAGACGATCTGGGTGGCGGCGGCTTTTGACTCGTCTTCGCCTTCGCCGGCGCGCAGATCGTCGGAGGTCTTGGCCGGGGCCGAGACCGTAAGGCCGCGTCGGCTCATGAGCGACTGCGCTTCTTGCGCCTGCGCGGCAAAACCTATTTTATAGACGGTGTAAACGACCTGCCGGTCGATCATGGCGAGGAGTTCGTTGAACATGCGAAAGGCCTCGCGCTTGTATTCGACGAGCGGATCGCGCTGGCCGTAGCCGCGCAGGTTGATGCCGGCGCGCAAATGTTCCATCGAGTCAAGGTGCTCGACCCAAATGGTATCAATGGCGCGCAGAAGGATGCCGCGTTCGATCTTGGGCAGCATCACCGGATCGGCAAAACGCGTCTTAAGACCGCCGCGCGCCTCGCGAGCGATGCCGGAAAGATAATCGATCATCGCCGTCCTTATTTCGGCATCGGCCAAGCGGTCGCCGCCGCCGGGCTTAAGACAGGCTTCGAGATTTGCTTCGGCATCCGACGGCAAAGGAAAAATTGTTAGAATATTTTCCGCGATCGCCTTGACGCTCCAGGCCTTGCGATCCTCGCCGGCGGTTTGCGCTTGGACGATCCGCTCGATCTCGCGATCAACCATGGCGAGAACCAGCGGCTCTTGGTCGTCTTTTTGCAGGATCTCGTCGCGGCGGCGGTAAACCGCCTCGCGATGCTTGTTCAACACGTCATCGTATTCAAGCAAGTGTTTCCTGATATCAAAATGATGGCCTTCGACTTTTGATTGAGCCGACTCAATGGCTTTTGAGACCATGCCGTGCTCAATGGGCATATCGTCGGGCAGTCCAAGTTTTTCGAGCATGCCCTTGACGCGATCGGTGGCGAAAATGCGCATGAGGTCGTCGTCGAGGGAAACAAAGAATTGCGACGAGCCCGGGTCGCCTTGACGGCCGGCGCGGCCGCGCAACTGATTGTCGATGCGTCGGCTTTCGTGGCGCTCGGTGCCGATCACGTGTAAGCCGCCCGCTTGCTTAACGCGCGCCGCAAGCTCCGGCTCCGGCGGATTGCCGCCCAAAATAATGTCCACGCCGCGGCCGGCCATGTTGGTGGCGAGCGTCACCGCGCCGGGGCGGCCGGCTTGGGCGATGAACTCGGCCTCTTTTTCGTGATTTTTGGCGTTCAAAATATTATGCATGATCCCCTCCTGGCTTAGCAGGTTAGAAAGCACCTCGTTCTTTTCGATCGAGATGGTTCCCAAAAGCACCGGCTGGCCTTTGGCGATGCGTTCTTTTATCTCCTTGACCACGGCCGTGAACTTGGCGTGTTCGTTCTTATAAATGCGATCCTGTTGATCCTTCCTGATGGCCGGCTTGTTGGTCGGAACCGTGACAACCTCAAGTTTGTATATCTTATGAAATTCCTCCGCTTCGGTCGAGGCTGTGCCGGTCATGCCGGAAAGTTTGGGATACATGCGGAACAGGTTTTGGAAGGTGATGGTCGCCAAGGTCTGGCTTTCGCGCTGAATTTTCACGCCTTCCTTGGCTTCAATGGCTTGATGCAGGCCCTCGGAATAGCGGCGGCCGTTCATCATGCGGCCGGTGAATTCATCGACGATCACCACTTCGCCCTCGCGCACGACGTAGTTGCGATCAAGTTTATATAAAGTAAAGGCCTTAAGCGAGGCGTCAAGATGGAACACGGTCTTAAAATCATTCTCCTTCCAAGGATCGCGTTTAAGCCCTTGCGCGACGTTGGTGATGCCCGCATCGGTGAAAGTGGCGGAATGCATTTTTTCGTCAACCACATAATCCAGTTCCGGCGTCAGGCGCTTTACGATATCGGCGTATTCGTAATACGCTTGCGTCGCCTCTTCAGCCGGAGCCGAAATGATGAGCGGCGTGCGCGCTTCGTCGATAAGAATGGAATCGACCTCGTCAACGACGGCAAAATACGGTGGCCGCTGGGATTGGTCTTCGGGCCGGGTGGCCATATTGTCGCGCAAAAAATCAAAGCCGAATTCGTTATTGGTGCCGTAGGTGATGTCGGCCCGATACGCTTCTTGCCGGGTGCACGGACGAAGGTTTGAATACTCGATCTTGAACATGCTTGCCTGAGGCGAAACCTCGGCCTGAGGCGAAACCTCGGCTTGCGAAGCCGGGAGAGGTTTCGCCTCGACGGTCGGAGCCGCTTTTACCTCGAATTTAGGATCGTACAAATAAGACGTCTCGTGGTTGATAACGCCCACCGTTAGGCCGAGCGCGTGATACACTTGCCCCATCCAAACCGCATCGCGGCGCGCCAAGTAATCGTTCACCGTGACCAGGTGCACGCCTTTAGCCGGAAGCGCGTTCAAGTAGAGCGGCGCCGTGGCGACCAATGTCTTGCCTTCACCGGTGCGCATTTCCGCGACCGCGCCGGAATGGAGCACCATGCCGCCGATGAGCTGAACGTCATAGTGGCGCTGATGCAGGGTGCGCTTGCCGGCTTCGCGAACGCAAGCAAAGGCCTCGGGCAGGAGGTCATCGAGCCTTGCCCCATCTTCAAGCCGTTTGCGAAAATCCGCCGTCTTGGCGCGCAGTTCATCATCGGAAAGTTTGATAACATCCGCTTCAAGGGCGTTGATCTTTTCGATATTAGGCCTGAATTTATTAACGGCCCCCACATTGGGATCGCCGAATATTTTCGTGATTAGAGACATAATTTAGACGAAATAGACGATGAACAATGGACAATGAACAATTCCGTCGAGCTCAGCTCGACAAAAAATTCACGCCATTAGATTAACAAAAACCCGTTCCACGATTGTACGCGAAAACGGGTTTTTTATCAATATATTTGGTCATCCCTGCGAAAGCAGGAATGAAACGACCCCGCAGCAAGCTGGCGGGGTATCACGGACGAACCGCCAATATTGTTCCGCGGCAAGCTGCGGGGTAAGGCCCTAAGAGAGAATCTATGTAATGCTTGATGGTGTTTTTATATAAAGCAACAGGTGGGGTTTAAATTATTTTTCCTTCCACCAAATTAAAGTCTCTGGCGATTGAATTTATCAATTATTTCTTTTCTTTGATCGGCAACTTTGCTCTAACAACTTCAATCGCCCGGCGCCACTCGTCCTCATTCGCGCATTTTACGAATTGCTTGCTGCCGAAGGCCGGCCCGCTTTTGGCTCGTCCTTTGTCGTCTTTTTCATCGGACCATTTAAAATCTTCTAGTCCGAGCGAATCTTCGTAGGTACCGATAAAATATATGCCATAATTCTGCGAATATTCGCTACCAAAAGGATAACCAGCTATATACGCTCCCTGGATGCAGCCGTCTTTTTCGCCATAAGGAACCTCTTCCTTAAGCGTAAACGAGCTTGTCATCGCGATAAACTCTTTTTGCGCCGCTTCTTCCCGCTCTTCCGGTTCGGCAGCCAAAGTTTTAAAATCCTCAATCTGCTTTAAGAATGTTTCTTGGCCGATCCCGCCTTCCTTGCAAACGGAGCAAGCGGCGAACCACCAAGCGGTCTGCGAATCGGGGTTTTTGGATGTGGCCTCACTCCTGATCTGAAACACCGATTCTTTGGAGTAATTGGCGTGCAGCATGGCGGCCAATTTTTGTTTGTCCTCTGGGATCAAGTTCGTCGCGCAGGCGATTCCCGCGTCAAAACCAGGCGCCTTATCGTCACCTTCCTTGGGGATTCGCTCAAGAAGCGAGCCCGGTTCGATATACGGCGGCCACTCGCCCAACTTGGCGACGCGGTCGACGTTGGCCGCGACCGTTGATCTGATCGCCTCGACTTTAAATTTTTCTTCTTCTTTCGGTTCGGGCCTAGGATTGTCGAATTTCGCCATATTATTAATTTAAAAACCCATTACGCGATCATACGCGAAAAATGGGTTTTGTCAATGATTTTAACCTTAAACCGATTACGACTCGATCCCTTGCTCTTTGGCCTCGCGGGCGCCGTCGCGATGATGGTCGGTGGTCGTGTTCACGAGTTTAACAAGGCGAACTTTCAGCTCGTCCTTCAGCTGATCGATGGCGGCGTACAGTTCCTCGGCATGGATCTCGGCATGGATCTTGTGGCCGGGAATGAGCAGGTCGGCTTCAGCTTTGAAGATATTGCCCTTTTTATGATGATCGCTGATCTTTCCGACGTTGACCCTCAGAGTTTTAGGATCGCTCACCGTTTCCATGTATTTGGACAGCGTGCCCAGTTTTTTTTGGATCGCATCTTCGATCGCCTGAGTCAATTTAATTTCTTCGCCGCGAATGTCGATGTTTAGCATAGTGTTTTTCTTATGAACGATAAACAATAAACAATGAACAATGAACAATGAACAATTAAAGCTTCGCATTTATCCGATGGAATCGTTCATCGTTCATCGTTCATAGTTCATAATGTTAAAATCCAACGTACTGTATCTCCTCCTCTAGTGTGATGCCGAACTCATCCTTTACTTTCATTTTAGCATAGTCGATAAGCTCGCGCACCTCGGCGGCGGTGGCTGAGCCGGAATTGACAAAAAAATTGCCGTGGCGTTCGGAGATCATCGCGCCGCCAAGGCGCTTGCCCTTGAGACCCAATGTCTCGGTCAAAAAACCGGCCGGAATGCGATGGCTTTCAATATATTTCTCGGGCATGACCGCTTGCAGCTTTTCCGAAAGTTCGGAGAAATTGTTGAAAATATGATTCTTAAAGACCGAGCCGGCGCTACCGAACTCAAGCGGCAGTTTGCCGCGGCGGATCGAAACCAGCTCGGCGGCTTTCGCCGCCAGGGCGTCGCGGTCGCCGGGCGCGAGCGCGAAAGCGGCGCGAGTAATTAACCATGGCTCATGCTTGAAGATGCTGTCGCGATAACCAAAGCGGCAAGAGGATCGGTCGAAGGTTTGCGTCTCGCCTGTTTTCAAGTTAACCGCTTCAACGGTTTCGATCGGGTTTTTCGTCTCGCCGCCGTAGGCGGCGGCGTTACCGCGGATCGCGCCGCCGATCGTTCCGGGAATTCCGGCCGCCCACTCAAGCCCGGCAAGCCCGGCTTCGGTCGACATTTTGACGGCCAAAAATGTTATCGCCCCGGCATCGGCGATGAGCCGGCTGCCCTCGACTTTGACCTCGCGCCCGCCATAGACGATCACCAAACCGCGAACGCCGGCGTCGGCGACCAAAATATTGCTGCCTCCGCCCAAGACAAAAACGGGGAGGCCGTCCTCTTTTGCGCCTTTGACCGCCTTTGCCGCTTCAGCGGCATTATTAACTGCCAAATAAAGATCGGCGGGGCCGCCGATCCTGTAGGTGGTATGATTCTTTAGTGGCTCATTCTTTTTTATTCGTTCACCGAATGTTTCAAGCAATTTCATGCTACTAACCTACATGAACTATGAACAATGGACAATGAACAACTCCATCGCATTACAATGCGAAGCCAGAATCGTTCATTGTTCATCGTTCATTGTTCATCCTTGGAAGCGGTTTGACCAGGGCGGCCTTTAAAACGTCTTTCATCGTCTCGGCAAAAACAAAATGCATCGACTCGCGGACGTTCTTGGGAACCTCTTCAATATCTTTTTCGTTATCCTTCGGAAGGATCACCGTTTTAATTCCCGAGCGATGCGCGGCAAGCACTTTTTCCTTGACTCCGCCTATCTCGAGCGCGTTTCCGCGCAGCGTAACCTCGCCCGTCATGGCAATGCCTCGGCGGATGGGAATGCCCGTGATGACGGAAACGAGCGCGGTGGCCATGGCAACGCCGGCCGACGGGCCGTCTTTGGGTATGGCTCCTTGGGGCACATGGATATGGACGTCCGAATTCTTGTAGAACTGGTCTTTGATCTTAAGACGCGCGGCAAGCGCGCGGGCGTATGAAAAAGCCGCCTGCGCCGATTCTTGCATAACTTGTCCCAAATTCCCGGTCAGGATCAACTTTCCAACTCCCGGCATTTTATTGACCTCGATCGGCAAAATCTCGCCGCCGGCTTCGGTCCACGCCAACCCCGTAACCACGCCTATCTCATCTTTCTTTTCCGCCAAGGTCGGATGGTAGTGAGCGGCGCCAAGCATCGTCTTTAGGTCGCTGGCGGCGATATTCTTTTGCTTTATCCCGTCCTCGGCATAGGCGCGCGCCGCTTTGCGGCAGACGGTTCCGATCTCGCGTTCGAGGTTGCGCACGCCGGCTTCGCGCGTGTACGAACGAATGATCTCGCGCAGGGCTTCGTCGGATATTGCGACCGGCTTGTCCTTAAGCCCGTTCTCTTCAAGTTGCTTGGGCACCAAATATTTTTTCGCGATATGAAACTTCTCATCCTCGGTGTACCCCGGGAATTCGATCACTTCCATGCGATCGCGAAGCGCCGGCGGCACCGGGTCGAGCAAATTGGCGGTCGTGATGAACATGACGTCGGAGAGATCGACCGGCTGTTCGACATAGTGGTCGCTGAAGGCGTGATTCTGCTCCGGATCCAGCGCTTCCAAGAGCGCCGAAGACGGGTCGCCGCGAAAGGCGTCATAGCCCAGCTTGTCGATCTCGTCCAACATGAAGACCGGATTTTTAACGCCGGCCGTGCACAGCCCCTGGATGATGCGACCGGGCAAAGCGCCGACGTAGGTGCGCCGGAAGCCGCGAATTTCCGCTTCATCGCGCACGCCGCCCAATGATATTCGCACGAACTTGCGCCCGAGCGCGCGCGCGATCGACTTGCCTATTGAGGTCTTGCCCGTGCCGGGCGGACCTGCGAAGCAAAGAATGGGCCCGCGCAATTTTCCGGTCAATTTTTGCACGGACAGGAATTCCAAAACGCGCTCCTTCACTTTTTCCAAACCGTAATGATCTTCATTCAAAATTTTTTGCGCTTTTTTAACGTCGACCGGCGCCGGGTCTTTTTTGGACCAGGGTATTTCCAAGAGCCAATCAAGATAAGTGCGAATATAAGTGATCTCGGGCGAAAAGCTCGGCATGGTCGAAAGCCGCGCCAGCTCTTTGAGCGCCGCCTCTTTTACCTCGGCCGGCATGCCGGCTTTTTCTATTTTCTTTTTCAGCTCTTCGGCCTCGGAGGTTCCGGAAACGCCGCCCAATTCTTTTTCGATCGTTTTAAGCTGTTCGCGGAGCATCATCTCCTTTTCCATCTTGCCCATCTCTTTTCCCGATTCTTCTTCGATCGATTGGGCAACTTTCAAAATCTTGATCTGGCGACCCAAAGCCGCGACGGTCAAATTAAGTTTTTCTTCAGCCGAAGACGCTTCCAAAATGGCTTGCCGCTCGGTGCCGTTGAAATCGACGTTAACGGCGATAAGATCGCCTAGTTCGTTCGCGTCCGTTATGTTCATGATCGCGAGCAGCGAATCAAAAGGCACGGCCGCGCCCAATTCGACCGCCGCCTTCAGCTCGTTGGCGGCCGAGTACATGAGCGCCTCAAGACGCTCGTTCTTTTCCGCCGCGGGTTCGGGGAATTCCTCAAGGGCGACTTCAAAAAACGGATCCGTTTTGACGAATCCCGTGATCCGCGCGCGTTCGGTCCCTTGGAGGAACACCCGCGCCGAGCCGTCGGGCTGTTTCATCGTCTCAATGAGCTTGGCGACCGTGCCAATGCGATAGAGGTCGCCCGCCGCCGGCTCTTTGGCTCCGCTTTTCGCGGTCGCGCAAAAAACAAGATGATCGCCGGCAAGTGCGGCCTCCGTGGCCTTGAGCGACTTTGCCTCGACGATCGCGAACGGCGCTTCAAGCCGCGGATACATGACGACGTCCTTAAAAACAATGAGCGGCAGGGTCTTGGGAAGTTTGGACGCGTTGCTTTTTTCTAACCTTTTTTCAATTTTCTTTTTAGGGGGCATGGGCTTCATTTATGAACTATGAACAATAAACAATGAACGAATCTTATCCCACTATGCGTGATGGAATCGTTCATAGTTCATCGTTCATTAATTTTACAACGTCTTGTCCAACAGCGCGAGTGCCAGGCCGCAGACGGCCGCGATCACGCCGATGATCCAAAACCGCATGACCACTTTCTGTTCCGGCCAGCCCTTTGCCTCAAAATGGTGGTGCAAAGGCGTGGAAAGAAACACCTTCTTCCTCCGGAACTTTTTTGAGAACTGCTGAATAATGACCGAGAGCGACTCGAGGACAAAAACAAAACCAATGATAAGGAGAAGCCAAACCTGGTTAACCAGAAAAGCGACGATCCCAAGGGTGACGCCCAGCGACATCGCGCCCGTGTCCCCCATGAAGAATCGCGCCGGATTCACGTTGAACCACAAGAAAGAAACGAGCGCGCCGACGATGACGGCGCAAAAGGTCGCCAGGTCGTACTTGCCGCCATAAAAAGCGATCGCGCCGTAGGCGGCAAAAGCGACCGCCAGAAGGCCGCCGACAAGGCCGTCGAGGCCGTCGGTCTCGTTAACGGAAAATGAGGTGGCGACAATGACCAAAATAAAGAAAGGAATAAACAACCAATGCAGATCGATATTTCCGCCGAAGGGCAAATGAACGATGCTCCAATCGAGCTTGGCAAAAAACCACCAAGCGCCGACGGCGGCGATCGCCGTGTACAACAGCAAGCGGTGGCGCATGCGCAAACCGCCGCCCTTGGGGCCGATGCGCTTAACATTCCAATAATCGTCAAGGAGCCCGACAAGCGCCGATGCGACCAGCGCAAAAAGCGGCAGCCATGTTCCGCTTCGCGAGAGAAAATTAAACCAGCCCCAAGCCGGGTTTAGCGCGGCCGCCCCGGCGGCGGCGAGCGCGATGAGCGTTACCGGGAACCAAACGAGCACGCCGCCCATGGTCGGGGTGCCGGCTTTCTTGGCGTGAAGCGCGGCCATGATCGGCGCGTCGGCGGCATCGCGGATATTCTTTCCCAGCTTATAGCGATACAAAAAACCGGACCACGCCGGCGTCAAAACGAATGAAAGGGCGAAGGCGGCGACCGCCAAAATGAATATTTTGAGAACAATGACATCCATCAGCGGGGCAGGTTAATGAGAATAATGAAGATCGCGGCGACGAGCACCAAGAATTCGTAAAAAGCCGTAACCGCAAGAATAACGAGCGTATTCTGCCGGCTCGGCCGGTAAGCGCGCGCCGCCAGCCAAAAATTTACCGCGATGATGATCGCGCCGATCGCCGCGGGGATCAACGAAAAGGCCGCCGCACCGACATCGTTCACATTCAAATAGATATTGTAATGCAGGGCAATGAGCCGACCGCTTTTAATGAACGGCCATAGCCGCCCGAGAAGCAGCACCCAGGCCGCCGCATCGAAAATAACGCAAACGGCGGCCAGCCGGCGCGCGGCGCGATCGACAATGAGCGGTTTAAACTTTTCTTTAATCTCCATTGTTTTTGATCGCTAACCGATTTAAAATGCAGTTGAATATATTATACCATCTTCAGTATACATCAAGCTATTGGTATATTTCTGATAAATACATGGCTCGTTTGATTGACAATCAAATTATTGACGACCGTAACAATAATAAGTTGAGACAGATAAATTATTAATATTATTTTATATTCCCACCCACCCGTTGCCGCTTGAATGTTTAACGACCATCCACTCCACACCGACGACAAAACCGTTTGGTGTATCCAACATATCAACTCCGTACAACGCGCGTTTGGTCGGAGATGATACCGTTAGATTCATTTCCGGTTCTAAACGAAACAAATAGATGCGGCATATTCGTTCATTTTAAAAATTTTATCTTTATCTAAAGGATAGCAAACTAGCGTCTGTTTGGGTAATGTAAAAAACGATGATTTCCACAATAAAATTAAACATACACCATCGCAATGAGACAGGAATGCGATGTGGTGTTTGCCGCGATCGTTCCATGGACATACGTCGCCGCATGGACGGAAGGAGCGAAGAACAAAAAAGCGATTAAGAAAAAACCGACGATAAAGGACGGCTTGAAAATATGATAGATTGGTTGATTGGTACGTACTTGCGACATAAAATTATTAAAGGATAAAATTTGCTTTTCCGAGAGACCAGCTAGCATAAATATAAAAAATTATAACAATCAGAGGGAAAATGCTTCCTAAAACATAAAAAAGTACCAAGTTTTTTTTTGTAATGAGGTTTAATAAAATGGTTAGAATTGATCCAAATACCGCTATCGTGGCGGGAATTATGGCGATAAAACCCGAGCAAGCGCCACCCAAAAAATTAAAAAAACCATTATCCCCACACCCACCTAAAGGTACTGATAGAATCAATATAAACGGCAAGACAACAGTAACTCCGAAGATTAAAGCGAGATTTTTAGATAAAAATTTCATAAAATTTTTATTGATTTAGTTGATTTATATGATACACCTTACTTTAAAGTTGAGAAATGGCGCCGAAGATATAGGTTACACCCGGAGCGACCGTGGCATCACTAACGACATACGGACCATTATCAACCGACCACTCGGTGTTTATCGTGATCGTTCCATGGACATACGTCGCCGCATGGACGGAAGGAGCGAAGAACAAAAAAGCGAACAAGAAAAAACCGACAATAAATGCCGGTTTGAAAAAACGCTAATGATTTTTATTAATTAGTTTGATCATAGACATAAAGCATTAATATTATAGTATGAAATTAGCATTTTTAAACGCAAGATAACCGATAATTAAATATAAAATCGCAAATAAAGGTATTAAACCTCCTATAAACAATAATAGGGAATTTTTTTTTGTGATTAAATTAAGTAGGGTTACTATAATCGAACCAGCAAAAGCCACTACAGAGGCCGCAAGGAATACCATAAATACATCCGTACAACTCCAACCTAAATAAAAAATGGATTGCTTATTGCAAGCGTAAAAATATACATACCAAGCGAATATTGTTGGTATAAATACTATGATTAAATATATAATTGCTAGATACTTAGATAAAAATTTCATATATTTCTAATAATTAGTTAACACTTAATATAATACACCAAACTTGGGGTTAACAGAATACGAGGCGGTGTTTACCGTGATCGTGCCACGACATACGTCGCCGCATGGACGGAAGGGGCAAAAAATAAAAAAGCGAGCAAGAAAAAACCGACAATAAATGCCGGATTAATGCAAGACATAGGTTTTATAACGAAAACGTTGCATTTTTTAATGCAAAAAAAACGAATATTAAATATAACATGGCTATTAGTGGTAAAAAATTCCCTAAATATATTAAAAGATTTTTTTTGTTAAAGCATTTAATACAGAGGTTACAACCGCGCCAATAAACGCTATAAGCGAAAAAATGAAAAAAAGCTGGATAGCAAACACATAGCTCCATCCTAAATATTTGGCTATGAATTCATATCGTGTCAAAAAAAATATTCCCCAGGAAGTTATGGTTGGTATGATAACAATGATAATAAATATTATTGGGAGATATTTAGATAAAAATTTCACAAAAATTTCTATTGATTCAACTCATTTACGAGTACTATTCTCTGGTAACGCGCATCACTTCTTCGATCGTGGTGAGGCCGTCGAGGGCTTTTAGGACGCCGTCTTGTTTGATGTTGAGCATTTCCTGCGCCGCCGCTTCTTTTTTGGCTTCGTCGTTGGGAAAACCCGATTCGATGAGTTTTCTCATGTTGTCCGTGACCATCATGATCTCGCAAACGGCGACGCGGCCAAGGTAGCCCGTCATGGAGCAATGCGTACAGCCGGTGCCGCGATACAGTTTGACGACGTCCTTGTCGCGATCGGTCATGTATTTTTTTGGAATGCGCACGAGTTCGGTTACCACAAAAGTGCGAGCGTCGGGAGTGACCTCGATCTCGGCGCGGCAATGCTGACAAATGCGCCGCGCAAGGCGCTGGGCGATCGCCACGTTGAGCGTGGCGGAGAGGAGGAACGGCTCAACGCCCAAGTCGATAAGACGAGGCGTCACGCCCATGGCGTCATTCGTGTGAACGGTGGAAAAGATAAGATGGCCGGTCAAAGCGGCATGAACCGCCAGTTCCGCGGTCTCGCTGTCGCGAATTTCGCCGACCATGATGATGTTGGGGTCTTGGCGCAGAATGGAGCGCAAACCCGTGGCAAAACTGTAGTTGATCTCCGGACGAATTTGCGACTGATTGGCGCCCTTCAAGTAGTATTCAATCGGATCCTCAAGCGTGATGATATTAATGCCCTCTTCATTGCGCATTGAGAGTACGGTGTAAAGGGTCGTTGATTTTCCGCTGCCGGTCGGGCCGGAAACCAGGAAAAGCCCGTGCGGACGTTTGATCTCGTTCTTGATGACCTCAACGTGCTCGGCGCGGAAGCCAAGCGCTTCCAGGGTCGGCACGGCCGCGTCGGCCGAAAGAATACGCATCACGACCTTCTCAAAATCAACGACCGGCAGGGTGGAGACGCGGAAGTCGACGGGTCGTCCGCTCACTTCCATGCGGATGCGCCCGTCCTGGGGAATGCGCGTTTCGTCGAGCTTTAAATTGGCCAAGACCTTGACCCGCGAGACGACGGCGGCATGCAAAAAAAGCGGCAAGGTGATGGCGGTCCGCAAAATGCCGTCAATTCGGAAGCGCACGCGCGAAACGTTGCCGTACGGCTCGATGTGGATGTCCGAAGCGTTCTGATCGACCGCGGTCTTGAACATGACGGAAACGATGCGCGAGACCGGCGCGCCCTTGATCACGCTTTCGATGCTTTCGTTCTCTTCTTCGCCCTTGGCTTTTTCCACGGGCGCGTTCGACGCCATTTTCGCCCTGGCCATTTCCACCACTTGCGCGACCTCTTTGTGTCCCGACTCGTAGGAGCGCATGGCAAAACGCCAGCCGTTCTCCGTGATTATCCTGTAAGAAACGCCGAAGCCGTTCTGTTGGGCGATGAAATCAATGGCCTCGATGGCGCGATAATCCGACGGGTTCACCAGCCCGACGACCAGCGTATGATCCTCGGTCGAAATTGGCGCGAGCTTGAAAGTCTCGGCCACTTGCTGAGGCACGATGTTCATGAGATCGTCGGAAAGAACCTTTCCGGAAAGATCCTGGAACGGGATATTCAGGATCTTGGCGTGAGCCGCGGCAACGGCTTCTTCGGTCGCCAAGCGGTCGCGCTTTAAAATGTCGGCGGGGGGGACGCCGGTTCGATCGGCCTCTTCGGCAACGCGCGCCGCCGCCGCGGCGTCGATGACGCCGTCGGAACGCAAAACATCCAGAAGCTGTTGTTCGGCGATGGAAACAGACATGTGGCTACAAAGGGTTCCCGTTCAAATTGGAATTTTCCGGAGAATTCACTAGCGGTGGGATGGGTGGGATGGGTGGGATGGGTGCGGCGGGCGCGGCATTCGCGTTCGCGTTCGCATTCGTATTCGCATTCGTATTCGCGTTTGCGTTCGCATTCCCGGGCGCCGCATTTGTCGCGGGCTCAAAATCGGAAAAAGGATTTGGCCGACCGACCGCGCCGACGGGAACCGGCAAACTGGCGAACGGCTGCAGCGCATGAAACCCGCTGCTGCCCACCACATCGGTGTTAAAATCGGTCGGAAGGGATTGTTCAACCGGCGAAACGGTCGCGGGGGGAGCCAAGTACAGCCAGATCAAATACGCGATGGTGAGCGCGCTCGCGACACCCAAGATCAACAGGGAAATATTGGTGCTTTTTTTTGAGGCCATTTTACAGGTTGTTCAAATAATAGGAAGTGAGTTCGATGTTGACCGAACCGGTTGACGGCGAAAAAGCAAAACTTTTGAGATCGAATATTCGCAGGCTGTTCTCGGTATTGAGCAAAATTAGATTAAGCCGGTCATAGGTGGCCATATCCAGCGTCATGGATATCGTCACTTCCCCGACCGCCGAAACGTCGGCGGCGCTTTCAGGCGGCGAAACGGAAATGTCAAACGACGAGAGTTTGACCCCGGATTTGGCGGCGAGCGATTTTAAAATGATCGCCAAGCCCGGCACATCGGGATCGGTCGGCAAGGCATACGCCAAAAGCGCCTGGTCGTCGGGCGAAACGGCGTCGGCGGCCCCGGCCAATTTATTTTCCGCATACAGCGTGTCTTGAGCGATTTTATTGCGGTTTTGCGCGTCGCCAACCGAGGCCTTGCCGCCGGTCTGCAACATTCGGACCATGGGCGCGATGCCCAAGAAAAAAACCAAAGCGCCGACCCCGGCAATAAACACGATCGAATAAACCAGCGGGTGCGAACCAATGCGCAAAACAGCCACAGCAAAGGGTTTTTCTCGGGCAGAATTTGGCAATCGGTCGGCAGACATACTTTAAATCATTTAGTCGGCGCTTGGCTTAGGAAGATCGACGGATCAAAGGTGAGGGACAACGAAAAATCCACTTTTAGAAGATTGTTTTTATCATCGTAGGTCGGGATGGGATTGGTGGCAACCAAATTTTTTATCTCGCTGCGCGAATGGAATTCGGTGATCTGCGCGGCGTACGCTTCAAACGTTGCGGCCGAAGCCATTAAAGTCACCGAGCCGTCGCTGCCGGCCGAGAGCGAAGAATAGCCCACGTTCGGCAATGTGTAGTTATCCAAAAAGGTCAAGAGGTTGCGTCCGGTCTTATGCTTTGGCAATATTTTCGCCAAGGCTCTCAAACGGGTCTGGGTATTTTTGGCATTCTTGACCGAAGGCGCCAGGTCTTTTGATTGCTTTGCGTAATCCGCGGTCTGGGCGTCGAGCTTGGCGACCGCCTGAATATCCAAATTCACCCAAAACCATAAGCCGCCGATAATGCCTCCTATTAGAACGACAAATATTATTACCGTCGTTAGAAAGCGACGAAAGCCTTTGGCCGGATCTTGGCGCTCCGTCTCTTCGGCCGGAATAAGCGATACGCGCAAACCAACCTGGTCGCCGGAACTGGGCGCCGGCGTTCCTTGGGTTGCGGCTGGTTGATTTCCGTTTTCGTCGGGCATGTTCAGGTTTAATTATGATTCAAACTCGCGCATGGCCAAACCGATGGCGACCGCGAAGCGCGGACCGATCTCGTCAAGAAGCGGACGCACGTCATCAGGGTACAATATCCGCGCCCAAGGGTCGCCTCGGAAAACGCGCAAATTGAGCTTTTGCGAAAGGTAAACGTCAAGGTTGGGAAGAAGCGATCCGCCGCCGGTGAGGATTATCTTTTCCACGGTTTTGGGCGGCGCCGCCGTCTTATCGGCCGAAACCTGGGTATCGAGTCCGGAGAAAAGTTTAAGGGAAAAATTGACCTCGGCGACGATCTGGTTCACGAGCGGCTCAAAGACCGGCGGAATGCCGTTCGCGGAAACGGCGCCCATCGATTGAAAATCGTTCTTCATCGATTCGGCTTCAACATCCGGCACCCCGAGGGCCGCGGCCGCCGCCTTGGTAAGCTTTAACCCGCCAACGTCAATTGAACGCGAAAGGTAAGGAATGCCGCCGACCACGACCAGAACCGAAGTGCGCAATGCGCCGATGTCGATCACCATGAGCGTTGACTTGTCTTTGCCGACAAGCGAACGGATCAAAGCGAAAGCCTCGGTCTCGAGCGAAGCCAATTCCAGACCGGCGGCGCGGAATACTGCCAAATATTTCGACACCAAATTCTTTGGCGCCGCCGTTAAAAGAACTTGGATATTTTTTAACGCTTCGGGGCCTTTGACCTTAAGCAACTCCGGCGGAGTGATCACTTTAGAATCCAGAATAAGCTCTTCAAGCGGAATGGAGATGATCTTCCTGGCTTGAACCTCAATGGCCCCCTTTTGCTCCTTATCGGCGAGCTTGGGCACGGAGAGAACCGAGGAAAAAACCGCGGAAATGGGCAAACCGGTCACGGCCTTTACCGCCGTCGCTTTTGACTTTTTGATCATCCCTCTGATCGCGGCGCTGGTTCCGGGAACGTCGTCGAGCAGGTTCGCGGAGAGTTCGGCGGGGCCACGTTCGGTATAAGCATAGGTGTGGAGCTTTGCCCGGCCGCCTTGTTCGCGGAACTCAACCAGCTTGATGCCGGCGGCGCCGATATCAATTCCCAAATAAGCATTGTTTTTTCCTATTCCGAAGAGAGCCATGCCAAAACATTATATCATATACGGCGATTTAGTAACTCACGACCGGCAACGACGCGATAAAATCGTTCATGCCCGGAGGCGTGTTCACGATAATGCGGCCATCGTTCACTATTTGCTCGGACGGCTGATTGACGCCGCCTTGGTAATTGCGCTGGAAATTGAACTGTTTGGCCACGGCCACGCCGTTTATTTTAATCGGACTTTCGGTCTTCGGATCGCCGGTCGTACCGGTCGATATTTCACCCTCGGCATAAATGCTGGCGTCGATCTCGGTAACGCTTGGGTCGATCGTGATATTCCCCGGATGCCCGGCGCCGTCGTCAAGAACCAAAATGCCCAGCGAGGCCAGCTGTTTAAGGTTGGTTATGCTGCCCGATCCGTAAAGTATGTTCCCCGTTATATTTAAGTTACCGCGCACAATAAGAAGACCCGATCCGTTGCCGCCGCTTGCCGCGTTATTAAAGGTCGCGCCGCTCATGGTCCAAGCGCCGGTCGTTGGGAACGAGTCATAGACCGCGCCGCCCAAGATCGCGGGCAGACCGTTAAAGCTGGCGACATGCACCCACGGACCGTATTTTCCGGCCGCCAGCTGGGTCGTGTCGTTATTGATGGGGTGGAGTCCGTTCGTCGTGTCGATGGTATAACCGCGCAACTTGAACCTGCCGAGGACGTTGGAATAATTGCTGCCTTTTTTCGGCAAGCTGATGTTCGGCGCCAAAATGCCGGAAGCGCAATTTGCCGAGATGTTCGTAAAGTTTGTAACGCCGGCCGCGCCAAGGCCGGAATCAATGCAGTAAGTGGCGTTTGCTTGAGCAAAGGTCGTGGTAAATGGCGACGGCGTGGTGATGCTGCCTTTTGAATAAAGATCGCCGTAAAGAACCTGGATCCAAGGCACGCCGCCGTATGTACCGCCGGTCGGCAGTTGTGTCGACGTATAAAGCGGCGAAAAATGTATCCAACCGAAGCCGCCCGCATAATTGGCGGGTGTGCAAAGACCGCTCGAGGCGCCTGAGCAATTCCAAGCGTATCCTTGCAGCTGGCCGTCGTAGTTGGGCGGGGGCGGTCCCGGGCTGTTTAAGGTCGTCCAAACCTTATAATCGGACCCTCCGGCGCAAGTATTTCGCACCGAATGCACCCCGTCGCTTTGGCAATTGAACGAGATCCAACCATTGGCTCCGGTGGAGTACGCCAAAGCGCGAGCCCAGCCGTAAACCTGCGGTGTGTATTGATCGGAACCGAGCGCGGCCCAGCTTGCGGCGCCATCGGGGGCCGTACCCGAGCAGGTCGAACCGAAACAGATCCAGCCGATGTTCGACGACCATGCATAACCGGTCATATTGCGCGATGCGTCAATGGTAACGCCGTACGGATAAAGAACGTCGCCCTGACCGTTTATGTTGTTTACCGATACCCAGCCGATGTTCGGCGTCCATGCCCACCCCTTAAAAACATCGTTGGTGCCGGCGCTCGTCCCGAAAGGAACCGCAAGCATGGCGACGGCGACCACGATTTTAACCGTTTTTTGTAAAAATTTCTTCATAATGATCAAATTATTTATTTGTTGGACAAATGGCGATCAATGGCCGCGTTCACCTCAGCATCCGCGGCGGCATTAAGTTCGCGACGCACGTGTTGGAACGTTATTTTTTTGAATCCTACGCTCAAATTATAAGCGGCTAAAAATAACGTCTGCAAGTCTTTATCCCTGACCTTGTATTCCCGGAGCATCTGTTTAACCACAAGCTCCGAATCTAACTTACATTCTACCTCTTTTGCGCCAAGTTCAAAAGCGCGTTGAAGCGCGGCTATTAAAGCGCGGTATTCCGCCTGATTATTGGTGGTTTCGCCGATATAGCGTCCAAAAGAATCCACAACCCGTTCGCCTTCCATTATAACAACCCCAATTCCCGCCGGGCCGGGATTCCCCCGCGCCCCTCCGTCGGTGTAGGTGGTGAGTTTTGAATGCATATGAACTATGAACAATGGACAATGAACAACTCCATTCCCGTCCGGACGGGACAAGAATCGTTCATCGTTCATAGTTCATCGTTTATTATTCATGATCTTTGTCAAATCCACGATCCGCAGCTGCAACTCGCGGTTCCCGTTCCACTCATTCACATTGATCTCGAAAACGGCGTCGATCTTGTCGCCGGATGCAAGGTCTTCCGCCCAATCGCCAAACTTGAAGCCGATGCACTTATGTGCCTTCCCTTCATTCTCGCAAAGCGTGAGTCGCAAATGTTTTCCATCGGCGCCGATCGCGTCGGCGGCAATGACCGTGAGAGCGCGCCCGACAAATAACAGCGGGCGGTTGGCCATGCCGTGCGGTTCAAACTTCGCCAGCCATTCTTCAAGCTTCCAATCAACGTCAACAAGCGAAAGCTCCTTGTCGATCGAGAGCGACGGGGTCAGGTCCTTTCCGGCAAGTTCTTTTTCCGCGAAAGAGAAAATGCGTTCTTTAAAACTCTCGAACTTGGACGGTTCAATGCTCATGCCGGCGGCGCCCGGGTGTCCGCCGAAACGCAAAAAAGCGTCGGGCATCGTTTGCAGCGCCGTGATCAAATTAAAAATGGGAATAGAGCGGCCCGAACCGACATATTCGCTTTCGTTCTTTTTGGTGAAAACAAAAGCCGGCCGGTTGAATTCTTCGACGATCTTTCCCGAGACCAAGCCGTTGAGCCCGGCCGGCCAGCGTTCGCAAAACGTGACGATCGCGGCGCGCTCTTCCTGGCCGGTGGCGATTATTTGCTCGCGCGCCTCGTCGGTGATCGTTTTGGTCACGCGCTGGCGCTCGGCGTTCGCGTCGTTGAGCGCGATCGCGAGCCGCGTCGCTTCTTCGTCGTCGGCTGTGGAAAGAAGGGCAAAAGCATTGTTGGCATGATCCATGCGGCCGGCGGCGTTAATGCGCGGCGCAATTTGGTAGCCGATCGTTTGCGTTGTCACGGCGCCGGGCACGATGCCCGCGGTCTCATAAAGTTTGCGCAGGCCCAGCCGCGTTGTTTTGTTCAAAACCTTCAAGCCGAAATTAACAATGGCGCGCGCTTCGCCCAAAAGCGGCATCATGTCGGCCACCTGCGCAATGGCCGCAAGCTCGGTCAAGCGTTTCTCGAACGCTTCGCCGTTCTTGACCGGCCGCGCGCGAAGGATGGCCTGCGCGAGTTTAAAAGCGACCGGGCCGCCCGAAAGATATTTGCACGGATAAGTCTCGCCCTTGAGTTTCGGGTGGATGATCGCGTACGCGCGCTTCGGGAGTTCGGCCGGCTCTTGGTGATGGTCGGTCACGATGACGTCGATCCCGCGCTCGGCGGCCAGCGCGATCGACTCGTTGTTCGAGATGCCGCAATCGCAAGTGATGATGACCTTGGCGCCTTGGCCGGCGATATATTCGATCGCCTTGGGATTAACGCCATACCCCTCGGTCTCGCGATGCGGAATATAAACTTCAGCTTTAACGCCGTACTCGGCAAAGGTGGTCGCAAGGATCGTTCCGGCGCAAACCCCGTCGGCGTCAAAGTCGGAAAAAATATAGATCTTTTCTTTGTTGTCAACGGCCCTGAAGATCCGTTCGACCGCTTTACGCATGTCGCGGAACAAAAAAGGGTCATGAAGACCCTTGTCATAATCAATGTTCAAAAACTCATCGACCGCTTCTTTCGAATCCAAGCCGCGGTTATACAACAACTGAACGACGATGGGCGGATACTCGGAAAACTTCCGGCCGAATTCGGCCGGGTAGGGTTCGGCAACAACCCATTTCTTTTGCATATTCCAAAATCTCTAGCGGCCGAGGCTGGCCGTCCACGCGAGGGTCGAGAGGATCGTCATGGCCACGATCGCAACCCAGACGAATTTCATTAACGTACGCTTCTTTATCTTCATAAGGCCATATCATATCGCCTTATTTGGCGCGGGGCAAGGCACAGGGATAAAAAAGAAGGGTCACCCGAAGGCGACCCACCAGAGCTTGTCTGGATTTTCGATAGAATTACCGAGTGTTCCGGCCTACATGCTTATTGTTGTATTTTAGTTCCCAGGTCGCCGTGGCCATGCGCGCGATGAGAATTGAAACATCATCTCCTTCATGCATGGCGTAGACGATCGCAGCTTCGGCGTCGGTTACAACACTGTCATGCAGTGGGTATTTTCCATCAACGCAATCCTGAAAATACTGAACCGCTTTCTTGGCATATGCGAGCCGCACCTTCTTTCCCAGCTCATCAAGCTGCTTCAAGAGATCGGCGGTTTCGGGCATTCCGACGATCCTGCCGACCGCGTTTGTTGCCGCTACGACCGCCTCTTTCGCCGTCGGTGACGGCGAGTAATTCAACGCGGCGAAATCGCGAAGACCAGCGACCGCAAATTTGGCGTACCGAACCCTCGCCTTTTGTTTCAGGTCCTGAGCATGAGCATAGAGATCGGAGTTGATTCCTCGGCCGCTCATGAGATCCTCAACCCTCTGAGCCAATTCTTCCGGACTGGACACGGGGTCGCTTTCACTTTGCACGTATGTGTACAATGCAGTTACCGCCCGATAGATGGCGAGTTCGGCGTTGGCATCGGCCAATTCCGCTTGCGCTTTCTGCATAGACATCCGGGAAGCAACAGCTTCGGAGCACGCCGGAGCCGATGCGGGCGTCTCGACGGGAAGCGCATTGTGCGCGCAACCGATCGAGAGCAAACTGCCGAGAACAAAACTAACCACGTTGAGTGCTTTCATCGAACTCTCCTTTTCTTTTTGCAACGTTGGACTTGTTAAAAGGTGCTGTCTTGACGACGCGCCCTAAACTTCATCTTCGCCGAAATCCGGCATATGGTCGTCCGGGTCGTATTCGTCTTCGGGACGCAAAAAATCGCCGGGGAAAAGCCGCCGATTCTCGGCGTCGATAGCTTCTTCGTCTTCCGTCAAAGCCGGATCCAAACGAACGCGCGGGTCACTGACCTTGACCCACCGACCGCCTTGCAGTCGCTCAAAGCGATGATCAAAGCGGATCCAACCGTCCTCGATCTCATGGTGCCCGAGTTCATCGGCGCCCATGATATTGCTCGGCGGAAATTGTCTGCTTAGTTCCCGAACATCGTTGCCTTCCCAAACCGTTTGTTCGGTTACCTCCGGCCTCAGCGCGCCCGGCGCCACAAAATCGCTTTCCGTAACTTTAATGACGCGCAAAGTGATTTGGCCGTTTGTCGCGGCGGCGTGTCGATCAACTTCCGGGTTTTCGATCATTTCGCAAAGCCTGGCGACAATGACCGTTGTCGCGATCGCGATCAGCATACCCAGCCCGCTATCGCGTTCGTTGACGAAAGACCCGTGATGAACCTCATAGAGCGAAACCCCGGTCAATCCTTCGTCTTTGCCGGTACTGGCGATCCGTCCGAGTGTTTCCGGGCGCAAGGCCTTAACCTTTGCTTCGGCGGTTCTCCAAACACGAGAATCCGTCCCAATTCCCCACAAACCGCCAAGTAGGTCGCTCCTTAAAGAGGGAAACAATTCCTCGGCGATATTACGCACCAAACGGCGATTCTTTTGCGCACTCATTGCTTTTTCCTTTGTTAATTCGCCAAAATTTATAGCCTCTGCAAACGCAGGAGCCGTTAGACGCGCATGCGTCCGGGCGAAGTCACCGGTTTTTTGAACCGAATAACCAAAAAATATAGCAGACAAACGCCGTTTTGTCAACCATCAAATACCCGTTCCCTATTTGAATAATGGCCTACTCTCGCAGCAAGAACGGATTATAGTCAATGCCGCGGTCGTAAACGTCGATCCCTTCGGCCCGTTTCAGATAGCCGATGACGGCATAGGTGAACGGGGTGGCAATGATCTCGTATGCGACCTTGAAAACAAACGCGGAAACGATGAGCGCGAGCACGCCGCTTCCAGGCAGAACGCCCAAAAAAGCGATCGTGTTAAAAAACGCACTGTCTAGCCCCTCCCCCGCTACTGTCGAACCGATCGTGCGCATCCATAAATGTTTCCCGTTGCTCCAAATTTTCATCTTTGACATCACGAACGAGTTTGAGAATTCGCCGACAAAATACGCGACGATCGAACCGAGCACGATCCGCGGCACGCCGCCCAAAATAAGATCGTACGCGCTCTGATTTTTCCAAAACGCCGCGCCGGGCAAGATTTGCACGAACCAATACGCCAGCGCCATGAGGATGAGCGAGACAAACCCCGACCAAACTATTTTGCGCGTCGCCTTGTATCCGTAGACCTCGGTCAGAATGTCGCCGAAAATATAGCTGATCGGAAAAATAAAAATAGCCCCTGCAAAGGTAAACGGCCCGATCTGCACGATCTTCGAGGCCACCGTGTTCGAGATCATGAGCACCGTGACGAACAGGATGGCGATCGAAATGAAATATTTGCTTCGGGAAGCGATATCGCTCGCAGGTTCCGTTTGCATATTTGATTTTTACGACACCGTAAAATATCTTATGTCTGTAAATTTAGCCAAAGCAAAGTTCGGTCATCCCGTGCCGGGACACGGGATCCAGCTAGAAAGCAACAGTTTGCTAAATAAGCAGATATGGCTCAAGTGGGCTGGATACCGACTTTCGTCGGTATGACAAAATTTACATTCGACTTCAGACACCTGCGTGACCCCTAGGGATTGCCGCGCTCGTCTGCGGACTCGCTCGCAATGACGCCGTGGATCCCGACTTTCGTCGGGATGACAATTGAAAAAACGGGATGGCTGAGAACTACCGCTTTAGCACCGCCAAATAAGTTTCCGGCGGGAGGTCGACGTGGCCGGCGGCTTTCATGGCTTTTTTCCCTTTCTTCTGTTTCTCCAAGAGTTTCATTTTTCTTGTTACGTCTCCCCCGCTCATTTTCGCCATCATGTCCTTGCGCATAGCGGGAATTCGGTCGGAGGCGATCACTTTGCCGCCTATTGCGGCTTGAATTTTCACTTCGAACATATGGCGCGGGATCGAGTCTTTCAGGGTTTCGACGATCTTGCGTCCGACGCGCTGGGCTTCGTCACGGTAGACCAAAGTGGCCAGCGCTTCGACCGGCTCTTCGGCCACCAGTATGTTCATGCGCACGACGTCCGCCGGACGGTAATCATAAAATTCGTACGACATCGAAGCATAACCGGAGCTGACCGATTTGAGCTTGTCATAAAAGTCGATGACGATCGCGGAAAGCGGGAGTTCGGCGGAAATGATGACGCGCTTTTGGCCTTCGCCCAAATATTCGGTATTGCGATAGACGCCGCGCTTTTCGGCGATGAGTCCTAGGACGCCGCCGATATCCTCTTCGCGGCAAATGACGGCGAGTTTGACCCACGGCTCTTTAATGCCTTCGAGATGCGTCGCATCCGGCAGGTCTTGCGGCGACTTGGCGACAACTTCGGTACCGTCGGTTTTTGTCACATGATATGCGACCGAAGGCGCGGTGACGATCAGGTCCAAATTATGTTCACGCCGCAAACGCTCTTGCACGATCTCCAAGTGCAAAAGCCCCAGAAGACCGACGCGGAAACCAAAACCAAGCGCCGTTGAGCGTTCGGGTTCGAACATCAAAGAGGCGTCGGAGAGTTTCAATTTCAGCATGGCTTCGCGCAAATGCTCATAGCTCGAACCCTCTTTGGCGAAGATGCCGGCAAAGACCATCGGTTTGACCTCGCGGTAACCGGGCAGCATTTCAACGTCCGCGTCCGCGAGCGTCACGGTGTCGCCGACCCTACAGCCGGAAATATCCTTAAGCCCGGTGACCAAGTAACCTATTTCGCCGGCCGAGAGACTGCCGGTCTCGAACATCCGCGGCTGCATGACCCCGACCTCTAGCGCTTCCGCATCCACCTTGGTCGCCATGAAGCGCACCTTGCTTTTGGTCTTGAGCGAGCCGTCGATCACGCGAATGTAAGCGACGACGCCTTTGTAATCGTCATAGAACGAATCAAAGATCAAAGCTCGAAGCGGTTCGGCCGGCTCGCCCCTAGGCGGCGGCACGCGTTCGACCACGGCATCGAGAACCTTTTCGACGCCGATCCCCGATTTCCCCGAGGCGTATAAAACCTCATCGGGCGAACAGCCCAACAACTTTACGAGTTCGTCGCGCGTTTCTTCCGGCATCGCGGCGGGCAGGTCTATTTTGTTGACCACCGGGATTATTTTTAAATTCTGTTCAAGCGCCAAATACAAATTGGCGATGGTTTGCGCTTGCACGCCCTGCGTTGCGTCCACGAGCAAAATAGCGCCCTCGACCGAGGAGAGCGAACGCGACACTTCGTAGGTAAAATCCACGTGCCCCGGCGTGTCGATGAGGTTTAATTCATAACCTTTCCAGCTCATCCGCGCCGGCGCGAGCTTGATCGTGATCCCCCGCTCGCGCTCCAGGTCCATATTGTCGAGTATCTGATTCTTCATTTCGCGCTTCGAGACCGTGCCGGTCACTTCCAAAAAACGGTCCGAGAGCGTGGACTTGCCGTGGTCGATATGCGCGGTGATGACGAAATTCCTGATCTTGGATTGATCCATGTGGTTATGAATGATGAACGATGAACTATAAACTATGAACAATTAAAGCTTCACATTTAAATCCGATGGAATCGTTCATTGTTCATAGTTCATTGTTCATAGTTTTTACTCTAACGCTTCATCAATGGCGATAACGGGGAGTTCGCGGATGCCGACGCGGCGCTTGAACGCTTCGACAAAACTGCGCGCTTCGTCGGAGCGCAAGAAATATGCGGCGCCGAAATACAGACCCATGCCCATTGCGCCGGCGATCATCGTCTGCGTCAAGACGCCTAAAACCGTATTCATGTTCACATGCACGCCGACGAAGTTCTTGGTCAGCTGGATCACGAGCGCCATGGGCACGGCGGCCACTGTGATCTTCGCGAGCGACTTGATCAAAAGCGACTCGTTCAAGGTTCCGGTCTTCATACGCAGCGTCACCCAAAGCAATGTGACTTGAATGACCGAGGAGATCGAGAAGGATAAAGCCAAACCCGAGACACCCATCGATTTGGAAAGCGTGATGTTGCCGATGATGTCGGCGGCCACCGAGATCATGCCGATGAGTAGCGGCGTGGTCGAATCTTTAAGCGCATAAAAACCGCGGATCAAAAGCGGACAAACCGCTTGGAAGGCGATCGAAATGGCAAAGAGCGCCAGCGCGTCGGCGGTGCGGGTGGTGTCGTCCCAATCAAAACGTCCGCTCCCGAGAATGAGGCGCACCACTTGGGCGCGCAACAAGAGCAAGATGATAGAAACGGGCACGGCGAAAAAAAGTATCTGCCTCGTCACGCCGTTCACGCTGTCGATGAAACGATCGGTTTCTTTTTTAACCGCGAAACGAGTGAGCGACGGGTAGGCGGCCACGGCGTAAGAAACGCCGATGAACGAGTACGGCACCGATTGCAAGTTGTTGGCAAAGTTCATGACCGAGACCGATCCGGCCGCGAGCGTCGAGGCGATCACGGTCGCGACCGTGAGATCGATCTGGGTGACCGCCAAATCGAGGATTCGCGGTCCGGAAAGCTTGGCGATGTTCTTGATCCCGTCGTCGGAAGTCTTCAAGCGCGGTTGCAGTTTGAAACCAAGACTGCAGACCGGCAAATACTGCGCGGCAAAATGCAGGACCGCGCCCAGGACAACGCCCATGGCAAGCCCGGCCGGCCCCCAAAAGCGGACAAAAACGAGCGCGCCGAAAATAATACCGAGGTTGTAAAAGATGGGAGCGATGGCAAAGGCGAAGAACCGCTTGGTGCCTTGGAGCACGCCGCCCATGACCGCCGAAAGCCCCATGAGGAAGGTGGAGGCGAACATAATGCGCGAAAGCTCGATCGTAAGCCGGAGTTTGGTTCCGGCAAAGCCGGGAGTGATGACGGGAACGATAAAAGGCGCGAAAATGACGAGCGCCGCGGTGACGACAACAAGAATGACGCCCAAAATTCCGATGAGCTCGTTGGTCAGCCGCCAAGCGTCATCGCGCGCACCGTCTTCGCGGCGCAACATATACTCGGTAAAGATCGGCAAAAAACCGGCCGAGAGCGCGCCCACCACCAGCAATCCGTAGATCGTGTCCGGCAAGCGGAAGGCCGCGTAATACGCGTCGAGGGTGTCGCCCGCGCCAAAGGTGCCGGCCAACACGTGATCGCGAATGACGCCCAGGATTTTCGAAGCCAACGATGCGCCGCCCAAAAGAAGGGCGGCGGAAGTGATGGTCTTTGATTCGTTGTTCCAGAGTTTTCCGAACATGATTATTTTTTTACGACTTCTTCGGCGCTAAGGCTTTCCTTGCCGTGTCCCCAATTGTATTTGAAGATATTCGACTTGACCGGCCCGATGGTGAGCATATGCAGTTCGCAAAGGATGTATTTGATCGCGGTCGTGAATCGGCCGTCGCGTTCGAATCGGCGCGTGGAAACGGGAATGCATTGGGTAAAAAGGAATCCGAAAGTCCCTATCTTTGAGCCGCGACGCGCGAGTTCATGATCTTCGGCCAGTTTAACATCAACATCAAAACCGCCGACCGCCTCATAGACCGAACGCTTGATGAAAAAACAAAAGCCGGGAATGTGCGGCAGAATTTTTCCAAGCGCCACCGAGTAAACATTATAAATACCGTGCAAAAGCTTGTCGTAGTTGTCTCCGTCCATGGCGCGGACGCGGCATGTTGCCAAGTCAAGGTCGCGGGCGATGAACTCATTAACGGTATCCTCTAAAAAGAATTGGTTTGGAAGCGCCACATCGGCGTCTAAGAACAAAAATACCTTGCCCAAAGCCGCCGCCGCGCCGTTGTTGCGACCTTGCGAGACCGAACCGCCCTCGACCACACGACAGCCGCCGGCAAGCGCGATCTCCTTGGTCTTGTCGGTGGTGTTATGCGAATCGGCCACAACGACCTCAAAGTCGCGAAAGGTTTGTTCCTTTAACGTTTTAAGAAGCGTTGGCAGGTTCTGTTCTTCGTTAAAGGTTGGTATGATGATCGAAAGCAATGGTTTATTTGGAGCCATATAACAGCCTCCAAATTACCATTTTAGATCAATCTTGTACATATTATAGGTCCTATACGACCTATATGACCTATAAACTATGGAAAGACTGAAAATTGGCGATAAATTTGAAGCGGTGATTGATGGCGTCGATGAAAAGGGTCGCGGCCTGCTCCGTGCTGGCGCCAAGCCGGGACTTGCCTATTTTACCATTCCCGGGGAAAAGATCAGTGGCGAGGTCGTGGCCAGAAACGGCGGCGAGCTGCGAGTACGAGTCGAAACGATCATGGAGCCGTCGATGGACCGAGTCGTTCCTCAATGCCCCGATGCCGGGCGCTGCGGCGGCTGCCCGTGGCAACATATATCATATACGCGTCAATGCGATCTAAAACTCGAACTGATCAATCGAGCATTTGCCGAATCCGGCCTACCTGTAACCTGTAACCTGAAACCTGAAACCTATATTCGCGCCATAAGCCAATACCATTATCGCAACCGCATGGACTATGTTTTTGCCGTTGACGGATCGCTGGGACTTAAAACGCCGGAGTATTGGGACATGGTTTTGGACTTGAAAAAATGCCAGATGCTTTCGGAGGAAGCGATCAAAATAATGGAAATTGCACGCGAGCTGACCAGAGAAAGCAAGGTTCCATTCTGGAACAACCGCGTTCACGCCGGCTTTTGGCGCTACCTGGTCATTCGTGAAGGCAAGAATACCGGTGAACGTTTGGTGCTTATCACCACTTCTGGCGAGCGTTTTACGGACGCGAGCCATCCCGAGCTTGCCGAGGGACTCCCCCTTCGTGAAAAATTTGAAGCCGCGCTCAAACCGCTCGCGACCTCCTTGCTCTGGGGGATCAATCCCGAAATAACCGATCTCTCGATCCCCAAAACGATCGAGCCGATCTTCGGCGAAACTTATTTGACGGAAAAGATCAACGGATTTTCATACCACATTCCCTGCGCTTCGTTCTTCCAAACAAATTCAGAAATGGCCGCACAGCTTCAAAACATTGTCGTTGAATTTGCCGCGCCAAAGCCGGGCGAAAAAATAATGGATCTTTATTGCGGCTCCGGATTTTTAACGCTCGCACTCGCCAAGGCGTCAAAAAATGTCATTGGCGTCGAACTTGACGATGCCGCGGTAGAGATCGCGCGCGGCAACGCCAAGCTGAACAACATCACGAACATCGACTTCCGTTCCGGCGCAACGGAAAAATTACTCGCGACCGCGCTTACCGACATGGCCCCCGACACGATTGTCCTCGATCCCCCGCGTGCCGGCTTGCATCCCGCCGCGCTCGAAGCGCTCATGGGCTCCAACGCCAAGCGCCTGGTCTACGTTTCCTGCAACCCCCGCGCCCTGGCCCGCGACCTTAAAACCTTGTTGACCAAATACGCGATCGAAAAAACCCGCTGCCTCGACCTCTTCCCCCACACACCGCATATTGAAACCGTGGTTTCGTTGCTCCGTAAATAATTGACTTTTCCACCTTTTTAGCGCATTGTGTATGGACTATGAACAATGGACGATGGACAATTCCGGTCGAGTCAAGCTCGACAAAGAGTTGTATGTTGTCCATGGTATGTTGTCCATAATCGTATGAAATCAGGATTTGTCGCCCTCATCGGGCGCTCCAACGTGGGAAAATCAACGCTTCTTAACGCGCTGGTCGGTAGCAAGGTGGCGATTATCACGCCCAAGCCGCAAACAACGCGCCAAGCCATCCGCGGGATCGTTCATGATCCGCGCGGTCAAATTGTGTTTGTCGATACCCCGGGTGTTTTTGAAAAGAGCCGCGACCAACTCACTGAGTCGTTGAACCGTGAAGTGAAGAATGCCATGGACGGGATCGACGCCATTGTTTACGTCGTCGACCCGACCCGCGCCGTGGGTCCGGAAGAACATCACACCTACGCGATGGTCACGGCCTCCCAGGTGCCGAAAATAATGGCGATCAATAAGTCCGACCTCAGCGACCGCAAAAAGCCGTTTCAGTTCGAGTTCGAACGCATGGGCGAAAAAATGGACGCGGTCGTCAATATCTCGGCCTTACGCGGTTCGAACCTCGCACCGCTCCTCGACAAACTGTTCGAGGTCTTGCCCGAAGGCGAACCGTTCTATCCCGAGTTCCAATTGACCGACATGGAAAGCAAAAAGTGGGTTGAAGAACTGATCAGGGAAAAGGTTTTCATTCAGATGCAGCAAGAGGTTCCCTACACCATTACCGTGACGCTCGATGAAATGGACAAGCGCCCCGACGGCACCATTTACATTAAAGCGCGCATTCTGACGACCGAGAAGCGCTATAAAAAAATGCTCATCGGCACCGGCGCTTCCAAAATTAAAGAAATGGGGCACACCGCACGAAAAGAGCTTGAGACGGTGCTTCAGGCCAAGGTATTTCTCGATCTCGAAGTTGAGGTTGATGCCAACTGGGTCGGACGGGAAACGCATCATTAATTTCGTCCTCCTATGCCGCGCGAAAGAGGCGCAAATTTTGAAAGAGAATTCAATACGACTGAAAGCGTTACCGACCGGCAGATCGCCGATTTTGTCATTAGCCACGAATCCGAGAAGCGTCTTACCGCGGGTTTTGATTTCATGTTGGAGCGCGGGACGTTCAAGGGCGCCTTTCGCGACCTCTTCCCGTACTTTGAAGAGGAATGCGCCCGAACCGGCGCGCCAAATCTAAAAGAGGTTCGCCGCATGACCCATTATCTTGACAAGCGCACCGGCATTCAAACCGATCTGCCCGACGAAACAATTATCGGGATATTGCACGAACTGGCCGCCGAACAAATGAAGAATGACCGGATACGGATGCTGGGGAGAGACGAGGCAAGCGAGATCCACGGTTCTTCAATGGAAGAAATAGAAGATTTCCAAAACAATCACCACATCGAGTTGGTTCTCCATAAGATCGAACTCGCCATTGCCGAACTTGACCGGAACATTGAAACAGCCGAACGCGCCGACCGCGGCTCGGAAAAAGAACGAAAAACGATCGCCGCCCTTCGCGCCGCCCGCTCAACGCTTTTGGAAAAATATTTTTCTCCCGGATCGTTGAATTGATTTTTAGTCGTCATCCCCGAGCAACGTCGGGGATCCAATCCATATTGGGCGTCAACCGTCGACCAAGCGAGATTGGATTCCCGCCTTCGTGGGAATGACATAAACAAAAGAACCCCGACGCAATGTCGGGGTTCTTTGATATTCAATTCAATCTTTATTTCGCGACGACCGAGACAAAGGTGCGCGGCATGAGTTTGCCGGCGTAATTTGCCATCTTGCGCGAGGCGAACTTGACCTTGCCGTCGGCGAGCGCGAAGAGGGTGTAGTCAACGCCGGTGCCGACGTTTTTGCCTGCATGCCACTGGGTGCCGCGCTGGCGAATCAAAACTTCGCCGCACTTAACGGTCATGCCATCAGAGCGCTTAACGCCCAAATACTTTGGCTGTGAATCTCGGCCCAACGCTGTTGAACCGCCTGCTTTTTTATGAGCCATATTTCGATCAATGTTTAGTTTATGAAAGGATAATAGCTTATTTCCCCGCTATTCGTCAAGCCCAAACCCCAAAACGGCCAAGATACACGCTTTATGGGCAAAAATTGGGTGCGACGGTTGACAACCTGCCGAATCTGTGCTATATTATAGCCAAGGTCAAAAGATCCAAAAACGCTTCTAAATCGTTCGTAGATCATAGACCGGACTAAAGGTCGATTAATTCAAACAATTAGTTATGTCTATGACTTACAACGACATGGGCGGCGGCTTTTCACAAGCCCCTCGCCAGATCGTCGACGTTACCGCGATGAACATCAAGTGTTCGGAGTGCGGCGCCCCTATCACGGAGCTCCCCTTCAACCCTGATCCGTCCCGAACTTCGACCTTAAAGTGCCGCGACTGCATGCGCAAGTTCAAGCAGGCGCACGGCCCTCGCCGCTTCTAAGCGACGATTTCCCCAAAGGAACTAACAACATCCCCGCCATTGGCGGGGATGTTTTGGTTTACCTTGTCACCCCGGCGAAAGCCGGGGTCCACGGCTAACGATCGTGGATACCGACTTTCGTCGGTATGACAAAAAATTAATATCGCGAACAAAAAAAGAAAAAGGGAGCCCGATCGGCTCCCTGTTGGCGCGTTGCGGCGATAAACGCCGCGCTACTTGATTCATGCCCTGACCACGTGTTCCCTTTTCTTCCTGGGATGGCAAAGTGCGAATTGATTAATTATCGTTTCGCCTTCGCGCACCCAAATATGATATGGGCCGCCGCGAGGGTCGCCGAGTTCGTCCACGATCTCTTGCGCTCGCAAGCGCAGAGCTTTCATGTTGTCGCGTTCGACCTCTTCACCCAACACCAGACAAACAAGTTTTCGCGGCGGCGCAGAACCTTCGGTCGGAGCACACTCCGAATTTGTTTCAGGCATTTCTTTTTTCCTCCTAACCATATACAACCACACCCATGCAGAAATGCAATGGGTGTGGATAAAATTTATTGCGAGTTAGGAGTTACTGGTGACTAGCAACTCGTCACTATTTCCCTCGGATGGCGGCGCGGATGAACTCGCGGAAGAGCGGGTGCGGGGCCATCGGGCGGGTTTTGAATTCGGGGTGGAATTGGGTGGCCACGAAGAACGGGTGGTTCTTAAGTTCGATGATCTCAACGAGTTTGTTGTCCGGCGAGGTTCCGGCGATCACTAGGCCGGCTTTCACGAGTTGGTCGCGGTAAGCATTATTGAGCTCATAGCGGTGGCGATGGCGTTCGGAGATATTTTTTTTGCCGTAGGCATTCCTGGAGATCGTCCCGGGCGCGAGTACGCACGGATAAGCGCCGAGGCGCATCGTGCCGCCGTACTTCTTTTGGCGTACCAAGCCTTCTTGGTCGGGCATGATATGAACAATGAGGTGCGGTGAAGAAGCATCGATCTCCGCCGTATTGGCGGAGCGCAATCCAGCCACATGGCGGGCGAATTCAATGGCGGCGATCTGCATGCCGTAACAAAGGCCCAGGTAAGGGATCTTTTTCTCGCGCACGTATTTGATGACCGCGATCTTGCCCTCGACGCCGCGCGTGCCAAAACCGCCGGGAATGACGACGCCGTCATAGAGCGCCAGGTCCTTGAGGCGCTCCGGCTCCTTCTCATATAGCTCCGAGTTGAGCCAATGCAATTCCGGTTTGCGCTTGAAATACCAAGCGGCGTGCTTCAACGATTCGATCACGGAAATGTAAACGTCGGAGAGCGTGAAATCGCCGGTCGAAAAATATTTGCCGATGACCGCGATCCTAACCGGCTTTTCCGACTCATGCACCTTACGCAAAAAGGCGCGCCATTCCTTAAGGTCTTTTTTGCGCGCGCGCAACCCCAGCTTTTTCAAGATGCGTTTTGAGATTCCCTCTTTTTCCAAATTAACCGGCACCTCATAAACCGAATCGGCGTCGGGGGCGGAGATGACGTCCTTGGCGTCGACGTTGCAGAACATGGCGATCTTGCGCTTACGCGGTTCGTCGAGCGGCACCTCGGCGCGGCCCAAAATAATGTCGGGCTGGATCCCGACGGAATTCAAAAGCTGATTGGCGTTCTGCGTCGGCTTGGTTTTCATCTCCCCTATCTTCGACGGCACCGGCAAATAAGAAACCAGTATGAACATGACGTCATGCGGGTTCTTTTGATGCATCATGCGGCCAGCCTCGAGGAAAAGCGCGTTCTGGTACTCGCCCACCGTGCCGCCCACCTCGATCATCATGATTTCGGCGCGCGCCATTTTCGCCGCTTTTTTAATGCGGCGGATGACCTCTTCGGGAATATGCGGCACGACCTCGACGCACTTGCCGCCGTATTCCAAATTGCGCTCCTTCTCAATGACCGTCTGGTAGACGCGGCCGGTCGTCATGTAATTGGTCGAGTTGACATCGATATCGAGGAAGCGCTCGTAAGTGCCGATGTCCTGGTCGGTCTCGTCGCCGTCCTCGGTCACGAACACCTCGCCGTGTTCGACCGGATTCATCGTGCCGGCATCGACGTTGATGTAGGGGTCGATCTTCATGGCCGAAACGCGGAAACCCTTTGACTGCAGGATTTTGGCGATCGAGGCCGAAGCCGTGCCTTTTCCCACGCCGCTCATGACGCCGCCGACGATAAAGATGTATTTGGTCATATTGGGATAATTCTACTCTTTAAAGGGAAGCGGCCAAAGTGGATAAAGATAAAACCGCGCTTTGGGACGCGGTTTGCTGGTTTATCTGGGAATGATGACCTTATTGGCGAACCTAAGGTAGGCCAGCTTGGTAGCTTCGGTCGCCGCCACATAGACGAACATGATGGCGATGACCGTCGCGAGACCGACGGCGGACGGGACGATGAGGCCGAACACGCGCGCGCCAAAGCGCGTGAAAGGCAAAACAACGGAAAACCCCATGATCACTAACGAGATCGACGTGAGGAGCCATGACGGACGGCGCGCCGAAAGGAACAGCCGGTTGGTGCGCAGAACAAAGATCGTCGCCACTTCGGTCAGCATGTTCATGACGAACCACAGGGTGCGGATCTCGGTTACCGGCGCGTGCCGCATGATGCCGAAAAAAATGAAATCAAAAAGCGAAGCCACAAAACCCAAAATGCTGGCGTAAAGCGCCAAACCGCGGATGGAAAACCGGTGCGGCGTAGCAATGTCTTCGATATCGACATTGTCGGTCGCGACCGCGACGAACGGGATGTCGGTAAGCAAATTAATGAGCAGAATTTGCACGGGCAAGAGCGGCAGATAATCGACAAAAAGCGAGATAAGGGCGATCGAAAAGAAATTTCCCAAATTTCCGACGAGCGTGTACCTGATGTATTTGGTGACGTTGGCGAAGATCGTGCGCCCCTCCTTGATACCGTCGATCACGACCGAGAGCGACCGGTCCAAGAGCACGACATCGGCCGCCTCGCGAGCAATGTCCGAAGCTTCGGCCACGACCAAAGCGACGTTCGCGGCCTTGAGCGCCGGCGCATCGTTCACGCCTTCACCCAGAAAACCGGTGGCGAACTTCTTCTCAAGCGCGTTTACGATGCGGAATTTTATTTCCGGGGTCACGCGCGCAAAGACGTCTTTCGCCTCGACCGCCGCGGCGAAGGCCAGATCGTCGAGCTTGGCGAGGTCCGCGCCGGTCATGACATCGGCCGCATTATTGATGATCCCGACCTTGACGCCGATCGCTCCCGCCACCTCGGCCGAGTCGCCGGTGATTATTTTGACGCGCACGTGCAATTTTTCCGCCAGCTCAATGGCCGCCTTGGCCGTTGATTTGAGCGGATCGATGAACCCGATGAGCCCCATGAAGACGGCGCCTTCTTCGTCACTCGGGCCGTAGTCTTCCTTTTTCGCGACCTCGCGTTCGGCCACGGCCAAAACGCGCATCCCCTCCTGCCCCATCGACTTGAATTCCGCTTCAGCCGCTTCGCGCGGCGCTCCGGAGACATGACAGAGATCGAGGATATCCTCGGGCGCGCCTTTAAGGGCCAAAATTATCTTCCCGTCGCGCTCGACAATAGTGGCATTGCGCCGGCGCGTCGGATCGAACGGCAATTGATCAAGCCGAACCGCTTTTTTCGCCTCGCTGTGCAGGTCGTTCGAGGCAAAATGCCAAATGGCGGCGTCAAACGACGAGACGACCTGCTTCTTCCCCTGCGGCAGGTCTGACGAATGCAGTGCCGAAAGAAGGCAAGCATTAGCATTGCCGCAAGCGACGCGGCCGATGGTCATTTTATTTTCGGTGATCGTTCCGGTCTTGTCGGTGCAAAGCACTTCAATGTGGCCGAGGTCCTCGATCGCGGAAAGACGCTTAACGACAACTTTCTTTTTGGCGAGAATGAGCGCGCCTTTGGAGAAGGTAATGGTGATGACGGCCGGAAGCGCTTCGGGGATGACCGATACCGCGACCGCGAGCGAGAAAAGCAGGAGGTCGATCGGGCTTTCGGCCGCGCCTTTGATGATCAGGTTGGCGACGTAGACCGCCGCCAGCACGATCACCGTGAGCCAAACGAGGAACTTGGAAAACGAAGCGATGTTCTGCTCGAAGATCGACGGCCGTTTTGTTTCGCTCGACTCGGCAGCGATCTGTCCGAAGACGGTTTGCCCGCCGATGCCCAAAACAACCGCCTCGGCTTCGCCCGCGACGACGATCGTGCCGGCAAAACCGATGTTCATCGCGTCCGTCGGAGCGCTCGGCGGAGCAGCGAGCGTTTTTTCATCCTTTTCGGCCGGCGCCGACTCGCCGGTCAAGACCGACTCGTCAACTTCCAAATTCTCGGCTTTAACCAAGCGAACATCAGCCGGAAAAGCGTCGCCGGCTTTGACCGCGATCAGATCCCCGACCGCCAATTCGTCGCGGGGGACCTGTTTCCAAACCCCGTTGCGCTTCACAAGCGCCGAGGGCGTGATGAATTTTTGCAATTTTTGCACGATGTGCTCGGAGCGAAACTCCTGCGCGAACGACAAGACCGTGTTCAGGGCCAAAAATACCAAAATGGTCAGCGCCGAACTCCAATCGGAAACAATGAGCGAGATCAAAAAAGCCGCCGCCAGCACATAGGTCATGGGCGAACTCAGTTGCCGCCAAAGGATCTTCAATCCGGAAAGCTCGGCGCGCGGAATGCGATTGGCGCCGTTTGTCGAGATTGAAGCGGTGGCGGAGGCGTCGGTCAGGCCGTCGGGGCCGCTCCCGAGCGCCGCGAACGCCTTATCGGTTTCTTGCACCGCAAAATCTTTGTAATTCACATTTTTCTGCTAACGAACGGCTTGTCTTTTTGACATCTCTTCAAGATAAACCGCCGCTTTTTTGATGATCGGCTGAACGTTCTTGTAGCTGGCCAGACGGCAAGCGGAACGATAAGGCACCCAGCGGACCTCGTTGATGCCTTCGCCTTTTTGCGGCTTGCCGCGCTCGCTCGCCGGCGTTTCCATTAAAAAGAAATCAATGCGTTTTTGCACCGTCTGCCCGACGTGAACGAAGCGGTCCTTGAATTTGATGGAGACGCTTCCCAAGGGCGCAACGAGCCGCAGGCGTTTCAAACCCATCTCTTCGTGCGTCTCGCGCAAGGCCGCCTGAGCCGGCGTTTCCCCTTTTTCCAAATGCCCTTTGGGAAAAGTCCATTTATGGTACGAGTCCTTGATGAGGCCGATGAAAATGCGCCGATCGGGAGAGCGAAAAACCACGCCGCCGGCCGAATGCTCGGTCCGGACGACCGGCTTGGCCTTGACGGCAAAGCGGTTATTATTTTTTGGCGGTTGATGCATCGGGTTTTTTCGTTACGATCTCGATCGCTTTGTCGAGCTGAGGATCCTTGCCGGCTTTGACATCGGCGTCGGTAAGCGCGACCGCAACATCCGGCGTGATGCCTTTTTTGTCGATCGAGCGGCGCTTGGGGGTCAGCCATTCTGCAACGGTGATTTTCAATGCGGAACCGTCGGAAAAACTGTCAATGTATTCCTGCACCGATCCCTTGCCAAAGGTCGTTTCGCCCACCAAGGTCGCTTTGCCGTAATCCTGCATGGCGCCGGAGACGATCTCCGCCGCGCTCGCCGACCATTTGTTCACCAAAATAACCGTCGGCAAATTGATCGAAGAAATTTTGAGCGTCGGTTTCATTACCTCTTCCGAACCGTCGGCGTGGCGCTGAATAACCACCGGCTGGTCGCCGATCCAGTCGCGCGGCACTTCGACCGCCGCATCCAAATATCCTCCCGGGTCGCCGCGCAGGTCAATGATGATGCCCTTTGGACTCCTGAGCATCATGGCGGAGACGGCCGCATCAAACTCTTGGATCGTATCCTGATTGAATTCGCTGATCGTAATGAGCGCGATCCCGTTGTTTCCCGCCGTTTCCTTTCCACTGCCGTCGATCATCTTTGCTTGAACCGAATCAACGGTGATCTGGTCGCGGGTGATGACCACGTCAAAAGGATCGGCAATGCCGTCGCGATAAATGTTGAGCGTCACTTTTGTCCCCTTCGGGCCGCGGATCTTGGTAACTGCGATGTCGAGCGCCATGCCGGTGGTGTCCTCGCCGTTGATCTTTAAGACGGCGTCGCCGGCTTTGAGCCCGGCTTTCGCGGCCGGAGTATTCGGCAAGGGCGAAACGATGATCATCTGCGAATCCTTGAATCCCATTTCCGCGCCAATGCCTTCAAAGGTTCCTTCAAGCTGGCTTGAGAATTGCGACGCTTCGTCCGGGTCGAAATAAACCGTATAGGGATCGCCAAGCGAGGCGACCATGCCTTTGATCGAACCGTAAAAAAGCTTGGGATCGTCAACGGGCGTGCGCAAATATGTGGTTTTGAGGGTGTCCCAAACCTTCCAGAACTGCGCCATGTCAACGTCTTTGGAAAGGTACTTGGGCGGCGGCGCATTCTTGTCGGTCACCTTGCCCACGCCCGCAACCGCGGTTTGCGCTTGGCTCTTGCCAAGCAGCACCCCGCCCGCGAAAGCGGCGAGGATCGCCACGACGACGATATAAGCTCTTAAAGAGAGCCAGAGTATTTTAAAACGTCCGGTTTTGCTTTTTTCCTGTTTCACTAGTTTGTCCATATTTTCAGTATAACATTTATTCGCGTTTTAGACCGAGATATCGCGCCTTATCGGCGTCCCCGTTCCGTGATACATTAAATCAACGCGAGCATTAGACCTAATAATAGAACATAATGGCTTACAAAACAAGGATCGGCATTCTTATATGTTTTATCGTCCTTTTTTTCATAACCGCGCCGCTCGTCGTCCTCTATACGGCCGGCTACCGGTGGAACGAAAAAAAGGTGCGGCTTGAGAAGGTCGGGATCATTTTTTTGCGCTCGCGCCCCTCGGGAGCCGAGATATATTTGAACGGCTTACTGCGCTCCGAGCACACCCCGACGCGCTTGCGCAACCTTCTTCCGAGCACTTATGACATTAAAGTGACGAAGAACGGTTATGGCAGTTGGGAGAAGACGCTGCCGGTCTCAAGCGGCCTGACCACCTTCGCCGAGGACATCGTGATCTGGAAGAACGCCGCGCCGGAAGCGCTTGCCGCTTCGCCCGAGAAAACGCTGAATCACCCCGAGCTTGCCATGTTAGACCGCAGCGATCCGCTTACTTACAAAAGCGACGGCGAAATTTTCAAAAGCGACGGTTTTGAAGTTTGGGTCGAGAATAAGGACGGCGATCACGAAACCGTCACGCGCCTCTCGAATGAGATCGTCGCCGTTCTCCCCTACGCCGACACCGGCTGGGTCATTTATGAAACCGCCACCGCTATTCACGCCATTGAACGCGACGGCCGCGATATAAGGAACGATGTCACGCTCGCGGCGGGCCACGACCTTTCCGCGCTCGCCGAGTCCTCCGACGGAAAATACCTTTATTATAAGTCGGGAAAAAACGAAGACGCGACATTCTGGCGCCTTGAGCTGCAATAAGCGTGAGCCGAGCGGCGGTCTTTTGCACTTGCACTTTATATCATATATGATATAAAGTGTTATTTGTTATTAACCGTGCGAAAACGTATGGCAAAGGCGAAAAAAGCCGATGACCAAATAAAGGTCGGCAACTTGATAAGAAAATTGCGCGAGGAGCGGGGCATCACCCAGGCGGAACTGGCCGCGGCGCTCGCCTCTTCCCAAAGCGCGGTGGCGCGCATGGAAAAAGGCGAACAAAACCTCACCCTTGCCCAACTCGCGAAGGTGAGCGACCTGCTCGGGCGGCAGATCATTCATCTCTCCAAGAGCATTGATTTTGAGGTGACCGGCGCCCACGAGCTCCACGGCTCGGTGCGCACCAACTACTCGAAGAACGGCGCGATCAACATGCTGTGCGCCGCGCTCGTGAACCGCGGCAAAACCATTCTCCACGGCATCCCGCGCATCGAGGAGGTATACCGATACGTCGAGATCCTCGAGAGCCTCGGGGTGGCCGTGCGCTGGACGAACGGAGATACGCTCGAAATAGTTCCCCCAAAAAAACTCGCCTTTGAAAAAATGGATCTTGAAGCGGCGCGCCGCACGCGCTCCTTCACCTTTGTCGGCTCGCTCATTCATTGGTCCAATAACTTCTCGTTCCCCCACTCCGGCGGCTGCAAGATGGGCGAACGGACGATCGCCGCCCATAAATACGGCCTTGAAAAATTTGGCGTGAAAATAAAGACCCTCGCCGCGAGCTACGAGATAAGCTATGCCAAACTCAAGCCGGCCGAATTCGCGCTCTTCGAATCGAGCGATACCGGCGCCATTGCCATGGTGATCGCCGCCTCGGGGATCCCGGGAACAACCACGATCCGTTTTGCGCCGCCGAACTACCAAGTGCAGGACGTCTGCTTTCTCATGGAAAAAATGGGCGTGCGCGTGGACGGGATCGGCACCACGACGCTCGTCGTGCACGGCCGCGCAGGCATCGACGAAACCGTTGAACATTGGAACAGCGAGGATCCGATCGAGTCGATGTTCTTCCTGACCGCCGGGATCGTCACGCGATCGACCTTGACCGTCACCCGCTGTCCCGTTGAATTCATCGAACTCGAGCTGGAAAAGCTGCGGCGCATGGGCGTCAGGTTAACGCTAGGAAAGCCCTATCTTTCAATGAACGGCCGCACGAAACTCCGCGACATTACCGTAAAACCCTCAAAGCTCGCAGCGCTCCACGATAAGCTGCACGCCCAGCCGTTCCCCGGACTTCAGAACGACAACCTTCCTTTTTTCGTGCCGATCGCGACCCAGGCCAAAGGCACGACCTTGATCCATGATTGGACATGGGAAAACCGAGCGATCTATTTCACGGAACTCAATAAGCTGGGGGCGAACGTGCGCCTTCTCGACCCCCATCGCGCCTTTATCGAAGGCCCGACCAAACTGCGCGCGGCGCAAATCGTCTGTCCGCCAGCCTTGCGTCCCTCGGCGATAATCCTCATCGCCATGCTTGCCGCCGAAGGCGTGAGCATCCTCTATAACGTCTATTCCATCACAAGAGGCTACGAAGAAATTGCTGAACGCCTTAATGCTATTGGGGCTAAGGTTAGGGTGATCAAGGGAGTATAATGACTAAAAACCAAGAACCAAGAACCAATTTCCAAATAAATTTTAAATACCAAGTTTAAATTCCAAAAAACAAGACGGTCTGTCTTGTTTTTTAAATCATTAAAACTCAATTATTCATCGTCCCTTAAAATTTGGTTCTTAGCTTTTGGTTCTTTTTTGGAAATTGGTTCTTGGTTCTTTTGGAAATTGGTTCTTGGTTCTTGGTTCTTACCGAAGATATTCGGTAAGCGCTTCTTCCCAGCCGCGGAGCGGCGGAAGTTTGGTATTCACGAGCATGCCGTAGCGCGGGCGCGGCGCGACAACGGGCATTTCGCGCCTGGCGACGGCGGTTACCGCCGCATTAAGTTTGGCAAGTTCAACCACTTTAACCGCGAACTGGTACCAAGTGGCGTAACCATTGTTCACGATATGATAAACGCCGTACGGTTTTTTCCCGTCGATTAGCGCGCGAACCGCCTTGGCCAAGTCTTTAACATAGGTCGGCGCGGCCACTTCGTCATGAACAGCATTGAGCGAGCCTTGAGTTGCGGCCTGTTCTTTGATCTGTTGCACCAAGCCCGGTTGGGCGTGTGCCGAAGCGCCGGGGTCGCCGAAGAGCCGCGAGGTGCGAATGACGTAGGTGCGGTCGTTGTCAGCGGCGAATTTTTCCGCTTGTGCTTTCGAGCTGCCGTAAACCGAGAGCGGCTCAAGCGCGCCGCGCTCGTCATAGCCGCGATTGTCACGCCCGGGAAAGACGTGCTCCGAAGAAAAGTGGACATAGGTCATGCCCAGCACGTTGCAAATGTCGGCCAGCGCCGCGGCCGGGCGAGAATTGACCTTCATGACCTCGTCGGCGTTACCCTCGGCCGCGTCAATATCGGTGATCGCCGCAGCGTTAACGATCATATCGATGTCCGAGGTAATAGCCGAAGCCATGGCCTCGGGATCGGCAATATCAAGCTCCTCGCGCCCCCATGCGAGCACGTCATTTCCATTCTTGAATTCTTCCGCAAGCGCGCTCCCCAGCATCCCTTTTGCGCCTAAAATAAGTATCTTCATAAGACGAACACCATAGCATTAAAAGCCCAATCGGTCAATAAAAAAGCACCGCTTTGCCCTTGGGCTGAGCGGTGCGCGGAAATTACGAAGATCGGTTATTCGAGTTCGGTCGTGGCCGGCGGCTTGTCGGTCGGATCGAAGACGACCCGCACGATGCCTTGGAGTTTCACGAGCGACGTCTTGATCTCTTCGACGACCGGTTCTGGAAAAACTACCCCCTTGGCCGTCATGAAATCAATGGTTCTGACCGCACGTATGAGGAGCATGTGGCCATAGGCGCGAGCGTCGCCTTTGACGCCCACCGTGTTGACGCCGACGAGACCGACAACAAGTTGCGACAGGCCGTCGTAGAGACCGTTGCGTTCGAGGATCTCCCGAACTTTGGCATCGGCTTCGCGCACGATCTCCAGCCGTTCTTTAGTAACAGGCGCGCCGACCACTCTGATGAACAGGCCGGGGCCGGGAAACGGCTGACGTTTGCAAACGCTTTCCGGCAGGCCCAGCGCTCTGCCGAGCGCGCGCACCTCATACTTGAAGAGATGGTCGATCGGATGCAGCTGGTCCAATCCTCCGAAATCAAGCCCGACGTTGTGATGCGTCTTGATGACCGCACCGCCCGTCCGGCCGGATTCGATCTGGTCTGGCGCCAATGTTCCCTGGATCACGACCGAGGCGCCGAAGCGCCTGGCCTCTTGCCGGAAAACGGCCGCATACAGCCTCCTGAAGATCGTCCGCTTTTTCTCGGCATCGATCGCCTTACCGATCGCCGCAATAAAACGCGGCGCAACTTTGACCACCTTGAGCCGTACGCCGGCCGCTTTGGCGTGGCGGCGGATCTCTTCCATCTCGCCGCGGCGCAAATGCCCGGCATCGATCGTGATCGCGCGCAAGCGCTTCCCCAATGACGGAGCGATCAGCGCCGTAAGCGTCGTTGAATCGACGCCGCCGCTGAAACCGATCACTGCTTTCTTGCCTTGCATCGCCGCCGCGACCGCCTCGCGGATCGAGTCGATCATCGAAGCCGCTTCCCAATCACGTTCGCAGCCGGCGACCTTGAAGACAAAATTCTCGAGCAAGGTGCGGCCGCAGACCGTCTCATTGACCTCGGGATGGAACTGGACGCCATAGACCGTGCGCTCATCGTTCGCCATCATGGCAAAGGCGCCGTCGCGCGTCTTGGCCAAGGAAGAAAACCCGGGCGGCAACGCCGTGACCGAGTCGCCATGGCTCATCCACACACCGGCATCGGAACCCCCCACTCCTTCGAAGATCCTGTCCGACCGCATTTCGCAGATCTCGGCCGCGCCGTATTCGCGTTTCGCGTTAACCGACTCGACCTGCCCGCCCAGTTCGCGAGCGATCCATTGCATGCCGTAGCAAATTCCCAAGACCGACACCGGTTTGCCGTCCGGCTGGCGCAACGAGAGAATGCCGCGCGGCGGCATCGGCGCGCCTTTTTCATAGACGCTCGCCGGTCCGCCGGAAAGAATGACCGCCCTCACGGGAAACTTTTTGAACCACTTTGCCGCTTGTTTGGGGCTCAGGATGGCGGAACGCACGCCCAATTCACGTAGCGTTCGCTCGATCAGGCGCGTAACCTGGGAACCAAGCTCAACAATGACGACTTGAGGCAGCGTATTCATCTGACCCTCCGAAAGATGTTGTTAACGGTGCGCCTCGAGCCAAGCCCGAGGATGGTGCGAGCTTACATTGTCTCCGAATAAAAAACAATCGTTATATAAAATCCCCGAAATTCAATCTCGGGGACTGGGGTTGATCAATTAAAAATTAAACGTTAAATGATCAAATATTAACGATTAATGTTTGATCTTTAACATTTAAAAATTCTTTTCTGATCTTATCGGCGATCTTGGCCGCCTCCCCTTCCGCGTACGGGTGGCCGGGCCAATGCTTAAGGCCATCGTCTTTGTGGCGCGGCACGATGTGCCAATGAGTATGGTCGATCACTTGTCCCGCGGCGTTGCCGTTATTCACTTCCAGGTTCCAACCGTCGCAAGCAGTAGCGGCGCAGATCGCGGGCGCCAATTTTTTTACCGCCAAGGTGAGCGCTATCAAATCTTCGTCGGCGGCTACGGCGATGTTCTCGCTGTGAACTTTTGGAACGACCAAGAGGTGCCCGGGGTTGACCGGGTTGATGTCCAAAAACGCGACGACTTTTTCGTCTTCATAGATAATGTCAACGGGTATTTGTTTGGCGATGATTTTGCAAAAGAGACAATTCATATTTTTTATGAACTATGAACAATAAACAATGAACAACTCTAGTCCCGTCAGTGCGAGACGGAATTGTTCATTGTTAATCGTTCATTGTCCATGATCCGCGATCAGAGCATGAGGTTGCTAAAATAATTAAGATAACGATTATCACTCCTACGCCAAAAACAACCAGGCCGAGGCGGCCGAAGGGCAGGGTCATTTTATACAAAACGGGCAAAACGGCAAGCAGGGCAATGGTCGGCAAGGTTGCGGAAAGACGCCGGCGCCGCGGCGGCTCTTCGGTCAAAACGGCGATGATCCAAAGGACCAAAGCGACCGCGACGAGAATTCGAAAATCAAGGAACAGCGAAACAAAGCCGCGGCGGAAATATTCTGCGAGCGATAAAATGATCAACAAGATCATCGATGCGGTCGTAAATGGCGAAGCGATCGCGCTCACGATCTGTTTTGTTTTATTTTGCGGTTCGAACATATTCGTACGAATATCTAATACCTAATATCTAATGTCTAATCCGAAAACGTAACCTCATCCCTACCCTTCTCCTCGAATGAGGAGAAGGACCAGACGCTTCGCCCCCTCTCCTTAATCAAGGAGAGGGTAGGGTGAGGTCGTCCGGCGGATTAGATATTAGTTGTTATATATTAGATATTCGGCGTTCAATTGGTTAAGCTATTCACGAATTCTTTCTGCTGCCCGGTCACGGAACGCCACATCTTGACGATGGCCGGCCAAATATCGCTCTCCGCGAGCGGCGCGCGCTTCAAGGTCACGTCGATCGCGGCTATCCGCAATTCCTTTTGCTGAATGTCGATGCCCGGAACCGAAATGGTGAAATTGGCGGCGCGGCTGACGACCGAAAGCTTCGAGAGGTCAAAGGTCGCGGTCATCGTCCTCCACTCCCCGTTGCGGCTCGGCGGAACATAGGAGGTCAAAATGTAATTAATGCCGTCTTTGTCCACATCCGTTTCCCACGTGAGCGGCAACGGGTCGGGGTTGAAAAAATTATCCTTGGTGAAGGCGAAAAGACCGGCGGTCTCAAGCCGGAGATCGCCATAGGTTGAAACGATCGGGACCAAACCGTCGCGGCGGATATCGTCGGCGGTCGAAACGGTGAACGGCTTGTTTACGTCGTCGATCGCAAGCTTTTGCGAACCGACCGCGAGCGTTTGGAACGCCTGTGGGTGGGTGGTCGTGGCGTAAAGCCGGCGGCCGTTCGACACGATCGAAAAAACCGCCGGGTCTTTCAAGTATCCGACATTGTCGGCGGCGTAAAAGCGGCTCGCAAAAACGAACTTCCTTTGTTTGGTCGAGGTTTCGCGGAAAACAATGTCATCGCCGGCCGGCAGATCGATGCGCACGATCCCCGTGATCGGCTTGTCGGTATAAAGCCGCAGATCGCGCAAGGCCGAAAGCTTGCCGTCGGCGCTGTCGTTGCCGTCGTCGGCAAGCGGTGCGCGGGCGATCGTCGCGCCGTTTAATGTTGCGATCGCGGTAAAACCGTCGGCGCCCGCATGGCGATTCACGTCCTGAACGCGAAAATTAAAATCAAGCGGTTCGTTCTGCAGGTAAACTTTTATCGAAGCCGCGCCGCGGAAAGCGGTTTTATATGTCGCAAGCGTTTTGGCCGGAACATAGCCCGGGATCTTCACGAGCGCGGAAACGTCGGCGCGATAAGCGGCGACGCCCGCTACCGGCAAGTTGGCTAAAAAATCATCGACCGTTTTAAAATCCGGATGGCGTTCATAAAGCGTCAGCCCGGCGCCGCGCACCGCGGTCCAATCAAGATTATCGATGATCGAATTCGATCCGGGGCGCAGGTCGTTCGTCCATGTTTCGCGCGACGCCAAGCCGCCCAGCTCGACTATTTTCGGTTCCCCCGCAACCGTCACGCTCACGGTCGCCGTATCAAAGGTCGACGGCAGGCGCACGTCGAAATTAACCGGTTCTTCAACGAGCGAACGGTAAAGCGTGCCGTCGTCGGCAATGCCGAGCGGCAACAGACGCGACTCGGGAACGATCGGACCGATGAGCGCGCTCGGCGCATCCGGCCGCCAATGTTCTTTGAAAATTCCCGAGGGAACAAGGTTGGCGGCGATAAGCCAAACCAGGACGCTTGCCAATGAAGCAATCGCTAAAATTATGCTTATGATCTTTAAAAATCTCATTGGCAAGCTTTTAGCTGTTAGCTGTTAGCTGTTAGCACGACCCTAAAAGCTAAAAGCTAAAACCTAAAAGCTATTTCTGTATCTTCGTTATCCCGTAGAGCGACTCGTTGCCGAAGGTTTTGTAATGACCCAGCTGAAGGCCGCGGCTGGCAAGCTCCATGTTGATCGCGGGAAGTTCTGATTCCTTGATGGTGATGCCGTAGTAATAAAGCCCGCGCGCCTCCAGAATGGGGAGCTGGTCCAAAACCATCCTGTCGCGGAGTCCGATGACCACCTTGCGATCGGGAAAAAAGATCTTGTCGTCGCGCTCGGTCACGATCACGCCGTCTTTTGGCACTTCCTTTAGAACGGCGGTTTTAACCGTTTCATAATGGCGCAAGGTGGCGAGCATCGGCACGAGCGATTCCGACGAGCGGTAATAGACCGTCCAGGCGCTTAGCGCGACAAAAACTCCGACCGCGAGCGGAGCGACCCAGCGCCGTTTCATCGACATCCTGTAGACGCCCTCGGCGCCAAGCGGCACGAGCAGGACCGAAGCCGGCAAAAAATACCGTAAATACGACGAGCCAACGGTCCACTGCGAGACGCTTGAATCGACGAAGACGCCGCTTCCGTAATAAACGCCCAAGACAATGGCCGTCCACCAAAACGCCCGGCTGAAACGCCGTCGCGAAGGGCGCTCTTTGGTCAGCAAAAAACCGATCAGGGCGAGAGCCGGCAGCCACCAGGCGAACGCGGCCATATAATTCCACATATTCACGATCACGGCGTGCGGGTGGAACCCGAAGGGCAGGATAAATGGCCGCGGCGACGAAAGAAAGGCGGGCAAGCGCGAAGCGGCGCCCACGGCCGGCGCGGCAATGCCCGGGCTGAGCGCGCCGGCGGTATAACCCGTACTAAAAATGCCGCCGTAAAGGCTGTAATTGTCATGGAAGAACACGCCGATGAAAGCGCCGGCGACGATAATGCCGGAAATAATGCGGAGCGCGTTCAATTTTTTTCGCCCAAACCATAACATGACAATGATAAGCGGAGCGAGCCAAATAAATTCGACCGGGCGCACCAAAAAAGCAACGCCCAAAAAGAAAATTCCGACAACGTCATCGATCATCATCTCAAGCCACGCCACGCCGCGCCCTTTGGCAAAAGCTTGCCACGGCTGCAGATATATGATGGCCAAACCGATAATCGCCATGTCCAGAAACAGCGCGTTGGGAAAAAGGCCGCGGCTCGAAAAATACCAAACCGCCGGATCGGCCAAGAACAAGATTTGGGCGATGAGCGCGCGCCGCGCGTCAAAGATCTTCCTGATGACGAAAAAAACGCAAAGCGAGGCGAGCGCGGTTGCCGCGGGCGTTCCCCACGCGAGCGCCGATTCGCCGGCGAGGATCGCGAGCGTGCCGAAAAAGTATATCGATCCGTAGAACGAGGCCGGAACCAGGTAGTCTCCGAATGCGATGATCGAGCGCGGATGAACGACGCCCGAACCTAAAAAATTATACGGTTCGGCCGCCCAAAGGCGGTTCGAGATCAAAAAACCTTTGACGAAATAGGCGACGGCTGTTTCATCCGGGGAATTCCAAAGATGCGGGGCGACAAATCCGAAAGCCGCGAAAACGGCGCCAAAAACAACGGCAATGGCAATGGCGATCAGGGCTGGTTTTTTCATAACAATACGCTGATGATCTCGGCGAGCAAGCCGGCTAAGAAAAGCATCATAAGCGGTACGGCGAATCGGCGCAAGAGCGCGTATTTTTCATTTTCCTCCATCACCTTGCGCCCCATGTAAATTATGATGATGCCGACGGCGGCGCCGAGCGTCGCGCCCAAAAAGCCGATGATGCTGACAAAATCACGCGCGCCGAAAAAAAACGCCGCGAGCGGAACCCCGACGGCCAGCGCCCAGCCGACGATCCGTCGTTTTTTAAAATCATAGACGAATTCGTCGCGGATATTCGAACCAATGACGACGAATTGGGTCAGAACGGCGGCGAGGCCGAAAACCGATCCCAGAATAACGATCGGCCGGCCGAAATACAGCGTCAGTCCGGCGATGGCGTCTTCGGTGGTGCCGGCGCCGCACACCCCGACAATGATGACGCCGAAAAGGGCGATAAGAACGGCGGCGGCGATCGTGCCGATGGCCACGGCTTGCACGGCCGACCGCTTGTCGCGTCTCGAAACCTCGATCATTTCCGGAATGACCGACGAACCGCCGAGGGCGAAAAAAAGCACGCCATAAGGCGCAAACCAGTTTTTCCAATCAACCGAGACGATGTTCGCCGTTTTGATCTGCGGGATCAGCATGGCCGCGATCGCCGCCACGGCAACGATAAGGGCGACCGTGAACAAATGATCGACCCACTCGCTTTTCTTGAGCGGCAGCAGCAGGACAAGCGCGGCGACCGCCAAAAAAACCAGCGACCAGAGACTGGCGGCGCCGCCGAAAATGACCGACAAAAAATTCCCGCCCAAAATGACGTAAACAAGGAGAGCGCCGAAAAATTCCACCATGCTCACGACCGCCACGGCCGCCGACGCCTTTTTCCCCATGATCTTCCGGGCGTAACCCGCCAGCCGGTGCCGGCCGGGCGTTTCAACGGCGACAACCGCGTAATACACGTTAATGGCAACGGCGGCGGCACCCAAGAAAACGATGTAGGTTAAACCGACCAAAACCCCGGCGCGGGAAAAAACAAAAGGAACGCCGAAAATGCCGGCGCCGATGATCCCTCCGAACATGGTTAAGCTGGCCCACAGGACCGATTTCTTCATAAGAAATCATTATACCCCGTTTAGTACCATGTTATCTACTTGCCTACCGGGCCGTTTATCCATAAGATTGCTTTGCCGCTATGCCCCGCACCCTATGATCGACAAAATTCCGCCTCATTCGAACGAAGCCGAACAATCGTTTTTGGGCGCTTTGCTCCTCGACAAGGACGCGATCATTAAGGTTGGCGACACGGTGCAGCCGGACGATTTTTACCGCGACATCCACCGCCAAATTTACGAGGCCATGCTCGACCTTTTCAAGAAACGCGAACCAATTGACCTGCTGTCGCTTGCCACCCGGCTCAATGACCGCAAACAGCTTGAACTTATCGGCGGCCGCGCTTACCTCATCACCCTTTCAAACTCGGTGCCGACCGCTGCCAACATCGCTCACTATGCCGACATCATCGTCAAAAAAGCGACCCTGCGCAAACTCATCGCCGCCGCGACAGAAATAGTGGGGAGCGGCTTTGACGAGAACGAAGAGGTGGCGCAGCTCCTCGACACGGCCGAACAGCGGCTCTTCGCCATTTCGCAAAAACACACCAAGCAGTCGTTCGTGCCCATGTCCACGGTGCTTGAATCGGCCTTCGACCGCATCGACGAACTGCATCGCGAAAAAGGAAAGCTGCGCGGCATTGCCACCGGCTACCACGAGCTTGATTCGCTCTTGGGCGGCTTGCAGCGCTCCGACCTCGTGATCCTCGCGGCCCGCCCCTCGGTCGGAAAAACCTCGCTCGCCATGGACATCGCGCGCCACGCCGCCGTTAAGAACAAAGTGGCGGTCGGCGTCATTTCGCTTGAAATGTCCAAGGAGCAGCTGGTGGATCGTATGATCTGCTCCGAGGCCAACGTTGATCTGTGGCGTATGCGCACCGGCCGCCTCTCCGAGCAAGGCGGCAGCGACGACTTCGCGCGCATCGGCCACGCGCTCGGCGTGCTAAGCGAGGCGCCTATTTGGATCGACGACTCCCCTTCTTCCAGCATCATGGAAATTCGCACCAAGGCGCGGCGCCTGCAAATGGAACACGGGCTCGGACTCATCATCGTCGACTACTTGCAGCTCATGGAAAGCAAGACCAGGATCGAGAATCGCGTGCTGGAAATTTCCGAGATCACCCGCTCCTTAAAGGGTTTGGCGCGCGAACTTAACGTGCCGGTGGTCGCGCTTTCCCAGTTGAGCCGCGCCGTGGAAATGAGCAAGCCCGCCATCCCGAAACTCGCCCACTTGCGCGAATCCGGCTCCATTGAGCAAGACGCCGACGTGGTCATGTTCATATATAGGAAGGCCGCCGACCGCAACTACCGCATCGAGGATATCCCCATGGAAGAACGCAATTTGGCCGAGATCCACATCGCCAAGCACAGGAACGGCCCGACCGGCGTGGTAAAATTATTCTTCGACGAAGCCCGCGTCTCGTTCAAGAATCTTGACCGTTCCTACGCCGGCAAAACCACGATGGGCGAGTAACCTAAAAGCTAAAACCTAAAAGCTAACAGCTAAAATATGTCCATGTTCAACAAGCTAAAAGAATTCAAAGACATGCGCTCGAGCGCCAAAAAGGCGCAGGAGATCCTCTCGGGAGAGACCGTCACCGGCCAAGGCGCGTGGGGCAAGATCATGATCGACATGACCGGCACTTTTGAAATTAAAAAAGTTGCGATCGACGACACGCTCGTCGGCAAAAAAACGGAGCTGGAGACCGGCGTCAAAGACGCGCTTAACGACGCCGTCAAAAAAGTTCAATTCGTGCTTTTCAAAAAGCGCAAGCTGCTTGAAGACTTACAAAAGTAGGTTCAGGTTACAGGTTTCAGGTTACAGGTTCGTCCTGCCTGACACCTGGCACCTGACACCTGACACCTGATGAGAAAATACACTCCCGAAATTCAAGAACTGCTTGAAGCGTTTCAAACGCTCCCCGGCGTCGGCCCCAAGACGGCCGAGCGCTATGTTTTTGCTCTCCTCCGGCGCTCGCACGCCGAAATTGAAGCCTTCACCGCGTCGGTCGCGCTCGCGACCAAGTCGGTTTCCATTTGCCAAACTTGTTTTACCGTCGGCCACCAAAACCCGTGCGAAATTTGTTCCGACGGCCGCCGCGACCGCTCAACGCTTTGCGTCGTGGCCGAGCCGCAGGACATTGGCGCAATTGAAGCCACTGGCGCTTATCGCGGCCTTTACCATGTCTTGGGCGGGACACTCTCGCCCTTGGAGGGCATGACCGCGGAAAAATTGCGCCTTGCCGAATTGATCCACCGGATCGCGAACGACCGCGTCCGCGAAGTGATGCTCGCCTTTTCCCCCAACCTCGACGGCGAAACCACGATCCTCGCGCTAACCGGCGCGCTCAAGAACTATCCCGTCCGCCTCACCCGCCTCGCCCGCGGCCTCCCCATGGGCGCCGAACTCCAGTATGCCGATGAGATAACACTCACCGATGCGATCTCGGGGCGGAGAGAGGTAATAAAATAATTATGCCACCAAGTTCACTAACCACTCAACAAGAATTATTAATCGAAATACTACTTGGCGATGCGATTGATTTGATAGAACTTATCGCGATAGATTTACCAAATAAGGCAAGCCGGTATCTTACCGAATCTCTTTTTTTAACTTTGAGGCAACTTGGATATTTTTTTATTTCAGCTAAGTCGCCACTGACTTCTCAAATCGGCACGCTATCTGCTAACGAACTGAATGTCGCAAATATAATTAAAGATATCAGAGATGCTATAGGTCATCGTGAATCAGAAAATAACTTTTTAGACCCCGGCATGATAGTAATCGCGTCGTTTATCTTTAAAAATAATGATGTTGAGATACAGTATGGGAAAAATAATATCTTTTTGTTAAAAGATATTATCGAAATATATAAAAAATATCGAATGCTTTTCGCAAATTCGCCTGAGCTTCCAAAATTAAAAACTCACCCAGCCTGGGAATCAGCAGAATACAGGTTGGCCGAGGCAGAAAAAATTCTAATTACAAAACTATCGAACCCGCAGAGCTTGTTAATCGCAAATCTATAAGAAAAAGATGCCGCGTCCCATTTGTCATCCCCGAGCGACATCGGGGATCCAATCCATATTGGGCGTCCGTCCTACCAAGCGATGATTGGATTCCCGCCTTCGCGGGAATGACAGCTAGCACAGACTCCGGCCGGAGATTTTATAACCAATGCGTTTAAACCACCGGCGGCAAGATTCTCTCGATCAAATAGGCGCGCATGTCTTTCGCCGTCGCGAACTTTTTGTCGGAACGCCACGTTCCCGTGGCCAGCTCGCGCGGAACGTCGAAGTTGTACCCGCGCGCCTTAAGAAAGGCGGCGAACTGCTCATCGTTCATGCTGTGGATCGCGCGCGATATTTCGCTTTCGCTTAGCGTGACCGCCTGATCGTCGTCCATTTCCGGATTAAAATCGCTTTCATTTTCTGACATATATTTTCCCGTTAATATTAACCGACCGTCAAAACTAGCATAGCAGAGATCCCGAGATAAAAAAATCTCCGCTTAGGCGGAGATCTTTTCAATATTCAACTTGGTAAACGGCTGGCGGTGGCCGCGGTTGCGCTTGTAGCGCGCCTTGCGGTGGTACTTGATCACGTGGACCTTCTCGCCCTTACCGTGTTCAACGACCGAAGCGGTCACCTTGGCGCCCTTAACGATCGGCTTGCCGATCTTTATCTCTTCGCCCGAGGCAACGAGCATGACCTCAAAATCGATCTTGTCGCCCGGCTTTTTCGAAGCCAAAAGCTCGACTTCAAGCAACTCGCCTTCTTTGACGAGATATTGTTTGCCGCCTGTTTTAATAATTGCGAAATTCATAGCTGATAATAAAAATCCGCCTAACGGACGAATTACACAAGGACTATACAATATTCCCTTAAAAACGTCAAATCCTGAGAAACTACAAAGCTTTTAGCTGTTAGCTTTTAGGTTTTAGGCCAAAAAATTTATTCAATTATGATGTCCAATCCACGCAGGAGCGAGGCGGCTTGAGGGAGGTTGAAACGGGCTTTGATCAGGATATTGGCGCGAGGGTCGATGGCATAATTGTAGGCGCCGACGAAATTGACCCGCGACAGGTCGGCTTGCTGAAAGACGCTGTCGGAAAGATCGGAATCGGCAAAATCGGCTTCGGAAAGGTCGGTGCGGACAAAAACACAGCGCCTGATCTCGTTTTCCTTAAACGGCGTGCGTTTCATTTTCAAGTTAGAGAAATTACAGCTTAGAAGTACGCATTTGGAAAACGACATGTCCAAAAATCCCGTGCATTCATGAAAATCAACGCCGGCCAATTTGCAGCCCTCAAAACGGACGCGCCCTATCCGCGCACCCTTAAAATTCACCGCAGTAAGATCGCAAGACGCAAAAACGGCATCATCAAGTTCGGCGTTCTGAAAATTTGCGCCGGCAAAATTGCATTTTTCATAAATACGATCGCTGATCGTTTCGTTCGAGAGATCTTTTCCTCTAAAATCCTGCCGCGCTGTCTTCTCTTGCATACATGGCAAATATAGTCCGATTGCCGCAAAAAGAAAAGCGGTCCGATGGGCATCGGACCGCCAGCGCGAAAACTTTCAGGCTTTATGCTTCCAGAGGATGAGCGTGAAGCGGCTCATGAGCGACAGCGAGGCGAAGATGATCGCCGGCATGACCAGTACTTGGGCCGCCGTGACCGAGATCGCGACCATGTCGGCGTGGAAATGCCCGTGCTCGCCGGAGATCATGATCACAGCCATGATAAAAAAACTGACGGAAAAGGCGTGGATCCATGTCTTGATCTTTCCAAACATCTTGGCGCCCTTCTTTTTGGTTACTCGCAGTTCGCCGAACTTGTCGAGGCCGAAAAAGCGGGTGATCCAGCTGATCATCTCCTGCAAGAGCGGCGTGCGCGTCGCGAGCAAAACAACTTCGATCGCGAGGATCACGCAGAACAAGCGCGTATAGCCGAACCATTCAACGACATCGTGGATCAAGAAAAAGTGGGGCAGTTCAGGCTTTGGCTTGAAGAGAAAGTAGAAAAAGAGCGGCAGATGAAGTATCTTGTCGGCCATCGTGTCCAACCACTCTCCTCGTATCGAGGCGAGCTTCCAGCGCCGCGCCAAGTAACCGTCGAAAAAATCGGTCAGCTCGGCAAGCACCAGCAACCCCAGCGCAGAAATATTTCCACCGACGGCGAGCGCGATCACAATGATCGGCGAAAGCACGATCCGCGCGGCGGTCAGCACGGTCGGGTGAAAAACCCTTTTGTACCAAGACAGTGGAACAACGGCCGTTCCAATCAAAAAAGAACTTGCTTCCATTAATGCCTCCGCCCCGAGTTTATCAAAAAAACCGGTTCAGGTCAATAATCGCTTGTGTCGCCGACCTTGATGCTGTGTGCCGCGACGTAGCCGGCGTTTACTTCGAGAACCGCGTCAACGGCCTCTTTCGGAAAAAACGGAAACGGCGCCAATGCGGTTGGAACGTTTTCCTTAGTCTCGACAACGCGGCTTTGGTCAAAATAAATAAAATCGAGCGGAAACTTCATATCCTTCATCCAAAATCCGGTCTGGTTGGGATCAAGAATGGGGAAAAACATACCCGAGTCGGCGGCAAGCGAAGTGCGGTCGGACAAGCCCTGGTGTTGCTCGGCGGCGGTCGCGGCCACCTCGACTGGTATTTTTGTCGAACCGACGGTGATGGTCCGTTTTTCCAAACCGTAATTAACCGAGATGGAGGTGCTATTGATCTTAAAAGCGTATACGACAAATATGACGATCGCGAAAACAATGACAACGCAAACGATGATCGAAAAAATTATTTTGTTCCTGAATTTCATTTCTTTCGTTTTAATATCGCCGCCACCCCGACAATGAGCGTGATTATGGCGAGCAAAATAAAGGCCACCAATTTTCCCGCGCTCTGCAGGAGCAGGGTTGCCGCGCCAAAGGCCGCAGAGATGAACCACAGAAACAGCACCGCGCTTCGTTGGGTGAAGCCGGCATCAAGCAAACGGTGATGCAAATGTTTGCGATCGGCGGAGGCGAACGAGCGCTTTTCCCAAAACACGCGGCGCAGGATCACCCAGGCTGCGTCAACGACCGCAACCCCGAGCGCCATGAGGACGACGGCGATCTTGGCGCCGGAAATTATCGAAAGCACGCCCAGCACGTAGCCCGCGAGCAGCGCGCCGCCTTCGCCGAGGTAAATTTTCGCCGGATGAAAATTCCATGGCAAGAAACCGATGAAGGCGCCGGCGGAGAGCGCGGCAATAAGCGCCACGTCCGGCTGAAAATACTTGGTCGTCAAAGCCAGCGCCATAATAAGGAGCGAGCCGATCGCGGCAAGGCCGGCGACCAGCCCGTCAAGCCCGTCAAAAAGCTTGGTCGCGTAGGTCGTGCCCATGAGGTATGGAAAAATGACGAGCCCCGAAAGCGGCGCCGCCAAATATATTATTCCGCCGAAGGGGCTCGTAAGCTTGGAGACCCCGACCCCGCAAGCGATGACAACAAGCGAGGCGACGAGCGGAAACAATATTTGCTTTTTTGGCGGCAAAGAACGAATATCGTCGAGCGCGCCGCCGATCGCCAAAATGGCGCCGCCCGCGACCAAGCCAATGACCATCGGCCAAGTGATCGTGCCGATGATGCGGCCGGTCGTAAGCGCGGCAACAATGAGACAAACCGAAAAACTTATGAAGATCGCCACTCCCCCTAAGAGCGGCACCGGCGCCGTATGGATCTTGCCCGGGCGATCGCTCGGCCGATCGACAACCTCATAACGCAAAGCAAGACGCCGCACCAAAGCCGTCAGACCGAACGAAATTATCGCCGAGGCCGCAAACCAAAAATACATAATACCTTCCTTGGAATTTGGTTCTAGTTGTTAGTTCTTACCAAAGTCATTGTATCGCGGAACCGAAATTTTTGGTAATTCAATAATTTTGTCATCCCGTGCCGGGACACGGGATCCACGGCGTTCGGCGTACGGCCCCCGATCGTGGATACCGGCTTTCGCCGGTATGACAAAAATTGTATGATTCGCTTTAGACACGGATTTGGTATGCTACCCCAAGCGAAATTGGATTCCCTTCTTCAAGGGAATGACGATTAGAGGAAGTGATTCGATCATAAAAAAATGCCCGCCGAATGAATCCGGACGGGCTGAGACCTTTGCCTCTTCAGATCCTATTGATCGAGGGCTGGCGGCTAAGAAAAGCCGCGGCCGTTCTCATACTTGTCTTTGGGCAATTCCCCGGCATAGCGCCTGAAATTTTCCCAAAAAATATGCCAGCAGTTCTCGTGAAACGCTCCGCTGTCAATCTCGGTCGTCTGCACGCTGAAAGACGCACGGAACGTGAACCAGGAGCATTGGGCCAGTCTGCGTACCGCGATGTCGATGAGCTCGGGGTGTTTGCTCAAGAGAGCTCCCGCCGTTTCCCAGTCGCAATCGGCCCGAGGACGCACCTTGCAGTCGACCGAATCGAACAGCATCTGCGCCAGCAACTTCTGACAATTCCCGGGGATCGTTCGCTTATCTCCATTCCACATCGGCATGATCAGTACCCTCCTCGTTTGTGTGCTTATTTTAAGCAAAGAACGCAATATGCCGGCATAATACTACTCCGGGTTATTTTGTCAAAATGAGGCAGACATGAAAAAAACGACTTTTCCCTACGTTTTATTGATCCCCCTTGTTTCTTTAATAAAAAAATCTATGCCATCGCACAAGACCGCGGCATAACCGCCGTTTACTACGGCGCCGGTTTTCAACTCCTCTAATTTTGCGTATCCAATATGGAGCAAAAATGTTCTAATGCTGGTGCCATGGCTTACGACGAGGACATTTTTCCCGGGATAAGCCACCGCTATTTCTCTTAACCGGGTTATCATCCTGCCAACAACGTCATCGTCGCTTTCAATGTCGCGATCAAGTTTAAACGCTTTTTGTTCTTTTTCCGTCAGTTGTTTCAACTTATCAAAAGAGTCCTTAAAGATTTTCTCAAATTCCTCAACCGACATACCCTCATAGTGACCAAAGGTTCTTTCCCGCAGCGCTTTTGTCGTTTGCACGGCCAGCTGCCGCTCGAGCTTGATGATAGCGGCCGTTCTTTGGGCGCGAAGCAGGTCGGACGAAAAGATCGCCGCAAAATCGACATGCTTTAATTCTTGCGCCGTTGCTTTAACCTGCTCAATGCCCGTTTCCGTCAACGGCGAATCCGATTGCCCCATGATGATCCTTTTCTTGTTCCATTCCGTTTCTCCGTGCCTGACCAAATATATCGTGCAGTAATTATTATTTTCTTGCGGCATATAATCGTCCATTGATCATTACGAGATGATATTATACCGAAACAAGGATAACTCAAAGGGGACAGGACCCATTATTCAGAACCGTAAAATATAGGGTCCTGTCCCCTTTTCCGTCTATTCGGGCTACCACGGAATCAGACACAACCCTTAAAACTTATCCCAAGTCGTGTTAAAATAACCTGACCTATGTCGAATATAATTACCGAGGTAAAACAATTGCAATTTCCGCTGGGCCAATATTCGGTCGTTGGCAGCGGCGCTTTATCGGTCAGAAAAATTCGAGAGCATCATGATATCGATATAATTGCCACCAACGAACTTTACGAACGATTAAAAAAAGAGGGTTGGGAAGAGAGAGAAAAAACCAATGGTCATTATAATTTACATAAAGGAGATGTCGAAATTGATAAAGGTTTTTCAAATATTCCCAATTGCGACCTTAGCACCGAGGATGTGATCCAAAATTCAGACGTCATCGATGGCATACCCTTCATGTCATTGAACGATTTGATCAAATTAAAAACGTCTTTGGGAAGAGAAAAGGATATAAAAGATATTGAATCAATAAACAAGTATACGCAAAAAACGAAGAGCTCATGACCCTTCGTTTTTGTATCTCCGTTAAATAAGCGGTCCTGTCCCGGTTAGGCGTCCTGATAACAAAGGGGTCTGTCCCCTTTATTCCGTCCACACGGGTACCGAACAACATCTTGTGTCTCGATCATGATGTATCCCGCTAACATTGCGGCCATGCAGCTTTGCCGTCAACCTCATCCCTTCCCTTCTCCTCGAATGAGGAGAAGGGATCGTATCCAACCCCCTCTCCTTAATCAAGGAGAGGGTAGGGTGAGGTTTGGCGGGAAGGTCACGAAGTTGCGTTTGGATGAGACCAAACATCATGGCCGCACATAACTTTTTGTACAGTACCTTCACACGGCCCGAGCCGTTTGGACGTTATTTGTTGCCAAAAAACAAAAAAAACGAAGGGATATGTCCCCTTCGCCCGTCCTTCGTTTCGATCATAGTCAGATTGAGCTGCCATAGCCCATGCGTGGCCCGTCATCACCCGGCCCGCGATTGTTATTGGGTTCGCTGTCTGGAGAAGACGAACCTGATGAAGAATCACCGCCGGATGGCGACGCATAACTCGCGGCCAGAGCGCTTTGTCTTGTAATACGCATCGCTTCCTCATTTTCTTTTTCCGCTTTGTTCGCCAGCGCCCGCGCCCGTCTGACCGCTTTAGGCGTCCTAATCCACTCCACCAAACTGATAATCGCCCCGATTAGAAACACCGGCACCAAAAACAACGCAACAACCGCGATCATTGGCCCGAAGAAAACAAGAAAGATGATCCCGGTAATCTCGGCAAAAACCACCGTCAACCGAAAAAATATCATTAGAACTTCAACTATTGTTTCCATGACCGCTCCTTTTTTCGGGGCAACCGGATGAAGAGGTGCGCCCCTTCGGTTTCGAGACCAGTTGGTCGATTCAGCTCCTGTGTATAGTGTCAATTCATATGGAACGGATCGTCACTATCTTGAGGAACACCTTGCTCTCTGCCATAACTGTCATTAAACGATGGTTGATCGTTTCCTTTCTTCCGAGGGAGTCGTGCAATCTCAACGATGGAGTACACAATACCGATCAACAACGCTACCACAATAAAATACATGAAATACCCGATTCCGAAGTCGATCGTCTTCCGTATGAACCGAGCAATCGCTTCACAGCAATCTTTGGAGATCGCAGTGCCGGCATCCAAAATTTCCTTCATTAGTATCATGACCGCTCCTTTTTTAAGGATCTACATCCGTATTTCTGCCCAAACTTTCATGATTAAAACCTAGTCCCGAATCTGCAATAAGTCAAGACACCTAGGTCATTGGTGCGAAAAAGGCGAGAAGCGGCCGACGAGGATGGCTTTGTCGAGGATGTGAGTTTTCATGGCGGAAAGGACGGCGGGCTTGTTGGCGGCTTCGGGTAACGGGAGCATGATGTCGAGCGCGAAAACGGTGAAAATGTAGCGGTGTTCGCGGTCGGGCGGGCGGGGGCCGGCGTATTCCAATTCGCCGCGCGTCCCTGCGCCTTTAACGCCAACAACTTTCCAACCCTCGGGAATTTGAGTTATCGTTGGCGGAATATTAAAGACGACCCAGTGATCCCAAACCGAAACGCCGGCGGCCCGCGGAACATCGGGGTCTTCCATGATGAGAGCAAAGGACTTTGTTCCCGCCGGAACATTTGACCACGAGAACGGCGGATTGATATTTGCCTGATCGCGAGAATATTTCCCAAGAATCACTCCCCCGTCTTTAAATGTCGAACTGGTAAGTTTCATACGATATAAGCTACGGAACGTATTGTTCTTGAATTTTTGAGATCACCCCATGTGTCGTTGTAAAAATGAACGGCGCGGCGTTTGCCAATTGTTTGTCTCCGATTATTTTAGAAAGTTCAAGCAGAGTTATTTTGCGGGAAACGGTATTGCCGCTTGCATCTTGTTTAATCACGCCGTCCGGACCGGGCGATAACGCTTCAAGGCTAGCGTCCGTTGATACCGGCAAAGTCATCTCTTTCTTGGTGTCGCGAATAAAAAACGGATCGCCCAAGCACTCATCGTTTTCTATTCGTTCCAAGGTGCATGTCCCCGTTTCCAACGCCGCCTGCTCTTGGTTGTCCGATCCCTGGACCCATTCAACCAGACGAAAAGTAACGCTTCCCCCCTTATCATTCAAGGAAATTTTTTCGATCTTGCCATAAAGCGTCGCGCTCCCCGTTTCGGCCCGCACCTCTGGCGGTATCTCATCATAAACCTGATCATGAATTACCACCGGTTCAGGTTTATTATTAGTTTTTACATAAAACCCAATTCCAAACCCAACTGCAAAAACGGCTAATATACTTATTATGTAACTAATTTTCACTTTCATAAAAAATCGGCCCTGCTTAATAGCATATCGCCAGTTCATAGCATAGCATAAACCAACGTTCCGCACCTTTATTCCGTAGGATTTACACGGGCTCGATTTTGCCTACAACATTGGGGGCGGAGGGGCGGATATCAAAAATCCGCCAGACGGCGGGTTTTGTATAATAAGCGGTCCTGTTCCGGTTAGGCGTTCTTCGTTAAAACACCGGTTTCACTTTTGATGCGGCCGCATTGTTTTTGAGACACCGCTTTTTAGGATCGCGTGCCTTGCGCGACAAATATATACCCGGTAAATACAAATTGATAAAAAATGTTGATGTTTCACTTTCGATGCGGCCGCATTGATTTTGAAACATGCAGAAATTTTGACTGTGATCTTGGTGGGCCATGATAAATAAGCAAACCTTGCCGTCTCACTTTTTGTCCAGCTGGACAGTTTTTGAGACGCGAAATCTTAGGTAAGACCTAAGATTTGGGAGCGATGGCGTAGCAAAAACCGCCATTAAGGCGATTTCCGTTAGCCGACGCTATTCAGTAAAAGCAATTAGTAAAACGAAGGGTCATGCCCCCTTCGTTCGGGCTGGTGTTGTCGTAGGTTTAACCTAAGACAATGGGGGGCGATGGGGTAGCAAAAACCGCCACGAAGGCGATTTCTGTTGGGCGGCACTGATCGGTAAAAGCAATTGGGAAAGCAAATAAGGGGTCGTGTCCCGGTTAGGCATATCGGTTAGGCGTCTGCCTCATATTTAGCTGAAATTATACCCTTGATGCTTGACAAAATCGCAAAAATTTGCTATCTTTTAATGTTGTCTTTGACAATAAAAAAGCTTTCCGGCACGTTTCGAAACGTATTCAGAACCACAGCACACATCATTTGGAGGAAAATCATGAAGAAATTGCTCAAGAAGTTTTTTGAGATGTTCCCGCTGCGAGCGGCGCGCGCCATCGATGACCGAAAGGTCGTTGTACGCAATAAGATCAAGATCTTCTTTGCAGCGCTTCTCACTCTCGTTACCTGCTCGATTCTGAACAGCATCGGGCGCCCGTCACGGGAAAAACTGACCACGGTTGTTACGGATTCGACGATCACGGTTGATGGGTCGAGATCGTTCAGCCAACTAATCGCGGCCAGTCACTTCGATATTCTTGGCATGGACATCGTGCTTAATGAGCACGTCATGGGCGTGGGCAAACAAGAAATTAAGACCCGGCTATTTCCGCTAAAGGCGGGAATAACGGGGCCGCAACATCTCACAATGGATTTGGAAGACAAAGGCTATCGTCCGGCGACCGAGGATGAGTTGCTCACATGGGGCGCCAAGAATCCTTTGGAGCAGTTGAAGTACGCGATCTTGACCTCACCCGAATCAAAGCGCGCCCGCAATGTGGACTGTCGATACTTGAGCATCGCTTTGTACGGAACCAAGAACACGCGCGGCCTAAAGGCGGTTTGCCAACATTTCCCGTATCTTTCGCAAGAGACCTTTGTTCTCGCGGTAAAGAAGTAGAGTCAGAAAACGCGTTTTGCCGAAGCGGGTTGGATTCACCAACCCGTTTTTTGTTTAGCGAGTGTTGATTATATCTTAGGTTTCGTCTAAGACTTAGGTGAGACCTAAGATTTGGGGGCGATGTCGTAGGCGAAGCCTAAGACAATGTGGGGTGGCGTGAAGGAGGGCGAAAGCAAAAACCGCCGGGCGGCGGGTTTTGCTTAATAAGGGGTTATGTCACGGTTAGGCGTCAAAACCCTTGGATGGCGACCGTGACGTCGCCGGTCTTTTCGTTAAAAATATAACCTTTGCCGTCAATGGTTATCCAAACCATACCCGGTGTCTTGGCGCTAATACTTTCAAGAAGATCAAAGGCGGGGTCCACCGATGGCGCGACAAACTTCGAGGTCTTTCTTTTTTGGTCGGAGATAATAAATCCGATATGCGCATTGGACGAACCCCATTGCATCTCCATCCGAAAAATCTCAACCGACCCGCGGCAAACATGGTAGTTGGTTGGCGCGTGGTACATGCCACTAAAATGTTCCTGCGAGAGCCATAAATCATTATTGTTGAATTTTTGTTCAATTTCTTTTGACCAGCTTTCGGCATTGGGTCCGCACCAGTCAACGGCTTTCCCGCCCGGCGGGATGACCGTTGCAATATAAGGAACGGTTTCTAATTTTTCGGTCACGGAGGATGAGGAAGGTCGTTGAAATCCCGAACGAATGGCAATACAAATTTCGAAAACCGCCGTTATGATGATAATGACGATCAAACCGCTCAATAGCGTTACGGCCAATGTTTTATTTTTCTTCATATTAATTCATGAATATTCAATTGTCGTACGGGACTTAGTTTCTGCCCGTACCGATGTTGATCAGATTATCTGCCAAAAAGAACTGGAATGCAAATAAGGGGTCATGTCCCCGTTAGGTGTTGAAATGTCGTAGGTCTCACCTACGACAATGAGGTGTAAATTTTGGCGCCTCACTTTTTGTCCAGCTGGACAGTTTTTGAGGCGCGGGATCGTAGGTGAAATCTCCGGAGGTCTCACCTAAGGCGGAGGTGAGACCTAAGATTTGGGGGCGAGGGCGTAGAATTTAGCGACGAGGTGCTTGCCGAACGTTGTTTTCCCCGTCGCCGAAAGCCCTTGAATAATAACAAGTGTTGGTTTCTCCATAAGCAAACCTTAGCATAACAAAAACGAAGGTTCATGTCCCCTTCGTTTTACCCCTCGCTCTAAATATATTTGTTTTCCAGATTATTTTGTAGCACCTCCTTATTATAATCTTTAATTAACTTACAACTACAACTTAAAAATTGTGTACTACAGCGTGGACACTGTTCAACATCGCAACCGATACAATGATACTGCCCCTTAAACGCTGCGCAGTCATGACAAGGCTGTTTTGAAATTTCTTCCCAGACCCATTCATTTGTAGTTGATTTAAAATTTTCTTCACCATATTTTATTCGTTTATACAATTTTCCATGTAATCTTTGTGTTTGAATATTTTGAGATTCATCAAAATCGTCTAAAAACTGAAAATAGTTATATATCCATGATGCAAACTCTGAGATTTTTTCTTTTGAACAATCAGCCTTGAGTCGATGCAAACCATCAGTACGTGCTTTGTGTATATTATTAAATACACCTTTCAAATCCTGAACCATACCAATTCCTTTCCGATAAGCATGATCAATAAGTACAGTAAATTTCGGACTATGCTCCCCTGAAATATGATCAATTTTTGTAAGCAGAAATTGAGTCAAAAGAGAGTCAAGATCTTTTATAAAGTTCCAATCATCAACCGAACCACAATTCCATTTTCTAAATAAGACCTCAAATTGGTGCCCAAAAGAATTTTTAAAATCTCCAGGTAAGTATTTTTCATCAATTGGTTTACCGCTCAAATGTCTTCTTAAAAAATGGCTGTAGGTATTCTGAAATCGTCCCTCCAATAAATCTTGGAATATTTGAGTAACCACAGAGTTGGCGATTTCTCTGTGTTTATTTATCGCAATCGAACAAATATAATAGTGGAGCCCTTTATTTAAGATTAACTCTTGTAGGAGGGTATCAATGCCTACCGTATTATTTTTTATGGTAATTAAAAATCTTCCTCGGCCTAAATATTTATAGTTTATTTTTGTAGGATTTGAATTTTTTTCTGCGACAAGCTTTAAAAATTCTAGAAACGGTTTTGCAACAGAAATATCTCTCGTTTTTACTTTAATTAATTTATTATATTCTTCCATAATTGTCTTTCATTAAAAACGATTTTAACCTAATCAGATGAACTCATTTATACTTCTTGGAACAAAGGGGTATACGTTTTTGTTATACCCTAGTTAGACGCTTCCCGATTCTTTGTTTTGTCTAGATACAAGATCGTTTAAAAATTTTTTAGTAATTTTTGCCACATCACCGTGCCACTGTGAAGCATTGGACAAAAAATACAAAATAACTAATGAGGCACTATCCGATCCGTACATGTCGTTAATGTTGTTTATCTTTAACATTGGTTCAAGATATGTTTTCGGAACATGTCCAGACTTACTCCAATCTTCAATAATAAACTTGGCAATCTCTGAAATTGTCATCTTTCCGAGTCTCTCCAATATAGGCGCTGGGTTAATTTTTTTATCTTTACCGTTGCTTTTTACGGCTAAGTCGACCAAAACCACTGGGTCTTTATACATTGCGGATAGATATGGTAGGTCGGAAGAAATTATTCCTAAATGTTTATAAATCCGATGGCGCACAAAGAGTGGTATGAGCATAATATTTTGCTCAAATTGAGGTTGCTTTAATACATAACCATAAACAAATTCATTAAGTGTTTTTAAATATTCCTTTTCCCCCAACCGGGCGATAGCTGACAATTCCGAAATTCCACCAATAAAAAAATTTAACGTAGTGAGATTTTTATACAGGTATTCAAGCAGGTGCCCGTTTTTTAACTTAATAATTGTATCTATACCAGTGTAGTTAGACCACACTCTGAACTCATAAAGAAAATCGACCAAACATAAATGTTGTATTTTATTATCGTGCGATAACTTCTTAAAAGCTTTAATTATATCTTGATTTACATCTTGTATCCTTTTGCTCCTATCCCTCGGATATGCAGCGTATGAAAAATTTAAGTGTTTGGGATACCCCTTTGCTTTTGAATATTTTAAAGAAAGGAAAAATGGGTAGAAAAGAGAATGGTTCTTAAGTTTTCCAATAATATGATTATTAAAAATAATTGTGGATGTACGATGTTTCCTGGTATCAATGTCTTTATTAAATAAAAAAGCTAAGGAGTTTGTATATTCATAAATAGAATAATATGTTTGAGTAATATTCCATGAAACTGACGTTGCATCGGTTACAGACCCCTTTAAATCTGTTCCAATCGATAAAAAATCTGGATTTAATGGCAAGCTTCTTACGAGTTCATTGTACCAGCCTTTTTGAAGGTGAAAAATGATTTTTCCTTCATTCCCACCTGAACCAATTTGCTTTGATAATTTTCCTATTGATAATTTATTATTAATAATAAACCTTTGAAAAATAACATCCAGTCGGTATTTTTTCTTTTTTATTTCCTCTTTTTCAGCATAAAAAAGTTTTATAAGCCAACAGTATCTATCAATAAAATCATGAAAGGGATGATATTCAATTAGTTCGGTACAGTAGTCATAATAATAAGATGGGTTGAAGTCCAAAATCTTATCCCTATATTCGGGATGTTCGGCTAAAATTTTTAATTTTTTTTGATTTTCAAAACTAATCAATATCCCGAACCCTTGTTTTGTAAGATCAGAGGCATGAATATAAGAACCAGCAATTAGTTTTTCAATATATTTTCGTGAAAGCTTATATCTTTTTGCTGCTTCTTCAATTGTAATGCTTTCTTCACCAAAATACATAAATAATTGAGATTTAAACAAGATTACTAACTACTAGTAAATCAAGAATGCAAATAGACAGCACTGTTCTTGTTAGATGTCTTGTTATTATCTAACAGACTTATTACAACAGCATTTACCTACTTTCTGAACAACTGGTTTATTACAGCCAAGCATTTTTGTAACGGAATTTTCTAACTCGTTATAGCTCATCAATTCCATCGCATGTCCTAATTCTCCTTCATCTAGTGAAGACATATTCTCATCGATAAACAAAGAAAAGTCCTCCAAGCACAAATCTCGCATTGGTCTACATGAATTAACCGAACGGCGTGGAATACTACGACCTTGTGAAATTTTAGCAAATTCTTTTTTGCCGATAGATATGACCGGAACAGATACACCATAAATTGCATGCGCTAATCGTATCATCGCCATTACCTGAGCGCGGCAATTCCAATGAGACCAATCCATTTCACTAAAAATACGATAACGATATATTTCGTTATCACCAAGATCAGCTAGTTTATCTTTAAACATTATAACAAATGGCTCTTTTAACTTTTTCCCATCGCCAAAATTGTTATTTTGGCACAACACAATTACAGAATTCAGATCGCCATCCATATTCAAAGTTTTAAGCTCAGCAAAAAAATCTAATGGTCGCTTATAACAAGATAGGCTTTTATATATACGTTTAGTTGATCCTTCCAACCACTCACGCTGAATTCCAAACAACACCGAAACTTTTTGAATGACTTCTGGTGTTATGGTAGTTAACAGTTTTTCGGTATCGACCAACTGGTCAAGGTTAACTTCTGGCAGTAGCCTTGGTATTTGCGTTATGGCTATACCATGTTCTAAAAATAATTTAATAAATCGGTCCCCAACACGTTTCACTTTAGCTTGTTTAGAAAAGCGTTGTCTATATATAGCAATAGGATTAATGGTCATTTTAAGACCACTGCTGTTAATGCCTAGTTGCAATTCTGTATCATTATTCATAAACAAAATCATACACCTATATTAATAAATAACAACAGCAATGCAACAAAAAATTTAGTATGGTGGGTTTTGTTTAAAAAGCGGTCCTGCCCCTGTTAGGCGTTATTACCCTATATAAATAAACGCTTTTTATGTCTGCCAACCGAAAGGCTCAATCAAATCAAGATCTTTCTGTAATATATCTCCTTTAGTGGTCTGAGCTTGCTTGTCTGTATAATATTCGCCAAATTCGCTCCTATTTAAGATATACCATTCATCGTATGCGTATCGTTTAAAATAATTTGCTATTTTTATTCTAAAATGCTCTAGTGGAACAGTACCCAAATGGGCCAAGCGTTTATTCTTCATCGTTTCTAGTAGCTCTCGTCTGATTTGATAAATCCGTGAAAAATCAATAGCCATTCTTTCTTGAAAAACAGATTCATCGAATAACAAATAAAAAAACTTATCTTTATTTCGAAAATTTTTTGTCAAAAAATTTACCTTTTTAATATCAGTTGTTTGTTTTTCAAAATCCTTTTCAAAATCTGTATACGGCCGCAACTCACAAAAACTAACATATTCACTTCTTAAAACATCACAGTTTTGAGTTATAATTATTCCGGGTCGGAAAATAATATCAGCCAAAACATTTGTCAATTCACCATTTTGATCGGGAACATAACTAGCTAAGTCTCTCGACAACTTTACTGACCCAGTATTCTCTGGAACAATATTAATTACTTCGTTTGATTTTAAATCGAAAAAAGGAAGATGCTTAAATATATCCCCTTGACCAAGACCTTGTGATTCTAAAACTGATAAATAATAATCTGACATTTACTCATTTCTTTAATCTATTGATAAATTCATCATCTTTCAACACTATTGTTTTATCTACCCATCCGCTAACTGCAGCCCTGTGCGTCAACACGACAGAGCTACCACTGTATACAGAAACAATACCCTGAGACAACGAAGATGTGGTAACCTTAATTTCGGCCATATTCTTTAATATTTTCCCATCCTTATTACTTGTCGTGGTGCTAGATAACATAATTTTAAAAGTATTTTAGGAAAATAATGTGGTAATATTTTTTGTTGTTCCTAGGAATATTTTTTCTATATTCGAGTGAGCATTATTTAACCAGCTTGAAAAATTTTCTATGTTAACCTCTCCAGAAGATTCACATGTTATATCTAAAAGAATTTTTCTCGTTCCCTCGGTTATTGTTTTTAAATTAAAAATAATTTGGTTATTTTCTTGCACATATGTCTGAGACAGGGCAGTATTTTCTAAATTATTAAGACAAGAAACATCTGTCGAAAAATTTAAATTTATTTGTGTGCCAAGCTTTTCAGAAAAATAATTTTTTATATCTGAATACATGCCAGGGTCTACTATTTTATTTACATATCTTAAACTTATTTTTGCGATATTTTCAGACAAAAATTTATCAGCTGCAACATTTTCTACCGTACCAACAAACGATGATATTAGTTTTTTGTAGTATAGCCACCCTCCATTATTTTTATATGAGACTCCGTCGATATTAAAACTTAAAAGCCCCGGCCCTGTTTGATATAATGGATATCCATTTTGTACACTTCGAAATCTGTGTTGAACAATATACGGCAATAAAAAAGCTGGGACCTCTTGTGGTTTCAGTGCTTCAGAAATTGGAAACTTCTTTTTTAATTTGGAATACAGCTCACCAACAAAAATATCGTAGTTTATGGCTTTTGGGTCTTTAAACCTTATTTCAAATACAGCCTCGACCAGCGGTGCGTTTATAAAAATTCTTGATGGCATATGTTCAAATTTAGATTCCCTTTAGGACAACATCCTAATGCTCTTATGTTATTTGCGCAATATTATTCTATGTTTTTCGTGATAATTTATAATTTCTTCCCCTTCTCAATATTGATAACCCCACCCGGTTCGAGGACGACAGTGTCGCGGCGTTCGATTTTTTCTTTTAGCAAGGCGTCGGCGAGGGCGTTTTCTACTTTTTCTTGGATGGCGCGGCGCATGGGTCTTGCGCCGAAGACGGGGTCAAAGCCGATCGTCGCCAGTTCGGCGACGGCTTCGTCGGTGGCGCGGAAGGTTATGCCGCGGCCGGCGAGTTCATCGGTGATACTGCCCATCATGAGCCAGGCGACTTGTTCAATTTCGTCCTTGGTCAAGGGCTTAAAGACAATGACGCCGTCAAAGCGGTTTAGGAGTTCGGGCTTAAAAATGCCTTTGAGCTGGGTGTTGAGCAAACCTTTTTTAACTTCATCAACGCTCGCGCCGGCGCGCATGGAGTCCTGGATGTATTGGCTGCCGGCGTTGGAGGTGGCGACGATTATGCAGTTAGTAAAGTCGACGGTGCGGCCTTCGTTGTCGGTGAGGCGGCCGTCGTCCATGACCTGCAAAAAGATGTTTAAAATGTCGGGGTGGGCTTTTTCAAATTCATCGAGGAGCAAAAGCGCGTAGGGCTGTTTGCGCACGGCTTCTGTCAGTAAGCCGCCGCCGGTGGCTCCGGGCACGCCGATAAGCCGATGCACGGCGCTGGCTTCTTGGTACTCGGACATGTCGAGGCGGATCATGTTTTGCTCGGCGCCAAAATAAACGGCGGCGACCGTTTTGGCGAGTTCGGTTTTGCCGACGCCGGTGGGACCCAAGAAAAGAAAAGCGCTGATGGGGCGGTTTTTGGCACGCAGTTCGGCTCGCGCCCGGCGCAGCGAGGCGGCGACGGCCGAGACGGCTTCGTCCTGGCCAATGACGCGCGCGTGCAGGTCTTTTTCCATGCTCAACAATTTTCCGCGTTCGCTTTCGGTCACTGCGGTGACCGGCACATGGGACTTTTCGCTCACGATGACGGCGACGTCTTCGCCGGTAACGAGCGACTTTTCACCTTTTTCGCGGCGGCAGTATTGCGCGGCCTCTTTTAAAATTTCAATCGCCTTTTCCGGCAAAAAGCGGTCGTGCAAGTAGCGCGTCGAAAGAACGACGCTGCGTTCAATGGCTTGGTAGGTGAAAAAGACGTTTTGGTCGTATTCAATGGCGCCGACCACCGACATAAGAATGCGGATGGCGGCGTTTTGCTCCGGCTCTTTGATGATGATGCGCTCGAGCGCGTGGCCAAGCGGATGGTTTTCGAGTTTTTTGTAACGGCTAGGGTAAGCGGTGGCGATGCAGTAAAAATAGCCGCGCGAGAGCTCGGTGGCGAACACTTCGGAAAGATCGACGCCAATGCCGGTGACGTCGGCGAGCGCGTCGATGTTGTCGATGACCAGCACGATGTTTTTGGAACGGGCAACCTCGTTTAACGCTTGCATGAGCCGGCCATCGACCTCTTCGGGCGCGGCGCCGGCAATGAGGTCGGAAATGGAAAGCGAGATAAGGCGCTTGTCCTGAAGCGGCTTGGGCACGTCCTCTTCGACCATGCGTTCGGCAATGCCGTAAACAATGGCGTCTTTGCCCACGCCGGGTTCGCCCACGAGCACCACCGACGTGCGGCCGCCTTCAATGGCGCGAAAGACCGCGGCGAGTTCGGCTTCGCGGTCAACGAGGAACGGCAAACGGCCCCAGCGTGCGGCGCGCGTCAGGTCGTGGCTGAAGCGGTCGAGCATGGGAGTGGCAATGGCCGTCATGGCGCGGTCCAAATTGCCGGAGGGTTTTAACGAGGCGTTGCGGCGGTAGCGGCGGGCGGCGCGACGGGCGGCGCGATTCACGCGCGTCCAAGCGACGACGTTGGCCAAAATTTCGGGCGTGATGCCGAGGTCGTTGAGGATTTCGGCAACCGTCGGGTCTTCGCTCACGCCGACAAGCAAGGCTCCGGGTTCAACCTTTTCTTCGCGCGCCGCGTATGAATCGGCATAAGCGCCCAAAAGCGCGGACTGAACCCCGGGCGAGAGCGCGGCATCGGCGTGTTTTTCCATTTCTGTAATGCCGGCGACGGCGCGATCGGCGCGGTCAATGAGCCCCGCCACCGGCAATCCGGCGCGGGCGAAAAGCACCGCCACTTCTTTGTCTTCAAGCAAAGAAATGAACAAGTGGACGGGTTCGAGCGCGGCGTGGCCGGCGCGGTCGGCGGCAATGACCGCGTTCTCCACGACCAGAATGGCATTGGGCGAATATGAACGCGACACGTTAATGAAGCGGTTCAATTTGATCGCGCGCACCGCTTCCCAGCCTGACGGCGTCGTGGGCGGCGTTGCTTCGTCTTTGTATTCGCGCCGCACCACCGGCACGGCCTCGTAACGCGCCGCCCGGCGGCGCGAAAGAATGATGAAGCCGCAAAAACAGCCGAACCAAAAGAACAGCAGAGACGGGTTTTTGGTGTTCAGCCAATAGTCGAACGAGAGCGGCGCGCCCATGAAGAGGCCGAAGATCATTTCGCCGAGCGCCAAGGCGACGATGATATAGAGAGCGATATTGATGATGCGGTTGACCACGCTCGCGACGCGGCGCGCGTTGATGGCAAAACGGTCGAGCGGCCGACGCCAGCCTAAAACGCGCTCGCCCATGAATTCAACAAAACCAAAACCGTGGCAATTGGGGCATTGCCTTTCGCCCAAATAGCCGCGGGCGGAGCAAACGGTGCACGAGAGGACGGGGGTCATGTGGTTAGAGGGCGCTGATCAATTGGCGGAGCAATTCAAAGGTTGCGAGGACGGGCAAAAGCAAATAAGCGACAAACATGACCGCAACCAAAATCGTCCAAACGATCATGACCGCGCCGCGCACGATGATCTGAATGACGCGCATGAAAAAGCTGATGAGGCTGCCGGCAATATCGTGCTGGCCGTACATGGGCACGAAAATGTTGACGATCCAAACGCCGAGCGCCAAGGTTTTCCATCGGCGAACGATGAGGCGCCAGCAGTAGAGAAAGGCGTCGGCGGCGCCGCGGGTATACCAAAAGACCGGGGCGTTAAGGATTTCGCCCAAAACGTCGCCAAAGACGGCTTTTCCCGCGCTGCGCGCGATCGGCATACGGTTGGATTATAGCAGAATATTTATAAAAGAACGACGGATAATGTTGGACCGAATATCGAATGACTAATGTCGAATGTCGAATTCCGTTCTTTCTTTGTCACCCCGGCGAAGGCCGGGGTCCAATCCATATTGGGTGTCGTTACTATTCAGATTGAACGGACGATTTTTTTGTAAGGGGGAGGGGCACGAGTTCGCTGAGCCTGTCCCTCCCCCTTACGAACCCCCACCCCAGCAAGCAAACTCCTCGGTACCTCGTCGTGTTAGTGATCCAGCGCTCGACAGCCGGCGGCAGGAGCGCTGGATTTTTCTTTGAATTTCAATCAGATTATTTTCGTCATCCCCGAGCGCACGTCGGGGATCCAATCAATATTGGGCGGTTTACGGTTTATTAGGATGAACGAACGATCTTTTTTAAAAGAGGGCGGGGCACAAGTTTGCGGAGCTTGCCCCTCCCTCTTTTGAACTCCCTCCCTAGCACGCAAACTCCTCGGTACCTCGTCGTGGTGGTAACCCGGCGCCCGGCGAGCCGGCGGCAGGGGCGCGGGTTTTTGCTTTGGTTTCAATCGTATCCAGCCTGCGGAGGCACCCCTCTCCCTACCTCCGATGTCCTATCGGAGTCCGACCGAACGTCGGACCTCTCCCCGTCGGGGGCGAGGGGGGCGAACTCCGAAGGCCGGATCCAGCCCCTCCCCTGCCAGGGGGAGGGTAGGGAGAGGGGTCGACGGTGTGCTCCGAAGGTTGAACGACCATGCGATGATTGGATTCCCTTCTTCAAGGGAATGACGTATATAAAAAAACGGCCCATGCGGCCGTTCACTACGTTCTATACCCTATCGCATCGCCATTCCGGAAGTCGGGCGGGTGATGTATTCGACGCTTCCTACGGGCACCATGCCCAGCGAAGAGGCTTCGGCGGTCAGGTTGCTCACGGTCTCGGACTCGGTCAGCTTTATTTCATTGGCGTGCTCGACCGTTTGCACGGCGGTGAGCTGGTTCTGCATGTCGCGAATTTGGTAATTCTTCGACATGGTGAGGTTAACCTGCACCAAATACCAAACGCCGAGGAGCGCCACGATCGCAAGGATCGCCATATTGATGGCGGAAAGCGAAAAGTGAACGGCGATGGTTCGGCGAACCGGCACTTCGAACGATTGGGAGCGGGCTAGGGTGAAAGTGGTCATGTTATTTGATGAGGGCGGCGCGCAGTTTGGCGCTTCGGGACCGCGGGTTATTTTGTATTTCTTTTTCCGTTGCCGTGACCGGCTTGACGGTTAATATTTCGATGCGTTTTTTTGCCGACATTTCTTTAAAGAAGCTTTTAACGATCCGGTCTTCGAGCGAGTGGAAGGAGATGCAGACCAAGCGTCCGCCGGGCCTGATCGCGCTTAACGCTTGCGGCAGGACCTTTTCGACTGATCCGAGTTCGCCGTTAACGGCGATGCGCAAAGCTTGGAAAGTGCGGGTGGCCGGATGAATGCGGCCATGTTCGTAGTTTTTCGGCACCGACGCTTTGATGACGTCGGTGAGCTGCATCGTGGAGATGATGTGCTTTTGATGGCGCGCTTTGACGATCCCCGAAGCGATCCGCTCGGCCAAATGTTCTTCGCCGTATTCGGCGAGGACGCGCGTGAGTTCGTCCTTGGTCCAAGTGTTCACAATTTCCGCGGCGGTCGTGTGGCCTGGCTGCGTCGAATAGCTCATGTCCAAGGGCTCGTCGCGCTGAAAGCTGAAGCCGCGATTGCGGTCTTCAAGCTGGGGCGAGGAAAAGCCGAGGTCCATAAGCACGCCCGCGACCGGTCCGAAGTTTTCTTCGGCAACGGCGGCAATGAGGTTGACGTAGCTTTCGTTCCTCACGATCAGGCGCGCGTCGAATTCTTCAAGGTTCTTGCGCACGACTTTGACAGCCTCGCTGTCCAAGTCGAACCCCAAAACCTTTCCATCCGGCGCCGTGCGATGCAAAATGGCGGCCGCGTGTCCCCCGTCTCCCAAAGTGCAGTCGATGAAATTATCTCCCGATCGCGGATCAAGGAATTTCATCACCTCCTCGGTGAGGACCGGCACGTGCGCCATGTTATTACTAAGGATTCATATTTTAATTTTAGACGCCCAGCTCGCCCAGCTTTTCCGCGATGTCAGAACTCGCAATTTCGGTCCGGCTCTTGAACTCCTCCCACTTGGCCGCGTCCCAAACCTCCAAGCGGTTATAAAGCCCGGCAAGCACGACCTTCTTTCCGAGCGCGGCGTATTCGCGCAAGTAATCCGGCAACACGACACGCCCTTGCGCATCGACCGTAACGTCCATGGCACCGGCAAGCATGAGCCGGGCAAAGGCGCGGGTGTTGGCGGACGACATTGGCAAATTGGCAAGACGAGAGGCGAGCTTCTCCCATTCGCCCGAGGTGTAGATGGTGAGGCAGTGGTCCAGGCCGCGAGTAACGACCGCGCCTTGCTCCAGTTCACGGCGAAATTTGACCGGAATGGCGATCCGGCCCTTTTCATCCAGAGCATGCTGATACTCGCCGATGAACATATGCAAAATTTCGGTTATCCCCCACTTATCACCACTTCAAACCACTATGTATCTATTATACTCCAATTTGCACCACTTATCAACCACCGACCCGAACAAGAATTCCGGCCTTGTTTGGCCGAATAAAATGCATTCTATTATTATGTTCGGTTTTTGAGGTGGATAACTCGGTGCGTGATTTTTCCGAGGCAACGGACGGCGAATGGGGGCGACTTCGCTGCGCGAAGCGGCCGACGCGATGCTAATCTGCTAATGCATGCGAATCTACGAATATCGGGACCGGTCGCAATGCGACCGTTGCGGATTTGTAGATTCGCATGCATTCGTGTATTGGCATCACGTCGCCCCGAGGGGCCAACAGACTTCAATATTTAATTTGTAAAAAAATGCCGCCCGGTCCGAAGACAAGGCGGCGAGGTGCGAACACGATCGATCACATGAAAGCGTGGTGCGGGAAGATATCCTCTTTCCCGTTCCTGACGCCCAAACTAATGAGGCGCAGGATATTCTTGGCCACGGTGGCCTCGACCCAGATGTCGTTTGGCGTCCTTTGAGCATCAACGACCGGTTGTTCGTGCATATGACCGGTCGCCCTAAATGATTCTTCCCTAAGGAGGGGGTTCGACTGGAAGCGGCCGGAGGCAAGATCCGCCTCGTTTGCCGCGCACACATACACCGGCTGGTTGTTCATTGAAAAAATGTGGAGGTGAAGAAAGTTGGCGACGATCTCAACTAACCCGAGACGAGCGACCCCGGCTAGCTCGGCGAGCGCCACCCACGAAACATTCTTCGGGTCGTTGCCATTCACAGCACTCGTGACGATCTTGAGCGGCGGCACGGGGATCGACCTGCCAAGCTCGCCCTCGTGAATCTGGCGCGGCCAAACGATCCGGATATCATTTTGGGTTCTTAGCTGGCCTCCGCGAAGGGTGGATACAATGAGCACGGCGAATGGACTCGTTGAAACCCATGTGCAATGCTTCACCAAAAACAGGTTTTCTGAATTCACGCCTTCATTGAAGGACACGTGCTCCACAAAACGCCGTACATTGACAAGGTCGCGCGGCAGGCACAGAATTACCGATTCTTCGCCATACTCGGCCTGCGAAACGCGCGTGTGCAAAGAGCTGTCCGGCTTGAACAGATCGTTGATCGTTGAAGACGCAAGCCACGAACCGTTCTCGATCTGGATCCGCGATTCATCCCTGCCAACCACGCCGCAACCTTTGGGACCGCCGATGTGCGTTATGGTCATTCCCGTTTTTTCCATTGTCAATCTCCTGTGCGGTTATATCGCGTTCCGGCCAAGCTACCGCCGCCCGGCGGAACGATCATCGGTTTGCGATGACTAATAAGTTATAACTTGAAAAGATTTATCGGTCAATAATGATATTATAAAAATAATATTTTTGATTTTTGAAAATTTTTTCCGTAAGGGGGAGGGGCGTGTATTAAACATTAAATTTTAATTTTTAACGTTTATGCATACCCCCTTACGAACCCCCACCCCAGCACGCAAACTCCTCGGTACCTCGTCGTATTGGTAACCCGGCGCCCGGCGAGCCGGCGGCAGGAGCGCTGGATTTTTGTTTTGGGTTTCAATCAGATTATTTTTGTCATCCCCGAGCGCACGTCGGGGATCCAATCAATATTTGGCGGTTTTACGTTTGTAGGATGAACGTACGATCTTTTTAAAAGAGGGTGGGGCGTGTATTAAACATTAAATTTTAATTTTTAACGTTTATGCATGCCCCTCCCTCTTTTGAACTCCCTCCCTAGCACGCAAACTCCTCGGTACCTCGTCGTGTTGGTGATCCAGCGCTCGACAGCCGGCGGCAGGAGCGCTGGGTTTTTGTTTTGGGTTTCAATCGTATCCGGCCTTCGGAGAACCCCTCTCCCTACCCTCTCCCCGTCGGGGGCGAGGGGGCGAACTCCGAAGGCCGGATCCAGCCCCTCCCCTGCCAGGGGGAGGGTAGGGAGAGGGCGGTCTCGCTCAGATAATGTAAATAACAAAAATGCCGCCCGGTCGGATGACGGGGCGGCGGAATGATGAACGGAGAACGGTGTCAGAAGAGCGATCGTGCGCACTGCCGTGCGCGCTCGGCGGTCTCGCGGGCGATCTCCGGCGCGCGGCCGATGTAGCGCTCGGGATGACGGAGGTCGTCAATTACCTGGGTCGGCAAAACGCCGAGTGCAGTCGCGAACGGTTCTTCTCCCGCCTTGGCCTTGCCTTCGAGAACGTCGACGAGGTTCGGGCAAGCGCTGTTTGCGACGCCGGGAACAAGCTCGTGATTCACCAGGTGGTGTGCATCCCCGGTGAACCCATGCAACTGCATCGCCAAGTAAAGCGGTTCGGCGATTACATAGGGCCCGCTTTCCCCCAAATTCTGCATGCACGCATCCTTGTCGATCTGGATCCGACGGAGAAAGGCGCGGCCTTGCTTGTCTTGCCGGAGCAGTGGATCGAGCTGGCGGACGAGCAGCACGAGCATTGTCGGGAAGTCGCGCATGACCGAACTGCCGGTCAAATCGCGCTGATGGTCGGAGATCGAGGTCAGCATCACCTTCATGAATTCGGCTACGGCGTCGGTATAGGCGCCGCACAAACCCTCAAAGGTGATGGGGTTGCGCTTGCGCGGCATGGCCGAAGAGCCGACCTGGCCGGATTCGAACGGCTCGCTCAGCTCGGCGATCTCGGTGCGCATGAGGTGGCGCGCATCGTTTCCGAACTGCCCGAACGTCGCGATCGTCTGGAAGCAGGCGAAGAGGTAGCGGGCCATCGGCTCGGGCGGCACGATCTGCGTGCAAACCGGCGCCGCACGGAGAAGGAGCTTGCGCATCACCCTCTCTTCGAAGGTCGGGCCGTCGCCGCCGCCCGGGCGGTAAAGGCCGAACATGACCTGCGCGTTGTATGCGCCGACCGGACCGGCGATCTTACCGACCAGCTGACCGGCTGCCGCGTTCATGGCGGCGGCGTTGTCGATGAGGCGCGAGAGCACCGTCGCCAGCCAGAAACCGGCGGTGATGGGCACGGCGTGCTGGCAGTGAGTGCGGCCGATCATGCGGGTCTCGGCATGTTCTTCAGCGCGATCGGCGAAGATGTTCAGGACTTCGGCCATCTTCGGCGCCACCACCGACAGTTGCGCTTGCGAGAACTGCAGCGCCCGAGCGGTGTCGATCACGTCATAGGAAGTGAGCAGCGCGTGAACAAAGCGGCGGAGCGGCTCCGGCATCCTGCCCTGCATGATCTGCACCAAGGCGCGGATGTCGTGCTTGGTGACCCTGCGTTCGAGCTCGTCGACCTCGGAAGTGGTGATGGCGAGAAGTTGGGCGCGCACTCCGTCGGTGAGAAGTGCATATTCGGAAGCCGGGATTACCCCAATCTCGGCGAGGACGTCAAGTACGGCCAATTCGACCATGACGAACGCTCGATACAGGTTGTCATAGCCGAAAATACCTTGCAGGTCTTTCGGCTGGTAGCGGGGATTTCCGGGAAGCGCGAGATTCGATTTTTGGTCTGCCACGTTCATTCTCCTTGTTTCGTTGTTGCGGAATGTCAAACAACTGACCGCATCTTACATGAAACGATATTTATTTCAAGGCAAAGGAATATGGGGACAGGACCCTTTTATATTTGGAAAAGGGTCCTGTCCCCTTTTATATATTGCCCCTCGGGGGTCGGTGTGTTAATCTTGGGCCGCAGGAAAACACCAACTGTATCGCCCTTTGAAAGGAATAACGAACATGGCTAACTTCCCGGAACAAGAATTCCTCAGCGCCATCCTGGCCAATGAGTTGCTTTACGGCGAGAACGCCGCGCAAAGTCCGGCCGCGCACTTTCGCACCGGCGCTGGCGAGGATCCGCTCGCGCTTCATTGCTTCAAGCTCTTGGTCGGCAATCCGAGCTACAACAACTTGGTCGATATCGACCGCCTGCTCCAGACCATGACCCACGTTGCCGCGGCCTTCGACCTCAACCACGGCCGCGTGCCCAAGATCGCCATCGCGGTGAAGCACGGCAACGCTTGCGGCGCTTCGGTCGGCTATGATGCCGAGACGGTACTCATGAAGATGGTCGACGGCGACCGGCGCGCCATTATGGGCGGACTGGTCATGACCAACTTTGCCGTCGACGAAGCGTTGGCCGAGACGCTGATCACCTACGGCATGGCCATGAAGCCGGGCTCCGACGAACCGATGCGACGGCTCCTTGACGGCGTCATCGTGCCGTCGGTAACCGAAGGCGCGCTCGCGTCCATGAAGCGCAAAGGCGACAAATGCCGCGTTTTCACGAACCCGGCGCTCGCGCAGCTGACCAAGGATTCGCTCGACACTGCATTGCTCCGCCGACAAGTGCGTGGCGGATACGTGCTCCAGCCCAACTACAAATTCGTCCTCGACCTGTCGAAGGCGACCGGGTTGGTCGAGAGCGAACCAACACCCGAACTCCCCGAGTTCAAGAAAGCGGATATTCTCCTTGCTTGGGCGATCTGCGCCACTTCGACGAGCAACACCATCACGATCGTGAAGAACGGCGCGTTGCGCGGCAACGGCGTTGGCCAACAAGACCGCGTCGGCGCCGCCAAGCTCGCGATCGACCGCAGCCGTATGAGCAACGAGCTTTTGCAGCTCAAATACGACTTGGACGACGCCGTCGCCGCAAGCGACAGTTTCTTCCCCTTCCCCGACGGTCTCGAAGAGCTGGCCAAAGCCGGCATCAAGACCGTCTTTACCACCAGCGGCTCGGTCAAGGACAAGGACGTCGCCGCTCGCGCCAAGGAACTTGGCGTCCAACTGCTCGCGCTCCCCGACAAGGTCGCCCGCGGTTTCTTCAACCACTAGACCGAATCCGTTCGACAACAGCCTCGTTTCCCTTCACCGGGACTTCGAGGCTTTTTTAAATTTTGTCATTCCCGAGCGACATCGGGAACCCAATCAATATTGGGCGATTTTATTAGAATGAACGAGCGATCTTTTTAAAAGAGGGCGGGGCGTGTATTAAACATTAAATTTTAATTTTTAACGTTTATGCATGCCCCTCCCTCTTTTGAACTCCCTCCCTAGCACGCAAACTCCTCGGTACCTCGTCGTGGTAGTAATCCCGCACGCGACAGCCGGCGGCAGGCGTGCGGGATTTTTATTTTGGGTTTAGCCTTCGGAGCACCCCTCTCCTGTATCCTCCCCCATGCTTGGGGGAGGCGCCGAACCGACCTTCGGAGTAACGAATACAACACCCTCGCCCAAGCATGGGAGAGGGTAGGGTGAGGGGTGTCTCCGGAGGTTGAACGCCCAAGCGAGATTGGATTCCCTTCTTCAAGGGAATGACGAAATATAGATGCAGCATCTTTTCTTGTCATCCCCGAGCGCACGTCGGGGATCCAATCAATATTGGGCGGCGGACGATTGACGATACAAAAAATTATTCTACCAAAGCCTTTCGGTGCCTTGCTCGATACTTTGATATTGCAAACCGATGCGCTTCGTCGCGGACTCGGACGAAGAGTTGTTTTTGGCTTTCGACGATGCGTTTGAGTTCCCAGTCGGTCGGGTCGGCGGGCATGACCTCGTCGTTCTTGCGGTCGGGGCCTTTCGCCATGCCGAAGACCGGCATATTCCAACCGGCTTTCTCGAAAATGGGCATGACGGCATTCAACTGTCCCCGGCCGCCGTCGATAAGAATGATGTCCGGGCGCTTCCACTCGTCGTGCTTGACGCGGCGCGAAATGACTTCGGCGAGCGAGGCGACGTCGTTGGCGCCTTCAACTTCTTTAATATGGAAAATACGATAGGCCGATTTCTTTGGCAAACCGTCCTCGAAAACGACCATGCTCCCTACGGCGTATTCGCCGCCGATATTTGAGATATCATAACCCTCGATGCGGCCGAAGACGTTCACAAATTCCTGGGGCGCGGCTTCGCGCGTCAGAATACTCATGTCGCGAACATGGGTCAGGTTGTAGATGCGGTTGCGGTACAGCGCGGCGGCTTCAAAATCCTCGGCCTTGGCCGCGGCCGCCATTTTCTTTTTCGCGTCCTTGATGATCGCGGCTGATTCGCCTTTGAAGAACTTGATCAGGTTAACAATGTTCTCGCGATACTCGCTTTTGTCGGCGGTGCCGACGCAAACCCCAGGGCATTTGCCAATATGAAAATCAAAACATGGACGCTTTTGGTTTGGTTCGCAATATGAGAACGGAAAAATGCGCCGCAAAATTTCCAGCGCGGCCTTGAGCGCCCCCGTTTGGATAAACGGCCCGAAGGTCGCCAAATATTTATGTTTTGATTCCCGCGCCAGGTCATAACCGCGCAAAAGAACCGGATGCGAGAACTCGGCGCGCGTAAAGGCGACGTACAAAAAACTCTTGTCGTCGCGCGCCAGAATATTGTATTTGGGCTGCCAGCGTCTGATCAAATTGGCTTCCATGACCAAGGCTTCCAGCACCGAGCCGCAGACGATGTATTCGATCGAACGGATGTGCGTCAAAAGCTCTGTCGTCTTCGCGTCCTTGGCGCCCGTCCAATACGAACTCACGCGGCGCTTTAACGACGTCGCTTTGCCGACATAAATAACCCTGTTCGTTGCGTTCCTATACAAATACACCCCGGGCTTGTCGGGAAGATATTTGTTTTGGATTGTTATTTCTTTTGGGATCATGGGGATATATTGTCACCCCCGCAAAGGCGGGGGTCCAATCAATATTGGACGATCGTTTATTTTGTCAGGTTGAACGAACGATTTTTTGTAAGAGGGCGGGGCGTGTATTAAACATTAAATTTTAATTTTTAACGTTTATGCATACCCTCCCTCTTACGATCTCCCACCCCAGCGCGCAAACTCCTCGATACCTCGTCGTGGTCGTGATCCCGCCCGCGCCAGCCGGCGGCAGGCGGACGGGATTGTTTCTTTGAGTCAGGCCTACGGAGATATTCCGAATGTCGAATGACTAATTTCGAATGTCGAATTCCGTATCGTCATTCCGAGCCTGTCTGGTCGCGTATGACCAAGGCGAGGAATCTCACAGCCAGTTATGAGACTTTGAGATCCCTCATTGCGATTCGGGATGACGAAAAGACGGTTCGACATTAGTCATTCGATATTCGACATTCGGCGTTAATTTATTCTTCATTCAACCATCAAAGCGATGCTTCAATAAAGAATAAAGGGCGGTAACCGGACTCGGGTCCATGTTACCGCCCAAACGAGGAAATGTCAGGTGGTGGCGGGCGCCTGGCGACTCTTGTCGATGGCGGTCGAGCTGATCTCCCAGTGATCGGAGAGACGCTCGAACAGCCGTTCGAAGCCAGCGGGGATGAGCAAGTCGTTCCTCGACTTGATCGCGCCGCTGCCGTCAGCGCGATCCATGACATAGAACACGGTTCCGCTGTCGCGCAAGCGGGCAAGCGCGCCCAAGAGGCCGCCCTCTTCCGGATAGTATTCCGGTTCCAACACTTTTTCAGCCACGTCGTAGCCGCAGACGAAATGCGCGCCGGGATACAGCTTCGCTTTGTCGACGAAGCGGCCGGCGCCTTCACGAAGAATGACCGGCCAGCGCCCGACAAACTGTCCGGCGCGCTCGACCAGCTCCTGGCAGGTCGCCGTCTTGTAGACATTGTCGCGTGTGATCTCGAAAACCACTTTGCGACCGGTCATCTTCATGACCGTGTTGGCGACGGCGTCGTGCCCGAAATGGAACGAACGGAAACTGCCTGGGAAGACGACCAGTTTGGAGAAGTCGATCCCAGAAAGTGGAACCGCCTTCCCGTCAAGGCCGATGTAGACATCCATGAATGGATCGGTCTTGGCGTCGGTAGAAACATGTGCCGTAAACATATCCTTGCCAATCAATCCTGTTGAGGAGAGACCGAGATCGGAAGAAGCAAAAGGAATCAGAGCATGCCGCGCACCCGAAAACGCCATGTTCAGGGCGATGAGGTCGCAGACCTGCCCATCCCCTTCGCGGCCGAGTCGACCCTGATCGAGGGTTGCATGGAAGGTGCGAATTTCCTTATCCGTTCTAACCGCTGCAAAAACGCGCGTGCCGCCTTTCTTATGAACGTCGGTGACCGCGACGGCGGTGAGCCCGACGCCGATGACTAGACGATCGAGTTTCCTCGAGAGACTCGCCACTTCCTGGGCCGTGAAGTATGAGGCGTGGGCCAAAGCCAAGGCCGCTTCAGCGCTACAGTACGAAACGCCTTCGCGCTTCAGCGACCGACCGACGAACTTGTCAGTCAGCGCGGGGTGATACGGAAAATGATATCCAATATATCCATCGCTGATGCCCGGCTGGAGCCAAATCAGGTTATTCACGCCGGCGCCGGCGCCCGTTGAGGCAATAAACACCTGAGCGCCGGAATTCTTGAGGTCAAAGACAGAATCAGCGACCCAGCTCGGATCATAGATCGTTACATTGTTCATGTTTTTCCCCTTTTCAAAGGACCTTGTTTTGGATTTGCGCAAAACCGCACCTGCAGTTTTGACCGAAAAATATACCAAAAACGGCGGCCAATGTCAATGGCCGCCGCTTGAATGTTGAATGTCGAATTTCGAATGTCGAATTCCGTCCGGCCGCTAACTCATCCCTACCCTTCCCTTATAATAAGGGAAGGAACGAGATATTTCTTAATTTAGATGAAGTCTCCTTTTATTATCGAAACATCTGCCCCCTCTCTTATTATAAGAGAGGGTAGGGTGAGCTATCGGGGCGGATTAGACATTCGTCATTCGATAATCGACATTCGGCGCAATTATTTCTTCGCCAGCACCTTGCGCAAATATTTGCCGGTGAATGAGCCGGCGCGGCGGGCGACCTCTTCGGGAGTGCCTTCGGCCACCACGGTGCCGCCTTTGTCCCCGCCTTCGGGGCCCATGTCGATCACCCAATCGGCGTTCTTGATGACGTCCAAGTTGTGCTCAATGACCAGCACGGTGTTGCCGAGCGAGACCAATTTTTGCAGCATCTCGACGAGCTTGCGCACATCTTCAAAATGCAGGCCGACGGTCGGCTCGTCGAGCACGTAAAGCGTGCGGCCGGTGCCGCGCTTGGCGAGTTCCGACGAGAGCTTGATGCGCTGAGCTTCGCCGCCGGAGAGCTGCGGCGCGGGCTGACCAAGTTCGACATAGCCAAGGCCCACTTCTTTCATCACCTTGAGCTTGTCGTGGATGACCGGAATATCGCGGAAAAATTCGTCCGCATCCTCAACGGTCATGCTTAGCACGTCGTGAATGCTCTTGTCCTTGTATTTCACTTCCAGCGTTTCGCGGTCAAAACGGCGGCCCTTGCACACGTCGCAGGTGACCCAGACGGTCGGCAAGAAATGCATTTCGATCGCGATCATGCCGTGGCCTTCGCAATTTTCGCAGCGCCCCCCGGGGACGTTGAAGGAAAAACGGCCGGGCTTGTAGCCGCGCACGCGTGCTTCCGGCGTTTGGCTGTAGAGGTCGCGGATCCACGTCCAAATGCCGGTGTAAGTGGCGGGGTTGGAGCGCGGCGTGCGGCCGATCGCCGATTGGTCGATGGTGATGAACTTGTCGATCCACTCCAAGCCGACGATCCCCTTGTTTTTGCCGGGCTTCATGCGCGAACCGTAAAAACGGTTCGAGAGCGTGCGGCAGAGTACGTCATCGACGAGCGACGACTTGCCGCTCCCCGAAACGCCGGTGACGCAAACGAATTTGCGCAGCGGAATTTCCACGTCAACGTTTTTAAGATTGTTCTCGCTTGCGCCGATTATTTTGATCTTCTCGTGAATTTTAACGCGGCGCTTTTCGGGAACGGGAATTTTAAACTCCCCGCTCAAGTATTTGGCGGTAAGCGAGGTTTTGGCGCCCTTGGAATTAAGCACGTCCGGCATTGGGCCTTCCATCACGATGTGGCCGCCGTGCTTGCCGGCGCCGGGACCGAAATCGACCAAATGGTCGGCCGACCAAATGGTGTCTTCGTCGTGCTCGACGACGATGATCGAGTTCCCCAAGTCGCGCAATTCCAAAAGCGTGTTGATGAGTTTTTCATTGTCGCGCTGATGCAGGCCGATGGTCGGCTCGTCCAACACGTAGGTGGCGCCGGTCAAGCGCGAGCCGAGCTGCGAAGCAAGACGGATGCGCTGGGCTTCGCCGCCCGAGAGCGTGCCGGCCTTGCGATCCAAAGTAAGATAATGCAGGCCGACGTTCAGCATGAACTGCAAGCGTCCCAATATTTCTTTAAGCACCGGCGCGGCGATCTCGTTGTCGGTCTCGCTTAATTTTAAGCTGGTGAAAAAAGCGTGCGCTTCCTCAATGGTCTGCCCGGTCGTTTGCACGATGTTCTTTTTGCCGATCGTCACCATGAGGGATTCGGCGCGCAAACGTTTGCCGTTGCATTTAGGACAAACAACGTCTGACCAAATTTCTTCGGTGCCCAAGCCATGGCACGCTTCGCAAGCGCCGTACGGGCTGTTGAAAGAAAACAGACGCGGCTCGATCTCGGGAAAAGCAAAACCGTCGTCAGGACATGAAAAGCGCGATGACATATTCTGCTCGCTTCCATCGCCGTAGATGATAACGACGTTGCCGTCGGCTTTTTCGATCGAGGTCTCAAGCGCCTCGGCCAACTGTTGGCGGAACGCCTTGTTGTCCTTCAAGGGCCACGCGAGCGGCACGCGGTCGACGACCAGTTCAATGGTATGCGCATTGTTCTTCGAAAGATCGATCCGCTCGCGCAAAGGTTTTATATGGCCGTCAACCCGCACTTCGGCAAAGCCGGCGTTATACAGGTCGTAGAGCATTTGGTAATACTCGCCCTTGCGTCCGCGCACGACAGGCGCGAGAACGGTAATATAATCCTGACCGACCGCCGGCTTTTTGCTTTTCCCACGAGTGGCGCTTTTCCCAGGGGATTGCTTCGCTTCGCTCGCAATGACGTCCAAATCATGGATTGCATTTTCTTTTTCCACGATCATGTTGACCATTTCTTCGACGGTCATCTTTTGAATGGGCTTGCCGCAAATCAAACAATGCGGCTTGCCGATACGGGCGTAAAGCACGCGAAGGTAATCGTAAATTTCCGTAATGGTCGCGACCGTCGAGCGCGGGTTGGCCGAATGCGCTTTTTGGTCGATCGAAATGGCCGGCGACAGACCTTCGATCTCATCGACGTCGGGCTTGTCCATTTGCCCCAAGAATTGCCGCGCATAGGCCGAGAGTGACTCGATGTAGCGGCGCTGGCCTTCGGCAAAGATGGTATCAAAAGCCAGCGAGGATTTTCCCGAACCGGAAAGCCCCGTAAAGACGACAAGTTTATTGCGCGGAATGGTGAGCGAAATGTTTTTAAGATTATGCTCCCGCGCGCCTTTGATCACGATATTATCTTGCATATGTTTAGGTTTCAGGTCTCAGGTTACAGGTTTCAGGGGCCGTCCTGACACCTGACACCTGTTACCTGTCACCTATTTACAACCTTCTTCCCCTTCAACACTCTGATCTCATCTCGCAGCAAGGCAGCGAGTTCGAATTGTAGATTATTGGCCGCTTCGCGCATTTGGAGTTCCTTTTCGCGGATCAGCTCTTCGACCGGGCGGCCGGCGGCGGCGTTCTCCAGCGCCAGCGCCCTGCCCGCAGCCTCGAGTTCTTTGCCCGCCATGAGACCTTCCGTAATATCCTGAATTTTCTTTTTGATCGTTTTCGGCGTGATGTTGTGTTTTTTGTTGTAAGCCAGCTGAATGACGCGGCGGCGCTCGGTCTCGCGAATGGCGTTCGTAAGCGATCCCGTCATGTGATCGGCGTACAATACCACGGTCCCGCGAACATTTCGAGCCGCGCGGCCCATTGTTTGGATAAGTGACGTTTCCGAGCGCAAAAAGCCCTCTTTGTCCGCGTCCAAAATGGCAACCAGCGACACTTCGGGCAGGTCAAGGCCTTCGCGCAGCAAGTTGACGCCGACCAGCACATCGAACGTTCCTTTGCGAAAATCGGTGAGTATTTTGATGCGGTCAAGCGTATCGACGTCGGAGTGCAAATACACGGCTTTGATCTTTTTTTCCTCGACCAAATACGTCGTCAGGTCCTCGGCCATTTTTTTGGTGAGGGTGGTCACCATGACGCGCTCTTTGCGCTTGATGACCGCCGGAATGCGCGAGACCAGGTCTTCGACTTGAGAAAGTCCTTTTTTATTCCCTGTTTCTGACGCGACGGCGTTGTTTTTATTGTCACCCCCGAGAAGTCGGGGGTCCAATCCGTTTTTGGGCGTTCGACCTTCCAAGCGAGATTGGATTCCCGCCCCGTATCGCGGTACGGGGCGTGCCTTTCCCATATTGGTCGCGAGGATGACAGATGAGCGACCGGTGACCGGCGCGATGATGATCTCGGGGTCGATGAGGCCGGTCGGGCGGATGATCTGCTCGACGGTCGCTTCCGCATGCTTGTGTTCGTAAACCGAAGGCGTCGCGGAAACATAAATTGTCTGCGGCATGATCTTCTCGAATTCATTCCACTTGAACGGCCGATTGTCGGCGGCCGAGGGCAAACGAAAGCCGTATTCAATAAGATTTTGCTTCCTGGCGCGGTCCCCCTCGTACATGCCGCCAATTTGCGGCACGGTCACGTGCGATTCGTCGATGACCAAGAGCCACCTGTCGCCGTAGGCGCGCTGGAAATACGAAATAAGCGTCTCCGGCGGTTCGCCGGGAAGACGACCGGCGAGCTGGCGCGAGTAATTCTCAATGCCGTGGCAAAAGCCGATCTCCTTGATCATCTCCAGGTCGAACTTGGTGCGCCGCTCAAGACGTTCAGCTTCAAGCAGTTTCCCCTCTTTTTCAAAATACTTAAGTCGGTCGGCCAGCTCCTCGCGGATGCGTTTGATCGCCGCTTCAAGCTCCGCCGGACGCGTCACGAAATGCTTGGCCGGGAACACCCATGCTTCTTGCACTTCCTCTTTCACCTTGCGCGTAATGGGGTCGATCACCAAAATTGAAGCGATCACCTGGCTCTTGATCTCAAGGCGGTAGATGACGTTCTGGTTCACCGGCATTATTTCAAAAGTTTCGCCGTGCATGCGGAACGTGCCGCGCGTGACATCAGTTGTGGTGCGCACGTACTGCATGGCGACGAGGCTGCTCAACAGGTCGGCGCGGGTAATGGTTTGCCCTATACTCATCTTGAGCGCCGAATCCATGTATGACTCGGGCGTGCCCAGGCCGTAAATACAGGAAACCGACGAGCAGACGATCACGTCTTTGCGGGTCAGGACCGCTTGAGTCGCGGCATGACGCAGCCGGTCGATCTCGTCGTTCACCATCGACTCTTTTTCAATGTAAGTGTCGGAACTCGGCAAATACGCTTCCGGCTGATAATAGTCGTAATAAGAAACAAAATACTCGACTGCGTTTTTGGGAAACAATTCGCGGAATTCGTTGGTAAGCTGCGCGGCGAGCGTTTTGTTGTGCGAAATGACCAAGGTCGGCAATTTAGTTTGCTCAATGACGTTCGCAACGGTGAAGGTTTTTCCCGAGCCGGTGACGCCCAAAAGAATTTGGTCATGCAGGCCTTTTTGAATGCCCGAAACCAGGCCCTTGATGGCTTGGGGCTGGTCGCCGGCGGGTTTGTGTTTTGCGACGATTTTGAATTCCATATTTATAAGGAAGTCTGTTGGCTGCCTGCGGGCAGCGGCGCGATGCCAATCTGCTAATGCATGCGAATCTACGAATATCGGGGCCGGTCGCAATGCGACCGTTGCGGATTTGTAGATTCGCATGCATTCGTGTATTGGCACTGCGTCGCCCCGAGGGGCCAACAGCCTTCCTTATTTAATTCGTAATAAACGCCAAAAATTGCCCCGCCGCGATGGGTGCATAGGGGGTGGTTGGATTCAAGTTGTACCGAACACCTTAACAACCGATGAGCAAATTGTCAACCCGCGGCGTCAATGCCAAAACCGTCGGTTCGGATGACCTCTTCGTATTCCGGAAAACGGGCGCGAAGATCCTCTTCCATGCCTTGAGTGTCCTCGTCGTCGTCGATCTCGCCTTCGGTCGTTCGATATTGCTCGACGACCTCATCGACGATCCCGTCCCATCCCTCCTGGTCGACAACGCCGTTCAATTTGGCGCGCTTGGTTATTTCGCGATAAAGCTGATTGATGTCTTCCATATTGCTACAAATTTAATATTGAAGTTTCTTGGCTGCCTGCGGGCAGCGACGCGATGCTAATATGCTAATGCATGCGAATCTACGAATAACGGACAAGTCGTAAGCTGCTTGGAACGGATTGGTAGATTCGCATGCATTCGTGTATTGGCATCGCGTCGCCCCGAGGGGCCAACAGCCTTCCTTATATAATTAGTAATTAGTAAACGCACGCGTTGCAGCCTATTCCGCCGCAATCGACGCCGGTCTCGTCCATGTCGCGCTTGCCGTCGCGGCAATGGTTGCCGACAAACTTCGAACTCGGATTGGTAATACCCAGGTCGAGCGACGAGTTCATTTGGGCGGCAAAGGACGAGGCGAACATCGACGTATCGGGCGCGCCGCTCGTATTCGTCTCCCACTCCTTATTGATATAGGTATAGCCGGCGCCGCCTAGGCCGATGGTCTGGTCAACGGTGTTTGAATCCGGTTCGCTCACGTTGCCAAAATCGAAATCGCGCGAGCCGATGACAAAAACCGCGTCGGTGGTGTTGTCGATCTGGCCGGTGAGCCGGTCGTGCAGGTCGGCGGGCGACATCCACCAATTGCAGGTTCCGGGAACGCGCGAAAGGGTGAAGTCGCCCGAAAGGTCGACCTCATTAACGGCCGCGCTCATGCGGTTGGAGGTTTGCGAACCGATCGCATTGGCAAAATCGTTAAACTCTTGGGTGATACGGCCCTTGTCAAGAGACGAGACGGTCGCCTTTCCGCAAAGCTGCTGCTTGTCGGCGTAAAGATACTTATCGGCGAGCCGCACCGCTTTAAGATCGGAATTGTCCGCGAACTGGTTACCAGAAACGGTGCAACACGCGCCGCCGACGCAAGGATCGCCGACAAAACAAACATTGGCGTAATCAATGATAAAAGCGGTGACTTTCATCGCCGACGGTCCGGGCACGGCCTGACAAAGGTTCGCCACGCAGGCGTTTCCCAGACTGCATTCCGGAGCGCAGGCCGAGGTCGCGGGCGTGTTCGTATTTGTATTGGTATTAGTATTGGTGTTGGTGTTGGTGTTGGTGTTGGTGTTCACGTTGACGTTCGTATTCACCGGCACGACGGCTGAAAGATCTTTATCCTCATTGATGGACGAGGCGGCGGCGGAAACGGCCGGCGGAGAAAAGTCGGAAGCCGAATTTATATCCGCGCCAACGGTATAATTCACAAAGAAAGAATCGCTCAGATCATCAACCTGTTTGTTCCAGTTGCTGCCCCATAGCGCGATCGCGGCGGCTTCGGTCTTTACCCAGCGGAGCACGCCGTGAGCGTCAACGGCATAAACCTTGGGGTCGGACTGGATCTTCACGAGCCTCGTGCCCGGCCGGTAAGTAACATTGCCGCCGATCGTGTAAGCGGCGAGCTGGGCGTCGGTCACGATGTTGACGCCGCTAAAATCCGCATACCAGCTGAAGTAGGTTTTATCGTTCGGGAAAACATAGCGCTTATTGTCGACGCCGACGTAATAAACCGCCGGTAGCGAGCCTTTGATAAGCCCGCCCGAGGCCACGGTCGCGGCGTGAAGCGCGCCCAAGGTTACGGCGGCGGCGAGCAGAATAGCCGATGGGATGAATGAGTATAGTTTCATAATGCGATTGGTTAGCTTGCGGGTATTATACACCTTTTGCCGAATATCGAATATCTAGTCCGAGCGACGGACGGAACTCCCCATATCCCCTCTTTTCCAAAGAGGGGCAACGGATCCGTCCCATCCCTTTGAAAAAGGGAGGGTAGGGAGGGTTCCGTAATTTTGGACGGTAACAAAAAAAGGCCCGGCATGCGTGCCGAGCCAGCGAGTCTGAACTTTTTCGTCATTGCGCCAGCGAAACCGGAACCGAACAGCCGGTGTAGAGCGCTTCTTCGCAAGGAACGATGAATTCGGCAACGATCACTCTTCCCCCTTCAGTCTCGACCAGAACATCGAATTTTATGCCGCGGCCTTTCTCGGTCTTGCACCAGCAGAAGTCAGTGGTAAGCAAAACCTGAAGCGCGGCCGTCTCAACCAACATCCCGTCTTCGCCCGAACGCATCATGATCGCGGCGGCGGTCTTGACCAGGTCGAGAATCATTTCTATGAGAGGATCGTCCGACGGATCGTCGTGGGCGCCGATGAACGGCATGGTGTTCGCGTTGTTTGAGCCGCTCATCGCTTTGTTCCAAAAAGCATAAAAGCGCGCACGATAAAACGGAAACCGGTCGAAAGCATGATACCGACGACCAAGGCCAAAAATAATCCCCGGTTCGTTCCAAAGTCCGGCACTTCATGCGGCTTTTCGAGCATGCCGGTAAGGAACAACGGGATCGCGAAGCCGAGGCAAAGAGCCGTGCTCGTCGCCCCGGAGAAAAGCCCGACGCGGATAAGCGGCAAGGCCAGGACGCAACAGATCGCGGCGATCGCCGCCAAAACAACGGGCGAGTTCCAAATAACACTCATGCTTTTGCTCCTTTCTGCTTTTTGGCAATGATCATCAGTTGAAACGATCCGTTGAGGGCGGGGTCGGGTCTTTTGTTCCGCCGCCGTTTTCTTTTTCTTTTCCGGACTTGATCGATCGCGTGACCTCTCGATCGATCACCATGACAAGAACCGTCTCCGCCGGCGGCCGGTTCTTTCGCCGTTTTTGGACGTCGACCGTAAAACGCACGCCCTCGACCCCGTCAATTTCGCCGCGACCCAGGTCGGTCGCGATCGTGATGCAATAACGGCCATAACGAACGAACACATTTTTCACCCAGCGATGGCCCAAAATGGTCGAGCCGTTCATTCGAACGAGGTCTTCGATCTCCCGAGGAACTTCACCGCCGGATATGCGCTTCAACCGGATACTGCTCATGCTTCCTTGCTCGCGCATGCTGCCTCCATGCTTTGTTAATTGTTCAAGTGCGCTTTAACCTTACCCTTTTTTGGCGCCTTGTCAACCACTGTGCGTAACTTTGATTGACGCCGGCCGGGCGAGGTTATAATTTAGGCGCAGCAAGCTTTGACAATTTCAACGAAAGGAAGGATCGCCATGACCCCAGAAACCGCCATCATGCTCCCGGAAAGCGAGATCGCCTTGCCCGACTACCTCAACCCCGGAAACCGATCGGAAGCCGGCAAACGCAACGATCGCGACTACGAGATCAAACGCCGCGCGCTTCAGCGCGACATCATGGAAATGGACCTGCCGACCGCGATCAAGTACCTGCATGCCCAGCAAATGGACGTCGGGGAGATCGCCGACGACTTGAGCCTGGTCCGCTATTTCCAAGGATCGGGTCCGGGCGATGCTTACTTCATCGGCCAGTACAACCCGACCCGCGCCAAGCGCATGTCCGGCGCCGGCCGCCAAAAGCCGCCGCCCGGCGTGGAAACGAGAAAGACACCGTCGCCCGGCTGCTACCTGTGCACCGACAACGTCCGCTGGCAGCAGCGCGGCGTCCAGCTCTACTACCAGATCGAGCTCAACGGCAACCGCTACAACGTGCTGTGCAATCCGTTCCCGTTCATGCCGATCCACGTCACCGTCGCCGCCGCCGACCACGAGCCGCAGTCTTGGCACAGGAACGTCAACTGGAAGAACGGCAACAAGGTCGAGCGCATGGCCGCCGACCTCTACGAACTGGCAAGACAACTCCCGGAATTCGTCTGTTTCTACAACGGCGTCGGCGCCGGCGCTTCGATCGAGGAGCATTTCCACTATCAGGCCTTCCGCCCCAGCTTTAGCCACGGCGTGTTCCCGCTCCAAAAAGTGGCGGCCAACATTGCCGCGCGGCGCAAGACGAAAATGGGCATCGCCGCTATGGTCAACGTGATCGAAGTGGATGACGAAGACTACCCGACCATCGCCTTCCGTCTCACCGGCGAACGCGTCGAGGTGACCAAAGCCATCGTCGAATGGGTGAACCGCTGGAGCGACCTGATCGGCGAAGACGCCTCGGCCAACATCGCCACCATCTGGGAAGACAACACGCTGGCCCTCTACCTGGTCCCGCGCAACAAATCGTTCTCGCGCTCGATCGGGATGACCGGCACCGTCGGCGGTTTGGAAGTGCTGGGCGAGTTCATCTTTTGCACCGAAGAAGAGAACAAGCAGATCAACGCCGGCGAGATCGGCTACCAGCGGATGTACGACATCCTCCGCGGCATCCGTCCGCCGAAGATCGACCGTCTCACCAACAGCTACGGCCGCTAGAGCGCGACCGTCTCACGCACGACATCCCAGCCTCTTGGACCGCCAAGAGGCTTTTTCTTATATCGAAAAGCCCCGCAATTTCGCAGGGCTTTTGTTTCGGGCGGCCGAACTAATACATCATCGGCACCGGCGAGGGGTTCGCGATCGCGCCGGAGCGGAAGAGAACGAAGTAGATGATCAAAAAAATGACGAGCCAAATTAATTCGGCAATGAGGATGGCGACGAACGACCGCCAGCTGTGCCGCCTGGTCGCAACGATAATGCCGGGCGCGAAGATGGCAATGGCGAAAAACAGAACCGTGGCCAAGGCGATGACGATCGAGACCATGGGATCGTAAACCATGTCGAGGAGGCGTGTAAGGTTGGGAAGAAGCCACGAAACGATCATCATGATGCCGACCGAGGCAAAGCTGACCCAAGCGTTGGTGACACTGATCCAATCATTGGCAGCCCAGGCGGCTTTTGGCGCGGACGGTTCCGCTTTTTTGTGTTTCCGTTTCATGAACCGCGCCAAGAAATAAATGCCGACGATGATCAAGGCGATGATAAGAACCGTCAAAACGATCGCAAAGAGGTTAAGGCGCCACCAGCTTGCCGAATATTCGCCCTTGACCGAGAAGCTTTCATTCGGAGAAAGATTTTTAGCGGTTTTAACCAAGGCGCCGTAAGAGCCGATCGAGCTCACAGTGTTGTTGAATTGTTGGCTCGAAATGTCGGCTTTGCCGGCGGCGAGTCCAAGACCGGTCGCGGTGGCGGCGGCGGGAACCGCATAATTTATGACCGCCTTCTTCCCTTTCAAAATAAGGTCTGAGTCAACATCAACGGCGACCTGAAGCGAGCTCACCCGCGACGGAACCTTAAGGGTTTCAAAATTGAATTTAAAGAGACCGAACGAATCCGACACATACCCGCGCGCGGCGTAAGCAACGACGACGGCCGTGGTTTGGTTGGCCGGAACCGGGTTGGGCAAGGTGAATTTATACAGGTTGCCGGTGTTGGTGAAATCGACTTTTGTATAATGCGCTTGGCTGTTTCCGTAATAATATGCCGAGCCGCCGGAAACCGAGCCGGTGGAATACGACCCGTTATCATAATTGGGTGTACCATATTCCAAGCAAGGAGCGATCGACGCGCCGGACATCATCGGCGCATAGCGGTTGCAAGGCGGCTGAACGGTCATTTGGTAAATGGCCATTTCCGTGGGCACGGCGCTCGGGACCTCGAAGGACAGGTCGGCAAGCGGCGTATCGCCCGGATTGGGGATGACCATCTTGGCATACACGATTGCCTCGCCGTTCCCGCGGAAGACGACCGAGTAGTAGTGCGACTGCCCGAAGAGCAGTTCACTTTGCGCGCCGGCCGCCGGTGCAAAGCCCGCGAGCGCCGTTAAGGCAATAAAAAAAGCCGCAAATAGTTTGGCGACTGTCTTAGTCATATTTCGTTGGTTTAATTCGAAATAAGACGTAAGTATAGCACACCGTCTTGTTTATCGACAAAGCTCCGGGACTTGGATTCGAACCAAGATAACGGGATTCAGAGTCCCGTGTCCTGCCGTTAGACGATCCCGGAGCCTTGGCGACAATTTTAATATTATACAGCGAAGAATAACGAATATCTTATCTGTCATCCCCGAGCGCCGTCGGGGATCCAATCCATACTGGGTCGCCGTCCGACCAAGCAAGATTGGATTCCCGCCCCGGATCGCGGTCCGGGGCATGCCTTTCCCATATTGACCGCGGGAATGACAACGGCTTATTCCACCACCGTGCCGCCGAATTGCGCAAGCAAGTTGTCGGTCAAGGGGTTCGCCGCCGCGCTTTCGCTTGCGGCGACGACAATGGCGCGAACGGGAATGATAGCGCAATTATAAAGCGCGGTCAATCCGCGGATAATGGTCTCTTTGTTCTTTATTTGATTCAATTTGTCAGCGTGCAATTTATATTGAACGCCGATCACCAGCTCCCCGTCCTCAAAGCGGAGCGGGCGGGAAACGCGCAGCAAGAACGGCAAAGACGGATTTTCTTCCTGCACCGCGGCGCACAGCTCGTCCCAGCGCAAGGCCAGCGTTTCGAGCGGCACAATAGCTGTCTGTCCGTTTGCATCGACGGACGGCGCGACTTTGGGGGCTGAACCCGCGAGATTGCCGCGCTCGGCTACGGCCTCGCTCACAATGACATTTTTATTGTCATCCTCGGGCTTGACCCGGGGATCCACGGCCGGCGTTTTTGAAAATTGGTTCTTGGTTCTTGGTTCTTGTGATGCAGCCGCATCGCCGCAGTGCTCGGCGGCGATGAGTTCCAAGGGCAGTTGCGGTATGGGCGTTGACTTAAGCTCGACGCGCGCCGCCATGAACGAATTGATAAGGCGGACAAGGTGGCTGGCGCTCAAGCGCTTGGCCGAATCGGTTGGCGCCGCCGACGATGGCGCGCCCAAGGCGGCCATGAGAAGCGCGCGCAAATATTCGATCGCTTCGTTGGTAAACTGCTGAAGATCGACGCCTTCTTCGACGAGCCGGTTAACGAGCGCGACCGCTTCGCTCCCCTGCCGGTCGGCGAGCGCATCGATGAATTGAACGACCAGTTGCGCGTTGGAGCGCGGCAGGACCAAGGCGGCTTCTTCAAGCCCGATCTTTTTATCGTCCAAGGACAGTACTTGTTCAAGCATGCTTTCGGCGTCGCGGAGCGACCCGTCGCCCAAGCGCGCGACCGCGTCAAGCGCGGCGTCGTCAACGGTCACGCCCTCGCCCACGGCCATGTGGCGCAGGCGCTCGACCATCAAGGGGAGCGGGATGCGCTTGAAATCGAAACGCTGGCAGCGGCTCACGATGGTAGCCGGCACCTTGTGCACTTCGGTCGTGGCCATGATGAAAACGGCGTGAGCCGGCGGCTCTTCAAGCGTCTTTAAGAGCGCGTTCCAAGCCGAGGTCGAAAGCATGTGCACCTCGTCGATAATGAAAATTTTATAGCGGCGCGAAGTGGGGGCGAAGCGCACGTGCTCGATCACGTTCTCGCGCACGTTGTCGACGCCGGTGTTGGAAGCCGCGTCGATCTCGATCACGTCAAGCGAGCGGCCGGTACGCTGTTCGTTGCAAGCATCGCAATCGTTGCAAGGCTCGCTATCCCCTTCTTTGCGCTTAAGGCAATTAAGAGCTTTCGCAAAAATGCGCGCCATGCTGGTTTTGCCCACGCCGCGCGGTCCGGTAAAAAGGTATGCGTGCGCGACCGAACCTGCCGCCAATTCGTTTTGGAGCGTAATGCGGATGTGGTTCTGTCCGGTCACTTCCGCGAACGTTTGCGGCCGGTATTTCCTGTAAAGCGCGATGCCCATGTAGTTAAAAGCTAGAACTTAGAACGTAGTACTTAGAACGTAGTACTTAGAACGTAGTGTTGTACTAAGTTCTATGTTCTATGTTCTAATTTCTCAGCCACGGACGCCGGTCAAATTTCCATCCCGACCGTCGCCGGATCAACTTGCCGTTTGATGACGTTCTCGACCGCCGCCCATTTTGACGGAGAATGCTTGGGCACGAGGATGACGGCCTCGTCGCCGTCGGCGCCGCGGAAATAAGTGATCGAAGCCTTGAGCACGCGGTATTTTTTGTCGCCGACAATGACGGCGAACTCGTCAACCTCGCGGTCATGGGTAAGCGCGCCAAGCTTGCGGTCGCGCTCAATGGGGCCGATCTGCTTGAAGATGAAAGCGCCGGTCGGAGTTACGGTGAGCTTAAGAAGGTCGCCTTCGACCAATTTTGATTTGGAAGCGTAATTGGGCGGAATGGGATATTCCTTGCCGTCGGGACCCACCATGCCCTTGCCGTCGAAAATCCCTTCGATGATCGTGCCAAAGGCCCCGGCCGTTTGTGTCGGCAACGGGGTGGTGCGCATTGGCGCGTCGGCGCCGATCGCCGCCGAGGACGCATCGAGGAGCCTGAGAGCGGCCGCGACGTTCTCGTTGATCGTCCGCAAAATATTCACGAGCACCGCCGTTTTGTCGGCGCTGGTCGCTCCTTGATTTTGATATGCGTTTTCCATATTTGTTTTATTTATAAACTATTAATTTTATGGACAATGGACCATGGACGATGGACAATTCAATATGGAACAAATGCGAAGCATTAATTGTTCATTGTATGTTGTCCATTGTTCATCGTAAAGGCGCGATGCGATCTTAGCACCAAAACGCCGATCACGAAAAGGCCGGTTGAGGATAAGGCCGAAAGCACGCAGTATTGGCAAATGGCCCTTATGACAAAAATCTGCAAATAAACGAGCCAAAGAGAAAAAAGGAAACCCACGGCCGTGAACCGAGCCGTCCATTTGATGATCCAATCGCGACGCAGATCAAGGTAAAGCACCAGCGCCAAAATGATGGCCAAATAGTAGAGCGCGCCCATGAGCGCCATGGGTACGCCGAAAATGACCGAATACTGGCTGGTAGTAACCTTTTCGCAGCCGGCAACGAGCGAGCACGGCGGGACGCGGTTAAGGAAATGTTCAACGGTCAAATAGCCGGCGTCGAGAAAACCCAAGGGCGCCAAAGCAAGCAAACCAAAGAACAGTCGACGATGGGGCCGATGCGCCAAAAAACCGCTATTGCTTGAGGGCTTTATCAAGTTCTCCTTTGAGTTCATCATAGGCTGCGGGCTGAATTTGCACGCCGTTCAGGAAAAGGGTCGGCGTTGCGTCAACCCCTGCTTTTACACCGCTTTGGGCATCTTTGTCAACCTTGGCCTTAACGGCATCCGAGGTTTCGTCCGCATGGAATTTATCCATGTTAAGCCCCAAAGATTGAGCGTAAGAATCAAGCGTTGTCGCGAGCGTATTGCTGTCCATGGCCGCCCAGGCGGCTTGGTTCGTGAAAAGCAGGCCGGCCATTTCAAAAAATTTCCCCTGGTTCCCCGCGGCGCCGGCGGCATAAGCGGCCGGAATGCCGTTCACGTGCCCGGGAATGGGAAAGTTGCGATAAACAAAGCGCACCTTGTCGCCGTAGGCGTCCTCCAGTTTTTTGATGGTCGGATACAGCTGTCCGCAGGCCGGACACTCAAAATCGGCATATTCGACGAGCGTTACTTTTGAGTCGGCCTTGCCGTATACATGGTCGTCGCTCAATATTTCGTTCACGCCCGGAACATAGACGTGCGGCTGCCCGCCGCCGTTCGCGAGCCAAACCATACCCAAAACAACGAGCGCAATAACGCCAATGACCGACGACCAAAGAACGATCCGGTAGGTATTGTTGGACATTATTAGGGTAACCGATTACTTATAACCAATATCCGATAAGCAATCCTATCATTATTGCTTTGTCTTGGCGAGACAGGCTTTTAGCGCCGGTGTCTGCGTCCAGCCGCATTGTCCGTTTTTCTGGCGGGCGCAGATGGCGTCCCGATAACAGCCGTATTCCGGCAAATATATGCAATCGGTGATCACATTATGATCGGAACATATCTGCCCGGAGCAGCCGGAGACGGTGCATGCGGCGCTGACCGGCGGCGCGGGGTTCCATGCCTGATCGGCCAAGTTGAATTGAACCGGGAAGCTCGCCTGATCGTCGTTCGCAGGCAAGCCCGAAGGATTGTCTTTTTTCAAGATAAGGATGCCGCTTGCGGTCGCTGGTTTGGCAAAGGTCAGTACGGCTTTAAAAGGAACGGGTTCGGCCGTTGTCCAATCGCTCTGCGCCGTTGCTTGACCCGTCGCCAGCGTGGCGCCGTTCGCGTCCTTAAGTTCAACGGGAAACGATCCTTCAAAATACCAGCCGCGGGCTTCTCCGGTGATCGTTAGCGGGCTCGTAAGAAGTTCGCCCGGCCGGGGCGAGGTTATTGTGACAGCCGGCGCTTTGCCGCCTGGGACATTCACCGGCGCGACATTTACCGGCGGCGGCGGGACAGCCGGAGCGGCAGTCGGGGTCGAATACAAATTATGAATGACGATCAAAAGAACGACCGACATGAAAATTAAAATTCCGGCTAATCCGGCAAATAGCCAAGCGGTCGCGAATTTCATGGGGTTTTTCATATGGTTTAAGTTTACCGTGCCGCGAGATAAACGGCAACGGTGGCCGCGGTTTCGGCGCGCAGAATGAGCGGACCGAGCGAGGCAATGGCGAATCCCGCCTCGCGAGCCGCGTTCGATTCGAACTCCTCCCAACCGCCCTCGGGCCCGATCCACGCGCCGACCGCGGCGGCGAGCGGTTGCGCGCGCGCAAATTCGTCGCCGGCCGCATCAAAGAAATAATTTATATCGTTCTCCCCCGCCGCCTTGAGCGCGGCGGCGAATTTAACCGCATCGGTTATTTCCGGAACGACCGCGCGGCCGCACTGTTCAGCCGCTTCTTGCGCGATCTTGCGAAGGCGCTCCAAATTTAGGCCGAGTTTGACCGTATGCGCCGTAACAAGCGGAACGACAACCGCGGCGCCGCACTCGACCGCTTTCTCGATCGCATATTCAAAATTCTCGCGCTTAAGGATGGCGCAGTAAAGAATGACGCGACGTTTGGGTTCGTTACCCTCGCGGGTTTCGCCAACCGCCGCCTCGACGCTCGACTTGCCAACGGCGACGAGTTCAGCAAGCGCCTCGGCGCCGCGGCCGTCGGCTAGAACGATCTTCTCCCCGACGCGCAATTTAAGGACATCGCGCAGTTGATGAATAAGCCCGGGCTCGCGAATGAGCAAGCGCGCGGCCGTTAGATCGAAGTTCCCGATGAAGCGGTGGATCTTTTTCATAATTATGAACGATGAACGAAAAACAATGAACGATTAATACTTTGCATTAATTCCGATAGGATTGTTCATGGTTCATCGTTCATTGTTTATTATCAACTTTCCGTGGCCGGAACAACCTGCTTGAATTTATAAGCGGGAAAAAATCGGTGATGAAATTGTAGAACGCCGCGAGCGCCGGCCCGGCGACGCCGGTCAGCACCAGCGCAAAACCAAAAAGATTGGAGACCGACCAAATGACGATATCGCTCGAGATGACGCGCATTGAACGCCGCGAGAGTTCGACCATCTCCGGCAAACGATCGAGGTTGTCGGCAAGGATCACGATATCCGCAGCCTCGACCGCGACCGCCGCGCCGCCGCCCATGGCAATGCCGACATCGGCTCGCGAGAGCACCGGCGCGTCGTTCACCCCGTCGCCGATCATGCCGACCGGCCCATCGCTTAAAAGTTTTTCCAACTCGACCACTTTGTCCTCGGGCTTCATGCCGGCGCGGTATTCCTCGATGCCCAGCGATTTGGCAGTGCGCGCCGCGGCCTCTTCGCGATCGCCGGTGAAGATGATGATGCGAGCCACCCCGAGTTTTTTGAGGCGGCGCAAGGCGTGGGAGGCTTCGGGCCGCGGCACGTCGGCGACGATGATCGTTGCCTGATAAACGCCGTCGCGCGCGACCATGACCGCCGAGCGTCCGTCATCATCCGACACGCCGGGGTGCGAAATTTTTTTCGCGTCCAAAAACGCCGCCGTGCCGATCACGAGCCGCGCGCCCGCCACTTCGGCGGTTATGCCGAGCCCCGTCACCGTTTCAAATTTTTCCGGATCGGGAACAGCTTGAAGCGTTTCGGCCGCCGCGCGGTAAACCGCATGGCCGACCGGATGTTCGGCAAATTTTTCCGCGCTCGCGACCTCTTCCCAAAATCTTTGTTGATCGACGCCCGGCGCCAAGTTAGCCTCGGCGACCGTGAGCGCGCCGTAGGTGAGCGTGCCGGTCTTGTCCAAGACCAAAGTCTTAAGCCGGGCAAGCGCCTGAATTCGCTCGCCGCCCTTTATAATGACGCCGCGCTTGGCCGCGCCGCCCAAGGTGGCGGTGATCGCAAGAGGAATGGCGACCGCCATGTCGTCGGCGCAAGCGACTAGAAAAAGCGCCGCGGTCATGGTCGCATTCCGCGTAATAAGATAGACCGCCGCGCCGAGCGCGGCCACGATCGGCAAAAAAATGGCGGCAAATTTGTCGGCGATCCTTTCAGGGTTTGATTTGTTCTTCGCGGCCGCGCGCATCAAGGCCACCAAGCGCTCGATGGTCGAGTCCTTGCCGACGCCACTTGCGCGGATCTTCAAGACGCCGGTTTCGACCAAAGTACCGGAAAAGACCTGGTCGCCGACGATCTTTTTAACGGGACGCGATTCGCCCGTAACTGACGCTTCATTAACGTGGGTCGCCCCGTAGATGACCCTGCCGTCGACCGGCGCGCGCGCTCCGGATTCAACCACGACCGTGTCATCAAGCTTCACCGCTTCAGCGGCGATCTCCTCAAGGCGGCCGTCGCGTTCAACCATGGCTCGCGACGGCTTGAGCGCAAGCAGCTCCTCGAGCGCGCGCTTGGTGCGGTTTTGGGTGAACGAATCCAAGAGACGCGCAAAAGTAAGCATGAGCGCGATGAAGCCGGCCGACTTCGCATCAGTCAGAACAAAGGCGATCACAAGCGCGAAAGAGTTGAATACATCGATCGTCACGCGCTTTCGCGCCAAGCTGCGGAGCGCTGTCCATACCGTTGGCGCGGCGCCAACGACCGCGATCGCGAGCAGGACGCCGTTGGCGGCGGGAAACGCATAATCAACCGCAAAGGCGGCGAGCAGCAGCGCGATCAACGCGTAGTCACGGCGCGGTTGTTTCAGCCAACGATTTAATTTCATGCTCTTAAAAACAAAGCGATCCGCCGGGCATACGGTTTTTTGATCGCGGAGGCAAGACGCAAATGCCCGCCGGTGCGCGCGATGATGAATTTTGCGCCGACCCGCTTAGCAAAGCCCGCCGTCGGCTTCCATGGCACGATCAGGTCGTTCTTCGCATGAATGATAAAAAGCTTGCGGCCACGGATCTCGCGCTCGTGGGCGATGGGATTGAAGAACGGACCGCCTTTCAATTTATCCCAGTCGCGCCGTTCAACCCGATAGACCGCGCCGAAGGCCTTGGCCGTAAAAGTGGCGAGCTTTTGGATCGGCTCGATCCGGCTTTGCACTTGCCAATCGACGACCGGGGAAAGCGCCACGGCTTTTTTGACCCGCTTGTCGCGCGAGGCCATGATCGCCGCGCACCCCCCAAAACTCGTGCCGACAAGATAGACGCGCGGATTTATTATTTTGAACTTGCGGCCGCCCCAATATTCGGTGAATTCCTTTTGCATGCCGTCGATCGCGTCGGTGACGTCGCGATCCGGCGATTTCTCCAAAAAAAGCCCGCCGCTTTCCCATGTGCCGCGGTAACGGATATGAAATGCCCAATAGCCGAGCCGCGAAAAATATTCAAGCGCTTCGCCCTTGGCCGGCAAGCTGGGCAGGCCGTCGCAAAGGATCACCACCTTGTTGGTCGGTTTCTTCGGCGGAATGAATTCGGCCAATATCTCTTTCTTTAATCGCGTGCGCAAGGTATGGATCATACGGGATTATTTTGCTCTTTTCTTATCGCCTTTTATCATTTTGTCGCTTGAATTCATCCGTAGGCCGTAGGCGACGATGCCGAAGGCCACGGCGACGTTAAGCGACTCTTTTTTCCCGAACATCGGAATTTCCAAAATTTTGTCGGCGCGCGAAAGCACCGCGGGCGAGACGCCTTTGATCTCGTTTCCCATGATGAGCGCCGCTTTGTCGAGTTGCTTTCCGGAAAGACGCAAGCGTTGATATGGCATTGATCGCTTGTTTTGTTCGACGGCGAAGATCTTAAATCCGTCGGCATGCAGCTTGTCCAAGAGTCGCGTCGTGCTCGCGCATTTTTCCCAAGCGACGGTACGCTCGGCGCCCAACGCCGTTTTCACGAGCGGCCCGACCGGCAAGCCAAACTCATCGTAGGGCGCCGGCGTGTAGCCGCACAAATATATTTTCGAAATTCCGACCGCGTCAGCCGTCCGAAAGACCGACCCGACATTATGCAAACTGCGGATGTTGTGAAGCACGGCGATCATTTGACAAGAGCCCCCGTGTCCACCGCCTCAAAGGCCGAACCCGGAATGTTCTTAAGCGTATTCAGGTCGTCGTCGTTCCAGCCCGGACTGTAGGCGCCTTGGAAGAACCATGACGAGCCGTTGTCGGCAAGGAGCATTCCATATTTTTTCATGGCGGTCGCTATCACTTTTGCTTGCGGCGGCAGCTTGGAGATATCGTAGCTTGCCTTGAGGCGCACGCGCAGACCCATCGGCGGCAGCGCTGCGTCGGTGCTTGAGCTGGCGTAATGGGTCGCCGGATGAATGTAAGCGCGCTGCGTCTTGGGCGCGGTAAAACGAATGGCGTGATCGATGACGCCGGCATTCACTTCGTCATATCGGACAAGTCCCGGCAGGATGGGCAAACCGGCGGCATCGGCCGAGGTCCAGCCGTCAGGCCGCAACGCATCGCTCTTAAGATCCCAAATTGCGCCGGAGCCGGCCGTCCAGCCGGCGCCGCGGTCGGTGTTGAGCGTCGCATCGTAAAGTTCGTACAATTTGCATTCGTCTTTTTGCAGAACAAGCAAATGCTGGTCCGAACCCGCCTCGATCGCCGGCCGGTCGGGAATGGGATACGGTCCCTTGTCGCTTTGATCGGCATAATCAAAAGCAACCGAATACTTGGGTGTTGAATTATCGGCAATATTGTAAGGAATGCCGTATTGGTCGTTCGCGCCGAAATCGGGATGAAGTCCTTTGGCGTTGCCGATGGAATTGATATAGGCGGCTGAGTTCGCGCTCACCGGCGAATTGGAAATATCTTGGTTCCACGGATTGTCGGACGGAAAAATTTGGCAGCCGGCGATTGAGCCGTTAGTTGTTAGTTGCGAGTTGTTAGTTGGCGGTTGCGAGTTGCTTGTTGCCTGTTGCGAGACGTTTTGATCAGCCGAGGTTAGGGCGATGGGAATTTGCGCGAGGTCGGAATTGGAAATTCCCAAACCGCATTGGCGCATTATTTGGAAAGCCGCTCCCCCGTCCTTTATATATGAAAGCACGCCGGTGCGCGGACAAAGATAATACGCTTCACCATGGGCTTTGACGCGAAGCACGATCTTCCCCGTCACGCGGTTGCGCAGAGACGCATTGCCGGCGGCCAACGAAGCGTAATCGGGTTCGGTGATCCCGAGTCCAAGCGACCGCATGACCGCATAGGCGGCCGCGCCGTCTTTGAGATAGTAGCGCGTACCGGACGGAGCGACATACCACGCTTCGCCATGCGACTGTACTTGCAACAATACCTGGCCCTTTAGCCGATCGCCAAGCGACGCAGCCGCCGCGCTGCCTGAAAACGGCGCGAGCAAGGCGACGATCGAGAGGCAGGCGAATATTTTTTTCAACATAATGTTTTATCGGCCGAAACGGCGGCGCGGAAAATTTCCGCCGCGGCCGCCGGGACGCGAAGCGCCGGCAAAAGGACGGTTCGGTCGGGGCTGGTTATGACGCTCATGTTGAACGGGAAATTGGCGCTGATTCATGGCGGCGTTTTGGGTCGCGGGCGGCAATTCGGGCAACTTGGAGATCGCCAAATTTATGCGCATGAGCCGTTCGATCTCGCGCACCTCGGCGCGCTGGTCGGGACAAGCGAACGAAATGGCGCGGCCCTTGTGCCCGGCCCGCCCGGTGCGGCCGATGCGGTGTACGTAGTCCTCGGCGTTCTCCGGCAGATCAAAGTTAACGACGACTTCGATGCCGGTCACATCGATCCCGCGCGCGGCGATGTCGGTCGCGATGAGGACGCGGTATTTCCCGTTCTTAAAGCCGTCGAGCGCTTCGCGGCGCTGGTTCAACGAGCGATTGGAATGAATTTCGGCGGCGCGATGGTGAAGCGCGTTGACCGCGCGGGTGATCTTTTTGGCGCCGAATTTGGTGCGGGAAAAAACAAGCATCGGACCGTGATACTCTAAAAGCAGTTTCTCGAGAAGGCGGATCTTGTCCTCTTTTTTAACGACAAACAATTCCTGTTCAACGCCTTCGGCGGCCGAACCGGCGCGCGCCACCTCGACGCGCACGGGGAGCTTCATGTGCTTGGTCGCGATGCGCACGATGTCATCGGGCATGGTCGCCGAAAAAAGCAAGGTTTGGCGTTCAGCCGGCACGGCGTTCAGTATTTTGTTGATCTGCGGCGCAAAGCCCATGTCGAGCATGCGGTCGGCTTCGTCAAGCACTAATATTTTGACGTCATGCAGATCGACGGTGCGCTGGTTCATGTGGTCCAAAAGGCGGCCCGGGGTGGCGATGATGATATGCGGATTCTTGCGCAGCTGTTGAATTTGAACGTTAAGCGAGGCACCGCCGATCAAAACGGCTGTGCGCAAACCGATGCCGCGGCCGATCTTGTGCAAATGCTCTTCAACTTGAAGCGCCAATTCGCGCGTCGGCAATATCACGAGTCCTTTGCCTTTAAGCTGGGCCAAACGCTGGATCATGGGAATGCCGAAAGCTAGGGTTTTGCCCGTGCCCGTCTGGGCGATGCCGATCATGTCCTTGCCCTCGATCGCCGTCGGGATCGATTTGGATTGGATCGGCGTGGGTGTGGTGAACTTCATCCGATCAAGCGAAGCCAAGAGCCCCGGCGCGATGCCGAGGCCGTCAAAACCCGATGGTACGTGATCATTGATCATAATTTTTGATTACGGATTAGTTGCGGCCGACGCCGATGAATTGGTTAAAGCGAGCGATGTCGGCGCAGCAGCGATCGCGACCGTCGGGAGCGCATTTGCCGGAGCGTTGGGCGTCGCGAAGAAACCGGCGGCAAGCATATCATAAACGCGTCGCAGTTTCACCACATACCCGGCCGTTTCGGCGACGATCCATGTATTCTTGATCTTGGCCGCGTTCGCTAACGCCGTTGCGCGCGCCTTAACGTCTTGGGCGCGTTCGGCTTTTAGCGTTTTTACCGCGACGGCGGAAGCGGATCGCAATTTTTTATCGATCGTCGCGATCCTCGACTTGAGCGATGCCGCTTTTCCCGTGAGCGCGGCGTAATCGGATGCGTGCGAAACCGACCAATCATCGCCCCATGTCATGATGGCTTTCTTGACCCGCACCGAACCGCCGTTATAACCGGCGGCGATATATTCCGCGGCCGCGCCTTTGTTGCTTAAATAGGTGTCACGTACGCTCTGGGGCAGGTCGGCCAAGATCATGTCAAGATAGGCCGCTTCGGCTTTAATGGCGTTCTCATGGTCGGCCATGCCCTTGGCAAAATCCGGAATAAGCGCCAGATCCGGCCGCTTCGCCACCATTATCTTATAGGTCGAAGGGATGAACTGCACCATGCCGCGCGCGCCGGCCGAAGAAACGACCGTCCCCAAAGCGTCTTCCTTGTTGAGCGCGAGCTTCACCAAAAACCTTCCCAGCGCATCCTCGGAATTATTGTCTTCGTATATTTGGCTGTCGGCGTTCTCAATGACCGCGATCGATTTGATGAGATACGGATCGATGACCGCGGTGAGCGGCTGACCCGGGAAAGCTCGGGAGATTATTCCTTTAGTATCAAGATCGTCAAAAGCGTCCTTGATGAGCGATGAAAGATAATCTGAACCGGCGGCGAGCGTTTCGGTCGAATACAAATCGCTGTTGTACGGAACGTAATACGCGAAATCGGGCTTATAAACCTTCTTCCTTTTAACCGTCGCTTTGATCAAGTCGGCTTGAACCGTGCCGACGACGGCGGTATTCGGGTCGCGGTCGCGATAAGCCGTTTGGCTGCCGGATGAAGTTACAATGGGAATGATCGGACCGCTGCCGTCGGCGGTAAAATATTTTGCGCCGCGCGTGCCGCCGTAGACCGTGACCGTGTCGTCGGCCTTGTTCCAAACGGCAAGCGCCGCCGCGGTCGCTCCCGTCTTTGAGGCGAGCGGCTTGACTTTCGCTTCTTTGCTTTTAAAATCGGCGAGCACCGGCGCGAGCAAGTTCTTGCCCTGTTCAACCGCTTCGAGCGCGGTCATCTTTTTGGCGACGGGAGGCGCAGGAACCGGTTCAGCGGGCGGCGCGACGGACGGTTCAGAAACCGGCGCCACGACCGGCGCGGATGACGCGGCCGGTGTCTGCGCTGAATTTACCGGCGCCGTTTGGCCGACGGGCGCGACGGGATTGCCCAAAGGAGCGTAAACGGGCTTATCCGCCGCCAAAACTTGGCGTCCCATTAACGCGGCGCAAAGACAAAAAACAAAAACGATGGTTCGTCGCATAATTGATTACAGTATATCGTTTTCAGCCCAGCTCTTTAAGTTCCTGTCAAAGGTTAAATGATGCAAGATAAACAAAAACGGCCATGACTGGCCGTTTTTGAATTTATTGACTAAAGACTTGCATCGCCGGTAGCGGCTCCCGCGTCGGTAGCCGAAGCGGGCGCGCGGCAGACCTTGGCACTGGCGGCAAAAGCCTTCCAAGCGGCTCGATTGGCCGTCATGTAGGCGGTCCTGGCTGTTTTTGCCGAAGTGTTAAAAGTTTTCCAAGCGGTTCTGATCGCGGCGTTGCGATCCTTGGCCGCGGTAATGGCCCAAGCGGCGGCTAGATCCGAGGCGCGTTGCGTTAAAGCGGCTTCAATAGCCGTGGCTTTGGTCGAGAAAGCCGTTGAAATGGCAGTCTCGCGCGTGGCAACGGCGGCGGCAACGCACGGCAGATCGATCGTCTTTTTCATGGTCGAGGTTACCGGCGGCATGCTCGTCGGCGCCGGCATATTGGCAGGATAATCCTGAGCCAAGGCCGCGCTGCCCGACAAGGCCATACTAGCGATCATCGTGGCGACGATCATTTTTTTAAAAGAAACAGTCATATATATATGACTTAAGAATAATCTTGTATTATGATATCACTTTTATCGTTACGCTAAAATTGACGCGGGTCGCGACTAAATCTTTCCGTCTTTGATCAGCTTGCGATAATTCTCGACCTGCGTGTTCATCCAAAAAACATTGTGTTCGGAAACCATGCCGAGCCCGGTCAGTTCGCGGGCTTTAATAAGGTGGCAGAGGTATGAACGCGTGTAGCCGGTGCAAACGCGGCACTTGCAATTTTTGTCGAGCGGCTTAAGTTGTTTCAAGTACATTACTTTGTTCAAGTCGATCTTGCCTTCGGAAGTAAAAGCCGTGCCGCGACGGCCGTAATGAGTCGGCGCAATGCAATCGAAAGTATCAACCCCGGCCCTAATGGTCGGCAAAATATCATCGGGGTGGCCGATGCCCAAAAGATGTCGAGGTTTCGCCTCGGGCAGTTCGGCGAAGACCCATTTGAGCATGTTGACCATCTCATGTTTTTCCGCGCCGAACTCGCCGCCTATTCCAAAGCCGTCGAACGGCAACGCGCCGATGAATTTCGCGCTTTTAACGCGCAAGTCGCGGAAACGACTCCCCTGCACGATCCCGTAGAGCGCCTGGTCGGACTTTTTCGCTTCCAAACAAATTTTTGCCCAGGCATGCGTCTTTTCAAGCGACCGAGCGATGTACTCTTTATTGGCCGACGGCGGCGTGCATTCGTCAAAAGCCAAAATGATATCCGCACCCAACTTTTCCTGGATGCGGATCGATTCGACCGGCCCAAGAAAGATCTTGCGCCCGTCGACCGGAGAGGTGAATTCAACGCCTTTCTCCGTGATCTTAAGGTGCTGCGGCTGGGCGCCGGTGCGCACGGTCGGTTTTTCTTTCTTATTGGGGATCTTCGATGTTCCCTGGTCGTGGCCGAAACCCAAGCTAAAGACCTGGAAGCCGCCCGAATCGGTCATGATCGGTCGGTTCCAGTTCATGAACTTGTGCAGTCCCCCGGCTTTCGCCACAACATCCTCCCCCGGGCGCAAATGCAAATGATAAGTATTGGAAATGACGATCGGCGTTTTGACCGCAACCAGGTCTTCGGACATGAACATCTTGGCGTTCGCCAAAGTTGCCACCGTCACGAACGACGGCGTTTCAATTTCCCCGTGCGGCGTCTTAAGGATGCCGATGCGAGCCGCGCTTTTCTTGGATCTTTTGATTATCGAGAAATCGATCATAGGAAGCCGGCGGTTTTTGATATTTTTATTTTTTCGCTGCGAAGTGATATCGATCGGCATGCCTTCGGCACCCGTTCTCGCTTCAAAAACAAAAATGTCCAAAACCGCCTTAGGGGTGAAGCTTACCCGATTTGCGCGATTTCTCCAAGGGTTATATCATTTGGAACTATGACCGAACCATATATCCGACCCTTGTGGGATGAATATTTCATGAACATCATGCAGGCGGTCTCGACCCGCGCCACCTGCGACCGCGGACGATCCGGCTGCGTCATCGTTCGCGACAAGCATATTCTCACCACCGGTTACGTCGGTTCGCCGCCCGGTCTGCCGCATTGCGACGAGGTCGGGCACCAGATGAAGACGACGATCCACGAAGACGGGCATCAAACCCAGCATTGCGTGCGCACCATCCATGCCGAGATGAACGCCATCGTCCAAGCGGCGCGCATCGGCGTGGCGCTCGAAGGCGCCACCCTTTATTGCCGCATGACGCCGTGCGCCACCTGCGCCCGTTCGATCATCGGCGCCGGGGTGAAACACGTCATTTGCGAGAAGCGCTACCACGCCGGCGAAGAAAGCGAAAAAATGTTCGAGCAGGTCGGCATAAAACTCGACTTTATGACCGACGAAACGCAAAGCTATGCCAAACAATAAGATCATCATCGGCATTGTCGGCGAGATATGCTCGGGCAAGGGCACGGCCGCCGAATACCTGCGTAAAAAATACGACGGCGTTGTTTTTAAATTTTCCACGGTCATGCGCGATGTCCTGGACCGGCTTTACCTCCCGCAAACGCGGGAAAATCTGCAAGCGCTTTCTTTGACCTTGCGGCAGACTTTCGGCCAAGACTTGTTCGCCAAAACAATGGCTCGAGACGCGGCGGCTTCGACGGCGCGACTCACGATCATCGACGGGATCCGCCGGCCGAGCGACATTTCCGAACTGTCAAAACTCGATCTCTTTCATCTCATCACGATAACGGCCGACGAAAAAACGCGTTTCGAGCGCATCCGCGAACGCAAGGAAAACCCGAACGACGCGGAAAAGACCTGGGAGCAGTTTCAAAAAGAAGCGGCGGCCGACACCGAAGCGACCATCCGCACGATCGCCCCGTTCGCCGAATTCACGATCAACAACGACGGAAGCGTTGAAGACCTCTGCAGCAAACTCGACGCGATCATCGCCAAAATTAAATAGCTTCCAGCCCAACATGCGCTCAATCGTCACCCTCGGCGGCGGAACCGGACAATTCACCCTTCTTTCGGGACTAAAAAAATTTCCCGTCCATCTTACGGCCATCGTTTCCATGGCCGACAACGGCGGCTCGACCGGGATCCTTCGCGACGAACTCGGCGTCCTGCCGCCCGGGGATGTGCGCCAATGCCTCATCGCGCTTTCGGAGTCGGATATTATCTTGCGCGATCTTTTTAATTACCGTTTTGACCAGGGCGGAATGTCCGGGCATAACTTCGGCAACCTCTTCCTCTCGGCCTTGGAGAAGGTCGCCGGCTCGTTCGAGGAAGCGGTCAGGGTCGCGGGCGCGGTGCTTGCGATCCGCGGCGAGGTCATTCCCGTCACCACAAAAAAGGTATCGCTTGTTTGCGGATACGGCGCAAATATTCGCCTTGGCGAACACGCGATCGACATCGGCGCCATCGACCCCGCCTCGCTCCGCCTCGAACCCGACGCTTATGCCAATCCCAAGGCGGTGGCGGCCATCGAGGGCGCCGATTGCATCGTGATCGGCCCGGGCGATCTTTACACCAGCATCATCCCCAATTTGCTTGTTAAGGGCATCGCCTCGGCGATCAATCGAGCCAAGGCGCCGGTCGTCTATAACTGCAATCTCATGAACAAGCCCGGGCATACCGACTGTTTCGGCATCACGGATTATGCGAACGAGGTCGAACGCTATATCGGAGCGCGGCGCATCAATTTCATCACTTACAACAGCCGCCGGCCTGATTCGGAATTGCTGAATCGGTATCTTAACGCCGAGGGTCGCACGCCGGTTCCGGCGCCGGATGAAAAAGAACTCAAAGGAGCGTCCGCAAAATTTTTTGGCGCCGCGTTGGTCGATGAATCGCCGATCGAACAAAAAAGCGGCGACAAAGTGCCGCGAACTTTTATCCGTCACGATGCGGAAAAATTGGCCGAACTCATCGTTCAAAATTGCCTCGGCGGCATTTAAACCGGGCCGTCGCTTTTATAGAATCTCTTAAAGATCTTTTCGAATTTTTCCAGCTTTGGCACGATAACGAAGGAACAATACGGGTCATCCAGATTGTGCTCGAAATAACGCTGCTGCGCCTCTTCGGCCCAATAAAATTTTTTTAAGGGCCTGATCTCGGTGACGATCGGTCTGGCATTAGAGCCGTCCATTTTAAGCCTTTTCACGAACGCCTCGGCCTCGGCTTTTTGCTCGTCGTTTTCGTAAAAGATAACCGAACGGTATTGCGTGCGCACGCCTTTGCCTTGGCGGCCGAGGTCGGTCGGATCGTGGGCGAAGAAAAAGATCGAGAGCAGGTCCTTGTATGAGATCAGCGTTTTGTCGTATTCGAGTTTAACGGTCTCGGCGTGGCCCGTCTTCCCCTTGCTCACTTCTTCATAGGTTGGTTCGGCAAACTCGCCGCCGGCGTAGCCCGAAACGCAAGAGACGACGCCCTTGGTGCGCGTAAAAACCGCTTCGAGGCACCAAAAACACCCGCCCGCGAAATACGCCGTTTCGATCTTATTATATTTGCCCATAACAAAAAGTTAATTCATGACCATGACCGCATAATTCAAATACGCGGCGAACGACACCCACAAAAGATAAGGCGCGAGGAGCCAAGCGGCCGCGCGGTCGATCTTCCAAAACGCAAAGATCGTCCAAAGGATCGCGAACCACATCAGAATAATATCAAGAAAGGCGCCCGCCGGGCGATGCGCGCCAAAGAACAAAACCGACCAAAGAACGTTCAAGACCAATTGAAGCGCGAAGATCATTAGTGCGGTTTTTGCCGCCTTGTTTTTTCTTTTATTCCATACCATGAACGCGGCGATCCCCATGAGCGCGAAAAGCGTTGTCCAGACCGGGCCAAAGATCCAGTTCGGCGGATTGAGCGACGGTTTGGCAAGACCGGCATACCAGCCCCCTATCGCGGGAATAGTGAAGATCGAACCGATGGAACCGACCAGTTCGCAGATCGCGATCGCGAGCAAGGCGCCGAGTATTTTCTTTTTCATGTTTTTTGCACGGTTAAGAGCTTTGAAAGCAGCGCCAATTTTTTTTCTTTATGTTTGTCGTTAACCGTCAGGGCAAGGGCATTCGCGATCTTTTGCGTCGTCGGAGCGTCGATGCGATAGGAGTCATTGCCCGTTATCAATCCGTTGAGCGAACGTTTGCCGATCACGTAGCAATTCTTCGTCTTGCCGGGCCCCAAGCGGACGGTCGCGGCGTTGCTTGAGAAAACAATGATCGGTTCGACGAAAATATCCAGTTTCGCCGTACGGTCCAAAAGACCGCGCAACCCGACCGCCTCGGACATTGTCTCATGAAAGAAATCTTTTTCAAATGGCCGGCCGTTGCGCATAAGACGCTCGCCGTCAAAACCGATCGTCCCCTTGTGGCTTTTGACCTCAACGGCAAAGACGCCGGTCGGACCGACCACGGTGCAATCGATGTCTTGATGATCGTTCACCAACAGGCCGCGAAAGACGACGTATTGGTCGGGCAATTTTTCAAGCTCGCGGCTTATAGTTCTTTCCCCAATAATCCCGTTATCAAAGCGGCTCTCCTTCTTTTCCAGCGATCCGACGACGCGCATGCCGACCATGAATACGGCCGCCACCGCCACGATCACCCACAGTCCGGCCGAGGTAAAACGATTTGAAAAAAACGCGATAAAAATTATTATCGCAAGAACGAGCATAATGGCCGAACGCAGGAGCAAACGCCGGTTTCCTAAAAAGCCGCTGGTTCCGCCGAAGATCATCGCCATATTATTTTGGGAATATCGCTCGCGCCTTAATGCCTGACGCTGTCGATCATCTGCAGCGTATTGTTAAAGTCGTCATTTTGCGACGAGTTTCCGCCGCCGAGCTTCGATAAACCGGCGATCAGCATGACCGCTGAGACAATAATGGACGCGGCCGTAAGGGCCAGCGAGACGATCGCCCAGATCTTCCATTTCTTCTGCGCTTTCTTGAATTCCGCCACCGAAACCCATTTTTTCTTGCGCCACGCCCATTCATCCCCTTTAAACCCAAGCACGACCCACCAAAAATAATTGATGAACGGCACGAGCGCGAGGAACGATATCCAAACGCGGCAAGACATTCCCCACCAGATGTTCATGAACGCCGCTCCCCAATTCCAACCCCCGAGCTCCGGCGGAATGACGGACGCCTTGCCTTTCCCCGAGCGCTCATCATAAATCGGCGCGGGCTTGGGCGGGCGGCGCGAATGGACGATCAGAACAATGCCGGCGGGAAACAGAATAATACTGCCGAGCAAAGCGATGAGGCCGAGTAAAGCAAGCGCGGCGTTCACCGTTTGCGCGGCATCGATCTTGCCCACACCGGGAATGGAGGACGAATTGTACGTTTTTAACGCCGAAGCGACGTCTTGGTCGCTCAAAATGCGCGCGACGATAAGACGGTTTGCCATGTAACCCGCAAGTACCAAGACCAGGATAACAATGGATATGGCCACCAAGGCGATCCCTTCTCTATTTTTTTTACCGCCTGCATTTTCAAGCGGAATATTTGTCATAACTTGGGAAGGCGGTTATTTGATCTCTTCGAGTTTTCCGTTCACGATCTTGAAACCCCTGACAACGGCAACGGACGGCGCGGCGGTCATTGGTTCGTCCGGTTTGCGGTCGAGATAAGTGGCGACAATAATGCCGCTATTGATCTCCACCGAGACCGGTTTGATCCGATCCCCCAAGAGAACGGCATACGTTACGGGCGCCGCGCCATTTTGCGCGTCAAGCGCCGCGGCCAGGTAATAGAAAGTCCCGCTACCGCCGGTCTGCTGCGTCAAGACAAAAGCCACGTCATCCAATCCGTCGCCATTAAGATCACCGTAAGCCGTTTGGCCGAAGTAACTCGTTGTCGCGATCGCCGGCAAATCCGTTACGCCACCGGACGAATCGGCCGGGTGCGAGACGGACGCGCCGTTCTTAAGCGTGACCGGTAGGTCGTTGATGTCATAGGTCGCATTCATCGCCTCGATCCCAAACGGCGCTCCGGAAACCTTGTTATAATCCGACAAACCCTGGGCAGGATTAAGCTGCTGCACCGCTTCATAACCTCCTGCGGTCTTGCCAAACCTAGAAATCGCGAATAAAGAAATGCCGATCGAAACAATGAAACTCAAAACGCTCAAGGCGAGCAAGGCGATCGCCCATGGCATCCATTTTCTTTGCGCCTTCTTGAATTCCTCGACCGAAAGCCATTTATTCTTTTGCCAAGCCCATTCATTGCCTTTGACTCCCATGACAACCCACCAAAAAGAACCGATGACCGGGATGAAGATAAGAAGCGATATCCAAACGCGATAATATATCCCCCACCAAAGGGTCAAAAACGCCGCGCCCCAGTTCCAATGACCGAGCTCCGGCGGAATTACCGACATTTCGTATTTTCCCGAACGTTCGTCATAGGCCGCGCCTGGCTTCAGTGTGCGCCGCGAACGAACGAGGAGCACGATCCCGATCGGGATACAGATGAAGATGCTAAGAAAGGCCAGCAAGCCGAGCAAAGAGAGCGCGACATTAACGATCTTCGCGGTTGTCGCGCGCTTATCTTCTTGGCCAAGCCCGGTCGTGGTCGGGAGTGAAAGACCGAGAGTGTGATCAAGCGCTGGCGCGCTGCCAAGCCCTTGCGCCGTTCCCGGCGGCGCGGCGACGGTCGTTTGTTTGTCGGACAAGGCCGCACTCACCGCGAAAGAATTAACCGCATAAACGGTTAAGATCAAAACAAGGAGCGCGAACGGTAGAACAAGAAAAAATATCGCCCATTTACGTTTTTTCCGATCATCAATGTACGGACCGCCGTCGATCGCGCCAATGCCGCCAACCTCGACGAGCGCCGTCGCAACGGGAACCGTCGGAGGCATATGCGCGTCGACGATCTCAGGCGCCCAGCCGTGATGCATGAGCAGTTTCTTAAGCTCGTCGGGCGAGGTGCCTCCCGCGAGCTGCGTGTCGATATAATGTTTCAATTCTTGATTTTCCATAAATTTATATTAAGCCAAAAACCTCGCAGAGTGGCGAGGTTTTACGGTCTTTAGACTTTCGCGACCGGCGGATTGATCCTCGCCGGCGGCTGCTTTGAGGTCAAAACGTCGGAACGTTTGGCAACGGCGAAAATGTAGATGATCTCAAGGATGCCCAAGGTATTGACGATCAGAAGGATGACATACCAAATCCTTTGGTCGCGGCGCGCCGCATACCAAAGCGCCAGCCCCTTCCAAACCACGAGCCAAGCCAGCACCGGATACATGATCGCGGGGTGCGTGATCCATGCATTGGCTCCCATTTGATTAAAATAATTCATGCAAGGCGGGAAAAAAATTATTTGATCGTCTTTTTCACGTTCTCAACGATCTGGTCGAGCGTCGTGTCGGCTTTGACGTAATAGTTGGTGCAGCCCAATTCGAACACTCGGGAAACATCTTCCGCTTGATTCAGGTTGGTGGCGACAATGACCGGCGTCGTATCCCTCTTTTTTTGCAGGTCGGCGAGCACGCCAAATCCGTCGATCTTCGGCATGAGGAGATCCAAAAGGATAAGATCGAATTTTTCTTTGGCCAGATTTTCCAACGCTTCTTGCCCGTCAAAAGCGTTCTTCACTTCAAAACCGGACAAACGCAATTTCATGGACAGCGGTTTTGCGATCAATTCCTCGTCTTCGACGACCAGGATCTTTTTAAACGATTCAGCCATAATGATTTGTTATTTTAGTGGAAAAGTCGCGTAAAAAATCGTACCCTCTCCTTCTTTTGAATCGAACCAGACCTTGCCGCCGCCCTGTTCAACCACCGCCTTGGCGATATAAAGACCGAGACCGCTGCCGCCGCCGGGATCCAATTTTGTCGAATTCGATCCGCGGGAGAACCGTTCAAATATCTTTCCTTGGTCGGCTTTGGGAATGCCGATCCCGTTGTCCTTGACCGTCAGGCGCAAGTATTTGCCGTCGTTTTCAAGATCAACCATGACCTTGCCTTTGTCGCCGACCGAGCTGTACTTAATGGCGTTATCCAACAAATTTTGGAAAACCTGCTTGACCCGCTGGCGGTTGATCTTAACCTTGGGAAGAGGACCCTCGGAACGGGTAAATGACACCGATACTTTCTTTTCTTTGGCAAAGAGAGCGTTCTCCACGACCACTTCTTCAACCAGATCCTCGAGTTGGATCGGTTCGAGCGGAAAAACCAATTTACCTTCATTAATTTTGGCCGCATCCATGAGATCGTTGATCAAATGGATCATCCGCTCATTGCCCATGTACGTGTCGTCCAGGAGTTCTTTTTGCTCCTTGTTGATCTTGCCCGCGTCGCCTCCCAAGACCATTTCCAAGTTGCCCTTCACGATCGTGGCCGGCGTGCGCAATTGGTGGGAAGTGATGGAGATGATCTCCGTGCGCATCTTGTCGATCTTCTTCTGTTCGGTGACGTCCTCCATGACCACCACCGCGCCGATGAAGATATGCTCGATGATGTCGCGAACCGGCGACATGAAGAGCCGGTAATAATTTTCGCCGATCATCACCTCTTGTATGTTCAGCGGCTTCCCCGTTCGGACATAGTAGCTCAAGGCTTGGGAAATATTAACGCTGCCCTTTATTTTTTCGGATAGATCGTTGAACGTCAGGTTTTTCGACGCGGTCTTGCCGAAAACCGCTTTAGCGGCCGGGTTGGCCAAAATGACATTGAGGCGCAAGTCCACCATGACCACGCCAAGCTTGACGCTTTCGACCAGCGACGACAGCCGCCCGTGCTCTTCGGAGAGTTCTTTGACCTTGGCGCTCAAGTTGCGGTTCGAATCAACCAGCTTTTCGGTCATGCTGTTGAAGCTCGCGGACAGCTCGCCGATCTCATCCGACGACCTGACTTCAACCCTTTTAGAGAGGTCGCCTTCGGTGATCTGCTGCGTAACCTTGTTAAGCCGCAAAATTGGATCAATGGCCGCCTTTTTCATGAACAATATCGAGAATAAAGGGATCAGCGTGCCGGCGATCAAAAAGATCGCAAGAAGGATGAATAAATAGGTTTGGTAAAAATCCGCGTTTTGCTGCTCAATGAAATCAACCCGCACTTTTCCCGTTTCAAAGACCTTGCCGTAGCCGATGATCATGCCTAATTTATCGTATACTTTGATGCGAACTCTGGCGGGCGTAATATTGGCGACCCCGGCCGTGAATTTATCCAAGTTGTCAACGGAAAAATCGTTCTTGGCCGGATCCAACGTCCACTGATCAAGGAACGAGCTGATGGTTTGGGTATCCAAAAGCGCGGTCAATTGAGGGTTGTCGTTGCTCGAAAACTCTTTGTTCGCAAGATCGATGATAACGACGTTTTCGCCGGTCGGATCGAGATTATTGACGAAAGCGGTCGCCTCGCTTTGGGAGTTGATCTTGCCTCCGGCGATCTCGTTGTCCAAATTGCTGAAAAAAAGATCGGAGGAATTTTGGAACGCTTCCAGGTTGGTTTGAACGAACTCGTTCTTAAAGAGCGCCAAGTTGTCGGATTGGTTCCGGCCGAGCGCTGAGAGCGAGGTCAAAACAAAAGCCAACGAGATCACGAAAAAACAGATCGTCAAAAGTAGCGTGATCTTAAAATTAAGTTTCATAACCGCGGAGACTTTTAAGCGCGAAGACCTTAACGAATGCCTTTGGCGGCCAAACTGGCGACCGCATTGACGTTGGAGCTGTCAATGAGACCGACGCCGGTATCGATGTAAAGTCCGCCAAAACCGTATTTTTTGGCCATGCATGCCTGCACAATGGGCAGATAACCCTGGAGGTATGGCTGCTGGTCAAGGATCAAACCGATATAGCCGCTCTGGATACCGGCCACCGTTTGAGCGGAAAGATCGAACCCGCCCACCGTAAGATCGCCCGGCTTTTTGCTCAAACTCTTGAGCAGGCTGGGCGCGGCGGCGGTGAGCGCGCCGTGATCGATCAGAACGATCTTGGCATTGGGATATTCGGCGAAAGCGTCGGCAAACATTTTTTTCGCGGCGTCCGAAGTGGCGTTCGTTTGCACAGCTTGCGAAATGGTAATTTCATGAACGACCATTTTTGCATTGGTAAATCCGTCAATACATCCCTTGGTGCGTTCATAGCGGCTGGGATCGCTGGTTTTGTCAACCCCGAAAACAATCGCTTCCGCTCCCGCCGCGGGCTGAAATTTTCGGACCATGCCGCTCGCAACGAGCAATCCGGAGTTATAAAGGTTCTGCCCGACGTATCCGAATCCTTTTGACGTGTATTTGGTTCTGACGTCGGGAATATCCACGTTCTGCAAGGTGACGATGATATTCTTCCTTTCGGCTTCGTCGATGAGCGGCCCCAAAGCAACCGCGCCGGGATGCCCCATCATTGCGATGGCGTCGGGAAGACCCGCCAAAGCGTCCTTAAACTGGCTGACCATCGTGTTCGAATCCCAGTTCGACCAAATGTAATTTACATTGGGTCCCAAATCGTTTTGCGCTTGAAGGGCGCCGGCGTATACCACTTTGGCAAACGTGTCTTGCGGATTGCCGCCCCCGAAAAAGTCGATGTTCACGCCGCTGCACATCTTGCCCCCCGCCGGCGCGCTCTTTATAAAATTTGGACTCAAAACCGCGCCCGCGCCCAAAGCCACGATGGCCACGATCACGATGACAACGGCTCTTGACATGCTTTTCTTTGGCGCGCCGTTCGCGCCGGTTGTTGAATTATCCATAATCTCGGAGGTTATTTATTAAAATTCTTGGCTAATATTGTTTTTATCTTCACCGCGATCTCTTCAAGCTGCATGTTGGCTTTGACCCAATAATCCTCGGCACCGAGTTCCTTGCACTTTTCAACGTCTTCGGGCCGGTCGCCGAGATTTGTCAGCATGACGACGGGCAGATCTTTATATTGCGGATCAGCCTTTATTATTTGCAGCATTTCCAGGCCGCTCATTTTTGGCATCATTATGTCGGAAAGGATAATATCCGGCCTTTCCTTTTTCAGCTCTTCCAAGCCGTTCTCGCCGTTAAAAGCCAGGGCCACCTTAAAACCGTCGATCTTGAATTTTCTGCTGTACATTCTAACCACCATCGGGTCGTCTTCAACCAGCAGTATTTTACCCGAATTCTCTTTGATCTTATCCGGCGATGTTTTTCCCATTGATAGTTTCTGTTTAAATTTTAAGACCCATGGATGTGGATATCGCTATAATAGCACAAAACGTAAAAAAAATCCGCAATTCCTCAATTGTCATCCCCGAGCGCCGTCGGGGATCCAATCCATATTGGGCGTCCGTCCGACCAAGCGATAATTGGATTCCCTTTTTCAAGAGAATGACGACCGGTGCGATAGGCGTTTGGACATAGGCGTTTGGCCACTTGATTAAAAGCCGTTTTTTCCGTAATGTCTATATTATCGCGCCTAGCGCTCCGAGGTCGTCTAATGGCAGGACTCGGGACTTTGAATCCCGCTATGATGGTTCGAATCCATCCCTCGGAGCTTTGGACGTGATTTTTATTTTTCGATCGATACGGAATCCCCGGCCAAATAGCCGGTCGTCCAGCAAATTTGCAGGCTAAACCCCCCGGAAGGTCGATTGAAATTTAACGCGTCGCCCAAGATATAAAGATTGGGATGAAGTTTTGAACGCATTGTTCTGAAATCAACCTCGGCCGGATCGACGCCGCCGGAACTCACGACCGCTTTATCGAGCCCCATGAGAGCGCTTACGCTAAAACGCATGTCTTTGGCGAATTCGGTGAGACGCAAGCGTTCGTCGCGGTTCACAATGTTGACGAATTTTTCCGGATCAACGCCGATGGTGGCGAGCGCGATATCCGCTATCTTCGGCGGCAAAAACAAACCAACGACATTTTTTATTTTCTTGTTCTGGTTCGCTCCGAATATCTTTAAAACCTCGACGTTGAGCTCGATCGAATTTTTTTTGGGAAAAAGGTCGAGCGAAACAAACGTCTCGCCTTTTTCCAGCGTTTCCCCTATCGTCCGGCTCATATTCAAAATAAGCGGACCGGACAATCCGAAATGAGTAAAAAGAACCTTGCCGGTTTTTGACGCGATCTTTTTTCCCTTCGCGTAAATACTCGCCCGAATGTTCGGGAACGACAAACCGGCGAGCGACGCAACCCAGGGTTCTTTGACGCGCACCGGCACGAGCGAAGCGTCCGGCGCGGCCACCGCATGGCCGAGCTTGGCGAGCCAAGCGAAACCATCGCCGGTCGAGCCCGTTTCCGGATACGCCAGTCCGCCGGTCGCGATCGCGAGCGCGCCGGCCCTGAACTCGCCGGCCGTCGTGAAAACGCGAACATAATCGTCATAAACGGCTATCTTTTCCACGGGCGCGTTAAGCACGACCCTAACGCCGCCTTGCCGCATGTATTCGGCAAGCGTACGGATCACGTCGGAGGCATTGTCGGAAACCGGAAAAACCCGTCCCTCGGCTTCGACCTTCGTCTCCAGAGCGCGCTCATTAAAAAAATTCACGGCCTCCCCGGGGCCGAAACGCGAAAAAGCCGGAAAAAGCGCTTTGCCGCCTTTGCCATATCGCGACACGAGTTCACGAACGTCTTCAATGGCGTTCGTAAGATTGCACCGCCCTCCGCCCGTAAGCGCGAGCTTCACGCCGAGCGACGAATTTTTTTCAAGCAAAATAACGCGGCCGCCGCGTTCGGCCGCGCGACCCGCGCACATCATCCCAGCCGGCCCGCCGCCAATGACAATGAGGTCGAATTGTGTTTTATTATCCATATTTCATTACCAGAGTAGCGTTTTGAATGACTAATGTCTAATGTCGAATGACTAATTGACAAAACAAAACATCCGCTTATTATTAAATTCGACATTCGACATTCGACATTCGACATTCGACATTCGACATTCGACATTCGACATTCGACATTCGACATTCGACATTTGGCGCTAAATTACGAAAACAAAAAAGAAAGCGGCTAACCGCTTTCTTAGATGAAAAACCAAACTACACCTTCATGTATCGCCCGACCGCATAAGACGAGGCGATCCCGGTCAGCAGGACGAGGGCAACGAATTCGGCGCTCGCGATTGCCGCAGCGTTCCCGACGAAGAACAAAACAAGCCCGGGGTCGGTTCCCAAAAACGAGGCCAGATACGGCGAACCGAACCACACGGCGGCCGCGATCCCGGCGCTGGCTATGATGAGTGACAAAAATGAAAGGATAATGCTTTCAACCAAATACGGGCCGCGGATGAACGAACCGTTGGCGCCCACGAGCTTCATGATCCCGATCTCCTCTTTGTGCGTGAAAATTGCGACGCGCACGACGTTCACCATGATGACCATGGCCAAAAGCGCGAAAACGATAAGCAGGGCGACGCCGAAACCGCTGGCCCGGTCGCGGATGTCCTGAACCTTGGCGATAAGCGTCGAGTAGTCCTCAAAATCCTTTTCCGTGCGATCGATGAGGCCGCTGTAAGCCGGATGATCCAAAGCTGCAATGATCATTGGATATTGGTCCAGCGACTTGGCCGTCACGATGTATGTCGCGCCCAACGGGTTGTCGCCTACCTCGTCAAGCGCTTTTAAAACATCGGGTTCGTCCGCATGGCGCGCTCGGAACGCGGCAAGCGCGTCTTCCGGGCTAACGGTCTTAACGTCGGCGGTTTGCGGCAAGCCGACCAAATACGATCGCAGACTATTCTTTTCGTCGTCGGTGGCGCCGGCTTTGACATAGACCGAAATGTCGATGCGGCTTTCAAGAGACTTGGCCACGGCGCCGGTCACGACGTTGAGCGAAAGCAGGACATTGACCGAGAACAACGTGACCGAAAGCACGATCACGGTCATGATCGTTAACCATAAATTTCTTCCCAAGCTCTGCCAGGCGAATTTTACGATGCGAAAGAATTTGGTCACAATTTGAATGTCTAATGTCTAATGTCTAATGTCTAATTCCGCCGATTCGACATTCGACATTCGTCATTAGTCATTCGTCTATATAATGTATTTCCCCACTTCCGCGTCGTTCACCAGCATCCCCTGGTCGAGCGTGATGACGCGGCGCTTAAGCGAATTCACGATCTCGCGATTGTGGGTGACGAGAAGCACAGTCGTGCCGAACTGGTTGATCTTCAAGAGCAGGTTGGTGATCTCTTTGGCGTTAAGCGCATCGAGGTTACCGGTCGGCTCGTCGGCGACCAAGAGCTTGGGCCGGTGCGCGAGCGAACGCGCAATGACCACGCGCTGCTGTTCGCCGCCCGAAAGCTGGCGCGGGTAACGATCGGCTTTGTCATCGAGGTTGACGATCTTGAGGAGCTGCGGCACGACGGCTTTGATCTGGCGGCTTGGCGCGCCGCACGCCTCGAGCGCAAAAGCCACGTTCTCATAGACCGTTTTTTGCGGCAATAATTTGAAGTCCTGAAAAATAACGCCAATTTGCCGACGCAGGTGCGGAATTTCGCTCGGCCTAATTTCCCCAACGTCCCAATCGCCCAAGAGGATCTGCCCCTTGGTCGGCTTTTCCTCGGCAATGAGCAATTTTACGAGCGTTGTTTTGCCCGAGCCGCTTTGGCCGACGATGGACACGAACTCCCCCGGCTGAACGCGAAATTGCACGTTCCTAAGGGCCGGCGTTTCGCTTTGGGGATATATTTTGGTGACATTCTTGATGTTGATCATGCTGGTTCGTCATTATAGCACGGAACATGCCGTCGAGGCGAGACCTCGGTTGCGAAGCTTGGTGAGGCCTCGCCTAATGAATAACGCAAAAACTCCGATTTTGTCGGAGTTTTTGCTTAGCCGGTGGTCGGGATCGAACCGACGACCTCTGCTTTACGAAAGCATTGCTCTGCCGCTGAGCTACACCGGCGAACGAGTTGCGAGTTATTAGTTGGTAGTTGCTAGTACTGACGACCAGCGGAAAGAATATCATTAACCAGAGAAAAAGCCAACCCAAGGTATTCCCAAGCACCTTAACGGCTTCTTTTTTCTTTTTTCAGGCTAGTTAGCTTTTTCTGAAGAATCGACGAGATAGTAACGGAATTTAATCTTTCCTTTTTCGTCATCTCTCAAAACATCCATCTTAAAATGACGCAAGACCGTGGCATCCTTCAAAAGCCATCCTTTATTTGTCAATTTCTGAATAATTATGTCGTTTCCCGATTTTGGAGTATACAGGTCGCTCAAATCAGACAATGTGATACCGCCTAACGGTTCGGCGAAGATAAACTCAAAACTGATCGCATTATCACTTTCTTCGACATTCTCATGCACGACTTCCATGCCATTTGAAAGCCTGCGTGAAAGACCGCTTAATTCCTCTCGTGGATTTCTCATATTTAACGCGCCACGCCTCTAAGCGGGTAACGGGAATCGGACCCGTGTCCCTTGCTTGGGAAGCAAATGTACTGCCATTGTACTATACCCGCGTAAGGGCGTGGCGTTTAATTATCTTATTGTTCCCGCGTAAAGATCGGAGTGAGGCTTGCGACGCACAAAACCTTATCACGTACTTTTCCGATTGAACAGCCTAACGTCCTACGGCGCACCGAAAAAGTAGCGCCACCATTTTTGCGGATCGGAAAGGCCGGAGGTGCCATCGGGCGCGGATGCTCCATTCACGACCTGCGTTGCGGTGCCGTCCTCCAAAAGAAGGACTTGTTCGCCGGGTTTTTGGTAACCAAGCTTCAATCGCGCCTCCCTATCGACAAAACCCGGGCTGTCGAGCTGAGAAAGGATGCCGCCGTAGTCCTGGTTTTGTTTTTGCAGGTCGGCGATCCTTGTTTGGAGGTCATTCAGGTCCGATGACACCTTGCGGCCTTGGGCAACTTCGTTCGAGAGCGACCAGCCCACAAAACCGATCAGCACCAAATTTATTGCAAGCATGAGCCGCGAGCAAAGCAGGCGGCGCCACCAGGGGATGTTGTTGGCGCGCGAATGTTTCATGGTGTTTTATTTTCACGGCGCGAAACGGTTTTCTTGAGCCCAGCCAATAACGCCCGTTGTTCGGTGGGCGACAGCTGCCCGACCTTGTTCATCATGCCTTCGACCGGATCGGCCACAATAGGCGATCCGTTCAAGTATGCGACGCGTAATTCCAATATCTGCTTGTGCAGGGCGGCCGGATTCATCATATGCTGAAAACTGACATTCTCGTTGCCGCTAAAGAGCTGAAAAGTGATCGTGCCAATATTCGCGGTCATTTCGATGATGCCTTTTGAGCGATACGAGACGTCGGAAAGCGATTGGTACGGCACCTCGGAAACAATGCGGTCAAAAAATCCGCGGCGGTCGACGTCGATGATCCGCTGATTGGTGATGATGAGCGTGGTGCCGCGCCAAATGACATAGGCGCGCAAGAAATAAATTAAACCAAAGACCAAAGCGCCGAAAAAGATCGTTTTTCCGACGACGGCGATGTCCCAGCTCCACAGGCGCAAATTCCAAAGCGGCACAAAAAAGAAAAAGGCGAAGATATACAAAAGCGCCAGCACGGCGAACGGCGGAACCAGCCGCGCCGTATATTGCCGCACGACGTCTTTAACTTCTTCGTCGGAATGCAATTCCACTCCCAAGTAACGCATAGGTATCAGGTGTCAGGTGTCAGGTGTCAGGTGTCAGGTGTCAGGTGTCAGGTGTCAGGTGTCAGGTGTCAGGTGTCAGGTGTCAGGTGTCAGGTGTCAGGTGTCAGGTGTCAGGTGTCAGGAACGGTCTGAAACCTGTAACCTGAAACCTGTCACCTATATAAATTACAGCGATTTAACGCATTTAACAAACTGCGCGCCACGGTCGAATTCGTTCTGGAACAAGCCGAAAGAGGCGGCGCCCGGAGAGAGCAGGACGACATCATTGCGTTTTGCCTCGCCCGCCGCCAGTTTGACGGCGGTCCTCATGTTCTTGACGATCGGGACAAGATCGAATTTAGCGCCCGTTCGTTTCAATTCTTTGATCAATTTCTCGGTGCCGGTACCGTCAAAGAGGATAAGCAAGGCGACGCGTTTTTTTATCTCCGCCGCCATAGCGCGAAAATCAAGCTCCTTATCCTTGCCGCCAGCGATAAGCACGATCTTTTTTCCTTTCGGACCGAAACGCCGCAAAGCCGCGACGACGCCGTCGGGCGAGGTGGCGGTCGTATCGTTTATATATCGAACACCGCGAAACTCGCGCACGAATTCTTGACGATCGGGCAAACCCTTGAACGACCGAAGCGTTTTTACGATCGCCTTATTCTCGATACCGAGCAGTTTGGCGGCGGCGACCGCAGCCAAGATATTTTCCAAATTATGTTCGCCGGATAAATAACGAACACCCGAAAGACGCGCCACGGTTTCTTCTTTTTTATCGCGCCAAACGATCTTGCCGTTACGGACGAAGGCGCCGCGGCCGACGAACGGACGGCGCGAGAACCAAAAAATTTGGCCATGGCATCGCGAAGCAAGCTTGCGCGTTTCTTTGTTCTCGCGATTTAACACAACAATCCCGTCCTTGTCTTGAGCGGCGAAGATCTCGGCTTTTGCATTTATATAAGCCGCGTACGACGGATAAGTGTTAAGGTGGTCGGGAAAAATGTTGGTGATGACCGCGATCGCGGGCGCGATCCCCTCTTTTTTCCAGCCTTCCAAAAGCCACGATGACAATTCAAGCGTCACGGCCGCGCATCGGCCATGCAGATGGTCGCGCCACAGCTTGTCGAGAAAATTCAAGGGCGACACTTTCATGTTCCCGCCGACATATGACGCGCAACCGGAGGCCGCGATCATTTCGCCCAAAAGCGCCGTGGTCGTTGACTTGCCGCGCGTGCCGGTAATGCCGACGGTCGGCACCGGCGGCGCGAGCGCCATGAACGCGCCGACATCGGTAGTAACCTCGATGCCCTTGCGCTCGGCGATCCGCAAGAACGGATCAAGACTGCGGTTGCCTTGGTTCTTAATGATAAGATCGGCGGACTTGAAATCGGTGGCGCGATACCCGCCCAAGTGATAGGTCGCTTTCAAGCCCTTCAAATGCTTTAAACCGGCGGCAAGTTCGCGCGTTTGTTTGGGATCGGTGATCGTCACCTTGGCGCCTTGTTCGACAAAAAAACGGGCAGCGCTGTTATTGCTCCCCAGCTTATAGCGGCCGACGCCGGTAATGAGCACCTTTTTATTTGTCGTGGTGTTTTTCATGGACAAAATGTTCTCTGAATTCTTTCGTGTGCGCCCGCACCAGGATCATCGCTTTTACCACCTGATAATACATGTGCGCGTATTCGGGAAGCGCCTTGGCCCAGCCGACTTTTTGATACTTCGTGCGAACGGTAAGTCCCTTGAGCAGAACGGCGCCGTAGGGCAAACCGTTGGCGCGGCAATAATAGTTGGTCGCCGCTTCGATCATGAAACCGTGAATAAAGCGTTCGGGTATATTCTCGAAGATATCGCGGCGCATAGCGCGCTCGCCGCCGATGAGCGGGAGAAAGCGCTGGGTGAAATTGGAGAACGCGTTCCTGTCGCGCCAGCCAACGCACATCGCGAGTTTCCCGGAGAGTACCGGTTCAACGATCGCCTTCGCGTGCTCGGCGCGGAAGCCCTTGAGATCGGCATCGAAAAAAGCGACGAACTCGGCGTCGGTGTGCGTCACCCCGTGCTGGAGCGCGCCGCTCTTACCGCCATTCAACGGCAGTTCATGAACGACATTGGCGCCGGCGGCGCGAGCGGCCGCCGCCGTTCCGTCGGTCGAACCGTCGCAGATCACGATGATCTCGGAAAACAATTTCGAATCAACAAGCGGCTTAACGACATTGCCGATGGTCTTTTCTTCATTGTATGCCGGCACGATGGCGGCGATGTTTGCATGAAGCATAGAACATGAACCACGTACCACTCCTGTCCCCTGGCGTAACTCATGACGGAATGGTTCATGGTTCATGGTTCATGGTTCATTTCTTATTCCGCAACTCCCTCATGGCCACGTCGTAGGCAACATCCTCAATGCGACGAAGGGCGCCCTTGGCTTGATCAAGCTTGGTGCGAAGATAACCGGTCAAACTCAAACCCATGAGCGCCATGACGATCTCGCGGCTCGCTTCAAGCGCTTTGTCGATCTTTTTGAATTCGCCCTTGGTCGCCCACTGCACGCACTTTCGCGCGATCTCGCCCACGGTGTCGGTCAATCCGCCCAGGACCGCGTCCGAATCCAATTCCAAATTCTTAATAACACAAAGCGGCTCGTTCTTCACGAACGCCAGGAACTGGGCGGCTTCGGCATACTCCTCAAGCGCGGCGCGATGCGGACCCTCGGAAACAATGTCGGGGTGTTTCTTAAAAACCGACACGAACGACCGCTCCGACGCTTCCACTTCGGCGAGCAGGCGCTCCGCTTCGGCAACATCGTCGCGATGCAAGGCGAAGATCGCCTGTTTTGACTTGGCGAGCATTTCGTCGGAGGCCGCGAACAGCTTGCGCCGTTCAATGGCATAAGAGGCGTAAATTTTGCTTATTTTGGCGAAAGCGGTCTTGTTTATCATATAAAATCAGTTTAACAGTAAGGCGCGCTGAAATAAAGGGTCGGCCGGTTATTTTTCCCGCCAAAGGATGGCGAAATGGCTCGTTGTTTCTTTGACGTTCAAATCATTCAAGAGCGCGGCGGAGTTGGTGTGCATCAAAAAATCGGGATGGTAAAAATTGCCATTCTTCGCGAGCGAAGCCAGGAGCCACAAACAGGCCGGACAATCGCTTTGCGACGGATCTTTAAGCTGTTCGATCGCATTGAGATCGCCGGAGACCAAAACCGCTTTCGTGAGCGCATCCATTTTTTCCGCCTCGCCATACGGGAGGTAATGGGAAAAATCGCTGCTTACGACGAAGACCGTTCCCTCTTTAATTTCCGCGTTCAGCAATTCAAGCATGGCGTTTTTGTTCGTTTTCCAATAACCGATCGAGATCGCGAGCGGCGTAACGGGAACACCGGGCAGATAATGAACAATGAACGGCGCGACGGCGTAAATGCCGTGTTCGTTCTTAAAGAGAGCGGGGTCGTTCGTCACCAAAGGCGAAGCGACAAGATCATTGATGATCGACGGCGACGCGCGCATGCGCCCGAAAAAAGTTTCGTAGTCGGAATTTGCCGTGCACAGCGCGGTCGGACATTTATTATAATGGTCGGGCGAGATCAAAATTATATTCAATATCTTTTGACCGGCAAGCGCGCGGAGCGCGACGGCATCATCCTCGGCGGCGACCAAATGATGCGGAACAATGACGGCGCGGATCGTTCCCGTACCGCTGTCGGTCGCCCGATGATCGGCGGCGTATATCCCCTTCTCGAATTGTTGCGGCGATGAATACGTGTTGTTGTAATGCGCGACGGAAATATCAATAGCCGCGACACGTTTTAGTCCCGAGCCGTGCCGAGGGACAAAAGCGGCGGCTGCAATTACAGCCGCCGCGATCGCGAGCAAAATTATGATCTTGATTTTCATTTTCCCGCGAAGAGAACCGAGTACCAGTAATTAACCGCCGGCTTCAGCGACTTGGCGACGTAGTCAAAGGCGTTGTAAGTATCGCCCGATTTGTAAAAATTCTTTTGCCAGTCCTCGTCGGTCATCCGCTGGCCGCCGTAGGGTTTGGTGAACTCGTAGTGCGAGTAGGTGAAACCGACGGTAAGGCGCGGGCCGTTGGCGTCATCAATCGCGGTAAAGATGACGTACGGAACGCCCGTGCCCTCGTACAGGATGCGCCTTGGGTTGGCTTGGTCGCCGCCGGTATGCACGTCGGCCAAGATCGCCGCGCGCTTGTCCTTGGCAAAGAGGACCGGACCTTCGACCGGAACCGGCAAGGAGCTTATTAATCCATTCGTTATCACTAAGCGGATATTCTCCCAATCGCTCGAGCCGTCGATAGAGTAGGTCGTGCAGGTCTTGTCCGCGTTGTCCGGATCGGGACCGGTCGAGGAAACGACCTTTTCATCGAACTTGGCGTTTTGCAATTCCTTTTGCGCATAATCTTGGACCGTTCCCATGAGCGTGATGAAATTCTCCAACGGCCAAAGATTGTCCAATTTGTAGCCTTGCGCAGTCAATCCGGCATCGGTCTTTTTTGCCAAATAGATGAGACGCGCGTAGGCAAGGAGCTGCGGTTCAATATAGCCTTTGGGCGGCGCCGGCACCTTGCGCGGATCACAGCCCGGACCGCCGCCGCCAAGCTCGGCGAACGACTGCTTGGCGTAAAGAATGGTTGCGTGGCGCAGCTCGGTCCAAAAACCGCTGGCATTCTGCAACACCTTGGCCTGCCAGGCGACCGACTGCATAAATTGCGGCAATGATTTAAGGTTAGTTTTTTGCCAATCGAACAAACCCTTGATCGTCCACAGCCAGCCGGTGTAAAGATTTTTCATCCAATCGGCATCGGTGTAAGTCGCATTTTCGGCCGCTAGGTCTTTCATCGCTTTATCGATCGCGCGCGAATTGGTCGGTTTATAGAAATCCAACTTCGGAATCTGGCTCTTGGCATAATCCGAACCCAGCAATCCCATAACTTCCAACGACGATGCCATCGGCGGCAGCTTTTGATCATAGCCGGGCTTTGGCGCTTCATCCCCTTGCGTAAGCTGACCGGTCCAATAAGAATCGAGAATGAATTTCCCGCTGAAGAAACGCATGCCTTTGGTATCGAGCAGAACGTCGGCGCTTTGGACTTCGCCGACCGATGGATAATAAGCCGGCAGGTCCTTGATCTTAGGATTATGGGCCTTGGTCAAATAGTCCATGATCATTGCTTCTTTGTCCGGCGCGTTCTTGGCGGCGTCGAGGGCTTTCAAATAATCGACCGGCATGAGGTCGTCGCTGCCGCCAACCATAAAGTCGATCGCCGATTCCAACCGATCGTAGTCCTTGGCTTGGACGGGATTTTCCGCCATGAGTTGCGAAATGCCGAAGGCGTAATTCGTCAGGTCGGCGCTCTTTACGAAAAACGGTAGCATGATGTACCACTTCATGCCGCGAAAATAGGCGCGGCGCAATGACGACGAAGTGTAGGTGGCGCGCGGCGTGAATTGAGTGAAATCGACTTGAAAATCGATCTTCGTTTGATCGGCATAATCCTTATATTCCTTGAAGAAGATCGCCGGGGTTACCGCGTTCGCGGCGTCATAAGCGTTTTTCAGATCGGAAAGAACGGCTTTTTTGCTGACATCGTCCAGTTCCATTTTTTCGACGAAAGCGGCGGCATTGTCGTAGGTATCAACGGTCGCGTCTTGTTTTTGGTAATCCGCCTGAACCTTGGCGGGATCTTTTTCCGACCCGTCGGGGTTGCGGTAGCTATCGGCGGACAGCGGTTGCGCCGCCGTTTCAAAAATAGCGTATGGCACGACGAAGTAATTCCTGATCTTTGTCCACTTATTCTTGTCGCTTGCGGTCGTCGCGGAGGCCAAGTGCGCGTCGGCCGCATTGTAGAACTGTTTCGAAAGATCGGTCATGGCCGGATAAAAAACGGTATTCTCCATTTCTTTCAAGAGCTCGGTGTAAATGTTGTTATAAGCGTTCGTAAAAACGTCGGCTGAATAGAAGACCGCGTTCTGCGGCGCGCGCGCCTTATAATCGGTCGGACCCGACACCGTACCATACAGATCGGAAAATTCGCGATCATCCTCCCGCCGTCCGGAAGAGGGCCGGATCGACGTGTCGGTCATGTCTTTTATGACAAACTTGTTGGCCGCGAGCATTTTAAGCTCGACGGCGGAGAACTTAAAACCGTAAGCCTTTTCCATGTCGGCGATGTTCTTAATATCACTAACGCTGAAATCCTTGGCAACATCGGCATTGATCTTGACGGTCGGTGCGGTATAGACGACGTTCTCCCCAAAGCCGGTCGCATTTGATGCCGGCGCATTGGTGTTGGTTTCGGGCTTTGGCGCGTTCGTGTTCGCATTCGTTGCGGGAGCATTAACGTTATTATTGCTCTGGACCGCAATGTTCTGGTCGGTTGGATGCAGGGTCGGGAATTTCTCTTTATCGATCTTATACGCCAAAGCAACGGCGCCGGCCGCAATGATGACAATTCCGACGACCGAGAATATCTTGAGCCCTTTGGACATAGAAAATGATTATCAATAATTTACTTAAGGATAACATCTTGCCGCATAACAAAAAAGCCCCGGCGGCGGTTAACCGGGGGCTAGATGCGACGACCGACTCACTTTGTCGGTTTGCGTTTCGCGAGGTAGTAGGAATTGCCATTCCAGCCGTCGCCTTCGACCGCATCGGACAAAAACCGCTTTTCGTCCTTCATGCCGTAACACTGCCATGAGACCACGCCGCTTTGGAGCGACGCCGGCGAACCAAGGGCGTAGACGGCTTCCCCGTTTTTCAGCATATCCGGTTTTTGAATCGCGAGCTCGAGCAGTTCGCGATATCCGGCCGGCTCCAGCCCGATCAAATTCAGATAGCCGATGATCGCGGAAGCGTCTTTGAATTCTACAGCCGGACGAACGAGCCATAATTTCCTCTTGCCGAACTTGATCGATTCGACCGGCGTCGCGCGAACGCGGTGCCCGCCGTCGAAATTCCCCTTCTCGATCAAGACGCGCAACGGCGTGCGGCTCATGTTGACCGTCACCTCGCTGGCGCTCGAATGATTATCCGGCGAATCGGCCGATGAAACGGCCGACGGCGAAAAAACCAACGCAATGACCAACAGAAACAATGGGAAAGATCGAAACATGGCACCCTCTCATTCCGATACCACCCCTTCGGCGATATCGTGAAAACTTAGCGCCAACGGTCGAAAAAGTCAATTGCAAAAGGCCGACATTGGCTTTTTTCGCTTTTAACCGATATCGGGCCAGCCCTGTTATTCGCTCACCGCCCAATTATTAAAAAGCCTCGGATATTATCATCCGAGGCGGGTGCGAAAACGCCTGATCGCGTTGCTACTTGGACGCAGCGTCAACCAACCTCACGGCGAGTTCGTTGTAATACGGGTTGGCTTTTGGATCGCCTACAAAGCCGCGGGATCGCGTTTTATGCACCAGAACGATACGTACTTCGTAATCCTTCCACGAGGCGGACATTTCTTTCCACCGCGCCAAAGCTTCGCCCACGGTTTCGCTGTGCCCATCCTCGTCCGGAGGATACTCTGTGCCGGGATGAAGATACTCCGGAGGATATATCTTCGTGCTTGATCTTCTCACCCCGACGGCGATCGGCTTGTTGTCGCCGCTCACCGCATACAATCGCTGCTCCACATGTTCGTGGCCGGCCGCCTCGCTTTCGTTCTCCAAAAGCGTCCGCTTGAGGAATTCCTCGTCCAGCGACTCCCCCACGTCGATCGTGATCGGGCCGTACACGTGCTGTTGCAGGCCGATATCGATGAGGAACGGGAATCGCCGCACCGCTTCGTCAACGGTGATCGGAGCGGGCGCCTTGGCCTTTTTTTGAACAAGGGCGTTCAACGCGCCGATGATCTCGTCCCGCCAGCGTTTCTCATCATTGCCGTATGAGGCTTTGAGCCTGGCCAGCGTGCCATCCCTGCCCAGCTCCATCATGTTGGGGATGATCTCGCGCTTGGGATAATCGCCCTCTTCGCCAAGCTCCACCAAAGCCAGCGCTTCGTCCGCGCCGACCTCATCCATCGCGCGAAGTGCGCCGATGATCGCAATGCGCTCGGGATCTCTTTCTTCATCATCATCGATCGCCATGGCTTTTCTCCTTTGTTCGGTTGCCACAATGAGAATGAGCGAAAATCGAACTTATCACGAAACAAGAGGCTTTACAACCGCAATTGACAGATCGTCCTGACTATTTGTCCTGGCGGGATTGCGTCATCGCTAAAAAACGAATGTCATGTCAAATTTGCCTATCCGGCGTGACGATCGGCAGACCGGTGTTCAAGCACGCTATGAGCACCTCGATGACCAATTTTGTTTCATGCGTATCCTTCACCGCGATGGACAGAGCCCCGGCCTGCTTGGCCGGATAATCGTTGCCGTCGGGAAACAGCGCGTCACCGACGAAGATCATGTCGGCGATCGCAATGTTGAAGATATCGCTAAGTTTTTTGATGCCATATCCTTTGTCGATGCCGGGTTTGGTTATATCCACCGAAGTGGTGCCGCCCGCCCGCACATAAAACTCGGGGATCAACTTATCAAGGATCGTTTTCATCCGCTTACGCTTCGCAAAATCAGGATCCCATTTTCTTTTCTCTTCCAAAGGAGCTTGCTGGCCCAAGGCGGAAAACGTTATCTGGCTTCCGCGGTCTTCGATCGTCTCGCCCCATGTTTTTGGAATCTTGAAATCGGACGCCGCGATCACTTTCGTTAACGAGTCAATGATCTTTTTCTTTTGGGCCGCGGTGAAATCTTCCGAATAGATCTTTTTCCAATCGTCTTTGAATTGATAAAATTTCGTCCCGCACGTGGGGAGCAACGACAAATTATTAAGGCATTTGTCCTTGGGAAAATGAGAGAGCATTTGTCGTTCAAATTGCTGCCAATCGCCGCCGGAAATGACCGCCACCCTTACGATGCCCAAAAGATCGATCAGTAATTTTTTCATCTCGGCATCAATGGATGATTTGCTATCCGCAAGCGTGCCATCCAGATCAAAGACAATGAGTTTTTTCATATTATGAGCCCGGAGTGAATGAAATCAAAACTTATAATGAGCAAGGACGCGATCAATTTTTCCATATTTATCCGATCATATCACAAAATGGTTCGGTGCGCATGGCCGGGCTGGTCGGACCCGCTCGCGGACGGATCGAGTCGAGCGGGGAACTCACGATGATTTGATGAAACAAAAAAGACCACCGATGGTGATCTTTCTTGGTGCCCCGGGTGAGAATCGAACTCACGACGCTCGGCTTAAAAGGCCGACGCTCTAACCACTGAGCTACCAGGGCGAGCGAGGAGAAAATAGCAAAACCGATGTTTTGTTATTTTCTCCGAGCGAGCCCTGGTATCGCCGACCATTTACATTTTTGGTCGGCGATACCAGGGCGCTTTTCTATATTAGAATAGAAATGCCTCGCGTTCACGATAATATCGCATTTTACCGATTAAATCAAGGGGCTTATCGGCCGCGACCCGAAACTTGACGAAAAAGCGGAAAATGGGTAAGTTCTGACGATCCCTGAAAAACAAAAAACAAGGAGAAGCGGAATGCCAAGGAATGTGACCAAAACCTCAGGCGAACGGAAAAGCAGGGCGCGAATATTGCTTAGGATCATCCTCTTGCTCGCGGACGATTATCGACCCGCCGACGGGATGAGCATGGCGGAGATACTTGGAACCATAAGGAACCATCTCATCAAGACCGCGCTCAAAGAAACCGACGGCAATGCCGCGGCGGCCGGAAAAATCCTCGGTATTAATCGCACCACGCTCGTGGAGCACTTCCGAAGGGGCGGATTGCCCGATAGAGAATTTTTTCGGCGGCGCCGAAAGCGATGGTCGGAACGAACGGCTGACGGCTCCGAACCGACCGGCCGCGACGAAGAAGAATAGCATCGTCGCTTTGTGCACATCGCCGGATCCAACGGATCCGGCGATCTTTTTAATAAGTCGTGTCCGTTCTTCGTTCGACGGCCAAGATATATGTTTCGAAATCGGTCTTAACAAAAATTATCCGCATATCGCCCTTGCGAACGCGATAAATATCTTTTTGACCTTTTAGCTTTTTGATATCCATCCCGTCTAGCCGCCCCAACTCTATTAATCTGATCACCGCCTCCAATCGCTTCCTTTCTTTGGCCGACATTTTATCAAGAGATTTGGTGATCCTATCGGTCATAAGATTTGAGGCGTGACAACAACTCGCCAATCTCTATCCCGCCCTTGCGTATCTTGGTGAAATCAATGACCGTTTCCCATTGTCCTTCGTCGACCGGGGAAATCTTAAAAATTGGCTCGGAGCGCTTCATAATTATAAAACTCTCCCCCCTTTGAACCCTTTCGGCGTACGCGCCGACATTGGTGCGCAACTCTTTGAGCGTGACGATATTATTCATATAAAATAAGTTTATCTTAAGATAAACTTAAAGTCAACTGTTGATAACTTATTTCCGGAGTAACTTTAAATACTCCCCTGCCACGCGGTCGGGCGCGTAGCGAGCAGACGATTCGATCGCTTTTTGCCGCATCGGCTCAAGTATTTCCGGATGCTCGTCGATGCGACGCAGCTGCAACGCAAGATCGTCGGCGTTCCCCGGCTCGAAAAGCATACCGTTCTCTCCGTCTTTGACCATCTCCGGTATTCCGCCGAGGCTCGCGGCCACGGCCGGCAACCCTTCTCTCGCCGCCTCAGCGATGACCATGGGCGCGTTCTCCTCGCAAAGCGAAGGAACGATGAGCACCGTCGCGTTCGCATATGTTCGAGCAACATCTTCCGGCGGAAGTTTTCCGCGCAAACTGATGTGCTGGTCGCGCTGGCGGCGCAAGAGCGGCATCATCGCCCCGTCGCCGACAATGTCGAGCTGCCAGCGCATATCGTCGGGAAGGCGCGCCAGCGCGGCGAGCATCAGGTTAATGCCTTTGTATGATTCGATCTGCCCCACGTAAAGGAAACGCGGAAGGGATTGCTTCGTCGCTTCACTCCTCGCAATGACGTCTTTTTCATCGTCATCGCGAGCCGAGCCGGGCGAGGCGCGGCGATCCCCCAAACCCGACAATGGGTTGACGACCACCGCCGTCTTTTGACCTTTGAAAAATCCGCGCGTCGCGTAAAAATCCAAAAGCCATTGCGACGGCGCGGTGACGGTCGCGTTCGAGCGCAATTTGCGTTTCAAAAGCCAGGCAAAAGGCTTGAACCAGACCGAAGTCTTTTGGCCGCGGATGATCACCCCCGACGGCACCGCGTAGTGCACGGCGTGCACGGTGAAGACCGTCGGTATTTTCAGCTTGTCGCAGATCTTCGGCAGCCGGTATGAAATGCCGTTTATGTTGTGCAAATGGATCGCGTCCGGATCAACCGTTTTGACGATCCTTTTAAAAACCCCGACCGGATGAGCGCCCCAAAGATTTCCTATGTACCAAAGGCAGCGAACGAAACCGTTATGCTTGCCGTCGTTCCGATACCAAAAAAAATTAAGCGGAAAAAAACGGAAGACGCGAATTCCATCCTCTTTCCATTCGGTGGCGCGCAAAGACCGCCAGCCGACAAAAGGCGCCGTGGTCAGCACCGATACTTCGTGCCCAAGAGAGGCAAGCGACCGCGCCTCGTTCACGACGGCGGCTTCCGCGCCGCCGCGGCTGTGCGGCGGATATAGATTGTTGACGATGAGGATTCGCATGAGGTTTTAGGTGTTAGGTTTTAGCTTTTAGGTTAAAGGGAGATCGTCTAAAAGCTAAAAGCTATTTCATCGTTTCAATGATGATCCGCGCCAGCTTTTCCGCCGCGTCGGCCGGGAAGATATCTGTGATCGAACGCGACAAAGACAGGCGGCGGTCGCGATCGGCTAAAAGTCGAAGAACCGTATCGACGAACTCCTGGTCTGACGAACCAGCGGCAACAACAAGCGCGGCGCCCCGTTCGCGCAAATAAGCGGCGTTCTTTTCTTGGTGCCCGGGGAGCGGGACAAGAACGGCCGGAATGCCCATGACCCCCAGCTCGGTGAGCGTTCCCATGCCGGCGCGGCTCAGCGCAAGATCGGCCGCGGCATACGCTTCGGCTATTTCTTCGTTCAAAAATTCAACGGCGACGTAATTCTGTCGAGGTTTCGCCTCGACAAGCTTGCCGCGGCCGACGAGATGCAGAATGTTGGCTTTTGGAAGCAGTTGATCCAGGTTGCGGACAATGCGTTCGTTCAAACCCAAAGCGCCGGTGCCGCCGCCGAGGACAAGCAGAGTTGGTTTTGACGGATCAAGGTTCCAGCGTTTCATTCCCCGTTCGCGCGCGGCGGCGCGCAAGGCCGGATCAATGATGCCTGAAACGAGCGAACGCACCGGGTTCCCAATAACCTTGACGCTGCGCTTTCCAAATTGCGAAGCCGAAACGTCGAAGGCCGAGGTAATGACCTTGGCGTCGTAGGACGAAATGCGGTTGGCCACTCCCGTTTCAACGTCCTGCTGATGAACGATCGCCGGTATGCCGATGAGGCGAGCGACCATAATGAGCGGCACCTGCGTGAAAGCGCCGGCGCTCACTACCGCCTTCGGCTCGGCGCGCAGAACGATCCAAATTGCGCCAATGACCCCGGCGGCGGCGACGAACGGCGTGAGGAGCGATCGCCAATCAAAATAGCGACGCATTTTCGCCGAAGCTATCCAATGGTATTCGATCCCCAATCGCGTGACCACATCGCGCTCAACGCCGTGCCGCGTGCCGACCCAGACCGGCGTTATTTTAGGATCGATCTCTTTGAGTTTTTCAATGGTGGCGAGAAGCGGAGTCACCGGCCCCAGCGTTCCCCCGCCGCAGAAGATTATTTTCATATCTTTAATTCGGATAAATTCCCGTTAATGACGACCGGCTTCATATCCATGATCTCATCCAAGTAATGCATCCGCTCGCCGCGCGCCGGCGGCGGGTTCAACAAAAATATTTTCTTGCCAAAGCCGTAAGCAAAAGCCATTTCCATGAGCACGCTGCCGCCGATATAGCCGTCGATCCCCTTTTTGCTTTCATTAACCACAAGGATCGCGTCAGAATTCTTTATGTAGTTCCAATACCGCTTGATCATGTCCATGGCATGAACCTCGCGCATCAAAATGTCGCCTTCCTTTTCCTTGCGCACGACATAATCTTCATAAGAAATTTCCCCGTCGATCATCTTTTGAGTGAAATATGGGATATTGGTCGCATACCCAATTTTCTCCAATTCTTTTTTAATTTCGATGATCTTCGGCGAAAAATCAACGCTGGAGCAGATCGTTATTGTCATATTAAATTTTTTTGGCGGCGATAAGCATTTTATTCTGTTTGCCGATGATCTTGGCGGCCAGGAACAAGCCGCCGAGTCCCAGCCGCGCCATCTTATCCTTAAATCCGTTTCCGCGAAAGATGCGGCCCGGTTCGGTCGCGGCGCCGACGATTTTGACCTCGTTGAAACCGCTGTTTTCCAACAGGCGGCGAACGGTGGCATGGCGAAACAAAACCAAATGATGCAGGCCGTAAAAAGTCGCCGCCGACCCGTTCATCCCAATTCTGGCAAGCGTTAAAACGGCGCGATCTAAAAGCGCCGCTTCGTCAGGCGTCTCGATGAACAGCCAGCCATTGCTTTTGAGTCTGGCGCGACAGTCTTCGATCAGTTTTTTGGGATCGTTCACATGCTCAAGTAAGTCCCAAAGCGCGATCGTATCAAATCCCGTATCCGGCACGTCGCCAATCGTTCCCGAAAAAACCCGCACGCCCGTCTCTTTGGCGCTGCGCTCGGCGGCGCGGGCGTTGAGCTCTACCCCGACCGCCTCTCCCCCGTCGGCTTTTACCAGTTTGAGGAACAGGCCGGGACCGGAGCCGACGTCAAGCGTCTTGCCGAATTTTTTGCAAAAACTTTTGGCCCAAGCAAAACGGTCGCGAATATCTTCGCCTTCCGGGGTTTCCAAGGCGCTCGCCGTCCACAACTTTTTATAATACGGCTCGCGTTCGCCAAGCACGTCGTACTTTTGATAGTAGTCGGCGAGTTCGAATGCGGTCGGCATGGGCGTCATCTGAAGCAGTCCGCATTGACCGCAACGGCAAAGCGCCCTCCCCGGTGCGTTGGGAGGGCTGAAAACTTTTTTCATCTTTTCATTGTTGCAGAGAAGACAAGGCATCACCGAATGACTAATGACTAATGTCGAATGACTAATTGACAAAATGAAAAACCACTTTTCATATCAATTCGACATTCGACATTCGACATTCGACATTCGACATTCGACATTCGACATTCGACATTCGACATTAATCAACCGTTTCCTCTCGAAACCGAAAGCACGATCCCGACCGCGCACAAATTCATCACCATCGCCGTCCCGCCGTAGCTCACGAACGGCAAGGGAACGCCGGTTAACGGCACGAGTCCGATCATGGCGCCGATGTTCAAGAACGATTGTACGGCCAGCCAGCTTACGACGCCGATTACCGCGACCCGCCCGAAAGGATCGCGGGCCTCGCGCGCGATCTTGAGGCCGCGAAAAAAGATCGCGGCGATGAGAACGACCAGGCCGAGGGCGAAAAAGAAACCAAGCTCTTCGGCGATGATGGGATAGATGGAATCGTTCATGACCTGCGGCAAGTAAGAATACTTTTGCTGGGAATGTCCGAGCCCCAGCCCCCATAATCCGCCGGAACCGATCGCCAAAAAGGCCTGGTTTATTTGGTAGCCGATGCCTTGCGGGTCAAGTTCGGGATGCAGGAAGACGGTAAGCCGCGCCACCCGATACGAGGCTGTTTTGGCGAAAGCGTAAAGAAGGCCGCCGCCCGCCATGGCCGTGCCGAGCAAATAAGAAAAAGGCACGCCGGCGGCATAGACCATAATGAGAAAGATTGCGGCCAAGATAAGGAGCGAGCCGAAGTCGGGTTGTAGCGCCAAAAGCACGGCGACAACGATGAACATCAAACCGGCTGGCAGGAATATCTGTCCCGGCGCGCGGTTCGGCGCGGCCGCGAGCGCGGCAAGATAAATGATCATGGCGAGCTTTAAGAATTCGACGGGCTGGAACGAAAAAAAACTGCCGATCGCGATCCAGCTGTGCGCCGTGCCGTATCCGACGGCAAGACCCGGCACAAAAACGAGGACCATCAAAAAAAGGCCGATGAGCATGATGAACGGCGACCATCGCTCCCAACGGCAAAAATCAAGGCGCGACAAGATCCACATGCCGATCAACCCGGGCACCGCGCCGGCGATCAACTGATGCCGGATATATATCCAGCTTGAATGGTAATGATCGTACGAAAGCGGACCGGAAGCCGAGGTCAGCATGACCATGCCAAAAAAAAGCTCGACCAAGACGAGCGCTAAAAACACTTTATCGACCGGTTGTCGTTTGGTGCTCATGAGGACCTGATCAGGTTTCTCGCCAAGGCGTCGATCGTGCCCGCGCCCATGATAATGACGACATCCCCTTTCTCGATGTTCGAACGGAGCATGTCCTCGGTGTGGCGCAGGTCGCCGCCCAAGAACGGCCGCGGACTTTCGGGACGAGCCTCGATGGCCTCGGCCAGCATAGCCGAGGTTACGTCGTTGGCGCTCGGGTCTTCCCGGCCGGCCACGTCGTATATATCGGAAAGGATCAGCAGATCGACGCCGTCAAAGGCCGCGGCAAAATCGTGCATGAGCGCTTTGGTGCGATGCCGTTGGTGCGGCTGATACACCAGGACAAGGCGCCGGTCGGGATAGAATTCGCGCGCCGCCGCCACCGTGCCGCGAATGGCCGTGGGGTGATGGGCGTAATCCGAAACGATCGCCGCGCCGTCGAAGTCGCCGAGATTCTCAAAACGCCGCCATATCCCGTTGAAACCGGCGAGCGTTGTTCTGATGATCTCGTCATCGATCCCGAGCGAACGGGCGACGGCGATGGCGGCGAGCGCGTTCGAGACGTTGAATTTTCCGGGCAGCTTCAGCGTGAAACGCCCCGCGTCTTTCGTTTCTTCGCCCGGAAGCGCAAGCTGGAACGATTGTTCGCTTCCTTGCGACCTGACGTCCATGGCCATCAAGTCGGCTTGCTCTTCAATGCCGTAAGTGACGGTGTTGGGATGATGGTTAAGATCGTCAAAACTTACTTCGTCGTCGGCGTTCACGATAAGCGTTCCATCCTCGGGAAGCGAATCGATGAACGACTGAAAGGTGCGAACGATGTGTTCGAGATCGGTGAAATAATCCAAGTGCTCTTCTTCAATGTTCGTGAGCGCGATGATCTCCGGTCTCAGCTGAAGCAAGTGCGCATGATAATCATCGGCTTCAACCACCAGCCAATCGCTCTCGCCGATGCGCAGGTTTCCCAAGGGAAAACTTGAAACCTTGCTTCCGACGATGACCGTCGGATCGAACCCGGCGGCCTCAAGAATAAGACCGATCATGGCGGTCGTCGTGCTTTTGCCGTTCGACCCGGAAACGGCGATCGTCCGCTTGTCGCGTGAAATGGCGCCCAGCGCCTCGGCATAGCTCATTTCAGGAATGTTCTTTGCGCGGGCGTCGGCGCGCTCCGGGTTTTCGAACGGCGCGGCCTCGGAATAGATGACGAAATCCGTGTCCGACGGCACCCCGCCAAGCTGGCCATAGGTCATGACCACGCCATGCGCCGCAAGTTCCGCCGTAATGGCGCTTTCCGCGAGATCGGAACCGGTTACGTTCTTGTCTTGGGCCGCCAAAAATTTGGCAATGGCCGAGAGGCCGATCCCGCCGGCGCCGATGCAGTGGATATTTTTCGCTTCGCGCAGTTTCATACCCTATTAGGGTATCATTTGAGCGGAAAAAAGGAAGTGCTTTTGTCCTTGACTTTCATTGCCGATTGGGTTGAAGTAAGGCCGCACTTTGCCAATCAATAACCACGATAACGGAGGCGATAATGCGCATTCCATGTTGCGATGACATAGAACTCTGCGACAATACGATCGACATTCGACCGGTCTTCAGCCACCGCTTGTTCCAGCGCCTCGACCATGTAAAACAATTGGGTCAAACATCACGGGTTTTCCCCGGGGCGGTCCACACCCGGCTGGAACATTCGCTCGGCGTCTTTGCCCGCACCAAAGAGCAGTGTCTGAAATGGTACCGCTGCGGCCTTATCAGGATGACCGATGTCACAACATTGTGCCTCTTCGCGCTTATCCACGACATCGGACACTTCCCGTTCTCGCATTCGCTCGAACCGATCCTCAAGATGAACCATCACGACAACGGCGTGATCATCTTGAACGAGCTCCGTGACGAGATCGGAGCGTGCGGCGTCAGCGTCGAAGCGCTTATCCGCTGCCTTGAAGGCCGATACCCGCTTTCCGAGGCGGTTTCGCATGCGCTCTTGGGCACCGACAAGATCGACTATTTGATCCGCGACGCGTATCACACCGGTTTTGGCGGCGCGCCAGAGACCAAGCTCATCCAAGCGCACACCAGGCCGTTCGAAGGCGGGATCGTCCTGGAAAAATGTTCCCAATACGAAGCCCTGCAACTCGCGAGTTTCATCTATACGATGTATTCCCGCGTCTATGAACGTTCTAAGAACGCTTACTCGCGGCGGCTTATGCAAAAGCTCTTTGAACGAATTAGCAGTCTCGGCATCATGGAAGAGGTGACTCTTTCCAGAATGACCGATGCCCAGTTCGAGGGTGTTTGCGAACGCAACGACGACGAACGACTGCGCTATTTCTATGACATGTACCATGGTCTGCACCCGCTTCCATGGACAAGCGTCATGGTCTGCCAAAATGGCCACGGCCTCTATCATTCGAGAACGGCCAAGACCATGCGCCGAGTGATCGAATTGGCTCCGGATCAATTCAACGCGCTGGACGCCAAAGTCACTTGGTCTAATACCGGCGAACACGAGGAGCGCTGCGCGCAAATAGCGGCCACCGATCCGCGCCATGTCTTCATCCAACCGTCGCGGACGGCCAAGCGCTACGCCCTGCCCAGCACAACCCTGCTCGACGGTGCGAATACTTACGACCTGACCACCGTCGTGCCGACGGATACCAGCTCGACCGAGCGCATCCGTTTCATCAGGGTCGGCAGCAACGATAAGGGGTCATTGAAAAGAATCTACGACCGATCCGACGACATTCTCAAAGCCCTCATGACCTGACGCACGCCAACGAGGTCCCCGAACGCGGGGGCCTCGATTTTTTTTGGGAAAAAAGCTAGAATGATGAACAATGAGCTATGAACCATAAACGACCTTTGTCGAGCCCCGCTCGACGGAATTGTCCATTGTCCATTGTTCATAACAAACCCTATGTTTATACTTGAACACCTGAAACAAACCGACCCGACCGTTCACGATCTCGTCCAAAAAGAGATCCAGCGCCAGCGGGACGGCTTTGAGCTCATTGCTTCCGAGAACATCGCTTCGCAGGCGGTGATCGAAGCCATGGGCACGCCCCTAACCAACAAGTATTCCGAAGGTTACCCGGGCCGCCGTTACTACGGCGGCAATCAAGTGATCGACGAGGTTGAATCGCTTGCGATCGCGCGCGCCAAAGAACTCTTCGGCGCCGAACACGCCAACGTCCAGCCCAACTCCGGTTCGCAAGCCAACCAAGCGGCTTATTTGGCATTCGCCGCGCCCGGCGACACGATCATGGCCATGAACCTGGCGCACGGCGGGCACCTGACCCACGGGTCGCCCGTGAACGCATCGGGAAAAATTTATAAATTCGTCCATTACGGCGTGCGCCGCGACACCGAACGAGTGGACATGGACGAAGTGCGAACTCTCGCGCTCGAACACCGACCCAAAATAATCGTCGCGGGCTACACCGCGTATCCGCGCCACTTGGACTTTGCCGCTTTCCGCGCCATTGCCGACGAGGTCGGCGCCATCTTCATGGTTGACATGGCGCACTTTGCCGGACTCGTCGCGGCCAAGCTTCATCCCGATCCCGTGCCTTATGCCGATGTCGTCACCACCACGACCCACAAGACCTTGCGCGGTCCGCGCGGCGGCATGATCCTTGCCAAAGCGCAACACGCGAAAGCCGTTGACTCCGGCGTTTTTCCGGGGATGCAAGGCGGGCCATTGGACCACGTGGTCGCAGCCAAAGCGGTTTGTTTCGCCGAGGCGTTAAAGCCGTCTTTTATCGATTATCAGCGCCAAGTGCTCGCGAACGCGCAAACCTTGGCAAAAACGCTTTTAAGCGAAGACATTCGTCCGGCCACCGGCGGCACCGACAACCACCTTTTGCTTTTGGACCTGAGCAAATACCTGACCGGTAAAGAAGCGGAAAAACACCTCGAAGACATCGGGCTTTCGGTCAACAAGAACATGATCCCCTTCGATCCCAGGAAGCCGATGGACCCCTCGGGGCTCCGGGTCGGCACGCCGGCCATCACGACTCGCGGCCTCAAAGAAAAAGAAACGGCCGAACTCGGCCGGATCATCGCAAGCGTCATCAAATCGCCCACGGAAGAAGTAAAAGAAAATGCCCACCTGGAGATCAAAAAACTGGCAGAGAATTTTCCGCTGCCGTATTAACAAACCGGCGAATGGGGGCGACTCCGCTTTGCGGAGCGGCCGACGCGATGCCAATATACGAATGCATGCGAATCTGCAAATCCGCCAAAGTCGCGCCGCGACTTGTCCGTTATTCGTAGATTCGCATGCATTAGTTGATTAGCATCGCGTCGCTGCCGTTCAGGCAGCCAAGAAACTTCCTTACTTAATTTGTAAACATGTCCGCAATACTGCTCGACGGAAAAACCGAGGCAGCGCGCATTCGCGCCGAACTCAAGGAAGAAATAGCCGCAAGCGGCCTTAAGCCCGGCCTTGCGGTAATTTTGGTCGGTTCAGACCCGGCTTCGTTGCTGTATGTCAATCTGAAAGAAAAAGCCGCCAGCGAAATAGGCATTAAGGTTTTGCGATTCGACCTGTCGATAACGATCACGGAAACCGAACTTCTCGCGAAAATTCGCGACCTTAACGCCGACGCGGCGGTGAACGGCATTCTTGTCCAACTCCCGCTCCCCGAACAATTCAACCCCAATGCGGCGATCGACGCCATCGACCCGACCAAAGACGTCGACGGCTTTCATCCGAAAAATATGACCGGCCTGCTTTCTCCCGGGATCAGCGGACCGCTTGAGCTCATCAAGAAAACCGGCGTCGAACTGACCGGCAAACACGCGGTCGTCGTGGGAAACAGCGCCGTCTTCACGCAATCATTCTGTGACGCGTTGCGCGTGGCCGGCGCCCATGCCGAACCGACTTATCCCGAGAACGCCGAACTGATCAAAAATGCCGACCTCCTGGTCGTCGCCGTCGGCCGGCCCGGTTTCATCAAACCGAACATGATCAAACCGGGCGCGATCGTGATCGACATCGGCACCAATAAGGTCGATGGAAAAACCGTGGGCGATGTTTCGCCTGAAGTTTCGGAGGTCGCTTCGTTCATGACCCCGGTCCCGGGCGGGGTCGGTCCGATGACGGTCGCGATGCTTCTTAAAAATGTTGTTGAACTTTATAAACAGCAGAACTTAGAACTTAGAACGTAGAACGTAGAACGTAGTACTAGGTTCTAAGTTCTACGTTCTAACACCTAAACCGCCCTTCTGAATCCAAAAGCAATGATATTAGCAAAAGCGAAAACGACCGAAGTGGCGAGAATGATCGTGGCCAAAGAATGGAGCAGAGCAAAGCCGGTCCAGACGCCCACCAAAAGAACCAGGATTCCGGCTATTTGCAAACACATCTTGGCTTTTCCCAAATTATTGGCCATGAAAACGCGATCCTTGCGGTGGGAGTAGAGCCCGGCCAAAGCGGCGAACGTTTCCATGATGATAATGATGATCCCAAGGTAGAACGACAAATTTTGCATGATAAGCACGACCAAGACCGATCCCACCAAGAACTTGTCGGCGATCGGATCGAAGACGATCCCCCACTTGGTTATTTGATTCCTGGTTCGCGCCATCGAGCCGTCGATCGTGTCGGTAAAAGCGGTCAAAACAAAAATCGGCACGCCCCATGCGTAATTGCCGATCCAAATGAGCCAGACCGTGAGCGGGGTCAGAAAAAAACGCGCCATCGTGACTTGATTGGGCGCGATCGAACGCGGAAACAAACGCAAAACCGTTCTCGCCAGGAGCCGGTCGTGAAAATAAGGTTTATTGATATACTGTTCTTCCATGTTATATAGCATAGCACTAGGCATCGCCGTTGTCGCCGCCGTCATTTCTTCGGTCGGGGGGGTCGTTTACCTCGCCTGGAATTTATCAGCCCCGGCGCTGATCCTTGTTTTGGTCGTTTCGGCGGCCGTTTCTTTTTTACTGATAAAGCATATTTTCAAAAAAACGGCCGTTCGGAACGCGATCGCCGTGACCTTTACCCCCGGCCCCGACGAAACAGCCGGCCAAAATGAAGGCGGCGGCGCTTGGGCTTTGGCGCTCGCGCCGATTCTCGCGCTCGCGGGCGTTTGTCTGCTGATTTTGGCGCGCAACCAAACCGACGCCGCCGTAAATACGCCGTGGGGACAAGTGCCGCAGCTTTTTTGGATCGGTTTGGCGCTTGCCGCGGCAGCCGGCGCGGCGCTGATGCTTCGCGCGCGCGCCAATGCTTCGTATTTTGCGACCTTAGCGCTTCTCGCGGCGGGCGTCAGCGTGGCGGCGATCGTTTACCGCATTGGCTACGGTTATGACCCGTTCGTCCATGCGGCGGCCGAACAACACATCTTGAACACGGGAGTGATCGATCCGAAGACGATCTATTACTCCGGCCAATACGCGCTTGTCGTGCTTATCTCATTCATCACGAAGCTGCCGGTCGACGTTATCGGCGTTTGGCTCTTGCCCGCGCTCGCGGCGGTGAGTATCGGCGCCGTTGCGGCCTTCGCCGCCAAAACCATGAAACGCCGCGCGGGAATATTTTGCGCCGCGCTCTTGGCCGTTTTGCCGCTCGCTTCATTCATCGACACGACCCCTTTCGGCTTGGCCGCGCTTTATTGCCTGCTGGCCGCGATCCTCGCCTTGGCGGCCAAAAACGACGAACGGATGAAGATGTTGGTCTGGCTTTTTGCCTTTGCGGCGTTCATGACCCACCCCATTGCCGGCATTCCCGCCCTGACGCTCGCGGCCATCATTCAATTCAAAAAACCGCTTTGGAAAATCGTGTCCGCCATTGCCGGAGCCGCAGCGTTGCCCGCGCTTTTTGCGATCTCGAACAAGGGTTTTTCCTTTTCGCTCGACCGGATCGGTTCGATCGCCTTGCCGTTCGATCTGCCGCTCACTCGTTTTCATGCGCTTGGCGATCCGGTCTATGCCATCGGCGCGGCCGCCGCGATCATCATTATCATTGGCGTCGCGCGAAACCGCGACTATCTGCTCGCCGCCGCTTCGGCCGCGATAAGCGGGGCGCTCATCGCCGTCAGCATTGATTTTTCGTACCTGCCCGACGGCGAACAGGGCGGTTATGCCGGACGTCTCCTCGTGATCGCACTGCTCGTTGCCGCGCCGGCCGCGGCCGCGGAAATGGCAAAACTTTTTGGAAAAACCGTTGGCAAGCCGTGGCGCAAAGCGACCGCGGTCGTTGCCATCGCCTTTATGTTCACAGGCGGCGTTTACCTAGCTTACCCGCGCGCCGACGCTTATGTCATCTCCAAAGGATGGAATACGTCGGCGACCGATATGGCGGCGGCGGTCGAGATCAACGACGACGCCAATGGCGAGCCGTATATCGTGCTTGCCGCCCAACCCGTCTCGGCCGCGGCGCTTTCAAAATTCGGCTTTTTCAAATATTACGATACGCCCGAGGGACAGATTTTCGCTTACCCCGTTCCCACCGGCGGCCCGCTTTACCAATTTTTCTTAAAAATGATCTACACCGATCCGTCCTCGGAATACATGGACGAGGCTATGGCGCTCGCCGGGGTCAAACGCGGCTACTTTGTGGTCAATTCCTATTGGACCGACGCCGACCATATTATCGCGCGCGCCAAGCAGACCTCGGAGAGTTGGTTTGGCATCAATGATGCGGATTATGTGTTCCGGTACGGCCGGTAAAAAAATAAATCCTATTTAAAAAATATTTCTTTTTAAAAGAGGGAGGGGTGTGTATTAAACATTAAATTTTAATTTTTAACGTTTATGCATGCCCCTCCCTCTTTTGAACTCCCTCCCTAGCACGCAAACTCCTCGTACCTCGTCGTGATCGTAATTCCACCCGCGCCAGCCGGCGGCAGGCGGGCGGAATTTTTATTTTTGTTCAAGTAAAAGACTCCGATAAATTTCCAAATATTTTTTTCCGGCGGCGGGCCAGGTGCGGGTGAGGGCGAACTCCCGGGCCGATTGACCCATCTTCGCGAGCAGGGCAGGATCGCTCAACATGTCGCGCAGCGCTTCAGAAAGCGCGGCGGCGTCGTTGGGCGGAATAAGCAGGCCGGTTTCGCCGTCCGCAACGACTGAACGCACGCCCGGAATATCGCTTGCCACGGCCGGCAGACCCGAGGCGGCCGCCTCCATAAGCACGATGCCGTAGGCCTCGGAACGATCGACCGAGGCCGAACAAAACACGTCGGCGTCTTGAAAATATTTCGGCAATTCCTCATCGGACACGCGGCCGACAAAATTTACGCGATCGTTTATCTTCAACTCTTGCGCGAGGCGAATATAACTTTTTTTTAAATTTCCATCGCCAACGACGGTTAATTTCGCTTCGGGCACCTTTGCCATTGCTTCGAGCAGAATGTGGAGCCCTTTAAAATAATGCTGTTCGTCAAGCGCGGCGGTAAAAAGAACCGAACCCCTCACCCTACCCTCTCCCCGCTGGGGGCGAGGGGTCCGGATGGCGGCCGGGTGAAAACGCGTCGAGTCGACGCCGAAAGGAATTTCGACGACCTTGGCCATCAGCTCGGGATATTTGGCGAGCAATGAATGTTCGGCGTAATCGCGCGAGGCGACGACGATCGCCGAGGCTTGGCGCAAAAAACGCGGCGCCAAAAATTTAGTGTGAAATGAGAAAACCGGACGGCGCAAACCCCGGCCGACCGTGTCCATGTGGTAGGAGACGATGAGCGGCTTCTTGTTTCCCAGCATCCGCGCGAGCGCAACCATCATCGCGTTGCCGTAACATGGGTAATGAAGATGAATGATATCGTAATTTTTGCACAGTGAAACAAGCTTGGGCGTGAACGCCAAAAAGCCGGCGCCGGGGACGCGGTAATGTTTCAGGCCGGATATCGTCGAATCGCCAAAAGCGGTGACCAATTCGACATCAACATCGGCGTTTTTCGTCGCTTTATATATCTCTCCGGCGGCGTTCGCCATGCCGGAGCGCTGTGGCGGCGCGACGGGAGAGATTTGGAGAACTTTCATACGATAAAATCCAAATGCTAAGAACTAAAATTCAAAATACGGTGGATGTCTTTGGATATTGGAAATTAGTTTTTGGAACTTTCCTTGGAATTTAGTTGTTAGTTTTTAGTTATTAAGATCGTTATCTTTCTTGATCCCGAACATGGCCACTTCTCTAACGAGCTTTGTTATATTCCCCTCCAATTTTTCGATCTTCAGCGTCAAACGGAAAACCAAATAGAACAAGACGATCACCGAAACATAAATGACCAGGTCAACGCCGCGCGTGACGCCCAAACGAGCGGCAAGGAGCGAGGTCGTCCAAGGCAGGGCGACCACGACGCCGACGCCCAGCCAAAAAGCCAGCCAAAAAGCGCCCCAGCGGGCTCCAAGCGACCTGGCGCGGATCTTTTGCCAAACGCGGAACGCGGCGTAGAGGCAGAAGGCGATGACGATAATTTGGAAGGCAAACATATCGGTGTCAGGTGTCAGGTGTCAGGTGTCAGGTCCTGAAACCTGTTACCTGTAACCTGAAACCTATCGATTACTTCATCCACGACGACATTAGCAGGTCGCGGATGATCCGGAAAGCGCCGGAAAGTTTCTGGCCCTTGGCGAGCGAATAATCGGTGTATTTGATCGTGACCGGCACTTCGCGATACTTGAGGCCGAGGCGCGATATTTCTTCCAATATTTCCGAAGCGTGGGCCATGCGGTCGCAGCGCAGGTCGAGACGCGCGGCCGCCTCGCGCGAGAAGGCGCGCAAGCCGTTGTGCGTGTCGGTGAGTTTCAGACCGGTCGTCGCGCGCGTGAATAATATCCCGGCCTTAAGGGCCGCGCAGCGCGCGGCCGGCATTCTTTCCGTCTTGCCCAAAAAACGCGACCCGAGCGCCACGTCGCAAAGTCCGGCTTCAATAGGCGCGGTAAGCGACGGAATATCGGAAACCGACATTTGTCCGTCGGCGTCAAAGGTGACGACGATATCGGCGCCGGCGCGCACGGCCGCTTCCAGTCCTGTGCGCAAAGCCGCGCCTTGCCCGCGGTTCAACGCGTGCGCAAGCACGGTTGCGCCGGCGCGAGTCGCGGCCGCTGCGGTATCGTCGGACGAACCGTCATCAACGACAAAAACGTGCGGCGTGACGGACCGCACCTCTTTGATCACTTCCGCGATCATCTTTTCCTCATTGTAGGCCGGGATGACGATGGCGAGTTTCACACGGACGAGCTGTTAGGTTTTAACTTTTAGCTTTTAGCAAGAACCTAAAACCTAAAAGCTAACACCTAAAAGCTATTTACTATGACGCATTCCGCATCAGGTCGATGAGCGCCTTGTTGGCGCGGGCGTAATCAACGGCTCTGGAGAGCCCGTCATCGAGACGCACGAGCGGGATCCAACCCAGCCGCTCCTTGGCTTTGGTAAGATCGGGCAGGCCGAGCGGGGTCATGAATAAGAGCGGCGCTTCATATCGAATTTGCGAGGTCGAACCGGTGAGTTCGATTATTTTTCGCGCCACGTCCGCCAGCTTGACTTCCTCGTCGGATCCCAAATTAATGACGCCGGTCTTTGCCGGGGCAGCCATGAGTTTAATGAGTCCGTCAACCATGTCGCTCACATAAGTTAGCGAGGTGGAAAAAGTCTCGTCGCCGTAAATAACAAGGTCGCGGCCGTCGAGCGCGTCAACGGCAAAGTCCGGGATCATTTCGCCGTCAAACAGGCGCTGGCGCGGTCCGTAGGTGCGGAAGATCCGCGCGATCTTCGCGTCAAGGTTCGACGCCTCGACATAGGTCTGCACCATGGTCTCGGCAAAACGCTTGCCCTCGTCGTAGCAGCCGCGCGGCGAAAGATGATTCAAGACGCCCAGGTCGGTTTCAGCGAACATTTTATGATCCGGCGTGCGCGGGCCGTAAACGACCGAGGTCGAGGCGTGGACGAACTTGGTGTTATATTTGACGGCCAGGTCTAGCGCGTTCTTCATGGCCAAAGAATTGGCCGTGATGGTCTGCATGCGGATACTGTCAAAATTCTTGGCCGAAGTGGGGCAGGCCAAATTATAAATTTCCTGAACGCCTTGGAATTTTATTTTAAAACGATTCAGCTCTTTGAACGATTCCAGATCCAGCGTAACATCCATGTCGTGCTTAATGAATTCAAAGTCGGGATTGCGCAAAAGCAGGTCGATGTTGCGTTCGGATGAACCGATGAAGGCGTCGACGCAAATGACATGGCTCGTTTGGAGCAATTTTTCACAAAGATGCGAACCGAGAAAACCCGCTCCCCCGGTCACAACGACGTTTTTTTTCTCGAAAATCGGTCCTTTGGGCATATGTTTTAGCTTGCTTTGCTTCGACAATATTATGTTGAAATTATAGCAATCTTAGGTATTTTATGCCAGCCAGACGGCGAATGGGGGCGGCTTCCCTGCGGGAAGCGGCCGACGCGATGCTAATCTGCTAATGCATGCGAATCTACGAATATCGGACAAGCCGCGGCGCGACTTGGGGGTCGGATTAGTCGATTCGCATGCATTCGTGTATTGGCATCGCGTCGCCCCGAGGGGCCAACAGTCTTCCTTATGTAATTTGTAGTATTGACATCGCGTCGCCCCGAGGGGCCAACAGTCTTCCTTATGTAATTTGTAGTATTGACATCGCGTCGCCCCGAGGGGCCAACAGTCTTCCTTATTTAATTAGTAAAGGTCCAAAAACGATTCGACAGGTAATTGAAAGTTCCCGAGGTGAGCACGCCGGCGGCTTTGGCGACAAGGTCGTTCACGCCCAATCGCAAAAGAACGACAAGCGTGAACTGGCTTATGACCAAACCAGTCACGTTCACGATCAAAAAACGCAAATACTGACGCCCGGGGCGGCCGTGCGAACGAAAAGTGATCGTGCGCTGGCCGAGGAACGAAACGACATTGCCGCACACGTAAGAAACCGGGTTTGCGACCACGGCGGCAAAGAAAAAAAATCTTGTCAAAATGTAATAAGCGCCATAGTCGACGGCCGTGGCGACGACGCCGACCAAAACATAACGAACTAGTTCAAAGAATGTTTTTTTCATCGGCTAAGGAAGCCGGCCACGCTCGCGCCGGTAGCATATGGCACCGTAATGTTGAGACCGGCCACCGTCGCGCCGGTGGAATCGAACATGCGCACCATGCCGGCGTTATTGGGGCTCGCCAAAATGTAGGACCGCCCGTAACCGCTTAGGTCCAGCGCGGAAAGCGACATGCCCTTAAGCCCGCTCACGGTAAAAGGCGAAACGGGTTTGGAGCCGGAATAAACAACGGTCACCGAACCGCTCGCGGCGGTGCGCGCGAGCGCGATGTCGCCGTAAGCGTCGCTGCCGATATCCGCAACGACCATGGCGACGCCGCCGGTCGCTTGCGGCGCCAAGTAGGTTATTTGCCCCGCCAGCTCCATCGCGTTGTCGTTTTTATTCAGGAAATAATATTCGACCGGCAAAGAGCCTGCCTGTGCGGCGGGGCCCACCGCCACCGCGGAAGATCCATTGCCGTTAATGTCGCCCACGGCCACGTCGATCCCGGTGCGGGAGTTGGCGTTGTAAGCGAAAAACTGGTATTTGACCTTGCCGTCGGCGCTGAATATCCGCACTTGCGGGCCGCCGCCCGGGCCGGCGCCGGTCACAATTTCGGCTTTGCCGTCGCCGTCAATGTCGCCGACGGCCACATGCACGCCGCCCCTGAATTTGCTGTCATAGGCAAAAAACTGCGAGATCAAATTTCCTTTTATGTCAAAAATGCGCACCTGCGGACCGCCGGTCGTACCGGCGCCGGTCACAATTTCGGCTTTGCCGTCGCCGTTAATGTCGCCGGCGGCCACATGCACGCCGCCTTTAAAGGTCGCGGCATAAGCGAGAAAACGGCTCACCAATTTTCCATCAGGTGTGAAGACCGCCACCTCGGGCTTAACGCCGGCATTAGCGCCGAGCGCCACATACGGGATCAAATTGCTTTGCACGGGCGTCGGGATAACGGCGGTCATGGTAACAGGCAGGCCCAGCGCCGCTTCAACGGCGCGTTGGGCGTTAACGCGGCCGACGCCGAGTTCGCCGCGATAGAGCGGGTTAAGCGCGTCGATCGGATCGGCGGTCGAGAGCAAATACTGCGCCAATGTTTCGCGCGAAAGCCCGGGGTTGGCGGCCAGCATTAAGGCGGCGATTCCCGAAACCATGGGCGAAGCGACCGAGGTGCCGTTCCAGCCGGCGCGGGTGTATGAGTCAAAACCGGCCAAGGACGGATTATAAAGCTGCGTTGAAATGATATTCTCGCCGGGCGCGGAAACATCGACGCATTTGGTGCCGTAATTGGAAAAGTCGGCACGCTGATCGTTAAGGTCGGTGGCGGCGACCCCGATCACATAATTGGAGTTGGGGCCGTTGCCGTCCGAGCAAACCGGATACATCGGCGTTTTGTCCAAATTGTCGCCGCCGGTATCGCGGTTGTTGCCGGCGGCGGCGACGATCAAAACGCCGGCTTTGGCCGCGCGCGCAATGGCTTGATCAAGCGCGACATTGTGCTCGTCAGTGACAAAGCTGAAATTAAGAACGCGCGCGCCATGAGCGACCGCATAGTCAATGGCTTTGGCCGCCGAGACCGAGTCCCCTATGCCTTCCGAGTCGAGAATGCGCAAAGACATTATCTTAACATGCCAATTGATGCCGGCAATCCCCGACATGTTGTTGCCGATCGCGCCGATGATGCCGGCGATGACCGTGCCGTGGGTAATACCCGCTTCGGTCCAGCCGGCGGTATATTGCGGGCTGGGGTCGTTGTTATTGTCGACGAAATTCCACCCGTGAAGGTCGTTCACGTAACCGCTGGGGTCGCCGGGTTTGCCCGGATTCGGGTTGGTCCAAATGTTCGCGGCCAGTTCCGGCTGTTTCAGATCAACGCCCGTGTCAAGAACGGCCACGATGATATCGTTGCTTCCTTGCGTGTAATTCCAAGCAGTCGGCACCGACATTTTATTCAAGTACCATTGCCGTGGAAAATCGGGGTCGTTCGGCGTCAACGCAAAAACGGCTCGCGGCAAAGCGATAATCAAAGCCGCCATTGTTATCAATAGGCGCTTAAACACATCTGTACTTTATCATTTTTCGTCGCGTTTTGTCGATAAGAATTTATTTCTATGACCAAACCGCGAGATTTGTTGAATATCTAATCCGTTATACGAAAAAATGTGCTTAAATGGTGCAAAAAGCAAATACCCCTCCGATAGTTTCGAGGTGGTTTTGCATTTTTTCTACGTTCTAAGTTCTACGTTCTAAGTTTTACGTTCTAAGTTCTACGTTCTAAGTTCTAAGTTCTAAGTTCTAAACTACTGCGCGATCGGCGTGCCGACCTTGTAGTTCACGAAAAATGAATCGGGAATGTCGTCGATCATTTTGTTCCAATTGGCGCCGTACAGGCTCGCGGCTTCGGCTTCGGTTTGGACCCAACGGAGAACGCCGCCTCTCGCGACCACGTAAACCCTGAGATCGGAGACGATCTTCACCATGCGGCTGCCCGGGCGATAGGTCACGTTGCCGCCGATCATGATCGAGCCGAGGCTGGCGTCGGAAATGGTCACGACGGTGGAAAAATCCGGATACCAGCTGAAATAATCTTTGTCGTTAACAAACACATAGCGCTTGCCGTCGGCGCCGCAATAATAGACCGACGGCGATGATTCGCCTTTCACGAGCGTGCCGGGGCTGCAAGCCGTTGGCGAGGCGGCGGCGGGAAGACTTATGTCGATGTTGATGTTAGGATTGTCCGCCATGGCCGTAGCGGCGTCATAGGCGCCGGAGACGGTCGGATCGGCCGTTTGTTGCTGGTTGCCGGCCACCGGCGCGGCGATCGAGTTCGACACCGTAAAGTCGGAGGCGCTTTTGGCCGAGGCCAAGACAACGCCCTTTGGATCAAGCCCCTCCACTTTGATCAAGCCTTGTAGGGTGGCGGTTGCGGGAACGGTCCATGTGTACGATTGGCCGTAAACCGTGCTTAGTATCGTCCAGGTGGTTCCGTTATCCGCGGAATATGAAATGCGGTAATCAATGAAAGTTTCGGCCGTGGCGATCCAATCGACGCTGACCTGCGATCCCGAAGCATATGTCTCGCCGCCGTTTGGAGCGAACAGATCGATCGAGTTGGCCGCGACCTCGACCGGACCGCCGACCGGGTTAAGGTTGCTGTCGCCGGCGAGCATCGTATAGGACCAGGTGTTAGGAACGTCCGTGTTGGTGGCGAGTTCGGCGGGTCCGGCGGCGGCGGTGCAACCGCCGACCGTGACGGTTACGCGCGTGCCTTGCGGCACGTTGGCCGAGTTATGAAGCGTAACGGTGTCAAGCGCGGTGTTCCAATTGGCGGCGGACGTGATCGAGGCGAAATTAAGCGAGGCCGGCGAAACCGACAAGACGCAGCGGGCAATATTCATCCTTTCGGAAAAACTGACAACGATCGGCACGGCCAAGCCCACTAAAGTCGCGCCATTCGCGGGCGAGGTTTGAATAATGACCGGCGAGGCGTTGTCGACGGCCGTATAATCGGCGGCAATGATGACCCCTGGCGCGGCCGTGCCAAGCAAGTTCCCGAAGAGGTCGGTTATTTTGGTCGTGGCGGCGGAATAGGTGAACGGTCCGGCCGCGGATGAGGTGTCAATGGGCAAATTGTCGGTGGCAACGGTAAAGACGGCGGTGTTCGCGCTTATCGCGAAAGTCCCGACGTGCCCCGGCCCGCCCAAAAAACCGTCGGCATTCGCGATATTTGCGGCGCGAACGTCGGCCGAAAAAACCAAAGCGGCGGTATCGACCTTGCCATTATGATTGGCGTCGGAGAGCGTGACCGACGCGATGGTCGGCTGGATCAGGTTCCATGTGCTCGTCACGGTCGCGGTCACGTTTGCGGTTGCATTAACTTGGTTGCCGGCGGCATCCGTAACGGCGGCGCTTGCAACCGGCGTAAAAACGCCCGAGGGAGCTGTGGTGGAACCGTTATTTATATATCCGCCGACCCGATCGGCCAAAGTAACGGTGATGGTGTTGGTGCCCCTTCCGGCGATCGAATTCTTGGTTGTCGGCACGGTGACGTTGCCGGCTGTCGCGAACGAGCCAAAGCCGGCCAAGGTGCCGGCGGTCGTGAGGTCGCCGCAGGTCGCGGTAGAAATGCCGGACGCGCAGGTCAAGGTGACGGGCTCGGAATAAACAAGCGTTAAAATATTGCGCGAAGCGGTTTTGTTCATCGTGATCGAAACCAAGACCGGTCCGGCGGCGGCCAAAACTTTATGCATTGGAATTAACGATAAACCAAAGACCGCAAAGACCAAGCAGGCGGCAAAGGCCGCGGTTCGACGGCTCATAGAAACAAATGGCGGTTTAAAAATATAACCCATAGCGCATTTTAATATAATTTTACTCCTTATTAGCCTAAAACCAAAACCCCTCCGATGGTTTCGAAGGGGTTTTTCTATTTACTAAATGCTACGAGCCGATCGGTGCGCCGACGGTGTAGTTAACGAAGAATGCGTCGGCAATGTCGTCGACCGTCTTGCTCCAGCCGGCTCCGTACAGGCTCACGGCGTTGGCTTCGGTCTCGACCCAGCGCAGGACGCCGCCGCGCGCGACCACGTAAACTCTGGGGTCGGACTGGATCTTCACCATGCGGCTGCCCGGGCGATAAGTGATGTTGCCGCCGATCGTGATTGACGCGAGCACGGTATCGGAGACGGTCTTTACCGTGGAAAAGTCAGGGTACCAGCTAAAGTAAACCTTGTCGTTCACGAACACGTAGCGCTTGCCGTCGGCGCCGCAGTAATAGACCGCGGACAAGGACTTCCCCTTGAAGAGCGTACCCGGAACGCAGGCCGGAGCGGCGGCAACGGGCAGGTTCAGATCAATGTTAAAGTCGGGGTTATTTTCCAACGCTTCGGAAGAAGAATAGGCGCCCAAGACCGTGGAATCGGCCGCCGGCGGAGCGGCGGACGGCGCGGCGATATTTTCCGGCGGCCCCGGTTCATTTTCGCCGATAACGGTAAAATTCCCGTTGGATGTTGCCGAGGCGAGCAGGTTATTGTTGAAGTCATAACCTTCGATCTTTATCTTCCCGAGCGTCGTACTCGCGTCGGGGATCGTCCAACTCAACGATAGGGATGGCGTGCCGCCGATCACGTTCCAGGAAGCGCCGTTGTCCGCGGAGTAATAGACCTTATACTTTACAAAAGCGCCGTTCGCGAATGACCAATCCAAACCAACGATCGCGTCGGCGGCGTATGTTTCGCCGCCCATTGGTTTGGACAAGGTGATCGAAGGCGGGATGACCGGCGTACTGTGCGTGGCGCTTGAACCGGACGCGAGGGTCGTAAAGGTCCAAGGGTCGAACGAATTCGACGCCATTGCATTGGGAGCCGTGGCGGTATCGGCGCAACCGGTGACCGTGATCGTAACCGATGCGTTGCGACTGTAAGCCGATGAATTGTTGAGCGTGAACGTTTCATTGGAATTCGACCAATTGGCCGCATCGGTGATGCTGCCGAAGCCGCCCGGGTCGGGCGATGAACTGAAAACGCAACCGGCAATGTTAATAGGTTCGGAAAAATTAATGGTGATCGGCGTTGAAAGCAAGACCCCCGTCTCCCCCGCGGCCGGACTCGTCGAAACGATCACCGGAGAGGCGCCGTCCGTCGGCGAAAAGTCGGTCGCGGCAATGGTTCCTTTGGCGGCGGTTGCGAGCAGGTTGCCGAAGAGGTCGGTTATTTTGGTCGTGGCGCCGGAATAGGTGAACGGACCGGCCGCGGCCGAGGTGTTCACCGGCAGGTTGTCGGTGGCGAGAGCGAAAACGGACGTGGTCGTGCCGGTCGTGAAGGTTCCGGTGTGTCCGGCGCCGCCCAAGAGGCCGTCGGCATTCGTGATGTTGGCGGCGCGAACCGCGGCGGAGAAAACCAAGGTGGCGGTATCGACGCGGCCATTGAGGTTGGCGTCGCTAAGCGTGACCGAGGCCAAGGTCGGCTGGGTCAGCGTCCAAGCGCTTGTCACGGTCGCGGTCGGCGCGGCGGCTGAGGTATTCACCTGATTGGAAGCCGCGTCAATGACCGCGGCGCTTGCCACCGGCGTAAAGACGCCGGAGGGGCCGGTGGTTGAACCGTTCGCAATGTATCCGCCGGTCTGGTCGGCCAAAGAAACAGTAATGGTGTTGGTGCCGCTTCCCGAGACCGTGTTCAGGGTCGTCGGCACGGTGACGTTGCCGGCGGTCGCCAACGAGCCGAAACCAGCTAGGGTGCCGGAGGTGGTCAAGTCGCCGCAAGCGGCGGTCGAAGCGCCGGACACGCAGGCCAAGGTGACGGGTTCGGAGTAAACAACGGTCAGCGTGTTGCGCGAAGCGGTCTTATTAACCGTTGCCGAAACCACGATCGGCTTGGCGCCGTCGGTTAACGTCGCGCCCGCGGTCGTCGGCAAATAATTGTTTGCCCCATCCTTAACGCCGTTTCCGGCTTGCGTGTAAGTAACGACCGGCGAAGTGCTTCCACCGGTGGTATTAACGGCGCCGAGCGTTCCAAGATTGACGGTGAAACTATTAGTACCCGCCGTGCAAGTGTCGCCGGCGTTCGAGGCCAAAGCAATGGCGCCGGCCGTGCCGACGGTAAAGGTGGTGTTGCCGACAAATGTTCCGCAGACGATGCTTGCCTCGGCCGAGGTGTTGAATTGCACATGATCAATGCGGCCGTCATTGTTGGTATCGAGATAAGCGGCGGAAGTAGCAACGGGCGGAGCGTTATCGGTAATCGCCGTCGGCGCGATTGACGCCATTGATCCGTAGCCGTTAGAGATATGGCCATTGTTGGTATAAGCAATGGTAGGCGCGCTTGAAGTGCCGGTCGTATTGGCATTGGCGCCCGTGATCGTGAGCGTCAAAATGCCGGTGGCCGCATTGCAAGAACCGCCGCTAAGGGTGCCACCAATGCCGTTCCCGACGTAAGTCCAATCACCGGCAACATACGTGCATACTAATACGAAACCGGTGGGAATGGTCAAAGTCACCGTCTCAACGGTACCATTATGATCGGTGTCTTGATATACCTTCGATACGACGGAAGGAACGCCGCCCGCCGCCCTAACCTCGCGGCATGGAACGGCGAGCGCTCCTAAAAAGACCGCAACAAAAATTATGACTGAGGCGAGCAATGAGCGGCGCATATTATTCATATTAGGTATTATTTTATACATCAATTTTAGCACATTTTTGGTAAAAAATCAAAACCCCTCCGATGGTTTCGGAGGGGTTTTGCGTTGCTGTTTTTGAATTTAGTTCGCGATCGGCGTACCAACCTTGTAGTTCACGAAGAACGAGTCGGAGACGTCATCGATCTGCTTATTCCAGTTCCCGCCATACAGTCGGGTGGCCGCGGCTTCGGTCTGAACCCAGCGGAGGACGCCGCCGCGGGCGACTACATAGGTCTTGGGGTCGGACTGGATCTTAATCATGCGCGTGCCTGGGCGGTAGGTGATATTGCCGCCGATCGTGATCGACGCAAGCGTGGCATCGGAGACGATCTGAACGCCTGAGAAATCCATGTACCAGCTGAAGTAGGCCTTATCATTCACGAACACATAGCGCTTGCCATCGGCGCCGCAGTAGTAGACCGCGGAAAGAGTCTTGCTCTTGATGAGCGTACCCGAGACACAGTTCGTGGCGGTCGTGGCCGTCGGAATGCTCATGTCGACGTTGAAGTTGGGGTTGTTGCTCTTGGCCGTGTAAGCATCATAGGTACCGGTCACGGTCGAATCGGTGGCGGGCGTGGTGGTCGGGGGCGTGTAAGTGCTGCCGCCGGCTCCGCCGCCGGAGCTGCTGCCGCCAGTACTGCCGCTGCTACCGCCGCTCGACGTGTCAGTCGAGGGACTCATCGCCGCAAACGACGACAAGTGGGTGGTCGTAAAGCTGCAAATGCCGGAGGTTACGGTACAATTGCCGTCGGTGCCGCTCTCAGCGTATATCCAAGTGCTACTGGCGTCTTTGCGATAAATATGCAAGGTCATGCCTTCATAAGCCGAGCCGACATTGATCGCAATGGTAATGGCCGGACTCACGGTCAAACCCAAGCTGGGCAGGCCGAACGACATTGAACCGGTGACGGTTCCGTTGGCAAAGTTGGTCAAATCAGTGGTGCTAACGCCGGTGCCGGCCGCAAGCGCGCTAAAATCACCAGCCGATCCTGAGGTGAAGGTCGTCCCGCTCGGAATGGTCACCGTTACGCCGGAGCCAACCGTCATTGTTACTTTGTCCGTAAAAGTGACCTTCGTGGTGGAAGCGATGTTGCCGCCATTAGGAACCAAGATTCCGCTCGAGACCAAGGTTGCCATATCGCTCGGTGTCACCGAATAGCCGGTGCTTGTGTTGTAAGTCACGTCGCTACCCATGTAGCCATACCCATAACCATAAAGGTAGCTGGTCGGACTACCACCAGAGGTGCGATAGCCGGCAAAAGTGCCGCCATCAAAACCGCTGCCAAAACCGTAACCGTATCCGTAACCATAACCCCAACCTGGATTGCCGGTTTGACGGGCGAATTGCGCGTAAATATTCGGACCAAAAACAAAAGAGAAAGCGACAAGAGCCACAATGCCGAAGATCGCTCCCGCTAATCTTTTTTCTGAAAAAATAAAACTTCTTAAGCCTTTCATGTTTTTGGTCGTTTAGTGAATAAATTATCTTATTTAGATTATATCACGTTTTTCTTTCCGTAGCAACGCTGTCAATCGAGTTATCCACAGTAGCGCGGCCACCTCTTAATTTCCTAATTTGCGTTAAAACCGTAATAGCCAAGAAATAATAGGCGTAAATGGCGACATTTTCGGCCCACAGATACTTCTTTAATATCAACAGCACGGGACAAGAAGCCAAGAGAACCAACGCGGCGGCGGCCGACCAGCGGCTGTCGAAGATAAAAAGAACCGACGCCAGCGCATAAAGCAAAACAAAGAGATCAATGACACCAACGCCATAAAGCGCGACTAAGACCATGATCGCGGCGATAAGCAATATCTTCAACTTATCGCGGCGGCTTAAGCGCAAAAGGCGGGAATGGACAAAGAAAAAAAGCTGACGAGACCGAGTACCGACTTGGCGAATTAAATATTTAGTTATACTACTCACCCGGAAGTCATTATCAAACGCAAACGTTAAAACAAAAAGCAAGCTGAAAATAATAACAGCAATATGAAAAGCCGGCCAGTAGAACAAACCGCGCCAGGTTTTGGAAAAGACGGCGATAATGAGGGATAAAAAATAAAAACCCAAGAAGTAAGGATAAAACTCCCTTATCCCCCGTTTTATTTCCTCTTGCAATATTTTTTGATCAATTTTTTTGGACATATGTGCTATAGGCCATAAGTAACGGTTGAGGATGTCATTCCCGCGATCCACATGGGAAAGGCATGCCCCGTACCGCGATACGGGGCGGGAATCCAATCATCGCTTGGTCGTACGTCCTGCCGCCCATCCGGATTGGATCCCCGACGGCGCTCGGGGATGACGAAAGGCCGTCATTGCCTTGAAGAAGGGAATCCAATCATCGCTTGATCGGATATTAAGAGACGCTTGGCCTCGCGATATTCGAAATACGCGAGCGTCAGCAAGCCTAGGGCGGCGGCGGCGAAAGAGGCGCCGAGCGAGACGATCACTTGCGTTAGGCTGCCGTGGAACACACTTAACAAGACGATCTCCACCAGAACGGCGCCGGTCATTATAACCAGGCCGCCGCGCCGGCCGAGCGCGAGAAAGTAATTGGACAAGACCGACACCAAAGTCAAAGCCAGCATGACCAGACCGAAACCCGGCAAATAAGGCGCAATGGACAAGTATTTAGCGCCGACGATGACCCTGATGACAAATCCCGGCCAGAAATACATGACTAAATAAACCGGCACCGCCAAAGCGGCCATGAGCGCCAAGGACTTGCCCAAGACCATGTAACGACGCAAACCCCCGTCATTTTTAAGATTCGCAACGACCGGGAACATTACAAGCGGCACGGCGCCGCCGATAAAAAAGACGATCCGGCCGACAGTTAAGAGAGCGCCGTAAAGTCCGGCCTCTTGCGGACTGAAGAACGATTTAACGAACAGCATGTCGAAATTATAAAAAAATTGAGTAAGGGCCATGAACCATAAAACCAAAAAAGAATAACGCCAAAAACGCCGCAACCGGGGCTGAAAATTGAGAGGCGCCGTTGGCAACTTTAATTTCTTGATCTGATAAAAACTTAACAAGAAGGCACTCAAACCGGCTATGCCTATAGCCCAAGCCGCGCCGGTCAAACCAAAGGGCAAAATGGCGACGAAAAGAATGATGAAAAATAATCGGGAGAAGGCGCCCAACAAATTATTAAAGGATAACGCGAAAAAATTTTGCCGGGCGCTCATAACGGCCTGATTAACGGACAGCGGAAAGGCGTATAAGAAACTGACCGAGACGATAATGATGATAGCATTCTCGCTAATATGAAAAAGACCGTTCAAAAGCCGGGAAAAAATGACGATGATAACGAACATGATCAAACCGAGCAAGGAAAATTTCCTAATAGCCCGATGGCGCAACGCGTTCACCTCCCCCGCGCTGTCCGCGGCCAAAACCGACATTTCTTTGGTAAGAGTCGTGTTCACGACCGACGATAAAACACTAAGGATCACGATAAAAGACAAGAGAGCCTGAAAATCGCCATAGGCCGGGATGGACAGATGGCGGGACAGAACAGGATAAACCAGGTAATTCAAAAAAGCGCCGCCAAAATTTGCGGCCGTCAAAAAAAAGGCGCCACGGACGAATTTATCCCGGAACAACTCATTCAGCTTTAACTTCATAAACAAACAGGGTTCGCGTTTCTAAGAGCGGCTTAACATAAGGCAGGTCTTTGAGCCAGAGGTAGGAAGCAAAATCGACTTCCTTGGCCAGAATAATATAACGCACCGGCGCACTTAAAGCCGGCGCGCCGTTCTTACCGTGCGTGACGAGCCATGCCGCCACCGCGGCGCCGTTCGGATCCGTGCTGTTGTCATAGATGCCGCCCCACTCCATATCCGTACCACTTAAGACCGGGCAAGCGAAAAAAGACGAAGCGGGATTAGCGATGATCTTTCCGGCCCAATTGAAACTCATATACTGGTGCCAGGGCAGGAACAGAATCCGATCGGAGCATTCATGAGACGACGCCGACTTACTCAACAACAACTTGTTCACTTGATACCAATCATCGGGATATGGCGTCGGCCAAACCTGGCGATTAAAACCCCAAAGCAGAGAAGGGGCTTGCATGACGATGACCGCCGCGATGAGCAAGCCGCCGATAATGCGGTTGTTCGCGACAATCTTTATCTTAACCAAACGCGCGGCGCCAAGAGTTAAAAAGAAAAGATAGATAGGAATAATCGCCGCCACCCATTTTTGCGGTTCGCGCAGTCCTTTATACAAAGGAAGATGATCATATAGGATCATGACAAAATTGCTCGTCACGCCCGACTTAATACCAACGGCCAAAACAACGGTCAAAACAAAAACAGCAAGCAAGGATGCGCTAAAAATTTTTGCGCTGCGACCCGGCCGGCGAAGACTCCGATAAATACCATACAAGATAAGCGGCGCAAGAAGGATAAAGCTCCTCTGCCAGCCGGGCTCGGTTGTCAGATCGAGATAACGAAACTGATCTTTGCCCCAAAAACCTGACATGAGCAGAACATTGGTCAAAGTTCCCCAGCCGCCGTTACCGGCGGTCGCAAAAGCGACCAAGTCCTGGCCGGTGATTCCCTGTTGAACAAAATTGGTGAGCGGCGAAGTTTTAACGAACAAAGCAATCAGCCAATTAACGTTCAAGACCGCGACGATCAAAAAATAAAGCAATAAGGACAACCAAAGTTTTTTTCGCCCGTCCCCCGCCTTAATTTCCCGGCGCTTGCCGTAGAGTCCGATCGCGAACAGCAGATAAAAAGGGGCGAGCAAGAAAATGAAATGGCTGGAAAATAAAAAGGCGATGGCGTTAAAGACGGCCGCCCGGCGCAAGTTCTTAAAGTCCAAGGTCAGCCAAGTTTTAAAGAGATAAGCGATCGTAAAAAGCAGACATCCATAAGCGAGCAGTATTCCGAATTGCCCATAAAGCGCCCGATCGTAGACAAACGGATTGAACAAGGCGAACAAGCTTAAAACAAAAACCAAGCCATCTGCCGGCACGGCGCCGGTTAATTTGCGATCATATTCCAAAACGGTTTTAACCAACAGCCGCCCACCCAACAAGACAACAGTGAGAACGGCGGCAATAAAAACCTTCTCCAAGAAAGCCAACGGCAAAACAAAAGACAACCCCTTCACCAACAAATTTAAAAGAAACGCCGTGCTTGTCCAATCAAGCATTATCTTCGGCCCCCAAACCATGTCGGTCAAAAAAAGATAGCCAGAACGAAAAAACCACGGCAAGATTATCGCCAAAACCGCGAGCGCATACGGACAGTACTCTTTGATCTTATTTTTCATCTATATAACTATACATCATTGGTGATTTATAGCCATTATCAGCATGTATGGTACTCATACTGGACAAAATAGGGAAAGCCAAAAACGTAAAAACGCAAGTGTAATATCTTTTTTTATACTAAAAACAATATTTGAGTTACTTATTTAGGTTATTATACCGACCTAAATAACCGTCATTTGGGTCAGTAACTCAACAAATAAGGGGTCATGTAACGGTTAGGCGTTATGATATCGAGATAACCAATTCAGCATTAAGAGCCGCGGCCACGCGCTTTAAAAATTTGACTGAAGGGTTGTAAGTTCCTTGTTCAAGGCGGGAGATAACCGGCTGTTTACTGCCGATTTTTTTTGCCAGTTGTTGCTGGGTAATCCCCTGTTTAAGCCTTTGGTCGATGATCATTTCAACCAAGGAAAACTCAGGCCCCAGTTGTTTGTAGGCTTTTTGGATGGCTTCATTTTTTAGCAGTTTCTTTTTAAAATCTTTGTAGTTTTTCATAAAACTATTATAACTTATAAGTTATAATGTTGTCAAGGTCCTGCGTTTTGCCTGTGCCAGACGTAACTCTTTGTTTGGGGTCTTTGATGATTTTTTAATAAAACCGTGTAGCAAGCAGATGGCACCGTTGTGAAAACAGTAAAATATCCGCACTTCCTGCAATCCCCGCATACGAAGTTCAAATAAACCACCAGATACCTGTTTGCTGTGCGGCATAGTCAGTTCGTTGCCGAACCTTTCTAATAGATCAATAGTACGCAAGGTTTTCGCAATCGCTTGCGTTTCTAAGGATTCAATGAATTTTTGCACCTCATCTTCGATATGGATTTGCATAAGAGTATGGTCGAGCTTGCCCGATTATGCCGGAATACACATTGCGCCTTGGCCATCGATATTGACAACAGTACCATGCCGTAATATCTTTAAATTAAAGGTCCCACCTCGCTGACAAGAGCCCTCGGGCTCTCTCCGTAGCAATACGGAGTAGGCGGGGTGGTCATTTTGTTTTATGGGGCACCATCGAATATTTTATTTGGCGGGTCTAGGTTTCGCCTAGAACATATCGGACATAATCATTTGGCGAATCAAATTGATCTAAAATTATCGATGTATTGCTAAGTATCTTTGATTCTTTTCTTATACCGGCATAATCAGAAAAGCTTGACCAACGATACTCGAGCAAATCCTTTCGCAAATCCGCATCATTAGCTCCTTTAAAAATCTTGATCGGATTTGAATGAATATACCTGCTCAATTCGAGCAATCTTGAATTTGATTTTATGTGGCTTCTTTTAAATATGCCTTGAAAAAGAACGCCCGTTCGCTCATGGCTTTTATTAAAGTACATTGTGTAGCTGGTTACCATTTTTTGAATGAACTTTGTAATTCCATCGTCAACGCACTGCTCTAAAAGCAAATGAAAATGGTTGGGCATAAGACAATAAGCAACAACATTCACCAGCTTCTTCGTCGCCTCCCCGCTATTTAACCTAACTTCAAAACGGCAACCGTTTAAGTTTTGTTCATCATTAAATACGAACAACCCATCAGCAAAACGCTGGTAATCGTTTTTGTATAAAAATGTTTTCCTTTTATCTGTTCCACGATTATAAATATGGTAAAACTCTTTTTTTGCCAAATAAATATTTCGCATACCTAATCGTTAAACGATTTAAATCTTACTAATATAAATATACAAAACCCTAGATTTTTATAATACAAAAGTGTTATCCACAGCTAACAGAAGTGGCCCATGCTACGAATTTTGCTTGATTTTACTGTGCCTTATCGATGTCAAAAGTGTCAGTAGGTGCTGACAGCCAGCATCCGGTCTAGGCGAAACCTAGACCCGTTGGTTTCGCCGACGGGGGGTGATGACTTAGGTTTCGCCTAGACCCGGCGGGGCTAGGTTTCGCCTAGGGCGTTGGGGGGCATTGGGGACTCTTACCAACTTTTCCAACCCCATTTTTTCGCTTTCGCCGCTTTACAAAATCCCAGCCCAAATATCCCAAACAACCAATTAAAGTCGTGCCGGAGATAAATAGGCCGATATAGAATAATCTTTGCGGCCAAAATTCTATAACTAATTCCATGTCGTAACTGCCGTCGGCGTTCTTTGTGCATTTGGGGTTATTTTGACAGATTGCGGCGGGGTCGATGTCCCAGGAATTAGCGTAGCCGTTGACCATCTTATGATTGGAGTTGTTGTCCACCGGTGCTTGGAACCATGTTTCGTAGAACCGGCCGTTTGGCAGATTATCGTTCTGAATCGTGTCTTGAAAATTTTTAGAAATAAAATCGATCTTATAAGACTCGTTATAGTCGAGGACCTCCTTATTATCTTCCCATTTGGTATGCGCGATATTCTTATCTTTCAAGTCGCCGAGCGAAGAAATATCACCGTTGCCAATAAAGCTCTGTACTTCAGCGGCACCGGCCTGATCATCGGCGTTGCCGTCCAATATCTTATAATCAGCGGCGTTGAAATTAACCGGGCTCTTTTTATAATCTTCCAGATAACTCTTCCAGCCGTCATTAAATGATTCCGAAAAAACCAAAGGAAAATCCGCGGCGGCATGATGGATAATGACGCGATACTTGGTCGGATTAATTTTTTTGAATTCAATGACGGGGGTATTACTGACCGTTTCTTTCTTCAGTTCCTTGGGATTGAAGAGCGGCGAACTATTGGCCAAAGGGTTAGCGACCGCGCTGGTTTGATCAGTGTTATTAAAATAAATTGCCGACCGAGTTTTATAATCGGTTTGCGAGACAATGTCCGGCAAGTTATTTATATTTTGCGAGGTAGTGATAATGGTTTGAGGAGTGTAGAAATGAGGGAGAAAACTGCTTCGTTTTAATGTTAAAAAACTAATAAAATTATCTTTGATCATTGTCGCTCCGCTATAATTATATTTCGTGTTAGCACCGATTAAAGAATTATCAATAAAAGCAAACCCTACGTTGTGATTATTAATATTAGAATAAATGTTGTCATATCCAATATCATAACTATTATACAAAAATTGATATAAAACCGGACCGAAATACCCCCATTTAGTATTAATATATGAGAGATTGGTTTGAGGAAATAATATCTTTGCGTCAAGTTTTCTAATATCAATTAAATCCTTGATCCTAAAATATTCATCAGGGATTTTAAATCCATGCTGATTTCTGTTCGTATATTGATTAACAACATTAACGTTATTATAATAGGTTCCGTTTAAAAAAGGATATCCGACGATCCCGATAAAAATTACCAACAAAAATACAATTAACGGTTGAAATTTTTTAATATTTTTAACAAAGCCAAACAGCAAAACGGCATAAAAGGGAGACAGAAAGAAAACGGCACCGGCCGAAGTCCGTAAAAATGCAAATAATGAAAATTTAGAAACAACATATTCGTAAACAAAACCGAGGGGAGGATTCGATCCGGAAGCAAAAAGTAAATATATCAGAATTAAGACAAAAAGGATCAATTGAATCCTATAATTCTCTTTATTTATATTTGATTTATTTTCAATAAAAAATAAATTCCAAATGATCAAAAATATAAAAGAATATCCTAATAATATTACAAGTGGATCAGTTTCATATCTTTTTTGTTCTAAAGAGTTTAATACCAGATTATTATTATGGAGCGCAAACATCTTATCGATGGTTGAAAGTCCAAAATCCATCATCTTGCCATCATCCTTATAACCGGTCTTTACGTGGACGCCGTAAAGCTCCGGAGAATAGTGCGTTGCAAAATATCCCAAAGGCAAGAACAGATATACAGACAATAAGGCAAAGATGATAAATTTTCCTGAATTTTTTAAGAAAAACTTAAGATTAACCAGCTTAAAAATATAGCTGAATAAGAATATAAGAAAAGAAAGTAAAAAAAGATGAAAGATATACTTCGGGTTAGGGAGATCCAGCGAAGAAAAAAACAATAAAATATTCATCCAAACAAGGTCAGTTATCTTTATTTCTTTATTCTTTATGGCTTTAAAAACAAAGTAAAAAAACCACGGGATGAAAGAATAGATATATATATAATGCCATCCGTTTAAAAGAGCCGGGGATAAGAGATAAAACACGACCGGAACCAAATAAATATAAGGTTTTTCTTTAGCATAGAAGAGCTTAGCCAGTCGATATATTCCAAAACCTGATATTAAATTCAAAAAGAATAACAACAATGATGAAATCTGATATATATTCAGTCCGATTGATTCAGTAATCTTATAATATAGGTATAGGGGAAAATAATTTATAGAGAAATATAGACCATTTTGTAACTGTAGCCATTGATAAAAATATTTTACCAATGACGAGCTATTAAATGGCACGATAATATCTCCACCGATAACTAAAGCGTTCCAGCTGCATATGACTGGAATCAGGGATATTATTATAATAACTGACGGAATTATTAAGTAATGCTTTATTTTTGAAGAAGAAAACATTTATTATTTTTTATTTAATACAAAAATTATAACAGCGTAAGCGTATTTATCATTATTTAGGTCAAAGTCAATTTCATTGGCTTTTTTTACCCGATCTTTCTCATGTATTACTACATTGTTAGCCGGGATTTCCCTATATCTTAAATAATATTTTTTTATTAATTTAAATATGAATGCCGGAATAAAATTATAACAGAAATATGTGATCGCTCTTTTATTTTTATCAATTTTTGTACCCGAAACGACCATTGGTTTCGTAAAATGCTGACCATAGACGCCATTGATATTGAAGAAATTATGCAATTCGGAATTTAATTCTTTAAATTTCCACTCTTTAAAATGGAACCTATTTATAGGATTATCAAGGCCTGGCGATGTTATGATCTTGTTTGGAGTAGAAACAATCAAAATACCATCGTCTTTCAAGACGCGGTGGCATTCATCTAAAAATTTTCTATAATCTGGTAAGTGTTCAAAGGTTTCGAAAGAAACAATCGCATCAAAAAACTTATCAGGAAATTGCAAATTTTGTGCATCCATCTTGAGAAAATGGTTCCGATAACTGCCGTATTTATTATTTCCATAGGCTACTAAATTTTCAGAAATGTCCACGTTAAATGTCTCAACGGCCGATTTCATTAATACTTCAGAACCATACCCACAGCCGCTGGCTACATTTAGTACTTTTTTATCCATGCAAAACTCCGACGCAAAATCATACCGGGAATAGTGCTCCGATATGACACTTTCTGACACTGATCCGGGTATGATCCTTTCTCCCGTCTTATACAAGAAACTGCTACTGAATTTTAATTTATCCATACCGAATTATTTAATGACTTAAAATAATCATTTTGTTATATTCGATCTTTGCGATCTTATCCCAACTGTAATTATCTAGCAATAACTTACCTTTCTCATTATCAAAATCCTTATTATCAAATATTTCAAGAACCCTATCAGCGACAGAAACGTAATCATTTTTTTTAAATATAATAACCTCTTCATTGTGATACATATTATAAGCGTCTAAATCATAGACTATGGTTTTTAATCCTGAACAAACGGCTTCTAAGGGAGCAATTGGTACACTTTCAGTCTCACTTAAGAACAGAAATATCTTGCTACTTCTTATGATGTCAAATTTTTCCTGACCAATCTTATATCCTAAAAATTGGACATTCTTTTCCAGGCCAAAATCTTTAATGTTTCTTTTAAATTTGGTCTCGATTATCTCATCTCCACGCCCCATAATCGCTAGTTGAAAATTAGGATATTTTTCTTTGACGCGAATTAACACCTTCAATAGATCAAATATGCCCTTAGCTTCATTGATTCTTCCTATAAACAAAGCATCAATATTATAATCTTTTCTAACCTGGGCATTTATTATAAAATTTTTCTCCACTCCATTGCCGGTAATCACTAATCTTGAACCAGAAAAGCCATTCTTAAGCATATATGCTTGTAATTCTGGCTTTATGACAAAGATATAATCAGCCGATCTTAATAAGAAAAGACTTATCTTGTAAAAGATCCAAGATAATAGCCGGATAACCTTATTGCCGGCTACAAATCTATTATCAACTATGAGGGGCACTGAATTATCAAAAACTGTTACCCATTTAAGGTGCTTATCTGTTTTCTTCAATAAATAAGGAAGCAGTATCAAATCTAGAACTGGAGATATGGTATAAACAACGTCAAATTTACCAATCAAATCTTTTAATAGAAAAACCGCCAACAAATTTCTTTTAAACGCTTCGAGTATAAACCTAATTTTATTCTTCCATTTTTTGCAATTGTTTAGATTGATAAATCTATAACCAGTAATTATCCCTATAGACAATATCTGTTGTTCTAAATCGGCGCTTCCTAAAAAAGTAACTTCGCTACCAGTTGACTGCCATTCTCTCACTTTCAAGAGCAGTGGCACTATATTAGCCCCCTCTAGTGTTATACCATTAATTAATATCCTTTTTGACATACGAAAATCAGATTAAACCCCAATAATCCACCGAGACATGGGAACCTTTTAATGATCCAACCGAAATTATTTGAACTATATTTTTTATCTAGAATCTTCAATCCGCATTCTTCAACCAAAAGAGCACCTGTTTTCTTAGTATATAAATGCAAATGAGTCTTATCTAAAATTCCGCTATCAGTATAATCAAAGTTTCCTAAAAGCAGATTCAACCTAACCACGATATTAGCGACATTTGGAAGCGATATTATTATCTTTCCGCCATCCTTTAAATATCGTTTAGAAAAAAAATTCAAAACCGCAGCCGGATCCATAAGATGCTCCAATACATCGCCAAACACAATAACATCAAACATGGCATCATAAACAAATTCATTATAATTATTAAGATCTATCTTAAAGGTTTTATTATATCCGGCATTTTTTGCTTCCTTCAAATAATCTTCATCAAAATCAATGCCATAGAAATCGTTGTCAACTGCCAATTGTTTAAGATATCCTTTATTGCATCCTACATCCAAAATTGTTTTATTTTTTCCGATTTCTTTAGCGATCAAGTTATGCGTTCCGTAAGGAGCATTATTAAAATTATATTTCATATTTGTTCATTTAAACTTGGGCACCCCAGCCTTTAACAATATCTTTAATTTTGAACTGCCCCAATACATTCTCTGCATAATTTCACCGTCCGAAACGATCCTCGTTTCTTGTATTTTCCTCCTTTTATCGATGATATCCTTAAAATTAACCAGAATCCAACAATACGCTTTAATATACTGCCAAGCAACCCCCGGCTTAAGCAGCAGTAAAAATAAGATGATTTCCGCAATATTAATTAAAAAATTTATAGGCAAGATCCACAAAAGATTAGGCAACGAATAATTCTTTAAAAGATTCATCATTATGTTTCTTTCTCCAAGATAACGCCTAAAATAATTAGTTTTCAATTTTCCTCCCTTTATCGCCCCGCCGCCAACGCTTCCTCCGCTAAAATGCCATACTATCGCTTCGGGGACTTTAGTTATGGGAATGCCCACAAGATGCGCTCTCCAAGACAGATCAATATCCTCCTGAAACATGAAATAATCGTTATCAAACATTCCCAGATCAAAAAAGATGCTTTTTTTAATGAAGATAGCCGCTCCGTCAGCATAAAACACCTTTTTACCACTCTTGCCGTACGGATAACCGAATATATCCATACCCACGCCGTTGTTTAAATAAATGCCATCAAAATAAACTTGTTTTGGGGCAAGAATGGCATTATCGCGCTGTTTATCTTTCCAAATATCATGCAAGCATTCTTTATCCAATTTGGTGTCCGGGTTCAAAATAAATAAATAATCTCCGCCACACTCTTTAGCCAAGATATTATTAGCAGCAGCAAAACCGATATTTTTTCCTTCAATCAGCTTGATGTAACCATTGCTTTTTTTAAAATCATTTATGATTTTTACCGTATTATCGGAAGACCCGGCATCATAAATAAGAACCTCCACTTGAAATTCGGATGATCCTCTAATATTTTCAGCAATGGATTCAAAATAACCTTTTAAAAAAAGTTCTGAATTATATGTTACGGTTATTATTGATATTTTTGATGATTCCATGCATTTGTTATCATATTTTTTTCAGAACAATTTCCCAATTGTAATATCCTAGTATCGGTATTCTTATTTTTCGGATGATTTTCATGATCATGTTTTCATATATCCTTCTATCGGCTAGTTTTATCCTTTTAACAATAAAGTCCGAGATTGGGAACCATTGGAGCTGCTTATTCTGTTCTAATAATTTAAAATGACTGCTGTTAAATAAGCTTAATAATTGTTCGTCGGAAGAATATTCCCTTAGATGAGTTGGATCCAGAACCCATTTGTTTCCATTTTTGTAAAAATACCAGCCATACCATTTTTTAAAAACGGTAGATATGTAAATAATCCCCCCTGATTTAACTTTTTTTTCAATCTGACTGATCATTTTAATCTCATCAACGTGCTCTATCACTTGAGTCGAGATAAAAAAATCGATACTGTCATCTGGGATTGTTTTTAATTCTTCGGCGCTATCAACGGTAGCTATAATTTTATCGTTGATTGATTTAACTATCTCTATTCTATTTTTTGACAGATCTATCGCAAATATATTTTTTCCATCCAGATAGTTGGAAATATTCAACGAATAGAGTAGCGAACCGTCTCCGCAGCCACAATCCAGAAGGTTGACGTAGTTTTCATTTTTTAAATATTTTTCCAGGAGCGGGGGTGTGTAATTACTATAGAATTGGGGCGCAATTTTTGAATAATCTTCTATATTCATATTCGTTATTTTCTATTAACCAGATAAACCGCCCCGACCGATCCTCTTAAAAAATACATGCCGCCGGTTAAAACCGGATGCGCCAATAATCTTTTCCATTTTCCTTTCTCCAAAAAAACTCCGAAATAACGATAAGATAAACCAAATTGCTTCTTCAGGTCATTATCGTCTTTGCCCCATTTGCTTATATACTTATCAAAACTCTGGGTATAATAACCCTTCTTGCTTAAATATTTTTTCAAATTAAACTCGGCCTCATTATGGTAGATGACCGCTTCCTCACCGTTCTTGGGCACTAAGCCGATTTTTCCAATCGCCTTTAGCTTTTTATCGATATCCCAGTCCTCAGGCCCGCTCATACCCTCATCAAATCCTCCAACCTCGACGAATTTGTCTTTCTGGAAGAAACGGGCGCCGTCGATCACGGTGCCATCATAGAATGACCGCTCAAAACGCCTAACCTTGCTCCAAAAACCGTCACCCATCACAATTTCGCTGACATGAAGCGCCGCGCAATTTTCCCGACCAATATATTCCACGCAGTTTTTTATCAAATTCGGCGACAAGACCATGTCCGCGTCAACAAACATCACATATTTCCCGTTGCTCTTTTCAATCATTCCATGATTTCTCTGAGCGCTCCTTTCCGGTCCCTTTTCAAAAAACTTATCAGTATATTTTAAAGCGATCTCCCGCGTCTTATCGGTAGAAAAATTATCCACGACGATGATTTCGATATTCTTATAAGATTGCCCGACGATTGATTTCAGGCAATTCTCGATATTCTTTTCTTCATTTTTAGTGGTAATGACTACCGAAACCAGGGGCTCCATAAGTTTACTTCTTAAAATCCACTAAATGCCCCATAACTTTTACCCCGGCCATCCATAAGAATTTAATATCATCCCAGCTTCTTATTGATTTGATCTTATTAAAAATAAAGGCCGGCGTCATGAACGCTTTGTATAAGCCCTGTGTCAGCTCTTTCACCTGTTCCGTCGTCAAAGAACATTTCATGACCTGCTCTCGCTGATCAAAGCGGTCATAGTCCTTAAAATTGAGCAGGCCGTTTGCGGAACAATATTCATAAAGCGGCGTGCCGGGATACGGGATCAGGATCGTGCCTTGGAGCGTATTGACGCAATTATGCTTAAACAGAACCTTCGCCAGCGCCACGGTCCTTTGCGCATCTTCATAGCTCTCCCAAGGATAACCGATCATCGTCGTAATATGCGGCTCCAGACCCGCTTCCTTGCACATCCTCAAGCACGGCTCTATTTCCTCAACTTTCAAATTCTTATCGATCATGTCCAAAGTTTTTTGGTTGGCCGATTCCAAGCCGAAGAGGATGAAACGAAAACCGGCTTGCTTCATCGACTGCCAAATTTTTGGGTCGCGGATGCCCGTTATCCGCATGTTGCAACTCATGGTTACCTTTTTATTGTAACCGCGCGCGATCATGCCGGCGCAGAATTCTTCCAACCAAGCGCCGACCGGCAATGATCCCGAATCCTCCATGATCTCTTTAACGCCCAGTTCGATGAGGTGTCCGACTTCGTCCAAGGCCAGTTTGGCGCTGCGAGTGCGATAATTTGCGCCCGGGAACAAGGTCGTCCAGGAGCAAAAAGTGCATCTCCCCCACCAGCAGTCCCGGCCGCTCATCATATAGGTGCCGGGCGTATATTTGAAATTGCCGTTCTTATAGGCGTAGAGCCGCCATTTCGTCAGCTCCCTGTCGATCTCGGGCAAGGTGTTCAGGTCGTGTAAATAATAGGATTGTCTGGCGCCGCTGTTACCGAAAACGCAATTTTTAAATTCCCCGTCTTGCCAATTTATTTCTTCTTTCTTACCGGCGGCATCCCAATTGCCGCTCACGCGCGAATACCAGCCCGGCTCCAACGGTTCTTTGCCTTCAAGAAAGCGAACCAAATTTTGAACGCCAAAATCATAGTCGCCGCCGGAGAGGACATAGTCAACTTTAGAATAGCGCAAGCATTCTTCCGGCTTGGCCGTGGCATGATCGCCGATGAGAACGATCTTCAGCGACCAATTTGCCTTGTCTTTCAGTTCATTGATTATTCGCCAATGGCGCTTAACGACCGGCGTCTTGGTTTCCAGAACCACCAGCTCCGGACGCGCCGCGAAAAGACGTTCGCGCCAAGCATCATAACTCAAGCCCTCGGCGATGCCGTCATCCCAAACCACATCCTCGCCATTCGCCTTGAGCAAGGTCGCGAGGTAGGCCGGAATGACCGGATATATGAAAGTCGGGCTGTTAAACCATTGAAATTGGCGATTTTGACCCAGAAGCGGAACCCCTTTAGCAGAGGTAAGCGGCGGGTATGATATGAAGATCTTCATGCTGTTATCGTAGCTTACTTTTCAGGTTTCTGACAAAGATTAGGCCCTTTAAAAAATTAAAGCCGTAAACCAGATGGGTAAAGAAGATATAGTAGACGGCGTTAAGGGTGATTTGGATATTCTTTTCGTAATGCTTTATATCCAATATGGACTTGAGCAACGCCAAAACATAAAATATCCAACCTAAGATGTATATCCATCTCGCCGTTTCATTGTAGAAACTAGCAACCCCGCCCAAAATTACGAACAATAGGAACAGGCTGGGGATGAAATATTTAAATTTAAAAGACGTCTCAGGATATTTTTTCGCGAAAAACCCGCGATGCAGGCCGTACCCGCCGACCTGCTTTAAATGCTTGATCAAGCCGACGCGACGGTGATGGTAAGCGATTAGCGCCGGGTCATAAATGATACTCTTCGGATATTTTTTAATCAAATCCAAGCATAATTTAGTGTCTTCGCCGGGCCAGAATTCACTGTCAAAGCCGTTGAGCTCCACAAAAACTTCTTTTCTGATGGAAAAATTAACACTCGGCCAATCGTCGATGATTCGCTTTGCTCCCACTGGCACATATCTTTCAGGGTTGCCGCCGGAGAGCGGACTCAAGAAGACCGCGCCGGAAACTTTTTGCCAAAAGCTGTCGTCGGCCGGAGTAAGAGCCGGGCCGCCGACCGCTTTAATTGTTTTATCCTGAAAATCAGATTCCAAAATTTCTAAAAAATTAATTTCCGGATAAGCGTCGTCATCGATGAATATTAAAATTTCGCCCTGCGCATCCTTAATCGCCAAACTGCGCTTGGCGGCCGGGCCGACGTGATTGGTGGGAATCTGCCGCGTGCGCGCCGCCGTAAAATTGGGATCAACAACATCGGGATAGATGATTATCTCATAATCATCGCGCGAGATCAGTAATATCTTTGGCACGGTGGAGCGGATGTAGTCGTTCACCGCCTTAACGGGAATTATAAAACTGAATTTGATCATCTTTATTAAGACAAATTTCTAAAATACGCAATCGTCATCTTCAACCCCTCTTCCAATTTGATCTTCGGTTCCCAGTCCAATTTCGCCTTGGCGAGCGATATATCGGGCTTCCTTTGCCGCGGATCGTCAGACGGCAGCTCCTTATAGATTATTTTGCTCCGGCTTTCCGGAATTAATTTCAAAACCTTTTCCGCCAATTCTTTGATCGTGAATTCTTCCGGATTGCCGATATTGACCGGTCCGACGAATTTATCTTTATTATTCATCATCCTAACCATGCCCTCGACCAGGTCATCAATATATTGAAAGCTGCGCGTCTGCGACCCGTTGCCATAAATAGTAATGTCTTCGTTCTTCAAGGCCTGAACGATGAAATTGGAAACAACGCGCCCGTCATTGGGATGCATATTCGGCCCGTAGGTATTGAAGATCCGAATGACCCTTATATCCACCGCGTGCTGGCGGTAATAATCAAAAAAGAGGGTTTCGGCGCATCTTTTTCCTTCGTCATAACAGGAGCGGATACCGATTGGATTGACCTTGCCCCAATAGCTTTCCGGCTGGGGGTGGACTTCCGGATCGCCGTAAACTTCCGAGGTCGAGGCCTGAAGAACCGTCGCTTTCATCTTTTTCGCCAGGTCAAGAACGTTGATGGCGCCGATAACCGAGGTTTTGGTGGTTTGCACCGGGTCAAATTGATAATGGACGGGCGAAGCCGGACAGGCCAGATTATATATCTGGTCAACTTCCCGCTCTATAGGAAAAGTGATGTCGTGCCGCAAAACTTCAAATTTATTATTCTTAAGCAGGGGCCTTATATTGTCCTCGCTGCCGGTAAAAAAATTGTCCAGGCAAATAACCTCATCCCCTTCGGTGAGGAGCCTTTTGCAAAGATGCGAACCGATAAAGCCGGCGCCGCCGGTGACAAGTATCCTCATGTTCTTTTGACTTTATTTGAATAAACATCGCTCAACAGATCCATGTCCTTCTTGGTGTCCACGAGCAAGCGGTTATTGAACCGGACAATGCGGTCTAAGAGTTCGCGGACGACTTTATCTTCTTTGTTCCGAACCGGCTCTTCGTTGAACATTTCAACGAAAGCCGCCATGTCCTTGATAAAGCAATGTCCGCCGGCGCCGCGGCCGGGCTGGCCGCCATGGCCGCTCTGGTGCTGGACACTCAAATGACTGTGACCGATGCGGGCATCGTGACCGACCATTTCGGCGACAATTTCATAATCGACTTTTTTGCGCTGAGCGAGATTGTAGACAATGTTGGCGAAAATTACTTTTAAGAAAAGAAAATTATTGCCCATGTACTTTGTCAATTCCGCTTCACGGCTGCCCACCAAAAAATTATGAGGCGCTTTGGGCAGGAGGCGCAGGACCGCCGTTGCTTTTGGTTTGGATTTTGGGGTATAGCCCACGATATTGCGCACGGGGTGCTTGGTTTCGTGCACAACATTCTTCTCCGTTAAAAATTCCGGCGAGTGCAAAATGTATTTATGCGGATACAGTTTTTGAAACTTTTCGGTCGTACCGACCTTGACGGTGGACTTGATGATGGCGATTTTCCCATCGCCGACCAGCTTGAGGACGGAGCGCACGATACTGTCGTCAAAGCCGCGCGGCGTGGTCGGGGTTGGAACGGCGATAAAGACAAAATTACAGGCCTTAATGCGGTCTTTATTGGCGCTATTTTTTTCGTTATCGTAACGAACGACCTTATACCCGCGCGATTCAAAATCATCGGCCATGTTTTTGCCAATAAAACCCTGGCCGATAAATCCGATCGATGGTTTTTTTTGTCTCATTTTGGTAGAAAAAAGATGATTTTTAACCGTCAGAATAGGATGTTTATCCTATCGCCATTTCCTTGAAAAATCAAGGAATCGATCTCTCTTTATTGTCGCCCCCGCGAAGGCGGGGGTCCAATCAATATTGGGCGGTTTTCCTTTTATTAGGATGAACGAACGATTTTTCTGTAAGGGGGAGGGGCGTGTATTAAACATTAAATTTTAATTTTTAACGTTTATGCGTGCCCTCCCCCTTACGAACCCCCACCCCAGCAATCAAACTCGTCGTACCTCCTCGTGTCGGTGATCCCGCGCTCGCGAGCCGGCGGCAGGAGCGCGGGATTTTTGTTTTAGGTTCGGTCGGATTATTTTCGTCGCCCCCGCCCCGTATCGGAGTACGGGGTAAACTCCGGCGGGGGTCCAATCCATATTGGGCGGCAGGACGGACGCCCAAGCGATGATTGGATTCCCTTCTTCAAGGGAATGACGGAGGGTGCGGGAATGACGGCCTTTCGTCACCCCCGAGCAGCGTCGGGGGTCCAATACATATTGGGCGGCAAACGAACACCCAAGCGATGATTGGATTCCCGCCTTTGCGGGAATGACGGATGGGACGGGAATGACCAAAAGAAAAAAGCTTGGCTAGAGCTCGTAAATTATGATCATTAAGGCGTTACCCTATTGATCTTTCTTCCGGCGGATGATGTAGAGAGGCCGGCCGAGTATTTCGTTGTGAATTTGAGCGACGTAGAGGGCGACCAAACCGAGGGAGCTTAAGATAACGCCGACCAAGAAAGTGATGAGAAGGGCAAGTTGGGCCGAACCGGAAAAGCTGGAAGGAAAATCCCAAGCAAAAATATATTTGCCGATGAAAACATAAAAGCCGAAAATCCCGACCGTGATAACGATGAAAACCCCCAAATAGCCCGCGAACTTAAGAGGCAGCAAGCTTAAGGAAACAAAACTGTTGAGGGCCAAGCTAACCAATTTGGAAAAACTGTAACCGGCGCGGCCGTTTGTCCGCTCGTTGGCTTCAAAATAGATGTAGTCGCGCTTAAAGCCGAGCCAATTGATAAGCGCCCGCGTCATCCGGCCCGTTTCCGTCAGACGGTTGAAGGCGTCGATCACTTCCCGGTCCACGAGGCGGAAATCGGTTTCGTTCGGCTTAATTTCGACGGCCGAAATGCGGCGCATTATTTTGTAAAAGATACAGGAGCCGAGGCGCTTTACCAATCCGGCGCGGCGGTTTGTTTTTCTGACGCCGACAACGACCTCGGCGCCAGCTTCCCATTTCTTTATGAATTCCGGGATCAATTCCACCGGGTGCTGCATATCCGCGTCAACCATGATCGCGGCTTCCCCGCGCGCTTGGTTCAAGCCGGCGCTAAGCGCGGCTTCTTTGCCAAAATTGCGGGAGAATTCGAGGATGCGGACGCGGCTGTCTATGAGCTTGCGCAATTCAACGACCGAAGCGTCGCGGCTGCCGTCATCGACGAAAATTATTTCCCAGTCGTATTTTGCGGCGAGCGGCGACAAGACTTTCGCCAAAGTCGCAAAAAAAATCGGAATGTTATCCGCTTCGTTATATACCGGGATGATGACGGAGACGAGGGGTTTGTTTTCCATATCCGATTGGCTAAGCTACGCGGATATTAGACCCCTTTTTCTCACATTGGTCAAATACCAGGCACTGACGCGCTCTAAAGCAAGTACGCTTTTATTTTTTGTAAGGGGGAGGGGCACGAGTTCGCTGAGCCTGTCCCTCCCCCTTACGAACCCCTACCCCAGCAAGCAAACTCCTCGTACCTCGTCGTGGCGGTGATCCCGCGCTCGCGAGCCGGCGGCAGGAGCGCGGGATCTTTGTTTTGGATTCGATCTTTCCGTCGTAAATGTTATTTCGCGCTTATCAAATTCCCCTTGACCATGATATCCGACGCTTTGACCGCGTCGGACTCGGCATCGTAGACGGATTTACAGGCGCTTATGTCGAGCGTTTTCTTTTCGGGCATGGCCAAACATTGGCCGTCGGCAAACTCGCCGTCGCTTCCGGCATGGAATGCTAGCGTATCGGTCAAAAAACTTTTCACCGTTCCCGAAACCTCGTTGCGGCTTACGGCGACGGTGTCATTGCCGTCGATCATGTCATGACCAAATACACCCGACGGCGCTTTTATTCCCAAAAGATCGGCGATGGTCGGATAAACATCCAAGTGGCTCGCGGGCGTTGTTTTTTCCCCCTTCAAATCGGTGCCGGGCGCCAAAACGATCATCGGAACCTGGCTGGTTTGAAGATCGGGGAAAACGCTATTTTTAACGCCAAGCGCGTCGGCAATGCCGGTAAAACTGCCATGATCGCCATAGATCAGAATGAGGGAATTATCATATAAACCGGCGGTCTTCAATTGACCGATAAGATCCCCGATCGCGGCATCGGTATAATGAACGGTCTGCAAATAGCCCTTTTGCTGCCAAGTGAGCGCGCTGTCGGCGGGAATGTTCAAAGTTTGCAGGTCGGCCGGCAATTCAAAAGGCGTGTGCGAAGTGAGCGTGATGAGCGTCGCCATGAAGGGCTTTGGCAAAGCCGCCAGCTTGGGGATCGACTGCTCTAAGAAATCCTTGTCGCCCAAATCATAGACGCCGATCTTGCGCGGAATTACGTAGTCATCGCGGCTAAACCATTTTTCATAACCCAGCTGCGGATAAATGTTGGCGCGATTCCAAAAACTCGGCACGTCGCCGTGCATGGAATACGTGCCATAACCGTTCTGCTTCAAGAGAGCCGGCAGGGCGGTGTATTTGTCGTAAGCGTATTGAATGAAAGCCACGGTATTGGGAAGCGAATAGAGCGAGTTAAGCGTCATGAACTCGGCGTCGGCCGTTGTGCCCGGGCCGATTGGCGAATAATAATTGGAAAAATACATTCCACTCTTTGTGAGTTTGTTAAGGTTGGGCGTTATTTCTTGTCCGTTGAATTTTTGCCCGATGACCGCGTTTTCGAGCGACTCCACCTGGATCATGATAATGTTGCGCCCCTTGAGCGAGCCAAAGTCCGAGGCAGGCGCGGGCGGTTGCTGTTTTGCCTTATAGCCGATCACGAAACTTGCGTCGGCGGCGTTCACTTTGTCCGTATGGAGCGCGAGCGCGATAGTGTCGCCGAGGAAAAAATTAACAACGCCGGCTTTGCCGACGAGCGTATTCACGTCGTAAAGCTTGCTGTAATTGTAAAGAAGGTCGGAGTTTCCCTCCTCGTGTTTTTCGATCCAGAACAGCGACCAATATCCGCCGGTAACGATGAGCGCGAGTGCGGCGGCGACGATTAATTTTTGTTTTTTGGTGAGAGTTTCGCCGTCTCCTCTCCCTACTGAAAATCCAACCTGCGGAGGCACCCCTCTCCCTACCCTCTCCCCGTCGGGGGCGAGGGGGCGGACTCCGGAGGTCGGATCCGTTCCCTCCCCTGCCAGGGGGAGGGTAGGGAGAGGGGTCCGTCGGGCAACAGCTGCACTCATTACCCACACCCCCACCACAAACAACAATCCCGCGGCGAAAACAATAAGATGCCAATTAAGCAGCGTCTTTACGGTGGGCAGGATCGCCAAACCTTCGCCGGCATAAAACAGCGCCGAGGCCTGCAGAAAGCCGCCGGAGTAGGAATAATAAAGATATTGGCTGGAAAATATGAGCGCCGCGAGCAATGACGCAACCGCCAAATACGGATATTTGAAGCGCTTATTGATAAGAAGCGCCGGAGCGAATAGCAATATTCCCAAAGCCGCTGTCACCAAGCTGCGGCGCCAAACATAATTGCCGGGCGAAATGTTGAGCCAATAATTAAAAAGATGATTTTGGATGACAAAAATAACGACCAGAACCAAAGGCAACCAGCTTATCCTCCAAACTTGGCGCAGTACGCGGGCGATATTCGTCATTTACTTATATTAATCTTACGCGGCGAATTATCCAAATGGTGCCTCCGACCCCTCTCCCTGCCCTCCCATTCCATCGGATCACCCCTCACCCTACCCTCCCCCATTCTTGGGGGAGGGGTCGGACAGACCTTCGGAGACAAAGTACTTCACCCTCGCCCGAGCACGGGAGAGGGTAGGGTGAGGGTTGTCTCCGCGAGGTTGGATCCGACTTATCCAACACCAAGTTTAATCCGTATCGATTCCAAAACCGCATCCATATCTCTCATAACGTCATTATTCCAAAATCGTAAAACGGTAATCCCGAAAGAATTTAAATATTTGGTTCGTTCGTTATCATAATCGACATTTTCTATATGTTGCGATCCATCAAGTTCGATCGCCAATTTCTTTTCGCGACAATAAAAATCCAAAATATACGACCCCATGCCGTATTGTCGCTTGAATTTTAGACCAAAGAATCTTCCGTCTCGTATTCTATTCCAAAATATTCTTTCCGCGTCGGTTTGATTTTTACGCAATTCTCGACGGCGAGGTAAAAGGTTTTTCGGATTTACTATCTGTTTCATGGATTTATTGTAGCACCGGATCACCCCTCACCCTACCCTCCCCCATTCTTGGGGGAGGGTGTGGAATAATTCCCCTCGCCCGAGCACGGGAGAGGGTAGGGTGAGGGTTGTCTCCGCGAGGTTTGTCCATTCCCCTCGCCCGAGCACGGGAGAGGGTAGGGTGAGGGTTGTCTCCGCGAGGTTTGTCCATTCCCCTCGCCCGAGCACGGGAGAGGGTAGGGTGAGGGTAAGCAAAACCCCGCCGATGCATCGGCGGGGTTTTGCGTTCCGCGTCCCCTAACCAGGGGCTCCCATTTGTTTCGGGAGAATTCCCTGAATTTTTTGAGGAGTTGGATTTAACCGTTATGCGCCAGAGGCGCACCAGCCTTGGGCTGGGACGTTTCGCTTATCCTATCCGTTGATTCCAGCGTTAGCCGGAATTACGAATTAGGAATTAGAGCGAGAGGGTCTGAGCGGTGGTCGGCAAGACTTGCACGTACTTGCCATTGGTCCAGTCGGCGCTGCTGCCAACACCGTTGACATCGCCAGCGCTGTGGGCGTCGGCCGAGGAGTCGGACCAAACAAAGTTGTTGGCCGTAATGTTCTCCGCGGTCAGATCGCCGGTTTGGACGGTCTGGGTCGAATCGTCAAGCAGCTTGAAGGTTATCGAGTGGCCGGCAATGGCGCCGGAGGAAACCGAGCAGTCAAGACGATAGGTCTTGGTCGTGCCGGCCGAGATAACACGCTGTCCGACGAAGTACACGCTCACCGTTCCGGACGCGTTGGCGACGATGTGCCCGCCTCCGGTCGAGGAAAGGTTGGTGCCGATGGTCGGCGTGCCGGCGGCGAAAGACGAGCCGGTGCCGATGCTGTAGAGCGAGGAGTCAAGCAAGACGTCATTCTCGTACAACTGGTACGCGATCGTGTCTACGCCGACGTTGGACTCGGCAAGGTTGAAGCGCTTGATGGCGACATCAGCATTGGAGGCGGCGGTAACAGCGAACTTGTAGACAGTCGGATTCGAGGTGAGAGTGGTTGAGACTGCAATAGTCGCAACCGTCGGCTGGGTCTTGCGGATAACCTGCTGGTTACCCGAGATGAGATCGATGGCAACCTGGTGCGAATCAGCGAAGATCTTGAGCGCCGCGGTCGCAAAACCAACATCGCCCTGGTCTAACGCTTGCGCGTCCTGGAGCGAGGCGCCCGAGGAAACGCCGACAGCCTTGATGTCATCGAGGTAAGTCGTATCGGTCTTGTTCACGTAAAGGGCAAGGATCGGAGCATCGCCGGAGTTGGCGCCGGTGGTGCCGGAGCCTTCCTGGTCGATGTTCATCTTAACGGTGATGGTCGCATTGCCATTAACGGTGAAGAGGCCGGCGTCGTTCGCGCAGCGCAAGCGGCTGTTCGAATCGAGCGAGCCCGAGCAGAACAAGGTGCCGTTCGGGTCGAAGAGGCGGACGGAGGTTATCGAACGAGACGCGGCGGTCGCCGTATTCTCAACGGTCAAGCGAGTCACATTGAAGGCCTCATTGATGGAGGTGAATTCAATGCGCGTGGTCGCATTGTCCGAAGTATTGGCGGTGACAAGGCCCGCGACCGGCGTGTTGCCGTCGATCTGGACCTGGAGCGTGCCCGAGGAAACACCCGTCACGATGATCGTGCTGCCATTAGAGGTCGGCGTAGAGGCGCTACCAGCGGCAACCTGTTGAAGGTTGGCGCGAGTAAGCCAAGCCGTGCTGGAAGCAGTGATCGTGTTGGAGTTATTGTCCTGAGCCGTCAGGTTGGACGTGTTGCCGTCCGTACCCGTACCAATCATGTCAATGAAGAAACGGTTGGCGCTGGTGCCGTACGGCAGGTTGTTCGACAAGACGACCTGAACGGTCAGGGTCTTGGTCGTGCCGGCCGAAATGTTCCAAGCAAGGTTGGTGAAGTTGATGCCGCCGCTAGCGTCAGGCGACTCGGCAACGCCGACCTGGGTGGTGCCGTCCCAAATAGTAACGGACTGGACGACATCCTGAACCAAGTGGGAAGCCACAGGAGCAACTGAAGAGCTGGTGGTACCAAAGTTGTTGGTACCGTCAAGCGAGATGAAGCCCTGAAGCTTAAGCTGGGAGACCTTCACGTCCGACGCGGAGCCGGCGGTGAAGTTAACGCCCAAAGCGTTCACGGTCGAACCCTTGGTCACCGTCGAAGACGACGGCGAGGAGGCAAGGGCGACGGTCAGGCCGGAGGCGCTGATCGTTTGCGCATTGCCGTTAAGAGCAGAGGCGGGAACGACGTTGCCGCTAACCGTGACCAACATGTTGGAGTCAAGGTTGCGGATATCGCCGTCCAAGCGCGCGCCGACCGTACCGGTGAGCGCAACGCCGGCCAAACCAGCCACCGGAGTCGAAGCGATATCGCAGGTCAAGGCCAAATTCATGGTCGTGCCGGCATTGATATCGAAGCGATCCGTAAAGGTCTTGGTAAAGATAGTGTTGCCCACGTTCGGGGTCCAGCCGGAGAGGTCATACGAGTTGGTGACCGTCGCGCCGGTGTCCGAATTCTTGACTTTGCAGTCGGTAATATTCGGAATGGCGTTGTTGCCGGTCACAGGGAGAACGCCAAGGTTGGCGCTCGAAGTGATCTGCATGCGGAGGTCGTCAACTTCGATGTTGTTAACCGAAGTGATGGCGAACTTTTGGATCACCGCGTCATTGGCGCCAACCGGGATGTTGCCGGTGGTCGGGCCGTTGGAAACAAAGGTGATCTGGCCGCCCGTAACCGTGAGGAGCGTGGCAAGGTTCGAGGTGAAGTTGTCAGTTACGCCGACGCCCGCGCCGTAGGTGTTGCCCGTGGCGTAAATGTCGTAGGTCTGATCAACATACAACTTGAAGGTATCGACGCCGGCGCGGTTGCCCGCGGCGAGGTCGCCCACGACGTCGAAGACGCGGGTAATGCCCTTGCCCAAGACGTAAGGAACGGCGAAGACAAAGGTCGCGGTGTCGCCCGAAATGATCGGGCTTTGCGCAACCGCCGTGCCGTTGGTCTGAATGCTCAAGTTAGCCAAGTTGGCGAGCTGTCCGGCGCCGGCATTCGTAATAACGATGCGGCGGATGGAAAGATCCTCGGCAGGACCGGCGGTGAGCTTGAACTCGGCGAGCGTGGCGCCGGTCTGGCCCATCGACGGGTTGGACGGGGTCGAACCCGCGTCAACCCTAATCGATCCGCCGGTCGAGCCGGAGATCGTGAAGTTGTTGCCGGTAACCGGGAAGGTGCCGCCAACAGTCGTCGAAGCAACCACGTCAGTGGCCGCAACGAGCGAGAAGGCGTTGGAGTCGCCAATGGTCGAAGCGGCGTCCTGGTCGCCAACGAGGGTGAGCTCGGTGGTGCCCGAAACCGCGACGCTAAGGCTGCTGAACGCGACCTGATTGGTGGTCGAGTTTACCGAGCGACCCGTGGTAAGACGAGTGTCGCCGCTGTAGAGGTAAACGTTGTCCCAATCAGTGGAAGTACCGGCACCCTGGCGGGTGAAGGTAAGACCGGTGATCGTGCCCGTGCCCGAAACGTTGAGCTTCAACAAGTTGACGCCCTGAGCGTTGCGGGTGAGGGTCATCCCCGCCGGATTGTCGGAGGCGAGGGTGATGTTAAGAGCGCCGCCGCCGGAAAGACCCTTGTCGGCGTTGATCGTCGGCGAGTTGGTCTGTTCATTGGCGATGGTGTAGTCGGAAGCGGAGTTGATCTGGGTGCCCACCGTGTAGTTGGTGAAGAAAGCATCCGAGATGTCATCGATCTTGGTGTTCCAGTTGGAACCATAGAGCGCCGTAGCGGCGGCCTCGGTCGCAACCCAGCGGAGCACGCCGCCGTGAGCGACAGCGTAAACCTTGGGGTCGGACTGGATCTTGACCATTTTGACGCCCGGCTTGTAGGTGACGTTACCACCAATGGTGATAGCGGCGAGGTCGGTGTCGGAGATGGTCTGAACGGTTGAGAAATCGGTGTACCACGTAAAGTACGCCTTGTCGTTGGTGAACACATAGCGCTTGCCATCGGAGCCTACATAGTAGACGGCCGAGAGCGAGCCCTTAACGAGCGATCCGGCAGCCGGGGTGGCGGCCGAAGCGACGCGAGGGGCAACAGCGAAGGTGGCGGCGACGGACCACGCGAGGGTGGCGACGACGACAGCGATCGTGAAGGCGCGCTTTGTGATGCCAAACGACATCTTAAGTGCGTTTTGCATAACTAAGTTAAGTCTTTCTTTTGTGAAGAATAATCGATACCGCGCATCTCCCCGAGGGGGTTCGACCTTTGACGCAACGGGCCCGCCGCTTCCAGAGCGCGGACAGCCGGAGTCTTTTGTGTTTTGTCATCCCCGAGCGACGTCGGGGATCCAATCCATATTGGGCGGCCGTCCGGCCAATGATGATTGGATTCCCGCCTTCGCGGGAATGACAAATGGGAAAAGAATGCGAATGTCCGCGTTCGAAACGACGGAATTTTTTGTTAAGTTGGCGTTCACGGTTCGGCTTTCGATGTATCATCGAAGCGCCAAAGTTGAAACGCACGTTTCTGTACGATCTGCATCGTGCAGAAATGCAAGTTCCAACGGATCACCCCTCTCCTGTATCCTCTCCCATTCTTGGGGGAGGGGGACGCACCAACCTTCGGAGACCCCTCTCCTGTATCCTCTCCCCGTCGGGGGCGAGGGATGGATCAGACCCCTCCCCTGTCAGGGGGAGGGTAGGGAGAGGGCGCTCGGCGTTTTTAAAAATCGATCGCTTTTATTTTTCCCGTGTTCGGATCGGTGTTGGTGTTGGCATTGGTTATCGGCGTATTGGTGTTCGCGTTCACATTGGCGTTCGCGTTTACAAGAGGCGATGCCTCGGTTGCCGGGCTTTGCCCGGCTTGGAGAGGCTTCGCCTCGACGGCCGCGGCGGCGTTGGTGAGGTCGGCGCTCTCTTGAACCTTGGCCACGGCTTGGGCAAGGTTGTCGCTCGCGAGCGCGGCCTTGGCCTGCTTAAGCGCTTCCTTGGCTTGGTCGGCGGCGGTGGTCGAAGTTACTTCGATGACGGCTTCGGCGCTGTCGATCGTTTGCTGGACGCGGGTGGCGGCGTCGCTCTTGTCGGCCGGCGTTTTGGCGTCGGCCACCAGCACGGCCACGGCTTGGAGCGAAACGTCGTCGGCTTCGGCTTGCACGGCGTCGGCTTTTTGTTGCGCGTTGACGCTCAAAAGATTCTTGGTCTTGCCGAAGACGGCGTTTATTTCGGCCACCTTGCGGTCAACGGCTTTGGCGACGGCCGCGGTATTGGCCGATTTGGAGGCGGAAACTTCGTTCAAGCTCTGCTTGACGTTCACAATTTCATTCTGCAATTGACCCATGGCGCTCAACATGTCGCTTTCGCGATTAACGCCGTTCCCTTCGGCAAGCGTCGCCACGTCATTGGCGCGGCGGCCGGCAAGATCAAGATGCAAGTAGGCGCGGGCGGCGGGGTCGGCGGCAAAAGTGAGCTGGGTTTGTTCGGCCGCATTTTGCAAACCGTAAAACAGGTCGCCCGGCTTGCTGACCAACGACGACGAAACGCCGGCGGCCCAGCCGATGACGGCGAGGCCCGCGATCATGCAAGTGGCAACGACCGGACGCAAGACGAACATGAAGCGGCTCATGGCCGTGGACGGCAGAACGACCGGCGCGATAAGCCGCCCTTGCGCCGGCACGGTCATGTCGGAAGCCGCTTTCGCCACAAGCATATTGCGCGTCTCGGAAACCCAGAGCGCGTTCGGCAAAACCGCAGGCTTTGCAGCCTGTAAGTTTTTGAGCTTGAGTTTTAGTTCGCGGTTGGTCATGTGGTTTTAAATTTCGGAGTACAATTTGCCGACCCCTCTCCTTTATCCTCTCCCCGTCGGGGGCGAGGGACGTATCCAACCCCTCCCCTGTCAGGGGGAGGGTAGGGAGAGGGCGGTTCTACTTTCCCATCACTTCTTTCAATGCTTCGGTGGCGCGGTGGAGCAAGACCCTTACCGTGCCGTTGCTCTTCGCGAGCGCATCCGCTATTTCGTCGTTCGTGAGCCCGTCGATATGTTTCATCATCAAGGCTTCGCGATATTCATCTTTCAATTTCGATATCGCCGCGAGCGTGGCTTTAACCTCTTCGTTCGCTTCGACAAATCCTTCCAGCTTGTGATCGGCAATGTCGGGCGCATCATCGAACGACACCAAGTTAAGCTTCTTCTTTCTATAGTGATCGACGATGGTCGAGCGGGCGATGGCGTAAAGAAGTCCGGAAACGCTCTTTACGGGTTTTCCTTCCATCAAATACTCCCAGGTCTTTAAGAAGGCGTCCGAGGTGAGCTCTTTCGCTTCCTCTTCGTCCCCCACCTTAAACAAAATAAACCGGTAGAGTTGAGCTACGTACCGGTCGTAAATAAGGCCATAGGCCTCGCTGTCGCGACGGGAACGGATCCGGTAGAGCCACAAGCGTTCCTGGATCGGCGTGCTCATATAGTAAGTCGCGGAAATACAAAAAATGTTACACCTGTCGCCTAGGTAACAGGTACAAGGTGTCAGGTATCAGGCCACAAACCTGAAACCTGTAACCTGAAACCTGTAACCTCTACACACTTTGCTTCCGACAAAGTATGTCCTAATGTACTGGAAAAGGGCATAAATGTAAAGGATTATGGGCGAAATGTCGAATGTCGAATGTCGAATGTCGAATTCAAATGAGTATACCAGTCTTGACATTCGGGCTTTAAACTGATAAGGTGACTTTAAGCTTAAAATACCTTTAATGTCTACGCCAGATTATACATTCCTTGCGGAATTCGACATTCGACATTTGTCATTCGATATTAAAAAATCATTTATCCACTATGTCCGACAACATCATTCGTTTATCCGTTTCCGAAGCGGCCAAGTTATTCGGGGTAAGCACGCAGACCATCCGTCGCGCCATTGCCGATCAAGATCTGCACTATGTTGTTGTCCACAATAGGTATAAGATCAGTTTCGAATCCCTGGTCAAATGGTCGCAATCAACGACCCGCGTCAAGAACAAATCCAACACCAAAGGCATTGGCCAGTTTGTCACCCAATGGCGGGTAAAGAACAAAAAGTATTCGCCCAATCCGGCGGCGGTGGAGAAGGGAGAATAACGGCATCCGACCCCTCTCCCTACCCTCTCCCCGTCGGGGGCGAGGGTTCGCACCAACCTTCGGAGATCGGATCCGTTCCCTCCCCTGCCAGGGGGAGGGATAAAGGGAGAGGGCGGCGGCATCGCTCGAAGCGTTTAAAAAATCTTCAACATGTTTAGCAAGCTCACAAAGCGCGCTCTTCTCATCACGACATCGGTCGCGACAGTTTTGGCGATGCTGCCTCTTCGCACCGCTCTCGCCTCCCCCGCTCCCGACCAATACCCGCGCACGATGGTGCCGTACATGAAGCTCATCGACGCAAAGGATTACGACGCGCTCGCCAAGTTCGACGTGATCACCCTGCCGGCCGAATTGCAAATTGAGGAGCCGCAAGTTTTTAAAGAACTCCGAAAACGCAATCCGAAAATAATTTTGCTCGCTTACTTCCCCACCAAAAGCTACATCACCGGCTGGGGCGACGCTTTGCACCTTTCCGAGAAAAACGGAATTAACCAAAGCTGGTTCTTGCATGATGCGGGCGGAAATATTTTAAGCGTCTGGCCGGGCACGCAAGCTTTGTCGATTTCGAGCGGCTGGAATTCGTATGCGCCGCAATTCGTCCATGACCGCATTCTTTCGACCGGACTTTGGGACGGCGTTTTTTACGATGAGGTCTCCGACACGATCAGTTGGTTGAACAGCGGCAACGTTGACTTGAACAACGACCATGCCGCGGATAACAGCGTTGTTGCCGATGCCGCCTGGAAAGCCGGTATGGTAACCATGCTCGCAAAAGCGCGCAGCCTCGATCCGGACAAAATTTTCGTGATCAATGGAACTTCCACGCCCGAATTCCAGCAGTATATAAATGGAAGAATGTTTGAGACCTTCCCCTCCCCTTGGGAAGCGAACGGCGATTGGTACGAACTCATGCGCCGCTACATTGCCAACGAACCGCTCAACGCCAAACCGGAAACAATGATCATCAATTCGAACACAGGGAATGGGGGGAACCAGGGCGACTACTCGCAAATGCGCTTCGGGCTAACGAGCGCGCTTATGGGCAACGCTTTTTACAGTTTTGATTACGGCGACCAAGACCATGGGCAGATATGGCGCTATGACGAATACAACGTCACCTTGGGCGCGCCGACGGGAAGCCCCCAGCTTGCGACCAACTCGACGGTTCAGGCCGATGCGGCCGACGGTTACCGTTTCAGCGCCGGCGTTTGGCAACGCAATTACGCTAACGGCGTGGTCTTCGTCAACCCGACCGCGACGGCGCAAACCGTATCGTTTGATTCGGAATATGAAAAGATCCACGGCGCGCAAGACCCGGCGACAAACGACGGCTCAATCGTCTCGGCGGTCACGATAGCGCCCAAGGATGGACTTATTATGCTCCGCCCGCTTGACCACGTGACCAATGCCCCATACTTGAACGGCTCGTTCATCCGCGTTTTGAGCGCGACCGGCACGGCGACGCGCACCGGCTTTTTCGCCTATGACAGCCGCTACAAAGGATCGTCAACGGTCATTGCGACCGATCTTAATAACAATAGCGTGAACGAAACGGTGGCCGCGGACAAAACCAACGTAACTGTAAGCGACAGCGCCAACAATGTTATGGCGACTTTTGCTCCCTTTGGCGCTACTTGGAAAAACGGCATGAGCCTTGCGTTGGGCGACGTTAACGGCGACGGGCAAAAAGAGATCGTTGTGGGCGCCGGCGCCGGCGGCGCGCCGCTTGTTAAAATTTTTGACTTGCATGGAAATTTGAAAAAATCGTGGAACGCTTACACGGCCGCATTCCGCGGCGGCGTACACGTGGCGGTTGGGAATGTCTTGGGAAGCGGCAGCCAAAACATCGTGACCGGCCCCGGCGCCGGCGGCGGGCCGCATGTGCGCGTTTTTGACGGAAACGGTATAGTTAAACAGCAGTTCTTCGCTTACGATCAGTCGTTTGCCGGCGGCGTATATGTGGCCGCGGGCGATACGCTGGGCCTGGGCCGCGACCAAATTGTGACCGGCGCCGGCTTTGGCGGCGGGCCGCAAATTCGCGTGTTCGACGGCGGCGCCAAGGACAAGGTCGTTGGTTCGTTCTTTGCTTATAAAACGACCTCGCGCGCCGGCGTGCAGGTTTCGTGCGCCGACCTCGACGGCAGCGGCCGCGCCGAAATACTTGCCGAAAGCACCGATGTTTTCGCCGCCTCCTCGCTCGGCGCAGCTCCTCCCGCTTCCATCGTCGAGGCGAAACCTCGACAGGAAACGACCGACGTTCTAAGCCAGAAAAATGCCCTGCAAATACCGGAACGACCGCTATTCTTAGGCATGACTTTCTAAAAATATGAATAATAATGAAGGATTAAAACCCATCGAGGGTGAGATCATTGAACCCTCCGTCGAGGCGAAACCTCGACAGATTGAGGCGGGAATTATCGAAAAAACTGAGGAGGTCGGCCATGAGCTCGAAACCAATATCCGCGAAGCCGCTAAAAAAGGAGGCGTCTTTATCGGCACCCTCAACATCATGACAAGCCCGGCGCGCAACCTGCTTACCGAGCCGCTTAACGATCTGTACAAGGATCGCTATGAGGGAAAATTCAAGCGCCCCAAACACGTTTTCGCTTTTGACATGGGGCTTATTGCGCTCGGCGCCGCGCTCGCGGCCGTCGCCATTTACTTCGGCCTCATCTACAAGCCGTTCGAGGCCGTGCAAGTCAGCCTGACGGCTGAACCCAACGCGCCGGTTTCCGGCGGCGAGATCGTCCTTAATTTAACCGTGACCAACGCAAGCGCCGATCCGATCGAAAATGTTAACGCGACTTTCAAACTGCCGCCGCAAATTAAATTCGAACGCTCGTCGCTCCCCTATGACCGAACCAACCAAGCCGTAAACTTCGGCGAGATCGATGCCAAATCCGACGCGACCGTGCGCCTCGTTGGCGCGCTCTCCGGCGCCGTCGGTCAGAATTTGCGGCCGCGCGCGACCGTAACCTATCAAGACAACTCCGGCAGCGTCGTGAAAAAGAGCGCGGTGGCGGCGGCGAAGATCGCCGGCTCGTCGGTCGGCGCCGAATTTGAAATACCCGACGGCATCGTCGTCGGACAAGTCGTGAATGGCGATATCCGCTACTTCAACCATGGAAATTCTCCGACCGACAATGTCGTTATCACTCCGGACTGGCCGACCGGCTTCGTGCTCGCGTCAGCCTCGCCCGCGATAAAAAATAACGCTTGGTTTGTCGGCACGCTCGCGCCCGGCTCCGAAGGAAAAATTTCTTGGAGCGGTTCGGTCGGCGCATCGGACGCGAGCGCTGACTTCGGCGTTGAGACCGGCGTCAGGGTCGGCGCCGATGTCCTGACCCAATCGCAAACCGTAAAAACCGTTTCCGTTATCGACCCGGGTATTGCCGTAACGATCGACGGCCCTTCGGGGGCCGCCTTGGGCGACACGATTGCGCTAACCGCAACATATAAGAATACCGGCGACCATACGCTCACGAACGCTGCGATAACGGCAACAGCCGATCCGGGGCTTTCGGTTTTGAATATCGATCATGCGAGTCCGGGCGACATCAAACCCGGGGACACGGGAACGGTCAAGCTCGCCGTTAAAGTCAACGACAAGCTTCCCGACGCGCTAAAAAATTCGACCGACGTGCAGCTGGCCGTTCACGCGAACGTTTCCGGCAAACTTGATAACGACGCGCCCGTCGCCATTTCTTCGCCGGCCTGGAACGTCAAGGTCGCCTCGACGCTCGGCATGTCGGCCGGCGCGCGCTATTGGTCGGACACGGGCGACCAGCTGGGCCGCGGACCGCTCCCCCCGGTGGTCGGGAAGGTCACCACGCTTTGGATATTTTGGAATGTTTCAAATACGACCGGCGCGGTCAATAATGTCCGCATCACCGGCAAATTGCCCGCGAACGTCACCTACACCGGCAAGGCTGCCAACCCGTTTGGCAGCGCGCCACTCTATGACCCGGCCACGCGCACGATGACCTGGAACGTGGGCGATGTTCCCGCTTGGCCGGGAGTGGCGACCGACGCGATCGGCGCCGCCTGCGAGGTCACGATCACGCCCACCGCCGACGAACGCGGCACTTATGCGCCGCTTATGACCGACCAGCAAATTACCGGCACCGACGCCGCCACCGGCCTTGCCCTCAGCGCGACCGCCCCCGACATGAACACCCACCTCACGACCGACCCGCAAGGCGCGGCGACGGGAACGGTGAAATAAAAAAGAAACATGGAAAACAAAATAACCTTGCAAAAACAAATTACGGATGCGATCGCTTCGGCAAACAGCGTCCGTCACTTCGCGGTTTTTGACTTCGACAATACTTGCATTGCCAACGACATTGCCGAAGCGACGCTTAATCACATGGCGCGAGGCGCGCTGTTCCGCGACCCGACGATCGTGCCCGGGCCGGAACAAAACGAACCGCAAGCGCTTGCAAAAACGATCTTCCAGCATTACTACCGCCTGCTTAAAGCCGGTGACGTGTTGGGAGCCTACGAATTCGGAGCCAAGACGTTGAGCGGTCTTAACATCCTGGAGATTGAACGGCTTGTTCGCGACGTCATCGAATCGGAAGGCGCAATGATCGGCCAGTCGGAATTATTTGGCGCCAAGATCGCCAAAGGCTTGGCAACGCGTCCGTCGGTCATCGAATTGATCAGCGACTTGCAAAAACAAGGCGTCGAAATATGGATTGTAAGCGCCTCGCCGCGCTTGCTGGTTGCCGAAGCAATGAAAAACTTTGGCATTGTGGCCAAACTGATCGGCGTGAGACATGTGATCAAAAACGGCATAATCACGTCCGAACTCGAATATCCCCTTTCGGTCATGGGCGGCAAGGTCGATTGCATAAAACTTTTTATCGACCGGACCGCGCGCCCGCTCCTGGGCGTCGGTGACAGCGGTAACGACCTGCCCATGCTCGAATATTCAAGCATCAAGGCTGTGGTCGATCGCCAAAACAGCTTGAGCGAAAAAGCCAAGGCATCCGGTTGGGCTTTGCTCTAACGCTTGAACCCGTAAAATAAAACACCGCCCCGATGGCCTCGGGACGGTATTTTTAATTTCTTACGGCGCCAAGCGCTTAACGTCGCGCGGGAACAAGACGGCTTCTTTGATGCTGCCGAGGCCCAAAATTTGCTGGATGATGCGCTCCGAGCCCAAACCCCAGCCGCCGTGCGGCGGCATGGCGTACTTGAAGACGTTCAAATATGCTTCCATGCCAGCCGGCTTCACGCCTTTCTTGCCCATGTTCTCAATAAGCTGGGCGTAGTCGTGGATGCGCTGGCCGCCGGAAGCGATCTCCATGCCCTTGTAGAGCAGGTCAAAGCCCAGCGTCTCGGCCGGATTCTCCGGGTCGGGCATGGTGTAGAACGGGCGGTCGGACCACGGATAGTGGGTAATGAAGACAAAGTCGGAATTGAATTTTTCCTTGGCGTACTGGCCGGCGAAAAGTTCGCCCTTGGGGTCGATGTCGGTGGTCGGCGGCACGACGTGGCCGTATTCTTTTTTGATCAGTTCTTTGATCTCGGCGAGTTTGAAGTGCGGGATCTCTTCGGGAACGTCCAAAAGCGTGACGCCGTAGAGATCAAGATACTGTTTGCCCTCGGTCGCGATCGTCGCGAACATTTTCTTCATGATGCGGCCGAGCATCTTGGTGACATCGCGGAAATCCTTGATGAAACCCATTTCGCCGTCGATGCCGATGTATTCGTTCACGTGGCGGGTCGTGTAATGCGGTTCGGCGCGGAAGACCGAGCCGATCTCGAAGACGCGTTCAAAAACGCCCACCATGATCTGCTTGTAGAATTGCGGGCTTTGCGCCAGCGTCGCTTCCTGTTCGAAGTATTTGACCTTGAAGAAGTTGGCGCCGCCTTCGGTGGCCGAACCCAGCAGCTTCGGCGTTTTTATTTCCGTAAAACCCTCTTCGCGCATTACCATCTCATAGCTCTTCAAGAGAATGTCGTAGAGACGGAAAATAGCCTGAACCTTGGGGTGGCGCAACGAGACCGGCCGATGGTCGAGCAAAGTGTCGAGGTTCAAGTTCAATTCATTCTTGGTCATGTCGAACGGCAAGTCCTCAACGAGCTTGGACACGACCTCAAGCGTTTCGCCCTGAATTTCGTAGCCGTATTTCGAACGCGGCTCTTTCTTGACCGTGCCGACGATCGACACCGCTTCGCCCGGCTTAACGCCGGTCTCTTTTTCAAAGACGCATTGAATGGTCGCCGCGCGGTCCTGCAAAATGACGAACGAAACATTGCTCAAGTTGCGCGTATTTAAAACGCGCCCCTCGACCAAGATCTTCTTCCCGTCATTTTCCGCCATTTGGTTTAACAGTGTTCTTTCCATAGAGTTCATGAATTAAATTATTTTGATAATTAAGTAGGGTTTTAATTAGCAAAGACAAAATATTTTTTGAGACGAGGACTGTTTGAGCGTAGGAACCGCTATGCCCTTGCCTAGCGAGTTCCGCAGTCCAAAAAATATTTTGTCTTTGCTAATTATCGGGCTTGCGTCAAACAAAAACGCCCCTCCGAATTTATTGGTGAATAAATTCGCAGGGGCGATTTTGAGTCGCGGTGCCACCCTGTTTTATAGCTTGATTACCCGCGTTTCGTGCGGCTACGGAAGAGTCTAATCGTCCCTGCCTGCGGCAGGCAACTTTCTTTCTTCTCCTCGCCGGTGTCAGCCGGGTCGTTGGATTAGTTGAGTGTATATCAGGGCCAAAAACAATGCAAGCGGCCCGATATTCATCGGACCGCTTGCGACATTTTCTTCCAAAAACTAGATCCTCTCTTTTATTTCTTTCTGCAACTTAGCCTTAAGCTCCTCAAGACCGATCTTTTCGCGGGTGGCGCCGTCGCGGACTTCCATGGTCAACACGCCCGAATTGACTTCTTCATCGCCGATGACCAGCAGGTACGGAACCTTGCCGGTCTTGCCGGCGCGGATCTTTTTGCCCATCCCTTCGTCGCTGTCATCGAAGTCGACGCGGATATCCAAATCTTTCAACTCGTCAGCGATCTTTTTGGCGAACGCGTTATGGTTTTCCCGCACCGGAATGATCTTAATTTGCGTCGGCGACATCCAGACGGGGAAGTTTCCGGAAACATGCTCGATGAACATGCCCATGAACCGCTCGAGCGAACCGGCGATGGCGCGATGAATGACGACCGGCCGTTCGCGTTCGCTCTTTTCGTTGGTGAACGCCAAGTCAAAACGCTCCGGCAAGTTGAAGTCGCACTGGATGGTGGCGAGCTGCCACTCGCGGCCGATCGCATCGTTGAACATGAAGTCCAATTTCGGTCCGTAAAAAGCCGCCTCCCCCTCCCCGCGCTTATAATTCAAATTATTTTCCTTGGCGGAATCTTCCAGCGCCGCTTCAGCCTTAGCCCAAGCTTCGTCGGAGCCGATGTATTTGCTCTTGTCGTCGCCGCGCACCGAAAGGCGCACCCAGTAGCCGTCCATCATCTTCATTGTCGTGTAGAATTTCTTGATGATCCCGACGATCGTGCTCACCTCTTCACCAATTTGCGAAACGCGGCAGAACAAATGGCCGTCGTCCTGGGTAATGGCGCGAACGCGCGCCAAGCCGGAAAGCTGGCCCGCCTTTTCATAGCGATACACGGTGGCGGGTTCGAAATAGCGCACCGGCATGTCGCGATACGAGAACTGATTGTCGCAGAAAATTTGCATGTGATGCGGGCAGTTCATCGGCTTCATGTAGAATTCCTCGTCGCCGCCCGTGACGCGGAAAAGCTCCTCGCCGAACTTGGCCTCATGCCCCGAGGTCTCATACAAATTCTTTTTGGTGATGTGCGGCGTCCAAACGCGCGAATAGCCGTTCCTCTTGTGCAACTCCCAAAGATAGTCTTCGATCGCTTCGCGGATGATCATGCCGTTGGGCTGCAAGAGCGGCAAACCGGCGCCGACGAGCTCGGAGAGGGTGAAAAGTTTCATCTCCTTGCCGATCTTCCGGTGGTCGCGCTTCTTCGCTTCTTCTTGCTGATGCTCGTAAGCTTCAAGCGCCGGCTTTGATTCAAAAGCAAAGCCGTAGATGCGAGTGAGCATCTTGTTCTTCTCATCCCCTTTCCAATAGGCGCCGGCCAGCCGACTCAGCTTAAAGGCATCGGGCTTGATCTCGGAAGAATTGGCCACGTGCGGACCGGCGCAGAGGTCGACAAAATTCCCGTTCCTATAGGTCGTGATCATTTCGCCTTTTTTCTCCAGCTCATCGACTAAGATGAGTTTATACGGTTCGTCCTTGAACAGCTCTTTGGCGGCGGCGGGGGTTATTTCTTCCCTGACAAAATCCTGTTTCTCGGCAACGGCCTTGCGCATCGCTTTCTGAATTTCAATAAAATCATCGCTCGTCGGCGCCGGGCCGCCGGCAAAATCCAGGTCGTAATAAAAACCGTTATCAATGACCGGACCGATCCCCAATTTAACGGCCGGATATTTTACTTTGATGACGCTCGCCATGATATGCGAGAGCGAGTGGCGGATCTTATGAAGTTGGTCTTCCATATTGCGATCGTTATGAATAAAAAATCCCGTCCTAAAAACGCAAGGTTATTGCGCATTCAGGACGGGACTGTTTTCCCGCGGTTCCACCTGATTTTCCCCGCCTTATGCGGAGACGCTCATTCGAGTCAGGTTGGTCCCGCGAATGCGGAATCGCGTTTTGACGCGACCGCGCTTGGTGAGCGCGGCGTTTCCTGATATGGCTTAATTCTAAGGATAAGGCTTATTTATGTCAAGCCGCGGCCGCGGGAACGATGAAGCAAAGAACGATCAAATCTTGACCGCGGTCGCGGCCTGATTTAAGATCAGAACGCGCTTTCGTTTGCAGCGCACAACCAGGAAAGGAACTTGAAAATGCAAAACGCCAGTATTCTTGAAGTCGAGCTCGGCGGCAGCGGCGGAAGGATATTCACGGTTCGCGGCCGAAAGATCGGCCCACCGAAAAAGATCCCCGTTGCCAAACTCACTCCCGAAAGTTTGGTTCGTTTCATCGCGTCGCAGCTGCGACCGGGAATCGTCGCGATCGCGGTTTCAACTTCCGGCTTTGTCACCAAAGACGGCGCGATCGAGCACTCCACCAATACCCACTTTCCGCCGAACGTGCCGCTTCGGCAGATGATCGAGGCAGCGACCGGCTTGCCCGCGGTCGTGATGAACGACCTGTGGGCCGGCGGCACCGGCTCGGGCATCGTCTTCCCGAAGCTCGCCGGCAAGCGCTACAACTGCGTTAACTTCGGCGGCGGCGTCGGGCAATGCGCGTGCGAGGACGGACGAGTCATCTCGCCTTGCGAGTTCGGCCATTCGCGCATCGTTGATTCGATCTTTGCCAGGCGTTGCGCCTGCGGCAAGCAAGGATGCGCCGAGGCCTATACCGGCGGAGAGAGCATGCGGCGAGAGGTCTTGTTCACGACCGATGCGCTGGGCATCGGCATTCCCAAAGGAATGCATCCCTGCGCGTTTCTCGACGAACGATTCCTCGCCAATGACCGCTGGGCCATTGATATTTACCGGCAGTTCGCTTTCGCCGCCGGCGTTTACATGGCCAACTTCCAGCTCGCCAACCCCGCCCCCGTCTATACGCTCCGCGGCAGCTTAGCGCGCAAAGCCCTGCATCTGCCCGGGGTCATGGACTGGGTCGAGGAACAGATGTCTTCCGAGCTTTCGGGCGAAAGTTGGCGGCCGAAGTTCCTCTTCGTCCCGCCGCCCGCAAATGGCGATCCCAACGACTACGATGCCATCTTGGGCGCGGCCAGCATGGCCATGAAACTGGTAAAGTAGCCAAAAGAACCGCACCTATCCAAGGCCTCTTAACCGAGGCCTTTTTTCTTTTTCGTGCCAAAATATCGCCTTTTTATAGCTAAAAAACGGCTCTAAACCGTTCATATATAACGCATTGACAAAAAGGGTAGTTTTTGCTAAGGTTCCGAATTCGCTATGAAAGTCGTAATGATCGGACAAAAAGGCATTCCTGCCATTTTTGGCGGGATCGAGCGCCATGTCGAGGAACTCTCCTCGGAGCTTTTGCGTACCGGCGTCGACGTCGCTGTTTATTGCCGCCGCTGGTATTGCAACGATCGCGAATCTGCGACCAATGTGCGCACCATCTTCATGCCGTCCCTGCACACCAAGCACTTGGACGCCATTTCGCATACATTTATTTCGACCATGCACGCCATCTTCGTGGAAAAGCCCGACATCATCCATTACCACGGCGTCGGCCCGTCGCTTTGCGCCTGGATCCCCCGCCTGCTCTCCCCCAGGATTCGCGTCGTCATCACTTTCCATTCGATCGACCGCACCCATGACAAATGGGGGCGTTTCGCGCGCTTTGTTCTGCGCCTTGGCGAATGGTCGGCTTGCCGCTTTGGCGACCGCACGATCGCCGTTTCGCGCTCGCTCGAAAATTATTGCCGCGACGTTTACAACGTTGATGTTTCGTATCTGCCCAATGGCGTCACCTCGTTCCCCGATTCCAACCCGGGACTGCTTACGGAATGGAACTTAGCGCCGGGCCGCTACTTGCTTTTTGTCGGACGCCTCATTCGCTTGAAGGGCGTACATACCTTAATCTCCGCCTACCAACAGCTTCCGGCCGAAGTTCGCAGCCGCTATCCGCTGGTGGTCGCCGGCGAAGCCTGCGATCAGAAATACGTCCGCGAACTGACCGCTCTCGCGCGCGGCGCGAACGTCAAGTTCGTCGGGAACCAAACCGGCGCCAAGCTCGCCGCCCTTTACCGCGGCGCGACGCTTTTCGTCCAGCCGTCGGAATGCGAATCAATGCCGATCGTCGTGCTTGAAGCCGCCGGCGAGAATGTGCCGATCGTCGCTTCATCGATCGCCGCGCACAAAGAAATTTTGGGCGATGAAGGAACTTATTTTGAATCCAAAAACATCCTCGAACTCGCCGCTTGCCTTCAAGAAACGCTGGGCGACCTCGACGGATCAAAAGAACGCGCCAAAGTGATCGGTGCGCGCGTTTTAAATGCCTTTGAATGGAACAAGATCGCCGCCGAAACCAAGGATGTCTACTTGGCCACCGCGCCGGCTTTGGCCGCGCTGACTGAAACAAAGAAAATTTAACGATCATTGCAACGATAACCGGCTCCGCCCGCCATGGACGGAGCCGATTGTTATTGACCCGATCCGCCGTTCGTGGTATTAAACAAATTACGACTCAACGAACAAAAAGGAGCACCGCGTGGGACAGAACGTTAAAAACCATGAACCTCTGCTAAGGCCGGGCAGCCGAATGATCTTCGGGCCTTTCATTAACGGAACGACCGAAACATCCCGACTCGTCGATCCTCACGGCAAGCCGCTGGTCTTTTCGACCGAACCTTGGCGGGAGGACGACAAGCATGCGCATTTCGAAGAAAAGATGCCGATTCCAGCCTGCTGTTACACGGCCACGATCATCGGGCTCACCTTCGGGCTTAGGATCGAATCGTCATCAATGATCGGCTGCGACCTTGCCTTCAAATTCAGCAAGGAACAGATTGATTACATCGCTCCGCGCGAAATCACCTTTAAACGGGGATCGCGGCAGATCGTCATCGGATTGCCCGGCAAAGACATCGTCACGAACGCCAGCCATGCGCCGGCCGCCAACCTGGGAAATATCGCCGGCATCTTGGCCGCGCTTCACGGCTTCAACTGCCGCGAAACCGCCGGAATCGGCAAGATCGTCTGGCGGAGGAACAAAACGGAAACCGCAACCTGAAACCGTTCAGGACAAACCGCTCTTTCGCAAAATGCGAACGGTCCGATGCCCATCGGACCGATTTTTTTATCCTAAAAACATCCAGCGAATCATCTTTTCTCGTCGTCATTCCCTTGAAGAAGGGAATCCAATCTCGCTTGGTCGAACGGACACCCAATATGGATTGGATCCCCGACGTCGCTCGGGGATGACAGATGACAAAGTAAAATAAAACGCCTTTACAATCGAAAAAACATCATATAAGGTTATGCCGATGCCGACGATGAACGGTTCATCGCGCATTAAAAGTTTAACGAACCTTGAAAACCTTAACGGAGGATCGTCATGATCACTCTTTCGAACGGCCATGTCATCGAATATATGACCGCAAGCGGCGCCCTCGGCTTTGACGGCAAAGGTTGGCCGTGGGAATGGCCGCTTGTGTGGACCCGATTGATCAAGCCCGAACTTTTCACTATCGTCATCAAAACCTTGACCCGTCATCCGCGTCCCGGAAACTTGCGCTGGTGGAAACCTTGGTCCTGTGTCCGCCTCATCCCCGGCGGCTCGGTCAACGAGATCGGACTTACCAACCCGGGAATTGGTTGGTGGTGCGAGCATATCGGTCCTCGCATCAACATTGCCAAACAGCGCCTCGTCGGATCGATCTTCGGCGATGAGCAAGAACTCGTCGAGATGGCCGAAATGCTTAACCGATTTCCTTTGGTTGCGCTTGAGGTCAATCCCTCTTGTCCCAACACCGGACACCGGCTCCTTGGCACCGACGACGTCATCGCGGGCGTCGAAGCGGTCAAACGAGTTTCGCGTCATCCTGTGATCGTCAAAGTCTCCGTCGGTCAGGACTACCCCGCCATCGCATTCTGTCTCCAAGGCATTGCCGAAGCGATCGCGTTGAATAGCGTGCCATGGAAAACCGCTTTCCCGAAAGGCGAAACAAGTCCTCTGCACCGTCTCGAAAAGCGGGTCGGCGGCGGAGGCGGCGGCGTTTCCGGAAGACCGGCACAAAAATATAACTGGACGGCGGTCAAAGAGCTTGCTGAACAAAGAAAACTCCCCGTGATCGCGCCAAGCATCATGGAATTCGGTGATCTCGCGCTCGTCAGGGCGCTGGGCGCGAGCGCCGTAAGTTTCGGAACCATCCATTTACTGACGCCATGGAAACCAACCTCGATCGTACGAAAGGACAAGCAATGACAACCGACACGATCACCATACCGCGCTGGGTCGACCGCCATTTGCACTTGCGCGACGGCAATATGCTCGAGGCGGTTTTGCCTCATACCCTTAGCTCGCAGGCCGATGCGGCCGTTATCATGGGCAATCTCCCCCATCCGTTCGAAACTTCAAGGATCGACAGGGCCGTCAGCTATCGCATGGAGATCGAGGGCTTGTTGCCTGAAGGCTCCACCTTCAAACCGATCATGACCTGCTACCTCACCGACGCCATCACGCCCGAAGAGGTTGTTCGCGGTTTTAAGGAGGGAGCGTGGCGCGCCGTCAAACTGTATCTCGCCGGCGCGAACGGCACCACCAACTCCGGGCATGGGGTCAAAAATTTGCGCGGCCGCTATCCGGTCTTTGCCGCCATGGAAAAAGCGGGCATTCCGCTTTTGGGCCATTTTGAAACGGTCGAACCCGGGATCGATGAATTCGATCGCGAGATCATCTCCGTTCATCTCGACCTCGCGCCGCTCATCAAATCATTCCCGGCTCTGCCGATCGTCTTCGAACATCTGTCGGACGGCCGGGCCGCCGATTTCATTCTCTCGACCGGACCCAACGTCTATGCCACGGTCACCGCGCATCACCTCATGATCACGCGAAACAACATGTTCACGGGCGGAATGCAGCCTCTGAACTATTGCAAGCCCGTGCCGAAACTTGAAAAAGACCGCATTCGCCTGCGCGAGATCGTAACTTCGGGAAACCGGCGTTTTGGCGCGGGAACCGATTCCGCGCCGCACCAGCAACTTGTCAAATCAAGATGCACAGGCTGCGCGGCCGGAATTTACACCGCACCCGCGGCGCCGGAATTGTATGCAACGGTCTTTGACGAAGGAAACGCCATGGAACATCTGGGGCCGTTCCTCTCCGAGAATCTGCTCCATCTCTACGGCCTCGCGCCGAGCCAAAAGACCATGACGCTCGTCCGCGAGCCGTTTCTGATTCCGGAAATGCTTGGCCCGCTTGTCGGCGGCATCTACGTCTTCAAAGGCGGCGAAACGCTGCCTTGGAAACTCGTCGGACGGTAACGAACGCATCAACATCCGCAAAACACAAACGGTCCGATGTCCATCGGACCGCTTTTTTTATTTTTTTGAATTAATGAAAAAACGACTTAGTATATTAAAAATGGTCCGAAGGCGAATTGCCTTCGGACCCGAATGTCGAATATCTCTAGTTTCCGATGCCGAGTTCGTCCTTCATCACGCGATCGTATTCAACGAGCGGATTCTCGGCGCCCATGATCTGGCGGCCAATGACCAAGTGCGTGGCGCCGCTATTCATCGCGCCCTTGGGCGTATCGACGCGCTTCTGGTCGCCCTTGTCCTTGCCCTCCGAGCGGACGCCCGGCGTGACGAATAACTTTCCGGGATAACGGGTGGCAAGATGGCTGACCTCTTGCGGCGAACAGACGAATCCGTCGACGCCGGCGCGGTTGGCGATCTCGGCGAGGACCATGACCTCGTCGAGGGGCAAGCGCGTGTAAACCTCCTCGCTGGTCGTTTGATCGATCGAGGTGAGAACGGTGACTGCCAATATCTTTGTCCCGGTTCCGGCGGCCGTTTGCACCGCAGCCTTGAGCATGGCTTCGCCGCCGGTAGCGTGGACGGTGAGCGCCCACGGCGGACAGTGTTTCATCCGCGCCACGATGTTCGCGATCGTGTTCGGAATATCATGACCTTTCACGTCGGCCATGACGGGGCCGTAGACCGAAAGATCCGGCAACAGCCGTTCGAAGCCCATCCCCCAAAGCAGATCGTTGACCTTGAGGATGACGCCCTTGGTCCGGAACTGGTCCGCGAGCGGCAAAACCTCTTCCCAATTCTTGCCGTCGAGGGCGAAGATGATCGGGTTCCTGGCTTCGATCTTCGGATCACAACGCTGCATGAGACCCTTCGCGATCAGGTACTTCCTCACATCGTGCAGCGTCATCGCCGGCCAAACCGGAACATCGCCCAGGCCGGCCGCGGCCAGCTTCTTTTTCCAGCCCTGCTGGCGATCGACCGTTACGACCAAGGCCGCGACTTTGGCGCCGGCGGCGCGGGCGGCCAGGATCGCCGCGACCTTCGAAGCGCCGTCGGTGATGACGTCGTCAACGATCGCCACGCGATCGCCGTAACGCAGGGTGCCGATGAGCTTGCCGCTCACAACGCGGCCCTCCTTGGCCTCTTCGCGCACGGTCACGATCGGCAAGCCGGTCTTGACCGAAATAACGCCGGCGAGCGGACTGACCGCTTCGGGCACCTCGATCAGCCGATCGACGCGCAAGCGGCGCAACGCGTTGGCGTAGACGTCCGCAAAAAAATCGATCGCGGTCGGCGTGTTGCGCATCTCGCGCATGTTGAAGTAGATGTCGGTCATGCCGCCGCTCTTGAGCTTCAAGCCGCGGTTGTTATCCCACCTGAAGAGTTCGGCGCCGAGGCCGACCTCGATCGCTTCTTCCTGTTCGGGCTCGGTCAGCCAACAACTTCCTGATTCCGGTGTGAACATGTCTTATCTCCCTATGCGGTATTGTGAACCTTTGGTATCAAGGTCCGGTTCAGCCAGCAAAACTTGTTTACTAGCCGCCAAAAATTTATCATAAAACAATATTTTGTCAAATGTCCAAACATCAAACTGCAAACGGCGGTCCGATGTCCATCGGACCGCCGCTTTTATTTTTTGCAAATATTAAACGTTAATTTTTAAACATTAAAATTTAATGTTTAATATTTAATGTTTGTCCGAATGATTATTTCATCTTCCCAATCTTCTCAACGATCTCGACAAGACGGCAGGAGTAGCCCCATTCATTATCGTACCAGGCGAGAACTTTCAGGAGATCGCCGTCAACGATCTTCGTCATCGGCAAGTCGACGATGCATGAATTGGTATTGCCGACAAAGTCCGAGGAAACAAGCGGCTCGTCGGTGACGCCGAGGACGCCTTTCATTTCTTTGCTCTCGGAAGCGGCGCGAAAAGCGGCGTTCACTTCTTCGACGGTCGTTCGTTTTTTCAAGAGAAAGGTAAAATCCGAAAGCGACACGTCGATCGAAGGCACGCGAATGGCCATGCCGTCGAAGAGACCCTGGAGCGACGGAATGACTTCGGCGGTGGCAATGGCCGCGCCGGTGGTCGTCGGGATCATGTTAATGAGTCCAGAGCGAGCGCGGCGCAGGTCCGGGTGCCCGGGCGGCGGCAAGCCGTCGACCAAATTCTGTTCCGCAGTAACGGAATGCACGGTCGTCATCATCGCCTTATAAATGCCAAAAGTCTTTTCAATGACCGCGGCGGGCGGAGCGATGCAGTTGGTCGTGCACGAGGCGTTGTTCACGATCGTGTCGCTCGCTTTCATCTCGTCGGCATTCACGCCAACGAGATAGGTAGGCACGCCTTTGGCGGGCGCCGAAATTACCACTTTTTTGGCGCCGGCCTTAAGGTGTTCTTGCGCCGTTTCCATTTTGGTGAACCGTCCGGTTGATTCAATGACCACGTCAACTTCGTATTTCGCCCACGGCAATTTGGCCGGCTCGCGCTCGGCGGAAACCGGGATCGACTTGCCGTCGATGATCAAATTGGTCTTGTCGGCGCCGACCTCGTGGCTCCATGTGCGGTAAACCGAGTCGTGCTTCAATAAATGCGCGAGAATGGCGGGGTCGGTGAGGTCGTTAATGGCGACAACCTCGACGCCCGGATTATTAACAATGACCTTAAGGGCATTCCGGCCAATGCGGCCGAAGCCGTTGATGGCGACTCTTATCATAGAAATGATAGAAAAAAAATTATGAACGATGAACGATGAACGATGAACGATGAACGATCCTTGTCCCGTCCGGACGGGACCGGAGTTGTTCATTGTTCATTGTTCATAGTTTATTGAAGTATATCACAAAAGCCGCCCGAATGTTGAGCGGCCTCTGTTCAAAACTTTAAATTGCGAGAAACTGATTAGCCCCCGATCGCAAAGCGGCAAAAACGTTTGACCTCGATCTTCTCCCCCACTTTGGCGGAAACGTTGTTGATGAGGTCCTTGATCGTGACATCTTCGTCCTTCACGAACGCCTGCGACATGAGGCAGGTGTCGGAATACCATTTGCCTATTTTTCCTTCGATGATCTTGTCAATGACGCTTTGCGGCTTGCCGCTTCCGGCGAACTCATCGGCGGCAAGCGATTTTTCCTTTTCCACCACTTCTTGCGGCACCGCTTCCAGCGAAACGTAAATGGGGTCGGTCGCGGCAATGTGCAGCGCCAAGTCGTGGGCGAGCGCCTTGAACTCCTCGTTCCTGGCCACAAAGTCGGTTTCGCAAAGCACCTCAACAATGACGCCAACCTTGCCGCCGGCATGCGTATAGCATTCCACCAGCCCCTCGCGCGCCGTGCGCTCGCTGGATTTTTTGGCGGCTTTGATCGCCCCCTTCTTCCTAAGGACATCAATGGTTTTTTCAACATCCCCCCCGGCCTCTTCCAGCGCTTTTTTAACGTCAACAATTCCCGCGCCGGTCATTTCCCTTATTTTGCTGATGGTTGAAAGATCAATGGACATATTATTGTTAATATCTAATGTCTAATATCTAATATCTAATCCGTTCTCTATTTTGTCATCCCGGACCGCGATCCGGGATCCACGGCGGACGGTCGTGGATACCGGCGTTCGCCGGTATGACTAAAATATTACTTCTTTTCCTGGGTCAGGATCGGGCGTTCGGCGTAAAGCTTTTTGCCTTCCTTGATCGCTTCGGCGACCAAGTTCAAGACGATCTCGATCGACTTGACCGCATCGTCGTTCGCCGGAATGGGATAAGCAATGCCCTGCGGATTAACGTTGGTGTCGCAGACCGCGATGATCGGCACTTTGGTGTCGATGGCTTCGGCAAGCGCCGTCGCTTCGGTCTTAAGGTCGAGAAGAAAAACAGCTTCCGGCAGTTTGTTCAGGTTGGCAAAACCGCCCACTTTAATATCTAGGTCCTCGGTCTTTTTTACGAATTCGAGCTGTTCCTTTTTCGTGTACTTGCCAAGCTCGCTGCGCTCGATCTTGCCTTTGAGGTCAAGGTACGGCGAGAGCAAGTTGTCCTTGATCATGCGGAAGTTCGTGAGCGTGCCGCCGAGCCAGCGGCGATGGATGTACGGCATGCCCGTCTCCTTGCCGACGCGTTCGATGATCGGCTTGGCCTGCTCTTTGGTGCCGACAATGAGAATGATGCCGCCCGCGGCCACCGTGTCGCGGATAAAATCGAGGGCTTGTTTAAGCAGAACGGTCGTCTTTTCGAGGTCGATGATATTGACCCCGTTACGCTCCGAGTGGATATACGGCTGCATCTTCGGGTGGCGGCGCGCCTTTTGGTGCCCGAAATGCATGCCCGCGCTAAGCATTTCGACGAGCGTCGGCATGTTTGAATTAGGTTGTGACATAGTTTTTCCGGCCTTTTTACTTCGGTCGCTACAGCCATTTAAGACAAGGCCGTGTGTAGCGCCTGTAGGATTAAATATCCTGAATAAAAAATCGCGCTTTTGGGCGATTTATTACTTTTACCATGAATGCCGATCTTTGGCAAGATTCTATCAAATCGGCAAGCCGACTTTGTAATTCACGAAAAACGAATCGGGAACATCGTCGATCATCGTCGCCCAATTGGCGCCGTAAAGCCGGCTGGCAACAGCTTCGGAGCTGACCCAGCGGAGGATGCCGCCGCGGGCGACAACATAGACCTTGGGATCGGTTTGGATCTTTACCATGCGGCTGCCGGGGCGGTAGGTGATGTTGCCGCCGAGCGGAATTGATGCCATTTGAGTATCGGTTATCGTCTGAACTGTTGAGAAGTCGGGGTACCAGCTGAAGAAAGCGGGGGCGTTCACGAACACATAGCGCTTGCCGTCGGCGCCGCAGTAATAGACGGCCGGAAATGACGCTTTGATGAGAGTGCCGGAGACGCAAGACGGGTTGGAATTTGGTTCTTGGTTCTTGACGCTTAGTCCCAGATCGGTATTGATGTCGGGATTGTTTTCGAGCGCTTCGGCGGGAGAATACGTTCCGGTCGCGGTCGGGTCAACGGCGAGCGGAGTTGTTGGGGGTTGCGTTCCCTCTTCCGGTTCCGGCACGGTTTCGCCGATCACCGTGAAATTGCCGTTGGATAAACTGGTGGCGAGTAGATTTCCCGCATTGTCATACCCTTCGACTTTTATTTTTCCTTGCGTTGTGCCGACGTCGGGAATGGTCCAACTAAACGAGGTTGATGGTGTTTCGCCGATTGCCGTCCAAACCGTACCGTTGTCCGATGAGTAATAAACTTTGTATTTGGTGAAAGCGCCGTCGACGGACGACCAATCCAAGCCAATGACCGCGTCGGCATTATAACTTGCAGAGGCGTTGGGAATACCAATTGTTATTGACGGCGTGATGACGATCGGCACGGTATCGATTTTCTTGCCGCGAGCAAGGACAAAATTTGCCGTCACGGTTTTGTCGACCGTATTGTTCGTGTCGATGCGCGGGTTATTCGTTGAGGAATCGGACCAATCGACAAAACGATAACCGGTGTCGGGTACCGCGGTCACAGCCGTGCCGTCGGCGCCGAAGTTTACGGTCTGCGGGGTTGAGCCGGTGATGGTTCCGTTCGCGCCGGCGGTGTAGGTAAGCATCGCGGCCGGCGCATCCCAAGCCAAATCGTCGCTTTTGTAGAAATATATGGTTGTCCCGGAACTCCAAATAAAAGCATAACCGGCTTTTGGACGATTTATCCTGGCGTGATTGATCGTCGGATTGATGTACCAAATAAGGTTGGCGTACTGGTTATCAACAACGTCATCGGTAAGCGCCGTAGGCGCGCTCCAGCCGCTTCCCAAATTCTCTACATAACGAAGGACGTAATTGCTGTTGGGGCTGTTAATGCGGCCGTTCCAAACGATGCGAATATGGTCGCTGGAGTCGATCGCAATATACGAATTGTATTGACCGCGCGAATACTGTTCGTTTGAGAATGTGACGACAGTCCCCCATGTCGCCGTTGCTTTATTATATTCGACATACTTTATCTGCGAGACCGTTGGCGATGTGGCATCGGTGCCGCGCCAAGTGACATGAACGTTATCCTGCGAATCGACGGCCAGCGAAACAAAGTCCTGCGTATAGTTGCCGCTCGTAACGTCAAAGATCGCGCCCCAGGCGCCGGAGGAATATTTTTCATAACGGATCTGCGTAAAACTGGGCGACGACGCGTCTTCGCCGTACCAGGTCAAGTGCAGGTTATTCTCATAGTCCGCGGTGATGAACGGCCGTTGCTGGTCGTAGCCTTCTGAGGTCAGATCGTTGACCGCGCTCCATGTTCCGCTCGCGGACGAATATTTGATGAAACGTACCTGCGAATAACTCGGCGAAGCAACGTCTTTGCCGTTCCAAACGACATAAACGTTGTCGGCGGAATCGACGGTCATCGATGACATCGACTGATCGTAGTTGCCGCTCGTGAGCGTCTGAATGCTTCCCCACGTATGTGCGGCATGGGAATATTTAAGGAAACGTATTTGGTTGTAAGTCGGCGAATCAACGGATTTTCCCCACCAGACGACATAAAGATTGTCTTGTGAATCGGAGACGATCGACGGGCGATTATCATGAGAGATCGAGCTAACGAGCGGTCCGCTGATGAGCGGCGTCTCCGTCCATGTTTGTCCGCCGTCGATCGAATCGGCGCAATATATTTGATAATATCCGTCGGCATTTAACTTATGATAGACGACGTGATAAACGCCGTCGGAGGTGCGCACCATTTTGCGTTGATTCGCCCCGGCCGTCGAATCGGCCAACGCCCCGGTCGTAATGACATAAGTACTGGCGGCCGAGGTCCGAGCGGCGAAACCACCCAATCCGACGACTAGTACGCCGACGAAAAGAAAAAATTTTAATGCGATAGCGGCGCTTTTCGAATCGGTTTTAAATTTTCCATTCCGTAAACATCGAAATAACATATCAGTTAGATGATATCATTTTTTCACCAAAAATTCTATCGTTGGACCCCACGCGACCGTGCCTTCGCGTTGGGCGCCTAAACGGAGATAATGATAACCGGTGCCGATCTTGAAAGATGGTGTGAAAGAAAAATTTTTTACCTCGCCCGCCCCGGCCAACTTCGCCTGGTACGGCCGGTCGTCGAGCGTAACCGTAACAGCGCTGCCGTTCACGAGTCCCGCGATCGTCGGCGTTTGGCCATAGGTCACAAAGGTTTGAATGAGCGATTTGCCTAACAAGCCTGTAGACTCCCCTATTTGCGCAAGCGATGGCGCAAAGGCATCGCCTTTTTCCGCGGGCATTCTAAAAACCGTCGGCAACGAAAATTTTGAGACCTCGCCGGTCACCGATTGCGCTACGGCGACGAACGAATAACTTGAATTCGGCCGCAAGCCGATTAGCGTCGTACCCATGTCCGTGCCCCAGCCGCCGGGCGTGAGCAGCTCGGGATTGGCGACGAACATCTCGGACGGCGAGACCCAGGCGCCGCGTTGGGTTTCCAATATCCCGATAGAGGTGGCCGGATCGTTGGCGCCGGAAGATGCCGTCACCTTTATTATTTGCTTGTCCATTATTTCCACCTTTGGCGCGGGCGGGACAACTGGCGGCGTGCGCACGCAAGGATATGTTCGCACTTGGCCGAACGACCGTTCGCCTTTGGCAGTTACCGCGACAATGTATCGTCCGCAGGTCATGTCCGGATCCGCCGGCACAATATTATTTTCATCAATGTATGTCGCTTTCGGGTTATCGATCTTGGAGACAACGCTTCGACTCAAAACATTCCAAAGTTCAAAAGCAACGGCCCTTGGGTCGCGGTTGGTAAAATGCCAGCGAATGGCCGTCGACGAAATAATTTGCGCCTCGCCAAGGATCGGGGCTTTTGGAACGGCGGCGAACGATCCAACGGGAGCCAGAAGCAATACCGCGATCGCGATGATCTTTTTCATAGAGTTAAATCTTACCACGTTTCCGTCGAGGCGAAACCTCGACAAGAAATTGACAACATTTACACCGTGTGGCAAATTGTTTTCTTGCGCGGAAGTTGATCGCGTAAGAGCTTCAAACCGGAAAGGAAAACGCATGCATTTGGTGTATGTCGCCTTGCTCGCGTTCCTCATCGCGGAAGTTCATTACATAAGGGACAACGTTCCCCAACCCCGCTGGACCATCGTCCAAGCGGCGTTCTGCGCCCCACGATCGCCGACAATGTTCCGCGAACCGTTCCTGGTCGCGGAACAAGAAAACCGAGCCTCGGCTCTTAACGACGGTGTTAAGCGCCGCGGATGTATGGACGAAGCGACAGGCTCTCGCTTCCCCGATCCCCGTCGACCCTCAACGAAAACATGGAAGCCGTGGTCTTGGGGCAGTTAACGCCCCCCGCCAAAAGCGGGGGGAAACGCAACGCATCGGCCGCGGCAACGGCTTGCAACCGTGCCCGGTCGTGACTACACGTCTCGTCGAAGCCTCCGCAAACCGTCTAGCGGGGGCCTTTTTAATTACCTACCTTCACGATTTTAACCCCATTTCACGAGGCGACAGCCCAGTTAAGCTGGCGTGCCGCCTCGTGAAAAAATGGGTGCAAACCCGAATAGTGAAAATTACATGTATGTATTGACGATGCCGTCAAACGACTATAATGTGGCGAATTCCGCTCTTTCAAACAAAAGGAGTATCAACCATGTCCGAAAAACAAGACCGTCCCTATAACCCGCTTGATCCGATCGAGGTCCACAAAATCATCATTCGAACGATAATCAGTTTTATGATCGCCGGTCTCATCATGATCGTTCTCATGGCCGGAAACGAGATCGGCAAAATCGCAGTTGCGCGGTACAAGCACCTCCTAAAAGTCGAATCTCAACAAAAAAAGATCGGCTATCGAATCCCGAATGTCATAAAAATATATCCATGCGTTCAAGGGAACGACGGTTCGACGTCAACGATCGCGCTTTGCATCTTGAATGAAAACGACGTAACGTCCTGCTCAATCTGCGTCCCCGTCGAGGATATGGCCTTTTTCATCGAAACAAAACCGCACAAAAACCGCGGCATTTGAACGCCTAAACAACGATATCTTCCGTTGTTTCCAGGTCGCGCCCCCAAAACCACCCGCCCGGCCGAGCCGATCTCGCCGGGTTTTTCGTTTATTAGGGGGCAGTTGACGAAAATTCGAAGCTTTGATATCATTATCATCTTATGAAAAAAGACATCCACCCCACTTATTTCCCTCAGGCGAAGATCATCTGCGCTTGCGGCAAGGTTTATACGGCCGGCTCGACCCGCGAAGAAATTCACGTTGAGCTTTGTTCGGCGTGCCACCCTTTCTTTACGGGCAAGCAAAAGCTGGTTGATACCGCCCGCCGCGTGGAAAAATTCCAAGAGCGCGTGACCAAGAAGGCCACCGTTGCCACCGGCAAGAAAGTGAAGAAGGCCAAGCGCGCCGTCAAGAAGGCCGAGAAAATCGCCGAGGAAGAAAAGGCCGAATCAAAGTAGCAACTGACAAAGCAGCGCCACGTTTGGTGCTGTTTTTGTTTATTTGCGTAATTGCGAGGAGGCCGACGCCGACGAAGCAATCTCATGAATATTGCAACCATGGTGATATTCCGAAGGAGATTGCCGCGCTCGTCTGCGGACTCGCTCGCAATGACGGAAACGATGATCATGCTACAATAAATATATGGACATCCCCGCCGAAATTAAAAAAGTCCGCGCTCGCGCGGCGGAATTGGAGACGGAGCTGATGCGCCCCGAAATTTTGTCGTCCCAGGAAAAAATGCTTCCCTTGACGCGCGAGTACAACAACCTGCGCGACGTTGTCTCATTGGCCGACGACCTCAAGTCGGCCGAAGATTCGATCGCTTCGCTCAAAGAGACGCTGATCGTCGAGACCGACCTTGATCTGCGCCAAATGGCCGCCGATGAGATCGTCCTTTTGGAAAAAAAGATCGCTCAAAAGAACGCCGAGATCAAAGAACTGGTCGCGCCGCGCGACCCGATGGACGGCCGCAACATCATCATGGAAATTCGCGCCGGCACCGGCGGCGACGAAGCCGCGTTGTTCGCCGCCGACCTCTTTCGCATGTATTCGCGCTTTGCCGAACGAAAGGGCTGGAAAACAACGCTCATGAGCTCGAGCCATTCGGAGCTCGGCGGCTTCAAGGAGGTAATTTTCTCGATCACGGGAAAGAACGTTTACCGCTCGCTAAAATTCGAAAGCGGCGTGCACCGCGTCCAGCGCGTGCCGACCACGGAAAAGCAAGGCCGCGTCCATACTTCGACCGCCACCGTCGCCGTGCTTCCGGAGGCCGAAGAAGTTGACCTTAAAATTAATCCCAACGACTTGGAGGTCGACACGATGCGCTCGGGCGGCGCCGGCGGACAGAACGTGAACAAGACCGAATCGGCGGTGCGCATTACCCACAAACCGACCGGCACGGTCGTTGTGTGCATGGAAGAACGCTCGCAATCGCAGAACCGCGCCAAAGCCATGGCGCTACTCCGGTCGCGCATTCTCGCGAACATGATCGAAAAAGCGCACGCCGAGCGCTCCGCCGCCAGGAAAGGCCAAATAGGCACCGGCGAACGAAGCGAAAAGATCCGCACCTACAATTTTCCCCAGGATCGCCTCACCGACCATCGCGTTAACCAAAACTGGCATGCCTTGGACAGCATCATGGACGGCGAACTTGATCCCGTTATCGACGCCCTGCGGCTGCTGGACGAATAAACGCCTTAGGAGTAAGGTCTGTTTCAGCTCCTTCGGGAAGACAATTTGTCGCCCGAGCCGAGAAGGATCAACGGTACGGCTTTTTGAACACGTCGGCTCCCTCCGCGTGTTTCGCAAAAAGCGTGCGCGTACAGCAGCAACCTTCACGGCTCGGGCCTTTTTTAATTCGCGCATTGGAATTAGAATAATACTGTCATTGCGAGGAGCGAGCCGCGGCGAGCGACGCGGCAATCCCTGCAGAATATCACCTTGTTTGCGATATTATAACAGATTGCTTCGCTGGCGCTCGCAATAACGATAATTGATGACTATTAAAAGATATGACGATCAGAGAAGCAAAGATCAGAGCGATCAAAAAACTCCGACGCGCGTCGGGGCGCGAAGCGCCGATCGACGCGGAAATCCTTTTCGCGCACGCGCTTAAAATATCGCGCGAAGAAATGCTGTCGCATGACGAGCGCCGCGTCCCCGCTTTTGCTTTGGCTAAATTTGATTCGCTTGTTGCGCGCCGGGGAAGGCACGAACCGGTTGCTTATCTCGTCGGCCACAAAGAATTTTTCGGCCTGCAATTCGCCGTCAATAAACACGTTCTGATCCCGCGGCCGGAGACAGAACTTATCGTTGAAGAGGCGCTCTCACAACTCGCAACTCACAACTCACAACTCGTTATCGACATCGGCACAGGCTCGGGGGCGATCGCGATATCGATCGCCAAAAACGCACCGACCGCGACCGTCATCGCGACCGACATATCAAAACCCGCGCTAAAGCTCGCCGAACGCAATGCAACGCTGAACGATGTCGACGATCGCATCGTTTTTGAACAATCCGATCTTTACCCCAAAAAATCGCGACCGCGCTTTTCTGGGATGGTCATCATTACCGCCAACCTCCCATATCTGCCGACCATGGTATGGCAAAAAGCCATGCCGGACGTTAAAAAATTCGAGCCCAAGTCGGCGCTTGTTGGCGGCCAGGACGGTTTAAAATATTACGACGAACTTTTCCATCAGATCGTCGAACGCAACATTAAAGCGACGATCATCTGCGAGATCGACCCGTCGCAAAAGCGATCGTTCCCGCGCCTGGCCAAACGCCATTTCCCAAAGGCGACGACCGAGATCAAAAACGACCTCGCCGGATTGCCAAGAGTGGCAATCATTTATAATCGCTAAAAAATTCTTGCATTTATTTTGTCATCCCCGAGCACCATCGGGGATCCAGAAACAAATCAGTTTTTACCGTTTTCTGGATTCACGCCTTTGCGGGAATGACGGGTGGATGAAACGACGCGAGTTTCGAAAAATATTTACGCCATTATTTCTTTACCACCTCTATCCAAACATTCCCGCTTGTGAGCACCGCCGGCGAGCCGTCGGCGGCGGTAAAATGCGGCGGCGATGGATTGGCGGGGTCTTCGTTCCAAGTAACGTCCTCGCTTTGGCCGTTGCGGTAAATGATCGCGGCGCCGCTGCCGGAAGTGCCGACCTTGAGGCGCCCGTCGGCGTCGATCACGCTCACGCCGGTGGAAATAACGATGATGTTCTTCGCCGTGACCGCGGCGCCGTCCGTATCTTTTTCCACTTGGCCTTTTACAGTGCGCGTATAGAGATTTGTCGCGCTCGAATAGACCCAGACCGGATCGTAAGCAATATCGCTGCTCAACTCCGGCGCGATCTTCTGCCCGTCGGCGCCGCGCGCCGAAATATCGGGGTCATCCTCCATAAGCCAAGCGTTCACGCTTGCAACGCCGCTCGCGCTTCGAACAAACGCTTTTTCGGCGTTGTCCGACGAGGTATAGGCGTTATGCGGGGCGTTGCGCGTCGCATCGCGCGCGTAGAAAGCGCCGCCCGCGCCGGTCACCCCGTCCTCGTCGGCGGCCGCGAGCGCCGGGGTCGCCGCGATATGCGCAAGCGCTTCCGGCGAGCCGCCAAAATGGAAGAATTCAGCCGCGCTCCAGTCGGCGATCCAATCCAAAAAATACAAGCGCGCTGAACGAACCGGCCCGATTTGCGGCGCTTGGACGCCGCGCTCGAAGAACGCTAAAAAACGGGTGATGTTCCCCTCGACCGGCGCTTCGTAAATGAACGCCGCTTGGTTTATTCCCGAAGCCGGCCGCGCATCGACCATATTGTCGATGGAAACGGCATACAGATCGGCATATGTCTTTGTCGCGGCGCTTTCCGGCGTCGCAGCCGCATTCGTATTCGCATTGGCCGCCGCCGGCGCTTTCGCCATGCTCTTATCGCGCATATTGGCGAGGATCAAAAACGATCCGACCGAAATGACAATAAGAACCCCGCCCGCGATGAGCGCGGAAAGCCGCCAATGCTTTTTTAAATAATCGAACGTCTTTTGCATATTGTAATTCTCGATTCCCCCGACGGTTATCGGGGCCACTCAAATGATATTATTTTGTTCATAAACAAACAAGCCCCGATGTCCATCGGGGCTTGTTCAAAAAATTATTTCTTTTCTTCCTTTTTGGCGGCCGGTTTGGCACCGGCGGCAGAGGCCTCTTCCTCTTCGCCCTCGGCCTTTTCCTTCTTAACCACCTCGACCGCTTCAACCGCCTCGACCGGCTTTTCTTCAAGCGCTTTCAATTCTTCTTCGCTCCTCGGCTCGACCACGGAAACGACCGGGTCTTCGCCATGAAGGTGCTTCACGGTTATTCCCGGCGGAATGACGATATCCTTCAAGTGGATGATGTCGCCAAAATTTTCCAGCTTGGAAATGTCAACGGGGATTTCGTGAACCAACGCCGCCGGCAAACATTCAACATCAAGCTCGTCAACGTTCTTGATAAGGACGCCGCCCAAGCCCTTGACCGCGCGCGACTCGCCGACAAAAACAAACGGAATTTTGGCGTGCATTTTTTCGGTGAGCGACACCTTATGAAAATCGGCGTGGACTATTTTATCGGAGAGCGGATCATGGGCGACCTCTTGGATCAAAACCTTGTTGGTTTTTCCATCAATGACCAGATCGATGAGCGTGGATTCCCCCGCCGTTTTAAAGGCCTTGAGGAACGGCTGCTCCGAAACTTCCAGCGTGAGCGAGTCCTGACCCTTGCCGTACATGACGGCCGGGATCAAGCCCTTTTCGCGCAATTGCGAAACGGCTTTGCCGGTCAACGTTCTTTTTTTGGCTTCAAGCTTGATCGATTCCATATATTATCGGTGATTATCCTTTGAGATTAAAATCAACGCCCCGGGCGTTGGCATATCATGACTGGTAAAAATATATCAAAACGGCTTAAAACCGTCAAGCCGCCCCCCTCCCGTCGAGGCGAAACCTCGACTCAAACTCCACCCTACCTCTTGTCGAGGCGAAACCTCGACAGATTGTCACTATTTTTATTCAATTGATCTATAACGAATTTTTCATATCCTCGCCTGTCTTTAAACATATCGAGAACGATATTTTTTCCATCAACCAAACCGCTATCTTTTCTTATACCTAAATAATCCGCATAACTTGACCACCGATATTCACCCAGAGCGTTGTTGATTGCTTTGCTATCAGTCAAACCGTCGGCACACACTTCAACCGGATTCAAGTGAATATATCGAGTCAAGTGCAGCAAATACGGGTCGTCTTTTATATGTTTACTTTTAAAGACGCCTTGATAAAGCACGCCTGATCGATCATATTTTTTGTTGAAATACATTGTGTAGCCGGTCAATAATTTCTGCAAAAATTTCGAGACCCCGTTATCGTGAATTTGTTTAAGCAAAAAATGGAAATGATTTGGCATCAAGCAATATGCCACGATGCTGACCAAAGCTTCTTTCTGTCGAGGTTTCGCCTCGACAAAAAGAAGCTCGCGATCCAAGTGACCGATTGGTTCTACGTCATTGAATACAGACATACTATCAATGAACCGTTCATAGTCCCTTCGATTAAAAGATACCTTACGCTTATCAACTCCACGATTATAGACATGATAAAATTCGCCGTTTGCAAATACTGAATTACGCATAGTCAAATTAATAAATAATGATCATGAATATATTTTCGCGAACAACGCAAATAATATCCAGAAAAGTGTTATGCACAACTAACACCTTGCCTCTTGGTCGAGGTTTCGCCTCGACAAAATAAGGGGAAAATCATCCGATAAGATGTCAGCACCGGCCAACACCGACCCGGCCGTCGAGGTTTCGCCTCGACAAAAAAGGTCGCGTTGATTACGCGGCCTTTTTTAATATTTTACAAATTATCTATCGATAAGCTCTCCTACAGCATTGATATGTAATCTTCCAAGAGCTTTTTTAATCTGTGCGATCTCAAAACCAATCGCCTCTTCATAATTTTTATGCTTGCCGGAACGAACCTCGTCCAATAGGTCCTCATAGCAACTTTGAATGAATACCAGCGAACCCTGAACGGCTTTTTGGCTAAACCCACTTGGCGGCATATTCGTATGGTTAGGTTAATTAACAATTTTCCTATCTCTATAATTCCACTAACAAACGATCAACGGAACAAAAAACAAAGCATTACGTTTTGATGCTTTATTTTTTGTTTAAAGATTGCGTAAAAAAACCGAATTTCTTGTTGTATGAACGATTACAACATTTTTCTATTCAAAGCTCTTTGCCTGCGTCCATAGGGTGTTGAACATTATCCTATATGATCCGGCGATGAGACGACTTTCGAGCCAAACCGCCATTTCATCGTAAAAAGAAACGATCAACACCGTATCATTGAAAATATCAATGTTCACTTTTAACGGGAACTCATTCAACCATCTTGTTTCTCTTTTATATTTCGGATCGTTCTTTGCGGTTTCGCGCGCGGCGGCGGAATTATGTACCAGCATCCTGCTTTTTGATCTATTTTTTACAAATTGATTATTCCATCCATCCCAATATTTCTCTGGAAAAAATTTAAAGACATCGTCAATCGAACCGGCGAGCGACAACACTTCGGCATTTTTGGCTGCGTCCAATTCTTGTTTAAATGCATTCTTGATCTTGGAAAACCCCTCGAAGTATTTTATTGATACTTTGTTTTTTGGCGCAGAAACGATATCAAGTTGCGGCATTATCATCGTCAACCTGTTTAAAACCGCCTCAGTTTCGTCAATCTTTTTTCTTCCCAATTGTTCCAGCTTCGATGGATTTGCCGGAATATATTTTCGTCCATGTTTTTTTGTGACATCATAAAAACCCGCTTCCACTAACTTTTCTGCCTCGGTATAAATTTGCTGACGATTGATCTTAGTTAGTTTTGATAATTCTAAAACCGAAAGCAACCCATACTTCAACGAAGTTAAATAAAGCAGGGCCTGCATTTTATTCAATCCAAGACCGACCAACACTTCCAATTGTTCATTTTTAAATGTTTTGTCCATTTGCTAATATTTTAGCACTTTTTTGTCGAGGCGAAACCTCGACGGTCGAGGTTTCGCCTCGACAAGGAGGGGTCAAGCCGCGCCCTCGAGAACGCCCGCGGTGCGCGAGGCGGCGCGCGAGACGCCCTGCGCCAGTCCGATAAGCGCGAGGTGCGCCACCATCGAGGAGCCGCCGGCCGAAACGAACGGCAAGGTGATGCCGGTCATGGGCACGAGTCCGATGTTGCCGCCGATCGCGATGAACGCTTCGATCGAAATAAGCGCTGCTACCCCAACGGCCACGAACTGCGAAAAATCGTCCGGCGCGCGGCGCGCCAGACGATATAGGCGCCAAACGACGACGCCAAAAGCGGCAATGAGCACGGTCGCAGCGACAAAACCCAGCTCTTCAGCCAAGAGCGAGAAGACGAAGTCGGTCTGGCTTTCGGGCAAAAAGCGCAACTGGCTTTGCGAGCCGGAAGCAAAACCCGACCCCAAAAAGCCGCCGGAGCCGACGGCAATTTGCGCCTGGGTCACATTATAACCGCGGCCCAGCGGATCACGCGACGGATCCAAAAAGGTGAGAATGCGCGCTTTTTGATAATCCTGGAAAGCGAATTGCCACGAGAGCGCGCCCACGGCCACGGCGGCGATGAAGAGAATGAGCACATAGCGGCGCGGCACGCCGGAGACGAGTAACATGGCGCACCAAAGCCCGATGAGGATCATAGCCGAACCGAAATCCGGTTGAAGCATGATCAAAAAGACAAAGACCGCGGTTACGACCGAGGCGCTCACGACGGCGCGCAGCGAGCGGGCGCGGGCGTGCAAAGGCAAAATGGAAGCGAGAATGATCACCAGCGCGACTTTGGCGAGTTCGACCGGCTGGAATGAAAGCGACCCCAGGAAAAACCAGCCGCGCGTGCCCTTCACCGTATGGCCGAAAACGAGCACGGCGACGAGCGCCAAAAAGGCCGCGAGCGCGACCGGATGACGCCACCGATGCACGGTCTTGGGATGAGCCATGGCAAGCGCGACAAGGAAAACAAGGCCGATCGCGATCGCCGCAGTTTGCGTCAACTCGTCATGCGTACCGCGCGCGACCGATGACGAGACGAGCGCGACAATGCCAAAACCCAAAAGTACGATGATCGCGCCCATTAACCACGGGTCCAAACCGCCGAAGAGTTTGCGAAAATAATTCATATCTTACGAATTCACGAATTCCTACGAATATTACGAATAAACACTCACTTTGTCGAGGGGCGGTAAAAAAATATTATTCTGTTCTTAATATCTACCTATTCGTAAATTCGTAACCGATTCGTATATTCGTAAGACTATGGACGTATATAAGAAGCGTCATTCAAAATATCGACTTCCGGGAAAACCTTGATCGAGGTGACGGCGCCGTAATTCTCATACCAGGTGACCTCGCCGGAAAGCGATCCACTCGGCCGAAGGCTGTCGAAGGTCGTTGAATTAACGGCTACAATGGCCGGTCCGCGGTACATCACGACCAACGCGCGGATCCCGTAATAACCGTAGCCCGTATCGTTAGTGATGGTAAAAGATGTTTTGCCGATCGGCGGTTTGTCGCTGTCCAGCTCGATCTCCGGCACATAGGAAATGTCGGAGATCGGGAAATTAAGATGCTCGGCGGCAAAGTCGCTCCAGTCGGGATACTGGTGGCGGTCGATCCTTTGCCAGCTTGTCGTCAATATCTCAAGCGAGGCGTTGGACGGCCTGGTTGCCGAAACCACACCCAGCTGCATGATGAATTTTTGTTCGCCGGGAAGGACGAATTCGTCGGCCGGCGGCGTGGCAACAGCTCCGCCCGTGAAACGATAGGTGAAACGCGCCGCGAAATATTGGTTGGGGTTGTTAACGGTGCCGATGAAATCGTATTTTCCCTGCGCCACGATGATCTGCACGTTCGAAAGCGAAAGCGCTTTCGGCGCTTGCGCGGCCGCGACCGCCGGGTTTAATCCCGACTTAACGAGCGCGACAAGATCGGCCTCGCGAACCGGCGCGTTCATAATATCAAGAGCCAGATAATATCCGGAGAAACCCAGGGTGGCGGCGGAGAACACGATCAAAAATACCGACAAAATGCGGCGCAACGCTATCTTATGGGTAACAAACCAATAACCCCAGTTCAGCTGTTTTTCCGATAGGTCGTTTGGAACGAGTGATTCGGGCATGAATGAATTATAACACGAATACCTTTCCCAAAGAAAAAATAACAATGCGAACCATGGTTATCCACAGCCCAATCAGCACAAATAACTACCATGATATATGTGATATAATGATTGTGTATTATTTATTATTAGCTCCTGTGGCATCAAAATTTTTTATTAATGATGCCCGCCAGAGCTAAACTTCATATGAGGATATTAACAAAAATAGCAGGGGCTTCCGCCTGCCTCGCGCTAGCGATAGGTCTCTTTGGACCGATCGCCGCGCAGGCGGCAACAACGCCGTCACTTGGCGCTGCGGCAAGTTATGCCGTGCTGGCAGGTACTTACACAAACACATCAGCGACAACCACGATCACTGGTGATGTCGGATTCACTACACCGCCGGCGACAACGCCACTGGGCGCGCATACGAATTATGGCAGCGGCGCCCCTTATTCCACCGCCCACTCGACCGACGCGCCGTTCGCTTTGAACAACCTGAACCTCGAATCGCCCTGTACGTTCAATTTTCCGGGCGGACCGATCGATGTGTCAACCGACGGTCCTAACGGCGCCACCGGCGTATATACTGCCGGCATCTACTGCAGCACCGGCGCGATGAATATCGGAGTCGGGGGAATCACGCTGAACGGCCCGGGAACATTCATCTTCAGAGCTACGGGGGGCGCGCTTACCTCGACGACGGGTTCAACTGTAACGTTGGGTGCGGGCGTATCGGCTTGCGACGTTTTTTGGACTGCGACCGCGGCTACATCGCTCGCCAATCTCACGCACTTTGAAGGAACTATCATTGATAACGCTAACGCCATTACCGTGGGCGCTAACACCACAATGACCGGCCGCGCCATTTCGTTGGGTGCGGGAACGGTTTCGACCGGTGCCACGGCCACAATTACCGCGCCGATCTGCGCCGCCGTCGTAACGGGCGGCGCGCCGCAGAACGCCGCGACGATCACGATCGTCAAAACGGTGATAAACGGCAACGGCGGCACCAAGACCGTCGCCGATTTTCCGCTCTTCGTTAACGGCGTACCGGTGGTTTCCGGCGCGACCAACCCCTTTCCGGCGCCGGCTAACGTGTATCGCGTGACCGAAACCAACGACCCCAATTACGCCCGGAGTTTCTCCGGCGATTGTGACGCGACCGGCGGCATCGCCCTTACTCCCGGAAATACCAATATTTGCGTTCTCACCAACACCTACATCGGCGCGCCCGCCGTTATCGTTCCCCCGGCGCCGCCGCTCATTGATGTAGTCAAGGTTCCAAACCCCCTTGCCTTGCCGGCCGGTCCGGGCAATGTCATCTACACCTATACGCTAAAAAATATCGGCACCGTTCCGGTCGGAAACATCACCATGATCGACAACGCCTGCAGCGCCCCTCTTCGCATTTCCGGCGACACGAACGGCGACAATAAACTCGACCTGAACGAAACCTGGACCTACACCTGTCAATCTTACTTGACGCAAACCACGACCAACGTCGTGGTCGCGACCGGCACGGCCAACGGTTTAAGCACTTCGAGCATTGCCAACGCGACCGTCGTGGTCGGCGCGCCGATAATCCCGCCGCTTATCCATGTAACCAAAGTGCCAAGTCCGTTCACCTTGCCCGTGGGCGGCGGCACGGTCACCTACACCGAGAAGATCACCAACCCCGGCACGGTTCCGCTCTCGAACGTCACCTTGACCGATGACAAGTGTGCGCCGATGAAGTACGTCTCCGGCGACACGAACGGCGATTATATGTTGGATCCCACCGAGACCTTCACTTACACCTGCACGACCAAACTCGCCAAAACCACCACCAATACCGCCACGGCGAGCGGTACGGCTAACGGCATGACCGTGCACGACCTCGCGATCGCCACCGTTGTCGTCGCGCCCGTTATCCCCAAATTGCCCAACACGGGTTTTGCTCCGACCTTCAGCCTCAAGACGATCATGGCTCTTGCCGGAAGCGCCCTCGCACTTCTCGCCATCGTCTTCATGGCGTTGAAAAAACAAAACGCCTAAAAACATTGTAAAGATCGACGCAAAGAGGAGCCGGACTTTTTAGACGGCTCCTCTTTTGGAGAGTTATGACGAAAAAATTGTTTAAAAAAACAGATCGCGGCACGTCCTTGGGTCGAAGCGATATCCGCAAATTCAAACTGTTGGCCGCCGGCCTGCTGGCCTGCAACGTCGTACTTTGGCGCTGTGTCGTTACGAATGATGCTCTGCCGATCCAAAACGCGATCGCCGCAACCAAGGCGGCCGCGGCGACGGTCAAAAAACCTTACGTTCCGGCCGCGAGCGCCAAAGAAATAAATACCGGAGCGCCGGTGCGCCTGCGCATTGCCTCGATCGGCGTGAACGCCGCGATCGAGCCGGTCGGCCTTGCCAGCGACGGGGCCATGGGCACGCCCAAACTGCCCCGCGACACCGCTTGGTACAAGCTGGGTCCAAAGCCGGGAGAGACCGGCAGCGCGGTCATCGCCGGACACGTCAATTGGTGGAACGGCGCGACTTCCGCGTTCGCGAAACTGAACAAAATTAAGGTCGGCGACGCGATCATCGTGCAAAACGATCTGGGCGCGACCGCGACCTTTACGGTCAGCCGTATCGAACGATATGACGTCTCGGCCGACCCGACAAATGTCTTTGTTTCAAACGACGGCAAATCCCACCTTAATCTGGTCACTTGCATCGGGGTTTGGAACAAGCGCGCCAAGCAATATTCCCAGCGCTTGGTGGTGTTCGCCGATAAAACGGAATAAACGTGATATATTTTATCCATATGGAAACGACCAAAAAGATCGCTTTAAGCACAACCTTGATTTTACTGATGTTGGCGTTCGCCGCGCCGAAGGCGACCTTGGCGGCCACTTCGCCGAACATCGGATCAGAAAGCTCTTACGCCGTCGTTTCCAGCACTTATACCAACTCCTTGAACGCCGGACTCGAGACCGCGTTAAACGGCGATATTTGTTACACCACCGGATCGGCAACGGCGCCGGTATCAATTTCCGGCGCTACCGTTTTGCCTTGTCCGTCGGCGGCGGGAACCGATCAAGACCTCGCCTTGGCGGATATTAATGCGCAGGCCAATGCCGTAACCTGCACCAATCTCGGTACTGATGTTGTGTTGTCCGGAACCTACGCGCCCGGTTGCTACACCGCGAGCGGCACGATAGATATCGTCCTGAACACGACCGTGACCCTCTCGGGCGCCGGAACTTACATTTTCCGCGCCGGCGGGGCGCTCACGACGGGCGCAAATTCGCAGGTGCTGTTGAGCGCCGGTGCGGCCGCGCGCGATGTGTTTTGGGCTTCGGGCGGCGCCGTGCACCTTGGCGCCAATGCCGCCACTTCCCCTACGCCCACCTTTGTTGGAAATATCATCTCCCCATCGGGCATCACGCTGGGGCATTTTGCAAACTTGCTGGGACGGGCTTTGTCTTTCAACGGAACCGTGACCACCGATTCGAATACCGTTACCGTGCCGCCGCCCTTGGTTATCCCTCCCCCGACGCTCAAAGTGATCAAAACGGTGGTGAATGACAATGGCCGGACAAAAACCGTTAGCGACTTCCCGCTTTTTGTGAACGGCGCGTCGGTGGTCTCCGGCGCGACCAACACTTTTTCACCCGGCGCTTATGTTGTAACCGAAACTTCCGACCCCAATTACACCGCTGCTTTCTCCGGCGCCTGCGACGCGAGCGGCAATGTTTCCCTCGCTCCGGGCGACAGCAAAACCTGCACGATCACCAACGACGACATCGCGCCGCCGCCTCCGCCGGTACCCCCGCTCATTTCCGTGATAAAAGTTCCCAGCCCGTTGAACCTTCCGGCCGGTCCGGGTTCCGTGACCTACACTTATACGCTTCATAACATTGGAACGGTTCCGGTAACCAATATTACGATGAACGACGATAGCTGCGGCCCGGTCGCTTTGGTTTCCGGCGACGCCAACAGCAATGTCATTTTGGACACCACCGAAACATGGATCTTCACGTGTTCCACGACGCTCGCGGCAACGCGCACGAATATCGTGACCGCGACCGGCCTAGCGAACGGCCTCTCCGCCACAGACACGGCGACGGCCACGGTTGTTGTCGGCGTGCCGGTCGTGCCGCCGCTCATTCATGTTACCAATGTCCCCTCCCCGCTGACGCTTGCCGCGGGCGGCGGCGCGGTCACTTACACCGAAAGGATCACCAACCCGGGAACAGCCGCTCTTAATAGTGTTTCTCTTGCGGATGACAAGTGCGCTCCCGTGGTTTATGTTTCGGGCGATATCAATGGAAATTCCCTGCTCGAACCGGCTGAATCGTGGACCTATACCTGTCACGCGAATATCATTCAAAGCACCATCAATACCGCCACCGCGAGCGGCTCGGCCAATAGTTTGACCGCGACCGACGCCGCAGCTGCTACGGTACTAGTGGCCGCCGCCATTCCCGTTGTTCCGGACGCTTTGCAAAAAGGTTCGCTTACCGTCGTCAAAATCGTGGTTAATGACAACGGCGGCGCCAAGACGGTTGCCGATTTTCCGCTCTTTGTGAACGGCATACCGATCCTTTCGGGCGACACTAACGCTTTCAATATATCACCGCAAACATATCACGTTTCCGAAACCGGCAACGCGCAATACGCCCGATCGTTCTCCGGCGATTGCAACATTAACGGCGACGTGCTCATAAACCGCAGCGATCGGAAGATCTGCGTTCTCACCAACACCTACGCGGGCGCGCCCGCCGTTATCGTTCCCCCGGCGCCGCCGCTCATTGATGTAGTCAAGGTTCCCAGCCCGCTTGCCTTGCCGGCCGGTCCGGGCAATGTCATCTATACCTATACGCTCAAAAATATCGGCACCGTCCCGGTCGGAAACATCACCATGATCGACAACGCCTGCAGCGCCCCTCTTCGCATTTCCGGCGACACGAACAATGATAATAAACTCGACTTGAACGAAACCTGGATCTACACTTGCCAAAGCAACTTGACGCAAACCACGACCAACGTCGTCGTCGCGACCGGCACGGCTAACGGCGTGAGCGCCACGGATATCGCGAGCGCCACCGTTGTCGTCGGCGCGCCGGTAATTCCGCCGCTTATCCATGTGACGATGATCCCAAACCCGTTCACCTTGCCCGTAGGCGGCGGCATGGTCACTTACACCGAGAAGATCACCGACCCGGGAACGGTGCCGCTTGACAATGTCGTCCTGACCAATGACAAATGTGCCCCGATGAAGTATGTTTCCGGCGACATGAATGGCGATTCCAAGCTCGACCCGACAGAAACCTGGACCTATACTTGCACGACCAAACTCGCCAAAACCACAACCAACATAACGACTGTGAGCGGAACGGCCAACGGCATGACGGTGCGCGACCTGGCGATCGCCACGATCGTGGTCGCGCCCGTCGTTCCCAAATTTCCCAACACGGGTTTTGCTCCGACCTTCAGCCTTAAGACAATCATAGCCCTTGCCGGAAGCGCCCTCTCACTTATCGCCCTCGTCTTCGCGGCGTTGAAAAAACAAAACGCCTAGAAACGCAAACAATCGAATGAAACCGAATATATTTATGATCTTTGCCCCAAGGGGTATGCCAAAAAAAACATTTTTTTATTTTGCGGCAATATGTCTGGCTCTCTTGGTCGCCGGGAAAGCGCGCGCCGGCGCAAACGCCGCCGTCTTCACCATTACGGAAAATCCAACGCCCGTATTCTCGCCCCGCATTCCCGATCAAGAGTACGTTCTTAAAGACAATGTTGATTATAAATTATATTACGACGGGAACGATTTCAGTTCCATTAATCTCGCCACATCCGCTGACGGGATCAATTGGACGCCGTATTCCGGCAATCCCGTATTATCGGAGGGAGCATCGTTGCAACTCGGACACGCCGACGTTCATTTTTACGGCGACGGTTTTGCGGGGGCGAACAGCGGGATAAACCCAAACGCGATGACCATGTATTATCGCATGTGGTATCAAGGGACGCCGATCGACAACATCGGCAGTTGGCGATACGCCGAATCGCCGAACGGAATAAACTGGTATAACCGCATGGCCGTTGTTCAACACGGAACGCCGGTTTTCAGCTCGGCGACATGGACCGATTACGGCATCGCCGATGTGGTCTATACGCCCGGCGGAGAGGGCGGCGACGCCGATAAAACCTTCCGGATTTATGCGAATGTTGAGTGGGAGCTTGGCGCTGCCTACGGCGCAAAAGAGCTTGTGGTGATGGCTTATTCGGCCAACGGCTACGATTGGACGGGATATGACCCGACGGGCGCGGGTTATGCAACGCCGATCTTTGAAGGAACGCTTGACGGAACTTCTTTTGACACCGATCATATCGGCTGGTTTAAGGTCATAAAAAACAGCCCGATGGACTGGGAGGCTTTTTACTCGGGCGGCAAGGTGACAACCTACCAAGCGCTTAACGGCATCGGCTACGCAACATCGAACGACGGCATTAACTGGGTTCGGCGGCAAACCCTGTTCACGACGAACGACCCTGTCGCCTGGAGAAACCGGAGCGTCTGGATGCCGTCGGTGGTAAAATCGGGAAATAATTATAAAATATTTTTTCTAGGATCCGATGACCCGATGACCGACGGAAGCTGGATATGGTGGCAGCTTGGCGAAGCCGATCTGACCCTAGCCGATCAAACGCCGCCGACCTCGTCCGGCTCGCCAAAGGGCGTAGCAACGATCACCGTCGTCAAATTGGTCGTTAACGCGAACGGCGGCACCAAAACGCCGGCCGATTTTCCGCTCTTTGTGAACGGCACCCCGGTCGATTCCGGCATACCAAACGCCTTTCCCGCCCCCGCTGAAGCATATCGCGTCACTGAAACCTCGGATCCCGACTATGCAGGCACTTTTTCCGGCGACTGCGACGCGACCGGCGGCATTGCCCTTAATCCCGGAGATACCGATATCTGCGTCATCACCAATACTTATGTCGGTCCCGCCATCGCCAGCGCCGCTCCTATTCCGCCGCTTATCGACGTTGTAAAAACCGCCAGCCCGACCACCCTGCCGAACGGCCCCGGAGCGGTAACTTATTCCTATGCGATAAAAAATACCGGGACCGTTCCCATAACCGACGTGACATTGACCGGCGATACCTGCAGCCCCATCAAACTGATCTCCGGCGACTTGAATAACGACAATATTCTTGACGTGAACGAGACTTGGACATACCGCTGCTCCATGACGCTCAAGGAGACCCACACCAATACCGTTGTCGCGGCCGGCTGGGCCAACGGACTCATCACCTCCGACATTGCCAGCGCCACCGTCATGGTCGGCACCCCTTTGGCGCCGCCGCTCATCCATGTCGCCATGATCCCTACGCCGCTGACCCTGCCGGACGACGGCGGATCGGTCATCTACAAGGAAGTGGTCACCAATCCCGGCACCGTCCCGCTTAGCGACGTCAATATCACCGACAACATCTGCAACACGCTGAAGTTTGTCTCCGGCGATGCGAACAACGATTCCAAACTCGACCCTTCCGAAACATGGACCTACACCTGCCAAGTCAAGTTAAGCGAAACTTCGACCAATATCTCGATCGCTTACGGCACAGGGAACGGTTCAACGACGCGCGACATCGCGCTCGCCACCGTCGTCGTCGCGGTGCCGGCTTCCGCCCAAGCCGCCCCGATCAAAACGATCAAAGCCGACCTGTCGCTGGGAAGCCGGGGCAACAACGTCAAGATCCTGCAAAAGTTCCTGATGTCGGACATCGATGAAGTGGACGATATCGCCCCGCGCGCGCTCGCAAAAGCCGGAGCGACCGGATACTTCGGACCGCTCACCCGCGCCGCCTTGGCGGAGTTTCAAGACGATGTCGGGATCAAACCGGCGGTCGGCTATTTCGGACCGATCACCCGTGCTTACATGAACGCGCATTATTGAGATCAAATCGCCTTCTTGTCATTGACAAAGGCAGCGCCTCCTGGCATACTTAAGTTATACTTAAAGTCTCAGACCCTGCGTCCGGGACTTTATTTCTTATGTACTATATTAACAAAATTAACAAGCGCGGAATCATGAAAACTGGGCGCTTTCTGTCAGGTTTCCTTGTTGGCATATTCAGCCTTTCGCTCATGATCCCCGTCTCTTCAACATTGGCGTATGCTCCGACCGTGCCGGCGATACTTGTTCCACCAACGATCACGGCGGTCCAGCGGCCAAATACCGCGCTAAACGATCTACCAACAGCCAGTAATGCTCCCGCGAGCGCCGACGTGGTCCCAAATAATACAGTCTTTCCGAAAGTGTCGATCATCATTCCAAAAGCGGTTATAAATATCCCCGAAGCGCATCTTTTGATCCCGAAGATCAGTCTCAACGCGATCATCAAAGATGAAGGCATGACGCCGGGAGGAGCCATGGCGGTTCCCGATAATAATTTAGATGTCGGATGGTTCAGCATTGGGACGCGCCCGGGCGAGATCGGGAGCGCGGTCATTGGCGGACATAACCGCTGGGATAATAACGCCGGCGTCTTCGGACGTCTAAGTGAACTTCAGAAAGGCGATGTTTTGACCGTTGTTGACGCCAAGGGTTTTTCAACCTCTTTCACCGTTTCCGCAACGCGCCTTTATGACCCGACCGACAACGGGAAGACGATTTTCGACTCCTTGACCGGGTCGCACCTCAACCTCATCACCTGCAGCGGAATTTGGGATAAAAAAACAAAAAGTTATTCAAAACGCCTGGTGATCTTTACCGACCTCAATATCGCGCCGGCGGTTTAAAACAGCATGCCATTGCGCACGCTTGCGGCCCGGATTATCCCTTGCCTGCGAGCCTTATTAATGATAAGATAATGCCTTGATTTTATCGAGAAATTACCTAATTCCATGGCAAAAAAAACATCAAATTCAAGCGAATACGGCGCCAAACAGATCACCGTCTTGGAGGGTCTTGAACCGGTGCGAAAGCGGCCAGGCATGTACATCGGCTCGACCGGACCCGAAGGCCTGCACCACCTTATTTGGGAGGTCGTGGACAACTCGTTCGACGAGGCAATGGCCGGCTTCTGCGACGCGATCACGGTGACCCTGGAGAACGACGGATCATGCTCGGTCGAGGACAACGGCCGCGGCATTCCCGTCGATCCGCACCCGCAATTCAAGGTCTCGGCGCTTGAACTCGTCATGACCAAACTGCACGCCGGCGGCAAATTCGGCGACGGCGGCTACAAGGTTTCCGGCGGCCTGCACGGCGTCGGCGTTTCGGTCGTGAACGCGCTCTCCACTCTTACGCGCGCCGAGGTCTTCCGCGACGGAAAGGTCTGGATGCAAGAATATAAATTCGGCAAACCGGTCGCCAAAGTGAAAACGACCGGCTCGACCAAGAAGAGCGGCACCAAAATAACTTTTTACCCCGACCCGTCCATCTTCACCGTCACCACGTCCTTTGACTGGAAATACATTCTCGACCACTTGCGCCAGCAGGCGTATCTCACGGCCGGCGTGCGCATCGATCTTCACGACAAGCGGATCAAGCCGGCGGAGGAGTATTCCTTTTATTTCGAAGGCGGGGTGGCGAGCTACGTCCGGCACCTCAACCACAACAAAGAGCCCAAGCATGAGAATGTTTTCTACGTAAAGAAGGTCGCGGAAGACGTCGAGGTTGAACTCGGCTTGCAATACACCGACGAATATAAAGAAACGCTTTTCGCTTTTGCGAACAATATTTACAACCCCGAGGGGGGCGCGCATGTTTCAGGGTTCCGAACGACCTTAACCCGCGTTTTAAACAACTACGCGCGCACCAAGGGCTTTCTCAAAGAAAAGGACGACAACTTGACCGGCGAAGACGTGCGCGAAGGCCTCACCTGCGTCATTTCGGTCAAGGTCAAAGACCCGCAATTCGAAGGCCAGACCAAAGCCAAACTGGGCAACCCCGAGGTGCAGACGGCCGTCGCCACAGTCTTCGGCGACGCTTTCGCCACCTACCTTGAAGAGCACCCGCGCGACGCGAGCGCCATTTTAGAAAAATGCGTGCTTGCCTCCCAGGCGCGCGCCGCCGCGCGAGCCGCCCGCGAAACGGTCTTGCGCAAGGGCGTGCTCGAGGGCCTGACGCTTCCCGGAAAACTTGCCGACTGCTCCAGCCGCGACCCCAAACAGACCGAACTTTATATCGTGGAGGGCGACTCAGCCGGCGGCTCGGCCAAACAAGGCCGCAACCGCGATTTCCAGGCCATTCTCCCCCTGCGCGGCAAGATCCTGAACGTCGAACGCGCGCGCCTCGACAAAATGTTGCAGAACAACGAGCTTAGGAACTTGGTCATCGCCATGGGCACGAACATCGGCGAACAGTTCAATCTCGCCGACCTCCGTTACGACCGCATCATCATCATGACCGATGCCGACGTCGACGGCGCCCACATTCGCACGCTGCTGCTCACCCTTTTCTACCGCTACTTCCCGGACATCATCACCGCCGGCCATCTTTACATCGCTTGTCCCCCGCTTTACCGGGTGGCGAAAGGCAAGGACATCCGCTACAGTTTTACCGAAGCGGAACGCGACAAAGCCATCGCTGAATTCCAAAAGGCCGCAGCCTTAAAAGCCGATAACAAAAAAACCAAGAACAAAAACCCCGAGGCCGAAGAAGAAATTCCGGTTGAAACCGCGGCCGAAACCCCCGAAGGCGAGATCGTCGCGCCGGGCGGCGTCGTCATCCAGCGCTACAAAGGCTTGGGCGAAATGAATCCGGAACAGCTTTGGGAAACGACCATGAATCCCGAAACGCGCCTCATGCTGCGGGTCACGATCGAAGACGCGGAAAAAGCCGACGAGACCTTCGACGTGCTCATGGGCGGCGAGGTCGAACCGCGGAAACGCTTCATCCAGACCCATGCCAAGACGGTAAAAAATTTGGATATTTAAAAACACGTACCACATACCATGGACCACATACCACTCTTGTCGAGCCAAGCTCGACGAAATGTTTCATGGTTCATGTTCCATGCTCCATAAAAAAAGGCCGACCTTGAACGGGTCGGCTTTTGCGTCGCGTTTGCGACGCTCGTTTGCGTACAATGGCGTCATCGGGCGGGAACCTTTGAACCGGTGCGAAAGGTCGTTGCTTCGTCATGGAAATGGTTGTATAGGACGACCAATGGCTGATCACCTGTTAACACTTCCACTTGCCGAACGGCCGGCAAAGAATGCTCAATCCCCTCGTTCCAGTTCAAGGCGTACGCCGTGCTGAACCGAGCCACGATCTCGATGCAGGTTCGACAATTTCTCAGTTCTTCGCGATCCTTGAATCTCTCAGACCTTTCCCATATCTTCACATCCAGAACATCGCAGCCGGCTGGCATCATTTCCCGGCCGGCGATCGCGACCTTAAGGTCGGCGAAGACCATGAGCGGATCAAGAGCATCGGCGCCGGGCAATTCAACCACGACCGAGAGAGTTCGCTCGCCGGCGACGAGCACCCAGGCAATGTTCTCTTTTTGTCGAAGAATATCGGCGAATTTGCGGTCGATGCGCGATTGCCCGCCGATCGGCACGATGGTCGACCTCTTGGCGGAGCTTTTTTCTTGGGAATGAACAACAGGGTTTAATGACCCTGAAACCGGCCCTTTGGAGCCGGGGAAAACGATGATCTTAGCTTGCCCTGAAAACGGCATGCGTCACCTCCTTATCAGGGATAAGTTCACACTGTTTTGGCCCTTTTGTCAATAGACGCTTCGGCGACATTATTTTTGGCCGCAATAAGCGCGGCGCGGGCGCTATCAGCCTCGTCAAGCTTGGCCCGAAGCATTTGTACCCGTTCATGCTCATCGCCAAGTTCTTGAGCCAGCTGTTCCGCCTCTTTTATTAGACGATTGCGCACGGCGTGCAACTCGATCAGCTTGTCAGCGAGCGCTTTTTCTCCTTCGACGATCTGCGCCGTCTTTTCAATCCGATCGGCGACGAATCTTTCTATTTGAATTTTCAAGTCCGCTTGAGCAAGATCGCTTTCGGCAAAAACGCGCAAAGCCGCGTCCCCGCCCAGACCGCCCAAAATGGCTTTTTGCGAATAGCGGATGATCGACTCGACGCGCGCGTGATACGGCGAAGCATCGTCTTGGTAAGCCGGCGCTTTCATGAGTTCGATGAGCGTCTCAAAACGTTCGACCGCTTTCTTATAACCCACCGCCGCGTCAGCCAATTTGACCATGAGTTCCGCCCGAAACTCGTTTTCCGAGATGTTCCGCGCAGTCAGGATCTTATTAAGCTCGCCGGACTCGCGCAGGTCGCTCAAAATAAGACGGAAATCCGCCAGTTCGGCGATGCCCGCATTAAAAACAAGTTCAGTTGGCGCATAATCGATCCGCGAATCGCCGACGATCTCCTGATCCCCCGGCTTGCTTTGGCTTCGCAAACCCGCCAGGTCCGGAATGCGGCCGGCGATCTCGCCAAGCTTCATGAGCGCGTCAACGACCCTTTCCGCCTCCGCTCGCGAGCCGTAAACGCGGATCGCGAATTCGTCGCCGCCGTAACGGTAGGCAACGCCCCGGACGCGCGCGTCCTCGATCGCAAGCTCCATAAGTTGCGCGGATTTGCGCAAAGCCGCGTCCCCCACCGGCCGCCCGCCGGCGTCGTTGAAATATTTGAGGAACCCCATGTCGACAAAGACAACAGATGCGTCATTCCCGTTCGTAACAGCCTCTTCAAGCTGGTCATTCCAATCGCCGTAAAATTGCCCCCGCTCCAAAAAACCCGTGCCGCGGTCGCGTTTTGCCGCCTCAATCTCATAAGCGAGCCGGTCTTTCTTCGCCCACTTGCTTCCTTCCCGCCGCGAGGCGATCATCTTGTTTCTGGCCAGCTCAAGCACGCGCAAACCCGTTGTCATTCTTGGGATGCTGGCGACCGGCATTTTGTCGCCAATATCTGCTCGATCCCGTTTCGGCGCCTTTTCGCCCAGTTCGCGGCTTATCTCCAATAAACGGACATTGACCAAATGGTCCTCGAATTCGGCGAACTTTCGATCATCGCCGAAGCGCGCGCGGGCCGCGTTCACGGCCATGAGTTCAACCACCTCCCTGAAACCGGGTTTGTCGCATTCTTGTTCGATCATTTCCAGCGTTTCCAGCTCGGTCCCCTGCAAACTCTTGCGCAAATAATTGTTGAAGAAGGTCTCGGCGGCGTCTCGGAAGCCGGGTCCGGCTTTTATCTTTTCCACGGCGCGGTCGATCCTGGTGGCGAATTTAGCGACTTCCAAATTATAATCGGCGGCGCGGCGCAGCGCTTCGACGGTCTCGATCGCCAGATCGATCGGATTGTCCGGCTCGATCCTGAGCGCGGAAGCCGAGTCCCTCATGATCTCGAACTGCTCGGCAAGGTCGACGCTCGCGACCGATAGCGGCGGCGGCTCGATGCCCGCATAGCCCTTCATGTCGAGCGAGGCGTTCGTGAGCGCGGCCGTGATCATTTTTATTTCTTCGTCGGTCGCATTGTCGAGTTCGACGCAAAACTCATTGCCGCCGTAGCGGAAAACGTTATTCGCGTTCGCCCGTTCCGGCCCCAATCGCTCCAGACAAATACTGTCGATCGCACGGATCGTCGCCGCGAGCGCCGCGTCGCCTGCGTCTTGACCGTGCCCCTCCTTATTAATGCGATCCAGCTCGCCCATATTAACAAAAATATAGCGCCGCTCGGCCAATTTTTCTGGCAAAGAATTTGCTTCGGGGTTATTTTCAAAAGCCTCGATCATTTGCCGCTCAAATCGCTTGAATTTGAAAACGCCGGCGTTGTCGTGTTCCGCCCGGTAAAGTTCGACGGACAACTTCGCTTCCAAACAACGCGGGACCTCGTCGCATTTATCCTCGCCGACCTCGGCTTCAATTTTTTTAAGATCGTCTTCGAGGTCGGCCAACGATCTTAAAAATTTCTCTTCGCTCGCCAAGCCAAGATCGTCGTCGGGGCGTTCAATAAATTTTTTTTTCGCCGCGATCGGCATACATCCATAGTGTAGCACCTGCGCGACAGAAGAAAAAGTTATGCACAGCGCGTTTGACGCGTGACCATTGTCAAAAAATGTGGTATAATTATCTTAACGTGCATCGATCTCTCGCACGACTTACTCGATCGAGCTGAGCTCGACGAGAAAAAATGAAAGGAGGTGCGTTCACATGGCAAAGAAGAGAAAGGTCGCCAAGAAGGCGGTCAAGAAGACCGCGAAGAGGAAGACCACCAAGAAGCGTAAGGCGGCAAAGAAAAGCCGACGCTAAATAAACGCCTCCCGATGGACATCGGGGGGCTTTTATTTTTTCATGACCACCGGCCAGCCGCCGCCGAAATTGACAAAACATTTTCCGGTGGTACGGTTATATTAAAGTTATAACAACAGTATGGAGGATATTAACCCAAAAAATGCTCTGGGGGATTTTAAGGGTTTTGTCTTTACCGACATAGTTTCGACCCTAAAAGAGAAGATCAGCCAAAGCCGTTTTCCGCCGCCGGTCTACGACCCCGTATCCCACAAAATAACATTTGCCGGCGTGGATATTCAAATTCCTTACAACTCCGACCAAGATCTTCTGTGCAAGACGCTTTTTAAAAACGGCGCGACCATGTGCAGGGAATGGTCATGGGACGTGATCCTTGAAAAATGGGGCGACGGCGCACCTCCGGGAAAAGGCTGGCGAACCGTATATAACGCGGGGCGGGAGATCAATAACAAGGTCGCGACCGAAACGACCGTAAAAGATCTCCTCCTTGTAAGAAAGCTGACGATCGCCGTTAATCCAAAATACGCCAGGAGTTAGATAACTTTATACAAGCGCAAAAAAGATAAGCTGATATCAGCTTATCTTTTTTAAAATCAAGCGTCTTACAAGCTATATGACAGCGATCAAGGATCATTTATCGACCATCGGCCCGCGCCTTTGCGAAGGAATGGCGGTCGTCGAACCTGAACATATCATCGATCGCCAGTTGCGGCGCCTCCCCATTAGACTGCGGCGGTCGTTAGACCAAAGAACATTCATCGCGTTATTCGCGATCTTGTTCAGCCCCGAGGAAACGAACGGCCACCGCAGTATGAGAGAAATCCGACCGATAACGACATGCGCGCCGATAAATGATAAAATATGAATATCAAACTTCGGCGGTTGATCTCGAATAACTGGATCGACATTTTATTCGCGTTGATCATTATTTTCGGCGTTTTGACGCTGATCCTAACCCGGCCTCCTGTTGCGCCCCTCGCTTACCTGGCGGTCATTTTATCTCTCGCCATCCTCTCGGCCGCCACCGGCGAACGGTATGTGAGAATAAAATCATTGCGACGGGTTCCGCTCAAGTATGACAACGTGCCGGCGGAGGAAAAAATTTTTTTCGAGATCACAAGCGATATTGTCGGGCAAATGAGAAAACGAATAGGCGATCAGGCGCTCAAGATGGCAAGCGAGATAAAAGGGCTCAGGATCGATAAGCGCACGGGGCGCATACTAAATATTACCAAAGATCCGTCCGAGGTCATTGCAATGCTTATTTACCGTTACGAAAAATTTCTGGGCATGAAAATACTCGCCACCCCGGAGCCGCTAGGCAAGAACTTGGCCGGGATCTTGCGGCCGGTCAATCAAAACCTTTCGATCATCGAAAAATATTTCAAGCCTAACTCAAAATAATATGCGCGTCCTGATCGTCGATAACGATATAAATACCGTCGAAACTTTAAAAGCGGCGCTTAGCGGCAGAAAGGAACTGGCCATCGATACCGCCTACGGCGGCAGGGAGGCTCTGGAAAAAATGACCGCCGACCCCGACTATGCCCTTGTCGTTCTCGATATCATGATGCCGGAAGTGAACGGCATCGACGTCTGCGCCGCCATGGTCGGGAGCGAAAAAATGCGCGACATCCCCGTCCTGCTCGTCTCGGCTCTGCCGATCGAGTCAAAGGAATTCCAGGGATCGCTCGTCAAATTCAACGAACTCGCCGTGATCAAAGGCGTCATGGAAAAACCGTTCTCCATGGCCGATTTCACGGCCAAGGTCCTTGCGATCATCGGAAGCCCGAACATCAGTGGCCGATAAATATGCCTATCCGCAAAGATCGTTTTCCCAAGAAGACGCGCGGCGCAAAAACCTTCAATGACGCGTTATTGGAGGCGCAGTTCGAAACTTCGCCCGACGGGATCTTGGTCGTCGATCAAAAAGGAGAGGTGTTGGCGCGCAACGGCTTATTCGGAAAAATGTGGATGATCCCAAAAAAAATTTTGAGTACCAACGACGACAAACAAATGTTGGAAAGCGCCAGAATGTCGCTCAAGGACCCGGCCGCGTTCATGGTTAAAATAAAATATCTTTATAAACACAACAATGAACACAGTTTTGACCGGATCGAACTAAAAGATGGGCGGATCTTTTCCCGATATTCTTCGCCGATCCGCAACGCTGATAATAAATATTTCGGGCGCATCTGGTATTTTCGCGACATTACTGAGGGAGCCAAAGCGCAACAAGACGCCATCGCCAACGACATAAAATTTCAAACGATCTTCGAGAACACGGCCGACCCTATCTACATCCTCGACGAACACGGGCTGTTCGTCGAGGTTAACAAAGCCGCCTGCCGTCAAAGCGGCTATACCAGACGGCAATTGTTGAAAATGTCGGCTTTGGACATAAGCTCGCCGTCGGCGCGATCCACCCTTCTCGAAAAGATCGCGCTCGCCAAACAAAAAGGCGCGGCGGTCTTTGAAACGGAGAACCTGACCGTCTCCGGCAAGACCGTCCCCATTGAGATCCATGCGAGCAAAATGGCCTTGAGCGACCGATCGCTCATTGTCGCCATTTGCCGCGATATGGCCAAGAATCGCAGGATGCGCGACCTTAAGCGGCTCGCCGTCATGGGTGAAAAAAAATTCAAAACGGTTTTCGACAGCGCCGGCGATGCGATCTTTATCCTTCCCGGGCAGAATGTTTACGACAAAAAATTCATTGAGGTCAATCAGACGGCTTGCGAAAAATTGGGCTACGGCCACGATGAGCTTTTGGCGATGACGCCGCGAGATATTGAGATCGTGTTATCGAATACCGATCTGGACAAGGTTCTCGACGAGCGGATCGAGCGGATGAAAACTCAGGGCGTGCTGTTCTTTCAAGTTGAAATGCGCGCCAAAGACGGACGAACCGTTCCTTTCGAGCTCATCAGCCGAAGAGCCGATTATTACGGCCAGGCGGTCATGGTTTGCGTCGCCCGCGATATAACGGATATTAAAAAAATTCGCGAGCTTCAAGAACTTAAAACGCTTCAGGACGATTTTTTGAACATCACCACTCACGAATTGCGCACGCCGCTCACCTCGATCATCGGCCTTTCCGAGATAATCGGCCGCGAGAGCAATTCGCTCTCCCCGAAAGAGCGCGAATACGTGAAGATCATCCACGACGAAGGAGAACGGCTGAAACGGACGATAAAGCAAATATTGGACGTGACGCGCTACGAGAACAAGACCGTGCCGCTTAATATCGCGCCTTTCAAGCTTGAGGCGCTCGTCGACGGTATCAAACCGATCTTGGAATTGATCGCCCGCGCGCGCAAAGCCAAAATATCCATCGTCATGAATGCGCCGGGGCAATCGCTCACGTCCGATCAAGAAAAAATATCCCAGGTCATTTTTGATATGGTTGACAATGCAGTAAAATTCGGACCAAAAGAACAAACGGTCACCGTTTCCTTTTCCATGCCAACGGACAAAAAGATCATGGTCGCCATCACCGACCAAGGTCCGGGGATCCCCAAAGAGAAGCAATCCGAGGTCTTCAAAAAATTCAGCCAGCTCGATACTTCGCTCGCGCGCTCTCAGGAAGGCATCGGCCTTGGCCTTTATACCGCCAAAATGATCGTCGAGGCATTGAGCGGCAAAATAGGCGTTAACAGCGAGCAAGGGAAAGGGTCGACTTTTTGGTTCACTTTGCCTGTTTAAAAGGCGCTGCTGGACAAATTTTACGCATGTGTTATAGTTCTTACTCGAGCCCGCAAGGGCTCTTTTAAGAACAAAAAAGCCCTATGGCGAGCAAAATTACCGCATATTTCACGCAAACCAAGGAAGAACTCATCCGTGTTTCCTGGCCAAATCGGGAAACCGTCATTAAGCATACCTTGTTAGTCGTAGGCATTTCGCTCGGACTTGCCGTTATTTTGGGCGGTGCCGATTTCCTGTACACTTACGGGATCACTTTACTCGTTACCCGCTAAAGTTCCTTCCTTCATATGCCTAAGCAAACAATACAACATGGGCGGCGCTGGTATGCGATCCACACTTATTCCGGCTACGAGGAGAATGTTTCCGAGAACTTGAAACAGCGCATTGACTCCATGGACATGGAGGACAAGATCTTCAACATTCTCATTCCCAAAGAAAAAAAGATCAAAATAAGGAACGGCAAGCGCAAGGTCGTTGAGGAGAAGATCTTCCCGGGCTACGTGCTGGTCGAAATGGTGGTCACCGATGACTCGTGGTACGTCGTCCGAAACACGCCGAACGTCACCGGCTTCATTGGCACCGGCACCACCCCTACCCCTATCGCCGACGAAGAGATCAAGTCGCTTCAAAAGCGCATGGGCGTGGACGAGCCGCAATACAAGATCGATGTGGCGATCGGCGACCCGGTCAGGATCAGCGACGGGCCGTTCAAGAACTTCGAAGGCAAAATTTCCGAAGTCGACGCCGAACGCGGCAAGATCAAGGTGCTCGTCAACATGTTCGGCCGCGAGACCCCGGTGGAACTTGACTTCCTACAAGTAAAGAAGATATAACCTACTTATGGCCAAAAAGATCAAGACAATCGTTAAACTGCAAATTCCCGCCGGCAAAGCCACTCCAGCGCCGCCGGTCGGAACCGCTTTGGGTCCGCACGGGCTTAACTTGGGCGAATTCTGCACCAAGTTCAACGCCGCGACCAAGGCGATGGGCGATGACATCATCCCGCTCGACCTTACGATATACGAGGATCGCACCTACTCGATGAAGCTCAAAACCCCGCCCGCCTCAAACCTTCTTATGAAGGCCGCCGGCATTACCAAGGGTTCGGGCAAGCCGCTTTCCGAGAAGATCGGCAAAGTGAAAAAGTCCCAGGTGCGCGCCATCGCCGAACGCAAAATGCCGGACTTGAATACTACGGATGTCGAAGCCGCCATGCGCTCGATCAGCGGCACCGCCCGCCAAATGGGCCTGGAAGTGGTCGAAGGCTAAAAGAATTGAATTTTAAAACCCTTTCGCGAAAGCGAGAGGGTTTTTGGTTTAAGGTGTATAATATAATTTACCGTTAAATCACCTAGCGTCATTGCGAGGAGGCCGAAGCCGACGAAGCAATCTCGAGATTGCCGCGCTCGCCTGCCGGCTCGCTCGCAATGACAATCCATTATGTCAAAAGCAACGCAAACGATCCGTTCGATCTATTTCTACGCCGTGTCGATCATCGCGCTCTTCATGCTCGTTTTTTCGGCGGTCGATCTCATTAACATCGGACTTAAGACCTGGGTCTTTAAGAATGCTGATCCGTCGTATGGCATCTGCATTCCCGGCAACGCCGGCACTTACAACGGCCCGATGATCCCGTCATCGACCGATCCGAATGTTAAAATCGCGCCAACCGGCCCGACGCAGGCCGAATGCGATCTTCAAAATAAGCAGAACGAAGAAAATATTTCGCGCCAAAACCAAAGCTCCGCCGTCCGCGACTTTTCGATGTTAGTCGTCGCCCTCCCCCTCTTCCTTTTCCACTTCCGCATCGTGCAGAAGGAATGGAAGGAACGGAAAGAAGTTTAAAAATTTTTAAAAAAATCGCCGCCCTTGGGAGTACCATGGGCGGCGTTTTGTTTTGCGTGCGAAAACTAGAGTTTCCAATCGTGGCAGGCGTCTTCGACGAAGGTCTGAACGGCTTCAACATGTCCGCTTGACGAAGTAACCACCGTCCTTACGATCCAGCCGCCCGGGATACTGAGCCGCGACGACTTGACATCCATTCCCCCCTGATACTGACTTGGATCAATCAATTTTTCCCACATGTTCTTTCCCTTCCTGTCTGCGCGTTATTCTCCCGATGCTCGTTTGACGAGCGTCGCCAGTTCGTTCCCGTTGGTCCCCAACCGGTCCCAGGTGACCGATCCGTAGGACGCGGAAATTTCGTTAACGATCGCGAGACGCCATCCGTTCACCGTCTCCGGCGGCAAGTCCTGCTCCATGCGCAAGCGACGGATAAACCCTTTCAAGTAACGGATGACCGCCGAATTCTCGAGCGCGGGCAAGTCTTCCTCTTTGAGGCGCAATTCGCCCCAATCAATTCCCTCATCGCGGACCGCAAGCGCGATCTCAACAACCGCTTCGGCGGCGCGCGTCCGCGACAAGCCTTTCGTGCGCAACGTGTTAATGAGCGCCAACAACGCGGCGAGTTTTTTGGCCCTCTCCTCGCTCCGGCGCGCCGCAAACCTGTTCAATGCATCTTGAGCGATCCGACCGTTAGCCATTGGCAACCTCCTTGTATGGGGATAATATTGAGCGAAACTCGATATTACCAAAACCCGGACAAGAGTCAAGGTGCGGGTAGTCCTTGCCAAAAAAGCGGCTTTGCGCTAATATACACTCACAACGGATGTGGGAGAGCCGATGACCATCGGCTCGCTAAAACCACGTCATGGACCCAAAGACGGACCCATGGCGGTCCGTTTTTCATTAACTACGTACTACGTTCTACGTACTACGTTCTAAACTAACTCGTATGTCAGGCAAAAAGTTTGTCGAAGCGCAGAAGCTTATCGACTCGAAAAAGTCTTATTCACTCGCCGAAGCCGTAGCTTTGGCCAAAAAGACCTCGGTCGCCAAATTCGACGCGACCGTTGAAATTCACGCCAAGCTCGGCATCGACCCCAAGCAGGGCGACCAGCAGGTGCGCGGCACGGTCTCACTCCCGAACGGCACAGGCAAAAGCAAGAAGGTTGCGGTCTTTACGAGCGCGGCCGACAAGGAAAAGGACGCCAAAGAGGCCGGCGCCGACCTCGTCGGCGGCGAAGAACTCATTGCGACCATCGCCTCGTCTAACAAGGCCGATTTTGAGGTTGCCATCGCCACTCCGGACATGATGCCCAAGCTTGCCAAGATCGCGAAGATCTTGGGACCCAAGGGTTTGATGCCGAACCCAAAAACCGATACAGTAGGAGTGAACATCAAGGCCATGGTCGCCGACCAAAAGAAAGGCAAGGTCGCCTTTAAGAACGACGACACGGGGAATGTCCATGCCATTGTCGGCAAAGTGTCGTTCGATGAAGCCAAACTCTTGGAGAATGCCACCGTTTTCATGGACGCGCTTAAACGCGTCAAACCATCCGCATCAAAAGGCAACTTCATTGTTAAGGCCACGATGACAACGACCATGGGCCCGGCGATCGTGTTCAACGCGTAACGGATGAACAACACACAATGAACAATGAACAACTCCACCGAGCTCGGCTCGGACAAGAATTGTTCATCGTTCATAGTTCATCGTTCATAGTTCATAAACACATGCTTGTCACCATCCACCGCATCGATAAAACCCTGCCGCTCCCCCGCCACGAAACAGCGGGGGCGGTGGCGTTTGACTTAATGGTCCGCGAAACAATGACCATCGCACCGGACGAGATCGTCGCCGTTCCGGTGAACATCATTGTCGCCACCCCGCCGGGCTATATGTTCATGATCGCCGCCCGTTCGTCGCTGGCGCGCAAAAAAAGACTCGTCCTTCCAAATTCGATCGGGATAATCGATCAAGATTATTGCGGACCGGAAGACGAGGTCTGCGTCCAGCTTTGGAACATCGGCAAAACCCCCTCGACGGTTGAACGCGGCGAACGGATCGCCCAGGCCGTGTTCGTCAAAATAGAACGCGCCGAATGGAACGAGATCGAGAAGATCGACGGCGCAAGCCGCGGCGGCTTCGGAAGCACGGGAGGATATTCCGCTTTAGATTCATAACTCCCCTACCCCCTCTTACCTTTCCGCCCTAGGCGGATCAGCCTCGGGCTGAAAGAGGGGGTTAAGAGGCGGATTAGATATTAGACATTAGATATTAGTCATTAACAAAAAGTATGACTCATCCTGCCACGCTTTTAAAAAATTCTTGGCGCGCGTATGTCCGCGAATGGCGCGCTTGGCTCATTCTAACCGCGCCGGTGATCGCGCTCGCCGTCATTGCGGTTGGCATTACCAACCTTCTGCCCCAAAACCAACAGGGGGCTATTGATTTTTCAGCTTCAGCGGCATGGGTAAAATCCCTCGCCATAATCGGCGCCCTTGTTGCCGCCGCCGCCTTCATTCTCGTCGCCCGCGTTTTTTCCACCGCCCTCATTATTTCATCATATCGCTCGCTTAACGGTCAGAAGCCGAATATCAAAGAATCGATCAAGGCCGGATGGAGAACCTTTTGGCCGGTGCTTTGGGTCGCCATCTTGCGCGACCTCATCATCTTGGGCGGCCTTATTCTCCTCATTGTTCCGGGCATAATTTGGGGTCTGCGCTACTCGCTCGCCGTCCAAGCGGCGGTCATTGAAGACAAGCGCGGTTTGGGCGCTTTGCACCGCAGCAAAGACCTGACGTCCGGCAAACTCTTGGCAACTTTCATTAATTTTGGCGTGATCAACATGATCATCAGCTACGGCGCATGGATCGCGATCATCGCCGTCGCGGCCGTTTTCATCGTTTTGGGGGCCATGGTGGCCATGACCGTCGCCGATAACGGCGTTATCACCGCCGTCGCCGCGTTCGTTGCCACTTTTGCCGCGGCCGTTACCGTTTGGTTCATCAAACCCCTTTTCCCGATCGCCGCCACTTCCGTCTATAAAGACTATTCCGACAAATAACGCGTATGAAGATCGAACCAGTAATCGGACTTGAGATCCATGTCCAACTGAAAACCAAGAGCAAGATGTTCTGCTCGTGCGAGAACATTAGCGACGACCGTCCCGCCAACACCGCGGTCTGTCCCGTTTGTACCGGACACCCCGGCACTTTGCCGGTCGCTAACGCCGAGGCGATCAACCTTGGCGTGCGCGCCGGGCTGGCCATCAACTGCACCATTCCCGACCGCGCCAAATTCGATCGCAAAAATTATTTTTATCCCGACCTCCCCAAGGGCTATCAAATTTCGCAGTTTGACGAACCCGTCGCCGTTAAGGGCTGGCTCGATATTGAGATCCCAAGCGCCAAAGCGCATGAGCGCAAAACCGCGCATATCGGCATCACCCGCTTGCATCTTGAAGAAGATGCGGCCAAGCTTTCGCACTCGGGCGACGGGAAAGCATCGTATGTCGATTATAACCGCGGCGGCACGCCGCTCGCGGAGATCGTCACCGAACCGGACTTTGCCTCGCCCGCCGAAGCGCGCGTTTTCTTGCAAGAGTTACAACGGATCATGCGCGCCGTGGGCGCTTCCGACGCCGACATGGAAAAAGGCATGATGCGCTGCGACGCAAATATAAGCATGCGCGAGATCGTCGAGAACCCGACCGGCGAACGTTTGACCATGCAATTGAATTCAAAAACCGAAGTAAAGAACATCAACTCGATCCGCAACGTCGAACGCGCGCTGGAGTATGAAATAAAGCGCCAAACCGCTTTCTGGGAAGAGACCGGCGCACCGGTTGCCGAAACCACCACCCGCGGCTGGGACGACGCCCGCGGCGTTACCGTTGACCTGCGCTCCAAAGAAGCGGCGCACGATTACCGCTACTTTCCCGAACCCGACCTGCCCGAGCTCGACCTCGTTGCCATTCGCGAAGCGCAAGGCAAACTTGTTCCCGAGCTTCCCCAAGCCATGCGCGCCCGCTTTATTGATGAATTCGGCTTTAACCGCGAGGACGCGACCATCATGACCGATGACGCGGCGCTCGCCGATTACGTTGAAGAGATCATGAGCGAAATGCGCGAGTGGCTGCATGACAACGGCGACATCGAAGGAACTGACGATGAAAAATGGGAAGCGAACAAAGGCAAGATCGCGAAACTTGTTTCCGGCTGGCTGCTTTCAAAGCTTGGCGGACTTTTGATCGAAAAGAAACTTTCATGGACCGACGCCAAAACAAAGATCAACGCCGAAAACTTCGGCGACTTCTTGGCGCTAATTTATGCAAGCAAAATGAACTCGGCTGCGGCGCAAATCGTTCTTGCCGAAATGCTCGCGACCGGCAAAGAGCCGGAAGCGATCCTCGAAGAAAAAAACCTCGGCCAACAATCTTCCGCCGACGACCTCAAACCCGCCGTCGAAGGCGTCCTTAACCAATACGTCGACCAGGTCGTGCAATACAAAGCCGGTAAGCTCCAGATCATTAAATTCCTGGTCGGCGCCGTCATGAAAGCCACCGGCGGCAAAGCCAACCCCCAAGTCGCCGAGGAGATGCTTAAAGAAATGATGAAATAACTATCAAGCAAAAGTGTCCCGACCGGGACACTTTTGCTAATAACCCGAACAACATAGTTTCACTTTTGATGCGGCCGCATTAAAAGTGAAACATCACAAAAATCGTCGACCGCTAGTTTTTGTGATGATACTTTTTTCTTTGTCATCCCCGAGCGACGTCGGGGACCCAATCCATATTTGGTGGACGTCTGCAAATATTAAACATTAAACGTTAATCATTAAACATTATATTTAACGTTTAAGATTTAATGTTTGTCGACCAAGCGAGATTAGTTTCCTTCTTCAAGGGAATGACGACGGCGGCGTCGCCTCCAAACGTACGCCCAGCTTCGCTGGATATTTTTAGATAAAAAAACGGAGCCGGACTAAGGCGGCTCCCGGGCTAATGATGGTCACGTGCGCGCTACTTATGGTCTTCCGATCGCGGAGGCGCGGCGGTATCCGCTTCCTGGTCGCACTTTTTGAAGTGAGCGGCCATTCGCGCGGTTCTCTCGTCAAACGATTCGCCTGACGGCAAACCGGCTCCGTTGCAAAGAATGCTTAAACCGATATCGGAAAAATCGACACACCTTCTTCCCGGAAGAAACTCATCTTCGATCGGCCCCAGCGAAACTTGCCTGGGTTTTGGCATGTTCAATCCCCTTTCTGTCCAAAGATTACCAAATATTACCAATATGTCCAACGCCAAAAAATATTTGGATAAGAAAAAGGAGCGCAGGTGAGCGCCCCGAATTTGGCGCCTGTGGAAGCCTTTTTCGAGAAAGCGCGAGTCGCGCCCCCTCAATATTCGGTTTTCGACGCGGAAGAGTGGTATTGCACTGTTGACTAGCCTTCGCTTAGTCTCCCACTTATTCTCCACATTCTCGCGCCTATCGCCAGGCCCGGTCGGCGAGAATTGAACTCGCCCCCGCCTTATTCCCGTTGGGAATTTTGACGGGTGGACATACCGGTTCCCAAATCTGAAAAGAGATTAGCAAAACAAGCAGTTTAAGTCAATGGAGTCTTCGCCTCAAAAATAACCCGGTTGGGTCATTTTTTATGATAAAGCAAAAATGTTAAAATTGCGATATAATTCCTCTCTATGAAAAACCAAGAACCGCGAGCCGTTGATCTGTTCAGCGATGAAATGGAAAAATTCTTTAAAAGCAAGGGCGTTGCCTACGAACGCAAGATCGTTGCCGTTCGCGGGGCCCAACGATTGTCCCAATCGCGAACCGTTGAAACAACCTTGCCGGACGGAACAATCGAAACGATCGTCGACGCCAAACCCGGCGACTGGATCGTTACCGGTCCTGAAGGCGAACGGTTTGTTTTGAATTCAATCAAATTCGCTAATTTATATCTGACCGACGACAAGGGCGGCTACATTCCAAAAGAACATAAGATCATCGCCTTAAAAAACCCTTTCGTCGGATCGGTAAAGATAACCGCGCCCTGGGGAACGCCGGAAGTCGGCGGTGAAGAATGCTATTTCGTCGTCACTTTGGACAAAAACGGAAATTTTACCAACGACCGTTATATCATCGGCAACCGCGATCTGCTTTTGCAGAATTACCGATTGATCTGAATTCGACGGCGTCATAAATGAACGGACAATCTTTTTAAAAGAGGGCGGGGCACAAGTTCGCGGAGCTTGCCCCTCCCTCTTTTGATCACCCTCCCTAGCACGCAAACTCCTCGGTACCTCGTCGTGGCGGTAATTCCGTCCGCGCCAGCCGGCGGCAGGCGGACGTAATTTTTTGTTTTTGGATCCGGTTGAAGCAACGCCGCCCAACGATGATTGGATCCCGGATCGCGGTCCGGGATAACGGAAATGGTGGTTTATCTATTTAACAAAAAACGGCCGGGTGGGGGCCGTTTTTATTGATGTTTGAACTACTCAATTTCGTATTGCATCGTGACGCTGACCGTTGTTTCCTGCGAACCGGGCTCGATGGTCGGCGGCGTTGGCGCGCTCCCGGCGGAAGCGGGCACGGCGGCGGATACGCCCTGATCAAAGTAGTACGGGGTAAAACCGCCGTCAGAAATATTCAGGAGACGCCCCAGCTTAAACCCGCCGGCCTTGGCCATGGCCTGGGCCTTAACCTTGGCCTTGGCGATCGCTTCGGCGCGCGCCGCGTCTTGAACAGAGGTCGGGTCGTCGATCGTGAATGAAAGCGAATTCACTTGGTTGGCGCCGTTCGTCACCACCCCGCCCATGATATCGCTGATCTTTTTAAAGTCGCGCATTTTAACGTCAACCGACTGGGTGATATTGTATCCGACGATCGTTGAAGGAGGGCAGGTCTTTATTTGCGAAGGCACGATCGCTCCGGACGAGCCCGAAGACGAACCGGAAGAAATCGGACCCGAAGCGGCCGAATTGCTTTTGTTCACCGCCGGAGCGGCGAGCGGCATAGGTTCAATATAACAATTATATGTTTGATACTGCGGATCGACGTTGTAATACAAGGTCTTAATGTCTTTTGCCGCCACGCCTTGCGATTTTACAAAATCAATGATCTTATTGACCGTCGTTGTGTTTTGCGCCTGCGTAGCGGTAATGTCTTTCCCGCCCTGGGTTATGACCTGAAAAGAAAATTCAGCAATATCCGGGATGCTTGTCGTCACCCCTTGCGCCGTGACCGAAAAACTGCGGAAAGACGACGGCTGGATCGATTTTCCATATGAGCCGACATAGCTCACGGCGGCGTAAGCGAAAATCAGAACCGCCACTGTGCCGGCAGCGGCAATAATATTCTTAAGAGTTTTATCCATATATTTTGATCATTAATAAACGATCAATATCATTATAACACAGAATAATGCGACAAGATCGTCACATAGGTATATGCTTGCATTATTAACCCTATCGTTATGAGTAAAAAACTTTCGTCAAACATCATCATGATCGTGATTGTCGTCGTTTTAATAGGCGCAACCGTGTATCTAATTATCGCCAATAACTTCGCTCCAAACGGCCAAACAACGGTCAACCAAAATATCAATGTTCCGCAAATAAATGCCAATCAAAATACCCCGCCGACAAACACTCCGCCCGTCAACACGCCCGCGGCAACGACGATAAATTACCAAAATACCCAATACGGTTTTAACTTTACTCTGCCCGCGAGCTGGTCCGGCTATACGATCGTAAATAGCGAATGGGTCGGTAATGTCTCCGGACCTCAAGGCGATACGCCGACGGAAAAAGGCCCGATCATCTCCATCCGCAACCCGCTTTGGACCGCCGCCGTGCCGCGTCAGGACATTCCCATCATGGTCTTTGCGATCAAACAATGGACCTCGCTCCAGAATGACGATTTCCATATCGGCGCCGCGCCGATCGGGCCCAGCGAACTTGGCCGGAACAACACTTATGTCTTTGCCCTCCCCGCCCGTTACAACTTCGCCTACCCGGTCGGGTACGAGGAAGTCGACACGATCCTGCAAGGAAAACCGCTGAACGCATTCTAAAATTTGTCATCCCCGAGCGACATCGGGGATCCAATCCATATTGGGCGTCCGTCCGACCAAACGAGATTGGATTCCCGCCTTCGCGGGAATGACAACAATATATTAAAGAATAAGAAACAAGGGAGCCGAAGGGCTCCCTTTTGGTAGAACGAACGGTGCGCTATTTCTTTTTGGACGCCCTCTTGGGTAGCGCCGGTTTTAGCGGATCGTCGTTGACGAGTTTCGGAAAAGGAACTGACGGCCATCCCGAGATGTGAGCCATTATTGTTGTTACTCCTTGTTTCAACCTGCACGGAGTATATAGAAAAACATTAAGCCGGTCAAGGCGATAACGATCGACGAGAACATGGCGCAAAATAGCGTTTTTATTGTACAATCAAAAAGTCGAATTGACGTACCAATTTATGCCAAAATCAATAGAAATTTCGCACTTAACCAAGAAATTCACCTTCCCGGTCAAGGATGAAAAGGCCGGGTGGGTGAAAAATTTGTTCGCGCCCGAAAAGCGCGAGGTGGTTGCGGTCAGCGATATTTCTTTTTCGGTCGACGCCGGCGAACGCGTGGCGTTCATCGGACCGAACGGCGCGGGCAAATCCACGACGATCAAGATGCTGACCGGCATCCTCTTCCCCACTTCCGGCACCATGAACGTGCTTGGATACGACCCGACCAAAGACCGCAAAAAACTGGCATACCAAATTGGCACGGTCTTTGGTCAGCGCTCGCAACTCCTCCCCAACCTACCGCTCACCGACTCGCTGGAATTCTTCGGCGTCATGTACGACCTTACCAACGATCAAATCAAAAGACGCATTGTCGAACTGACCGAACTTTTTTTCTTAAAAGAATTCATCGACCAGCCGGTGCGAAAACTCTCGCTCGGACAGCGCATGCGCGCCGAAGTTGCCGCTTCGCTGATCCACAAACCAAAACTCATTCTTTTGGACGAACCGACGATCGGCCTCGACGTCGTCGCCAAAAAAGCGCTGCGCGACCTGTTGTTAACGATCAACAAAGAAGAAAAAACCACCATCTTCCTCACTTCGCACGACGTGGGCGACATTGAGTCGCTTTGCGAGCGCACGATCATCATCAACCGCGGCACGGTCATCAAAGACCTGCCTACTTCGGACTTGGCTAAAAGTTTTGCCTTTGAAAAATATATCGATCTTATTCCAACCGATAAATTCCTATCTTTCGCCGAATTGCCTGCCGGCTTAAGATATTTGAACAAAGATCATAGCAAAGTCACGATCGGTGTCGACGTGAACATTATGAGCACCAAAGAAGCGATCAAGACAATGCTCGACCTCTACGACATCGAGGATATCGACGTTTATAGCGCCGATACCGAAACGGTTATCAGACATATTTATGAGCGAACTGCGGCTGGCCAAAAAAACAATTAGCGTATTGGTCAAAGACCAGCTGCATTATCCCAATCGCCTGGTTCTCGACACCTTTATTATGATCGCCCGTTATGGCGTTTTGATCATTTTGTATTGGTACGTTTTCCGGCTTCGCGGCGGATCGATCGACAACACCACCTTTGCGCCCGTCGCTTGGAGCATGTTCATGTACTTTGCCCTTATGACCCTGCGCTTACGCGATGTTTCTCGCCTGATCATGGAAGATGTGAGGTCCGGAAAGGTTGAGACGCTGTTCAGCAAGCCGATCTCGTACTTGAATTACCGGATATGGTGGCAGGTGGGAACCGGATCGTACTCATTCTTGGTCATGACCGGCTTGGGCGCAATCGTTCTCGCTCTGGCGGTCGGCATTCCCTCAACCATGACCGCCGCCGCATTCATTCCGACCCTACTCATTACGTTCATAGGCTGTTGCCTTCTTTCGCTCGCCATTTATTTGACCGTCGGGTTATTGGCTTTTTGGATCGAAGACATCAACCCGGTCTTTTGGATCATCGACAAAGCCGTGATGATCCTCGGCGGTTCGTACCTGCCGATCGCCTTTTTCCCGCCGCTCATGTATAAGATCGCCATCTACAGCCCGTTTGGCGCTTCTCAATTCGTGACGCACACGGTTCTCGAAAGTTGGCGCGTTGATTGGCCGTCGATGATCGGCATCCAGCTCGCATGGATCATTGTTTTAGGCGCGGCAGTTTGGGTTATTTTTACGCAAGCTCGAAAAAAGATATCGGTTAACGGCGGGTAATATGATGAACGACTTTCGTTTCGCGTTATATTCGATCAAGAAGAACATTCAAGGGAGCGCCGAATTGCGTTCCAGCTTTTTGTTGAATGTTTTTGGCATGGCGCTGAACGATATTACCTTCATCGTTCTCTGGACGTTTTTTGTGCATTCAGTCGGTACGGTCGGCGGCTGGACCAGCATTGATATCGTCGGGCTGCTTGGATTCAGCGCCTTTTCCTACGGCGCGGTCATGTCCGTTTTTTACGGCATCTTCAAACTCCCCGATCATGTCGCCACCGGCGCTTTCGACCGATTCATGCTTTCGCCAAAAAATCTTCTGCTCCGCGTCGCCACCTCAGCCCTGCTCCCCTCGGCGGTCGGCGATCTGCTTTTTGGCGGGGTCTGTATTATTATTTACGCTTTTTCAATTCATATCGGCTTAAATCAATTTTTCATCTTATTTTCGCTCACGGTCGGCGTTTGCGTTGCCTTTTTGGCGGTCATCATTCTCGTCTTTTCGACCAGCTTTTTATTTGTTGATGCCAACACGGTTACCAACAGCTTATTTAATTTGTTCTTGGGACCATCGCTTTTCCATGGAGGCGCTTTCCAAGGCGCGGTGCGTTTTATCTTCACCTTCATTATCCCGTCCCTGTTGATCGGCGGTTTGCCGGTCGAGGCTTTAAAAAATTCTTCGTGGCCATCGACCGCCCTCATTGTCGGCTACGCCGCGTTTCTCTTCATCGTTTCAATCATGGTTTTTAACCGCGCCGTTAGAAAATACGAAAGTTCAAATTTCATGACCTTTGGGAACTAAAAAGACCTCGCGCTTGGCGAGGTCTTTTTTCATCTTCCTAAACCTTCTTGCCGAGAATTTTGAACATCTTCGTGCCGCAGACCGAACAAGTGCCGGTCATGGCGCGACGGACGGCGCCGCCTTTCCCGGGCATTTCGACCTCGGTGGGCGCGTTCATCACCCGTTTGGCCTTGCACTTTACGCAATAGCCCTCGTTCTCGGCGGTCGGCGTTTTAGCCGGCACGCTCGGAGTCGCTTCATCCATATATAAAATAAGATGAATTAAGTGATTATATTATATCATTTTAACCACTTTTTTACCATGCTGGACGCTTTTTTCGGGTCAGCCAGCCAAATAATCCCAGGGTCGCGCTTAAACCAGGTCATTTGACGGCGGGCGTATTGACGCGTGCGCGCCTTGATCCGTTCAACCGCTTCTGACAGTGATTTTTTTCCATCGATGACCGCGTTAAGCTCGGCGTAGCCTATTCCGCTCATGGCCGGCAGGTTGGGCGGATATAATTTTTTGCGCAATTCCAGACCCTCGTTCATAAAACCCGCTTCCATCATTCCATCAACACGTTTGTTGATCCGTTCGACCAATTCGGCGCGCGGGACCAAAAGGCCGATCTCCAGACAATCAAAAAGCGGTTTGCCTTTTTTTGTCGCGTTTGAGAATTTTTCGCCGGAGAGCGCCGTTACTTCAATCGCGCGAATGATCCGGCGTTTGTTGGCTCCCGTCACTTTGGCCGCGGCCGGATCGATCGAAGCAAGCAATTTTAAAAGAGCGGGCGTTGATTTCTTTTCCAACTCAACGCGCATTTTCTCGTTCGGCGGAACTTTGGGAATGAGCAAATTGTCCACGATCGCCCAAACATAAAGCCCGGTGCCGCCAACCAAGATCGGCAGTTTCCCTCTTTTTATCGCGGAACGGATCGCGTAAAGCGCCTTGGTCTTATATTCGGCCAAGCTCAACGTTTGATCAGGTTCAACGACATCGATCAGGCGATGCGGAAAACTTTTATCTTTTCCCGTCCCGATATCCATGCCTTTGTAGATCGTCCGCGAGTCGGCGGCAATGAGTTCACCGTTGAATTCTTTTGCCAGCGCGATCGCGAGGCTGGTTTTTCCGGAGGCTGTCGGCCCGACGATCACCAACAATTTTGGCTTAATTTTAGATGATTCCATTGACAAAAATAAAAAAATATGCTAGATTAACTCTAATAATACCATACTCTATGATCAACCAACCGCAAAATGAAGAAGGGAGATCGCTAAGATCGCTTGACGATGACGATCTTAGAGCGTTTCATGAGGCGTCGCACCCGACCAAAGAACAACATCAAGCCAGAATGAAAGAACAGCGGGAAAATCTTGACCGTAAATTAAAGAATATCGAGAAGGAGTCGGAATTCGATCCGGCTCGAGCGTTGATCACTGATACACTCAACGAACAATATGATTCGGAGATCGCGCGCCTAATGAACGTTCCTGATGGAATATCACCCAAAGAAGCGCTTGATCCTATTTCGCTTAAAATCTATGAACAGCATCTTAAAGAAAAAGATGCCAACATCCGGGTCGTGCTGAAACGCCTTGCAAAAAAAGCGGAAAAGGAAGGACGAACGCTTGATGATTTGAGCCACGAAGAAACCGTGAAAGAACTGGCGGAAACATTATTTGGATAAAAAACTGTTGTATAGAAAAAACGAGCGCCGCGGGTCGGTGCTCGTTTGTTATGACGTCGATCCTGTCTGCAGGGCGTTCAAGGCGACCGCGAAAAGGTCGCATAGCTCTTGCCGTCGCGGTTCAGCGACGTCCCGGGAGAGCAGAAGCAGATCAAGCCGCGGCATTTCTTGGGCGGAGCGAGAAAGAACGATCTGTTCACCGGTCGATGGCGCGATCATGCGCATGACCGCGCCGATCCGTTCGGATCTGCGCGACGGGTCGGGGGGACCGGCGACGCAAGTGGCGGCTAAGACGCTGGGTTCGACCGACGACCTTTTGGTCGATCGCTCCAATCCGTCGCAGATCAGATCAAGGTCTTGCGATGAAAGCCCGCTGATCTGCATTTGGTTCGCGAGGAGCGAAACCAAGTTTCTAAACGGGACCATGACGCGCCTCGTTTCGGGCGCCGTTTCCGGCGCATGACAACCGAACCGCTTCAATGAGCAGAACAGCGTGCTTCAACGCCTCGTTGCGCGGACGCCAAGCATCGGTATGGCGGGCCAGAAGCGCGCGAGAGAATTCTTCATAAGCGTTCAATGCCGCGCCATTCAAACGGCCGGAATTTTCCCAGCCTCGACGCGTTTCATTGGCTTGTTTGCGCAAGCCGGGACACTCGATCGCTTCGCCGATCGTTTGCGCCATTGTGTCGCTCCAAGCGACACGTCCGAACCGGGCGACAATGGCGGCGAAAAGATCGCGAAAGTCCTCGGTCAAAAGGCCGTAGATGCGCGCAAGCGCGGCGCAATGGCCGATCAAGAAATCGGCCGAGTCAAGCTCGTTCGCCAAAAGCGCATTCAAGCCGGACGGCGCTTTCTTAAGCGCAAGCAGAAATTTTTCAATGACCCATACGGGCAATGGATAGTGATAACCATCATTGCTCCTGAAATCCCTGAGACGCAGGACCTGTGCTTCCATGGTAATCCTCCTTCCAAAACATATATTCATACCACAAATAAGCCTTGACGTCAAGCCGTTTTTGTGCTATTATTTATGTATTCTTAACCATCATTTTATGCCCGCTTCGCCTGAATTCAATCAAAACCAAGAAGAGCTGGCAGATGAGCGATCGGCCGAACAAACGGCCGTTGCTCCGGAAAAAACCATCGTGCTTGAACTTGCCAAACAAAGAGGTATTGACATGGGCAAGGTTTACGAGCTCATGGCCACCATGTACGAAAAATCGCGCGAATTTGCCTTAAAGGAAAAGGCCGAGCTTGAAACCCGGCTTAAAGACATGGACGCCGCGCGCCGCTATGGCGACCTCAACAAAGAAATAGCTAGGTTGAATGCCTCGATCGCCGAAAACCGCGCCCGCGCCGACATGCTGGAAAATCCCGCCTGGGAACAGGCGGAGGCTGAAGCGCGCCGCGCGATCGCCGAAAATGCCGAATGGGAAGAAACGATGTGGACGCAGAATGAATGGGCCGAGAGGATCAACCAAGCCAAAGCCGCCGCGCTCGCGGAAGAGAACAAGGCTTGGGAAAACGCCGAATGGTCGGCCAAGATCGACATCGCTAAACTCGAAACCTCGCCGCAAGAAGTTCAAGAATATTTTCACGAACTGATGGCCGCGCTGCCGAAAGCCGAAGCGCGGCTTCAAGACACCGAAGCGCAAGCGCAGCGCATGGGCATTGATACGGACAACCTCGGCCGCGAACCGATCTGGCCGGGAAAGAAAAAAAGAGCTTACGGCGAATATGTTTCTGCGCTCGCCGAAGTGAACCGGTTGCAGGAAGAATTGATCGAAGAAAAACTTTTCATCCGCGACCCGCGCGCTTATGCCGAAATGCAGCGCGCCTCGGCGCTTCGCGCGATGACCATTACCGGAATTTAACAATGAACAAAAACATCCCGCATAGCGGGATGTTTTTGTTTAACCCGATAAACCACCAGCGTTAGCTGGTGAGTGCGTTCAAAAGCGCAGCTCTTGTCCCCGTTGGCCAAGAAACATCCATATCGAAAATAATAGAAAGATCGAAGCATCTCAAATTGTCATTCCCGCGGAGGCGGGAATCCAATCTCGCTTGGTCGGACGGCCGCCTAATATTGATTGGGCCCCCGACGTGCGCTCGGGGGTGACAAAATATATAATGCCGTTATCAAAAATTCGATCGGCACAATGTTAAAAAATTCTTCAAATTTAAAACTGCCGATAAGGATTAATCCGGCGTTAAGCCGGAAGGCCAGAAACCGCCAGCGTTAAAGCTGGCAGTTTTCATTTGCGTATTTGTTATGGCGATCTCTTCCTTGACCTTTATAAAACATTTTATGAATAAAAAAAGCCTCTTCGGCATTTCATTTCACTCCCATTAAGATCGCGTGAGAAATTATTATTTTTTGAGACGAGGACTGTCTGAGCGTTAAAATATCGCCCGCACGCCTCGCTAACGCTCCCGCGCGGGTCCGCCCAATCCAGCCAAAGCTGGAGGTGGGCGGAAGTTCCGCAGTCCAAAAAATAATAATTTCTCACGCGATCGCCGCCCCCTTACTTGATATTGATCGTAATATGGTTGGCCGGCGGCGCGTGCTTTACCCAAAAGGGCGAAAAGACGACCTGCGCGTCGGAAACAGAATCAAAGCTCTTGAAATAGGCCTTGATCGTACCGGCGTCCAACCCGACGATCCGCGATTTGTCCAGGACCTGGCTTGAAGGCGTAATGACCGCTTGTCCGGTCATTACGGCGTCGAGCGTGGCGGTACCCTTCGCGGCATCGGCGTTCTGCACCGTAACCTCGGCCGTATCAACATTGTTAGCGCCGAGCTCCATGTCCGCGGGCACGTTGGCGAGCAAGGCGGCCGAGCCCAAGTTCTGCAATTTTTCCTTGTTGTAATAAACGCCGGTAACGGTCAATTTAAGAAGCACGTTGAACGAACCGACGGTATCGCCGACTTTTGCCGAGACCGATCGCGCGTCCTCGTTAACAAAGATCGCCGAGCCCGTAAAACCGCGGCCGGCCGCTTGCGCCGTCAGATCCGCCGTCGCTTTGGAAACCAGCTGGTCCTTGAGGTCGGAGACGGCTTTGTCAATATCGGATTGCGCTACCGCGCTCGTGTTGCTTATGCCGCCGGTCATGGGCTTTTCCGAGAACGCATAAACAAGCTTCTGCAAATTCGCCGGCAATCCGGGAATGGTAAAGGTGGTCGGCCCTATTTCACCCGCAGCGCCGGAGACATCGGCAGACACCGCGACATCCTTAAGCTCGCCGTTTGCCGGAATGACCACGCTTTTCTTGAGGCGAAAAAGCACATTGTCCGGCGAAAGCAGGCGGGTGGTGGCGACCAGTGTTTGCGGCGCCGCGCGTTTGTTCACCAAAAGCACGGTGCCGGTCGCTTTGCCCTTGATCACGATGCCGGTGCCGGCCGCCGCGCTCGCCGAACTTTGGCCGCTTACGGCGGTTGCGATAACCATGCCGGGCACGGTTTCGGCGGTCGTCGTTGAGGCGGCGACCGCTACCTTAACCTCGGCGCGAACCGAGACCGGTTTAGCCGTTATAGTGACGATGGCGCGCGAAAAGGTGGCGGCGAGGACCACGCCCAAAAGCACCAAAGTTAGACCAATGAAAGTGAAAGCAATGCGCTTATAGAGGCGAACCGACGCGCTTGCGGCGCTGGGAGTTTGGTGGACGGCCATAGTTTGTCATTATAGCAACAAACGGCTAAAGAGAAAAATTGCAACTTGACACTGCTGTTGGGAGGTATAGACCTTAAGTAGATAGCTCTCTCACAATCTGCAAAAACGGAAACAGGAGGATCGATCATGTCGAAAAAAACGTATTTTCAGCAGAAATTCCGGCCGATCGTTGGCATCTGTGCCATGGCGCTCGCCTCATGCGGCGGAAGCATATCTGGATCAGCGCATGACGCCGCGCCCAATGGCGCCAAGTCGCCTGATGCGCAAACCATCGTCGTCTACGTGACGCCGGACGCCGCGCCGCCGACGGCACCGACCTGCGCCTGCGTTTGCGCGGATCCCTGCACCTGCAGCTGCGATTGCGGCACCGGCGAACCTATCGTCGTACAAACGCCCGGCTGTATTTCGCCCGTCATCGCTGACGCCGCGCCGCCCGCTCCCGATGCGCCGACCGTTCCGATCGTCATCGATGCGGCCGCGTCGGACACTTTGGTCGTTCCCAAAGACGCAAACGCACCACCAAACGATGTTGCCGTAATTGATGTTTCGATTGCGCAAGACACCGGCAAATCGGATGCGCCGAGCGTTCCCGACGTTCCCGCCTTTATTGTCGAACCGCAACGATTCGATGCCGCCGCGCCAGACACACCGGCTATCGCCGACAGCGCACCCGACAAGGGACCGGACATGCCGCCCCCGGACACCCGGCCGCCATGCACGACGCCAATATGTCAGTGCGCGGCAACCGATGCCAATGTCTCGGCTCAATCGCTCATGTCCATAAGCAACACGACCGATCCTAACCAACTCCCCGCAGCTGACTACATCGGCATCCAAGACGGTTTCGGGGTGTATTACCAAACCGGCAGCCACATGATCGAGACCATCCAGGCGTCATCACCCGTGGCAGGAGAGGTCGATGTTAGTTACAAACTTCAGATGACGAGCTTTGAATCGCTCAGTTGCGATTGTCCGGTCGAATACGCTGATTGGTTCACACTACGAAGCCAGTTCAACGCCGATACGAACCTCTGCGGCGCTACGGGAATATCCTTCGATTATAAAGGGAGCATGTCTTCGCCGCGGCCCGAAGCGACGTTGCGCGTCACCTTGGCGGATACTATCTGCCAAGGCGCCGGCGCCCACGACCGCTCGGACGCCGGCGTGCTTGACGACGAGCTTTGGTGGTATGACATTCCGCAATCGCAAGTGACAACCGATTGGCAAACGATACACGTCCCCTTCGGCTCTTTCAGGATCGATTACAATGATCGCTTGAACGATCACATCCTCGATCCGCACTGCATCATCGCCTTCGAGATCAACTACCAATATGACGTCACGCTGAACTGCGCCAACGGGTGCATTACGAATGACATCGTCAGCGGCAGCGGTAATTTCGCGGTCCGCAATCTGACGACCTACTAACGCGAACACACAAAACCGAAAGACCGACGGAACGCTCCGTCGGTCTTTTTCTTTTTATCTTGTCGTCCCCGCGAAGGCGGGGACCCAATCATTATTGGTTGATTTCGTCATACAAGTCCTTCCACTCCGGATTAGATTTGTTTATCAAATCCAATTTCCAAGCGCGATTCCATTTTTTCAACCGTTTTTCGCGGGTGATGGCGGTTTCGCCGCTGTCGGTTGTTTCGAAATATACAAGATCATGAACCTTATATTGTTTGGTAAACCCTTCAACAAAATCTTGCTTATGTTCATAAACGCGACGAACCAAATTTGAAGTAACGCCAACATATAGCGTCCCATTAAAACCGCTTGCGAGAATATAAACGAAATATTGTTTCATCAACGACCAATGATGATTGGATTCCCGCTTCCGCGGGAATGATAGAGATAATAGGGATAATGGCCGTCTACTTTACGCTCCCCTCTCCCAGCACGGACTCAATCTCTTGCCGCAGGACGTCGCTCATCGCCACCCTAAGCGAAGTGCGGACGCGGCGGGAACGGCCGCCTTCCATATAGACGAGTTCGACCGGCGAGGCGCCGGGGTGTTTTTCTAAAAGCGCTTTGAGCTGATTGACCATCGACGGCTCGAGTTTGGCGACAATGAGAGAAACCGGTTTTTCCTCCGGCGGCGGTGCCGTGCCGGGAGCCGTTCGCGGTCCAAAATCCTGTTTGATGCGCGCGACCGTCTGCACATTAACGACCTCGGCGCGGTCGGCGATGATCTTTGGCATGCCGTCCTTTGACGAGATCTTGCCCGAAACGACCATCAGACGATCCTCGGCCCACATGGCGCTCCCAAGCTTATAGATCGATGGGAAAACAATGATCTCGGTCGAGCCGGTCATGTCGGCCAATTTTACAAACGCCATCGTGTCGTTCTTTTTGGTCTGAATATTCTTGACCGTGACAATGACGCCGCCTATGGTAACCGGCGCGCCTTCGCTTTTTAAAAGCGCTTCGGAAAGCGAAGTCGTGACGCCCGCGAGGAGCGCGCCCCATTGCTGCCACGGATGTTCGGAAACATAAAGCCCGAGCAGTTCCTTTTCCCACGCCAAGCGGTCGGCTTTGGCCGTGGTCACGCCTTCCGCCAAGCGGATCGTGGCGCGCGCAAGGGTCGCAATGCCAAAGAGAGACGACTGATTTGAATTGGCCGCTTTCTGGTTCTCGCGCGCGTAGCCAAGCATCGCTTCGACCGCGTCGAGTTGCGCCTGCCGGTCGCCGTAAGCGTCCATGGCGCCGGACTTTATCAAGCTCTCCACCGACTTGCGATTAAGCGACTTCAAGTTCAAACGCAACAAAAGATCTTCAAGCGTCGTGAAAGGCCCCTTGCTCTTACGCTCGGCAATGATGTTTTCGACCGTGTCCGAACCGATGTTCTTGATCGCCAAAAGTCCGAAGCGGATATGTTGATCGTCGATGTAAGTAAAATCTTTAAAAGAAGAATTAACGTCCGGCGGCAATACGGCAATGCCCATCCTGGCGCACTCGGCAACCGCTTCGGCGACCTTTTCCAGGTCGTCGGACTCGGCCGTCATAATGGCGGTCATATACTCGGCCGGGAAATGCGCTTTCATGTAAGCGGTATGATAAGCGACGATCGCGTATGAGGCGGCATGCGCCTTGTTAAAGCCGTAAGCCGCGAACGGCTCGATCAAATGCCACAGTTCGCCGGCCAACTCCTCCTTGCCGCCGTTTGCCACGATCCCCTTCCAAAACTTCTCTTTCTGCTTGGCCATTTCCGCCGGGATCTTCTTGCCCATGGCTTTGCGGAATTTATCGGCTTCTTCCCAACTGTAGCCGGCGAGCTTGATCGCGGTAAGGAGCACGTCGTCCTGATAAGTGATGACGCCGTAGGATTGGTCGGTAATGTCTTTCATGCGCGGATCGGGAAACTTAACGCGTCCGGGATTGTGTTTGCGCGCGATATATTCCGGGATCATGTCGATGGGGCCCGGACGGTAAAGCGCCACCATCGCTTGAAGATCGAAAATGGTGGTCGGCCCGAGTTCTTTGAGGTACTTGGTCATGCCGTCGCCGGAAAGCTGGAACACACCAAAGGTCTCGCCGCGCGCCAGCATCTCAAAAGTTTTTTTGTCGTCTAATGGCAACTCGACCAATTTAATGTCGATGTTCTTGGTTATTTTAACGAGTCGAATGGCATTTCCCAAAATGGACAAGTTTCTTATCCCGAGGAAGTCCATTTTAAGCGTGCCCGACGCTTCGACGGCGTTCATGTCGTACTGAGTGATTATTTTGTCGCCGCCGCCGGATTCTTTTTGAAGCGGCGTAAAATCGGTAAGCGGGCTGGGCGCAATAACGACACCGGCCGCGTGCACCGAAGCGTGGCGCACGCATCCTTCGACTTTCTTGGCGAGGTCGATGACGCGCTTGGCGTCGGGGTCGCGATTCACCAATTCGGCAAATTCGGCGTTCTCAACCATGGCGCGGTCGATCGTCATGGCAAAACCCTGTGCTCCCGGCGGAATGAGTTTAGCGAGACGATCACCGAAAGCGTACGGCAAACCAAGAGCGCGGGTGACGTCGCGCACGGCGGCGCGCGCTTGCATCGTTCCAAAGGTGCAAATTTGCGCCACCTTGTCGGCGCCGTACTTGCCTTTCACATATTCCAAAACCTCTTCACGACGATTGTCGGCAAAGTCCATGTCGATGTCGGGCGGCGACGGACGCGAAGGGTTGAGGAAGCGCTCGAACGGCAGTTTGAAAAAAAGCGGATTGACCTCGGAAATGCCGATCACATGCGAAACCAACGAGCCGGCGGCGCTGCCGCGAGTGGTGGAAATGATCCCGTTATGCCGCGCCCAGTTGGTGTAGTCGGCGACCACTAAAAAGTACGGGTCATATCCTTTTTTCGAGATGATCCCCAGCTCGTATTCCAAACGCGCGACCGCTTCGTCCGGCGCTTTGCCGCCGTATTTGGCGTCAAGCATTTCGTGAGAAATTTTTGCCAAGTAATCCTTCGCGTTCATACCTCCCGGAGGAACGAAAGCCGGAAAAACCCATTTGCCAAGATCAAGTTCCAAATTCACCGAGTCGGCAATTTTTCCGGTCATTTCGCAAGCGCCCGGATAATCGCGGAACCGCTCTTCCATGAGCGCGCCGGCCGGGAAGCTGACGTCGAGTGAGCGCATATCGAGGCGCTTCGGGTCGTCAACCGTTTTTCCCGTTTGCACGCATACCAAAATGTCCTGAGCATCATTATCGCTAGGATCCAAGTAGTGGCTGTCTTGGGTGGCGACGAGAGGTATGCCGAATTCTTCGGATAATTTAAAAAGCCCGCGGTTAACAATATCCTGTTCTGGCACAGTCGGATGGCTTTGAATTTCCAAATAAAAATCCTTGCCAAAATAACTTTGATATTTCTTGATAAGCTCGCGCACGCGATGCGTTTCGTTCGCAAGGATCGCCTTGGGAATTTCACCATTCAAGCACCCTGAAAGCGCGATGATCCCCTCGCCGAGCTCGGCGAGCAGTTCATGATCGGTGCGCGGTTTGTAATAAAATCCTTCAAGCGACGCGCGGGTGGCAAGCTTCATCAAGTTCCGATAGCCGGTGATGTTCTTGGCAATGAGCGTGAGGTGCGAAGTATCATTCTCTCCGCCGCGGCCGGATTTCTCAAACCGCGACTTCGGCGCGACATACGCTTCCATGCCGATGAGCGGTTTAATATCTTTTTTCTTGCACGCCTGATAAAACTCGATCGCCCCGTACATTGCTCCGTGATCGGTGATCGCCACCGCGTCCATACCGTGGAACTTCACCTTATTTACCAACTGATCGATCTGGGTAAGCCCGTCGAGCAAGCTGTAATGAGTGTGAACATGGAGGTGGACGAAACGGGACATGGGTTTAGGGAGTAGGGAGTAGGGAGTAGGGAGTTCCTATCGAATTCGTATAGATTACTACCTTGATTGACGAATGTCTAATGTCGAATGTCGAATTGACGCCTATACCAAAACACCCCGCTTTCGCGGGGGTTTGTTATTCGACATTAGTCATTCGATATTCGACATTCGACCCTTATTTCCCTTTCTTCTTCGCTTTCGCCGCCGCCATTTTTTCCATGAAGATCTTCATGCCTTCGGCGCCGATCGAGGCGATGTTCATGAAAGAGCCGAACTTGGTTTTGACCTGTCCGGCCGCCGCCTCGACGGCATCAGCCGCCTTTTTGATCCCGTGCACCGTGTCGCGCGCGTCCTTTAAAATGCCAATAAGGTAATAAAGCGTCCAAGAAAGAAAAATAGCCAGCCACAGCACGGCAAAGGCCAGAACGATGAATAAGATGTCTTTTGTGCTTGCAAGGTACATACCGTTGTAAATGCGTCGATTATGTTAGTTATTTACTATAACACATTTTTCGCTTTTAATCAAATGCGATGACATTCTTACGAAATCACGAATCGGTTACGAATTTACGAATAGGACGCTACTGCGTCGCCCCCGAGCGCACGTCGGGGGTCCAATCAATATCGGGCGTCCGTCCGACCAAGTGATGATTGGATTCCCGCCTTCGCGGGAATGACGTTATTTTGTCATCCCCGAGCGACGTCGGGGATCCAATCCATATTGGGCGGACGTACGACCAAGCGAGATTGGATTCCCGCCTTAGCGGGAATGACGACCGGAGCTATTCTCTTATCGTCGCGTGGAATTTGTGCTCAAGCATCCGCGAAACCTTGGCATGGATGGCATCGACCTCGTCGGCGACAAGCGTGCGCGAGGGCGATTGGTAGGTGAGGTGATATGCCAAATTCTTTTTTCCTTCTTCAATCCCCTTGCCTTCGTAGTGGTCGAAAAGCTCGATGCCGACAATGAGCGGATCAACGGCTTTGACCGCGGCGACGATGAACTCATGTTCGGTCTTTCGGGGAACGACGAAAGCGATGTCGCGCAAGACGGGCGGATAGGCGGATGGTTCGCGATAATCGGCCGACGGCTTGGCGGCTTTGACGAGTTCCGCCACGTCGATCAAAGCAAGAGCGACCCGCGATTCAACGCCGGCGGCGGCGCGGGCGTCGGGCGTGAGTTCGCCCAGCGTGCCAATGACCGCATCGCCCAAATGGACAGAGACCGAACGGCCGGGGTGCCAAAAATCGTTCTTGGGAAAATCCTTGCCAAAGGTCAAATTGACATGCAATGCTTCGCTAAGCCGTTCAACCAGCCCTTTGGCTGAATAGAATATTTCGCCTTGATCGCGACCGACGCCGCCTGACATCGAGCGTCCCCAAACGACGACCCCCAAACTCAATTGCTCGACCGGCAGTTCGTCGGCATCGATGGAAGGCGTGAACACCTTGCCTATCTCAAAGCCGGAACCGGCGCTGAAATTCTTTTCGTTGATGCGCACCGCTTCCAAAAGCCGCGCGCGATGCGATGGGCGCAAGAATTCAAGGTCGTTGGTCAGCGGATTACTGATGCGTGCAACCGGCGCTTCCCCTTCCCCGGCTTGCTTCAGCAATTCGGCGCCAACGAGCGAGACGCTCATCATGTCGGCGCAACCGGCGCCGATCAGCGCTTCGCGAATGCGTGCCTCGACGTCAAAGACCGGATCCGGAGCCTCATTGGAAACGCCCGGCGGAATGACAGACGGCAATTTATGATAGCCATAGAGGCGGGCGATCTCCTCGACCAGGTCTTCGGCGATCGCAATATCGCCGACGCGCCAATACGGAACCTTGGCCGTGATTTTGCTCGCGCTCGCCGTCACGGCAAAACCCAAGGCGGTCAAATATTTCTTAGCAACCGCGGGCGCAATATTAATTCCGATCTTTTCGCAAAGCGAACGCGTTGCAATGGAAACGCGCGGCGCGGTCTCGCGGCGCACGATCTCGTCGGCTGCCCCCACCAGTTTTCCGCCGCAAATTTGCAAGACCAGTTGAACGGCGCGCGCGAGCGCCGGCGCGGTCAACCCTTGCGGCACGTTCTTCTCAAAACGCATGGCGGCGTCGGAGCGCAAATTAAGAGCCCGCCCGGTGTGGCGCACCGAAGCGCTGTTAAAACTTGCCGCTTCCAAAACAATGTTCTTCGTTGCTCCGGTGACGCCCGAGGCCTCGCCGCCCATGATCCCGGCCACCGCGATCGGTTCCGTCGCGTTCGCGATCACCATCATGCCCGGCTTAAGCGCATATTCTTTGCCATCAAGCGCGAGAAGTTTTTCGCCCTCAACTGCCTCGCGAACTTTGATGACCCGGCCGGGCACCATCGCCTCGTCAAAGGCGTGCATGGGCTCCCCCAATTCGAGCATCACATAGTTGGTAATGTCGACGACGGCATTGATCGGACGCAATCCGGCGGAAACCAAGCGCTCTTGCATCCAAGCGGGCGACGAGCCGACGGTGACGCCTTCGATCACGGCCGCTTGGTAGCGCGAACAGGTCTTTTTCGTTTGAATGCTAACTTTTAAATTCTTGGAAATTGGTTCTTGGTTCTTGGTTCTTGGCAATTTTGCTTCCTTCCACACAAAATTGCCCCCGGTAGCCGCGGCCGCTTCACGAGCCAAACCGACAATGCCGAATGCGTCCGGGCGATTGCTCGTCACTTCAATATCGTAAACGCAGTCGTTCAAGCCAAGCGCTTTGGCAAGCGGCGTGCCGGGTTTATAACCGAAAGATGTCAGATCGACGATCTCTTTTTCGTCCTTGGCCGGAAAACGGTCGGCCAAGCCGATCTCGGACGAGGCGCAGATCATGCCTTCCGAGGCAACGCCGCGGATGGTCGCCGGCTCGAGCGTAACAAGCTCGCCCTGTCCGTGCCAGCGGACGCGGGCGCCGACGAGCGCGACCGCCGTGAGCTGCCCCTCGCTCAAATTCGAACCGCCGCAGACGATCGATAAGGTCTTGCCGCCGACATCGACTTTCGCCAAACGCAATTTGTCGGCATTGGGGTGCTTTTCCAAGCCGACGATCTTTCCCACGACAACATTATCCAGCTCGGCGCCGCGATAGTTGATATGTTCGACCGACGGGCCGACAAGCGAAATTAAGGCCGCGAACTTATCGGGCGTTTGCTTCATTTTCACGTACTCGCGCAGCCATTTGTCCGAAACAAGGATGTTCATAGATCGGTTGATCATGAAGCATGAAGCATAAAACATTTCAGTTCCGTCCGGACGGAACAAGAATGTTTCATGTTGCGTGTTTCATGTTTCATAATTAAGAATCGTGTCCGACGTGCGTAAGGATGACCGCCACCACCGCCAGCGCCACGCCCGCATAATTTATGAGATTGAATTTTTCTTTGAAGAAGATAATGCCAAGAGCCACGGAAAAGACGATGGCGCAACAAGCGAGGATCGTGATGGTGCGCGAGAGGTCGTAATGCTTAAGGACGAACAGCTGGATGACGAAGGCGACGCCCGAAAGTACGAGGGTGAGCCACATGGGGAGCGACTTAAGGAGCGTCAGATCGAAATCCTGTCCGTGAAGAATGAACTTGCGAACCAGATCGCCGCCCGAATACAACGCTTGCGCCAAAATAATAAGTAAGAGGAATTGCATATCTAGAACTGGTTTAGGAAGTGCAGGTCGTTATTATAGATGAAGCGGATGTCGGGAATGCGCATGCCGGCAGCCATCATCATCGTGCGCTCAACGCCCCAGCCAAAAGCAAAGCCGCTGTATGTTTTTGGATCAATGCCGCCCGCCTTTAAAACGTTGGGGTGAACCATGCCGGCCCCGCCCAACTCCAGCCAGCCGGACTTGCAAACGCGACAGTTAACGCCGCCTATCTTGCCGGTTCCGTTGCAGAGGCCGCAAGAAATATCCACCTCAAAACTGGGTTCGGTGAATTTAAAGTGATGTGGGCGCAAACGCGTGACGCGCTCGGCGCCAAAATAACCCTTGGCAAAATGATCGAGCGTGCCGCGCAAGTGCGTCAAGTTGATGCCGCGGTCAATAACAAGCCCTTCGAACTGATGGAACATCGTCAAGTGCGTGACATCCGACTGGCGGCGATAGGTTTTCCCGAATGAGACCATGCGAATGGGCGGGCAACGGCGCTCCATTTCGTGCCCCTGGGCGTTCGAAGTGTGCGGCGTCATGACCTGCTTGCCCCACTTTTTATTTTCCGGCGCATCCAAAAAGAACGTCTCCCAGTCGTCGCGGGCCGGATGGTCTTTGGGCATGTTCAGGGATTCAAAAGCGTAATGATCGAATTCCGCCTCATTGTAGCGCGCGCGGCGGAATCCGATGCGCTCGAAAAGCGCGCTCATTTCTTCGATCGCGGCGTTCGTCGGATGCTTGTGGCCGGCGGCGGAGACTGTGCCCGGCTCGGTCGTGTCGATCCAATCGTTTTCAGCAAGTTCGGCGGAAAGTTCAACGCCAAGCGCCGCGCGGCGATGCGCGATCGCTTGTTCCAATTCCCGCTTGGCGGCATTAACGGCCGCCCCGAGTTCGGCGCGGCCGGCGGTATCAAGCCCGCCCATCGCGGAAAGCACGCGGTTCACTTCGCCCTTGCGCCCCAAAAGGCGCACCTCGATATTGCGAAGCCCCTCTTCGTCGGCTGTTGCCAATTCCAGCACCGAATCGGCGATGATCTTTTCCAATTGTTTTTTGGTGTCAGACATACGTATGAACTATGAACGATAAACTATGAACAAATCAATTCTCGCCCTCGGCGAAGCCGGAATTGTTCATCGTTCATTGTTCATTGTTCATTATATTATCCCCTTAAAGAACCCGAGGATCGCACCCCCGTATCTTACCAAATCCCGGTATGTTACCGCCACTACCAGGAGCATGAGGATGGCAAACCCTATTTGATGAACAACGCCCTCGACCTTTTGAGAAACCGGGCGCCGACGCACCGCCTCGATGATAAGAAAGAGAAAACGCCCGCCGTCCAGGGCCGGGAAAGGAATGGCGTTCACGACGGCGAGGTTCAACGAAAGCAAAGCGACAAATTCGACCAAATATGCGAAACCTATCTGCACCGCCTGTCCGGTCACCACCGCGATCCCGATGGGTCCGGAGACGTCCGGCGAAAGTCCTTGACCGGCAAAAAGCCCGGCCAGCAAGCCGTAGAAAGAGAGAATGATCGACCAAAGCAAGTAAGCGGTCGCCTCGGCGCCGCGAATGGGCGCCAAGTACCATGGAAAACGCACCGTGCCGACGTCGATAAGTTCGACCCCGAGCCCGCGACTGCCCGTTTCCTTTAATACCTCGGGGACGATCGTTAATTCAACCTCGGTCTTGCCCCGCTTGACCTGTATTTTTACATCGCCCGTACTGGCCTTTATCGCCGAACGCAAAGCATCGGCGTTCGTCACTTTTTGACCGTTAAAATCCTTGATCACGTCGTTCGTCCGAAGATCGCCGCGACTGGCGGGTGATCCGACAAGCACGTTTCCCACCTGAATGGTCGGGGCTGAAACGATCGCGCCCTGCGGCGGCACGTCGATCGCCTGCGGCACGCCCGCAATATAACCGCCGGTAAAAAGAACAAAGGCCAAAATAATGTTCATACTCACCCCGGCAAGGATCACCAAGATGCGCCGCGGCATTGATTTGGCGGCGAAGCTGTCGGTCTCCCAGGCCTCTTCGCCATTCTCGCCTTTGATCTTCACGAAGCCGCCCAAGGGAATCCAGTTAAGCGAGTAAAGCGTGCCGCCTCGCTTAACGCCGAAGATCCGCGGCGGGAAACCAAAGCCGAATTCATCCACGCGCATGCCGGCCCATTTGGCGGCAAGAAAATGCCCGAGTTCGTGGACAAAGATGATGATGCCGAGAACGATGACGAAGATGAGGATGGACATGAATGTCGAATGATGAATGATGAATGACTAATGTCGAATTCCGGATAAGCTTTCCAGATCAATGACCTTCAGCTTGACCTTGCTGCCGATTATTTTGCTCGC